>JAESFL010000003.1_pt1 | contig 548814 bp, 534 predicted proteins | sample 9269401 | NCBI WGS metagenome assembly JAESFL01 (sample SAMN14506025, study PRJNA617098) | algae metagenome | isolation source: Gloeocapsa sp. UFS-A4-WI-NPMV-4B04 and co-occurring heterotrophs from desert... | place: USA: Utah | collected 2006-10-01 | reverse complement strand
GCGAACTCCCATACGGGCCCGCAGCAGCACGCTGCACCAAAGGCCGGACAGATGGCAGCACCCGACTACGCACCACCCTAACAAAACCGCTTGCACCTTTAGGGGCGTCCACAGATGGTTAGCGGACAATCCCGCGCAGCAAAGCACCCCCGGTCTTCAGAGCTGCTGCGGTGCTTCCCTGGTAGAAAAGCGAAGAGGCCCCGCTCCAGGGGTGAAGAACGGGGCCTCGTCAGGGAGGTCGTGTTAGCAGCGGAGGGGTCAGTGCCGCTGTGAAGCCAGCTTATCCCAAGCGACTGTCGCAAACACATACCCGATCGCAAGCAAAGTTGTCTCAGATTGTCGCGAGCGCCGCTCTAAGGGAAGCAAAGTTGAGCTAAGTTGGCGGAATCAGAAACGCCGCCAGTGTTTCCACTGACGGCGCTTCCGATACTGGTGCGGACCAGCTTAGGCGTAGGTGACTGCAGTACGGGTACGGCGGCGCGCGGCGGCGCCTACCATGCCGAAGCCACCGATCATGAGCGCCCAAGTTGCGGGCTCCGGAACAGCAGCAGCAAGATCATAGGTCACGTTGCCCGTAAACGACAGGCTGCTGGGGCCTTCCGTAAGGCCACCGCCGCCGGGGTTGATGCCGGCGTTGTTGTTGTTCACGATGAACGAGATCGTGTTCTGGCCTGCCTGGAATGGCCCGGTGATCGAACCGCTCGAGCCGTTCGCATTGAAGGTGAACGGCGTCGCAGGACCATTTGCTTCAAAACGGAAAGTGCCCTGACCAGGGCCGAAGATGCCCACGCCATAAAGCGCAGTGCCGTTTAGCACCAAAACCGCAGCATCGTCCGCAGCGAAGTTGGTGAAGTTGATGCGCGCATTGGTGAAGTTAGTTGGGAGATTGAAAATCGTATCGCTGGTGAAAAACAGCGCGTCATTGTTCGTAACGTCACGGTCGAGCGTAACCGCAACTTCGGCGACAGCCGGAGCAGCAAGCGAGACGGCAGCAGCAGCCGCGAGAAGCATTTTTTTCATTTATAGACCCCTGGGAACACCCAATCACCCAAGCACCACGCTCGGGCATGCGCGGGAGACGATCTCGAATGAAGTCCGGTTCCCGCTGTAGGGATGTTGTTAAGGAGATAAATCCGGCCGTTCCAATATGGGACGAGGTTTCCGGCCTTAATCATCTCGAGCTAGGATAGCGGGTATGCCCGGACAGTCGCAGCATCGCTGCACGTGCAATCGCTAACGCGAGATAATCTCCCGCATTTCTATTTTGGTCGAGGCATCCGAGACGCTAAGCGGCACCATCGATGTCCGCAATGGGTCGAAAGCGGACGTTTCCCCTATCACGCATCAGATTTCCGGATTCTGGATCGGCACGAGACGGCGCGGCGGTATGTTCTTAGATGAACATAGCCATTGGAACATCGGCTTCATACGTTCCGTCAGTGAGCCGAAACCGGCGTTCAAATCTGCCTTCCTGGCGGAACCCGAGACGCTCATAGAGGCGGATGGCGTGCGCAAGGCCTTCCCTGACAACTAGCTCGATGCGTTCCACCTTCGGCGTAAGGGTGGCCGCCGTCGCAAAAAGCTCCGCAAACAGTTGATGACCGATGCCTCGGCCTTGAACTTCGGATGCAACGGCAACGGTCAGGTCCCAAAGCACGTGCTGGAACTGCGCCGATGGCATGCGACTTGCCTTTATCAGACCGATCAGGTTTGGACCGGTCCAAGCTCCCAGTGCGATACCGCCACTCAGGGCGCCGCTTAGTGCCTCCTCCATCCAAGGCAAATCCATCTCGTGTGGCAGCCGACCCAAGCCGCCTCGGGCTTCCCGCATCAGAACTAGTGCCGCCGGAGCATCGCCCAGCGTAAGTGGGCGAGTTGTAGGATCGTTCTGGTAGCTCATTACCCATACCTGCCCGCACGCTTTGCGGACCGCAACAGGTCGTCTCGCAGGTCTGATCACTTCGGCTGCTAATGTCCGCAATGGGTCGAAAGCGGACATCAACTGGTCTGCAGATCTGAACAAGGGGACTTGGGCCGCCTGGAGGGGCTTCGCTCGCCGTGGCTCACCGCTGGAGTTCTATCGGACCTCGATCGAGATACAGCGGCTTCAGGCTGGTTGTCATTCGCCCCCCGGCAGGCGGAACTCTAGCGACGCCCCTGCGTGAGACTCTGCCCTGGTTGGACGACGTCGATGAACCAAGAGTCCTGGAGTTACAAAGACGGTGATCTCGAACTTGAGGGTGAGATCTACCGCCCGGCATTAGAGAACGCCAATGGCGCTGCCGTTCTCGTCGTGCATGAAGCAGATGGCATCGGTGGGAACGTTCGCGAGCATTGCGCCCGTCTAACGGAGCTCGGCTACATTGCGGCCGCGGCTGACATGCATGGCGAGGGACGAGTTCTCGAAAGCGAAGAGATGCATGCAGCTCTGGCAAGGTTCAGAGCTGACCCGGAGCTGCTACGCCGCCGAGTGCGTGCCGCCTTCGACGCAATCTGCATGTTGGACGGTGTGCACCCCAGCCGTGTCGCCGCAATCGGGTTCTGCTTTGGCGGTTTGGCAGTGCTGGAGCTTGCAAGGAGCGGTGCACCGATCGCTGCTGTAGCAAGCTTCCACGGCCTCCTCACAACTGCAGCGCCGGCTGGGCCCGGAGACATCAAAGCTCGTGTACTTGCAGCAACAGGGGCGCTAGACCCTCTGGTGCCGCCGCGGGACATCGCGACCTTCCAGCAAGAAATGAGTGAGGCAGGAGTCGATTGGCACTTGCTGGTGCACGGGCGCGCGCTGCACAGCTACACGAACCACGCCGTCGCTAATCTCGGCGATCCGAGAATGGCTTACGATCCAGACGCGCATCAGTTGTCATGGGCGACGCTCACCAGCTTCATGGCCTCCTCGTTTCCTTACCACTAAGGTCGGGCAAGCGGCTCCACCTGAAGCTAGTCGTGCGGGATGGCCAGCAGTTGCGCCACGGGGATGTTAGCAGAACCGTGCATCTTGGCTGAGTAGGTCCAAGGGAGGTCGGTCGAGGCAGATCAATCCTACCAAAGTGCTTTCGCTAGGGAACCGCGCGATCCGCCACGTAGTCCACGCTTGGGGCCTACTTGGGTTGCGTGCAGAACGCACGTTCACTCACACCTTAAGCCACTGAGAAGAATAGGCTTTGGTCTGCAAGTCAGAGGCCTTCGTAATGCGGGGGTCACAGGTTCGAGTCCTGTAGGCGGCACCACTCTGACGTCAGTCTCTGTCGTCCTCATCGGACATGTTCTGTTAAAAGGCCTCAACTCGCGGTAAACACCCGATATTCCACTTTCAACTGAGGCTGCGTGGGGGTTCCGAGACTAAGATTCTGGCAGGGGTGCGCCCAACGTACCTCGGCCCGTCTCGGCAGTAGGCTTTCCAGACTGCTTAGGCTGCGGCGCTAGCGCGATCCGAGGCTCGCATGTCAGTGACGTCTTCTTGCCGTGATGACCTACCGTTGCCTCCCCTGAACGTCTGAGACTGGGGAACAGCGGAGCGGCTGCTTCTGGGTACGCATGGGCGAATAGCAGACGTTCGTTCGTGCCGCGGGCAGGGCCGCTAAGCGCCCATAGCTGCCGATCCGAGCGCCATGCGGGAATGGACGTCCCAATACGTTAGCAAGCAGACCTTTGCTCCAGCGGCTCGCGCGGAAGCCTCGCGCCACTCCCAGCCGTAGCTCAAGCGCAAACGATCTTCAGAGACGCCACCGCCCTCAAGCTTTTTCGATAGCGTGGCAACGGGCCAAGAGACACTTATGGATGAGCATGTCCCCCCTTTTCGAAATCCCGAAGCACACGATCCGAACAGGACGGCAGTCCGCCGGCATTGCGGCAATCGGTACTCGCGAGCGGGTCCTTGCTGATCGAGAATAGCGTACTGCCCGCTGATCGACCCATCGGGCATGGCTACTCCGCCCAAACCCAGGTCGTTCTGCCGTACCACGGGGCGTTCACATGGCAGGTGGGTCGCACCGACCGGCTCGTCCATGCGAACGCGATCCTCTTCGTCACGGGAGGCGAAGAGTTTTTGGAGAGGCACCCGATCAAAGACACGGGACATGGCAGTGCCATCCTGACGCCTAGCGAGGCCGTACTCGATGAGCTCGCGCGGCCAGCCAGCCTCCCCGATTGTGTGACCGCCCCAATGGCCGACCACATCCGGCTAACCATGCACGCGCTCTTGTTCGACCCGGGCCTCGAACCGCTGGCCCGCGAAGAGCTGGCGGTGGGCCTTCTTGGAGACCTGCTTTCGCAGCGGGAAAGGTCGGCGGGGCCCGTGCGGCTCGTCGTGGAGCGGGCGAAGGAGGTGCTCCACGCCCATGCGTTCCAGGTGCTGTCGCTCGACTTCGTGTCCAGGGCTGTCGGTGTGACGCCGATCTACCTCACGCAGACGTTCAGCGCGAGCGAAGGGATGCCGCTATACCGGTATCAGATGCGCCTGCGGCTCTCGCGCGCACTGCTGGAACTGCCCTCCTGGCGCAGCCTGACGGAGCTCGCCCTCGACCTCGGCTTCTCGAGCCACAGCCATTTCACGATGATCTTTCGAACCGCGTTCGGGATCACGCCATCGGAATTCCGCGCCCGCACGGCAAAGCGCCGCGGGTGAGGCTCGGCGGCTGAGGTATCAAGTCTGCCAGAGCCTCGCGCGACTTTGCCGAATCAGGGTTTCAGGTCGCTTGCGGACATGCCGCTTCCATCCATCCGGGTGGGGAAGGATTGATGCTCGTGCGTGATCTTCCAACGGCCTGAGCTGCGCTCCAGCGAAGCCGTGAACCGCACCCAAACATCGGTTTCCGAGCCGTCCGTCCGAAGGCCGGTCATGTGCAGGAGGCCGAACGCGACAGCAAGGCCGCCATCGACGCGGATCGTGAGCTGATCGAAGGCGAGCCCGATCGGCCCGTCCCAGGAATCGAACCAGCCTTGCAATTCGGCAGGATCAGTCGCCTCGGGCCCCCGATACGCAAGGGGCGGCGCCAGGTCGAAGTTCACGACGTCGTCCGAATAGAAGCCCACGGTTCCGGCTGCGTCCTTCTTCCGGATGAGCCTGGCACGATCCTCTAGGACGCTTCGGATGTCTTCCTCTATCGATGCCACAATTTTCTCCTCGGTGTTGGGATGTCACGCTTACCGCCACTGTACCCCCTGCTGATGGCTGGCTGCGCGCGAGTCCCGCTCGTCGGGGCTGCGTCCGGCCAGCACAAGCGCGACACCAACAGGGGCAATGTCCTTGATTATTCCATGGCCGTCCGATCAACGTTCAGCGGGAAATCAGCCGGTCTCGCCTGAGGGGCGGCAGCAGCTATATTGGAGTTGCTCTTCCCAGTCGCTCCCGCGGCCTTCGCGCGTCATGTCGAGCATGTTCCAGAGCGGCTCCAGCGTTCCGACATGGCGCATTTCCTGGCCGGGATCCATCGGGGCGTAGAGAAGCTCGGTTCCCCAGAAGTGGCGGATGACCCGTTGCTCGCGCTCGAACACGTTCAACATGGGCTGCTGCGCTCCGGTCCGCGTCTCCCCCAAATAGTCCCGATTGTAGCTGTTGCCGGCTGACGAGAGCAGGCGCAGGTGGCGCCAGCCCCGCTCCTGCCCGAACGCGTGAAGGCGCTCGGGAGCGGTCTTGGCAACAATCACGAACGTCATCCGCGGATCGAGGTGGGGTGAGGCGCCGTCGAGCTGATCAATGAGGGCGGTGCATGACGGGCACGGCCCCTCGTCCAGCGGAAGCGACGCCGTCGCACCAGACGCGGGCCCGGGGCGGGTATCGTTGCGCGAACGAGGAAACATCATGTTGTAGATTGCGACCGTGCGATGCGAACCGAACAGTTCCGAGAGCCGCACCTCGAGGACGGAGCCGTCGGCGAGTTGCTCCTGGAACGCATAATCTTCTGGGATCTCGCCGCCGGGAGGGAGCTGCCGGCGACGTTCCGCGACGGCCTCGGTCGCCCGCCTCATTTCCACCTCGGCAGTGAGCAGTTCATTTCGCGCTGCGCGATAGGCGGCGGTCTCGCCTGGGAACTCGACCTTCATGAGCACAGCACTCCGCTCGTCCTTTCAGGCCTAGCCAAGACGATGAGCGCTCCGGCTAGGGCGACAGCCATGGACGCGAACTCCCACTCGAACGCGCTCGTCGGATCTGCCGCGATGCGTCCGCCGTGCACAAGGGGAAGCCACGACAGGAACATCGCCGCCACGACCAAAAAGCTCGTACGGCCATGGCGGAACGCCCAAGCCAGTGCCGCAGCGGCCATCGTGGCGGCGGTCACATATGGCCACAACCAGGCTGCAGGGAGCCAGCCGGGGATCATTCCACTGACGATGCCGCGGTTCTGGATGTGGACGAGCGCGAACAGCATCAGCATCAGGGCTGCGACTGCTCCGCTTGCTGAGCCCACCCTTGCTCCATTCGTGGAGCGGGCGGCGGCAATGCTGGCGCCCAGGAGCAATGTCGTTTCAGCGACCGGCACCCAGCCGGCCAGCGGTCTCACTTCCACGTTAGCCAGATTGGCCGCCATAGCTGCGGCCCAGAAGCCTCCAAGCACATAGAATGCGGCCGTGGCCGATCGGCGGGAGCCGGTGATGATCATCAAAGCCGCAAGCGCTGCGGATGTAGAGACGATTACTGCCAGCCAGGGGGGCGATGCCACTCCGGCGAAAGCGTACTCAGGCAGCCGGAAGGTTGCTAGGCCGACCAGGGCGTGACCTATCGAGCCTAGAGCGAGCAGAGCTGGACCAAGCACCGGGGAGCCTGCAGCGCGTGCAGGCGCGACCTTGGAGAGGCTCGGTAGGCGTAAACCCTTCTGGATTTCTCGTTCGGCTTGCATTCGCGCACCGTGCGCGGCTTTGGGGGATCAGGCTGTCAAATTCCTTCGGATGGAGATCGTTTCGCCTTCCGCACTTGTCCGTTGAACGCTCTGACACCTGCCGACAGCGTGAGCCCCGTCGGCTGACGGCCTTCCACAATGACCCGGGCGATCGTCGGAGGGAGCCGTGCTAGCCGGATGAGCTTAGCCATGCGCTGCCGACATCGTCCTTGATCTGCGGCGATTTCGCGGAGCGATCGGTGAGGCGAAGTTTCGCGCCACAAGGCTCACATGGGTTTCACCGAGATCGAAACGGGGTGCATGGTGCCGGGCGTCAGGTTAGGGCAGCGTCATGGCAGACGTACAAGGCACCGCCGCTCCCAAGATCATCCGGCGTGAGGACTACCGCCCCCCGGCCTGGCGCGTTCCCGACGTTGCGCTGGAGTTCGAACTCGGTTCGGACCGCACGTGGGTGCGCAGCCGGATGGCGGTGGAACGGCTGGGGGAGGGCGCGCTTGCGCTCGATCATGGCGGGCAGGAACTGCTCAGTTTGCGCATCGACGGCGAGCTTGCCGAGTATCATGACGAAGGCGGCCAACTGAATCTGGAGCTGCCAGGCGACGCGCATCTGATCGAAACGGAGTGCGTGCTGGCGCCGGAGAAGAATACCGAACTGATGGGGCTCTATGCCTCCGGCGGGCTGCTCTGCACTCAGTGCGAACCGGAAGGCTTTCGCCGCATCACTCCCTTCCCCGACCGGCCGGACGTGCTGTCGCGCTATTCCGTGCGGTTGACGGCGGACAAGGCTCTATTTCCGGTGCTGCTCTCCAATGGCGACCTGGTCGGCAGCGGCGAGCTGCCGGACGGGCGGCATTGGGCCGAATGGCGCGACCCCTTCCCCAAGCCATCCTATCTGTTCGCGCTCGTGGCCGGCGACCTGAAGGCCAATCGCGACAGCTTCACGACGATGAGCGGGCGCAGGGTCGAGCTCGGCATCTGGGTGCGGGAAGCCGACGTGCCGAAGACCGCGCATGCGATGCAGGCGCTGAAAGACGCCATGGCCTGGGACGAGCGCGTCTATGGCAGAGAATATGATCTCGACGTGTTCAACATCGTCGCGGTTGCCGATTTCAACTTTGGCGCGATGGAGAATAAGGGCCTCAACATCTTCAACTCGCGTTACATTCTAGCCGATCCGGAGACGGCGACCGACGCAGATTTCGACGCGATTGCCGCGGTCGTCGCGCATGAATATTTCCACAACTGGTCCGGCAACCGCATCACCTGCCGGGACTGGTTCCAGTTATCGTTAAAGGAGGGCTTCACCGTACTTCGCGACCAGCAATTTTCGGCGGACCACGGCTCGGCGGCGGTCAAGCGGATCGAGGATGTGCGGGTGCTGCGGGCAGCGCAGTTCCCGGAAGATGCAGGGCCGCTCGCCCATCCGGTGCGGCCCGACAGCTTCATCGAGATCAGCAATTTCTACACGGCGACGATCTACAACAAGGGCGCAGAGCTGATCCGGATGATGCACACGCTGGCCGGGCCAGAGCGCTTCCGCCGCGGGACCGATGTCTATTTTGAGCGCTTCGATGGCCAGGCCGTGACCTGCGACGACTTCGTGGCGGCGATGGAGGAGGGCGCCGGTCTCGACCTGTCCCGCTTCCGCCGTTGGTATGAGCAGTCTGGCACGCCCAAAGTGCGGGCGACTGTCCGCCACGAGGGCGCGGAGACGGTGCTAACGCTCGAGCAGAGCATGCCCTCGACCGCCGGGCAGCCCGACAAGCAGCCGATGCCGATCCCGCTACGCCTGGCGTTGTTCGGCGCTGAGAGCGGTCAGAGGCTCGGCGAAGAGCAGCTGGTCGTGCTGGATGAAGCACAAGCGGATCTGCGCCTTGCTTGCCTGTCCGAGCGGCCGGTTCTGTCGATCAACCGGGGCTTTTCGGCACCCGTGATTATCGAAAGTGACCGCACTTCTGCCGACCTCGCCTTGCTCTCCGCGCATGATGACGATCCGTTCGCGCGCTATGAGGCGCTGCAGCAACTGATGCTCGACACGCTGATCGCGCGCATCGAGGGGCAGGAAACTGACGAAAGCGCCGTCGTCGAGGCGGTGCGGCGCACGCTAACGGATTCGGCGCTCGACAAGGCATTCATCGGCGAAGCGGTGCTGCCACCTTCGGAAGCCTTCATCGGTGACCAGATGAGCGTCGTCGATCCAGAGGCCATCCACCAGGCACGCGAAGCGCTGCGGCATCGGCTGGGCGGCGCACTGGAGCGCGAATGGCGCGAAGCCTATCTCGGCAGCGCGTCGAACCGTTTCGAGCTGACGCCCGCCGCGAAGGGCGCGCGGCGACTGCGCAGTGTCACGCTTGGTTTCCTGATGGCCGGAGGTGCGGTGGACGCGGCCGCACTGGCGCGCGATCAATTCGATGGCGCCACCAACATGACCGACCGCTATGGAGCGATGAACATCCTCGCCAGCTCCGCCGCGCCGGAGCGACAGGAGGCACTTGCCGTCTTCTACGACCGTTATCGCCACGATGCGCTCGTGCTCGACAAGTGGTTCACGGCGCAGGCGCTCGCGTCACGGTCTGAGGTGCTGGACGACGTGCTGCGGCTGGCGGAGCACGCCGACTTTACGCTGACCAACCCCAATCGGGCGCGTGCGCTCGTCGGGGCATTCGCCGGGAACCAGCGCGGTTTTCACAGCGGCGGTGCGCGCAGCTACCAGTTCCTGGCTGACACGATCATCGCGCTGGATCCGATCAATCCGCAAACGGCGGCACGCTTCGTGGCCCCGCTTGGCCGTTGGCGGCGCTTCAGGCCGGAGCAGGGTGCAGCGATGCGGGCGGAGTTGGAACGCATCATCGCGGCGCCTAAGCTGTCCAAGGACGTGTTCGAACAGGCGAGCAAGAGCTTGGCGTGAATCCCTGCCCGACAGGCAGAGCTTATTTGAGCCAGTCGGCTACTTCCGCCGCCACTTGATTGGCTGCCTGGTTGAGCGCCGCCCCGACCGGCGCTGCCTCGATCGCGCTCACCGGCACGCGCGCTTCGAAACGGCGGGTCTGGATGGCAGTGCCCCGGGCAACTGCTGCGTCGAAGGTCACCACGGCGGTCTGGCTGGCCTCATCCACGCCAAAGGCCTGAAGTTGCCCGGTCACGCGCGTGCCCGGGTCGAAGTTGAACTGGCGCGCCGACAGGACAGGTCGGCCGGTCCGCGCAGCGATCGTGTCGGACAAAAGTTGCTGGAACAGTCGCGCGGGCGGCTCCACCCATTGGGCGTCCTTCACATAGGCAACCGCCGTGGCGCCGCTACGCACCGGCACCCGGTTGCTGGCGAGTTCGGCGGGAACGATCGGAACCAGGACGGATATAGCCTCCCCGGCGGCCACGCTTTGGGCCGTGCCGGGAGCGATGCTCTGGGCCGGCGTCAGGCGCAGCAGTTCTTCAGGCGGCTTGGCTCCGAAGCTGATGCAGCCGGAGAGCGTGACTCCAAGCGCGGCAGTGAGCAGCATACGTGTCATGCGCGACCTCATTTCGGCTCATAGTCCGGAAGTTTGGGGCTGCCGATCAGCGCACTCGCGCCGCCCTGGTTCAATCGCTCGGCGATGCCGCTGAGCGATTCCGACATATCGCGCAAGTCCCGGATCAGCAGGCCGACCTCCGGAAGCGTCTGCTTGGAAAAGGCCTGTACGCCGGGGCGGGCGTCGTTCACCACTGCGTCAAGATTATCCAGGCTGCTCCGGGCGCGGGCGATGGTCGTGCGCAGATCGGCAACCAATGGCCGACCCTGTTCGTCCAGCAGTTGGTTGGTCGTGCCGGCAAGCTTGCCGAACTGTTCGGCAGCGTTGCCCGCTTGGCGAATGGCGATGCGCGTCTCGGCGATGGTCGCCGCGATCTCGGGGCCGCGATTGGCGAGGTCGCCGCTCAGCCGGTCGACATTCTTCAGGATATTGCCGAGCGACTCCTGGTTGCGGTCGTTGAGCAGCATGCTCAGCCGTTCGGTCAGCGTGGACAAACGCTCCAGCAGTTGCGGCGCGCTGTTGAGGAGCGCGCCGAGACCGCCGGCCTGTGTGGGGATGACCGGTGCACCCGCCGGCCCGATCTCGGTGATCGGCGGGGCACCCTTCTGCGCGCCCTGCAGCAGCAGGGTCGAGACGCCGGTGAAGCTGCCCTGGATGCTGGCGGTGGTGCCGATGAGCACCGGCACGTCCTCGGCGATGGCGATGCGGACTCGGACGAATTCGGGATTGTCCTTCCAGATCTTGATCTCTTCGACCTGGCCGGCGGGCACACCGCGATAGCTGACTGCCGAGCCCCGGGCGAGGCCTTCGACGGACTGTTTGAAGAAGATATCATAGACCTTCTGGTCGGTGTCGGCGACGCGAGCGAGCCAGATCGTGAAGATGGCGGTGGCGAAGAGCAGGATCAGCACCACCGATCCGACCAGCACATGGTTCGAGCGGGTTTCCATCAGCGCGTCACCTCAGCCTCTCGCCGCTCTTCGGCCTGTGCCGCCAGTCGCCCGCGCGGTCCCTTGAAATATTCCTCGATCCACGGATGGTCCAATGCCAATAGTTCCGGGATCGTTCCAACCGCAATCACTTTGCGGTCGGCCAGCACCGCGACCCGGTCGCAGATCGCATAGAGCGTGTCGAGGTCGTGAGTGATCAGAAAGACGGTCAAGCCCAGCGTGTCGCGCAGGCTCCGGGTCAGCTCGTCGAACCGCGCCGCACCGATCGGGTCCAGCCCGGCGGTAGGCTCGTCGAGGAACAGCAATTCGGGATCGAGCGCCAGCGCGCGGGCGAGGCCGGCGCGCTTCCGCATGCCGCCCGACAGCTCGGCCGGGTATTTGGGGCCTGCTTCGGCGGGAAGACCCGTCATCACCACTTTATAGGCGGCGATCTCGTTGAGCAGTTCCTGATCGAGGTCGGGGTAGAACTCTTTGAGCGGCACCTGCACGTTCTCCGCCACCGTCAGCGTCGAGAATAATGCGCCGCCCTGGAACAGCACGCCCCAGCGCTTGCGCACCTCGACCGTCTGCTCATCGTCGCGGTCCAGCATCGGCTCGCCGAAGACTTCGACGCTGCCCTCAGCTGGCATTTGCAGGCCAATGATCGATCGCATCAGCACCGACTTGCCGGTGCCCGAGCCTCCGACGACGCCGAGGATTTCCCCGCGCCGGACTTCCAGGTCCAGGCCATCGTGCACGATCTGCTCACCGAAGCTGTTGCGCAGGCCCTGCACGCTGATGACGGGAGCGTCGGTCATATCCAGCCGATCCGCTCGAAGAACACCGCGAAAATCGCGTCGATGACGATGACCAGAAAAATGCCCTGCACCACCGCGGCGGTGGTGCGCAGGCCGACCTGCTCGGCGTCGTTTTCGACATTCATGCCCTGGTAGCAGCCGGTCAAAGCGATAATGAGGCCAAAGACCGGCGCCTTTACCAAGCCGACATAAAGGTCGGTGATCGGCACCACCTCGCGCAGCCGCTGGACGAACGAAACCGGCGGGATGTCGAGCGTGATCCAGCAGAGAATGCCGCCGCCCACGATTGCAAGGAGGGATGCGTACATGCCAAGCAAGGGCATCATTATGACCGTGGCAAGCACGCGCGGCAGCACCAGCGCCTCCATCGGCGACACGCCGATCGTGCGCATCGCGTCGATTTCCTCGGTCAGCTTCATCGTGCCAAGCTGCGCGGCGAATGACGAGCCGGACCGGCCGGCGACCATGATTGCCGTCATCAGCACGCCGAGTTCTCGAAGCGTGATGCGACCGACAAGGTTGATCGTCAGAAACTCCGCGCCATAGGCCGCCAGCTGTACCGCGCCCTGCTGCGCGATGACGATGCCGATCAGGAAGCTCATCAGCCCGATGATGCCGAGCGCCGATACGCCAACCACTTCGAAGCGCTGGATAACGGCGTTCCAGCGAAAGCGGCGGGGGTGCCGGATTACCGATCCGAGAGCGACGATGATAGCGCCAAAAAATGCAAGCAGACCCAGCAAGGTACGGCCGGCAATCGAAGTGGCGGTGCCGATTTCCTCGAGCACCCGCTGGAAAGACGGTTTGGGATCCGGCCGCACCTGAACGGGTTCGTGCGCGCGCTCGACTTCGTCGATCAGCCTGCTGGCCTCGGGGCTGGCACCGGTCAGCTTGGCGCCACGCTCCTGCGCGAAACGGCTGACCAGAAAGGCGCCGATGGTATCGATCCGCTCCGTCTTGCTCAGATCGACGGTGGCGACTGGACCCTCGACCGCTTTCAGCCGATCCGGCAGGTCTCGCACCCGGGCCAGCGTCAGCGAACCGGTGAACCGCACCACCCGCGCGCCGGCGTCGGTTTCCTCCACGAAGTCGGCAGGCGCGGTCATCTCGTTACCACTGCGAGATAATCCCCGTGCGGGCAAGGTGTTCCGGCTACACCTCTGCCAGGGCCTGCTCGAAGTCGGCGATCAAGTCGTCTGGATCCTCGACGCCGATCGAAATGCGCACCAGATTGTCGGTGATCCCGAGCGCCTGCTTGCGCTCGTCGGGTACTGACAGATGCGTCATGGCGGCGGGCGCCGAGGCGAGGGTCTCCGTACCGCCGAGCGACACGGCCAGCTTGGCGATCTTTAGCGCATCCAGGAAAGCGAACGCCTCCTTTTCGCCGCCCTTCAAATACAAGGAGAAGGTGGAACCCGCGCCGGTGCAGTGGCGCCGATAAATGTCGGCTTGCCGCGCATCGTTGCCATCTTCCAGGAAGCCGAGATAGCCGACCTTCTCGACCTTCGGATGACCTTTCAGGAAGTTGCAGACCTTCACCGCATTCTCGCCGGCGCGGTTCATGCGCAATTCCAGCGTCTCGAGCGAGCGCAGTAGCATCCAGGCGGTGTTGGGGTCGCAGATCGTTCCGATCGTATTGCGCATCATGCGCAGCGTGTTGATCTGCGCCTTGCCGCCGACCACGCCGCCCGCCACCAGATCGGAATGGCCGCCCGCATATTTGGTCAGGCTGTAGACGACCAATTCGGCGCCCTGCTTCAACGGCTGCGCCCAGATCGGGCCCAGGAAGGTGTTGTCGATCGCAATCGGCGGCTTGTTATCGCCGGTGAAGATCGCGTCGCGGCTGGCCCGCACCGCTTCCACGTCTACCAGCGCGTTGGTGGGGTTGGCGGGGCTTTCCAGATAAATCAGCGCGACATTGCCCTTGGCCGCGCGCTGCATCACCGCGTCGATTTCTTCGCGGGTGGCACCGGCCGGGAAGTCCAGCCACTCCACGCCGAATTTGCCGAGGATGCGCGCGATCAGCGTCTCGGTCGCGGCGTAGAGCGGGCCGGAATGGACGATCGTGTCGCCGGGCTTGACCATCGACAGGAACAGCGTCGCGATTGCCGACATGCCGGACGAAAAGGCGAGCGCGTCCTCCGCATCCTCCCAAACCGCCAGCCGGTCTTCCAAAATTTCCTGGTTCGGTCCGTTGAAGCGGGAATAGACCAGCCCCTCGGACCCGCCGGGCCGCTTGCCCGTCACACCCTCGAAGTGCCGCTTGCCGGCGGCGGCGTTCGGAAAAACGAAAGTCGAAGTCAGGAAGATCGGCGATTTCAGCGCCCCTTCCGAAAGCATCGGGTCATAGCCATGGCCCATCATCAGCGTGGAGGGCTTGAGCCGGTGATTGCCGATCATGCCGCTCGCTTCCTTGGGCTTGCGCCGCGGGGTGGGCGCGCCGGTCAGTTCGGCTTCGGTTTCCTTGGTCATGCGGGGGCTCCGATCTTCTTGATTGCGCCCCCTCTAGCGCCGCAAACGTTACGGCGCGAGGCCGATCAGGCTGATCTGCCGGCCATAGTCCGGCTCGCCCCGGTGCGTTGCACGGCGGAAGCTGAAGAATCGCTCCTCGTCGGAATAGGTGTCGAGCCCGAGCGTATCGACGCGCGTCAGGCCGGCGGCGGCGAGGCGGGCGGCGACATAGCCTTCCAGGTCGAACAGGTGGTGACCGGGCTTACCTGCGGAGAAAAAGCGTTCGTTGCTCGGGTCGGCTGCTTCGAAGCGCCGCGCGAAAGCGTCGTCTACTTCATATGAGGGACGGGCGATGCAGGGCCCGACCGCCGCGACGATCCGCTCCCGACTTGCTCCCAGCTCTTCCATCGCATCGACCGTGATATCGGTGACGCCCGACAGCGCGCCTTTCCAACCCGCGTGCGCAGCGCCTACCACGCCGGCCTTCAGGTCCACGAACAGCACCGGCGCGCAGTCTGCCGTCAGAATGCCGAGCAGCAGGCCCGGGCGGTCGGTGACCAAAGCATCGGCGTGTGGACGTTCCGCCAACGCCCAAGGCTCCGCGACGACGCAGGAGGACGAATGCACTTGATAGACCGTGACGAGCTTCGAGTCCGGTAGCACTGCCTCGACCGCGCGCCGGCGGTTTTCCTCGATTGCGACTGGATCGTCGGCGGACCCCGTGCCCACGTTCAGGCCCCAGCAGACGCCCTCCGACACGCCGCCTCGGCGCCCGAGAAAGCCGTGCGGCGCTCCCTCGAGCAGCGCCGAGCCGATCGCTTCCACCGTCACAGCGGCAGCCGCATGATCAGGTCGCGGTCGACCTGCTTGCCCATCGGGAATTCATAGTCGCCGATATGGGCGAAACCGATCTTTTCGTAGAAGCGAATCGCGCGCTGGTTATGCTCCCAGACGGTCAGCAGCAACTCGTCGGAACCGTCGGCTCGGGCCGTCTCGATCGTCCAGTCCATGAGCGTGGCCGCGACGCCGGCACCGCGCACGGCTTGAACTGTATAAAGCTGGCTGAGCTGGAGCGACTTCGGCCCGAACATGCCTGCGGGCAACCAAGGCCTGGACAGCTTGGCATAGCCGACGATCCTCCCATTCTCAGTTGCAAGCCGGAACCTATGGTCTGGATCGCTCAGGTGCCGGACCAGGTCGCCGTCCGCGCCATAGGCCTTGGCGAGGTACAGCGCGATATCCTCCGCCGAGCCGCTTTGGCCGAACGTCTCCAGCCACACGGCGCGCGCCATGGCATCGAGTTCCGGGCCGTCTTTGGGCGTCGCGTTGCGATAGTCGATCATGCGGTAAACCCCGCCGGCTGCGGCCAATCGGGTCCGGTCAGCGCCAGAGCCTTGAACAAGGTCCCCATTTGGTCGGGCGCGGTCAGCCGCGCAAGCGCTGCCGAAATCTCCGCTCGCCGGGCGGGGGAACTCGCGGACAGCCGCTCGGCACGCGCGCCGATGCCCATGCGTTCCAGCCACGCACCCTGGCAGACCGGCCCGAAGCTAAGCGCCCCTTCCGCCCGCGCCGCTTCGGCAAGGGTCGCGAAATCGACATGGGCGGTCAGGTCGCGCTCGCCAGGCTCCTCGAAGGGATTGGCGAACTTGTGCTCGCGCACGGCTTGCAGCGTGTCGCCTGTCGCGGGGCCTTCGTAGCCATAATCCACGATCAGCGCTGCGCCGCGCTGCGTCGCCAGCCGATGGCCGATCCGTCGGGCAACGGCGGCAGAAGCGGGCGAGGTCTCGATGATGCTGCCGAGCGGTGCCTCGCGCAGATGTTCGGGCAGGATATCGTCCAGCGGCGGCCCGCTGGCGACTGGCACGAATAGCGGGTCGGCCCAGGCGACATGGCGTTCCCGCCAACCATTGGCCGTGCGGATGAGCTGACGCACGGGCAGGGCATCGAAAAACTCGTTGGCGACGATCAGCAGGGGCCGATCGTCAGGCACCTCGTCGACATCGTCGTGAAAAACGGCCTCCGGACAGCGCCTCAGCTGCTGCTCGCGTAGGACAGGGCTGGTCTCGACCAGATGGACGGATGGCTGGAGCCCGGCATTACGCATCGCTCGGAGAGCGTCCGCGGCCAGTGACCCGCGCCCTGGCCCAAGCTCGACATAATGCACGTCAGGCTTGCCCGCGCGCAGCCACAGATCGGCCAGCCACAGTCCCACCAGCTCGCCGAACATCTGGCTGATCTCCGGCGCGGTCGTGAAGTCGCCGCCGGCGCCAAGCGGATCACGCGTGGCGTAATAATGCCGGTTCGCCGCTGCCATGAAGTGCGCGACCGGGATCGGCCCCTGGATCGCAATGGCGGCAGCAATGGCGTCGGCGCAGGTGAGGGGAGGGTAGGCCACCGCTGCCCCTTATCCGTTCGCTTCGAGCAAAGTCGAGAAGCGCGCGTCTCGACTTCGCTCGATCCGAACGGTTAGGCGACCGCGAGCACCTTCCGCCGCCGCATTGCCGCGCCTGCCAGACCGAGACCCGCAATCATCATTGCCCACGTCGCCGGCTCCGGCACCACGCCGACCGCATCAGGGCCGGAGATCTTGAACGCGTAGATGTTGGTGGGGATCAGCGCAAAACCGTCGGGGCAGGCGCTGCCGAGCGCGACTTGGACGCTGGCCGATCCGCTCTTGGTGCACACGTCGAACTGCACGTTGGAGCCGTTCTGCGTGACGGAGAAATCGTTGTCCGACGCGATATACATCGAAATGCTGCCGTCGTTCAGGATGGGCCCGAAGGTCAGCGCCTCAAGCTTCTCGACCGAGTCGAGGCCAGCTGCCACCAGCGCGGCCTGCACGTCGACGAACAGCGCTTTCTGCACGGCCTGTTCTCCGGCCGGCAAAACGCCGCCGGTGATCACGTCGCCGGATATGTCCGTCGCCCCGTCCAGGCGGATGCGGTAGACGCGCTTGGTGCCGATCGGCGCGCCGGTATCTTCGACGCCCAGTCCGCGATTGTCCCGCTCGATCACCAGGAAGCTGCCATCGGCAAGCGCGGTGATCGAGGATACGCCGATGTTGCGGCCCTGCGCGTTCGCGCCAAAATCGTCGCCGGTGCCCGGGATGCGGGCGTTGATGTCGGCCAGGCTTTCCAGCTGATAGGCATATTGCGCGGTCGACTGGCCGCTCGCCACGTCGAACTCGACGATGCGCAGGAAGCGGCCGCGGCGGCCGTCCGGATTGCCTTCGTTGACCAGCGGATCCTGCAGGATCGCATAGGCCTTGGTGCCGTCGGGCGACACGGTTAGGCCTTCATAACCGCGATTGTCCTGGCGGCCCGTCGAGATGGTCGGCCGGCCGTTCACATAATCGACCTGCCCACCGGCCGTCTTCGGGACGATATTCGCGGGCACTTCGAACGCGCGCATCTTCTTGCCGGCCGAGTCGAACTCATAGACCGAGGGGCCATATTCGTCGGCGATCAGGTAGTTGCCATTGGGCAGTCGGTGAAAGCCCTCGGAGTCGAACGACTTGCCAAGCGTGGCGACATTGCCGGCGGCGATCTGCGGGTTGAGACCGGTCAGCAAGGCGCCATCCGCGTCGCGAAGCAGCGTGGTCCCGACGACCTTGTGGCTGGTGATCGCGCCCGTCGCGAAGTCGATGCCGAGCTTCATCTCGTTAATGCGCGGGGCGAAGTCGAGCACGCCGCCGCCGGGGCCGCGATCGGTGATGCCGTAGAACTTCCCGTTGGAAAACACCCAGTCGGAGCCGAAGCTCAACCGGTTCTGGCCGCCGCTCGCCGTCTGGCCGGACAGGTCGACAGTGCCCGCCGCAACTTCATATTTGCCGACGAACTGGACCGCCGCTTGGGCGGAGGTGGCCGCGAGGGCCGCGGCGGAAACGAGAAGAAGACGGCCGAGTCGCATGGATCACCCCTGTTTTCTTGGAGGTGACGCCAAAGCAGCTCGGCATGACGCCGTAGTTAACTATTCGTTACGTTTCCGCGTCAGGCGACGCTTTCGCCGCCCGCAATCGGCTCCACGCGCTGGCGCCGGCCCTTTGCGGTGGCAAGGAAATAGGCGCCGACCACGATCAGGGGCAGGCTCAAAGTCTGGCCCATGGTCAGTCCCCAGGCCAGGTTCTCCAGCCCGGCATCGGGATTGCGCAGCCACTCCACCGCGAAGCGAACCAGCCCATATCCCAGAGCGAAGACGCCGACGAGCTTGCCCGGCTGATAGCGCGCGTCCGTCCGCCAGAACAGGAACCAGAGGATCAGGAACAGGATCAGGCCCTCACCCGCCGCTTCGTAGAGCTGGCTCGGGTGGCGCGGCTCCGGCCCGGCGCGGGGGAACACGATCGCCCAGGGCACCGTCGTCGGGCGCCCCCAGAGTTCACCATTCACGAAATTGGCGAGGCGCACGAACAGGATCGCGGGCGGCACGCAGACGGCCACATAATCGCACACGCGCAGGAAGTTCAGGCCATGCTTGCGGGCGGCATAGACGAGCCCGAGGACGACGCCGATCAAGCCGCCGTGGAAGGACATGCCGCCTTCCCAAAGCTGCAGCACCTCCAGCGGCCGCATCAGCATCTCGGGCTTGTAGAAGAGCACATAGCCCAGCCGCCCGCCGAGGATGGTTCCCAAGGTGATGTAAAAGACGAGGTCGTCGGCATGGCGCTTGGCCATCGGCGCCCCTGGCTGGGCAAGCAGCTTCAGCAGCAGCCACCAGCCGAGAAAGATGCCGACAATATACCCCAGCGAATACCATTTGATCTGGAAGAAACCGAGATCGAGCGCGACCGGATCGAGGCCCAACTGATCGAAATGGAGGTAGCCGGCGGCGTCGGCGAGAAACGGCAGGATCAAGGCTTTCCCCCAGCGATTTGCGCCTCCATACTGCCCGGCAAAAGATAAGGCGAGGGGATAGCATGCCGTCGGAACTCGATCTGAAGCTCGATGCGATCATGGACGGGCTGACCACGCCCGGCGGCATGATGACGCTGACGACATATGAGGATCATGGCGTCACCTTGCCGATGATCGCGACCGCGCCGCCTGCCCTCTCCTATTATTTCCAGCATTTCTGCACGCAGCATGGCGACAAGGATTTCCTGGTCTGCGTCGATGAGCGGCTGAGCTTCACCCGGGTTTACGAGCAGGCGCGGGCGGTGGCGGGCGCCCTGGTGCAGGGGCATGGGGTGCAGCGCGGCGACCATATCGGCATCGCGATGCGCAACGCGCCGAGCTGGATCGTGCTCTACATGGGCATATCGATGGCGGGCGGCGTGGCGACTTTGCTCAACGGCTGGTGGACCGGTCCGGAGCTGGCCGAAGGGATCACCGATAGCGACACGAAGCTCGTCTTTGCCGATCCGCCCCGCGCCAAGCGCCTCGTCGAGACACAGCACGGCGCGCAGGTCGTCGTTGTCGATGTCGGGCTACCGATCTCGGACGCGATGGCGCCGGTGCTGGCCCGTGGGGGCGGTGCGGAGACCGAGCTGCCGATGCTGTCCGGCGACGATATTGCCACCATCCTCTTCACTTCGGGTTCGACCGGTCAGTCGAAGGGCGCGATCTCGACTCACCGGGCGGTGGTGCAAGCCACCTTCAACTATCTCGCCCAGACGTTGATGTCGCTGCAGCTGGCGACCGAGATGGGGCAGGCGCCGACGCTGCAGCCCTGCACCCTGCTCAACGTACCGCTGTTTCATGTCACAGCGGAAGTGCCGGTCATGCTGCAAAGCTTCGCCATGGGCCGCAAGCTCGTCATTATGCAGAAATGGGACGCCGAAGAGGCGATGCGGCTGATGGAGCGGGAAAAGGCCACCTACTTCGTCGGCGTGCCGCTGATGAGCTTCGAGATACTGACGCACCCGAACCGCAAGGATTACGACCTTTCTTCGGTCATGGACTTCGCCGCCGGGGGCGCGCCGCGTCCGGTCGAGCACGTCAAGCGCATCGAGGAAGAAATGGGCGGTGCCAAGCCGCTGATCGGCTATGGCCTGACGGAGACGAACGGCGCCGGCTGCGGCAATTTCCGCGACAATTACCTGGCCAAGCCCAATTCGACTGGCCGCGGCTCGCGCCCGCTGATCGATCTCGCCATCCTCGACGATGCGGGCAAGCCGGTGCGGCAGGGCGAACGCGGCGAGGTCTGCATCCGCTCGATTTGCAACTTCACCGAATATTACAAGAACGCGGAAGCGACCGCCGCCGCATTCACGTCGGATGGTTATTTCCGTACCGGCGACATCGGCTATCTGGACGAGGACAGCTACCTGTTCATCGTCGACCGCAAGAAGGACATCATCATCCGCGGCGGCGAGAATATCAGCTGCCAGGAAGTCGAAGCAGCGATCTACGAGAGCACCGACGTCGCCGAAGCAGCCGTGTTCGGCTTGGCCGACGAGCGCTTCGGCGAAGTGCCCGGCGCGGTGGTGCATCCGGCCGAAGGCGTAACGCTGACGCAGGAGGCGCTACAGGCCTTCCTGCAGTCGCGCATCGCCGGCTTCAAGATACCGGCCAAGATCTGGATTTCGGAGCAGCCGCTACCCCGCCTCGGCACTGAAAAGATCGACAAGGTCAGCCTTCGGACCCGCTATAGGGAACTGGCAGCGCGACAAGGCTGAAGGCGAACCTCAGCTACACTAGCCTTGACGCCGCGCCCCAAGGCTTCCCACCCTCGCGCGTACGTACGTAAGGGTCGTTCCCGGGAGCATCATGCAGCTTGTCATTGTCGAATCGCCCGCCAAGGCGAAGACCATCGAGAAATATCTCGGCCGCGATTATCGCGTGCTCGCGTCCTACGGCCATATTCGCGACCTGCCGCCCAAGGACGGCTCGGTCGATCCGGACAATGGCTTTGCGATGGAGTGGGAGACCTATGGCGACAAGGCCAAGCAGCTCAAGGCCATTGCCGACCTCGCCAAGACCGCCGACCGCCTGATCCTCGCGACCGATCCGGATCGCGAAGGCGAGGCGATCAGCTGGCACGTCCAGGAAGTGCTGAAGAAGCGCAAGGCGCTGCCCAAGGAGGTGGAGCGCGTCACCTTCAACGCGATCACCAAGGCGGCGGTCACCGAGGCGATGGCGCGACCGCGCCAGCTCGACGAGGATCTGATCGACGCCTACCGCGCCCGCCGCGCCCTCGACTATCTGGTCGGGTTCACGCTGTCGCCGGTGCTGTGGCGCAAGCTGCCTGGCGCCAAGTCGGCGGGCCGGGTTCAGTCCGTCGCTCTCCGGCTGATCGTGTCCCGCGAACGCGAAATCGAGACCTTCAAGGCGCAGGAATATTGGTCCGTCTTCGCCGACATGGAGCAGGACGGCACGCCGTTTCAGGCGCGGCTCGTCCGCTTCAAGGGGCAGAAGATCGATCGGCTGACCATCGGCAAGGCCGCGGACGCCGACGCCGCCAAGTCCGCCGTTGAAGCCGGTCGCTTCACCGTCGCCACCGTCGAGACCAAGCCGCTCACCCGCAATCCGCCGCCGCCCTTCACCACCTCGACGCTGCAGCAGGAAGCCGCGCGCAAGCTGGGCTTCTCGGCCAGCCACACGATGCGCGTGGCGCAGAACCTCTACGAAGACGGCGCGATCACCTATATGCGCACCGACGGCGTGCAGATGGACGGCAGCGCCATCTCGGCCGCGCGGGGCGCGATCGCCAACCGCTATGACGGCAGCTACGTTCCCGACAAGCCGCGCCAATACACGGCCAAGGCCAAGAACGCCCAGGAAGCGCACGAGGCGATCCGCCCTACTGATTTCGGCCGGGACAAGGTCGGCTCAGGCGATCACGCCCGCCTCTACGACCTGATCTGGAAGCGCGCGCTCGCCAGCCAGATGGCTTCCGCTCGCCTCGAACGAACGACGGTAGAGATGGAAGACGGCACCGGCCAGACTGCGCTTCGCGCCACCGGTCAAGTCGTGCTCTTCCCCGGCTATCTCGCGCTTTACGAAGAAGGCCGCGACGACGCCGACGATGAGGAGAGCCGCCGCCTGCCGCGCCTCGGCCAGGGCGATGCACCGGTGAAGAAGGCCGTGCACTCCGAGCAGCATTTCACCCAGCCGCCGCCGCGCTTTTCGGAAGCGAGCCTGGTCAAAAGGCTTGAGGAACTCGGCATCGGCCGGCCGTCCACCTATGCATCGATCCTGCAGGTGCTGAAGGACCGCGAATATGTGGTGCTGGAGAAGAACCGCTTCATACCGCAGGAAAGCGGGCGGCTGCTGACTGCGTTCCTAGAGCGCTTCTTCGAACGCTATGTGAGCTACGACTTCACCGCCGGGCTCGAGGAAGAGCTGGATGAAATCTCCGGCGGCCGGGCGGAATGGCAGAAGGTGCTCGAAGCCTTCTGGCGCGACTTCAAGCCGAAGACCGCCGAAGTGATGGAGCAGAAGCCTTCCGACATCACGGTCGCGCTGGACGAGTTCCTGGCGCCCTTCCTGTTTCCGGAGCGTGAAGACGGCACCGATCCGCGCCTCTGTCCCAACTGCAAAGCGGGCAAGCTGGCGCTGCGCGGCGGCCGCTTCGGCGCCTTCGTCGCCTGCTCCAACTACCCTGAATGCAAATACACCCGCCGTTTCGCGCAAGGCGGAGGCGAAGAGGCCGCAGGAGATGGCGAGGCTCTCGACGAGGTGCTCGGCGCCGATCCCGAGACCAAGGAGCCGGTGTCGCGCAAGCTTGGCCGGTTCGGTCCCTATGTGCAGCTTGGCGACGGCAAGGACGCGCGCAGGGCCTCCATCCCCAAGGATGTCGAGATCGATTTCGACTGGGCGCTCAAGCTGCTGAGCCTGCCGCGCAACGTCGGTCTCCATCCGGAAAGCGGCAAGCCGATCACCGCCTCGATCGGCCGCTACGGACCTTATCTGGCGCATGACGGAAAATATGCCCGCCTCGCTTCGACGGCCGAGGTGTTCGAAACCGGCATGAACGCGGCGGTCGTGAAGCTCGCCGAAGCCGCGGCAGGCGGCGGCCGGCCGCAACGCGGCGCATCCCGCGAGCCCCTGCGCCTGCTCGGCCCGCACCCGCGCACCGAAGCCGAGATCAAGCTGATGGAAGGCCGCTTTGGGCCCTATGTCACTGACGGCACCACCAATGCGACGCTCCCGAAGACGGTCGCTCCGGAGGCCTTGACGCTCGAGGAAGCAGCCCAGCTGATCGACGCCCGCGCCGCCGCCGGGCCCGCAAAGAAGAAGGGCAGGGCGGCCCCAAGGAAAGCGGCGGCAAAGAAAGCGCCAGCGAAGAAGGTTGCCAAGAAGACCTAGCGGACCCCTTGCGGGAGCGGATCGTTACACGTGCGGTCGTCACCTCACGGAGCGTTTCATGGCAAGCCGCTGGCCCAGCGTTCTCTGGCTCGTCCGTCATGGGCAGAGCGCGGGCAATGTCGCGCATGATGCGGCGCATCAGCAGGGCCTCGCCCGCATTGCGCTAACGGGTCGCGACGTCGACGTACCGCTCTCCGCGCTCGGCGAGAAACAGGCACGGGCGCTCGGCGAGTGGTTCCACGGTGCCGAGGAGCGGCCGGACGTGTTGCTGAGCTCGTCCTACGTCCGCGCTCAACAGACTGCGACCATCTTCCGCGAGGCCGGCGGTTGCGCCTCCGACATTCCCGTCTGCGTCGATGAACGCCTCCGTGAGAAGGAGTTCGGCATCCTCGACGGCCTGACCGCAAGCGGAGTTGGAGCGACCTATCCGGATCAGGCGGAGTTCCGCCGCATCCTCGGCAAATTCTATCACCGCCCGCCGGGCGGCGAGAGCTGGGCCGATGTGATCCTGCGGCTGCGCTCCCTCCTCGACACAGTCTCGCTGCACCATTCCGGGCAGAGGGTGATGATCGTCGCGCACCAGGTTGTGGTGCTCTGCCTCCGCTACGTGATCGAGAACCTGAGCGAGACCGAGATCCTGGCCATCGACCGCGAAGCGGATGTCGCCAATTGCTCGATCACCGAATACCGGCTGGACCAGGAGGCGGGGCAGTTCGGTAAGCTGATGCTCAGCCGCTACAATGTGACGGCGCCCATGAAGGAGGCCGGCGCGCAGATCACCTCCGCGCCCGAGCCGATTCAGGCGGTGCGCGGGTGAACGCCCTCGACGATCAGTGGCTGGCCAACCACCCGCTGCCTGCTCCTGACCCGGCGACGAACAAGAACGACCGCGGGCGCGTGTTCGTGGTCGGCGGCAGCGCTTTCGTTCCGGGCGCTCTGCGGTTGACTGGCGAGGCGGCGCTCCGCAGCGGCGCCGGCAAGCTCCAGTTCGGGACAGTTCGCGAGGCGGCTTTGCTCCTCGGCATGTTCGTGCCCGAAGCCGGCGTGATCGGACTTTCGACCGGCGACGATGGTGAACTCTCCGCTGGTGCCGCGGAGCAGGTGATCGAACATGCGGGAGCCTGCGATGCGCTCGTGCTCGGACCCGGCATGCGCGCTTCGGACGGCTGCGCGGAGCTGGTCCGCTGCGTCGCCGCCGGGCTGCCGCAGAGCGTCGCCATCATCCTCGATGCCGGCGCCATCGCCGCCGCCGCTGAGTGCAAGGCACTGCTCCGCGGCCGCGAAGGTCCGGTGATCCTCACGCCGCACCAGGGCGAAATGGCCAGCTTTACCGGCCTTGACCTGGAACAGGTGCAGGCGGGCTGCGAGGCGATCGCCCGCGAGACCGCCGCCGATCTCGGCGCGGTGCTGGTGCTCAAGGACGCCAGCACCATCATCGCTGCACCCGACGGAAGCTGCCTCGACTATGATGGCGGAACGCCGGCGCTTGCGACCGGCGGCTCGGGCGACGTGCTGGCGGGGATCGTCGGCGGCCTTGTCGCACGCGGGGCTCCGGCGTTCGAAGCTGCGGCGTGGGCCGTATGGACGCACGGAACGGCTGGTGCAGGCTTGAGCAGGGACTTGAGCGGTACAGGCCTGCTCAGCCGCGACCTGTTGTCGCGCATTCCGGCCCTGCTGAACCGCCGAGGCTGAGCTAAGCCAGTCAGCCAACGTTCAGGCGCTCCGTGTTACGAGGTCGCATGCGTAAGATCATTTCCCCCATCATACTTGCCGCCGCCGCTCTAGGAGCCGCGACAGCCGCCTCCGCCGCGTCCCTGCCGCCCGAGGAGCGGCTGGCGCGCATGCTGGACGGCCGCGTCGCCGGCAAGCCGGTCAGCTGCATCAGCCAGTATAACATCCGCTCCGCTGAGATCATCGACGATACGGCGATCGTCTATCGCGTGGGAAGCAAGCTCTACGTCAATCGTCCGCGCTCCGGCGCCAGCTGGCTGGATCGCGACGACATCCTGGCGACCCGCACCATCGGCTCGCAGCTTTGCCGGGTGGACGCGGTCAGGCTGATCGATCGCGCGTCACGCTTCCCGACCGGCTTCGTCTTGCTTGGCGACTTCGTCCCCTATACGCGGGTGAAGAACTAAGCTTGTTGGGCCCCGGTGCCGCAGCTGCGGCAGCCGGCGTCTTTCACGATCCGGATCGTGCGCAGCATTGGCGTAAGGCCGTCCAGCACATGGAGCTTCCCGGCCGGGTCCGGCCCGAAGCCGACGATTGCGCGCACCGCCTCCATCGCCCCCCAGCTGCCGACCAGCCCGGCCATTGCACCCAGCACGCCCTGCTCCGCGCAGGTGTCGCAAGCGTCGGCATCGAACGCGTCACCGACAAAGCAGCGATAACAGGGCTTGTCCGCTTCCCAGCCGCGGAAGGTACCGATCTGGCCCTGGAACTGGCCGAGCGCCGCTGACACCAAGGGAGTCCGCGCCCGCGTGCAATGATCCGACACCGCCAGCCGCGTTGCGAAATTATCGCACCCGTCCAGCACGAGATCGCAGTCGCCGATCAGTTCGGCTGCGTTCGCGACGGTGATCCGCTTCGCCACGCCATCAAACGAAAGCTCCGGATCGAGCCGTAACGCCGCTTCCTGCGCGACCTCCACCTTCCGCCGGCCAATATCGCTCGTCCCAAACAGCACCTGCCGCTGCAGGTTGGAGAGGCTTACCACGTCATCGTCGATGACTCGCAGCCGCCCCACGCCCGCCGCCGCCAGATACTGGATCGCCGGGCATCCGATCCCCCCCCCGCCGATCACCGTCACCCGTGCCTGGGCAAGCTTCACCTGCCCCGCGCCGCCGATCTCCTTGAGCACGATATGACGGGCGTAGCGGTCGAGCTGTTCGTCGGTGAGGATCACACGCCCGTCGAGCCGAAGCCGCCGGCACCGCGCGCCGTGTCGTCCAGCTCCAGCACCTCTGCGAAGCGCGCCTGAGTCACGGCGGCGGGCACGAGCTGGGCAATGCGGTCGCCGCGGCGGATCTCGAACGGCTCGGCGCCGAGGTTCGCCAGGATCACCTTCACTTCGCCGCGATAGTCCGCGTCGATCGTACCCGGCGTGTTAAGGCAAGTGATGCCGTGCTTGAGCGCCAGTCCCGAGCGGGGACGGACCTGGACTTCATAGCCATCCGGGATTGCGATGGCGAAGCCCGTCGCTACCGCGTGACGCGAGCCCGGCGCGAGGGTCAGTTCCTCGGCCGAAACAACGTCCATCCCGGCGGCATGCTCGGTCGCATAGGCGGGGAGGGGCAGGCCCTCCCCATGAGGCAGGCGTTGCAGCCGAATTTCGATCATCTTATCCTTGCATCGACAGAATAGCGGCCCGGACCTTCGGTCGCGAACAGCAGCCCCAGGAACACCAGGATCAGCGCCGGCCACCACCCGTTAAAATCCTGCGACCAATGCACCATCCAGACCGCAACCACGAAAGTGAAAATCGTGACCAAGCCTGCCCAGCGCGTGAGGAAACCCAGGATGAAGGCGATCCCGCACAGGAATTGCGCCCAGACGCACAAGGGCGCCATGAAGTCGGGATAGACAAAGCCGAACTGGGTCAGGAACTTGACGAACTCGTCCATCCGCGCGGCGCTGAAGATATTGTCCTGGCTCTGGTAGATCAGGAATGCCCCGGTCCCGCACCGCAGCGCCAGCAACCCCAAATCGCCGAACCGCTTGAGCGGCCTCAGCAGCAGTAAATCGCTTCGTGTCATGATCGCTCCCCTTTCAGGGCCGCGACGATGCGCTCGGCGAGCCGCTCCGCGACTTCGATTTTCGACGAACGGGGCCAGCTTTCGACAGACTGCGGCGTGACCAAGTGGACGCTGTTGTCTGCGCCGCCCATTACGTCACCGGAGACGTCGTTGGCGACGATCCAATCTGCGCCTTTCCGGGCCAGCTTGGCTTGGGCGTGTTCGAGGACCTGTTCGGTCTCGGCGGCAAAGCCGACTACCAGCTGCGGCCGTCGCGGATCACGGGTCAAGCCGGCGAGAATGTCGGGGTTCTCGGTCAGCGCCAGCGCAGGCGGTGCACCGCTTTTCTTGATCTTGGAAGTCGCCGTTTCGACTCGCCAGTCGGCGACCGCCGCGACCAGTACGGCCGCATCTGCGGGAAGAGCGGCATCCACCGCCGCCGCCATCTCACGCGCAGTTTCCACGTCTACCCGCGCCACACCGGGCGGAGTGGACAACGTCACCGGCCCGCTCACCAGCGTCACCCGCGCGCCCTGCCGGGCCAACGCCTCCGCGATGGCGAATCCCTGCTTACCCGATGAGCGATTGGCGATGTAGCGCACAGGATCGATTGGCTCGTGTGTCGGACCGGCCGTGACTAGGATGTGCTTACCTGCCAACCCACAGCTCGGGGCGAGCGAGCTTTGTATTGCGCTCAATATGGCGCCGGGCTCAGGCAGCCTTCCGGGTCCGAACTCCCCGCAGGCCATCGGACCTTCGTCGGGCTCAATCACCCTCACGCCGTCCGCCCGCAGCCGCTCGACATTCCGCCGCGTCGCCGCGTGATGCCACATGCGCACGTTCATCGCAGGCGCGGCGAGCACGGGCTTGTCGGTGGCGAGCAGCAGGGTGGTGGCGAGATCGTCGGCGATGCCAGCCGCCATGCGCGCCAGCAGGTCGGCGGTGGCGGGCGCGACCACGACCAGATCGGCATCGCGGCTGAGCTGGATATGGCCCATCTCCGCCTCGTCCTTCAGATCCCACAGGCTGGTGTGCACCTGAGCTTCGGTCAAGGCGGCGAGCGTCATCGGCGTGACGAACTGCGCCCCGCCTTCGGTCAGCACGCAGCGGACGCTCATCCCCGCCTTGCGGATCAGCCGGATCAGCTCGCACGCCTTGTACGCTGCGATCCCGCCGCCGACGATCAACAGGATGCGCGCCCCCGCCATGCGCCTAGCTTAGCAGCAGAGTGAGGCCCGACCCAAGCGCCGCCGCGATCAGGGCCACGGTTCCATAGCGCCAGCCGCTGCGGACACTCACGACGTTGATGTCTACGAGGGGAGGGGCCGGAGGCGCGGCGCCGGGTTTGGGCAGCTGATGGTCGAGACGGCGGATCAGGTCCGGGATCAGCGCGACGGTGCGGCCGAACTCGATGATCGCATCCGCTGCCTTGGCTTCGGGACCGATCTCCGACCGCACCCATTCGCGCACAAACGGAGCGGCCGTCTCCCACATGTTGATCTCTGGATCGAGCGACTGCGCCACACCTTCGACCATCACCATCGTCTTTTGCAGCAGCAGCAGATGCGGCTGGGTTTGCATGTCGAAGTCGCGGGTGATGGCGAACAGCCCGTCGAGCATGTTGCCGATGGAAATATCCTTGGCCGGCAGTCCACGCATCGGCTCGCCGACCGCCCGGAGCGCAGTCGTGAACTCGGCGATATTGTGGTGCGGCGGCACATAGCCGGCCTCGAAATGGATCTCCGCCACCCGGTCATAAGTGCCGGTAATCAGGCCGTATAGAATTTCCGCTAGCCAGCTGCGCGCGCGGCGATCGATCCGGCCCATGATGCCGAAATCGATCGCGACGATGGTGCCGTCACCGCGCACGAACAGGTTCCCCTGGTGCATGTCGGCATGGAAGAAGCCTTCGGAGATTGCCTGACGAAGGAAGGCACGAACAAGACGGGCGGCGATCTCCTTCAGATCGTGACCGGCTGCAATCAGCTCGTCGCGGCGGGCGATCTTGATGCCGTCGACCCACTCCAGCGTCATCACCCGGCGGGCGGTGCGCGCCCAGTCGATTGAGGGCACGATATAGCCGGGCTCGGCGGCCATTCCCTCCGCCAGCTCCGAGGCCGAAGCCGCCTCGCGCCGCAGGTCCAGCTCGCGCATCGTCCATTGGCGGAAGTTCGCGATGACCAGCCGCGGCCGCAGGCGCTGGAACTCGCCGCCATAGTGCTCAGCCTGCGCGGCTGCCCACTCATAGGTCTCCAGCGCCTTGGCGAACTCCTCCTCGACGCCGGGCCGCAGCACCTTGACCGCGACATCACGACCATCGGTGGTGACCGCCCGGTGGACCTGCGCGATCGACGCGGCGCCGACCGGCTCAGGGTCGATCGATTGGAACAGGGCTTCGATCGGTTTGCCGAGCGCCTGCTCTATCGCCTTGCGCACTTCTTCGAACGGCGCGGGCGGCAGATCGTCCTGCAGCCGGCTAAGGTCGGCGGCGGCCTCAGGGCCGACGAGATCGGGCCGCGTGGCGAGCGCCTGACCGAACTTGATCGCGGCGGGCCCCAGTGACTGAAACGCCGTGGCGTAAGCTGGCGATTCCGGCACCCGCGCTCCGAACCGGGCGATGCGGACAAGCCGTCGCACGGCAGCCGGCGTCATCGCGTCGCGCTCGATCCCGCGCAGCGCGCCGTGCCGCGCCAGCGTCCGGGCCCATTTCAGCAGCCGGAACAGGTGGGTTGCGGTGGTGGCCAACTAGATCTTCCAGCCCGAATGGATGGCAACTAGGCCACCGAGCATCGGTTCCACCTTGGTGCGCACGAACCCGGCCTCGCCGATCATCCGCTCGAACGTCGGCATGTCGGGAAAGCGGCGGATGGACTCGATCAGGTAGCGATAGCTGTCCTCGTCATCGGCAACGAGCTTGCCGATCTTCGGCACCACCTTGTGCGAATAGAAGTCATACACTTCCGCAAAGCCCGGCCAAAGGGTGGTCGAGAACTCGAGGCAGAAGAAGCGGCCGCCGCGCCGCAGTACCCGATGCGCTTCCCGGAGGGCCGCTGGAATACCGGTCACGTTCCGGATGCCAAAGGCGATCGTATAGGCGTCGAAGAACCGTTCCGGCCATTGCAGCGTCTCCGCATTGGCCTCGCTCCACACCAGCCCGTCGATCTGCCGCGCCTGCGCCCGGTCCATACCGACTTCGAGCATTTCCGGGTTGATGTCGGCGACGGTGACATTCGCTCCGGCCGCGGCAAGGCGGAAGGCGATGTCGCCGGTGCCCCCGGCCATGTCGAGAATATCCTCGCCCGCGCGCGGCTTCACGCGGCGAACAAAGCGGTCCTTCCACAGCCGGTGCATGCCGGCAGACATCGCATCGTTCATGATGTCGTAGCGCCGCGCCACGTTGGAGAAGACCGCGCCGACGCGCTGCGTCTTCTCTTGCGGGTCGACCTCTTGGTAACCGAACGACACTGTTTCAGACATGGGCGTCCGTTAGCGGGAGCTTGTGGGGCAAGCAAACGCCGCTTAGCGCGATTGGGTGCCCGAACTTCCCGAAGTCGAAACGACAGTCCGCGGTTTGCGCCCCGCCCTAGAAGGCCAGCTGCTCGCCTCGGTCGAGCCGCGTCGCGCCGACCTGCGCTTCGCCTTTCCCGTCGACCTGCGCCAGCGGCTGACTGGCGCACGCGTGACCGGCTTGAGCCGCCGCGCCAAATACGGGCTGATCGACACCGATCGCGGCGACACGATGATCTTCCACCTTGGCATGTCCGGGCGCTGGCGCTTGGACCCGGAGGAGATCGGCGCGCACGACCATCTCGTTCTGGAAACCGGGGCAGGGCGGCGTCTGGCGCTCAACGATCCGCGCCGCTTCGGCTCAGTCGACCTGTTCGCCACGGCGTCGATGGCGAACTATCCGGCCTTCAAGGTCATGGGACCGGAGCCGCTCGGCCCCGACCTGACCGCCGACTACCTCGCCGGTGCGCTGAAGGGCCGCAGCGCGCCGATCAAGGCGCTGCTGCTCGACCAGCGCATCGTCGCCGGCCTCGGCAACATCTATGTCTGCGAGGCCCTGCACATGGCCGGCATCGCCCCTACTCGCGCCGGCGGCCGCATCTCGCGAAAACGCCTGGAGCTACTCGTCGCGGCGATTCGACAGGTGCTGGAAGCAGCGATCGAGGCGGGCGGCTCGACGCTCCGCGACTATGCCCGACCTGACGGCGAGCTCGGCTACTTCGCCCGCCAATGGCGTGTCTATGGCCGAGAAGGGGAGGCGTGCGGCTGCGGCCTTCCCGTCAGGCGGAGAGTCGATAGCGGCCGCTCCACCTTCTTCTGTGCGAACTGCCAGAAATAGCGCTCAGCCTTCGCCTTCCAGCTCCGCGCGCAATGTCTGCACATCCAGCAGCCGGTCGTTGATCGCGCCCTGATACTTTTCCGCCCAGGCTTTCAGCGCCGGATTGTCGCCGCCATTCTTGTACGCGCGCACGGTGCCGATCAGTAGAGTCAGTGCGTCCATCTGCTGCTCGGCAAAGGCGCGCTCCAGCGGCGCACCGCGCGTGGAGGAAAGAATGGCCAGATCACTCTCATGGGTCGCCGCCGATGCCGGCTCCACCTGGATCAGGCCGGCCAATTCCTGACGCGCCGCTCCGAAGTCCGCTGACATCTTCTGCGCCAGTGCACGCGTGTTGGCTCCGTCGGATCGCTCCGAAGCAAAGCGCGCGCTCGCCAGCGAGAAGTCGAGGCTGCCCAGCACCGACGACGCAAAAGCTTGCCCCTGCACTTCCTGCGGCGCCGGGCCGGCAGGAGGCTGTGCCGACTGCCCGGTCACCTCGATCTTGTCCTCGGGAGCGGTCGCCTGGTTGCTGCAGGAGGGGAGCAACAGCAGCGCGGCTGCCGCGAAACAGAGATGCTTGGTCATCGTGAACCTCGTCGAAAACGGGATGGGCGCGCCGCTAGCGGCCGCAGTGTGGCTCCGCAACCATGTCACGAAAGAGTCATCAGAGCGTCTCGGATGCGTAACGTCCCTTACGCGAAACTGACGCTTTGCGCGCCTAGCCGGGGCCGGACGGAGGCGGTGAGGGACACCGCATCCAAGGATTTTCCAAAGGGGATCATGATGTCGCGCACTCGCCTGCTTCTGATGCTCGGCGCAGCTATTCCGCTCGCCGCCTGTGGCGCTGATGAGATTTCGTCGCCGGGCACCGGCGGCAACATCATCATCAATAACCCGGCGCCGTCGCCAACTCCAACCCCGACACCGACCCCGACACCGCCGCCGACGATCACCCCGGCTGGCGGCTGCCCGACCGTCGCCGATCCTCAAGGCCTGACCGATTCGGGCACCATCACTGGCCCGACCGGCACCTACCGGGTTTGCACTTTGCCGGCACGCATCAACAACAGCATCACGCTGAGCAAGATCGCCGGTCTGGTCTATCGTCTCGGCGGCCGCGTCGATGTCGGCACCGATCTCGGGCCGGTCGCGGCAGCGGGCCAGACCGCGGTCACGCTCACCATCGATCCCGGCGTGATCGTATTCGGCGGCACCGGCGTGTCGTGGCTGAACGTCAATCGCGGCCACCGCATCTCGGCCGTCGGTACCGCCACCCAGCCGATCGTCTTCACCAGCCGCGACAATATCCAGGGCTTGAACACGGAAAACAGCTCGGGTCAGTGGGGCGGCGTCGTGCTGTCCGGCCGCGCCCAGATCACCGACTGCATCGCGCCGGGCGCCACGCCTGGCACGATCGCCTGCGAACGCCAGACCGAAGGCGCGCAGGACCCGGCGCTCTATGGCGGCGCCACCAACACCGACAATAGCGGCACGATGAGTTTCGTGCAGATCCGCTATTCGGGCTTCGTGCTCTCGGGCAACTCGGAGCTCCAGTCGCTCACCACCCAGGGCACCGGCCGTGGCACCCAGCTGTCACGCATCATGTCGTTCAACAGCTCGGACGATGGTGCCGAGTTCTTCGGCGGCCGCGTCAACCTGAAGTATTTCGTCTCGATCGGCGCGGAAGACGACAATCTCGATACCGACGTCGGCATCAAGGGCAACTTCCAGTACGTGCTCGCCGTCCAGCGCAGCACGGTCGGCGACTCAATCATCGAGGCGGACTCGGATAACGCCAACGACGGCCAGACGCCGCGCCAGAACGTGTTCGTGTCGAACATGACGGCCATCCACCGCATCTCGACGTCGAACAATGCGGCGATCCTGCTGCGCGGCGGCACAGACTACCGGATCTTCAACTCGATCCTGGTCGCGCCGAACAGCACCTGTCTGCGCATCAGCCGGGCGAACACCATCCAGGCCGCCGATCCGGCCCAGGACGAGCTCGGGCCGCCGCAGTTCCGCTCGGTGCTGTTCCAGTGCAACGCGACGCCGTTCTCTGGTGCGAACAACGTCACCGCCGACCAGGTCGCGACGATCTTCGGCACGGGCACGAACAACAACAGCTCGACCTATACGCCGACGCTGACCGGCCTGTTCGTTAACGGCGCTACCGAGACCGCGGTGCCAGCCTTCAACGCCACGGCGCTCAATGCCGATCCGGAGACGCCGAACACGGTCTTCTTCGACAATGTGACTTATATCGGCGCGTTCCGTGATGCGAACGACCGCTGGTACCAAGGCTGGGTCTGCAACAGCAGCACCGCGGACTTTGGTGCGGCCAATACCAACGGCGCCTGCACCTCCATCCCGACGACCTGAGGCCGAAGCGACAAAGGTCGAGGCGGGGCGTGGCCGATGCGGCGGCGCCCCGCCTCTGCAAAAAAAGGTATATCCGAACATGGCTAAGCCACTGGCCCTTGCGAGCCTGTTGCTGATCTCAACCGCCCTGGTGTCGCCCGCTGCCTTTGCGCAGTCCGACGCCCAGGCTCCGGGTGGCGCCGCCGAGACGGTCCCGCAGACCGCTCCGGACGCTGCTGCGGCAGAGGCAGAACAGGAAGCGCCGGAAGTTTCCATCCCCGGCGGCGGCGAGGAAGACATTATCGTCCGTGGCCGCGCCTATACCGATCCGTCGCGCAACACCTCGCAGGTGCTGACCGTGCTCAGCACGGCGGACATTGCCCGCACCGGCGAAGGCGACATTGCCGGCGCCCTGGGCCGCACCACCGGCCTGAGTGTGGTGGGAAACGGTTTCGTCTACGTCCGAGGTCTCGGTGACCGCTATTCGCTCGCACTGCTGAACGGATCGCCCCTGCCGAGCCCCGAGCCGCTCAAGCGCGTCGTGCCGCTGGACATCTTCCCCACCTCGATCATCGCCTCGTCGCTCGTCCAGAAGACCTATTCGGCCAACTTCCCCGGCGAGTTCGGCGGCGGCGTGATCAACCTCACCACCAAGTCGATCCCGGAAGAGCCCTTCTTCACGATCGGCGCCGGCATCGGCTACGACACCTATACGACGGGCCAGCTCGGCTACACCTACTTCGGCAGCGACAGCGACTGGACCGGGTTCGACAATGGCAACCGGGATCGCCCGCCCGCGCTCCAGGCCTATATCCGCAGCGGCAACCGCATTTCCCAGGGCAATGTGAACACCCAGGAGATCGCGTCCCAGCTGGTCAACACCGACAATGCGGTTGTCTTTCGCAACAACGAGATCCCGGTGAATTGGTCGGCCTCGATCAGCGGCGGCAATGTCTGGGAACTGGGCAGTGACCTGACCCTCGGCGTCATCGCCAACTTCGCTTATTCCAACAAGTGGCGCACGCGCGACACCATCCAGCAGACGCCCGCCTCGCAGGATCTGTCCGCGCTCGGCTCCGACTTTCGCCAGGTCGCGACCGACAACCGCATCGTCGCCAATGCGCTGGTCGGCTACGGGCTCGAATGGGGCGAGAACAAGCTCCGTTGGACCAACGTCTATATTCGCGACACGCTGAAACAGGCCCGCCTCTCGCGCGGCTCCCGCCCGCAATCGTTCGGCGAGACCGAGTTCCTGAACCAGGACACCGCCTGGTTCGAACGGCAGCTCGTTTCGACTCAGCTGGTCGGCGAGTTGAAGCCGATGGACGGCCTCAGCGTCGATCTGCGCGGCGGCTTCGCCAACTCGCAGCGCGAGGCGCCGAACGAGCTCAGCTTTACCTATGCTCGCAGCAACCGCCCGGGCGATCCGCTCGCCGACATCTTCATCAACAATCTGAACAACGGCAATCCCGGCGGCGCGAACATCACATTCTCGGACCTGAACGAGGATCTCTACTCGGCTGGGATCGACGTCACCTATCGCTTTACCGACGAAATCCGTGCGACCGTCGGCTATGCCTTCTCGGACACCAAGCGCCGCACCGAGCGCCGCGACTTCCTGATCGTTGCCCCCGGCGGGTTACCGGGTGCCGTCGGCGCGCTGCGGCCGGACCTGCTAGTCTCGCGCAACATCATCAACGGCTTCAACATCGGCCTGATCGAGGACGAGAGTAACCCGGTATTCGACGCGACGCTGGTTAACCACGCGGCCTATGCGCAGACGACGGTGCAGGTGACGCCGGAAGTCAGCGTCAATGTCGGCGTCCGCTACGAAACCGCGAAGCAGGCCGTCGCACCGGTTCAAGTCTACAACACACCGGTGGCATCGCTCGCCGCGACCAATCTCGACCGCGATTATTTCCTGCCCGCCGCGACGCTGACCTATCAGATCAACGATGACATGCAGGTGCGGCTAAACGCGTCGAAGACGATCGCGCGCCCGCAGTTCCGCGAGCTGATCTTCCAGCCCTATTACGATCCTGAGAGCAACCGCCAGTTCCGCGGCAACCCGCTGCTTGTCGACAGCCAGCTGCTGAATTTCGAGGGCCGGTACGAATGGTATTTCGCGCGTGAGCAGCGCCTGTCCGTCTCCGGCTTCTTCAAGAAGATTACCAAGCCGATCGAGACCTTCGTCAGCATCGATCAGGACAGCGTCGTCTCCAGCTTCGCCAATGCGCCGAGCGCCATATTATGGGGCGGCGAGTTCGAGCTGACCAAGCATTTCAACCTGGACAACAGCTCCAGTCCCTTCTTCCAGCGCCGCCGCATCGTCCTGATTGGCAACTACACCTACACTCAATCCGAGCTGCGGGTCGGCGCGAACGATCCCGCCCGCGTGTTCAACCAGTCGGCCAACCTCGCCACCGATTACTTCATCGACGGCGCGCCGCTGACCGGCCAATCCGATCACATCGTGAACTTCGAGATCGGGCTCGAAGACCGTGAGGCCCTGTCGCAGCAGACTTTCCTGGTCAGCTACGCCAGCGACCGTGTCACCAACCGCGGCGCGAGCGGTCAGCCGGACATTGTCGAGCGCCCCGGCTTCCGCCTCGACTTCGTCGCGCGTCAGGGGATCAAGTTGGCGGGTATCGAGTCAGAATTGAAGTTCGAGGCGCGCAACCTGCTGGGACAGGAATATCGCGAGTTCCAGAAGAGCGGCGAGAACGTGGTGTTCTACAACCGCTACGATCAGGGCCAGACCTTCAGCCTCGGCTGGAGCATGACCTTCTAGTCCCGTCATTGGAGCAGAGCGAAGCAGTCCAGAGCGGCGTTCAACCCGGCTGGATTGCTTCGTCGCTTTGCTCTTCGCCCTGACGAGTGTGGACTAGGCGCTACGCTCCAGCGTCACCGCCACCAGCGCGATCCGCTCCACGGCGGCATAAGCGGGCTTCTCAAGCTCCTCGCCAAATACGTCGGGATCGAGCTCACGGCAGCTATGCGCGAGCCCCAGTCGCTCCCCTAGGGCGTCGACCGCCTCGCACAGCTGATTCCGCCCCGCGACGATGGCCGCACCCGTGTAGAGGATCAGCCGCCCGCCCGGCGCCAGCCGCTCGGCTGCCATCCGCGTCATCTCGAACGGGATTTCGCCGCCATGCATCCCGCCGCCGTCGCGATAGGCGCGGTTGGCATCGTCGATAATGTAGGGCGGGTTGATCACGACCAGGTCGATCGGGTCATCCACCTGATCTAGCGTGTCGGATTCCAGCGTCTCGACTGGCACGCCCGCCGCCGCGGCGTTGATGCGGGCGAGATGGAGCGCCTTTGGGTTGAGGTCGGTCAGCGTCACGCGCGGTGCCTCGCTGTGCATTGCGGCGACGATCCCGCCGACGCCGGCGCCCGCGCCCATGTCGAGGATGTGCGCTCCTGCCGCGAGCGGCCGCCGCTCCAGCTCGGTCGCGATCAGATCGGCGAAGCGATAGGTATCGGGACCGAAGAATACTGCATCTTCAGCCTGAGTGGGATAAGCGGAATGAAGCCATAGCTGGCCGGCGAGGCTGGACACGCGCAGCCTGCTCTTCCGAAGATGGCCGTCAAAATCGAACATGCCAGCAAGGCGCAGGCAATCCTCCACCTCGGCGTCCAGGCCCTCCCGAAACGGCAGGCTCCAGCCAAGCATGCCACGCAGGTCGCCCGCGTGGCCCATCCCCGACCGCGCGAGCACCCGCTCATGGCTCGCCGGAGTTGGTGTCACGAATGCATAGTCGCGTTGTTTCAAGAGCTTGAGCAGCTTGAGAAGGGTATTGGCGGGTTGGGTCATATCGTACGCGCAACGAGTGACGGACGCTCGCGTTCCAGATCGTGCAACCTCGCCACTTCCAATCTGTTCAGCCGCCATGCTCAAGGCCGCCCTCTTCGACATCGACGGAACACTGATCGACAGCAACGACCTGCACGCGGAGGCCTGGGGCGAGGCGTTTCGCCGCTACGGGGTCGACCTGCCGCACGACCGCATCCGCGGCCAGATTGGTAAGGGCGGCGACAATCTGATGCCGGCGCTGCTGCCCGCCGACCTGCTCGACCGTCATGGCGAGGAGATCAAGAAGGAGCGGAAACAGCTGTTCAAGCGCGACTATCTGCCGCGCGTAAAGCCCTTTCCCGGCGTGCCGGAGCTGTTCGCGGCACTGAAAGAGAATGGCGCGCTGATCGCGCTCGCTACCTCCGCTACCGAAGAGGAGCTCGAACACCATAAGCAGCTGCTCGGCATTGCCGAACTGATCGATGGCGCCACTTCGGCCGACGATGTCGAGCACAGCAAACCCTGTCCCGATATCTTCCGCGCCGCGCTCGACAGGCTGACCGGCATCGCGGCCGATGCAGCGGTGGTGGTCGGCGACACGCCCTATGACATGGAAGCGGCGGGGAAAGTCGGCATCGCCGCGGTCGGCATGCTCTGCGGCGGCTTCGCGCCCGACCTGCTTCGCGAGACCGGCGCCCGCGCCTTGTTCGACGGTCCCTGGACCTTGCCGCGCGGGCTGGACAGGTGGCTCGATTGACCGGCAGCGCCTCGCCCCTCTAGAGCGCCCTCATCAGCGGAGGCGCGCACATGAAGAAGATCTATCCCGACGCCGCGGCGGCTCTGGACGGCCTGTTGTTCGACGGCATGACCATCTGTTCGGGCGGCTTCGGCTTGTGCGGCATTCCCGAGCGACTGATCGACGCCATTCAGGCCAGCGGCGTCAAGGATCTGACCGTCGTCTCCAACAATGCCGGCATCGACAATGAGGGCCTCGGCAAGCTGCTCCGCACGCGCCAGATCAAAAAGATGATCTCTTCTTATGTCGGCGAGAACAAGGAGTTCGAGCGGCAATATCTGGCGGGCGAACTGGAGGTCGAATTCTGCCCCCAAGGTACTCTCGCCGAACGCTGCCGCGCCGGCGGCGCCGGCATTCCCGGCTTCTACACCAAGACCGGTGTCGGCACGCTCGTCGCCGAGGGCAAGGAGCACAAGGAGTTCGACGGCGAGACTTACATCCTCGAGCGCGGCATCCGCGCCGATCTGTCGATCATCAAGGGCTGGAAGGCCGACGAAGCCGGCAACCTGATCTTCCGCAAGACCGCCCGCAACTTCAACCAGCCGATGGCCACCTCGGGCAAGGTCTGCGTCGCCGAAGTGGAAGAGATCGTTCCCGTCGGCACGCTGAATCCCGACGCCATCCACGTCCCCAGCATCTTCGTGAAGCGAATGATTTTGGGCGCGCCCTATGACAAGAAGATCGAGTTCCGCATGACGCGCGAACGTGAGCCGGCATGATATTGCGAAATCCCTGGCTCATCGCAGGCGGCTGGCTGAGCGTGATTGCTTCGCTGCTGCACGTCGCGTGCATTTTCGGCGGGCCCGATTGGTATCGCTTCTTCGGCGCGGGCGAGGCACTGGCGCAGGCGGACGCGCGGGGTGAGTGGCATCCAGCGCTGATCACCGCCGGGATCGCGATACTCCTGGCGATTTGGGCGGCCTATGCCTTTGCCGGTGCCGGCGTGATCCGGCGCCTGCCGTTGATCCGCACAGCCCTCGTGGCAATCAGCGCCATCTACGTCGCGCGCGGGCTGTTCATCATTCCTGTCCTGCTCCATGAGCAGGCGCGCACGCCCTTCAACATCTGGTCGTCGCTGATCGTGCTCGGCTACGGCATTGCCTACGCCGTCGGCACCTGGAGGGCCTGGCCGCATCTCAAGCCTGCAACGCGGCTGGCGGAGGCCGCATGATCGCAGGTCTGCTGCTGGCGGTCGCAGCGCCCGGCGAGGCTGCCGACATCGCTGCGTTACGGGAGGCCAAGCTGAATGCCTGGCCCGGCTATTACAAAGACAATGACGCGGACGGGCTGGCCGTCTTCCTCGCTGACGGCTTCATCGCCCTGAGCGATGATGGCTCGTCCGAAACCAAGACGGATGTCGTCGCCTGGGTGCGGGCGAACAAGTGGGCGGGCGGCAGCAACGGCTTTCGCTACGACATCAAGGACATCGCCTTTTACGGCCCCGACACCGCCAATGTGTACGGCGTCGGATCGTTCGACGGCAAAGGCGCGGATGGCGCCGCGTGCCGCATGCGCTACACCTCGGCCACCATCTTCGTGCGCGAGGGCGGCCGGTGGAAGCCCAAATTCAGTCACACCAGCAAGGCCGCCTGCGCGGCAAAGGACAACTGACATGCCCTGGGATCGTAACCAGATGGCCGCGCGGGCGGCGCGGGAGCTGCAGGACGGCTTCTATGTGAACCTCGGCATCGGCATTCCGACGCTCGTCGCCAACAACATTCCCGACGGCATGACCGTGACGCTGCAAAGCGAGAACGGCATGCTGGGCATCGGGCCCTTTCCTTATGAGGACGAGATCGATCCGGACCTGATCAATGCCGGCAAGCAGACTATCTCTGAGCTGCCGTCCTCCAGCTATTTCGGCTCGGAGCAGAGCTTCGGCATGATCCGCGGCGGGCATATCGACCTGACCGTGCTTGGCGCGATGGAAGTCAGCCAGGATGGTGACATCGCCAATTGGATGATTCCCGGCAAGATGATCAAGGGCATGGGCGGCGCGATGGACCTGGTCGCCGGAGTCAAGAAAATCATTGTCGTGATGGAGCATATTGCCAAGGACGGCAGCCCGAAGTTCATGCCTGCCTGCACGCTACCGCTGACCGGCAAGAACGTGGTGGATATGATCGTGACCGACCTCGCCGTGTTCCAGCGGTCGGATCATCAAAGCCCGTTCAGGTTGATCGAACTCGCCCCCGGTGTCACTGCGGAAGAGGTCAAGGCGAAGACGACGGCGGCTTACGCGACCTAGGTTCCCGGAGTCAGGCTCTGATTTCTCTCGCTTCGTCGTGAAAACGCCTCCCAAGGCCTTGGCGAAGCGCTGAAACTCTGACTCTTTAACCCTATCTAAGGGGCAATAGGGTCGAAGGGTCGCTGGAACGATGGTGAGAAACATCAAGATGGGGATCCAGCAACGACCCAAAGCGGCAGCGATCGGCGGCGGCGTCGCCGGCATGCTTGCGCTCGCAGCCATCGTACCTGGGCTGATCGCGACCCGCTCGCCGGCCGTGGCGTCGCAGCCCGGCGTGTACCAAAGCACCCGCTCGGGCCTGATCAACTCCGCGTATCGGGCGCCTTACAAGGTGGATTACGAGCGTCTCGACGCACGCCTTCGCCTGGCCGCGTCGAAGCCCGACATGGTCGGCATGGCCGTCGCGGTGATTGAGAATGGCGAGATCACCTTTGTCCAGGGCTATGGCAAGACGACCGCCAATGGCACTGAGCCGGTCACGCCCAACACCGTGTTCCGCTGGGCCTCACTTTCCAAGGGCGTCGCCTCGACCATGGCCGGACTGCTCGAGGCCGAGGGCAAGCTTTCGCTCAACGAGCCGGTCGCCAAGTTCAACACCACACTGCGCCTGCCCAAGGGCGGCGAGGCGATGACGACGATCGCCGACATTCTCTCGCACCGCGTCGGCATCTCCCGCAACGCCAATGATGGCAAGCTTGAGAGCGGCGCCGATCCCAAGGCGCTGCGCATGGCGCTCGCGACGCTGCAGCCCGCCTGCGCGCCGGGCACCTGCCACAGCTACCAGAACATCGCCTTCGACACGGTCAGCGAGATCGTCGAGAAGGTGACCGGTCAGACCTACCAGAACGAAGTCCGCCGCCGCCTGTTCGCGCCTTTGGGCATGCAGACGGCGAGCCTGACCCGCGCGGGCCTAATGTCCTCGCGCAGCTGGGCGCGCCCGCACGTGGGCCGCAACACGGTCCAGGTGAACGACAATTATTACCGCGTGCCCGCCGCCGGCGGCGTCAACTCGTCGGTGATGGACGTGGCGATCTGGATGCGCGCGCAAATGGGCCTCGCGCCACAGGTTCTGCCGCCGCAGGTGCTCGACACCATTCATCAGGCCCGCGTTGGCACGCCGCGCCGCGGCACTGCGTTCGCGCGCGCTATGGGCCCGTCGCAATATGCGCTGGGCTGGCGCGACTATAATTATGCCGGCCGCTGGCTGGTCGGGCACCAGGGCGCGGTGATGGGGTATCGCGCGACGATCCTGTTCGATCCGCAAGCCAAATCCGGCGTGGCGGTGCTGTGGAACTCGCAGACCGGCCGGCCCTCGGGCGTGCAGCTGGAAGTGCTGGAGATGCTCTACGGCCAGCCGCGCAACGACTGGCTGAAGCTCGACACCGCGACCGGCGGAGCGCCGACCGAAACCATCGTCGAATAAGCCGGATTCACAGCACTGTCCTAGACTGATACAGGTTGGGTCGTGACCGGGCTGCGCACGCTTTATCAGAAGATCTGGGACGCGCATGTCGTCGATCGGCGCGACGACGGCACGTGCCTGATCTATATCGACCGGCATCTGGTTCACGAGGTCACCAGCCCCCAGGCGTTCGAGGCGCTACGGCTCAAGGGACGTAAGGTGCGCCGCCCGGACCTGACGCTCGCCGTCCCCGACCATAACCTTCCGACGACTGCTCGCCTGGGTGCCGACGGCAAGCGTCTACCGATCGCCGATGCCGAGAGCGCGCAGCAGCTGGAAGCGCTGGAACGCAATGCCCCGTCCTTCGGCATCCGCTACATCGCCGACACCGACCCGGAGCAGGGCATCGTCCATGTCGTCGGCCCCGAACAGGGCTTCACCTTGCCCGGCACCACGCTCGTCTGCGGCGACAGCCACACGGCGGCGCATGGCGCGCTGGGGGCCTTGGCCTTCGGCATCGGCACATCGGAAGTCGAGCATGTCCTCGCCACCCAGACGCTGCTGCTCAAGCAGTCCAGGTCGATGAACATCCGCGTCGAAGGCAAGCTCGGCTTCGGCGTTTCGCCCAAGGACCTGATCCTGCACATCATCGGCCGCATCGGCGCGGCGGGCGGCAACGGGTATGTCATCGAATATTCGGGCTCGACGATCAGCGACATGTCGGTCGAGGGGCGGCTGACCGTCTCCAACATGTCGATCGAAGCGGGCGCTCGCGCTGGCCTGATCGCGCCCGACGAGAAGACATATGCCTATCTGCAGGGCCGCCCCATGGCGCCGAAGGGGGAGACCTGGGACAAGGCGCTCGCTTGGTGGCGTAGCTTGCCGAGCGATGAGGATGCGAAGTTCGATCGGGTGGTCGACATCGATGCGAACGAAGTCGCGCCGACGGTCACCTGGGGCACCAGCCCCGAGGACGTGGCGCCGATTACCGGCGCGGTGCCGTCTCCGGACAGCTTCGGCGAGGCATCCAAGCGCGAGGCGGCTGCCAAGTCGCTCGCTTATATGGGCCTCACGCCCGGCGAACTTCTGCAGGAGGTGGCGGTCGAGAATATCTTCATCGGCAGCTGCACCAACAGCCGCATTGAGGATTTGCGTGCCGCCGCGGCGGTGCTGAAGGGCCGCAGGCGGGCAGGGAACGTGAAGCAGGCGCTGGTCGTGCCGGGCTCGGGTTTGGTCAAGCGCCAGGCCGAAGCCGAGGGTCTTGACCGAATCTTCATCGAAGCAGGGTTTGAATGGCGCGAGCCCGGTTGCTCCGCCTGTCTGGGCATGAACCCGGACAAGGTGCCGCCAGGCGAGCGCTGTGCGTCCACGTCGAACCGCAACTTCGTCGGCCGCCAGGGACCCGGTGCCCGCACGCACCTGGTCTCGCCGGCCATGGCGGCGGCGGCGGCGGTGACGGGACGGCTGACGGATGTGCGCGAGCTGATGGGGGAGAAGGCATGATACGGACCATATTCGGTGCACTGCTGCTGACGGTCACCGCTCCCGCCATGGCACAGGGCGTGTCGCTCCATGCCTTCGAGTGCGGATCCGCGCCGGGCCGCGACGTGGCCATGTTCTCGGACAGCTACGGTCTTACCGGCGTGAAGAAGGACTTCATCGCCGGCTGCTACGTGATCCGTCACCCCAAGGGGCTCCTGCTCTGGGATACCGGCATGACGCCGGACCTGATCGGCTCGCCCGAGCCGGTTATGGGCTGGACGCTGAAGCAAAGCATTCCAGACCGTCTGAAGGCGCTCGGCCTGACGCCGGCACAGGTCACCCATGTTGGCATCAGCCATCACCATGCCGATCATAGCGGCGGCGCGAGGGACTTTCCCGGTGCCGAACTACTAATCGGCAAGGGCGATTGGGAAGCGTTGAAGGCGATGAAGCCGGAGGATCGCGGCGCTGCCCAGCTCGCCCATTGGCTCACCGGTGCCGGCAAGGCGACGCCGGTCGCCCGCGACAAGGATGTCTTCGGGGACGGCAGCGTCGTCATGCTCGGCATGCCCGGCCACACACCGGGTCACACCGTGCTGCTGGTCCGGCTGGCGAGCGGACCGGTGCTGCTAAGCGGCGATCAATATCACTTTCGCGAGAACCGCAACGCGAGGGGCGTGCCCGGCTTCAACACGAACCGGGCGGACACGCTCGCTTCGCACCAGCGGTTCGAGGACATCGCCAAGAATCTGAAGGCCCGCGTGATCATCCAGCATGACCCGCGCGACATGGCGCAGCTGCCCGCCTTTCCGGCAGCAATGAAGTAACAAGACGGGGACGCGGGGAACATGAAGAGGGCAATCTTGCTGCTGATAACCGGCAGCTTGTTCAGCGGCATCGCCGCATTTTCGGTGAGCGCCAAGCCGGAGGTCAGGTTGGTGGAGCAGCGTTGACGCCCGTCCGCACAATCGAAGGCCAGGCGATTCCGTTCGGGCGCGCCAATGTCGATACGGACGTGATCATCCCGGCCAAGTGGCTGAAGACGATCAGCCGGCAGGGCCTGGGGCGCGGTGCATTCGAAACGGTGCGGGCAGAGGCCGGAAATGTGTTCGACGACCCCACCTATGCCGGTGCGCCAATCCTGATTGCGGGCGAGAATTTTGGCTGCGGATCCAGCCGCGAACATGCCGCATGGGCGCTCGGCGATCTTGGTATTACCGCAGTGATCGCGCCCAGCTTTTCCGACATCTTTTCGGGCAATGCGTTCAAGAACGGCATCTTAACCGTGGAACTGCCGCGCGCTGCGATCGACCGGCTGATGGAAGTCGCCACGACCGATCCGATCTCCATCGACCTGGAGACGCAGACGGTGACCACACGCTTCCAGGATCGCTTCGCCTTCGAAATTGATCCGTTTCGCAAGCATTGCCTGCTCAACGGGCTCGATGAAGTCGGCCTGACGCTGGCGATGGACGGGAGCATCTCAGCCTACGAGACGAAGCGCGCCGTGGAGATGCCCTGGGTTTAGGCCCGGCGCAGGGTCCGCCAGCCGAACCAGCAGAGCAGGATCAGCAGCGCTTCCACCGTCATCGGCACAGCCGCGCCCTCATAGCTTCCAGCCAGTGCGAGGTTCACGGCTCGACCGGTGATCGCGACGGCATAGAGCGCACCCGGCACCAGTAGCCCGGCACCGCGCCCGGTCACCGCCGCATGCAGCGCAAAGCCGGCGCCGACCAGAAAGAAGCTCGACATGTCGGCGCGCAATGTGGCCAGCCCGGCCGCCCCCTGCGGCGTCACGAAGAAGCCGGCCGCCGCCTGCTCCGTCGCAAAGAAGAACCACAGCCCGAGCGCCAATCCGAACAGAGCCACCAGGCCTGCACCGATCCGTGCCATTGCGATCATCATTCTTCCCCCTCTTCGTGCTCGTCATTGCGTGGAGCCGAGCGACGAAGCAATCCATCCCGCTGCGTCCGCTGGATTGCTTCGCTTCGCGCGCAATGACAATGAGCTTGGCGAAGGAGACAAGCAGCCAATGAAAGCCCTGTTGTCGCGCGCGCCCGGCGGACCTGCCACACTCGAGTTGGCGGAGGTGCCGGACCCCGTCGCCGGCAAGGGCGAGCTGCTCGTTCGCATCCAATATTGCGCGATCAACTATCCCGACGTGCTGGTGATTGAGGACAAATACCAGTTCAAGCCGCCGCGGCCGTTCGCGCCCGGCTCCGAGGTTTCGGGCATTGTCGAGGCAGTAGGCGAGGGCGTGGAAGGTTGGCAGGTCGGCGATCGACTGCTGGCGCTGACCGCGTCATCGGGCGGCCTGGCCCAGAAGGTGACCGTCGCCGCCAACCGCGCGTTCAAGGTGCCGGAGGGGCTGCCGCTCAAGGAGGCCTCCGCGCTGCTGATGACGTATGCGACGACCATTCATGGGTTGCTTGATCGTGGTCATTTGAAAGAAGGTGAGACCCTGCTCGTGCTCGGCGCGGCAGGTGGCGTTGGCTTGTCGGCCGTGGAACTTGGCAAAGCCTTTGGCGCGCGTGTGATCGCCGCTGTCTCGTCCGAAGAGAAGGCGCAGGTTGCGCGCGAGGCGGGCGCGGATGACACCCTCGTCTATGGCCGCGCGCCGTTCGACAAGGAGGCTTCGAAGGCACTCGCCGATCAGTTCAAGGCCAAGTGCGGTCCCGATGGCGCGCACGTCATCTACGACCCCGTCGGCGGCGACTATGCCGAACCCGCGCTGCGGTCGATCGCCTGGGAAGGGCGCTATCTGGTGGTCGGCTTCCCCGCCGGCATTCCACGCCTCCCGCTCAATCTGACGCTTCTCAAGAGCTGCGACGTGTGCGGCGTATTCTGGGGGGCGTTCACGATGCGCGATCCCAAGCGCCATCAGGAGCATGTCGCGACGCTGTTCCGCCTTTGGCAGCAAGGCAGGATCGCGCCTCGCGTGACCGAGACCTTCCCGCTGGAACGCGGCGGCGACGCCATTGCCAAGCTCGCCTCGCGCGGGGCGATCGGCAAGCTGGTGGTGGAGATCGGCTGACGCGTTGCGCGAGCGCCGCCAGCCACCTATCTCTAATGCGAAACGAGAGGGGTAACGATGACCACATTCGACGATCGCGAGCATGCGTTCGAAACGAAGTTCGCACGCGACGAGGAGATGCTGTTCCGCGTCGTGGCGAGGCGCAACAAGCTGCTCGGCCAATGGGCGGCGCAGCTGATGAGGCTGACGCCGGAAGAGACCGACGCCTATTCGAAGGCCGTGGTTCAGGCCGAGTTTGAAGAAGCCCATGACGAGGACGTCATCCGTAAGCTGCTCGGTGATTTGACCGGCGCTGGCGTGGAGATGGATGAAGCCACGATCCGCAACGCGCTTGCCGAAAAGGCGATCGAAGCGCGGCGCCAGCTGATCGAGTCCATGTCCTGATGCCAATGGCTGCAGACCATATCGAAGCGATGATCCGCGAGGCGATTCCCGACGCGCATGTCGAGATCACCGATCTGGCGGGAGATGGCGACCATTATGCGGCGCGCGTCGTCTCGGCGAGCTTCGCCGGAATGCCGCGCGTTCGCCAACACCAGAAAGTTTATGCCGCGCTGCAGGGCCGCATGGGCGGCGAACTCCATGCGCTGCAACTGACCACCGCCGTTCCGGCAGGAGAGTAGAGTATGACCGACGAATCCCACGCCCGTATCCAAGAGCTGGTCTCGACCAACGACGTGCTGCTGTTCATGAAGGGCACGCCGCTCTTTCCGCAATGCGGATTTTCCAGCCGCGCCATCGCGATCCTCGACCGGCTGGGAGTCGACTATGAAAGCGTCGACGTGCTGCAGGATCAGAATATTCGCCAGGGCGTCAAGGCCTTCAGCGACTGGCCGACGGTGCCCCAGCTCTATGTAAAGGGCGAGTTCGTCGGCGGCTCCGACATCATGATGGAAATGTACGAGAGTGGCGAACTCGGCGAGCTGATGAGCGAAAAGGGCGTCGCTAAGGTCGGCTGAGTGGACGTCACCATCTACCATAATCCGGAGTGTGGCACCTCGCGCAAGGTGCTCGCCGCGCTGCAGCAAGCGGGCGTTGAGCCCCGGATCGTGGACTATCGCAAGACCGGGTGGGCCCGCCCCCAGCTTGAGGCGCTGTTCGCGCGCATGGGCGTGACGCCGCGCGAGGCACTGCGCACCAGGGGTTCGCTTGCGGGCGACCTCGGGCTGCTGGAAGGCGCGTCCGACGATGCGCTCCTGGAGGCGATGGTGGAGCACCCGGCTTTGGTCGAGCGACCCATTGTCGAAACGCCCAACGGTGCGCGCTTGTGCCGTCCGCCCGAGACGGTGCAGCAACTACTCTAGCGTCTCTACCTTCGTCATTCCCGCGCAAGCGGGAACCCAGCGAGGCGCAGCGAAGAAGGAAGAAAGCTGTGTCCCTGCTCTTGCGGGGATGACAATTAGAAGCAAATTATGCCGGCCGCGGCAGGCGGCGGAGGAGTTTGCGCGAGGTGAGGGGCTCGAATAGGCCCTCGGGCCGCTCCGGGTCGAGAGTTTCGCTCTCGGCCACTTTCTGCAACGTCTCGCTGAACTCCGGCGCTTCGAAGCGCCTCAGGGTGCGTCCCGACCCGCGTAGGCTCTCCACAGTCGCGATCAGCGAGCCGGTGCCCGTGAGCCGGCGCTGCACCTCACTCACCTCGACACCAAGATGCTCGGCCAGCAAGTCGGCGCGGATCGCCGCGATCGTGTCCGCCATATTCTCGTTGCCAGTTTGGCCGGTGTCGATCACCACGTCGCATTCGCTGTCCAGGCCCATCGACCGGTTGTTCATGTTGGCGGATCCGACGCGGAGCACGCGGTCGTCGACGATCATGATCTTGGCATGGACATAGATGTCCTCGCCTGCTTCGTTGACCGGCGTGTAGATGCGGAAGCGCTGGTCGCGGTCGATCTCGCCGAGTGAGGCCATCAGCTCGGCGCGCGCCGGGCCCATCACCGCCTCCTCAAGCCAGCCATCCGCAGACTCCGGATTGACCAGCACGAACTCCGGACCGTTTGGCTCCTTCAACCGCTCCCCGATCGCTTCGGCGACCGCACGCGAGGCGAAATACTGGTTCTCCGCATAGACGTGGCGCTTGGCTGAGCGGATCAGGTCGAGGAAGAGCCGCTCATTCTCGCGGACTTCCTCGCGAGCCTCATAGCCGCCTCTGGTGCGGGCGATGCCGACGGAAACGTCGCGGAAATGCGGCTTCAGCTCCGGCGGCCAAATGTCCTCGCTGGATACAGGCGTCGGCAGCGGCGTGCCGCCGGCGACCTGCCACCGCTCCCGCGCCAGTTCCCCCAGCGCACGCGCGGCGGCGCCGTCCAGCGCCATCGTCGCGTCGTGCCAGGGATCGTAGCGCCGCCGCGTCGTCGGCCGCCGCCGCCCGGGCTGATCGGGGGCATGGGCTCGCGTGTCCCACCGATCCGCGGTCATGTCGATACCGCCGCAAAAGGCGAGCGCGTCGTCCACCACCAGGATTTTCTGGTGATGGCTGGCGCCGGTCGGGTGGGCGCCATCGAGCTTGAAGGTGATCCGGTCGTGCCACATCCAGCGGGCGAGCCGCAGCAAGGTCGTGCCGCGGCCGAGCAGCTTCAGCGCCCCCATGTCCCATTTCAATATGTGGATGTTGAGCTCCGGCCGGTGCTTCGACAGCCACTGGATGAAGGGCCCGAGCTCGTTCGGCACGCCGTGCGTCGGTTCGCCCGGCCCTTCCTCACGGTCGAGGAAGATGCGGGTGTCAAAATCCCAGCCGATCATGATGATCTGCTGGCGCGCCTTCAGCATCGCGCGCTTGGCGTGGCGGTAATAGTCGGCGGCATCGACCACCACCGCTGCCCGGTCCGCCTTTTCGATGCGCCAGCAATTGCGGCCGGGCTGAAGGAGCGGCGTCGGATCGGGCATGCAGGCGTAACGATCTTCATTGTCTCCCGTTGCAGCGGAGCGGAAATGAATTCCGCTCGTTCTGAACGGCATGACCGACAACAGGGGAAGAGACGCCGCGAGCCCGACCGAGATGCCCGCCAAGGGCTGGCTCGACGTGCTGAAACGCAGCTGGCGCGAGATGGGGAAGGACAATCTGTCGCTGATCGCGGCCGGCGTCGCCTTTTACGCCTTCACCGCGATGGTGCCGCTGCTGGGCGCGGTGGTGCTGACCTATGGCCTGGTGGCGGAGCCGGCATCGGTGGTGCGCCACTTCCAGGAACTGTCGCAGATGCTGCCGGGCGAGGCGGCCAAGCTGATCGGCGAACAGCTGATGAACGTCGTCAACACCGCCGGCAGCAAGAAGGGCCTCGGCCTGGTGCTGGCCCTCGCACTCGCTTTCTGGGGCGCGACCAAGGCGAGCGGCGCGATCGTCACGGCGCTGAACGTCGCCTATGAAGAGGAGGAAACGCGCGGCTTTATCAAGCGCACGCTGATCAACCTGGCGATGGTGCTGGGCGCGGTGCTGGTCGTCGGCCTTGCCATGGCGGCGATTACCGTGTTCGCGCATCTCGATCGCTTCCTTCCCGGAGTGCCTGGCATCGTCCTGTTCCTGGGCCGGCTCCTCTCATGGATGTTGCTGGCGGCGATCGGTGCTGCGGCGGTGGCGGCGCTCTATCGCTACGCGCCTGACCGCGACGCGGCCAAGTGGCGCTGGCTGACCCCCGGTTCCGTTTTCGCGGCACTGAGCTGGGGCGTGCTGACTGCGGCCTTCGGGGTCTATGTTGCGAACTTCGGCAACTACAACGCGACCTATGGATCGCTGGGTGCCGTCGTGGTGCTGCTGACCTGGCTCTATCTGTCGGCGCTGGTGCTGCTGCTCGGCGCCGAGCTGAACGCCGAGCTAGAGCATCAGACCGCGCGCGACACGACACGCGGGGCCGAGCGGCCGCTGGGGCAGCGCGGCGCCGAGATGGCCGACCGCGTAGCGCCGGACGAGGACGGGCAACCCGCCAAGCCACCCACGGCACCGGCCTTGGCGAGCGAGGAGAGGAGCACAGGTCTGCCCTACGGCCTCAAGGTCTCGGAGGCGCTGCTGATCCTCGTGCTGACGCTGATCCCGGGCAGGAATCGTAACACTCAGCCGGCCGAATGAGGCGCTCGTTGGAAAGCGTCCGGGAACGGACACCGTTGCTCATCGGGAACGAGACCGGCGCGGTCGCGTTCGTGGGTTGCGGACCTTCGCTCCCCCTTGCGGCGGTCCTGCACGTTCTGGGAGAAATGAAGATGAGGGTCTCACGCTTTTGCCTGATCCTGGCGGCACCGATCGGTCTCGCCGCCTGCACCAACATGGATGACGACGTGGCCGTCGCCCCGGCGCCGCCGGCCTGGCCCGGTGTGATCGTCGGCTCGGTCGCCGCCGACCGCAACGGCGACGGCATCGTCGACGGCTATTACACTGCAGACGGCACGTGGGTGATGTTCCAGGCGCCGCCGTGCCCGCAGCCGCAAATGATGCAGCCGGCTCCTGCGCCTTCGGGTGAGCGCGGGCTCTAAGAGACTTCGGGCGCTGCCTGAGGCGGCGCCCGTCGACTTCGAGTGAAGGGAAGTGGAAGTTGCGTAACCAGTATCGCGGCGCGTTCATTGCCGCATTGTTGCTTTCCACACCGCTTGCCGGCGCGGCCGCACAGACCGCCCCGGATGCGGTGGCGCTTGCCGTCAAGGACAAGGCCGACGGCAAGTTCAAAGATGTCTATGAAACCCGCGGCTTTTGGCCGCTTTGGGTGAAGGACGGCGCGCTGACGCCTGCCGCGTCGCGCCTGATAACCTATCTGGAGACCGCCGATCTGGATGGGCTGGAGCCGTCCGACTATGATGCGCGCAGCCTACGGGAACTGGCCGAGCGCGCCGGTCGAGGCGATGCCGAAACGCTGGCCCGGGCCGAGCTGCGTCTGTCTCAGGCCTTCGCGCGCTATGTGCGCGACGTGCGCCGCGCGCCCAATGCGCAGATTCGCTTTCTTGACGAAGAGCTGAGGCCGAAGAAGCTGAGCGAGGCCGATGTGCTGCGCGCAGCGTCGGTGGCCCCCGATTTCGATCGCTATATCCAGACGATGGGCTGGGCTGACCCCGCCTATGCCGGTCTTCGCCGAGCACTGGCGGAGCGGCGGGAACGCTGGTCCAACCTGCCGCAGACCTATGTTCCAGAAGGTGTGGCCCTGAAACCCGGCATGAGTGGCGACCGCGTCTGGGCGCTGCGCGAACGGCTGGGCCTCGAACCAATGGGACGTTTTGACAAGATCGTCGCCACGGCTCTCCGCGCCTTCCAGGCCGCTCATGGGCTGAAGGCGGACGGCGTCGCCGGCGCCGGCACCATCGTCGCGCTCAACCGGCCGACCAGCTGGTATGATCGCAAGCTTGCCGTCAATCTTGACCGTGCGCGGCTGCTGCCAGGGCCCGGCACGCGCCACATCGTTGTCGACACGGCGGCGCAGCAGCTGGTCTATTATCAGGATGGTGGCGAAGCCGGGCGCATGCGCGTGGTGGTCGGCAAGCCCGATCAGCCAACGCCGATGCTCGCCGGCATGCTGCGTTTCGCCACGCTCAACCCCTATTGGAACGTGCCTGACGATCTTGCCTATAGGCGCGTGGTCAGCCGGGTGCTGAACGGCGCGTCGCTGCAACGGCTCGGTTTCGAGGCTCTGTCCGGCTGGGACGCCAATGCGCGATTGCTCGAACCGGGCCAGGTCGATTGGCAAGCGGTTGCCGATGGGCGCCAGCGCCTCCGTGTCCGCCAATTGCCTGGACCCGAGAATGCGATGGGCCAAGTGAAGTTCATGTTCCCCAACGATCTCGGCATCTATCTGCATGACACCAACGAGCCCGAGCTGATGGCTCGCAACGCCCGCTTTTTCAGCTCTGGCTGCGTCCGGCTGGAGGATGCGCAGCGGCTCGGCCAATGGTTGTTCGGTCAGCCGCTGAACGCCAGCAGCAGCGCGCCCGAGCAGCATGTTCCGCTGCCGCGTCCGGTGCCGGTCTATCTGACTTATCTTACGGCGCAGGCGACGCCGGAAGGCGTGCGGTTCCTGGAGGACGTATACGGCCGTGACGAAGCCGATCCGCGGGAGTTCGCCAGCCGCTAAGGTCGCTTTGGATCGATCCGCGTGGTTTGGCGGGCGATGGCGACCCAGCGGCCGCCGCGGCGGGCGAAGACGTCGGTGAAGCCCCAGGTGCCGCTGGTGTCGCGGCCGCTCATCGAGGTGACTTCTTCATCGACGCCCTGGACGATGGCTACATTGCCGAGCACGCGCACGCGCAAGTCGCGCACGTTCATCGACTTGATCACGTAGCGCCGGTCCCGCAGCCGCTTCAGCAGCGTCGATTTGGTGAAGAAGCCGAGCCAGTTTCCCCCGCGCCAGTCGGGTGAGTAGAAATTGCGCAGGAACGCCATGTCCTTCGCCACCAGCGCGCGGGCATAATCCTGCTCGAGCTTGATCAGCTCGGCCTCGGCGCGCGGCTGCTGCGCGAGAGCCGGCATGGCGAAGGCGGCAAGGAGCAGGAGCGGCAAGCGCTTCATGGCGCCGCCTTTGCCGTCTCTGGCGTGTGCGTCAACGTGCCATTGCGGTGCAGCTGTGCCTTGACGGGACAGGCGCCGGAGGCGAGCGCTGCCGCATGGAGCAAAGCCTCTTCAGCACCCTCGCGCGCGGTTTCCCGGTGGACCTCGGCACGCCAGCCCTCCTTCTGCCGCAGGCCGGCACCGTCAGCTATGCGGAGCTGCTCGCCCGCTCCGGCAGCATCGCCGCCGCGCTCGCGGCTCGGGGGCTCAGGCGCAGTGACCGGATGCTGGTCCAGACCGGCAAATCGGTCGAGGCATTGCTGCTCTACCTGGCGGCGATCCGCAGCGGCATCGTCTATGTGCCACTCAACCCGGGCTACACCGCGGCTGAGATCGACTATTTCGTCACGGATGCGGGGCCGCCGGCGCTGTTCGTCGACGATGCGCAGCTTGCAACCCTCGCCGGGGCTCCGCTGGCACCGTTCGACGATCCAACGCTGAAACCCGACGCGCTTGCCGCTATCCTGTACACCTCAGGCACCACCGGGCGCTCCAAGGGCGCGATGCTGAGCCAGCGCAACCTCGCATCGAACGCGGAGACGCTGATCCGGGAGTGGCGCTTCACCGCCGCCGATCGGTTGATCCATGCGCTGCCGATCTTTCACGTGCACGGGCTGTTCGTCGCAACGCATTGCGTGCTCGGATCGGGGGCGTCGATGCTGTGGCTTCCCGGCTTCGATGTCGATTCGATCTTGGCGGCGCTCCCCCAGGCAAGCGTGCTGATGGGCGTACCGACCTTCTATACGCGCCTGCTCGCCAGGCCTGAGCTGACCAGAGAACGAGCGGCGGGCATGCGGCTGTTCGTCTCCGGATCGGCGCCGCTCTCCGCAGAGACGCACCGCGAATGGGAGGCCAGAAACGGCCATCGCATTCTGGAGCGCTATGGCATGACCGAAACCGGCATGCTCGCCTCCAATCCCTATGCCGGCGATCGCCGCGCGGGCAGCGTCGGTCCGCCGCTGCCGGGCGTGGACATCCGCATCGCGACGCCGGACGCGGAGGGCGTCGGCGGCATCGAGGTGCGCGGGCCGAACGTCACCAGCGGGTATTGGCGCAACGCCGGCAAGACCGCGGAGACGTTCGCCGCGGACGGCTTCTTCCAGACCGGCGATCTCGGGCGTTTCGATGAGGAAGGCTATCTGTGGATCGTCGGCCGCGCCAAGGACTTGATCATCTCAGGCGGCTTCAACGTCTACCCGGCCGAGGTGGAGGCCGCGATCGAGGCTCTGCCGGACGTGGCGGAAGTGGCGGTGGTCGGTGCCCCACACCCGGATTTCGGCGAGGCGGTCGTCGCGGTGCTGGTGGCGAGACCCGGCATCGCCATCACCGAGGCCGAGGTGATCGCCGCACTGCGTGACACACTCGCGTCCTACAAACGCCCGAAGCGCGTGCTGATCCGCGACACACTGCCGCGCAATGCCATGGGTAAGGTCGAAAAGGCCGTGCTCCGCAAGGAGCTGGCCGGACTGTTCGCCTAGACCACGCGCTCGGCGAGCAGGCTCAGCTGATCGGCCGGCGCCAATTCGTCCTGGTCGGTCAGCGTGGTCGGATAGTCGCCGGTGAAGCAGGCATCGCAATGCTGCGGGCGCACATCGGCGCGGCGGTCATGACCCAGCGCCTTGTACAGCCCGGCGATCGTCACGAAGGCTAGGCTGTCGGCATGAATATAGTCGGACATGCCGGGCACATCGAGCTTGGCGGCGAGCAGCTTGGTCCGCTCGGGAGTGTCGACGCCGTAGAAGCAGCTGTGGCGCGTGGGAGGGCTTGCGATCCGCATATGCACTTCGGCGGCGCCCGCATCACGCATCATCTGCACGATTTTCAACGACGTGGTGCCGCGCACGATCGAATCGTCGACCAGGATGACGCGTTTGCCCGTGATCAGAGCGCGGTTGGCGTTGTGCTTCAGCTTGACGCCCAGATGACGGACCTGGTCGCCGGGCTGGATGAAAGTGCGGCCGATATAGTGGCTGCGGATGATCCCGAGTTCGAAAGGAATGCCCGATTGCTGAGCATAGCCGATCGCCGCCGGCACGCCGGAGTCGGGCACCGGGATGACCAGATCGGCATCCACCGGCGCCTCGATCGCCAGCTGCGCGCCGATCCCCTTGCGGACATCATAAACGCTGGTGCCGTCGACGATCGAGTCGGGCCGCGAGAAATAGACATGTTCGAAGATACACGGACGCGGATTGATCTTCCCGAACGGCTGGATCGAACGAACGCCATCATCGGTGACGATGACGATCTCGCCCGGCTCGACATCCCGGACATAGTCGGCGCCGATAACGTCGAGCGCGACCGTCTCAGACGCGAAGATGGTGGAATCGCCCAGCTTGCCCATCACTAGCGGGCGGATGCCGAGCGGGTCGCGGCAGGCGAGCATGCCTTCGGAGGTCATGCAGATCAGGCTGTATGCGCCCTCGACCTGTTTCAAGGCGTCGATGAATTTGTCGAGCAGGGTCCGGTAGGTCGAGGTCGCGACCAGGTGGATGATCACCTCGGTGTCCGAAGTGGACTGAAAGATTGAACCACGGCGGACCAGCTCGCGACGCAGCTTCATCGCATTCGAGATATTGCCGTTGTGGCTGACCGCGAACCCGCCCGACTGCAACTCCGCGTATAATGGTTGGACGTTGCGCAGGGCGGTCTCGCCGGTGGTCGAGTAGCGGACATGCCCGCAGGCGATCCGCCCCGGCAGACCTCGTATAACCTCGTCTCGATCAAAGTTCCCGGCAACATGGCCCATCGCACGATGTGTGTGAAAGTGGTGCCCGTCCCAGCTGGTGATGCCGCCGGCTTCCTGGCCCCTGTGCTGGAGCGCGTGCAGGCCGAGCGCCACGACGGCGGAAGCAGTCTCGGCATCGTAGATGCCGAACACGCCGCATTCCTCGCGCAGCTTGTCGTCGTCGAACGGATTCGTGGTCAGCATGGAGATGCGCGCCCTCGGCTCGTTGGGGCGGCATATAGGGAGCGGGGCGCGGCTTGTCTCCCCCGTGTCACAAAAAGAAAGCCCCGCCCGGCAGGTGCCGGACGGGGCCAACTTGCTTTTGCCTTAATGGCTTAGGCGAACGTCACCGCAACGCTGCGGCGGCGGCGCGCCGCGGCGCCGACAAAGCCGAAGCCCGCGATCATCATCGCCCAGGTGGCCGGTTCCGGCACCGCCGCGTCATAACCCATCGCGTCGAACGCGATCAGGTCGAACTTGGTGAACGCCTGGAACGGACGGGTGCCGTCGAAGCCAGTGGCCGTCGGGTCCATCAATCCAATCAGATTGTTGGTGAGCCGATCGTCTTTCCAATGGCTGGCCTGACGAAGATCGCCCTTCTGCGAACCCGTCGACAGCAGCGCAAGGCAGTTCTGGCCCGCGTTGATGCTGTAGCAAGCCTGGCCACCGATCGTCCAATCCAGCGTGTCCACGCCGTTGAAGTCCTTATAACGGAACAGGTCATGCACGGTGCCCCAGGCGATACCGTCGAGGCCAGCGCGGTTCAGGTCGGCATTGACGTCGGCTGTATCGACGCCCGAGCGGAAGCCGAGCGCGTGGCCGATTTCATGCGCCGCGACTCCGACGAAATCGATCTTGCCGGCGGTGATGCCATCGGAACGATCGAAGTCCCAGTCGAACTGGTTGCTGAACTGCACGGTGCCGTCACGCAGCGTGGTGTTGCTTGCCGCGTAGGTCGGCGCCAGGCCGAGCGCTTTTACCTGAGCAGTGTTGATGTTGATGTTCAGGTTGTCGAACGTGTTATCGTTATCGAGCGTCCGGCTGGTGGAGCTGATCGCCTGGCAAGTCGGCACGTTGGTGACGCAGTTGCCGGCTTCGTTGGACACGAAGTTGAGGGCGGCGCCGGTTTGCAGGCTGGCTACCGCCGCATTGTCGAAGACCGACTTGGCGTCGGCCGCGAGCAGTGTCTTCAGGCCCGCATAGGCAATGGTGTTGGTCGTGGAGCCGGTCGAGCCCAGCACGTTAGGTGCGAGTTGCGCGAAGCGCACGTCCAAGCGGATAGTGATGTTATCCGTGAAGCGCTTGGAAAAGACTTCAGCTGCGGCGACGAAGCCCTTGTAGGCGTCAGTGCCCACTTCGACGCCGCCGAGATTGTTCAGGATGAACTTCATCCCGCCGCCGCCCGCCTGGCTCGTGGCCGTGGCATTCAGGCCCGTCGTCTTCAGCGCGCCCTGATTCTCAGCAAACTGATGATTGCAGTTGGCGTCGTGGATATGCTGCTGCGCCATGGCAGGCACAGCCGAGGTCGCGCAGCAAAGCGCTGCGAGAACGATCTTTTTCATGGAACCCCTTCCCCAATACAGCCGCTTCCGAACACCCCTCGAAAGCAGTCAGACGAATGCCGTATGATTAACAAACCATTGCGTCTAGATGGTTTTTTCACGCGAGTGTCACATTTCTGGACAGGTGCGAAACAATGTTGGTTCGGCTATCGGTCGCGATATGGACGAGCGAGAACAGGGTAGCGTGCTGAACCCGAAATGGGACGCGAACGGCTTCATCACCGGCGTGGTGACCGACGCCGCGACCGGCGAATTGCTGATGGTCGCGCATCTGAACGAGGAAGCGCTTGGCTGCACCCTCCGTACCGGAGAGGCGCATTTCTGGTCGCGTAGTCGAAACCGCCTGTGGAAGAAGGGCGAAAGCTCCGGCAATGTGCTTCGGGTCGTGGAACTGCGGATCGACTGCGATCAGGATGCGCTGTGGCTAAAGGTCGAGCCGATGGGGCCGGCCTGTCATACCGGCGAACGGAGCTGCTTCTACCGTATGGTGGGCGATGACGGCCGTCTGACCAAGCAAGTATAACGGAGTCCATCATGCTCGATCTTCTCGTCCTTGCCGCGGCCGCCAGCGCCCAGCCTGACCCGGCCCAACTCCGCACCACGATCGAAAAGCTGGTCAGCTTCGGCACACGGCACACTTTGTCGTCGCGTACAGATCCGAAGCGGGGGATCGGCGCGGCGCGGCGCTGGACGGGGGGCCGGTTCCAGCAGATTCGCACCGCTTGCGGCGGGTGTCTGACGCTGGAGACCATTGGCACCAACTTCAGCGGCCCGCGCGCGCCAAACGGCGTGCAGGTAGAAAACGTGCTCGCCATTCAGCGTGGCACCAGCGATCCGGATCGCGTCATCATTGTCCAGGGCCATATCGACAGCCGCGTCTCGGACGTGATGGACGCCACCTCCGACTCGCCCGGCGCCAATGACGATGCCTCAGGCGTGGCGCTGGTGATGGAGGCTGCGCGCCTCCTGACGAAGGAGAAGTTTCCCGCCACCATCGTCTATGCTGTGCTGTCGGGCGAAGAGCAGGGGCTTTGGGGCGGGCAGCTGCTCGCCCGCACCGCCAAGGAACGCGGCTGGAAAGTCGCCGCTGTGCTCAACAACGACATCGTGGGCAACACGACCGGAATTGGCGGCGCGCGGGACGAGCAGAATGTGCGCGTGTTCAGCGAAGGCATAAGGCTGTCGGGCGATCTCGACGCAGCCAAGGCGCAGCGGGCCAATGGCGGCGAGGATGATTCGCCGTCGCGCGCGCTTGCCAAGGCGATCCGTCGCGTGGCCGAAAAGGCCGGCGGTCTCGGCGTGATCGCGGTCGAACGCCCGGACCGCTTTCAGCGCGGCGGCGATCACACGCCCTTCCTCGAACTCGGCTATCCCGCCGTCCGGTTCAGCGAGGTGACCGAGAACTACGATCACCAGCATCAGACGCTAAGGACGGAGAACGGCAAGTTTTACGGCGACACGATCGAGTTCGTCGACTTTCCCTATCTGGCCCGGGTGACGGCGCTGAACTTGGCCGTGGCCCGTGAGCTGGCCAACGCGCCCGGCGCGCCGGAGACGGTGACCATCGCGGGCGCTGTAAGTGCAGACACGACCGTCGGCTGGACGGCGGTGCCGGGCGCCAGCGGCTATCGCATCCGCTGGCGCCGCGCCGACCAGGCGGATTGGACCGACAGCCGTGATGTGGCGAGTGACCAGACGTCGCTGCTGCTCACCGGCGTGAACATCGACTATCATTTCTTCGGCGTATCGGCCCTGTCGGCAGGCGGGCAGGAGAGCGTCGTGACCTTCGGCGGACCAGCCCCGCGGCGTCCGTAGTTTAGCGGTCCGGAAGCTGGAGGTGCGCGGCGAACTCCTCCAGCACGGCGCGGTATAGCTCCTGCTTGAAGGGTACGATCATCGCTGGAAGCTCTAATGGCTCCGCCCATTTCCAGGCGCGAAACTCGGGCTCCGGCGTATCGATCCTCACGTCCTGGTCGCGACCGAGGAAGCGAGCGAGGAACCAGGTCTGGCGCTGGCCCCGATATCGGCCGCGCCACACCTTTCGCTGAAGATCCGGCGGCAGATCATAGTCGAGTTCCCGCGATGCCTTGGCCACGATCTCGACCAGGTCGCGGGCGATCCCCGTCTCTTCCTCCAGTTCGCGGAACGCGGCGTCTTCGGCGCTCTCCCCGGGATCGGTGCCGCCCTGCGGCATCTGCCAGGCGTCGAGTGCATTATCGAGCCGCTGGCCGACGAACACCTTGTTCTCGGCATTGAGCAGCATCACACCCACGGCCGGGCGATAGGGAAGATCGCTCACTCGGCGGCTGCCGCCACCGTATCCGCCCCGCGCGCGGCGATCGCCATGGTCAGCTCGCCTTCCGCCTCCAGGATCATGTCCTTCAGGATACGGAAACAGGCAGCGACATCGCCGACGCTCGAGGGGATGGCTTTGCGCAGCGTGACGAAGCCGTGGATGTTGCCGACCGCTTCGCGGTACACGGTCGGCACACCGGCGCGGATCAGCTCGGCGGCATAGGCGCGGCCCTGGTCGCGCAACGGATCGAGGCTGGCGGTGATCAGCAGGGTCGGCGGCATGCCATGCTGGTTGTGCAGGATCGGCGCGTTGCGGATGTCCCCTTCGGTCGCGCGATAGGCTTCGAAGAACCACTGCATGCCCTCGCGGGTGAGCAGATAGCCGTCGCCATAGTCGTGGAAGGACTGGTATTTGGTCGCATCGTCCACCGCCGGATAGATCGGCCATTGCGCGATCACGGGCACCTTTGCCGGCCGGTCACGCAGCTGCTGCGCGGTGACGATCGTCAGATTGCCGCCAGCACTGTCGCCCGCGAGCACCAAACTGGTGACCTTGAGCCCCAGCTCGGCCGGACTGTCGGCCACCCAGCGCGCCGCCGCCTCGCAGTCGTCGGGCGCGGCGGGGAAGGCATGCTCCGGGGCGAGCCGGTAATCGACGGCGATCACCGGCAGGTCGAGCTGTCTCGCCGCCTCGGCGCAGAAGCTGTCATGCGTCTCAAGGTCGCCGATCACGAAGCCGCCGCCATGGAAGAAGACGAGTGCCGGACCGGGCTGACGCCGTTCGCGCGCATCGTAAAGGCGAACGGGGATATCGCCGCACTTCAGATCGCGCTTGACCGCCAGCTCGCCGGCAGGCGGATCGGCGATGTCCTTCATCGCCGCATAGGCCGCGCGCGCTTCCGGCGCACTGCTCTCGTGCATCTTGGGGCCGGGCAGGTTGTTCAGGAAGCCGAGGAACATCTGCACGTCCGGACGGACATAGGGCTGGGTCATGGAACGGCTCCTCTCGACTGATTTGCTCGATCCATAACCAGCGGGCAGCGCCGGCGGAAGGGTCAGGAGAGCGGCACGCCGAACAGGTCGTGCTCGTCGGCATCCTCGATCAGGACCGGCACGATGTCGCCCTGCGCCAGATGACCGGCGTCGCGGAGCAGGACATTGCCGTCGATCTCGGGCGCATCGGCCTGGGAGCGAGCGGTGGCTCCGCCTTCCTCATCCACTTCGTCGACGATGACGGGGAGCGTGCGGCCGATCTTCGCCTGCAGCCGCGCCGCGCTGATCGCGGCGGTCTTCGCCATGATGCGAGCGTAGCGCTCTTCCTTCACCTCTTCCGGCACATGGTCGGGAAGGTGGTTCGCCGCCGCGCCCTCGACCGGCTCGAAGCGGAACGCGCCGACGCGGTCGAGCTGCGCTTCGTCGAGCCAATCGAGCAGATACTGGAAGTCCTCTTCAGTCTCGCCGGGGAAGCCGACCACGAAGCTCGAGCGGATGGCAAGGTCGGGGCAGATGGCGCGCCACGCCTTGATCCGCTCCAGCACCTTGGCGTCGTTCGCCGGGCGCTTCATCGCCTTCAGCACTTTGGGCGCGGCATGCTGGAACGGGATGTCGAGATAGGGCGTGACCAGCCCCTCGGCCATTAGCGGAATGACCTGCTCCACATGCGGATAGGGATAGACGTAATGAAGCCGTACCCAGGCACCCAGCTTGCCGAGTTCGCGCGCCAGATCGGTCATGTGCGCGCGGACCGGCACGCCTTTCCAGTTCCACTCGGCATGCCGCAGATCGACGCCATAGGCCGACGTGTCCTGGCTGATCACAAGCAACTCACGTGTGCCCGCAGCGATCAGCTTTTCCGCCTCGCGCAGAATGGCATCCGGACGGCGGCTGACGAGATCGCCGCGCAGCGACGGGATGATGCAGAAGGCGCAGCGGTGATTGCAGCCCTCGGAGATCTTCATATAGCTATAGTGGCGCGGCGTCAGCTTCAGCCCCGCTTCCGGCACCAGGTCGAGGAACGGCGAGGGTATAGGCGGGGCGGCTTCGTGCACGGCACCCACGACCTGCTCGTACTGGTGCGCACCGGTAACCGCGAGCACCTGCGGGAAACGGGCGCGGATCACGTCCGCTTCCTTGCCCATGCAGCCGGTGACGATAACGCGCCCGTTCTCAGCGATAGCCTCGCCGATCGCTTCCAGGCTTTCTTCCTTGGCGCTGTCGAGGAAGCCGCAGGTGTTGACCAGCACCACGTCCGCCCCCGCATAATCGGCCGACATCTGATAGCCGTCCGACCGCAGCTTGGTCAGGATGCGCTCGCTATCGACCAGGTTCTTCGGACAGCCGAGCGAAACCATGCCGACCTTGGGCGGGGAGGGGAGTGTGGTAGCCATCGGGAAGGCGCCGCACATAGTGCGTCGCCGCCTGATTTGCCAGTCCGATCACCGCGCGCGGTTGCCAAGCGAGGCCGGAGCCGCTCAACTACGGCCGTTGGAGGGGAAGCCATGTTAGGTGCATCGCCGGCAGGTCTGATAGAGCGGGCGCGGGCGGCGATCGGACGTGGCGACCTGCTTTCGGCCTATGACTTGGCGCGGCCCGATGGGGCTGCCGGAACATCGACGGAGCTCGCCTACATCGCCGTGCTGGCGATGGCGCGGATGGGCGAGACGGAGCAGGCCATGCGGCTCTATGAGATGAGCGGCCTGTCCACGGCCGGGGATGTGGACAGCCAGGCCTTGGGTGCGCGCCTGCTCAAGGACCATGCCCTGCACGACGGCGGCGGCTATTCAGGCATGAAGCGAGCCGCCCAAGCCTATGCCGATATATATGTGCGCAGCCGGGACCCGTTTCCAGCGATCAACGCGGCCACACTCAACCTGCTCGCCGGAGATCTGGAGAAAGCGAGCGAGTTCGCGACCCTTGCCCTCGCTGCGCCCTCGGTAGCTGAGCCGAAGGACTATTATGGCGCTGCTACCCAGGCAGAGGCCCTTGCCGTGCTGGGGCGGGGGGACGAGGCAGTCGATGCCATCGAACAGGCACTGACCCTACCGGGAGCCAATGTCGGCGCCCGTTCCTCTACACTGCGTCAGTTCGAGCTGCTCGTTCGTTTCCGTCCGGAAGGCAGCAGGCTTGCGCCCCTGATCCGGAAGCTCACACCTCCGGCTGTGGCTACCTTCTCCGGCCACATCTTCCGACCCGACAGTGGGAAGGAAGCGAGCCTTTCGGAGATCATCGATGCTGAACTCGAGGCATCGAGCATCGGCTTCGGCTACGGAGCCCTCGCCGCTGGCGCCGACATATTGATCGCGGAGCGACTCCTCGAGCGAGGCGCCACGCTGAACCTCGTTTTCCCGTTCCGAGAAAGCGATTTCATAGCGCAGTCCGTTCTCCCGGCGGGCGAGGAATGGCTTAAGCGCTACTATGCCGTACGGGACCGTGCCGCCGACATCAGCTTCGCGACCTTGGCCGATTATGTGAACGATCCGGGGCAGTTCGGTTACGGCGCCTCGGTGGCCATGGGGATGGCGCGCCTACGTGCTCAACATCTGGGGACGGGGGCCGTGCAGCTTGCGCTGTGGGACGGGGTCGAGAGACCTGGCGCAGCGGCAGGCACGGCGCATGATGTGGAGCAATGGCGTTCGACGGGCGGGACGACCCTTCGCATTGATTCCGCGGGGCTGGACCGATCCATCGGGTATAAGAGCGATGAAAGCCCGCCGGCGGATCGACGCCTGAAAGCCCTACTTTTCGCCGATTTCCCGGGTTTCACGCGCATCAGCGAAACCAAGCTACCATTGTTCTGGTCGCGCGTGATGGTGATCGCCGGCGCGGTCTTGAAGGACTACGCTGGCGAGCTGGATTTCGCAAATAGCTGGGGCGATGCGGTGTTCGGCGTCTTCAACACTGCCGAAGCGGCCGCAGATGCAGGCCTGGCGCTTCAGGCGGCGTTGCTCAGCGTTTCACCGACGGAGTTGGGTCTGGATCGGCCGACGCAGATGCGGGTCAGCCTGCATTTCGGCCCCGTATATTATGGGCAGGATCCGATCACGGGACGCGACGCCTTTTACGGCACCGAGATTTCGCGCGCCGCACGCGTCGAGCCGCTGACTCCTCCCGGCAGCGTCTATGCCAGCCAGCCGCTCGCGGCCATATTGGCGAACACCGCACGGGAGAAATTCAGCGCCACCTATGTGGGCAAGATCGACCTGCCCAAGGGGTTCGGCCAGTACCCGCTCTATGCGTTGCGGAGACGGCCGAACAAAGTCTTTTAGGCAGCGACGGTCAGGCGCCGCTTACGACGCGCAGCACCACCGAGCAAGCCGAAGCCGCCGATCATCATCGCCCAGGTCGCCGGTTCAGGCACCGCGGCGCGCGGATCGAAGAGGGCGCCGTACTTAATCGGGCCTTCTCCTTCCGGACTGCCCGGCAAAGGGGCTTCGAGTTCCACAAAGGCGAAGGGGATGCCGAACGCATCATAGTTCCGGCCGATGACTGGATAGACGCCGTCATCGACAAGGTTGAGGCCGGAGTCGCTCAGATTGCCGACGTTGGTGACACCGCCGTCGTTTCGCGGGTCGCCGAAGACGACCTGCAATCCGGGGCAATTGAACACATCGTCGCACACCGCATTTCCCGACGTGCCGTAAGTGGCAATGTAGGACACCTGAGTGGTCTGGCCGCCCTCGAGGACGAGCAGCGGTATGCTGAGCGCCGTTGCACTCCAGTCGACCACTTCCCATTGGCCATCATTGCCGCTCTGGCGGTTGAGGCCGTTGAAGGTGAAAGGCTGATCGGTCAGCGGATTGATGCCGGTGTTCAGGTTGATCCCGTCCGAATTGATGCTGCCGAAAGCGCTGTAGAGCGTGCTCGGGTCAGAGTCCGTGCCGAACGACTGCGTGACCCGGAAATCGAAATAGCCGTTCTGGGAGGAGTCGCCGCGGATCTGGGCCAGATGCCCAGGCGTGATCAGCGAGTCGAAACGCAAGAACTGCCGACCTTCCGTTTGGTTGGTCAGCGTGAACGTGATCCGCGTTTCGCTATACGTCGAGCCCGATCCGACCGTGTAGTTGTCGTGCAGGAAAAAGAAGCTGCCGACATCGGCAACGCCGATATAGTTGATGCCCACTTCCGAGCTTTCGGTCGGCAGATTGTCGGCGGTGTAGAAGGTTTCCTTCGGACCGCCGACCTTCGTCGATAAACTCCCGCCCGTGCCAGCGGCGAAGCCGTAAATATTCTGAACAGAGGCAGTTTCCTTGATGCCGGGCAACGCGGCCGCGGCAGGATTGGTCCAAAGCATTGAAAGCGCCACCATGGGCGCGCAGCTACCCGCCAACAGGCGTAAATGATTGCGCATACTCGACTCCCCCTTACATAAGTAACGAGTCGTTAACACTTTCCAGCTGCTCTTGATAGGACAGAGTCGACATCACCTAAGTAGTGGCGGCCGCACAACTATCATTCTTGTAAACGAGCGCCGCTGCCGAAGCGTCCAACTTACGCTGCAGCGCAGAGGCGGAGGCGCAGTCCCGCGCCGCTTCGGCCGCGCGTTTACCGGCCGAAAAAATTCGGGAGCGGAGCAGCAACAACTCGACTTGGTCGGGATCGGCCGGTCCATAGTTCGCATCGTAGATCGCCTTGGTACTAGCCACGCGCGCTAGAGCTGCGTTAATGGCGCCGCGTTTTGCCTCCGCCTCGGCGGCGTAAAAGTCGACATCGCCTACTGCGGCGTTCGTGGCGCCGTAGATGCGGGCATAAAGTCCGCGCGCACGATCCAGCGCCTGCAGCGCTCCCACGGCGTCGCCTTGAGCTGTGCGGATACGGCCTTGTAGAATCAGCGCTGCGCCGACGGTCGGGTGATCGCCTTCCAACACGCGATCGTAAATGGTGACCGCCCGCTTGATGCCCGCCGCCGCTCGATCCAGTGCGCCGCGCTCGAAATCGGCAAGAGCGCGGTTCTGGAACGCGGTGGCAGTGAGGACATGGTTGGTGCCGAAGGCAGCGGCATAGCTCGCCTCTGCGCGCGCAAAGAGCCGGTCCGCCTCGTCGAAGCGCTTCGCCCGAACGAGGGATCGCGCCTGCGTCATCCATACGCGGGCGAGCGCCTCGCGCTGATCCCCGGGCAACGTCTCACGCAAGCGCGCTGCGTCGCCCAGCAGGCGCGCCGACTCAGCGTAACGGCCGGCGAGCACCTCTGCCATGCCGCGCTGCTCCAGCACTTCGGCGTCGAGCTCGGGGCCATAAACCGCGGCCTTGTCGTAAGAGGCGGCGGCCGCGTCGATCCGCTTGCGCAGTTCGTCCTGGTCGCTGCGCTTGAACGCGACGGTGGCGAGCTTCAGCAGGGTGCGGGCGCGTTCCTCGCTCTCCGCCGGCTGGCGGGCGAGGGCGGATTGCAGGTCGCGCTCGGCTTCCTTCAGCAGGCCCAGATTATAATAGATTTCGCCCGTCGCCCGCAGCAGGCGAGCGCTGACTGCCGGCTCCCCCTTCAGCTCGACGCCCGCGCGGCGGCTGGCGCGATTGAGGATGGTCAGCGCGGTGATCGTGCGCGGATTGTCGGTCGCCGGGTTGGCGATAGCGAAGGTGCCGATCAGGAACTCCAGGCTGCGATCGGCGAGCTGCTGCTGCCGGACCGCGATACGCCGCTGGCTTTCGGCGTAGATGGCGAGGCCGATCGTCAGCACCATGATGGCGAGCGAGACGCCGGTAATCCACATCAGCCGCCGCTGGCGCCGCGCCGCGTCCCGCCGGGCGAGCGCATCGAGCCGGACATCGGTGATGCCGGCGATCAGCTTCAGCAGCGCGAGCCGCTTGCCGTCCTTGCCTGGCCGGATGTCCGCGGCGATCGGTTCGGCGGGGGTGTCGGAGAGGGTGCCGTCGGGTGCGAGATGGTAGCGGAGCGCTTCCGGAAAACATTCGGTATCGCCGCCGGCATAGGGCTCGCCGGAGAGGATTAGCGCCAGCGTGCGATGCTCACCATGCATGCGCTTGAAGGAGAGGATTTCCTCGTTGACCCACTTCGACTTGGCGGCCTTGGGGCTGCACAGGACGATCTGGAACCGGGAGTCTGCAAGCGCGGCACGGAGGTGCTCGCCAAGATCACCGCTGGCCGGCAGTTCGTCTCGATCGCGAAAGACCGGCGGCAGCTTCTTGGGCACCGGCCCGAAGGCGGAGGGAGTGCCGACGATCTCTTTGGGTAAGCGAAACGTCTCAAGCGCCGGATGCAGCCAGCGGACCGCCGCCTGGTCCGAGTGGCTGTAGCTGATGAAGGCGGAATAGCGGCTCATGCCGTCTCGGGCGCGGGCACGATCTCGACAATTCGATCGCCGGGCTCGAGCCGCTGCGCCTCGGGCTGCCAAAAGCCATAGTCGCGGCCTTCACGCACGATGCGCACGCCCAGGCCGGTGGTCAGTCCCGAAAGCGGACGGCCTTCCTCGGCCTTGGCCACCGGCCGCTCGACCAGCTGCACATGCCCGGCTGCGCTCGCGAGATCGGTGATATATTCGGTCGTGTGCGTGCCTTCGCATGATCCGGCCAGCAGCAGCCCGGCAAAGCTAACCGGATTGACCACGGTGGTTGCGCCCGCCTGCCGGGCCAGCAACTCATTGTCCTCGGCACGGATGGTGGTGCTGATCCTGAGGTTGGGCGCAAGGTGTCGGGCGGTGAGCGTCATCAGGATGGCGGAATCGTCCCGTCCGGCGGTGACCACGAGCGCAGCAGCCGCGGCAATTCGCACAGCTTCGAGCGTCGCATCGCGAGTGGCATCGCCCTGCAGCACGGTGCAGCCAAGCGCCTCCGCATCGGCGACCGCATCCGCAAGGCAGTCGACAACAACGATCTGCTCGGGCGTGGTCCCTCGCGCGATCAATTCCTCGGCTGTCTCTCGGCCCGTTACCCCGAACCCGGCGATGACAACATGACCGGTGAGCGTCTTTTGAATGATGCGCATGCGCCACTTATCCCAAGTCCGGCGGATCACGAAGGTATAAGCCGTGCCGAAAAAGATCATCACCACGAAGACCCGGATCGGCGTCACGATGAACGCATCGAACATCCGCGCCTGTTCGGTCACCGGTACGATATCGCCATAGCCAGTCGTGGTGACCGAGATCATAGTAAAATAAAGGATGTCGATCAGCCCGATTTCGCCGCCGGCGCTGTCGCGCAGGCCGTCGCGGTCGAACCAGTGGACCGCCACCGCCATTCCGATCAGCGCCAGCACGAGCAATATGCGCCAGCCGATCTGGATCCAGACCGGCGTGCGGGACGGCCGCCGCAAGGTCAGGGGACGCTGCGGCGGGACCCGCATGGCGTTAGATATACGCCTGTTCGAGCACGGCCAAGCTCGGCCGGTGGGTGAGATCGAGCTGCAGCGGCGTCACCGAGATGAACCCATCCGCCACCGCCTCGATGTCGGTGGCGTGAGCCGGCGTGTGCACCATCGGCCGCAGCCCGAACCAGAAATAGTCGTAACCGCGCGGATCGGTGCGCTGGTCGATGCGCGCGCGGCCGTAATCGTGAAAGCCCTGGGAAACCACGCGGATGCCCTCCACCTGATCGGCGGCGAGTGCGGGGAAGTTGATGTTGACCAAAGTGCGCGGCTCGAACGGCGCCTCGATCAACGGCCGCAGCACCCGCTCGCCCCAGGCCGTGGCGGCGTCGAACGGCACGGTGTCGCCCATGCCTTCACGCGCATAGACCTGGCTGAGCGCGATCGACGGCACGCCCGCCAGCGCGCCTTCCATCGCGGCCGAGACGGTCCCCGAATAGGTGATGTCATCGGCCAAATTGGCGCCGCGGTTGACGCCCGAGAGCAGGAGATCGGGTTTGAACTCTTTCATTAGATGGCCGACGGCCATCATCACGCTGTCGGTTGGTGTACCCGTCACGCAGAAGCGCCGCTCGCCCAGTTTGCGCAGGCGGATTGGCCGGCTGAGCGTTAGCGAATGGCCGGTGCCGGATTGCTCTTCGGCCGGCGCGACCACCCAGATATCGTCGGAGAAACAGCGCGCCAGTTGCTCTAGGACCTTCAGGCCGGCGGCGTTGATGCCGTCATCGTTGGTCAAGAGTATGCGCACGCTACGGCTCCGCTGAAAGAGCGCGGAGTGCCCGCGCTAGGCGGCCGTAACCGAGCCCCGCTCCGCCTGCAATCGCCGCCGCATCGCCGTGCCCGCTGCGGCGAAGCCGATCAGCATCAGCGCCCAACTACCTGGCTCCGGCACCGCTGCGACGCCCGCCACCGACACACCGTCCATATAGCTTGGGCCAAACGGGGTGAAATAAGTCGGACCATCCTGGGCAGCCATCGCCTGCCCACGACGGGAGCCGACGTCGAACAGTCCGACACTGCCGCCACGCGACGCCATGCCGACAACCAACGTATCACGACCGGCGATCCGGGCGAACGCCAGGTTGACTCCGCCATCGAAGTCGGGCGCGAACGCTAAGAACGAGCCGATCAGCCGGCCGTCCGCCAGAGCGAAGGCCTTGACGTGCGGACCACCGCCTTCACCGGCGCCAACGAAGAGTGCATCCCGTCCCAAGAAGCGGCCAGTCGCCAGCGATACTCCACCTTTGAAGCTTTCGTCGAAGGCCAAGAAATCCGCGCGTACGGCTTGGGTACGACCGTCGAACACGCGGACACGCGGTCCACCACCGGATCCGGCGCCCGCGATCAAGTCGACGACGCCGTCGCCGCCATAATCTCCGACGGCTACATTGACGCCGCCCATGAAGGCCGCATCAAAAGCGAAAAAGCTGTCCCGAACGGAGCCGTCAGCGCCGCTGAACACCTTTACGTGTGGGCCGCCGCCCGGCCCTGCACCTGTGACCAGGTCAGCGCGGCCGTCGCCATCCAGGTCGCCAGCCGCAACGGCGACACCGCCCTTGAACGAGGGGTCGAACGCAAAGAAGTCGTGCAGCGCCGCGCCTGTGCGGCCGTCGATCACCTTCACATGGGGTCCGCCGCCAGGGCCGGCCCCTGTGATCAAATCAGCCCGGCCGTCCGCGTTCACGTCGCCCGTCGCGACCCTGACTCCGCCGTTGAACCCTGAGTAGGGCGTCGCGGCACCGAGCAGCTTGCCGCTGCTCGAATAGCTGTTCACTTGAGCCTCGAGCGCACCCGCACCCGAACCGACATAAAAGGCGGCCGGATCAAGGTTCGCGGCGAAGGCAGTGTTCCCGGTCGCCAAGGCTATGGCGACGGCGAAGTAAGTAGCGCGCATGATTGTCTCCCCTGTTGAGGAAGGGGCTAGCACGGATTGCTGCTGGCAGTTTATCGGTGCGACCGATCAACCCACCGGCGCGACCAATCTCAGGCCGGGGTCAGCGCCGTCACTCCGCCCATATAGGGGATCAGAGCTTCCGGAATACGGACGGAGCCGTCCTTATCCTGATAGTTTTCAAGGACCGCGACCAGGGTGCGTCCGACGGCGAGCGCCGAGCCGTTGAGCGTGTGGACGAACTCCGGCTTGCCGCCTTCGCGACGAAATCGCGCATTCATCCGGCGGCCTTGAAAGTCGCCGCAGTTGGAGCAGCTCGATATCTCGCGATACTTGCCTTGGCCGGGCAGCCACACTTCGAGATCGAAGGTCTTGCGAGCGCCAAAGCCCATGTCGCCAGTGCACAGCAGCATGCGGCGGTAGGGCAGTTCAAGCGCTTCCAGGATGGACTCGGCCGCGCGCGTCATTCGCTCATGCTCTTCGTCGGACGCCTCGGGCGTCACTACAGAAACCAACTCGGTCTTCTCGAACTGGTGCTGCCGGATGAGCCCTTTGGTGTCGCGCCCCGCGGACCCGGCTTCCGACCGGAAGCACGGGGTAAGGGCCGTGAAGCGAAGCGGCAGCTGCCTTTCCTCTAGAAGCTGCCCGAGAACCAGGCTGGTCAGGCTGACTTCGGCGGTCGGGATCAGCCATCGTCCGTCGGTCGTCTGGAACGAGTCCTCGGCGAATTTGGGCAGCTTGTCGGTGCCGTACATGGCCTGATCGCGCACCAGCAGCGGTGGATTGACCTCCGTATAGCCCCATTGCGCCGTGTTGCGGTCGAGCATGAAATGACCGATCGCCCGATTGAGCCGCGCCATGCCGCCCTTCAGCACCGCGAAGCGCGCGCCGGCAATCGTTGCTGCCGCTTCGAAATCCAGGCCCAGCGCGAGACCGAGGTCGGCATGCTCGGCAAACTCCCCTTCGGCGGGGCTGCCCCAACGCTTCAGTTCGAGATTGCTTTGCTCGTCCGCTCCTTCGGGAACGTCGTCCGCTGGGAGGTTGGGGATGACCGCGAGCTTAGCCTCCAGCGCTGTATCGGCTTCGCGCGCCGTCTCCTCCAGCGCAGGCACTAGCTCTTTGAGTGTCGCTACCTCGCTGAGCAAGGCGGTGGCCTCGTCCTCCCGCTTCTGAGCTTTGGCGATGCCGATCGCCTTGGAAGCTTCGTTGCGCCTAGCGAGCGCCGCCTGCAGCTCAGTCTGGGCGGCGCGCCGGCGCTCGTCGCAAACGATCAATGCCGACGACAGCGGCTCCAGCGCGCGCCGAGCAAGGCCGGCGTCGAAGGCTGCGGGATCTTCGCGGATCAGGCGGATGTCGTGCATGAGGCGCGGCTAGCGGGGGCAGTGAACACGCGCAACCCTGACGCCGGGGCAGGCGTTCAAGGAGAAACTAGATGGAGGTTCCCCGATGCAGATCCCCAACAACGGCTATGTGCTGGTTGCCGATGGCCGCAAAATGCTGTTCTTCCGCAACGAGGGGGACGAGGCTTTCCCGAACCTGCAAGTGGTCACGGCGACCGAGCAGAAGAACCCCAAGACGAGCGAGCAGGGCACCGACGCGCCCGGCAGCACTTTCTCCAGCACCGGCACCATGGGCCTACGCACCGGCGGCCGCAGTGCCTATTCCGATACCGACTTCCATACGCTGGAAGAAACCCGCTTCGCCGTCGATGCCGCGGACATGCTGAAACAGCGAGCCCTAGCGAATGAGTTCGAGAGCCTCCTGATCGTGGCGCCGCCATCGACTTTGGGCGATCTGCGCAAACATTATCACAAGGAAGTGGAAAAGCGGCTTGTCGGAGAGATCGCCAAGGACCTGACAAACCACCCGGTCGACGAGATCGAGAAGATCATTTCAGCGGCTTAGCTCCGCAACATAGATCAGGTTCCCGCAATTTGCGCCAAGCCGAGCGTGGATGCGACGAAACGAAAGTCGCTTCGGATTCCGCAGCTTGTGCGGAGTCTTGCGCACGCGTATAGGCCGCTCCGGGCAAAAAGGGGCGTGGACCCGGCAGCATAGTTGGGCCGCGACGACGGAGCGGAGACGATTATGGCGACGGCGTTGAGTAGCGTTGCGGGCGGTACATTGCCGACCCCGGTCAATGACGACGATTACCGGCCTGGTGCCGAAGAAGCGTTCATGAACCCGCGGCAGGTCGAATATTTTCGCCGCAAGCTGATCAAGTGGAAAGAGGAAATCCTTCTCGAAGCGAAGGGCACGCTCGCGCATCTCCAGACGGAATCGCTGCGGGAGCCGGATGTAACCGATCGCGCCTCGAGCGAGACCGACTGGTCGATCGAGCTGCGCACGCGTGACCGCCAGCGCAAGCTGATTGCCAAGATCGACGCAGCGCTGCGCCGTATCGACGAAGGCGAGTACGGCTATTGTGAGGTAACCGGCGAGCCGATCTCGCTGGCGCGGCTCGAAGCGCGGCCGATCGCGACCATGACGGTCGAGGCGCAGGAACGTCACGAGCGGCAGGAAAAAGTGTCTCGCGACGAATAGTCCGAGGGCGCCTTTACCGATTGTCGATCTATTTCCTGCATCAGGGCCGACCATGCAGCATGATCCCGAAATTGCAGCCACCGATGGAAGCGCACAGGACCGCGCGTCCGAGCGCCGGGCCTTCTTTCTTACTGCGATCCTGACGGGTCTGGTCGAAAAGCCGGTCTCCGCGCGAGTGCGCAATCTTTCGTCAGGCGGCATGATGATCGAGCTGAGCGAGGAGCCGGAGACGGAAGTCCTGCGGGGCCAGCGCGTAGCGGCCGAGCTGCGCAATATCGGCCGGATCAAGGGCGAGATTGCCTGGTGCGAAGGGCGTCGATTTGGGATGCGGTTTGACCGCGAGATCGACCCTGAGGCGGCACGTCGCCCTGTCGCGGGGGGGCATGGGACACCGGACTTCGTCAAGCCAGTTCTGGTGCCAGATCGGTTGCTGAAATACGTAAAGGGCCTGTAAGGCTGGTCAGCGCCGGCCAGCGGCCGGCGCTTCCATCATGGAGCCTGTTAGCCGCGCGTCATTTCATCTTTCAGTCGAAGCTTTTGCTTCTTGAGACTGGCGACGGTCGTGTCATCCGGATGAGGTCGTTGCAGTTCGCTGACAATCAGGGCTTCTAGCCCGGAATGCTTGGCTTGAAGTGCGGCCAGATGCGAATTGTCCATTGCGAGACTCTCCTCTTCGTTTCGCCGATGGGTGGTCGAGTAAATCACAGCTCAGCGGGCTTGTCTTGCGTCATGTTACAACTCTGCGACGAACGCCGCGGTCATGCGCGACGGGCCGCTTGAGACTGCCCCAGAACCTGCCTAGGCTGGTGCCATGGGGATGAGCGAGGAAGAGGTGCAGCGCCGTTTGGGGTTGCTGCGAATCGAGCATCGCGATCTGGATGACTCCATCACGGCCCTGCTAGCGAGCACGCATCTCGATCAGCTGCAACTCGCGCGGCTCAAACGGCGCAAGTTGCGGCTAAAGGACGAAATCGCGATCCTTGAGGACCAGTTGATCCCAGACATCATCGCCTGAGATCGGCCCAGAACGGGACGGCGTTTACCGCGAAGCGGCGTATCGGCCAAGGCGCGGCTGTGGCAGGATTGCACCATGCCTTTGGATCGTACCAAGAAACTGATGACCGCGCGGCTCGTCGACAGCCTCTACACCGAAGCCATGGTGCTTGCCGACGAAGCGCGCAGCTATTTCGACGAGATCGGCCGCGCCGAGCGGGACGGCCTGTCGCCAATCGAGCGCGTCGCCTTTTCCTGCGAGTCGCTGAAGGTTACCACACGGCTGATGCACGCCATCGCCTGGCTGCTGACGCGCAAAGCGGTCGCAGCCGGCGAAATCCCGGAGAAGGATGCCGCCCATGACTCCCGGCGGCTGGGCCAGGCGGCGCATACCGATCCGGCCGCAGTCGCCGCGCTGCCGGAAGCCGCGCGCATCATCGTTGCTGCGAGCATCGACCTTTACGATCGCATTGCTCGGATCGATCGCGAGATGATCGAGACAGAGCCGGACAGCCCTGCATTGGGGCTGATCAGACGCCTCGAGCGCACACTCTAGCGCTAGGGGGCTACGCCCGCACTTTCGCCTGCAACTCGGCAAAGGCGGCCCGGTACTCGCGCTCTATTCTGTCGACTCGATCAGCTACGGTCTCAACCGCAGTGACAGCGCCGATACCCTGGCCTGAACCCCAGATATCGCGCCACGCCTTTTTCGCTTCGTTGGTGCCGCCGCCGAAGTTCATGGTCTTATAGTCGCCTTCCGGCAGATTGTCGGGATCGAGCCCCGCCGCCTCGATCGACTGGCGCAGATAATTGCCGTGAACGCCGGTGAAGAGATTGGAATAGACGATGTCCGATGCACGGCCGGCGACGATCCCCTGCTTATACGGCTCGTCCGCATTTGCTTCGGCAGTCGCGATGAAGGCGGAGCCGATATAGGCAAGGTCGGCGCCGCTGGCCTGGGCCGCAAGCACCGAGCGGCCACTCGCGATGGCGCCTGACAAGGCGACCGGACCGTCGAACCACTCGCGAATCTCAGACATCAGCGCGAAGGGTGATTGAACGCCAGCATGGCCGCCGGCACCCGCTGCAACTGGAATCAGTCCGTCTGCGCCTTTCTCGATCGCCTTGCGGGCGAAGCGGTCGTTGATCACGTCGTGCAGCGTGATTCCGCCCCAGCCATGCACGGCGTGGTTCAGGTCCTCACGCGCGCCGAGCGAGGTGATCACGATCGGTACCTGCCACTTGCCGCATGTCTCGACATCCTGCTCGAGCCGGTCGTTCGACTTGTGCACGATCTGATTGACCGCGAAGGGCGCAGCAGGACGATCGGGATGATCGCGATTATGCTGGGCAAGCTCCTCGGTAGTTCGGTGCAGCCACTCGTCGAGCAACGACTGCGGTCTCGCATTCAGGGCCGGAAAAGACCCGACGATACCCGCCTTGCACTGGGCGATGACCAGCTCAGGTCCAGAGACGATGAAGAGGGGCGAGCCGATGATCGGCAAGCGCAGGCGGTCGAAGATCGGCGGCAGGCTCATGCCGGTTTCATAACGAAACGACACGGGGCGGCAATGGCCGCTATTCTGCCGCTACGTCTTCCAGCGGTATCGGCACCGGATCGGACAAGCGAATCGTATCGAGGATGCGCGCCGTCTCGTCGCGCACCTTCAGCATCACCCAATGGATCCGACATTGTTCCTGCGTCACGCAGTTCCGGCAGGGCTCATAGGCAAGCCGGCTGGCACAGGGGACAAGCGCGAGGCTGCCGCGCGTCAGACGAATTATGTCGCCATAGCTGATCTCGGCAGGGCGTCTGGCGAGCCAATAGCCGCCGTCCTTGCCCCGCTGCGTCTCGACCAATCCGGCCCGACCCATTTCGGACAGGATGACCGTCAGGAATTTGGGGGGGATGTTCTGCGCTGACGCGATCTCCGTCAGCTGGACCGGCCCTTTTCCGAACCGGTCGGAAAGATGCAGCAGCGCACGTATGGCATAACGGGTCCGTTGCGACAGCATGGCTGTCAGATGGCGGAAAAGCGTCGATTTTTCAACCGTTGGAAAAGGTTCCGGAGAAGCGGGGCGAAAGCTGGTTGCAACCAAGATTCCAGAGGCTTTTCCACAGCTGCGGTGATAGCCTGTGGATGACCGACTCGCCGCCGCCGGAGGCGGCCGTGCCGGGGGAGAAGGGCCATGACGGAGTCACAGACTGAATATTGGTCTCGCCGCGCGGAGGAACATGCCCGATTGGCGCAAACGACATCACATCAGGCGGCGCATGCTGCGCACGATACGCTCGCGCGTGCTTATCGCCGACGCGCGGAGAAACGCAGGACCGGCAGCTGAGGGCTCTTCGGCTCGGCTCGCCCGAGCAGGGCTATCGGCGGGTGTCCTGTGTTGACACCCCCTCTCTCCTCACCTAATCGGGCCGCGCCTTGGCGGGGTCGCTCGCCTCCGTGCGTTTTCTGCCCTTTGTGACAAGGTCCTTGGACCTCGCTTTACGAGGAGAACACGCATGGCGGAGAACGAACCCGGTCTGGACCCGATCCGGGAGGATGCGCGGCTGGAAACGCTCGATGAGCGGCTGCAGCGCGCCCGAACGGAAGAGGCGGTCAGGTCTGGCGAGACGCGCGACAAGGGCGAGGATGATTACAACCTCGGCAATCGCGTCCTCGCGGAACTGATCGGCGGCATGGCTGGAGGAGCGTTGATCGGCTGGGTGCTGGATCGCTTCTTGGGCACATCCCCATGGCTCCTGCTCACGCTGCTGTTCTTCGGAATAGTGGTCGCGTTCAGGAACATCATCCGGATTTCAACCAAGCGCTCGAAGTGAACTTCTGAGCGCTTGTGGCTTAGTTGAGGGTCGACGCGTGGCGAGTGGTGGCAAGATCGATCCGATGCACCAGTTCGAGGTGCAGACGATCGCGGAAGGCTTCAATCTCGGCGGTCAGCAGATCGCCTTCACCAACAGCGCCGCATGGATGCTGGTCACTGTCGTCGTGCTGTGGCTGTTCATGCTGGGCGGCATGAAGCGCGCGGTGGTGCCCGGCCGCTGGCAGATGATGGTGGAGAATTTCACCGGCTTCATCGACAATCTGCTGAAGCAGAATATCGGCAAGGAAGGGCGGAAATACCTGCCTTACGTCTTCTCGCTGTTCATGTTCATTCTGTTCGCGAACCTGCTCGGCCTGCTGCCCTTGGGCCTGGTAGGCCTTCACCCGTTCACCTTTACCAGCCACTTCACCGTCACCGGCGTGCTCGCGATCATGAGCTTCTCGATCGTGCTGATCGTCGGTTTCTTCAAGCACGGCCTGCATTTCTTCAAGCTGTTCGTGCCGCACGGCACGCCGCTGTGGCTGATCTGGCTGATCCCGGTGATCGAATTCGTCTCGTTCATGGTCCGCCCCTTCTCGCTCGGCCTACGGCTGTTCGTCGCGATGACCGCCGGCCACGTGCTGCTGAAGGTGCTGGCCGGCTTCGTGATCAACTCGACCAATGCGGGTGCGGGCTTCGGCCTCGGCGTCGGCATCCCAAGCTTCGTCCTGATGATCGGCATTTCCGCACTCGAAGTGCTGGTCGCCGGGATCCAGGCCTATGTCTTCGCGCTGTTGACCTCGCTTTACATCAACGACGCTGAACATCTTCACTAATCCTATCAACGCTTTACACGCAGGAGTTACTAAAATGGACGCAGAAGCAGCCAAGCTGATCGGTGCCGGTCTCGCCGCGATCGGCGCCGGCATGGCCGCCATCGGTGTGGGCACCGTGTTCGGCAACTTCCTGGAGGGCGCGCTGCGCAATCCGGGTGCTGCCGACAGCCAGCAGGGCCGTCTCTTCATCGGCTTCGCGGCCGCCGAACTTCTCGGTCTGCTCGCGTTCGTCGTGGCGATGATCCTGATCTTCGTTGCCTAACTGATCTCACCGGGCGCTCGGTTGGCGGGCGCCCGGTCCGAGAGGGTAAAATGCCTCAGATTTCCCAGCTCGCGGCGACTTATGCGTCCCAAATCTTCTGGTTGCTGCTGACCTTCGGCATCGTGTTCGTGGTGATCGGCCTCGGCATGGTGCCCAAGATCCAGGGCAATATCGACCAGCGCGACCAGAACGTCACCGGCGACCTCGCTGCGGCGGAAGCCGCGCGGGCTGCGGCCGACAAGGCTGAGGAAGAATGGCGGGCGCGTGAGAACGCGATCCGTGCGGACGCTCAGAAAGTGATCGGCGAGGCGCGGGCGACCGCCGCCAAGTCGACCGAGAAGACGCTGGCCGCGGCCAATGAGCGGATCGGCGTGAAGCTGTCCGCAGAGGAAGCGCGCATCGCCGAGGCGAGCCGGGCCGCGATGGCCGAGATCGAGGTCGTAGCCGCCGAAGCCGCGCAAACGATCGTCTCCCGTCTGTCGGGCGCGAACGTCAGCCAGGCGGAAGCGCGCGATGCAGTGAAGGCAGTGCTGGCCAATGGCTGAAAATGTGAGCGCCGGGTCGGCGGAAGTCGCCCGCAACCTTTCCGAGGCCGACAAGCTGCAGGGCTCGCCCCACACCGGCGGCGAAGCCATGGAAGCCCATGCCGGCGGCGTCGGCCAGACCAACCATCCCGATCCGGCGGCGCTGGGCATGGACGCCACTGCCTGGGTGTCGCTGGCGATGCTGGTGTTCATCGGCATCCTGCTCTGGAAGAAGGTGCCGGGCCTGATCACGCGCGGGCTGGACAGCCAGATTGCGGCAATCCGCCAGCGGCTGGATGAGGCCAAGGCGCTCCGTGCTGAGGCCGAGGCGCTGCGCGACGAATATGCCCGCAAGATTGCCGGCGCCGAGCAGGACGCGGCCAATATCGTCGCGCATGCCCAGGAAGAATCGAAGACTCTGATCGCCGACGCCGAGCAGAAGGCGGTCGAGCTGAGCGCCCGTCGCGCCAAGATGGCCGAGGACAAGATTGCCGCCGCCGAGCGCCAGGCGATTGCCGAAATCCGCGCCAAGGCCGCCGAAGCCGCTGCTGCTGCTGCGGCCAAGCTGATCGCCGAGCGTCATGACGCCAATGCCGACAAGGCGCTCGTCGACCGCACCATCGCAGGGCTTGGCGCGGTTCACTGATCCGGTGACAGGGGCGATTTCAATTTGCTGGGCCTCTCCCGTTAGGGGGGAGTCTTTCCATGTCTAGATCATTTGCACTGCTGGCGGTTGTCGGGGTGACCCAACCGGTACTAGCGCAGGATTGTCCGCAGCCGGTCGGTTGGGCAGCGCCAGAAAGGCACATGACTGCCAAGGCGCCGAACTTCCGCTTCGCGCTGAAGACAGACAGCTCCCACCAGCTCCAGCTGCTGCCACAGAAGGAGGTGAAGCTCGCGTCGGCGAACAGGCGCAAGGCGACGCCCGGGAGCTTTGCGGGGTTGGCAGCTCTTGACGTGGCGCGTGCCGGCACGCTCGATGTCCTGCTTTCTGCCCGCGCCTATGTCGATCTGATCCGCGACGGCCGGCCTCTGCCATCGGCCTCACATGGTAGGCTCGAGTGCGGTGGCATCTTCAAAAGGGTGAGCTTCACCGTCAGGCCGGGCCGCTACGCGGTTCAGCTGACCGAGAGCGAAGCGCGGTCTATCCGCCTGGCGACCATCACCAAGCCCCTCAGATAGTGGCGGTTCGAGCTTGCGTGCTCCGCCGCTACGACTAGGGCGGTGGCATGTCGGACAGTCTGCGCAGCCTGACCTATGTGAGCCGCGTGAGCGACACCATGTCGGAAACGGAGTTCACTCAGCTGGGGTTGGAGGCCGGACGACTGAACGCCCTGGACGGCATAACGGGCCTACTGGTCTTCAACGGCGCACGCTTCTGCCAGACGGTCGAAGGCGCACCCGCCGCACTTGACGATCTTCTTCGACGCCTGACTCGCGATCCTCGCCACAGCGATATCGAGGTGATCGACGATGTGGCAATCGAAGCACGGTGCTTCCGCTCCTGGGACATGCAGTTGCTAGCCATGCCGCATGACCGGCAAGCCGCACTGGACTTGGCGCGAGTTCGCTTCGACGCGGAAGTGGATTTCGCCGCCCGTGCGAAAATCTATCAGACGGTCGAGGGCGCCTTCGCCTGAGCCGCGTTGGCGGCGCTGAGCACCGCCCGCACGCTCGCCGTCGCCACATCGGCGTCGATGCCCACGCCAAACACCGTGCTGCCCTCGACAGTGTGGCATTCGACATAGGCGGCCGCCTGGGCATCGGCGCCATGGCCGATCGCGTGCTCGCTATAGTCCGCGATGTCGAGTTCGACGCCAAAGCCGTCGCGCAGCGCCGCGACTACCGACGAGATCAGGCCGTTGCCGCGCCCGCTAACGCTGCGCTCCTCGCCGTCGCGGGCGATGCGGCCGACAAAGACGCGGTGCGCCGCGTCCTGCTGCTCCTGGTAGGACACCAGCGCGAAACGGCCGCCGTCCAGGGCATAGGCGCGCCGGAACACGGTCCAGATATCCTCGGCATTGAGCTCGCGGCTGGTCTCGTCGGCAAGCGCCTGGACGTGACGGCTGAAATCCGCCTGCAGGTGCTTGGGCAGCTTCAGCCCCTGGTCCTGCTCGAGCACCCACGCGACGCCGCCCTTGCCCGACTGCGAGTTGACGCGGATCACCGCCTCATAGGATCGGCCGAGATCGGCGGGGTCGATCGGCAGATAGGGGACGTCCCAATGCTCGTCATTGCGCTGCGCCTGGGCGGCAAAACCCTTTTTGATCGCGTCCTGGTGCGAGCCCGAAAAGGCGGTGAAGACCAGCTCGCCCGCATAGGGCTGGCGCGGGTGCGTCTTGATGTTGGTGCAATATTCGACCGTGTTCACCACCTCGTCGATGTTCGACAGGTCGAGGCCGGGATCGAGCCCTTGCGTGTACATGTTGAGCGCGACGGTCACGAGATCGACATTGCCGGTGCGTTCGCCATTGCCGAGCAGGCAGCCTTCGACGCGGTCCGCGCCGGCGAGCAGGCCGAGTTCGGTCGCGGCGACGCCGGTGCCGCGGTCATTATGAGTGTGAAGCGATACGATGACCGCTTCGCGCTCTGGAATGTTGCGGCAGAAATATTCGATCTGGTCGGCATAGATGTTGGGCGTCGCCGCCTCGACCGTCGCCGGCAGGTTGAAGATGATCGGCCGCTCCGACGTGGGGCGCAGCACGTCCATTACCGCCGAACAAACCTCCAGTGAGACGTCGAGTTCGGCCGTGGAGAAGGTCTCTGGGCTATATTCGAAGCGCCAATCGGTGCCGGGATAGCGAGCCGCCTGGTCGCGCAGGATCGACGCGCCTTCAACCGCAATCGCCTTCACGCCCGCCACGTCCAGGTTGAACACGATGCGGCGCCATGACGGCGACACGGCATTATAGAGGTGAACGATGGCTGAGCGCGCGCCCTGCAGGCTCTCGAAGCTGCGCTCGATCAGGTCGCGCCGGCTCTGAGTCAGCACCTGCACCGTGACGTCGTCCGGCACGCGGCCGGAGCGGACCAGCCCTGAGATGAAGTCGAACTCGGTCTGCCCGGCCGAGGGGAAGCCGACCTCGATCTCCTTGATCCCGATCCGCACCAGTAGGTCGAACAGGCGCTGCTTCTTCTCCGCGTCCATCGGATCGATCAGCGCCTGGTTGCCATCGCGCAGGTCGGTCGAGAGCCAGATCGGCGCGTTGTGGATGGTGCGGCCAGGCCATTGCCGGTCGGGCAAATTCACTTGGGGAAAAGGACGGTATTTGACGGACGGGTCGCGCAACATTGTCTTCTCCGGGAGCCGGCTGAACTTGTTCGTCTGCCCTTAGGCGCGGCACATAGGCCGCGTACGGGTGCGCGCGCCTAAGGGCGCGTAAGTCGAAGAAGAAGGGCGCGGAGCGATCCCATGCACTCACCGCTAGCGCGGCATGGTTAACGATGTCTAGTCCGCCGTACCGTTAAGTCTGCGGTTACCGACAGCTGCTAGCCGCTGAGCCGACAGAGACCGGAGAAGTTGAATGATCCAGCTTTGCTATATCAGCACGGCGCGGCCGCAGGTGACTTGGGAGGCCGTCGACGAGATCCTCGCCCAATCCCGGCGCAATAACGCATCTGCGCGCGTGACAGGTCTGATGCTTTTCAACGGTAAGCGCTTCCTGCAGCTGCTCGAGGGCGCGCCGCCGCTGGTCGAGGCGACCTATGCGCGCATCCTGAAGGACCCGCGCCACTTTGCGGTAGTGAAGCTGTCCGAACGCACCATCGACGAGCGGGAATTTGGCGGTTGGGACATGGCGTTTGAACGCTTCGCCGAAGAGAGGCGCGACGCGATCTCGGAAAAGGTGGCGCAGCTGACGCAGGGCGCCAGCCCAACCGTGAAGGCGCTCTTCACCAGCTACGCGGCGATCTGACCGCTACTTCTGAAACGCAGCGGAAATATCTAGCTTCACTTCGTCGCCCACCATCGGCACGCCGAAGCCCAAGCCGAATTCGCTGCGGCGAATGGTCGTGGTCGCGCGGAAGCCGACATTTTCCTTGCCGCCCATCTGCGCCGGCATCTTGCCCGCGCCGTAGAAGCTGGCGTCGAGCGTAACGGGCCGGGTCACGCCGTTGAATGTCAGATTACCGGTGATTCGGGCCTTTTGCCCGTTGGTCACCACGGCAGTTGAGACGAAGCGCGCATCGGCCGGGCTGGTGCCGAAAAAATCCGGCTTGCCGCCGTCCTTGCCGGGGCGAAGCAGATGTTCGGTGAGCCCTGCACTGGCGGTGGTGACCTTCGAGACCGGGATGGTTACGTTCACCTTGGCCCCATTGAGGTTCCTTGGGTCGATCGTCAGCGTGCCGGTCACGTCGCCGAAGATGCCAGTGTATGGCGAGAAGCCGAGGTGATCGAGCGTCCAGATCACCTGGGTGTGGCCGGAATCGACCGTGTAGGTGCCGCCGGTCACCGCTGCCGGATTGTTGCTGCCGGGAGGAGACGCCGGCGCCTGCGCGGTCACAGGCGCGGCTAGAGCGATCGGGGCGAGGAGCAGGGCAAGGCGGCGCATGAGGTGACCTCCGGCTAAAGACTAACCAGGGTTATCTTCGGAGGTCCGCTCAGTAGCAATCAACAATTGCTATCCGCCCCCGCCGGTCCAGCTGCATGTTCAGCCGCTCGCGGCGGAGATCCTGGATCACCGCTTCTCCCGGTCTGATCCAGCGGATCTGATCATGACCCACCGCGCGCCGGACGCGAGCACGCACCGCCGGCGTCGCAGACTGGCGCAGAAAGGCGCGCGCGCGGTCGGCACCGCACGCGCTGGGCACGATACCGAGGCAGTTGGAGTCGCGCGGCCTCCTGATGTCCGGATTGATGCCGGGGCAGGGCGGGAGGTCGCCGGGGAAGGCAAGCAAGGCGAGAGCGAATGTGATCATACTGTCAACTTCGCTCTCCGACCCTGAACTGCGGCTGGCTTAGTTCTTCACCTTGTCGACCAGCTTGTTGGCGCCGATCCACGGCATCATCGCGCGCAGTTCCGCGCCGACCTTCTCGATTGGATGCGCCGCCGCGCGCTTTCGCGAGGCTTTCAGTTCGGGCTGGCCGGCGCGATTGTCGAGCACGAATTTGGAGACGAAGCGGCCCGACTGGATATCGTCCAGCACCCGCTTCATCTCGCGCTTGGTCTCGTCGGTGATGATACGCGGGCCGGTGGTGATGTCGCCGAACTCCGCTGTGTTCGAGATCGAATAGCGCATATTGGCGATGCCGCCTTCGTACATCAGATCGACGATCAGCTTCACTTCGTGCAGGCACTCGAAATAGGCCATCTCCGGCGCATAGCCGGCCTCGGTCAGCGTCTCGAAGCCGGCCTGGATCAGGTGGGTGAGACCGCCGCAGAGCACCGCCTGCTCACCGAACAAATCGGTTTCGCATTCCTCGCGGAAGTTGGTCTCGATAATGCCCGAACGGCCGCCGCCAATCGCGGAGGCGTAGGACAGAGCGAGGTCGTGCGCGTTGCCGGACGGGTCCTGATGGATCGCCACCAGGCACGGCACGCCACCGCCGCGCGCATATTCCGAGCGGACGGTGTGGCCGGGCCCCTTGGGCGCGACCATGATCACGTCGAGATCGGCGCGCGGCTCGATCAGGCCGAAATGGACGTTCAGGCCGTGCGCGAAGGCGAGGGCGGCGCCCTGCTTCAAATTGGGGCCGAGATCGTCGGCGTAGATCGCGGCCTGATGCTCGTCGGGCGCCAAGATCATGACGAGGTCGGCCCAGCGCGCGGCGTCGGCGTTGCTCATCACCTTGAAGCCAGCGGCTTCCGCCTTGTGCGCGGTCGCCGAGCCGGGGCGGAGGGCGACGGCAACCTCGCTCACGCCGGAGTCGCGCAGGTTCTGGGCATGGGCATGGCCCTGACTGCCATAGCCGATGATCGCGATCTTCTTGGTCTTGACCAGCCCGATATCGGCATCCCGATCATAGTAAACGCGCATGTCTTTCCCTCGCTCAATGCGCCCCTCGCCTTCGCTCGGGACGAAATTTATGTGGTTGCTTAGACCGCCTCGCGTCCGCGGGCGATGGCGACGACGCCGGTGCGGGCGACTTCGATCAGGCCGACTTCGCGCATCAGCAGCACGAAGGTATCGATCTTGTCCGATCCGCCGGTCACTTCGAACACGAAGCTGGACGTGGTCGCATCTACCACTCGCGCCCGATAGACATCGGCGAGGCGCAGCGCCTCGATGCGGTGGTCGCCTGTGCCCGCCACCTTCACCAGCGCCAGCTCGCGTTCAACGTGGGGGCCAAGCGCGGTCAGGTCGGTGACCTTGTGTACCGGCACCAGCCTGTCGAGCTGGGCGATGATCTGCTCGATCGTCTCCGGCGCGCCTGAGGTGACGATGGTGATGCGGCTGACGCTTTCGTCCTCCGTCACATCGGCGACGGTGAGGCTGTCGATATTATAGCCGCGAGCGGTGAACAGGCCGGCGATCCTGGCGAGGATGCCCGGCTCATTGTCCACTACAACGGAGAGCGTGTGCCGCTCCTTGGCTTCTTCTGCGATGTGCATCAGACGAGCGCCTTCGCCTCGTCGTCCATCGTGCCGGAGACTTCATTGGCTTGAAGGATCATGTCGGTATGGGCCGCACCCGACGGGATCATCGGGAAGCAGTTGGCGAGCTTTGCTACCCGGCAGTCGACCAGTACCGGGCCGGGCGTATCCAGCATCATCTTGATGCCGCTGTCCAGCTCGCCGGGCTTCTCGATGCGAAGGCCGGTCCAGCCATAAGCCTCCGCAAGCTTAACGAAATCGGGGAGCGAGTCGCTGTAACTCTCGGCATAGCGCGATTCGTAGGTCAGCTCCTGCCACTGGCGGACCATGCCCATATATTCGTTGTTGAGGATGAAGAGCTTGACCGGCAGCCGGTATTGCGTGGCCGTCGCCAGCTCCTGGATGTTCATCTGGATCGAGGCCTCGCCGGCAATGTCGATGACGAGCGCGTTGGGATTGCCGAGCTGCGCGCCGATCGCCGCGGGCAGGCCATAGCCCATCGTGCCGAGCCCGCCCGAGGTCAGCCATTTGTTCGGCCGTTCGAATGGGAAATGCTGAGCGGCCCACATCTGGTGCTGGCCGACTTCGGTGGTGATGATCGGCTGGCGGTGCTTCGTTGCGTCATACAGCGCGCGGATCGCCCGTTGCGGCATGATCTCGGCACCGGTTTCGGGGAAGGACAGGCAATCCTTGCCGCGCCATTCGCCGATCTGCTGCCACCATTGCGTGAGGTCATTCTTCTGGTGACCGCGGCCCTTCCAGATACGGATCATGTCTTCGAGCGCGCGGCCGACATCCCCGACGATGCCGAGATCGACGCGGACATTCTTGTTAATGGACGAGCGGTCGATATCGATGTGGATCTTCTTGGAGCGCGGGCTGAACGCGTCCAGCCGCCCGGTCACCCGATCGTCGAAGCGGGCGCCGAGGCACAGGATCAGGTCCGCGCCGTGCATCGCCATATTCGCTTCGTAGGTGCCATGCATGCCGAGCATGCCAAGCCATTGGTCGGACGAGGCAGGGAGGGCGCCCAACCCCATCAGCGTCGAGGTGACCGGCGCGCCGGTGATCCGCGCCAGTTCCTGCAGCAACTGCGACGCGCCCGGCCCGGCGTTGATGATGCCGCCACCCGTGTACAGGATCGGCCGCTCCGCCGCCGCGAGCATCTCGACCGCGGCTTCGATGAGATGCGTGTCGGGCTTGACCTGGGGGCGATAGGTCTTGTGCTGGATCGCGCCCGGCTTGGCGTAGGGGGCACTGGCGACCTGCACGTCCTTGGGCACGTCGACAACGACCGGGCCCGGCCGACCAGAGGTGGCGATGTGGAACGCCTCATGGATCACAGCCCCCAGCTTCGCCGGATCCTTCACCAGATAATTGTGCTTGCTGCAGTGGCGGGTGATGCCGATCGTGTCGGCTTCCTGAAACGCGTCAGTGCCGATCAGCGCGGTCGGCACCTGGCCGGTGATCACGACCATGGGGATCGAGTCCATCAGCGCGTCGGTGATGCCGGTGACCGCGTTGGTCGCGCCGGGGCCGGAGGTGACGAGCACCACGCCCGGCTTGCCGGTCGAGCGGGCATAGCCCTCCGCTGCATGCGTCGCCGCCTGCTCGTGCCGGACAAGAATGTGCTTGATCTTCGTCTGCCGGAACAGCGCGTCGTAGATCGGCAGCACGGCGCCGCCCGGATAGCCGAACACATATTCGACGCCCAGGTCGGTCAGCGCTTGGATCAGGATATCGGCTCCGCTCAGTTCTTTCGGCATCAGTCTCAACCTTGCTGGACGGCGGCTGCTAGAGTCACAAGTGCATAGCGTCAAGCAGCTTTCGTATTACTTTATTTCAACATGGCATGGGGAGGTCGCAAAAGAAAAGGCCGCCCGGAGAACGGACGGCCTGCATGCGGGCCCTCGTCTCCGGACGGCGTGTCAGGGGATAATTAGTACGAGTCCGACGAGGGCGCGCGAGCGCTGCGCGGCAAGAAGGCCGCTGCAGATGTCGAGGTATGCCACGAGGGTCATCTGCCTTTCGATAGCATCGGCCCCCCGTCAGTTCCAGTCCTGATGTCGTCCGTAGGGGGAGCCAGTCGGGCCCGCTTCGCGGCTAGCTAACCTCCGCAGCGCTGTTCAAACGCCAAAGCGGCGCTGCATAATTGGTCTACCAGCCTGAGCACCCCCGGTCGTTCCTCGCCGCGGCGAGAAGCAACGAAATGGGCGGCAGAGTTGGCTGGCGCCACCGCGCTGACAGGCACGAGCCGCCTTCGCTCCAACCATTCCCGTGCGATCGGCAGGCGAAGCAGGGCCAGTCCAAGCGAGCCTTCGGCCGCTGCAAGCACGAGATCGTAATCCTCGAAGCGCCGGTCTTCCAGCCCCGGCGTGTAGCGAACGCCAACATCGCGATACCAGGCGCGCCACTGGCTCGTATCCGAATCATGGATCATGGGCAGACGTGACAAAGCCTCAGGCGAGGGGTTCGGTCCCAGCTGCGCCGCAAGATCAGGGGAGCCGACTGGCAGCAGCGTCTCCGAAAAGAGATGGCGAGACTGGACACCTGACCAGTTTCCCCGGCCATAGCGAACCACCACATCGGCCTCGCCGCTGTCCAGGTCCGCCGTCCGGTGCTCGACGGTAAGGTCGACACGCACGGGGGGCAACTGCTCAAGGATCGTTGACAGCCTGGGCAGCAGCCACAGTTTCGCAAATGAGGGAACGACGCTCAGCCTGACTGTCGTCTTGCGGTGACGCGGCCGCCAACGCTCTGACGTCTGCCCCAGCGCTTCGAGCGTCTGCCGGACCTGTCGGGTGAAACGCTGCCCCGCAGGCGTCGGCCGGACACCCCTGCCATGCCTCTCGAAGACGGGCGCGCCCAGCCATATCTCCACGGCGCGCACACGACGGCTGATCGCGCCGTGAGTGACGCCGAGCTGCTCAGCCGCGAAGGTCAGCGAGCCAGTCTCGGCAGCGGCGAGCACGGCAAGCAAGCCATCCAGGGAAGGCAAATCCGAATAGCTGTGAGTCATGCTCACAGCTGATCGTCGATCGTGACGCTATGTCAATGCAGGCGCTCCGATAAGAAGCCGGGCTTATGAGCGCGGCGGGCCTGATGCCCATGGCGCAAGGGAGTTCTCACCATGCGGGCTGGCGTCGGCTGCATTCTTGTTCTGTGTCTCGTTTCGTCGAGTGCTTTCGCCCAGCGAGCGGACGATAACGCCATTGCCGATGCCGAGGATGCTTTCGGCTCGAACGATGGCGGTGAGGATCTGGGCTTGTACGGCCCCTTCGACGTTCGGGGCTTTTCGCCGATCGACGCCGGGAATGTGAGGGTCGAAGGGATATTCATCGACCGCCAGGCGGACCTCAACCCGCGACTGATCGAGGGCAACCGGATCAGGGTCGGGCCATCGGCTGCCACCTATGCCTTCCCCGCGCCGTCCGGCATCGTCGATTACCGGTTGCGGACACCGGGCATGGAGGCGGCGATCAGCGCCGTAGCGCAAGTGAACAGCTTCGGCGGTGCGCTCGTGGACGTGGATGCTTCGCTTCCCGTCCGGCCCGATCTGAGTGTCGGAGTGGGCGTGAGCCAAAATCACAGCGAGTATGCCTCCGGCAACAATGCCGACATCAGCCACTTGGCCGCAATCGCACATTGGCGGCCCGCAGCTGCAACTGAGGCCAAGCTGTTTTGGAGTCGAACTCGGATCGTTGACGAGGATATCTTTCCGATCGTCATCGGGAACGGAAGTTCGGTGCCCACGAGGATCAAGCGGCGACGATTCCTGGGGCAGCATTGGGCCGACGTGGAAACCGAGCGCTTCAATTATGGCGTTATTGCCAAGACGAACCTCGCCGGCTTCGTGGTCCGCGGCGGCGTCTTCCGATCCGTCAACGAGGTGCTCGAAGGGCACAACATCTTCCTGCAGGCGGGTCCGCTGGGACAAGTCTCAACCCGCACGGCAAGCGCCTTCCCGGGCCGCCGCGCAGCCTCAACGAGCGGAGAGCTTGGGCTTGCCCGCGAGTTCGCGACAGGGGCGTTGAGGCACCGGCTGCAGCTGATCGCTCGCGGGCGGGCTCAAGATCGGCGCTTCGGCGGGACGCAGCGTCTGCGCCTGTCGGATGCTCCCTTCGGAACGCCTGCATTCATCCAGCGGCCGGTCTTTTCCTTTTCCCCCCAGTCAAGAGACGAGGTGCGACAATGGTCCTTCGGCATTGGCTATCAGGCGGAGCATGAAACGCTCGGCCAGATCAGCGCCGGCCTCCAAAAAGTCGATTACAAAAAGGCTGTGTCAGCGCCTTCCGGCGCACTTCCGACGTCGCGGGACAAACCATGGCTGCTCAACGTTGCCGCGGTGGCGAACGTCGCGACCGGCGTCGCGCTGTTCGGCAGCTATACGCGGGGGCTAGAAGAGAGCGACGTCGCGCCTGAAATTGCGATCAACCGGGACGAAGCTCCGCCAGCCCTGAGAACGAAACAGCTCGATGCGGGGCTGCGGGCAAAGCTTGGCGGCGTGACAATCATCGCCGGCGCTTTCGACATTAGGCGGCCCTATTACGGTGTTGATGCCGCGAATGTGTTCCGGCGGCTCGGTGCCGTTGGCCACAAGGGCGCGGAGATTTCGGTGGCGGGGACGCCGGCGCCAGGTCTGACGGTGGTGGCCGGTGGCACCTTCTTGCGAGCCAGAGTGTCAGGCGAAGAGGTAGCATCAGGAACGATCGGGCGGCGGCCTGTCGACGTGCCGTCGCGCAAGCTCATCGGCAATCTCGATTGGCGCCCGATCGGCTCCGCCACTTCGTTCGATGTCGCGGTGGAGCATGTCGGGTTGAATGTCGGAGACGCACTCAACCTGGTCAAGGTGAGCCCGATAACGACCATCGATCTGGGCCTTCGCCATCGATTCAAGCTCGGCGAGGGGAACGCCGTGCTGAGATTGCAGGCGACCAATGTGTTGAACGAATATGGTTGGGAAGTCGCCGGAAATAACGCCTTCATTTATGTCCAGTCCCGTCAGGTGCTTGCGCGCCTGGCCGTGGATTTCTGAGCTCGTCCGGAAGCCTTTGCCGGTCTCACGAAGAGCCCGATCGCCGCTCAGCCGGCGAGGCGCTTCGCCCAGAGCTCGCTCAGATAAGGCGTCAGCGGCTCCTCGACGCGCGGCCAGTTCTCCGGCAACTGATTGCGGAACCAGGTATATTGGCGCTTGGCATATTGGCGGGTGGCAAGGCGGCCGGCTTCGACCATCTCCCCGCGGGAGAGGTCGCCATAAAGCCAGGCGGTGATCTCGCGCACGCCTATGGCTCGCATGACGGGCAGGTCGGGATCGAGGTTGCTCGCCAGCAGATGCTCGACTTCGTCGATCGCGCCGCTTTCGACCATGCCGAGGAAGCGGCTGTCGCAGCGGGCGATGAGCCAGTCGCGTGGCGGCAACAGGATGAGCGGTCGTAGCTCGACCTGCGAGCCGATCCCCCCGGCGCGTTGGCGGTGCCAATGATCGAGGGGGAGGCCTGTTGAGCGGACGACTTCGAGGGCCCGTTGGACGCGACTGGTGTCGCCGGCCGCAAGGCGCGCGGCGCTTGTCGGGTCCTCCTGCTTCAGCGCGATATAGGCAGCGTCCACGGCCATCGCACGGACGGCGGCGCGGATCGCCGGGTCGATGTCCGGGATCGGGGCAATGCCATTGATCAAGGTGCGGATGTAAAGGCCAGTGCCGCCGACCAGCAGGGGAATGCGCCCCGCCCGGTGCGCCTCCGCGATCTGCTTGCGGGCATCGGTTGCCCAGCGTGCAGCCGAACATGCCTCCGCGCCGTCGACATACCCGAAAAGCCGGTGCGGCGCCCGGCTCATGTCAATCTCGTCGGGCCGCGCCGAGAGGATGCGCAGGTCGCGATAGATCTGGGCGGAATCGGCGTTGATGATCGTGACGTCGCCATGCTCCGCCGCGTCGAGGGCAAGCGCGCTCTTGCCGCTAGCAGTCGGCCCTGCGATGAGCGCCAGCGGCGGGAGGTCGGCCGTGTTCATCGCGACAGTCGTAGCAGCAGAGCAGTTAACGAAGCAGTCACTAATGCAGGCGCTGCCGCACGCTGGGGCCGTGGAGCAGGTCGAGGATGCCGTGTTCCGCTTGGCGTTCGACGGCGATGCCGCCGCTGCCCGCGCCTCGCTGGAGCAGCTGCAGGCCGACATCTTCATCCGCCCTGCCGATGGCCCTGAGCCGCGGCTGCTCATCGCCGACATGGATTCGACGACGATCACGGTCGAGTGCATCGACGAGCTTGCCGACTATGCAGGCGTCAAGCCGCAGGTGGCGGAGATCACCGAACGGGCGATGCGGGGCGAACTCGATTTTGCCGGATCGCTGCGGGCGCGGGTGGCGCTGCTTAAGGGCCTGGACGCGGGCGTGCTCGCCCGCTGTTACGAAGAGCGGGTGCGCATCATGCCGGGCGCGAAGACGCTGATCCGGACGCTGACGGCGCGGGGCGTGCGGACATTGCTCGTGTCCGGCGGCTTCACCTATTTCGCCGAGCGGGTCGCGGCGGAAATCGGCTTCGACGAGCATCGGGCTAATGTGCTCGGCTTCCGCGACGGCATGCTCGACGGCAGCGTTGTGGAGCCAATCCTCGGCGCCGAGGCGAAAAAGACAGCGCTGCTGGAGCAAGGGGTGGACCGCGCCGCGACGATCGCGATCGGGGACGGGGCCAACGACATCCCGATGCTGCAAGCGGCTGGCTGGGGCGTCGCCTATCACGGCAAGCCGAAAGTAGTCGCCGCGGCGGCCGCAGCGGTGCGCCATGGCGACCTGAGCGCGGTGCTGCATGGGTTGGGTGTGCCCCGCGACGATTGGGCAGGCTGAACGTCCTCTACCCGCTCGTGTCGAGGGGCGCTCCCTGGAACTCATCAATCGCTTCGAACAAGGTGGTGAGGGCGGCGCGCTCGTTTTCCCTAATCTCGGGGCGCCAGATCTCGAACAACAGCACCAAGCGGCGTGACGTGCCGTCGTTCCAGGCCTCGTGCTCGAAGCTGTCGTCGAAGATCAGGAGCTTGCCCTCTTCCCAAGGCCGTATTTCGTTGCCGACGCGGAAGCGGCAGCCTTCGGGCACGATCAGCGGCAAATGGCAGATCAACCGGGTGTTGAGCATACCGTTGTGCGGGAAGATGTGCGTGCCCGGCTTGAGGAGCGAGAAGAGTGCCATGGGAGAGCGGCCGGAGATCACCGGCTGCGGCACCGCCTTCAGCGCGGCGATCGTTGCCGGGCACATCGAGGCGTTGGGCTCGACGCGCTCGCCGCGAAGCAGGTGAAAGGCGCCCCAGTCGCGGTTTCGCACTAGGCCGTGGATCTTAGAGGGGCGGTTCTCGTCATCGTCAACATAGGGTGGGAAATCATGCGTTTCGGCCAGCACCGCTTCGAGCTCGCCGCGGATGGCGGGCGTCTGCGCCTCCAGGGCCGGCACCCAATCGAACGCCTCGCGCTCGTAGAACTGGGTTTGCGGCAGGCCGGGGAAGTAGAAGTTGGTCGGCTCCTGCAGGAACAGCTGCTTTTCGCCATTGGCCATCGCCATGGCGTCGCGAACCCGGGGGCTCAGATTCGCCGCGCTCCAGCCGCCCTTCGCCATCGCCTCGTAGAGGTGCGCGCGATAGTCGCCCTTGCCGCGCTCCAGTTCGGCGGCGGCGCGCTGCAAGTCCGCAGCGAGGCCCGGCGGGAGTTCGCCAGCCTGTTCAGCGATCTTGAGCGCCAGCATGTAGAAGCTGTGGGCGCCACGCAGATCGCCTTGGCGCGCGAGCAGGTCACCCTTCATGATCAGCCCACGCAGGTGTCGCGGCTGGTCTGACAGCAAGCGATCGAGCGCTGCCGACTCGCCCTGATCGTCGCGCTCGGCGCGGCACGCCTGGGCGATCAGCAGCCAGGGCGGAGCGACGCCATTGCCGGCGGCCGCGACCTGCTCAAACAGCCGCCGCGCTTCGGCCGGTGCGCCGCGCTGCATGGCAGCGACGCCTTGGCGCACGATCTGATCGGCTTCGGCCTGGCTGAGCATGACGCGCTTAGAGCCCGGCGCGCTTCAGGTCGCAAGCAGGACTTAACCCGATCTTAGCCTCTGCCGTGCGACTTCGGGGTTGGAAGCCACACCCAAAAAGGGAAGCTATGCGCGTACTCGCAATGGCATCGCAGAAAGGCGGATCGGGGAAAACCACCCTGTCAGGCCATCTCGCCGTGCAGGCCCAACTCGCCGGGGCAGGTCCCGTCGTGCTGATCGATATCGACCCGCAAGGCTCGCTCGCCGACTGGTGGAACGAACGGGAGGCCGATCTCCCCGCCTTTGCCCAGACCACGGTCGCGCGGCTCGCCAGCGATCTCGACCTGCTGCGTCAGCAGGGCTTCAAACTGGCGGTGATCGACACCCCGCCTGCCATTACCATGGCGATCCAGAGTGTGATCCAGGTGGCCGAGCTGATCGTCATCCCGACGCGGCCGAGCCCGCACGACCTGCGCGCCGTGGGCGCAACCGTCGATCTCTGCGATCGCGCGGGCAAGCCGCTGATCTTCGTGGTCAATGCGGCAACGCCCAAGGCCAAGATCACGGCCGAGGTGGCGGTAGCGCTGTCGCAGCACGGCACGGTTGCGCCGATCACCATCCACCAGCGCACCGACTTTGCGGCGTCGATGATCGACGGCCGGACAGTTATGGAATGCGACCCCAAGAGCAAGTCGGCCGCCGAAGTGACGGCATTATGGACCTATGTGGCCGATCGGCTGGAGAAGAATTTCCGTCGCACCGTGTTCAACGTGCCGGGCGTGCAGCCGCACATCGCCGCTGCGCCGAGGCCGATCCCGGGCTTCGGCCGGCGGGTAGTCGGTCAGTGAGGGGCGCGGATATGAACGCGAGACCGCTCGCCGCGCTTACTTCCGGTCTCCTCGCCCGCAAGGGCACGGCGAAGCCGGCCATGCGCCCCCAGGGTTTTGCGGCGTTCGGGCAGCGGCAGGAGGATCTGGGCTGGAACGATATGGGCTTCGACGCGCCGCAGCCGGTCGCCGAACTCGCCCCCGAGCCGCCCACCGTCGTGCGACAGCAGGAAGAGATCGCCGTGCGTCTTTCCGCCCCATTCAGAACGCCGCGCGCGGCGCCGGGCACGGCTAAGGACAAGTCAGCATTCACGCTGCGGCTGGACCAGGACCGGCATTTGCGCCTGCGCCTGGCATCCGCCGTCAGCCATCGATCGTCGCAGCAGCTCGTCACCGAAGCGCTCGACAGCCTACTCGCGGGGATGCCGGAGCTGGACGAGCTCGTCGCTCAGGCCAAAGGAAAATGACCATGCATCGCGCGGTTCTGATGAAAGCTGCGGCTTCCATGCTCGTGTTGGCGACGGCAACGGGCGCTGCCGCGCCAGCTGAAAAGCATGTGGAGCGGGCCGAAAAGGCGCTGGCCAAGCACAAGCCGACAGCGGCGGTCGAGGCGGCTGAAGCCGCCGTGGCCGCATCGCCGCGCGACGCCGCCTACCGGATGCTGCTTGGCCGCACCTATTTGGCGAGCGGTCGCTATCGTTCGGCGTCGGCCAGCTTCGCCGACGCATTGGCGCTGGACGGCACCCGTGGCGGTGCGGCGCTGAGCCTGGCGCTGGTCCGCGTCGGTCTCGGCGAGCAGGAGTTCGCGCGTTCGGTGCTGGAGCGGCACGGCGCGATCATCGCCGCCGGCGATCGTGGCCTGGCCATCGCGCTAGCCGGCGATCCTGCCGAGGGCGTTCGGGTGCTCGAGGCCGAAGTGCGGAATGGCGGCGACGCCAAGACGCGGCAGAATTTGGCGTTGTCCTACGCGCTCGCCGGCCGCTGGTCGGAAGCCAAGCTGATGGCGTCCTACGACCTTGATCCGGCGACGCTGTCGCAGCGGATCATGGAATGGTCGCGCTTCACCCGCGAGCAGCAGGCCTCGGCGCAAGTCGCCTCGCTCCTGGGCGTCGCGCCGGGAGCGGATACCGGGCAGCCGCAGCGGCTGGCCCTCACCCGCACTCCCGAAGTGCAGCTTGCCGAAGCAGCGCCGGTCCCGGCCCCCGTTGCTCCACCGCCGCCGGTGCAGATGAATGAAGCTATCGCGGTGGCTGCAGCCGACCCAGTGTCGAACGGCCCAGCTATTCAATTCGCCCCGCGCAACGAGGTGGTCCAGCAACTGGCATCACCGGTGGCGAAGGCGGCGTTCAAACCGACCCCGACCGCCGCCAGAGCCGCGTCGCCGGTGCGCGAAGCCGCCTTCGTCATGCCGACCGGCGGGCGTTTTGTCGTGCAGGTCGGGGCCTATGATAACGCCGCCGTGGCGGAAAACGCTTGGAACCGAATGAGCAACCGCATCGCCGCGCTACGAACGGTCATGCCAACCACGGCCACGATCGTGCGGGGCAACGCGACGTTCCATCGGCTCTCCGTTAGCGGTTTCGTCACCCGGACTACGGCTGTGAACTTCTGCGAGTCGCTGAGGGCACGTGGTGGCAATTGCTTCGTACGCGAAGCGGCAGGCGATATGCCGCTGCAATGGGCCCGGCGGAGCGGTGGCACCCGACTCGCCGCCCGCTAACCGATCTCGCGGCCGCCCTTGAACAGGCGCAGCACGCGCCCCTGAACCGGCAGTTTGTCGAACGGCGTGTTGCCGGCGGCGGCCCGCATCCTGTCCGAATCCACGCGCCAGGGAGCTTCGGGGTCGATCAGGATCAGGTCGGCCGGCGCGCCTTGCTCCAGCCGGCCCCCTTCGAGGCCGAGGATGCGCGAGGGATTGCGCGCGAGCAGCTCGAACAGCCGCTCCATGCCGAGCACGCCGTCGCGAACCAGGTTCAGCGAAAGGGCGAGCAAGGTCTCCGCGCCCGCTGCGCCCGGCGCCGAGTCGGCGAAGGGCAGACGCTTGTCTTCCGGGCCGCGCGGGTCGTGGCCGGACGAGAGCACATCGATGGTGCCATCGCGCACGGCCTCGATCGCCGCCTGCCGGTCGTCCTCCGGGCGAAGCGGCGGCGACAAATGCGCGAAGGTGCGGAAGTCTGCCACGGCATTGTCGGACAGGAACAAGTGCGCGGGCGTGATGCCGCAGGTGACCGGCAGGCCGCGCGCCTTGGCCGCCCGGATCAGGTCGAACGCGCCACCGGTGGTGATCTGGCGGAAATGGATGCGCGCGCCGGTTTCCTCGACTAGCATCAGGTCGCGCGCGACTGCCATGGCTTCCGCGCGGGCGGGGGCGGATTGCAGCCCGAGCCGCGTCGCCGTTTCGCCGGCGGTGGCGACGGCGTCGCCGGTGAGCCCGCCATCTTCGGCATGGGAGATCACAACCAGGTCGAACGCGGCGGCATAGCTCAGCACGCGGTGCATCACGCCCGTGTCAGCAATCCAGCGGCGGCCGGTCGCGACCGCTTTCGCGCCGGCGGCCTTCATCAAGCCGAACTCGGCCAGCTCCTTCGCCTGAAGGCCGCGCGTGGCGGCGGCTAGGGGGTGGACCCAGATATCGGGCTTGCCGGAATAAGCAGCGCGCTGGATCAGTCCGGGATCGTCAAGCGGCGGCGACTGATCGGGCATCAGCGCCGCGCGGGCGATGCCGCCGAAGCGGAAAGCCGGACCGTCGACGCGGAAGACGCCGAAGTCGACGATGGCCGGAGCGAGCAGCAGCCCGCGGCCGTCGATCGCTTTCGCTGTGGCTGGGATTTCGCCTCCCAGCGACGCGATGACTTCCCCATCGACAAGCAAGGACCGGGCGCTGCCGTCGGGCAAGCGGATGTTGGTGAATGCCTTCACGCCCATCCCTCCACGCCGCGGCGCTTGCGGGTCAGCACGTCGAGGCATGCCATGCGGACGGCGACGCCCATTTCGACCTGTTCGGTGATGGCGGAGCGTTCGGGATGATCGGCGACGCTGGAGGCGATCTCGACGCCCCGGTTCATCGGGCCGGGGTGCATGACGAGCGCGTCCGGCTTGGCGCAGGCGAGCCGTTCCGGCGTCAGGCCCCAATATTGATGATACTCGCGCAACGAAGGTACGAAGCCGCCGGTCATCCGCTCGGTCTGCAGGCGCAGCATCATCACGACATCGGCACCGTCCAGCCCGCGGTCGAAGTCGGTAAACCAGCGCACCCGCATCCGCTCGACCTCGGACGGGATCAGCGTCGGCGGGCCGACCACCCGCACATCGGCGCCCAGCGACGTCAGCGCCAGGATGTTGGAACGCGCGACCCGGCTGTGCAGCACGTCGCCGCAGATGGCGACGGTCAGGCCATGCACGCTGCCCTTGCGCCGGCGGATGGTCAGCGCGTCGAGCAGCGCCTGGGTCGGATGCTCGTGCCGCCCGTCGCCGGCGTTGAGGACGGGACAGTCGACCTTGTCTGCGATCAGCTGCACCGCGCCCGAGCTGGCGTGGCGGATCACCATCACATCGGCGCGCATCGCATTGAGCGTCATCGCCGTATCGATCAGCGTCTCGCCCTTTTTCACGCTCGATTGCGCGGCGTGCATGTTGACGACGTCGGCGCCCAACCGCTTGCCGGCAATCTCGAAACTCAGCAGCGTGCGGGTGGAGTTCTCGAAAAACGCATTGATCAGGGTGAGTCCGCGCAGCCGGTCATCCCTCTTTTCGGTGGTGCGATTGAGCTCGACCCATTGCTCCGCCTCGTCGAGCAGGAACGAAATCTCGTGCGGCTGGAGGCCGGCAATCCCGAGCAGGTGCCGGTGAGGGAACATCAGCGCATCTGGCATTGAAGGCGCCACATAAACTGATCGGCTGCCCGCGTCACCTGCGTAACCAACCCTGCTGCTGCATGAACAAGCTGATCGGAGTCGGTTCAGGCGGCCGGTGGCAGAAGTGATTCGAGAGAACGCGAGAGGGAGTAAAGACTATGCGTAAGCTCATGATGGCTCTGGCCGTTGCCGGTACCGCAGTTCCCGCGTCGATGGTCCTCGAGGCCCCGGCCGAGGCGCAGCGCTACTACGCCCGTGACGGGCGGACCTATTATGCTCAGCCGAACACCTATCGCTGCCGCAAGGGCAGCGGCACCACCGGCCTTGTCCTTGGCGGCGCGGCGGGTGCGTTGCTCGGGCGTTCGCTGGACGGCGGCCGCGACCGGACGCTCGGTACGGTGCTCGGCGCGGCGGGCGGGGCCTTGCTCGGCCGTGAGGTGCAGCGGGGCCGCCAGTCGCGGAACTGCTACCGCTACCGCTAAGCTTTCAGCCCCTTTCCCGGACGCGGGAAAGGGGCATTCTTCAGGCAGCTTCCAACTGCTTGTGCACCACCTCGTCGGCCAGCTTGCCGCCGATTTCCTGTAGATGGTTGAACTCGGCGGTGTAGCTCGCCAACCCCTGGCTCATCGAGCGAAGGTCGGCGTCCAAGCCCTGAAGCGCCGATGAGGGCATCGTCGCTTCCACCTTGTCCCAGCGGTGCCAGCCCTCGCGGGGCTCCATTCCCAGCATCTGCCCGCGCCGCGACGAGATGGTGGAGGTGACCTTGGACGTCGCGCTGTTCGGCGTGACGATCGTGACCTTGGAGACCGGCTCCAGCAGATAAGGCTGAGCGGTGGCGAGCGCTTCGCTCATCGCGATCCGCCCAGCCGTGCGGAAGGCGAGCTCCGAGCTGTCGACCGCGTGGAAGCTGCCGTCGGTCAGCTTCACGGCGACGTCGACGACGGGGAACCCCAACGGGCCTTTCATCATCGCGTCTTTGATCCCGGCTTCCACCGCCGGAATATAGTGGCGCGGGATGGCGCCGCCGGTGATCTTGTCTTCGAACACGAAGCCGGAGCCGCGCGGCAGCGGGCGGATTTCAATCACGCAATCGCCGTACTGACCATGGCCGCCGGACTGTTTCTTGTGCCGCCCGCGCTGGGTGACGGTCCGGCGGATTGACTCCTTATAGCCGATGGTGGCGGGACGGCTGGTCACATCGACGCCGTAGCGGCGTTTCAGCCGCGCAAGGACGACGTTCAGATGCTCGTCGCCCATGCCCTTGAGCAGTGTTTCGTGATGCACCTCATCCTGTTCCCAGGTGAGCGAGCCATCCTCCTCGGTCAGCTTGTGGAGCGCGGTCGAGAGCTTCACGTCATCGTTGCGGTTCTTGGGCGCGACGGCGACGACGTGATTGGCGGTGAGGCGCGGTACGGCGGGCGCGTCATAGGTCTGGCCCTTGCCGGTCAGCCATTCGCCCGCCTGCACGCCTTCGATCTTGGCGATGGCGATCACTTCGCCCTGTTCGGCGCGCGCGATTTTTGCACTCTTGTCGCCCTGCATGCGCAGCAGCGTGCCGACCCGCACCGGACCGCGGGCACCTTTCAGCTCCGCGCCTTCCGAAAGCGCCCCGCCGAAGATGCGGGCATAGGCGAGGCGGCCGATCTGGTTGCCGTTCGAGACCTTGAAGACGAACGCGCAGGCATCGTCAGTGCCCAGCCGCATCGCCGCGCGCTCCGGGGCCGGCGCCTCGTGCCGCAGGGCCTTCAACAGCCGCCGCACGCCGAAGCCGTTGAGCGCCGAGCCGAACATGACAGGCACGCCGAGATGCTCGCCGGTTTCGCGCGCGAGGTCAGCGAGCACCGTCTTCTCGTCGGGTGTCTCGTCCATCAGCAATTGTTCGAGCAGGCTGTCGTCATGATCGGCGAGCTGTTCGAGCAGGTGCATGCGGTCGGCGACTTCGCGCGCCATCAGCTCGGGCGGAATCACGGTGCGCTCGGACGGCTTGCCGGGCACATAATGGAAGGCGCGCTCGAGCCCGACATCGACGAAGCCGGTGATGCGCTCGCCTTCCCAGATCGGGATGTGGCGCGCCAGCAGGGGCTTGGATGAGAGCGGCTGCAGCACTTCCAGTAGGTCGCGCAGCCGGCCGCGCGCCTGGTCGATCTTGTTGACGAAGATGATATGGGGGATGTCCATCGCTTCAAGCTGGCGGAGCATCGGCTCGGCAAGCTGGGCGCGGCCCTGTTCGGGATCGATCACGACCACCGCCAGGTCGCAGGTGGCGAGCGCCAGCGCGCCGTCGGCGACGAAGCCGACCGATCCGGGCGTGTCGATCAGCGCGAAATGGTCGCCCAGATAGTCGAAATGCATCAGGTTGAGCTCGGTTGAGCCCCTGCGCGCTCGTGCCTCCGGAGAACCGTCGCCAGTGCAATTGCCGTTGTCGACGCTGCCCTGACGGTCGATCGCGCCGCTGCAAAAAAGAAGGGCCTCGGCTAGGCTGGTCTTGCCAGCTCCACCGGGCCCGACAAGCGCGATTGCGCGAGTGCCAGCTGATCTACCAGGCATGATCGTCTCCTTCGTCTGCTGCGCCAGCAGGTCCGCGAAGACGACGCGGCTGCTCGCGTCCGGTGAGTCGAAGCGGCGATGGTCTGCCTGTGGATAGTTTCGGTCAAGGGGCTTTCCGTCATGGCCGCGATGAGGAAGGGTGGGGCAAAGGAGACAAGAATGGCGAGCGGGCAGGGGCCGCTGTCAGGCGTGCGGATCGTGGAGATGGAAGCGATCGGCCCGGTGCCGCTCGCCGCGATGATCCTGGCGGACATGGGGGCCGATGTGGTGCGGCTGGTGCGGCCCGGTGCGCACGCGATGGGCGTGCTGGAACGGAGCCGGGCAACTGTCGAGGCTGACCTGAAGAGCGCGGACGGGCTGGCATTGGCCTTGTCGCTGATCGAGAAGGCGGACGCGCTGGTCGAGGGTTATCGGCCGGGCGTGATGGAGCGGCTGGGGCTTGGGCCTGACGAGGTCCATGCCCGCAACCTCAGGCTCGTCTATGGCCGCATGACGGGGTGGGGCCAGACCGGGCCGTTTGCGCCGATGGCGGGGCACGACATCAACTATATCTCGCTGACCGGCGCGCTGCACGCGATCGGACGGGCCGGGGAGCCGCCGGTGCCGCCGTTGAACCTGGTTGGCGATTATGGCGGCGGCGCGATGTTCCTGGTCTCGGGCGTGCTCGCCGGCGTGATCCGCGCGCGGGAGACGGGGCAGGGCGATGTCGTCGATGTCGCGATGACCGAGGGCACGATCAACCTGCTGTCGATGTTCCACGCCTTTCTTGCGGCCGGGCGTTGGCAGGACCGGCCGGAAGCGAACCTGCTTGACGGCGCGGCCCATTTCTACCGCTGCTATGAGTGCGCCGACGGCAGGTATGTCGCCGTCGGCTGCCTGGAGCCGCAATTCTACGCAGCCTGCCTGAAGGGCTTGGAGTTGGATGCGGCGGATTATCCGCAATTTCCGCCACAGCGCTGGCCGGAACTGGCGCAGGGGTTTGCCTCGCGGTTTCGGCAGAAGACGCGGGACGAATGGGCGGCGGTCTTTTCCGGAACCGACGCCTGTGTCACCCCAGTGCTGAGCTTTGCCGAAGCACCGAGTCACCCGCACAATTCCGCGCGGGCGAGTTTTGTGCCGGAAGATGTGACGCAGGCGGCGCCGGCGCCACGCTTTGCGCACGCGCCGACGTCGGTGAGACAGGCGGAAAATCTTTCTCCGGAACAGGCTCTTCAGCGCTGGTCCTGACGTTGCAGATGTTCTTGTTCTGTTCTAATGTGCGCCATGGACCCGAGTCTCCGTCCGGCGCGCGGTGCGACGCTCAACCGCGAGAGCGCGCGGTTCAAGCTACCAGAGCGGCTGGCTGACGGGGATTGGCTCGACGCGCGCGAATGGATTGATGACGGGCTGCCCCCGCTCCGCACCACAGTAACCATCGAGAAGCCAAAGACGATCATCACAAGGAACGCGTCGCCAGACGTGCCGTTCGACCGCTCGATCAATGCCTATCGCGGCTGCGAGCATGGCTGCATCTATTGCTTCGCGCGGCCGAGTCATGCGTATCACGACCTGTCGCCAGGCCTGGACTTTGAGACGAAGTTGTTCGCCAAGCCCGAAGCGGCGGCCTTGCTGCGGGCCAAGCTGATGAAGCCGGGCTACAGCCCGCGGCCGATTGCGATGGGGACGAACACCGATCCCTATCAGCCGATCGAGGGCGAGTGGCGGATCACGCGCAGCTTGCTCGAAGTTCTGAGCGAATGCCGCCATCCGACGTCCATCACCACCAAGTCGGACCGGGTGACGCGGGACATCGACCTGCTCGCGCCCATGGCCGCCCAGGGGCTGACAGCGGTGGCGCTATCAATCACGTCGCTGGATCCGAAGGTCGCGCGTACAGTCGAGCCGCGCGCGCCGCACCCGGAGAAAAGGCTGGCCGCGGTAAAGCGCCTGGCCGAGGCTGGAATACCCGTGTTCGTGTCGGTGTCTCCGGTCATTCCGGCGATTACCGATCATGAGATGGAGCATATCCTCGAGCGGGCGGCGGAGGCCGGCGCGAAGGCCGCTTTCTTCCTGCCGGTGCGGCTGCCGCACGAGGTGGCTCCCTTGTTCCGCGCCTGGCTGGACGAGCATTTTCCGGACCGCGCCGGCAAGGTCATGTCGATCGTGCAGTCGATCCGCGGCGGGCGCGACAATGATCCGAATTTCTTCACCCGCATGCAGGGGCAGGGGCCATGGGCCGATCTGCTTCGTACGCGCTTCCACCGGATGTGCAGGAAGCTCGGGTTGAATGGCGAGCGAATGGAACTCCGCACTGACCTGTTCCGCCCGCCCGCAGGAGCGCAGCTGCGATTGCTCTAATCCTATCGTCGTCCGAGCGCACCGAGGCAATCCAGCCTCAAGCGACTCGTATTGCTTCGTCGCTGGCGCTCCTCGCAATGACGAGGTTCGGCTAGTCGTCGATCTTCCGGTGCCTTGTCTCTGGAAGCAGGAGCAGCCCAATCGCCACCGTCAGCCCGGCAACCGCGATCGGATACCAGAGGCCGCGGTAAATATCCCCGCTCGCCGCAACCATGGCAAAAGCGATGGTCGGCAGGAACCCGCCGAACCAGCCATTGCCGATGTGATAGGGCAGGGACATCGACGTGTAGCGGATGCGCGCGGGGAACAGCTCCACCAGCAAAGCGGCGATCGGCCCATAGACCATCGTCACCAGCAGCACGAGCCAGACAAGCAGCGCCACGATCAGTGGCTTGTTCATGGCCCGGGGATCAGCGTTCTTCGGATAACCTGCTCTAGTCAGCGCGGCCGACAGGTCCGTTGCCGATCCCGGCGCGACGGCGATGGACTCCGCGCCGATCCTGACGACCGCCGTGCCCGCATCGCCGCCGTCTTCGCTCTCATAGGGAATGCCTGCCTTGGCCAGGGTCGATTTGGCGATGTCGCAACCCGTGCGATCGAATTTGTTGCGGCCGATCGGATCGAACTGCACCGAGCAGCTCGCCGGATCGGCGATCACCGATACCGGCGCGCGAGCCTGGGCGGCGGCGAGCGCCGGGTTGGCGGCCTGGGTCAGCCAGCCGAACACGGGCAGATAGCTCAGCGCCGCAAGCAGGCAGCCGGCCAGGATGATCGGCTTGCGCCCGATCCGGTCCGACAGCCAGCCGAAGAAGATGAAGGCCGGCGTGCCGATCGCCAGCGCGATGGCGATCAGGATGTTGGCGGTGGCACCGTCCACCTTCAGCGTCCGCTCGAGAAAGAAGAGCGCGTAGAATTGGCCAGTGTACCAGACCACCGCCTGGCCCGCGACAGCGCCCAGCAGGGCGATCAGCACCAGCTTCAGATTGCCCCAGCGCGCGAACGCCTCGGTCAGGGGCGCCTTGGAGGTGGTGCCTTCCGCCTTCATCTTCTGGAAGACTGGGCTTTCGTTCAGTTGCATCCGGATCCACATCGAGACGGCGAGCAGCAGCAGCGAGACCAGGAAGGGAATGCGCCAGCCCCAATCGGCGAACGCCGACTCGCCCAGCACCGAGCGCACGCCGATCACCACCAGCAGGGCCGCGAACAGGCCCAAAGTGGCCGTCGTCTGGATGAAGCTGGTATAGAGCCCGCGCCGGTGATCTGGCGCATGCTCGGCCACATAGGTCGCGGCCCCGCCATATTCGCCGCCCAATGCCAGCCCCTGCAGCAGCCGCAGGATGACGAGCATCACAGGTGCCGCCACGCCGATGCTCGCATAGCTCGGCAGAAGGCCGACGATGAAGGTCGACATGCCCATGATGCCCATGGTCACGAGGAAGGTGTTCTTGCGCCCGACCAAATCTCCGATCCGGCCGAACAACACCGCCCCGAACGGCCGCACCGCAAAGCCGGCGGCAAAGGCGGCAAGGGCGAAGATGAAGCCCGTGGTCTCGTTCACCCCAGAAAAGAATTGAGCGGAGATGACTGTCGCCAGCAGCCCGTAGAGGTAGAAATCATACCATTCGAACACTGTACCGAGTGAAGAGGCGGCGATGACCAGCCTTCTGCTCTGCGTCTGCGGGTCCCGGATTTCTCCTGAAGCTTCTGGCACCATGGGTGACACCATCACCATCAACCCCACCAGGCGCAAGGCCTGGTGGGGTTGATGGCATGGGTAGTTCCTACTGGACGGTCAGATCGTGCGGTCGGAACTATCAGGGTCGGGCTGCTTCATCATATGTGTCATCGTGAAGCAGGTTACCTCTTAGATGACGAAGAAGTCGGCCGAGGACAGGTTCAGGCCCTCGTGCAGGGTAGCAAATTGCACCGCTGCGGTCGAACCCGTCCCATCGGCGTCGAAGAACAGAGCTCCGGTCACCGAGTTGTAGATGATCCGGTCCGCTTGATCTTGCGCTGCGGTGCCGATGGTGAACTGGTCCGCGGACAGCGAGCCGAGCGACAGTCCCTGAAACTCCGCGTCGTCCAGCGCGATCTTGTCTACGGAAGGCAAGAAGTCGGGCAGCTGATCGATGCTCCCGGTGAAAATCGAAGTTGTGAAGGCAAAGGTGTCGGCTCCGCCGAGGCCGTACAGAATGTCAGATCCCCCGCGACCGTCGAGAATGTTCGCCCCGCTGTTGCCGGAGATTTCGTTCACCCGCGCATTTCCGGTCAGGCTCAATGCGGCCGTTCCTGAGTTATCTGCTGTGCTGAGACGTTCGATGTCGTCACTCAAGGTATAGTTGATGCTCGCATACACGAAGTCGGAACCACCTGAGAATGTTTCCAGAATCTGGTCTGCGATGTTGTCTACAAAGTAGAAATCGTTGCCGCCATAGCCGGTCATGAGATCGGCGCCGCCGCGCCCATCGATGATGTTGGAACCAGCATTGCCGGTAAGCTCGTTCGCACCATTGTTGCCGGTCAAGTTGATTGCGGTCGTCGAATTGGGGGCATGGACCGCCAGCCTCTCGACATGCTCACCCAAGGTGTAACTCATGTTGGTAAGGATCAGATCGGAAGTACCGCCGCCGGCATATTCAACGACAACGTCGCCGGCGCTTTCTATCACGTACGTATCGTTGCCGGCATAGCCGAACATCGTGTCCGCACCTGCGTCGCCGTCCAAGAGGTTGGCGCCGTCATTTCCCCAAATCTCGTTGTTGAGCCTGTTTCCCGTCAGGTTGATCCCATAGGTGCTGAAACGATCCACCACGCCCACGCGCTCGGTGTGCTCGCGACCATCGGCCCACTCTGCCGGCCGGACCTCAAGGTCATAGCTGACCGAAGTCCAGATTAGGTCGTTGCCGCCGAAGGAATTCACGACATCGCCGCTGCTTTCCACATAGAAGACGTCATCGCCTTCGCCGCCGGAAAGGGTGTCATCGCCGTCTCCGCCGTAGAGCGTATTATTGCCGCTCTCGCCGAAGATCATGTCGTTGCCGCGCCCACCATGCAGGACGTCATTGCCGCCTCCGCCATAAATCTGATCGGCAGAGTCCGTTCCCACAATCGTGTCGTTTCCGGATGTACCAACGAAATCATTGTCCTGGAGCGTGATGTTGGCTGTCGTGGTGTTCGTCCCGGTTTCGAACGTCCAGCCCGGTGCCGTAACTTGCACGACGATGGACTCATTGTTCTCATCAGCCAGGTCGTTAATCAGACCGAACTGTGTAAGCGGGAGATAGACATCGCCGTTGCCATCGAACTCGAAGTTGTAGAACACCTCACCGTCATCGCCAGTGAAGTCGATGTTACGAACAGCCGTTGACTGATTTGTGACTGAGAACGTTACACTTCCTTGGGTTCGGGACGCATTCTTGAACAGAATGCCCACTTCTACAAAGGGATCAGCCCCTTCAGTCACAACTGTCTTGTACTGTAGAATAGCAACCGGCATGTTCATACTCCCCGAGGACAATCTTCTGATTATCGGTTCGCACGTGAAACGTAGGGAACTCGGGTCCGGTTCCGCCGTAACGAGTGGAGTTGAGACGTAAATTTTAAGATCGGGATGCCGGTGCTTGGACGCCCGCGACGGACTGGAAATGGTGGACGCACTAGGGCTCGAACCTAGGACCCGCTGATTAAGAGTCAGCTGCTCTACCAACTGAGCTATGCGTCCACTGAGGCGCGGCAGATGGGCGATGAAGTCGCCCCCGTCAAGCACGGGTGCCGGCTAGCACCGGTTTTTTTCGGCGCAAGGGCTCTGCACTTGCCAGCACCCCGCGCCCTCCGCAAAATGGCGCAAAATTGGGAGAGGCAGATGATGCTTGGCGGAATGCAGGATTTCGCGCTGCGCGTGCCGCGGCTGATCGATCACGCCGAGCGTGAGCATGGAAGCCAGGAGATTGTCACCCACTGGGCGGACGGCAGCGAAACACGGTCCAGCTGGTCAGAAGTCGCGCGGGATGCGCGGCGGCTGGCGCAGGCGCTGGAAAGGCTGGGGCTGAAGCCCGGCGACCGCGTCGCGACCCTTGGCATGAACCATGTCCGTCATTTGACCAGCTGGTACGGCGCAATCGGCATGGGCGGCATCATCCACACGATCAATCCGCGCCTGTTCGACGAGCAGATTGTCTACATCGCCAACCATGCCGAGGACCGGGTGCTGCTGTATGACAAGGCATTCGGGCCCTTGGTCGAGCGGCTGAAGGATCAGTTCACCAGCATCGAGCATTTTATCGCGTTCGACGGGCCAGAGTGGGACGCGCTGCTGGCGCCTTATGCGGGCGATTACGCCTGGGTAGAGGGCGACGAGCGCGATCCGTGCATGCTCTGCTATACCAGCGGCACGACGGGCAATCCGAAGGGCGTGCTCTATGAGCACCGGTCGACCCTGCTTCATGCGATGGCGGAGGTGGCGCCATCCGTGTTCAACCTCTCGCCGCAGACCGTCGCGCTGCCGGTCGTGCCGATGTTCCATGCGGCATCATGGGGACTGCCTTTTGCCGGTGCGCTGGCAGGAGCCAAGTTCGTCTTTTCGGCGGTGAACGACCCCAAAGTCCTGTGCCGGCTGATGAATCAGGAGCGCGTCACGCATTCGGCCGGGGTGCCGACGGTGTGGCTCGCCATGTTCCAGTATATGGACGAGACCGGCGAGAAGCCCGAGGCGCTGCAGCTGGTGACGATCGGCGGATCGGCGGCGCCCCAGGCGATAATCGAGCGGTTGATGCAGATGGGCATCCGCGTCGGCCACGCCTGGGGAATGACAGAGACTTCGCCGATCGGCACGATGGGCGCGCCCCCGGCTAACTGGGATTTCTTGAGCTTCGACCAGCAGGTGGAGCTGGTCGGCAAGCAGGGACGGGTGCCGTTCGGGGTCGAGCTGCGTGTTGTCAGCGACGCGGATGAGGTGCAGCCGCGGGACGGCACGAGTTCGGGTCGGCTTCAGGTGCGCGGGCCATGGGTGATCAAGCGCTATTTCAAGGCGGAAGAGGATGCCGCAGACAGGGACGGCTGGTTCGACACGGGCGACGTCGCGGTCATGCACCCAGACGGCACGATGCAGATCACCGACCGGTCCAAGGACGTGATCAAGTCAGGCGGCGAGTGGATCAGTTCGGTTGAGCTGGAGAATGCGGCGGTCGGCTGCCCCGGCGTGGCCGAAGCCGCTGCGATCGGCATCTATCACCCGAAATGGGACGAGCGGCCGTTGCTGCTGGTGGTGACGAAGGCCGGCAGTGAAGTCACCGCATCAGAAATCCTGGCCCATCTGGTGGACAAGGTCGCGAAGTGGTGGCTGCCCGACGAGATCCTATTCGTAGATAGCCTGCCGCACACCGCCACCGGCAAACTGCTGAAGACCGCACTGCGCGACCAATATCGCGACTATCGGCTGAAGAGCGCCGCCTGAGCGGTCAGCCCGCGTCCAGCTCCAACGCCTTGCGCACTGCACGCTGAAGCTGGTGCGCCACGAAGGGCTTGGACAGGTAGATGGAGTCCGGCACCGGCTCGCCGGTGCAAGGATAGGCGGAGATATAGATCACCGGCAGCTTGGGATGGCGCTCCCGCGCCTGTGCCGCGACTTCCCAGCCGCTCATTCCGCCCATGCGGATGTCGGTGATCAGCAGCCGCACCTCCGTGCTGGCGAGTTTGCCCAGCGCCTCCTCCCCGCTCTCCGCTTCGATTGCAGTCAGTCCCAGATCGTCGATGCTGTCCGCGATCATCATCCGGATCAGCGCTTCGTCGTCTACGCAAAGCACATGTGGCACAGGCAAATTGCGGTCCTTTGAGCTTGATCGAGGCTAGAGAGAGCTAGGACAGCAAGCAAGTTCCTCAATCCCGTACGATCCGCAATGCGGTCACTACGGCTGGGCTCGGAACCGGCGGCCGCGCCGCTCCGTTTCCCGAAAGGAACGATCGGAGTGGCGGATGAGAGTTTGGATCGCATGCGCATTGCTGGCTCTTCCGGCTGCGCTTCACGCGCAGCAGGTTACGGTGAGCCCGGTGCTTTCGCCGGCCGCAACCCTGCTCAGTATCACGGCCGAAGGGCAGAGCCGGCGGACACCCGATTTGGCGCTGTTTTCGGCCGGCGTGGTGACGACGGGCACGAACGCGGCCGAGGCGCTGTCCGCCAATGCGGCCCGCATGGATCGAGTGATCGCGGCGCTGAAGCGGGCAGGCATCGAAGCGCGCGATCTGCAAACCTCCGCCGTCAGCTTGCAGCCGCGCTATACCGATCCGGAGCGGGAGGCGCAGCTCCGGGCCCGTGAGACGCGCCAGCCCTATGTGCCGCCGGCTCAGGCCGAGATGCCGCGGATTATCGGCTATGAGGCCCGTAACACGCTGAACGTGCGCGTCCGCCGGCTCGGGCAGATGGGGCGGATCATCGACACGCTGGTCACTGAGGGCGCGAACCAGATCGATGGCCCCAGCTTTACCGTGGACGAGCAGCGCGAGGCCCTCGACGAGGCTCGGACCGAGGCGGTGGCAAATGCCCGTGCGCGCGCCGAACTCTACGCCAAGGCGGCCGGGCTGAGAGTGGGGCGCATCCTGTCCATTTCCGAGAGCGGCGGCTTCTATCCCGTGAACCAGATCGTGGTGACGGGACGGGCCGGGGGCGCGATGGCGCCGCCTCCGCCTCCGCCGACGCCGATCGCACCGGGCGAAGTGGCGCTCGGCATTTCGCTCTCTGTGCAGTTCGAACTTACGCGGTGACGATCGCCCGTGTCGCGCTGGTGCTAGCGCTCGCGACGGTGGCCGCGCTTACCTCCAGCTTCATCGAGAGGTTCGGGCCGGACCAGGCGATCTTCTGCGCCCTCGGCAAGTCGATCGAGGGCTTTGACATCTATTGCCCAAAGCCGGTGCTCAACGGCGGCTGGCCGGCGCCCTATCTGGTCGACAATCCTGGCATATCGAGGCCCAATCAGCTGGCTTTTGTAGAAGATGACTTCAGGCCATGGCCGTTCGTGGCGAACATCGCTTTTTACGCATGGCTGATCGCCGGGGCGGGAACGGCCCTGCGCCGCATCCGTTCACGGGGTCGAGGAGAGCGACCATGACAGACGAAAAGAAGAAGGGGGATTTCCACAAGAACGGCAAGGAAGACGAAGGCGGTAACAAGAAGCAGGATAATAGCGACAACACGCCCAGCCGCACCGGCAACCAGAATGCCGGCCATGGCGGGCATCGCTAAGCTCAGGCGCTAGTTGCTGCCTGGCACCACGGAGCCGGTGTCTGCCACCTGTACTGGGGCTTGGCGCTGGAGCCGCACCGACGTTGCGCCAGGCAGGCCGGGAAAGCGCGGCCACATGCCTTGGGCGAGCGCCTTGAGGCTGGGCGATTTCTGCCCCGCGTTGCGCTGATACATCCAGTAGTTGCGCAGTACCGTGACGGCGTAGCCGCGCGTCTCCCAGAACGGGATCGACTCCATGAACAGCAGCGGGTCGTCGCCGCCCTTTACGCGCAGATTCCATTCGTCGAGCATGCCGGGGCCGGCATTATAGCCCATGATCACCTTGGGCAGTAGGCCGCCGGTCGGGCCATAGTCGCGCACCTGCTCCAGCCGTGCCTGGCCGTAATCGAGATTGACCGCGGGGCTAAGGAGCAGCGATTTGTCGGGCGCTGGCTCGCCGCGGCGGCGTGCGATCAGCTGGGCAGTGCCGGGCAGCACCTGCATCACCCCAAGCGCGCCTGCCGGGCTGACCACATCTGGACGAAAGCGGCTTTCTTGCAGCGCGTGCGCATAGACGAGCGACTTGTCCACGCGCCACCCCCCGTCCGGCGACCAGCCCGGCGTCGGGTAGCGAGCGGAGGCGCCAGGCTTGGCGCCCGCAGGGCCGTTGTGGGCGAGGTAGAGCTGCGTCTCCGGCAGGTTCAGGCGCGCAGCGAGGCTGGCAAGATAGCCATGATCCTGAGCGCTTCCGATCTTCGCCTGATGCCTCAGTAACTCGGCCGCGCGGTCGCGCTCGCCGATCTCGGTCAGCCCCTTGGCGAGGCGGATATTGGGCATGCTCGACAGCCGCGCCCAGTTGCGGGTGAGGCCGTCCTGCTCGTGCGGCGGCAGCTGCTTGAGGCCGAGCGCCTGCGCCGCGACGATGCCGTAGAAGGTCTCGCCATAATGGGCCGCGGCGCGAAGGCGGGACTGAACCTTGTCCGGCTGGTTCCCGGCCATGAACGATCGTGCCGCCCAGTAATGGCCGGCGGCGAGGATGTCGGGATCGCCGCCGCGCATGGCGACCGAGGCAAAGGCATCGGCGGCGGCGGCGAAGTCCTTCTGGCGCCAGGAGGCAAGGCCATAGGTCCAGTCCGCCTGCACACGCCATTCGCCTTCGCCCTGGCGCGCCAGTTTCGCAAGACGACGGGCATTCCCATCGTCCCCGTTCAGATAATAGGACCAGGCGATACGCTGCCGCCATTCGGTGAGAGCGGCGCCGGACAGGCGCGGCGCGTCCGTTTCCAGCAGTGCTTCGCAACCGGCCGGATCGTCGATCTTGATCAGCGGCAGGATCTTGGGCGCAAGCTGGGCCGCGACCGGATCGTCCTTGACCGAACTGGCGCGTTCACGGGCCGGGGCGGAGCCGAGCCAGATCAGCCGCTGCTGCGGCGGCGAGGCCGGCGTCTCGAGTGCGCCCAGCTTCTGCGCCAGACCGGCCAACTGCGGCGCCTGCGGCAGCCAAGGTGCCGCGCCGAGCAGAGTGACGACGGGCTCTGCGGCCTCGACCTTTGGCGAACCCTTTTCGGTATAAAGCTCAGCGCGGGCGTAGGCCTTGACCGCTCCGTCCGAAAGGGCCTCGATTCGGGCGGCAGCCTCGCTCCACAAGCCCGCCTTCATCGCTGCAATGGCGGCAAGCAAGCCGTCGCGCTCCGACGTCGTCAGTACGTTCGGCAACTGGCCAGGGCCGACGGACTCGGCCGGCGACGAGCGACTGCCGTCATTGGCCATGGCCGGAGCCGTGGAAAACAAGGCCGCCGTCGCGGCTGCAAGCACGATACGCATCGCTACAGACCCTTCATCAACAACTGCAGGTCGAGCCACGCCTCTTTCTTGAAGGCGGGCGATTTGTGCAGCAGGCGTGGGTGGAAGGTCGGCACGGCCGCCACCTCTACGCCATCGAAGTTGAGCATGTGATAATCGCCGCGCCGGCTCTGCCAGTCCGGCCCAATCAGCGCCTTGTTGGGCGTCTCCCCCATGATCAGCAGCCGCTTGGGCGCGACGAGCCGGACCTGGTGACGGGCAATCTCGACCAGCCGTTCGGCGGCTTCCGGCGGCACCCGGCCGATCGAGCGGATGCTCGCGATCGGCGCCAGCCAGATCGTCTCGCGGCTACGGCCGATCGCCGCCAGCATCCTGTCGAACAGGCCGCCGACTTCACCGGCGAGCAGCCGGCCAGCTTCGGCGTCGCCCGGCTCCGGCATGTCGGTGAGGATCATCACGCCGGACTGCGGGTCGCCGGACGGAAGCAGGCGCGTGCGGCCCCAGCGCGCTTCCGGTACGTTCACGCTGTCCCGCATCCAGGTGAGGAGTTCGGGCAGGGTGGGGGGAAGTTCTTCCCTCTCCCGCCCCGGGAGAGGGCGACTCGCGCCAGAGGGCGCGTGCGGGGTGAGGGCAGTGGGCGCCGAGTTCAGGCCCTCACTCTGGCTGCTACGCAGCCGTCCCTCTCCCATTTGCGGGAGAGGGTTAGGCTTCGTGGCCAACCAATTCCGTGGTGCATCCTCGACCAGCGTGTCGACCCCGGCCTCCCGCCACCAGGCGATGAGGCTCGCGAGCGCGTCGCGGCCGGGCAATGCGGCAACCCCTTCCATCGGTGATACTAAGCCTGCCGGTTGACGCGCTCGTCAACCGATTGCACTGCTCTTCACCACAGGCCGTGGCCCCGCCGCGATGAAGCGGGCGCGTAACGAGGAAGAGTGATGAGCGAACGCGAAGCGATGCCCTATGACGTGGTGATCGTCGGCGCCGGCCCGGCAGGCCTGGGCGCGGCGATCCGGCTGAAGCAGCTCGCCAATGAAAGCGGCCGCGAACTCTCCGTCTGCATCCTCGAAAAAGGCTCTGAAGTCGGCGCGCACATCCTGTCTGGCGCCGTGATGGACCCGATCGCGCTCGACGAGTTGTTGCCGGAATGGCGCGACAGCTGCACGCTCGCCCAGACGCCAGTGGTCGAGAACCATCACTGGGTGCTGACTGCGGGCAAAGCATACGAGTTCCCGCACGCGCTGATGCCGTCTTTCATGCACAATAAGGGCTGCTACACCGGCTCGCTCGGCAATCTGTGCCGCTGGCTGGCCGAGCAGGCGGAAGGTCTTGGCGTCGAGATCTTCCCCGGCTTTGCGGCAGCCGAGGTGCTTTTCAACGAGGACGGTTCGGTCAAGGGCGTCGCGACCGGCGACATGGGCGTGGCCCGCGACGGCACGCGGAAGCATGACTATCAGCCGGGCCTGGAGCTGCACGCCAAATACACCTTCTTCGCCGAAGGCGTGCGCGGGCACCTTTCCAAGGAGCTGAAGCGCATCTTCGACCTGGAGCGCGACTGCCAACCCCAGGTTTACGGCCTGGGCATCAAGGAGCTTTGGGACATCGATCCGGCCAAGCATGTGCCGGGCAAGGTGATACACACCCAGGGCTGGCCGCTGACGGACGCCTGGGGCGGGGGCTGGATCTATCATCAGGCCAATGGCCAAGTCTCGCTCGGGCTGGTGGTCGCGCTCTCCTACAAGAACCCGCACCTCTCGCCCTTCCAGGAGATGCAGCGCTGGAAGACGCATCCGGCAATCCGCGAGATGCTGGAGGGCGGCAAGCGCGTCTCTTACGGCGCTCGCGCCATCAACGAGGGCGGCTGGCAGTCGATTCCGCATTTGGTCTTCCCAGGCGGCGCGCTGATCGGCTGTTCGGCAGGTTTCGTGAACGTGCCGCGGATCAAGGGCAGCCACACCGCGCTCAAGTCCGGAATGCTGGCGGCCGAAGCGGCCTTCGCGGCAATCGGCGCCGAGCGGCAGCATGATACGCTCGACAGCTATGAGACTTCGCTCCGCTCCAGCTGGATCGAGAAGGAACTGTTCAAGGTCCGCAATGCCGAGCCTGCCGTCGCCAAGTTCGGCGGCGTGGTCGGCACCATTGTTGCCGGCACGGACATGTGGATGCGGCAGCTGAAGATCGGTCTGCCCTTCACCTTCAAGCATCATTATGATCACGAACAGCTCTGGCCGGCGAACGTGATGGAGAAGCCGGCCTATCCGAAGCCCGACGGCGTCATCACCTTCGACCGGCTTTCGTCCGTGTTCATGTCCAACGTCAATCACGAGGAGGATCAGCCGGTCCACCTTACCTTGAAGGACCCGGGCGTACCGATCGCGTACAACCTGCCCAAATATGACGAGCCGGCGCAGCGTTACTGCCCGGCGGGCGTTTACGAGGTTGTGGGACAGGACGAAGGAAATCCGCGTTTTGTGATCAACGCGCAGAATTGCGTTCACTGCAAAACATGCGACATCAAGGACCCGACGCAGAACATCAACTGGGTCGTGCCGGAGGGCGGTGGTGGACCCAATTACCCGAACATGTAGTCTGGCGCTGGCAGCAGCGCTGCTCGCCGGCAGTGCGGCCGAGGCGAAGCGGGCGACGGTCAGCCCGGCGCCATCCCTGCTCGCCGCCTATGCGCGGGCGCGGCTCGCGGGGTCCGATGGTGCTCTTGCAGAGGCAGCGCGGGCCTATTCGGTGGTTCTGGCAGCGCGGCCGGACGATGCATCGATCGCCGCGCGCGCCTATCGCCAGGCGCTTACCGCAGGCGATTTTTCGCTGGCAGCAAAAGCCGCGACGGCGCTCCAGAAGGCGGGGGCGCTGCCTGCGGACGGCCAGTTACTGTTCCTGTCACGCGCGCTCAAGGCGAAGGACTGGAAGACGGCAAACGCCGCTGTCGACGTGCTCGCCAAGGACGGGAGCTTCGACTTCGTCGTTCCGGTTCTCCGCGCCTGGGTGGCGCAGGCGAGCAAGCAGGGCGATCCCTTCGCGATCCTCGACGCCCCAACCGGCAGCGCGCTGACCTCTGCGCTCGCCTCCGAACAGCGGGCGCTGATGCTGATCGCCGCCGGACGGCTCGATGAGGCAGCGACGGTGGCGCAGGCCCAGGCATTGGCCTCCGGCGGCGGCTCGGGCGCGCTCAAGCTGATGGTCGCGTCCAAGCTGCAGGCGGCCGGGCGCAAGGACGCGGCGCTGGCGCTGCTCCGCGGTGACGACCCCACGATCGTCGCAGCGCGCACCCTGGTCGAAGCGGGCAAGCCGCTCCGCGCCGGCAGCCTCGATGCGGCGGGCGGAATTTCCGCGCTGTTCGTGCGCGTCGGCGAGGCGATCCAGGCCGATCCGCGCTCGCCGGTGGGGCTGACACTGGCACGGCTCGCCACTTACCTCGATCCTGGAAATGATGGCGCTACGCTGATGCTGGCGCGGCTGCTCGCCAATGTCGGCCAGCCGCAACAGGCGCTGGAACTGGCCGGCAAGGTGTCACCCGCCAGCCCCTACTCGGCAATGGCGACCGACACGCGCGTCGCCATCCTAACCGAGCTCGAGCGGCGCGACGAGGCGCTGGCGCTGGCCCGCGCCAAGAGCGAAGGCGGCAATGCGACCCTTGCCGATCTGGTTCGTACCGGCGACCTGCTGGTGGCGCTCGACCGCCATGCCGAGGCCGCCAAGGCCTATGACCGCGCCATCGCCCAGGCCGAGCGCGCGCCGGAGCTGGGCGACCGCATCTGGAGCCTGTGGATGCTGAAAGGCGGCGCGCATGAGCAGGCGGGCGAATGGGCACAGGCCAAGCCCGCGCTCGAGAAGGCGGTCGCCCTGTCGCCGCAGCAGCCAGTCGCGCTCAATTATCTTGGATATGCCCAGCTCGAGCGGCGCGAAAACGTGAAAGCGGCGATGGCGTTGATCGAACGCGCGAGCCAGCTGAAGCCGGACGATCCGGCCATTACAGACTCACTTGGCTGGGCGCATTATTTGGTGGGCGACGTAGCTCGCGCGATCCCTGTGCTCGAACGGGCAGTGCAGGCACAGCCGGGCGACCCAACCATCAACGAGCATCTCGGCGACGCCTATTGGGCTGCTGGCCGCAAATATGAAGCGCGCTATGCCTGGCGGGCGGCCGGGCTGTTCGCGGATACCGCGGACGTTGCGGCGCGGGTTAAGGCGAAGGTCGATCAGGGCTTCTCGCCCGCGCTCGCCGCGCGCTGATTATTTGCCGGGTTGGCTGAGCGCCTGAAGCGCGGCCATCTTTCCTTGCATGCTGCGAGCGCAGGCGGTCATCGCCGGGCCGGCATTCGCCGCCGTGATGCCTTTCGCTTGAGCGACGAGAGAGCTTTTCAGAGCCGGACCCGCGATCCGGGCATCGATACGGCCAAGGTAAAAGAGCCGCGCCGCGTTCGCCACTTGGCGCTTGCCTGCATCCTTTTCGCTCTGCGAGAAGATGTTGCTGACGATCAGGCAGCGTACGTCCTGCTCCGCTGTCTGCGCGGTAGCGGGAGCGGCCATCAGGGCTGCCAGGATCAGGATCGCACGCACATGATTCTCCTTGTTCGTCGTACCCCCTCAGCGTCTGAGCGGCCTTGTTCCCTAACGGACATGAACGGCTGCGGTTGCGTCAAGTGCCCGGTGCACGGCAAGGGCTAACCATGTTTCACGCCGCGACGATGACGGAAACCGCACCGGCCAAGATCAACCTCGCCCTGCACGTGCGGGAGCGGATGCCCGACGGCTATCATCGGATAGAGACCCTGTTCGCCTTCGCGGAGGAGGGCGATCAGCTCTCTGTCGTGCAGGCTGCCGAACTGTCGCTGACGATCGATGGTCCGTTCGCCGCCAGGCTGTCCGCGGGGGCAGACAATCTCGTGCTGCGCGCCGCCCAGGCGTTGCGGGAGACGGCTGGCGTCAGGGAAGGGGCGTCCCTGCGGCTCAACAAGAAATTGCCCATCGCTTCGGGTATTGGCGGCGGATCGGCGGATGCGGCGGCGGCACTGCGGCTGCTGGCGCGGCTGTGGGGCACGCAGGTTCCGCTGGAGCCCATTGCCGCCAGCCTTGGCGCGGACGTGCCCGCTTGCCTGTTGAGCCGGCCGGTGCGGGGCGAAGGCCGGGGCGATGTGCTGACGCCGGTATCGGACGAGCGACTCCCGGGGCTGCCCTTGCTGCTGATCAACCCCGGCGTGCCGGTGCCGACTGGCCCCGTGTTCCAGGCATGGGATGGCGTAGATCGAGGTTCCCTTGCCGGGGGGGAGCCGCTGGCCGCGGCGCTTGCCGGCCGCAACGACCTTGAGGCTTCCGCCATTACTCTGATGCCGGTGATCGGGAAACTGGTGCGCTGGCTCGGCTCACGTAAAGGCGTGCTGCTCGCCCGCATGTCTGGCTCCGGCGCGACCTGCTTTGCCCTGCTGCAGACGATCGCCGATCGGGACCGCGCCGCAGCGGACGCCAAATGCGGCTGGCCAGGCTGCTGGACGATGGCGACGAGGCTGATGGCATGAACGAAGCCTTCGATCTCGTGCCTGGCCGCGCCGACCTGCTCGTGGTGGTGGATCACGCGTCCAACCGCGTTCCGGCCGATATCGATCTGGGCCTGCCCACCGAGTTGCTCGAGCGGCACATCGGCTGGGACATCGGCGCAGAGCCAGTCGGCCGCGAACTTTGCCGGCGGTTCGGCTGTCCGGGCCTGTTCGGCACCGTGTCGCGGCTGGTCATCGACCTGCACCGGGAGGAGGACAGTGCCGCGCTGATCCCGGAGGCAAGCGACGGCCATCTGATACCCGGAAACCAGAACCTGACCGCGTTTGATCGGGCGGAGCGGATCGCCCGCTTCTGGCGACCCTACCACGCGGCGCTGGCGGCGCTGGTCGCGGAGCATCGGCCGGCCCTGATAGCGGCGGTGCACAGCTTCACGCCGCGACTTGAGACTTCCGACGGCGCAAGCCGACCTTGGGAGGTCGGCATTCTCTACAACCAGGACACTCGCGCCGCGTGCATTGCGATCGCAGAGCTGCGGCGGCAGGGTTTCGCCACCGGCGACAACCAACCCTACTCGGGCAAGCTGCTCAACGCGACGATGAACATGCACGCCGAAGCGAACGGCATCCCCTATTTGGCCATAGAAGTGCGCAACGACTTGATCAGCGACGAGGCGGGGGTGCAACGCTGGGCGAACATTTTGGAAAGCATGGCGCTGCATTGCCGCAATAAGCTTGCGTGATCCGCCCGACTTTTTCATACGCGCCGCGATGAGCAGCAGCCGTTTCGACAAGAGCCGTCTTCCCTCCCGCCACGTCTCGGTCGGGCCCGAGCGGGCGCCGCATCGGAGCTACTACTACGCGATGGGGCTGGATGAGGAGGCGATCGGCCGCCCCTTCGTAGGCGTCGTTTCGGCGGGAAATGACAGCGCGCCGTGCAACACGACGCTCGACGCCCAGGCAGACGCTGCCCGGGCCGGAGTTGAGGCGGGCGGCGGCATGCCGCGGCGCTTCAACACCATCACCGTTACCGACGGCATCGCCATGGGCCATCAGGGGATGAAGTCGTCGCTTGTCAGCCGCGAAGTCATCGCCGACTCGATCGAACTCAGCGTGCGTGGCCATTGCTATGACGCGCTGGTCGGCTTTGCCGGGTGCGACAAGTCGCTGCCGGGCATGATGATGGCGATGCTGCGCCTGAACGTGCCGAGCGTGTTCGTCTATGGCGGCTCGATCCTGCCCGGCAGCTTCCACGGCCGCGATGTGACCGTCGTCGATGTGTTCGAGGCGGTCGGTCAGCACGCCGCCGGCAATTGTCCGCTCCAGGAGCTGATCGAGCTGGAGAAAGTCGCCTGCCCCGGCCACGGCGCGTGCGGCGGCCAGTTCACTGCCAACACCATGGCCTGTGTCGGCGAGGCGATCGGCCTGTCGCTGCCCAACTCCAACATGGTGCCGGCGCCCTACAAGGCGCGAGACGAAGTGGCGGTCGCCGCCGGCCAGGCGCTCATGGACTTGCTCGCCAGCAACATCCGCCCGCGCGACATCTGCACGCGCGCTGCGTTCGAAAATGCGGCGCGGGTGGTGGCGGCGACCGGCGGCTCGACGAATGCCGCGCTGCACTTGCCGGCGATGGCGCATGAGGCGGGGATCGAATTCGATCTGCACGACGTTGCGGCGATCTTCAAATCGACGCCGTACCTCGCCGACCTGAAGCCGGGCGGCAAATATGTCGCCAAGGACATGTACGACGCCGGCGGCGTTTACATGCTGATGAAGACCATGCTTGATGGCGGTCTGCTAGACGGCGATTGCATGACGGTCACCGGCCGGACGCTCGGCGAAAATATCGAGCAGGTGACGTGGAATCCGGACCAGAAGGTCATGCGCGAAGTTCACACTCCCATCACACCAACGGGCGGCGTGGTCGGCCTGCGGGGCACGCTGGCGCCTGAAGGCGCGATCGTGAAAGTCGCCGGCATGCACCGGCTGCAGTTCGACGGACCGGCGCGGGTGTTCGACTGCGAGGACGACGCCTTCGCCGCCGTCGAGGCTCGCGACATCGCCGAAGGCTGCGTTATCGTAATCCGCTATGAAGGGCCAAAGGGCGGCCCGGGCATGCGCGAGATGCTGTCGACCACGGCGGCCCTTTACGGGCTGGGCCTGGGGGAGAAGGTGGCGCTGATCACCGACGGGCGGTTCTCCGGCGGCACACGCGGATTCTGCATTGGTCATGTCGGCCCCGAGGCAGCGGAGGGTGGCCCGATCGCCTTGGTTGAAGACGGCGACTCGATCCGCATCGATGCGGAGGCGGGCACGATCGACCTCGACGTTCCCGAACTGGTGCTGACGGAACGCAAGACGCGCTGGCAGGCGCGGGTGAACGATTATCAGGCGGGGGCCCTGTGGCGCTATGCTCAGAATGTCGGGCCTGCCTATCAGGGAGCGGTGACGCACCCGGGAGGGCGGGCCGAGACGCACATGTTTGCGGATATCTGACCTTAGATTCGTCATTCCCGCGAAAGCGGGTACCCAGTTTTGTTTCCTCCAGCGCCATCTGGGTTCCCGCTTTCGCGGGAATGACGATAGGGGAAGGAATGGCCAAGCCCATCCTCACCGCTGCCGAGATTCGTGCCGCCGAGGAGCGGGCGATCGCATCCGGCACGCCGGTCGAGCTGCTGATGGAGCAAGCGGGGCAGGGGGTTGCGGAGGCGGCGTGGCGCTTTGCCGGGCCGCTGCCTGCGCTCGTCCTGTGCGGGCCCGGGAACAATGGCGGCGACGGCTATGTCGCGGCCCGCCATCTGCGCGAGCGGGGGGTAGAAGTGCGAGTGGCGGCTCTTGGCCCACCGAAGGCGGGCGCAGCCGAAGCCGCAGCCCTGACCTGGGGTGGTCCGGTCGAGGCCATCGATAGCGCCGAGCCGGCGCCGCTGCTGATCGACGCGCTGTTTGGCACCGGTCTCACGCGAGGTCTGGATGCCAACTTGGCAAGAAGACTGGGCGAACTGGCCAGCAAGGCGCAGCTGTCGGTGGCGGTGGACCTGCCGAGCGGAGTTGAAACCGACACGGGCGCGGTGCTGAGCCCGGTGCCACGCTTCGACCTCACCGTCACCTTCGCGACGCTCAAGCCGGCCCATCTGCTGTTCCCCGCCGCAGGTTTTTGTGGCCGGATCTCGACCGTCGATATCGGCGTAGAGGCAAGCTCCGACCTGGCACTGATTGAACCAACACCGCTGGCTCCGCCGACTGCCGCCGACCATAAATATAGCCGCGGGATGGTGGTGGTCGTCGGCGGGGTGATGCCCGGCGCGGCTGCACTTGCCGCCACGGCTGCCGCCCGCGCCGGCGCAGGCTATGTGCTGCTGCTGGAAAAGGAGGCGATCGGCGGAATGCCCCATGCGATCGTCCGCCGCCCTGCCGCCGGGCTTGAGACGGCGCTGACGGATGCGCGGATCGGCGCCTTGGTGGTCGGGCCGGGGCTCGGACGCGGTCCTGATGCGCAATGGGCGCTGGAACGGGCGATCGCGAGCGGCCGACCGTTGGTCGTCGACGGCGATGCGCTCCATCTCCTCGGGGAAAGGCGCTTCGCCGGCCCGGCTGTGCTCACGCCACATGAAGGCGAGTTCCGTGCGATGTTCCCCGATCTGAGCACAGGCTCGAAGGTGGAGCGGGCGCGGGAGGCGGCACGCCGCTGCGGCGCGGTCATCGTCTATAAGGGCGCGGACACGGTCGTGGCGACCCCGGACGGGCGTGCTGCCATTGACGGGGATTCGTCGCCCTGGCTGTCGACGGCTGGAACCGGGGATGTGCTCGCCGGCGCCATCGGCGCGATGCTGGCGCGCGTGCACGATCCATTCGAGGCGGCGCAAAGAGGCGTCTGGCTGCACGCCGAGGCGGCGCGGCGCGCGGGACGCGGTTTCGTGGCGGACGATCTCGCCGCGCACCTGTCGGGCGACCTGTGACAGACCGTAATGTGATCGTTCGAGTGGCGGCGCGCGGCGACGGCGTCGCGGCGGACGGGCGCTTCGCCGCGTTCGCTGCGCCGGGCGACCGGCTGTCGGCGGAGGGCATGATCGAGCGCGGCCCTCATTATCAGCAGCCACCCTGCCGCCACTTTCCCGAGTGCGGCGGTTGTCAGCTCCAGCATCTCGACGATGAGAGCTATGCCGGATTCGTCCGCGACCGCATCGCGGCGGCGCTGGAGGCGCAGCGCGTGCCGCTGCCCGAGTTCGCGCCGGCGCATTTGTCGCCGCCGAACAGCCGCCGCCGGGCGATTATCAGCGCGCAGCGGAGCGGCAAGCGCGTGCTGATCGGCTTCAAGCAGGAACGCAGCAATCGTATCGAGGATATGCGGGAATGCCACATCCTCCGCCCTGAGCTGTTCGCACTGGTCGAGCCGCTGCGGGCCTTGCTTGGCGGCCTGGTCAAAGATCGCGCGTCTGCGGCGGTGAAGATGACGCTGGCCGATCAGGGCGTCGACCTGCTGCTGGAGGGCATCTCGGCCGACAGCTTGGCGGCGGCGGAATTGCTGACCGAGTTTGCCCAACGCCACGGGGTCGCTCGTCTCTCGATCGACGATGGTTTGGGCCCGCAGACCCGCTGGGAGCCTCTGCCCGTCACGATCACGCTCGGCGGCGCGCCGGTGCCGCTGCCGCACGATGCCTTTCTCCAGGCGACGCGTGATGGCGAGGCGGCGCTGGTGCAAGCGGTTCAGGAGAGCTTGGGCGGTGCGGCGATCACGGCCGACCTTTTTGCCGGGCTCGGCACATTCGCGCTGAACCTGGACGGCCGTGTCTATGCCGCCGAGGCGTCGCGTGATGCCGTGCTCGCGCTGAAAGCGGCGCGCCCGGCGATCTTCGCGGAGCATCGCGATCTGTACCGCCGACCGCTGACGCTCGCCGAGTTGAACCGGTTCGAGGCAGTCGTGCTGGACCCGCCCAGGGCAGGCGCGGAGGCGCAGGTCCGGGAACTCGCCGCCTCTTCGGTGCCTCGGGTCGCCTACGTCTCGTGCAACCCGGCCAGTTTCGCGCGGGATGCGCGGCTGCTGATCGACGGCGGCTATCGGCTGGAGCGGGTCACCCCGGTCGGCCAGTTCCGCTGGTCCACCCATGTCGAGCTCGCCGCTAGCTTTCGAAGATGACCCCGTCCTTCGGCCGCCCATCCACGCGCAGCTCGAATATATCGGGCCGGGAATAATGACCGTCGGTGTCCAGAGCCGCGCGTTCTTCGGCGCTGCGGGAGAGATCGAGGTCCGCGAGCAGCAGCTCCGCTTGCGCCCCGGCCTGGGCGATCACCATCCCGTCGGGACCCGCGATCAGGCTGCCGCCGAACTGGAGCTGCTCGGGCGTCATGTTAAGCAGGGCGCGTGCCTCGGCATGACCACCCAGCCTCTCCAGTCCGTTCAGCACATCGTCGCGCCGCTGGATGGTGCCGGCCGCCAGCACGAAGCACCGTCCTTCGAACGCATAGTGGCGGGATGCGATCGCGTATGTCTCGCGCACCGTCGGCCAGGCGGCGACGTGCAGCGTTTCGCCGAGCCGGTGCATGGCGGCGCGGGCGAGCGGCATCCAATGCTCCCAGCAGATGAGGCTGCCAACTTGGCCCCACCCCGCATCGTGCACGTTCAGCGTCGCCCCGTCGCCGCGAGCCCAGATCAGCCGCTCGCCATGGGTGGGCACCAGCTTGCGATGCGGCAGCGGCGCCTGGCGGGGACGGAAAGTGAACTGGGTGTTGTAGAGGCTGCCGCGCACTCGCTCGTGCGCCCCGACCGAAACGATCAAGTCGCGGGCGTCGACCAGTTCCTGCAGCGGCGCAAGCCGGGCGTCCTGCTCCGTCACGGCCTGCTCCAGCAGCAGCCGGTGCAGCGCCTTGGCGCCGGGTTGGTCCCAGAGCGCCGCGCCCGGCGCTTCGTCCAGCCAGAGCGGATAGCCGCCGAGGAAGGTTTCGCCGAATGCGATCACCTTCGCACCCGCATCGGCGGCACGGCTGACATGAGCGAGCAGCGCCGTGATGCCGTCGCCGATGGCGAGCGGCACCGGCGCCTCCTGGACGATGGCGATCCGGAGTGTGGTCACTTAAGAGCCGAACACCACTTTCAGCGCGCCCCAGGTCAGCCCGACCAAGCAAAGGCTGGCCAGCATGAAAATGACGAACCGCACCATGATGATGTTGACCGTTGCCTGGACAAGGCTGTGGATAATCCTGAGGATCACGTAGAACCAGGCCAGGATGATGTTCAGCCCGCTGCCGGCATCGCCGGCCGACATGTCCGCCACTGCCAGCGCCAGCGCGACCGCGTAGAAGATGGTCGGCTGCTCCATCAGGTGATTGTAATTGTCCGCCTTCCAGCGAATCTCGGGCGGCAAGCTGCCGACCAGTTCAGAAGGAGGTAGGCGCGGGTCGAGGGGCGTCTTCAGGCGCCGCATGGCCGGGATGCGGGTGGCATAGAGCCACAGCCACATCACCAGAGACCAGGCGACCAGCACCACCACGGGTGCGAGCATCGGGCTGATGTCCATCAGCCGAGCGTCCGCATCAGCGCCATCACGGCCAGCACCAGCAGCACGAGAGTAGAGGCGGCGAAGATCGGAAAGCGCCAGGCGATCTTGTTGACCGTCGCCTGCACCAGGCTGTGCGCGACGCGCAAGGCCACATAGGTCCAAGCCAGTGCAATCGCGAGGCTGCTGACCTGGCCCATGATGGCGAGAATGCCGACGATGGCGTAGAACAGGGTCGGCTGCTCGACGAGGTGCGCGTAATTATGCGCCTTCCAGTTGATGTTGGGCGGCAGCACGCCTTCGAGATCCTGGCCACGTCCCCCGACGGCCTTGCTCATGTCGATACCGGCGGCTTTCAGCGCCGGCAGCCTTGTGCTCGCCGTCCAGACGAGCATCACCAGCGTCCACAGCACCAGCACGACCGCCGGTGCCAGAAGATCGGCTTTCATGATTGAACCCTCCCCGTTCGTTTCGTGCCCGGAAGGTGCGCGAGCGGACGGGAGGGGTCAATATGCCTTTAGGCGAACAGCTTGGCCCAGCCGCGCTTCGGGCGAGTCTTCCAGGCGCCGCGATGATAGGCGTCGGAGGCCAACAACGGCATCACCGAGCCGGCCTCGGCGAAGACCATTTGCTCGAGCGCGGTGTCGACCTTGCCCCAACTGGCGGCTTCCTTCAGCGTCGACGACGAGCAGGCGCCGTCGCGGACGTCGGCGACCGTGATCTGCACCGCATATTTGTGCATCTCGACATCTTCATGGCCGAGGATCTCGGCGCAGACGACCGTGTCCTGGATGAAGTTCTTCGGCACGCCGCCACCGACCATCAGCAGTCCGGTGGTACCGGCCGCGATCTTGATGTTGGTCAGCTCGCGGAAGTCCGCGATGGCGTCGAGCACCATGTACGGGTTGCCCGCCTTCATCCGCTCGACCTGATGCTTGACCAGACCGAAGCCCGCCGAAGAGTCCACGAACGCCGGGCAGAAGATCGGCACGTCATGCTCGTAAGCGAGCTTGACGAGGCTGTTCTCCTTCTTGCCGTGCTCGACCAGATATTTGCCCATCTCGCGGATGAATTCGCGCGAGCTGTACGGACGCGCCTCCAGCGAGTCGGCGATCTTGCCGATCGTGTGGTCCGTCTCCTGCAGCTGCTCTTCGTCGATATAGGTGTCGTAGATGCGATCGATGTAGAGCGAGCGCAGCAGGTTATCGTCCGGAATCTCAAGCGCTTGATAGTGCTTGTGGCCAAGGCCTTCGAAGAAATCCATGTCGACAATGGACGCGCCCGTGGCGACGATGCCGTCCACCATGTTGGAGCGGACGAGCTCGGCATAGAGGTCCATGCAGCCGCCGGCGGAGGTCGACCCGGCGATCACGAGGAAGATCGAGCAGTCCTTGTCTTCCAGCATCTGGTTGTAGATGCCGGTGGCGCGGGCGAGGTCGCGGCTGGTGAAGCTCATCTTGCCCATGGCATCGATGATCGGCCGCGCGTCGAACTTGGTGATGTCGATATGCTGCACGGTGCTCGACAGCAATTCCGCCTTGCGGGTGTCGTTGGCGATAGAGTTCATCTTCGTCTCTCTTCTCACAAGAACCGGCGTCGTTGCGGGGACGCGGAAACCCGTGAGGCGGCGGCACGCCGCAGCGCGCCGCCCCCGATTTCATCAGCCAGCTAATGAGCCGGCGTTACAGCTTCACGACGTTCGAAGCGACCTCGTGCTCGACGGTCGTGTAGAGCGATACCATCGGCTCGTCCTCCACCTCGACCACCTGGGCGACGCCGAAGCCGTTGAAGCCGGTGCGCATCGCACAGCCATAGGCGCCGAGCATGCCGATCTCGAGATAATCGCCGGCCTGTACGTCCACGGGCAGCATGAACGGCCCAGCCATACGGTCGAGATCGTCGCAAGTCGGCCCGTAGAAGCTGAACGCCACATCCTTGGCCCGGCTCTCCGGCTCGCGCAGCAGGCTGACGGGGAAGCGCCAGCCGACATGCGCGGCGTCGAACAGCGCGCCATAGGCGCCGTCGTTGATGTAAAGCTCGTCGCCGCGGCGTTTTTCCACGCGCACGACCAGCGAGCTATACTCCGCGCACAAAGCCCGGCCCGGTTCTGCCCAGAGCTCGGCCGAATAGCTGACCGGCAGGCTCTCGAACGCCCGGTGGATCGTCTCGAAGTAAAGCTCGAGCGGTGGCGGCTCCATGCCGGGATAGGAGCTCGGGAAGCCCCCCCCGACATCGATCACGTCGACCGTCACCGCCGCCTCGACGATCGCCTGGCGCACCCGCTCCATCGCCTGCGCATAGGCGTCCGGCGTCATCGCCTGCGAACCAACATGGAAACAGATGCCAAGCGCATCCGCCGCCTGACGGGCTGCCATCAGCACGTCCTTCGCCTCGGTCGGGTTCACCCCGAACTTGGAAGCAAGGCTGAGCTTCGAATAGTCGGACGACACGCGCAGCCGCACGCAGAGTGTCAGGTCATCGGCGGCTTTGGTGCCGCTGACGATCTTCTCGAGCTCCTCCAACGAATCGAGGGAGAAGGTGCGGACGCCATGCTGAAAATAGGCTTCTTCGATCGCTTCCTCGGCCTTCACCGGGTGCATGAAGCACAGCACCGCCTCGGGGAGCGTCTCGCGCACCATGCGCACCTCGGCGATCGAGGCGACGTCGTAATGCGTGACGCCGCTGTCCCACAGGATGCGGATCAGGTCCGGAGAAGGGTTCGCCTTGACCGCATAGAGCGTGCGACCCGGAAACTTCTCGACGAAGAAGCGGGCGGCGCGCCGTGCGGCGTGCGGACGAACAAGCGTGACCGGCTGGACCGGACGTGCTCGGGCAATGTCGACACCAACTGTGGTGTTGACGGAGGGCTTCGCTAGCCCCAGCGCGCTATGATGCTTGTGCAACTCAAGGGACCTCCAGTGGGTAGCGTCGAAAGCTGCCTTGCGGTGGAAGTCCCATGGGGCAGCGGAAGGCGCGATATATGGACGAGGTCCCCCCCTGTAAAGTGATGAATCGGATCGCATTTCAATTTGGAGACAATATGTGAGCTCACGGCGCCAACCTGCCTCAGACGGGGTAGCCAGGGCATTGGAAAAGCTGTCGAAAGTCGTACCTCCAACACCGTTGCTGCACACCGAGATCGGCGGCCGTTCTGTGTGGCTCAAGGTCGAATCGCTGCAGCCGATGGGCGCGTTCAAGCTGCGCGGCGCCTGGCACCGACTAACCGACCTGAGCAACGAAGAGCGTGAAAAAGGTGTCGTAGCCTTTTCGTCGGGCAACCATGCGCAGGGCGTCGCCTGGGCGGCGCGTCGGCTGGGAATGCGGGCTACCATCGTGATGCCGGCAGATTCTCCGGCTCGGAAGCTCGACAATACGCGTGCGCTCGGCGCGGAAGTGGTCCTCTACGACCGCATGGCCGAGAGCCGCGAGGCGATCGCCGCTACGATCGCGGAAGAGCGGGGATCGGTGGTGGTGCCGAGCTTCGACGATCCCTGGGTGATCGAGGGGCAGGGGAGCTCGGGTCTTGAAGCCGTCCGGCAGCTGGCGGAGTTCGGAGTGGGGGCGCCGGATCGGATCGTCACGCCCTGCGGCGGTGGCGGGCTGGGCGCGGGCCTGGCGCTGGCCATCCCCGATGCCGTGCTCGTACTGGTCGAGCCCGAGGGCTGGGACGACATGACGCGCTCGCTCGCGGCGGGCGAAATCGTGCCAGTCGAGGCATCGCCGCCGCCGACCAGCTGCGATGCCCTGCAGACGCTCAAGGTGGCGCCGCTGACCTTCGACATCCTGCGCGAGCGCGGCGCGCGCGGCGTGGGGGTCAGTGAGGCGGAAACGGGGGCGGCGATGCGCTGGGCATTCGACAATCTGCGCCTGGTGCTGGAGCCGGGGGGTGCCGTCGCGCTCGCTGCGCTGCTCGCCGGCAAGGTTCAGGCGAGCGAGCGCACGCTCGTTATCCTGTCAGGCGGCAATGTCGATTCGGCGACCTTCAAGCGGATGACAGGCCTGTGAGCGGCACACCCGCCCTCCTGCTGTCGGTGCTGGTGCTGGCTGCTGCCGCGCTGGTTTGGGGCGGGGTCGTGGAGATCAGGCGCGGGGTCCGCCGGGGTTGGCTTATGCTGGTCGCAGCCGCGGTGCTGGCCGGCAACGTGCTGATCTGGACCGTCTAGCTCGCGAGCCGCTCCGGAAGGTTGTCGAAGGTACGCCGCGTTTCCTTCAGTACCTCTACGGCTTTGACGAGATCCTCGTCAGCAAACTCGGACATGAGCGGCGCAATCTCCGGCGCCATCTGGTTCACGGCTACCGTATGTGCGCTGTGGCCGGAGGCAGTGATGCCGATGACCTGCTCGTCGCCGTGGCCGATTCGGCCGAGCAGCCCCCGCTGCTCCAGCGAGGCGATGACCGGCTCCATTTCATCGATCGACACCTGGAAGCACCAGGCGAGCGTCGCCTTGCTTTCCCGCTCGCGCTGGTTGCGCAAGAAGTAGTTCAGCAGCCCGAACTCGGCCGCCGTGAAATTGCTGTGGCTAAGCGTCTCCATATGCTTGCGGACGAGGTGCTCGACGATGGCGATTTCGGTGAAGAAATCGAGCAACAGGCGTTCGCGGTGCATGATGTCCTCGTTCAGCGGATCGGGCAGTTCGGGTCGAGGCGGAAGTCGAGATATTTGTCCACACTGCCCATCAATTGCGGCATTTCGTGCTCGAAGAAATGGTTCGCACCGGGGATCGTGTCGTGGTGGACGGTGATGTGCTTTTGCGTGCGGAGCTTGTCGACGAGCTTCTGCGAAGCCGACGGGGCCACCACTTCGTCGGCCTCACCCTGAATGACGATGCCGGAGGCCGGGCAGGGGGCTAGGAAGCTGAAGTCATACATGTTGGCCGGCGGTGCGATCGAGATCCACCCGCGGACTTCGGGGCGCCGCATCAGCAGCTGCATGCCGATCCAGGCGCCGAAGCTGACGCCGGCGACCCAGGTCTGCTGCGCCTCGGGATGGAAGCTTTGCACCCAGTCGAGCGCGGAAGCCGCATCGGACAGTTCGCCGACGCCATTGTCGAAGACGCCCTGGCTCTTGCCAACCCCACGGAAGTTGAAGCGCAGCGTTGCGAACCCGCGCCGCGCGAAGGTCTGGTAGAGTGCCTGGACGATGCGGTTGTTCATCGTTCCCATCGCCTGCGGATGGGGATGGAGGATCATGGCGACGGGCGCGCGCGGCCGCGGCGGGGGAGCGAATCGACCTTCGAGACGGCCTTCGGGGCCAGGAAATATGACTTCGGGCATGGCACCTGATCGAAAAAGCGGCCGGAATGGTGGCGCTGAGTTGCGGCGCTATATAGGATCGGCACGGATTTTCGCAAACAGGTCCGTTGCCTTGGCTCAGCGCCTTTATCTCGATCATGCCGCCACCACGCCGATGCTGCTCGATGCGCGCGAAGCGATGCGCGCTGCGATCGCACGATGGGCCAATCCGTCTTCGCCGCACGCCGAGGGCCGCGCGGCCCGCGCCCAGCTGGAGGACGCGCGCCGCCGGGTCGCGGAGCAGCTCGGCTGGACCGGCGAGGTGATCTTCACGAGCGGCGCGACCGAGGCGATCCGGATCGCCCTGACTCGCGGCAAATGTGACGCCAGGATCGTTACGTCGGTGGAGCATGAAGCCGTGCACCGCGCCGCGGCTAACGCTTATCTCCTGCCCGTCCAGGCAGATGGCACCGTTCTGCCGGACGCACTCGCCGGGCGCTTGGGCGCACTCGGGGCAAAAGCCCCCCTGATCGCCCTCCAGGCGGTCAACAACGAAACCGGCGTGCGGCAGCCCCTCGACCAGCTGTTGCCAATCGTGCGCCGGGCGGGCGGGCTGCTGCTCACCGACTGCGCGCAGAGCGCAGGCAAGGCGCCGCTCCCCGATGCCGATCTGATCGCGATCTCGGCGCACAAATTTGGTGGCCCACCAGGTGTTGGCGCGCTGCTGGCCAGGGATTTGGGCCTGCTGGCGCCGAGCGGTGGCCAAGAAAAGGGCTACCGCGCCGGAACAGAAAATCTGCCGGGCGCCGTCGCCATGGCGGTCGCGCTCGAACAGCCGCGCGGCTGGGTCGACCGCGCCGCCGACTTGCGCGCGCACCTCGATGGCGCAATCGAGGCAAGCGGGGGTGAGATCGTCGCCAAGCGCAGCCCACGCTTGGCCACCATCGCGGCCTACCGCATGCCAGGCGTCGCGGGTTCCGCGCAGCTGATCCAACTCGATCTCGCCGGCATCGCAGTGTCGGCGGGCAGCGCCTGTTCGTCGGGCACGCTCAAGACCAGTCACGTAATGAGCGCGATGGGCTGGAAGGACAAGGAAGCCGGCGAAGTGATCCGCGTCAGCTTTGGGCCGGAGACCAGCCGCGCCGATATCTACCGCTTCATCGAGGCCTGGAAGCGGATCGCCGACGGAGCGCGTTCCCGCGCCGCATGACCATCTATCTCGATTATCAGGCGACGACGCCATTGGCGCCCGAGTCTCAGGCGGCCATGACGCCGTGGCTGGACAGGTTCGGCAACCCCCACTCGCCGCACCGCCTGGGGCGTGAAGCCGCGGCAGGGGTGGAGATAGCGCGGGAGCAGGTACTCGACGTTTTAGGACTTAGAGGGGGCCGGCTGATCTTCACCTCGGGCGCGACGGAAGCCGCCAACCTCGCGCTGAAGGGCGCTGCATGGGCCGCCCCACCGGAGCGGCGGCGGATAGTCACGCTGGCGTCGGAACATGCCTGTGTGCTCGACACAGTCCAGTGGCTGGGCTGCCACGGCTTTGATGCCATGGTGCTGCCGGTCGGATCGGACGGTTTGGTCGACCTCGAACGGCTGCAAGGCGCAGTGAACGAGCGGACGGCGATCGTTGCCGCGATGCTGGTCAATAACGAGGTCGGTGTCGTCCAGCCGGTTAACGAGATCGGCCGCATCGCGCAGGCGGCCGGAGCGCTGTTCCTATGCGACGCGGTGCAGGGTCTCGGCCGCATGGCCGTGCCCGACGCCGATCTGATCGCCGTGTCGGCCCACAAGATTCATGGACCCAAGGGTATCGGCGGTCTTTGGGTGCGCGAGGGCGTGGCGCTCGAGCCGCTGATGCACGGCGGAGCCCAGGAAGCAGGGGTTCGTTCCGGCACGCTGAGCCCGATGCTGTGCGCTGGCTTCGGTGCGGCTTCGGCCGTCGCCTCGGCGCGGATGGACTTGGATCGAGTGCATGTGGCCGGACTGTGGCAGCTGGCCCGGCAGCGGCTTGCCGGCTGGACACTCAATGGCTCTGCCGAGGATCGTTACTGCGGGAACCTCAACGTGCGGCTGGACGGTCTCGATGCCGCGCGGCTGATCGCGGACGTGCGCGGCGTCGCCTTTTCTGCCGGGTCGGCCTGCGCGAGCGGATCCGGGCGGCCGAGCCATGTACTGAAAGCGCTCGGCCTTTCGGACGCACAGGCACGATCGAGCATTCGCATTGGCTTTGGCCGCTACACAACGGAGGAAGAGGTCGCCGCTGCATTGTCCCTGATCGTAGACGCGGCCGAACGGCAGCGGACCTTTGCATGACGCTGGTCCGGTTCATCTCCGCCGACGGTGCCGCGATAAGCGAAGTGGATTGCGCGCCGGGCGAGCGGCTTCTCGACGTGGCGCAGGCGGATGGCCAGCCGCTCGAAGGCACGTGCGAAGGTCAAATGGCCTGTTCGACCTGTCATGTCATTGTCGCAGCTGACGATTTCGACAAACTGCCGTCAGCGAGGGAAGCGGAAGAGGACATGCTGGACCTCGCGTCCGGTGCGACCCGCCACAGCCGCCTCGCATGCCAGATCTGGCTGACCGAAGCGCTGGACAGCCTGACCGTTCGCATGCCGCCGGAAGTCAGGAACATGCAGCGGCGCTGAGTCGCGTGTTGGCGCTTACGTCGCCGCCAAAACCGCTTTAGGTTGGCCGGATGGACGGAGGCAGGGCTAGCGCAGAAGCGGTCGCCGGGAACGGCCGGGACGAAGCGGACTCGCGGCTCGAGATCGTGCTCGACAGCATGGCCGACAGCCATGTTCTGGTGGATGCCGACTGGCGGGTGACGATCGTCAACCGTGCCGCCGAGCAATTCTTCGGTCTGAATCGCGACACCATGCGCGGACGCTGCCTGTGGGATATTTTTCCCTCGGCACGCGGCACGGCCTTTCAGGCCAATTTCGAGCGCGCGGCGGCGGGCCAGACGGTCCGCTTCGAAACGTCTTCGGTATTGTTCAACGGAGTCGTGATCGCGGTCAGCGCGGCGCCCCTGCCGGACGGCGGCATTTCCATCGCTTTCGACGATATCACTGACCGCAAGCGCGCCGAGGCGGCGGTGCGCGAGAGTGAGGCGCGTTTCCGCTTGATCGCCGACTCTGCCCCCGTGCCGATGTGGGTCACTTCAATCGACCGCAAGCGCTGGTTCGTGAACCGCGCCTATGTCGAGTTCCTCGGCGTGAGCTACGAGGAGGCCGTCGATTTTGACTGGCGGACGATCATCCATCCCGACGATCTGCCGCGGATCATCAGGGAGCAGGTTGAGAAGGAAGCCTCGCTCCAGTCGTTCGACCTGGAAGCCCGCTACCGCGGCACGAACGGCGAATGGTGCTGGATGCGCTCCTTTTCGCAACCGCGCTGGGGACCGGACGGCGAGCATGTCGGCTTTATCGGTGTCGCTGTCGATATCACCATTTCCAAGAATGCGGAGGTGGAGTTGCAGCGGCAGGTGGCGGAACGCACCGCCGAGATGGAAGCCCTCTACAATCGTACGCCCATCATCCTGCAATCGCTGAACGCCGAAGGGCGGCTGGTCAGCGTTTCGGATCGCTGGCTGGAGTTCATGGGTTTCGCCAGCCGCGACGAGGTGCTTGGCCACCCCGTCACGGAGTTTGCGACGCCGGAGAGCCTCGCTCGCTTCAGGGAGCAGGATTGGCCTGCTTTGCTGGCTGGGAGGGACGTCACGGATTCGGAGTATCAGGCAGTCAAGAAGAGTGGGGAGATCGCCGACGTGCTGATTTCCTCGCGGGTCTGGAAGGACTCGTCCGGCCGTTTCAAGCGCACCATGGGCGCGATCGTCGATGTAACGGGCAGGAAGCGAACCGAAGAGGCGCTGCGTCAGGCTCAGAAAGTAGAAGCTATGGGCCAGTTGACCGGTGGCGTTGCGCACGACTTCAACAATCTCCTGTCGCCCATCATCGGCGGGCTTGACCTGCTGCAGCGGCGTGGGGTGGGCGACGATCGAGATCGGCGCACGATTTCCGGCGCGCTCCAGGCGGCCGAGCGGGCAAAGACGCTGGTGCAGCGCCTGCTTGCTTTTGCCCGTCGCCAGCCGCTTCAACCGGCGCCCGTAGATGCTTCGAAACTGATCGAAGGCATGTCCGAGCTGATCGCCTCGACCGCGGGGCCGCGCGTGCGGGTGCTGGTCGATGCGCCGGTCGGGCTACCGCCCTGCCTCGCCGATCCCAACCAGATCGAGATGGCGTTGCTCAACCTCAGCGTGAATGCGCGGGATGCGATGCCGGACGGGGGCGTGCTGACCATCGCGGCGTCAGCGGAGGCGGCGCCGGCGGACGCAGGCGATCTGGGCGCGGGCCGCTATATTCGCTTGACCGTCGCCGATACGGGGCTCGGCATGGACGAGACCACGCTTGCCCGCGCGATCGAGCCGTTTTTCTCGACCAAGGGTGTCGGTCGGGGAACGGGCCTGGGTCTGTCGATGGTGCATGGCTTGGCGGCCCAGCTCAACGGCGCGCTGCGGCTGCGCAGCTCCCCCAGTGAGGGCACGGAAGTGCAGCTTTGGCTCCCTTGCGCCGACTCCGCGCCGCGCCCTCTGGAGCAAGGCCGGAGCCTCGAGGATATCAGCGGTCACGGTACGGTACTGCTGGTAGACGACGAGGCGCTGGTGCGCAGTTCGACGGCTGAGATGCTGGCCGACATGGGCTTCGAGGTGGTCGAACATGAAGATGCCGAGCAGGCGATCCGCTACCTAGCCGAAGGCGGCGCGGCGGACCTGATCGTCACTGATCATCTCATGCCGGGCATGACCGGCGTCGAGCTCGCCCTCGCAGCGCGGCAGCTACGGCCCGGCACGCCCGCGCTGATCATCTCGGGCTATGCCGAGGCAAGCGGGCTCGACCCAAGCCTGCCGCGCCTGACCAAACCCTTCCGCCATGCCGACCTCGCCGCCATCATCGGCGAAGTCCTGGGCTGAACTCAGCCGCCGGGAACGCTCGTCGGATTGTCCTGCTGCTTGACGTCGCCGGCAGTACCCATCACGCCGTCGCTCTCGCCGGCGCTGCCCTGGGGCGGGTCCTTGGGTATCGCGCCCTTGGGGTCGCGGCTGCCGACCGACTTCTCGTCGGGGCTGTCGGTCGTCTTCTTGCCGTCGCTCATGCTGCGTCTCCTCGGTCCAGAAGAACGCTGCTCGCGGCGTTGTGTTCAGGGGTAGCGAGCTCCGGTGAAATAGAGCCCGTCCGGCGGTGCGTTATAGCCTAGCGCGGCGCGGTCCCGCGCCTCTAGTGCGTCGGCGAGATCGCCGGCAGTCCATTTGCCCTGACCCACAAGTGCAAGGCATCCGACCATCGAGCGAACCTGATGGTGAAGGAAGGAACGGGCCTCCGCGACGATCAGCACGCGCTCGCCTTGGCGACGGACGTCGAGCCGGTCGAGCGTTTTCAACGGCGACTCCGATTGGCAGTGCGCGGATCGGAAGGTGGTGAAATCATGCTGGCCGACCAGATGCTGCGCCGCCTGATGCATGGCGTCGGCGTCGAGCGGGTTCGGCACGCGCCACGCCAAGCCTGCCTCGAAGGTGAGCGGCGCACGGCGATTGACGATTCGATACTCATAGGAGCGGCCGGTGCAAGAAAAGCGCGCGTGCCAGTCCTCCTGCACTGCTTCGCAGGCGATCACGGCGATCGGATCGGGGCGGAGCAATGCGTTCAGCCCTTCCATCAGCCGGAAAGCGGTAAGGTCGCGCTGCAGTTCGACATGGGCGCGCATCGCGAGCGCGTGAACGCCGGCGTCGGTGCGTCCGGCGGCGTGAACAGCCACCTCTTCACCGGTCATTCGCTCGATGGCGCGCTCGACCGCCTCCTGAACGCTCGGGCCATGATCCTGCCGCTGCCAGCCCATGAAGGGCCGCCCGTCATATTCCAGCGTCAGCGCGTAGCGCGTCACAGGCCCGTGCCGGGCGGGATCGGGAAGCCGCGCAGCAGTTCTTCGGCGCTCATCGCTCCGCGCCCGGCCCGTTGCACACGAATTGGGCGGAGGGCATCGGCGCCGCATCCGATAAGCAGCCGCTCGTCGAGCACCTCGCCAGCCGCTCCCGCGAAGGGCTCAACCGCGGCGGCAAGCACGCGGATGCGGTCCCCATTCAGTTCGAAGTAGGCGCCGGGCGCCGGATTGAAGGCCCGGACCTGACGCTCCACAGCGATGGCGCCAGCCATGAAGTTTAGCCGCGCCTCGACCTTGTCGATCTTGGCCGCGTAGGTGACCCCCTCTTCCGGCTGCAAACGGGGAGGCCAGGCGGACAGGTCCGACAGCACCTCCGCCATCAGCGCCGCGCCTGTATTCGCTAGCTCATGGGTCAGTTCGCCCGCTGTCTTGCGACCGATCGGCACCTGGACGGTGGCGCGCATGGGGCCAGTGTCCAGCCCCGATTCCATGTCCATGATCGTCACGCCGGTCACTTCATCGCCAGCCAGGATCGCCCGCTGTATCGGGGCGGCTCCCCGCCAGCGCGGCAGCAGTGAGGCATGGATGTTGAAACAGCCCAGCCGTGGGGCGGCGAGGATCGGCTTGGGCAGGATCAGGCCGTAAGCCGCGACCACCGCGGCGTCCGCTTGCAAGCCGGCAAAGCGTGCCTGCTCCTCGGCGTCGCGCAAGGTAAGCGGGTGCCGCACTTCGATGCCCAGCGTCTCGGCTCGGCGCTGCACCGGCGACGCCTGAAGCGCCTTGCCGCGCCCCGCGGGACGAGGCGGCTGGCAGTAAACGGCCGCAATATCATGCCCCGCCGCTACCAATGCATCCAGCGCAGGCACTGCAAATTCGGGTGTTCCCATGAAGACGAGGCGCATCGCGTCCCTGAACCGGCTGGCGAGGCGCGGCGCAACCCCCTATCTCTTCGGCCATGGCCTCTCCCGAGATTGAAATTCTTACCCAGGCGCTCAGCCGCCTGCCGGGGCTGGGGCCGCGTTCGGCGCGGCGGGCGGTGCTGCATCTGCTGAAGAAGCGGGAGACCGCGCTTGCGCCGCTGCTGCGCGCGCTGGAAGCGGTGAACGAGCGCCTCGCCACATGCGGGCTGTGCGGCAATGTCGACACCAACAATCCATGCGGCATTTGCGCCGATCCGCGCCGGGATGGACGGGCGCTCTGTGTGGTTGAGGACGTACCGGACCTTTGGGCGCTCGACCGCTCGCGGCTCTTCCCCGGAAAATATCATGTCCTTGGCGGGCGGCTGTCCGCCTTGGAAGGCGTGCGCCCCGAAGATCTGCGCATCGACAGCCTGGTGCGCCGCGTAGAGGAGGGCGGCATCGACGAAGTGGTGCTGGCGATGAACGCCACGTTGGAGGGCCAGACTACGGCCCATTACATAGCCGAGCGGATCGAGCGTTTCCCCGTGCGGCTGACCCAGCTTGCCCATGGTCTGCCGGTCGGCGGCGAGCTCGATTATCTTGACGAAGGCACGCTTGCTCAGGCGCTGCGGGCGCGGCGGCCGGTCGGCTAGGCCTTTACGCACGGCCCTTACGCACCTAATTTCCCGCTATGGCCATTCTTCCGATCATCGAGACGCCCGATCCGCGGCTGCGCACGATCTCCAAGCCCGTCGAGACCATCGACGCGGAGCTGCAGACGCTCATCGACGACATGTTCGAGACGATGTACGCGGCACCGGGCATCGGCCTTGCCGCGATCCAGGTCGGCGTGCCCAAGCGGCTGCTCGTTGTCGACCTGCAGGAGGAAGAAGACGAGGAGGGCAAGCCGATCCGCGACCCACGCGTCTTTATCAACCCGGAAATCCTTGAGGAGTCGGACGAGGTCCAGCTCTACAATGAAGGCTGCCTGTCGGTTCCCGACCAATATGCCGAGGTCGAGCGCCCCGCCCGCATCCGCGCCCGCTGGCAGGATCGCGAGGGCAAGGCTCACGAAGAACAGCTCGACGGCCTTCTCGGCATTTGCCTTCAGCACGAGATGGATCATTTGGAAGGCATTCTCTTCATTGACCACCTCTCCCGCCTGAAGCGCGAGATGGTGCTGAAGAAGTTGCTCAAGGCGCGTCAGAAGGCGGCTTAGTCTTCGCTTGTAGCAGCGCGCATCGCCCGCTAAGTTCTCTCTCTGTTCCAGGGAGGGACTGTGGACCCGCTGCTTATCATTGCCTTGCTGGCTGTCGTCATCGCTGGCCTTGCAGTTTACGCTTTCAGGCTTTCGGGTCAGCTTAGGTCCGTTGAGACCAGGCTGGCGGGAGCGGACGAGCGGGTCTCGCAGGCCGAACTGGTTCGGATGCAGCTGAACGAAGTATCGAAAGAGCGGGATGTGGCGCGTGAGGAGGCTGCGACTCTACGGCCGCTTGCCGAGCGTTGCGCCCGTCAGGAAGCGGACCTCGCTGTCATACGCGCCGAGAAGGAAGCGCTGACGGCTGCCAAGGCGGCATTCGAGCGCGGCGAAGCGGAGCGGGCCGATGCATTCGCTAAGCAGCTCGCCCAACTGAAAGAGCTGGAAGCCAAGGTTGAGGCTAAATTCGGCCTTCTGGCAGGTAAGGCGGTGGAGACGGCGCATGACGCCTTCCTGAAGCGGGCGTCCGAGCGGCTGACGCAGGACGGTCAGCAGAACGAAGCCAAGTTGAAGGCCCTGCTGCAGCCCGTTGAAGCGACGCTGAAGCGCTACGAAGAGCAGTTGAACGTCGTCGAGAAGGAACGGGTGGGCAGCTACTCAGCGTTATCCAAAGCCGTCGAATTGCTGCACAGCGGCCATACTCAGGTCAAGGAAGAGACCGCGCGGCTCGTCAACGCGCTACGGTCCAGCCCCAAGGCGCGCGGTCGCTGGGGGGAGCAGAGCTTGAAGAATGTGCTGCTGCAGGCCGGCCTGGCCGAAGGCGTCGACTTCAACATGGAAGTGTCGGTGACCACCGACGAGGGCCGGCTGCGCCCAGACGTGATCGTCAACCTGCCGGGCGGCAAGAAGCTGATTATCGACGCAAAATGCTCGCTGAACGCCTACCTCGATGCTTCTGAGCAAGTCGATGATGAGGTGCGAAAGACTCACCTCAAGTCGCATGCGTCGTCGATCCGCAATCATGCTCAGCAGCTCGGCTCCAAGGCCTACTGGGCCCAGTTCGGCGACGCGGCCGACTATGTGGTCATGTACATTCCTGGCGAGCACTTCCTGACCGCCGCGCTGGAGCAGGACGACGGGCTGTGGGAATGGGCGTTCGAGCGGAAGGTGCTGCTGGCGACACCAACCAATCTCGTCGCAATTGCGCGCACCGTCGCATCTGTTTGGAAGCAGGAGAAGCTTGCGGAACAAGCTGCCGAGATCGCCGCCATCGGCAAGGAGTTGCACGGCCGCCTGGCCACGATGAGCAGTCACGTTTCGAGGCTCGGCCGCAATCTCGAGCTCGCGACTGGCGCCTATAACAGCTTTGTCGGTTCGCTGGAGAGCCAGGTGCTGACGCAGGCGCGGCGGTTCGAGGCGCTAGAGGTCGCAGGCCTCAAAGAAATCGAGGTGCTGCCGGTGGTGGAGGGAAGCCCCAGACCGCTCACCAAGCTCGTCTCCGGACCCTCCGAAGAAGCCGCTTGAGTGTCATTCGGGCCACAGTGACGCTCTTCTCTGTGGATAATGGGGATTTTACGAGAGGAAAGCTGTTTCCTTTTGCTGCGGCTTGACACACATCAAGCCTCCTAAAGGGAGGAATCACACATGGCGGACGCCAAACCGAAACGTGCCAACAACGCGCTGTCGAAGCCGGTTCAGCCTTCGGCTGACCTGGCCGCGATCGTCGGCGACAAGCCGATCGCCCGCAGCGACGTCGTTTCGAAGATGTGGGAATATATCAAGAAGAACGACCTGCAGAACCCGAAGAACAAGCGTGAAATCCTCGCCGACGACAAGCTGAAGAAGGTGTTCGGCGGCAAGGATGCGGTGTCAATGTTCGAGATGAACAAGCACCTGTCCAACCACCTGAAATAAGCTTCTCCGTCCTTCGGATGAACAAGTGCAAAGCCCGGCCTCGCGCCGGGCTTTGTCGTTGGGGAGCGGCGAGCAACGACTCCTCCTTGCCTGGCTCTCGCGCCTCGCCCCGAAATCTGTTAACTATTTGGCTGCGGCACGTGTCGAGCGGCCAAGGGCGTCACCCAAGAACGCCTAAGTATCTGACACCGGCTGCAGTTGCATTCGCTCCGACGCGAATCGCTTGTGCCTGGGCGGCTATGAAGGGGGATGATCCATGAGAAACAGGCTTGTTACCGTGGCAATCTGCGCGCTGTTCGCCGGCTCTGCTTCGGCTGCAGTGACGGTGAGCACGACCAGCAGCGGCACCACTCCGGCCTTTGATCCGGGCTATTCCGGCCTTGGGCTGATCCACGATTTCGAGGGCCCACTCTTTTCGGGTGCGCTAAGCGGCGACTTCAAGATCGAAACGGCACCGGGCACCGGCATCGCGGCAGCTCCGGCCGGCACCACCCCGGGCACCAGGTTCCTGACCGTGCCGAACAGCATGTCGAGCGGCAGCGCCACGTTGAAGCTGGGCGGCAATTACAAGCTGGTCAGCCTCTATTGGGGCTCGATCGACGATTACAACACGCTCGAGCTGCTCGACGAGGTCGGGAACGTGCTTCATTCCGTGACGGGAGCGGCGCTGCCGACCCCGGTGGCGGCGAACGGCAACCAGTCCGCATCGGCGAGCAATCGTCGGGTCCTCTTCACGAACGACATCGCGAATATCGCAGCGCTGCGGCTGTCCTCGACCAACTACGCCTTCGAGATCGACTCGGTGGCCGTTGCGGTCCCGGAACCGGCGACCTGGGCAATGATGCTGGGTGGCTTCGGCCTGCTCGGCGCAGCAGCGCGCCGGCGCGGGTCGGCTAAGACCGTTACCGCCTGATACGACGAGTGACGGAAGCGCCGCCGGCCGCGAACCGGCGGTGCTTTCCTGTTCGGCATTGCTTTTCGGGGCTGTCGCGACTAGGTGAGCTCCGCATTCCGTGGGAATGATGACGCTTCGGCGCTCCTGACGAGCGCTGGCGCTGGCCGACGAGGTTTCGTCCGCCGGCGTTTTTCGCGTTTTCGTGCCCTCGGCATTGGAGTGAAGGCATGTTCGAGACCCTGAGCGAAAGGCTGGGCGGCGTATTCGACCGGCTGCGCGGCCGTGGCGCGCTGGTGGAAGCCGACGTGCGCGCGGCCATGCGCGAAGTGCGGATCGCGTTGCTCGAGGCCGATGTCGCGCTGCCGGTCGTTCGCGATTTCGTCGACAAGGTCACCGAGCAGGCGGTCGGCCAGCAGGTTCTCCGCTCGGTCACGCCAGGCCAGCAGGTCGTCAAGATCGTCCATGATGCGCTGGTGGACATGCTCGGTGCCGAGGCGGCCGAGCTCGATCTGGGAGTCACGCCGCCCGCCGTCATCATGCTCGTGGGACTGCAGGGTTCGGGCAAGACGACAACGACGGCCAAGCTCGCCAAGCGCCTTGCCGAGCGCGACCGCAAGAAGGTCATGATGGCCTCGCTGGACGTGAACCGTCCCGCGGCGCAGCAGCAGCTGGCGACGCTCGGCGAGCAGGTCAACGTCGCGACGCTGCCGATCGTGCAGGGCCAGCCGCCGGTAGAAATCGCCCTGCGCGCGCTCCAGGCGGCAAAGCTGCAAGGCTATGACGTGCTGATGCTCGACACGGCCGGGCGGCTGCACGTCGACCAGGCACTGATGGACGAGATGAAGGCGGTCGCCGATGTGTCGCGGCCGCAGGAAATCCTGCTCGTCGTCGATGCGCTGACCGGCCAGGACGCGGTCAACGTCGCCAGCAACTTCTCGGCCCAGGTGCCGCTGACCGGCGTCGTGCTGACCCGCATGGACGGCGATGCCCGTGGCGGTGCCGCGCTGTCGATGCGCGCCGTCACGCAAAAGCCGATCAAGTTCGCTGGCACCGGCGAGAAGATGGACGGTCTCGAGGCCTTCCATCCGCAGCGTGTCGCCGGCCGCATTCTGGGCATGGGCGATGTCGTCAGCCTGGTCGAGAAAGCGGCCGAGAGCATCCAGGTCGAAGATGCCGAGCGCATCGCCGCCAAGATGGCCAAAGGTCAGTTCGACATGGACGACCTGCGCGCCCAGCTCGGCCAGATGCGGCGCATGGGCGGGCTCGGCGCGCTGGCGGGCATGATCCCGGGCATGAAGGCGGCCAAGCAGGCCATGGCGTCAGGCGCGGTCGACGAGAAGATCCTGGTCCGCATGGACGCGATGATTACCTCGATGACGCCGAAGGAACGGCTGAAGCCTGAACTGATCAATGCCAAGCGCAAGATCCGCATCGCCAAGGGCAGCGGCACGACCGTGCAGGACGTGAACAAGCTGCTGAAGATGCACCAGGAAATGGCCAACGCCATGAAGAAGATCAAGAAGATGGGCGGGCTGAAGGGCCTGGCTGCGATGTTCGGCAAGGGCGGCGGCCTTGGCGACATGCCCGGCGGCATGGGCCAGATGCTGGGCGGCGCGGGCGGCAAGATGCCTGGTCTCCCCGGCCTGGGCGGTCCCGGCGGAATGCCGCCGATCCCCGGCAACCTGCCGCCTGGTTTCGACAAGTTTTTGAAGAAGTAACCGTAATCAACTGAAGGAAGACGAGAATGGCACTTTCCCTCCGGCTGTCGCGTGGCGGCTCCAAGAAGCGTCCTTATTACCGCATCGTTGTCGCCGACGCGCGTTCGCCCCGCGATGGGCGCTTCATCGAGAAGATCGGCACCTACAACCCGCTGCTGGCGAAGGACTCGCCCGAGCGCGTCAAGCTCGACGCCGACCGCGCCAAGCATTGGCTGAGCGTCGGCGCCCAGCCGAGCGACCGTGTACTCCGCTTCCTCGATGCCGCCGGCGTCAAGGAGCGCCCCGCTCGCAACAACCCGAACAAGGGCAAGCCCGGCGAAAAGGCGACCGAGCGTGCGGAGGAGCGTGCGACCAAGGCGGCCGAAGCCGCCGAAGCCGCTGCGGCGGCGAGCGCGGCGCCGGCGCCTGCTGAAGAGCCGGCCGCTGAAGAGGCCGCTCCGGCCGTTGAAGAAGCTGCTCCCGTCGCCGATGAGGCCGCTCCGGCTGCCGAAGCCATGGACGACGCCACCAACGAGGGCGTGTCTACCGATCAGCCGGCCGAGGGTGATGCAGAGGCTTCCACTGGCGCCGACGAGCCCCAGTCGACCGACAAGCCGGCCGAAGGCTGAGCCGTCGGGTTGAACACATGACCCGTTCGTTTCGAGCGAAGTCGAGAAGCGCGTGCGCCACTGCGGCCGCTTCCCGACTGCGCTTGAAGCGTACGGAGTGTTTCATGTTTTCTGCTGTCTTATGAAACCCGTCACTCTGGCCGCGGTCATGGGCGCTCACGGGCTGAAGGGCGAAGTGCGCCTCAAGCTCTTCACCGACGATGCCGAGGGGCTGAAGCGGTACGAGAGCTTCGACGCCGGCGGGCGAACCCTGACGTTGCACAGCGTGCGCGAGGCCGGCGCCGGCGCCATTGCCCGCTTCAGGGAGGTGCCGGATCGCACCGCTGCCGAAGCACTGCGCGGCACGGCCCTGACTGTCCCGCGCGAGGCTCTGCCGCCGCTGCCCGAGGGCGAGTTTTATCATGCCGACCTGATCGGCCTGCCTGTGGTGACTCCGGAAGGTGATTCGGCCGGCACGGTACTCGCGGTCGAGAATTTCGGCGCCGGCGATGTGCTCGACATCGAAAAGCCGGATGGCAAAAGCTTCATGGCGCCCATGCATGCCGTAACGGTCGAGCCCGACCGGCTGGTGATCGACCCACTGTTCGTCGTCTGACCGCGTTGACAGCCCGGCGGCTTGCCGGAAGGAACGCCCCCGGCCATCAACAGGGAGAAGGCGATGCGGGTGGAGCGAACTGGGCTGCAGGTTGCATCGGTGCTTGCCGAGTTCATCGAGCAGCGCGCGCTGCCCGGCACCGGGCTGGAGCCGGACGCCTTCTGGCACGGCGCGGCCGACATCTTCGCCCGCTTTGTGCCAGAGAACCGCGCGCTGCTTGCCAGGCGCGACCAGCTGCAGACCCAGATCGACGCAGCCTATCGCGACGGCAAGGCGGTGAACGAGGCTTTCCTCCATGAGATCGGCTATCTGGTCGAGGAACCCGCGCCCTTCGCGGTCGGCACCGCGAATGTCGACGACGAGATTGCACGCATGGCCGGGCCCCAATTGGTCGTGCCTTCCCTCAACGCACGCTTCCTGCTGAACGCCGCCAATGCCCGCTGGGGCAGCCTTTACGATGCGCTCTATGGCACGGACGCGATTCCGGGCGCTGCGGAGCCGGGCGGCTACGATCAGGTGCGCGGCGGGCAGGTGATCGGTCGCGCGCGCACTTTCCTGGACGAGGTGCTGCCCGGCTGGGGTCAGGTTATGAGCGGCGTCGAACATCCGGCGCTGGTCGGCTGGCGCGGGGACAGCCCGCTGTTCCGGCACAACGGTTTGCATATCGAGCTGCTGGTCGATCGCGAGAACCCGATCGGGCGCGATGATCCGCACGGCATCGCCGATGTGATCCTGGAGGCGGCGCTGACCACCATCGTCGACCTTGAGGACTCGGTTACCGCCGTGGATGCCGACGACAAGGTCATCGCTTATTCAAACTGGCTCGGGCTGTTGCGCGGCGATCTCGAGGAGACGTTCGAGAAGGGTGGGCGCACGCTCACCCGACGCCTCAACCCTGACCGGAGCTATACGGGGCTGGACGGGACTGAGTTCACGCTCAAGGGCCGTAGCCTGCTGTTCGTGCGTAACGTCGGCCACCTGATGACCACTCCCGCGGTGTTGCTCGCCGACGGGTCGGAAGCGCCGGAAGGCATTCTCGACGCGATCGTTACCAGCCTGTGCGCGCTGCACGACAAGGGCCGGACCAGCCGCACCGGCTCTGTCTATATCGTCAAACCCAAGATGCATGGGCCCGAGGAAGCGGCCTTCACCAACCGTCTGTTCGACGCAGTCGAGGACCTGCTCGGCCTCCAGCGCCACACGATCAAGGTCGGGGTGATGGACGAGGAGCGGCGCACCTCCGCCAATCTCGCGGCCTGCATTCATGCCGTGAAGGACCGGATCGTCTTCATCAACACGGGCTTCCTCGATCGCACCGGCGATGAGATCCACACCGCCATGCAGGCGGGGCCCATGATCCCGAAGGGTGAGATGAAGACGAGCGGCTGGATCAAGGCCTATGAGGATCGCAACGTCCGCATCGGCCTGGCCTGTGGGCTGTCCGGACGCGCGCAGATCGGCAAGGGCATGTGGGCCGCGCCTGACAAGATGGCTGACATGCTGGAGCAGAAGATCGCCCATCCGAAAAGCGGCGCCAACACCGCCTGGGTGCCGAGTCCGACCGCGGCGACGCTCCACGCGATGCATTATCACCAGGTCGATGTGTTCGCCGTGCAGGAACAGCTCCGCGCCGAGGCACCGCCCGCGCTCGGCCAGTTGCTGGCCGTGCCGCTCGCCAGGGGCCGCAACTGGACCGAAGAGGAGGTCACGCGTGAGCTCGACAACAACGCGCAGGGTATTCTCGGCTATGTCGTGCGTTGGATCGACCAGGGCATCGGCTGCTCCAAGGTGCCGGACATCAACGACATCGGCTTGATGGAGGACCGGGCGACCTTGCGCATTTCCAGCCAGGCCATCGCTAACTGGCTGCTCCACGGGGTCTGCACGTCCGAGCAGGTCGATGCCGCGTTCCGGCGCATGGCCGCCAAGGTCGATGCGCAGAACAAGGGCGATCCGCTCTACCGCTCCTTAACTGAGGACAGCGTCGCCTATCAGGCTGCCCGCGCGCTGGTGTTCGAAGGTGGCGCCCAACCGAACGGCTATACCGAGCCGCTGCTGCACAAATTTCGGGCACAGGCCAAGGCGAGAGGCTAAGCAAGCCGGGCAAGAGCGCGGGAGTGGTGGCGTGAGCGACTGGACGCACGGCTATAATATCGAGCAGGGCTATACCTACGGTGTCTACCGCGAATTGGCGCCGGACTGGATGGACCTGTGCGCGATGCTCGCGGGCTATGTGGGGCCGTCGGAGGCAGCGCAGGGCGGCCTCCGCTATCTGGAACTGGGCTGCGGCCAGGGATTCGGCCTCTGCCTGATCGCCTCGGCTTACCCGAGCATCGAGTTCGTGGGCGTGGATTTCAGCCCAGAGCATATCGCGCACGCACGCGGCCTTGCCCTCGCTGCGGGGCTGGACAATGTCAGCTTCGTGGAGGCCGATTTCCTCGATCTCGCACGGGCCTGGCCGGCGGAGCTCGGGCGTTTCGATTACGCGGTGCTGCACGGCATCTACAGCTGGGTGCCAGCCGAGCTGCGCCACGCGATCGTTGTGTGTCTTGCCCACTCGCTGGTGTCGGGCGGGCTCGCCTATCTCTCCTACAACTCGATGCCCGGCTGGGCGGTCATGCAGCCATTTCAACATATCGCCGCGCGCCTCCACGCCAAGTCGGCCGCTCCGGGCGCGCAGGTGCTCGGTAACGCCGTCAGCCTGTTTCAGCGGCTAAAGGCGGGCAATGCAGCGCTGTTCGACGCGCTGCCTGGGCTAGCGGGACGAGTCGACGGGCTGAAGGATTTGAGCCCCAACTATCTTGTTCAGGAATATCTGCACAGCAACTGGTCGCCGATGTGGTTCAGCGAGGTGGCCGATGAGATGCGTGGCGCCAAGCTCGACTTCGTTGCGTCCGCCACGCTGCCCGAGAACCTTTTGCCCGCCATGCTGCCGGAGCCGGTGCGCGCTGTGGTCGGCGAAGTTGCCGACCCGCTCGCCCAGCAGGACGTGATCGATTGCGCGATCAATCAGAGCTTCCGTCGTGACTTAATGGCGCGGGGCCGCCGCAAGCGCTTCGCCGCCGCGCCGGGCGCGGCCGAACTGCTTGTTCACGCGCTCGCCCGGCCACCTGGCGAGACGGTCGCGATCAAGACCAGCTTTGGCGAGTTCACACTCCGGCAGCAGATATTCGGGCCTGTGTTCGATGCGCTGGAGCAAGGGCCGAAGCGTATCGCCGAGCTGTTGACCGTCGCCGGCGAGCAATCGAACGTGCTGCAGGCCTTGATCCTGCTCGCTCATGGCGGCCATGTCGCGATTCTCAAGGACGAGCCGCGCGACTTCGGACCGTCGCAGCGCTTCAACATTGCATGCGGCGCGGCCGTGCTGAGCGGCGCACCTTATAGCTATCTCGCCGCCCCGGCGATCGGTTCGGCGCTGACTGCGCGCGACGTCGACCTCATGCTGCTCGGCTTGATGGCACAGGATGGCGACCGCGAGAGTCTGCCGGCACGTCTGCTCGAAGCGCTCGGCAAGCTCGGTCGCAAGCTGCTGGCGGACGGCAAGCCGGTGGAGGGCGAGGCGGCGCACGCACTTGCAAAGGATTTGGTTAACGATGTCGTCCTAAACCGGCTCCCGCTCTGGCAGAAGCTCGGCGCGGTCACTTAGGGGTGGCACCAGCGGCCGAACTTCCCTAGCGGAAGGCCCGTGATGCGTTTTACCTGTGCCGGATTGGGACGGATCGGAGGACTGGCGATGGCAGGCGCCGCGGCGACGCTGCCTGCCCAGACCTATGGCCCGACGGTCGAGAAACCCGAGGCTGCTGCCTTGGCCGGCGTTGCGCCGCCCGCCATTCCGGCGCAGCTGGCGCGTGCCGCCACCCAGGCCATCCAGTTCAATCCCGCCATGCGTGCGGCCCGGATCGGTAACCGCGCGGCCGAGACCGACGTCAAATCTGCGCGCTGGCTCTATGGCCCTAGCGTTTCCGTGAACGCCTTCGCTTTCGAAGGCGGAAGCGACATCGTTCGCAATGACAGGTTCACCGCCAATCTCGTCGTCGATCAGCCGATCTGGCAGGGCGGGCGGATCGGCGGCACCATTGATCGTGCCAAGGCCGCGGTTCGTCAAAGCGAAGCGGTGACGGACGAAACGGGGCAGGAGGTCGCGCTGCGCGTCACCAACGCGTTCTTCGAATATGTCCGCTCCGTCCAGCGGGCCCGGACGTTGGAGCAAGGCCTCGCCGAGCATCGCAATCTGGTCGGATCGATCGAGCGTCGTGTAACGCAGGAAGTAAGCCCGCGCGTCGACCTGGAACTCGCCCGTTCGCGCACGGCACAATTGCTTGAGCAGCAGACCACGGCGAATGCGTTGGCGTCGTCCAGCCTTCACCAACTGCGAGTGCTGCTCAACGATCCTGCTTTCACGCTGGATGAGGTGCCTCGCTACAACCCCGAGGTGCACCATCCCGACCCGGCCGGTGCCGTCGAGGCCGCGACCACCTGTTCCCCGACGCGGCGGCGGCTGCAAGCGGAGGCGCTCGTCGCCCGGGCCGACCAGCGCCTGGCCCGCGCGCAGGTGCTGCCGCGGGTCTCCGCTCAGTTCAGCAGCAACGAGGTGACTGGGGAGCGCGTGGGAATCGCCTTTAGCGCCTCGACCAATGGCGGGCTGTCGCAGTTCGAGGCGGCGCGTAGCGCAGCCTTGCGGCGGACGGCCGCCGAGACCCGGATCGGCGCCGTCGATCTTGACGTGCAGACAGCACTGGCCGCCGACTTCGCCGAGAACAGCTCGTCGCGCGACCGCGTTACCACCAGCACCGCCGCGGCGGCGGCCGCGCGGGCGGTGACCGACTCTTATCAGCGCCAGTTTGTCGTCGGGCGGCGCAGCTGGCTCGACGTGATGAATGCGGCCCTTGAAGCCGCCCAGTCCGATGTCGCGGTGACCGACGCCGAAACTAGTGCGATGGCCTCGGCCGCGCGCATTCTGCTCCGCACCTGCCGGTGGCAGCCCGAACCGTCCGTGAGCCGTCCATGACCGCACCACTTCCCGCACTGATCGAGCGGCTTGCCCGCGAACGCGGCGCCGATCTGCCGCCCGATTGGATCAGACCTGACACCGATCCCGAGCAGCTTGCGCGCGAGGACGGCTTGACGGCCCTGGCGGCAAATGCCGGCTGGACAATGCGTCCGGTCAGTGGCCGCCCGCGCGCCAACAAGCTGCCGTTGCTCGCCTTTTCGCCAGACCAGGGCTGGCTGCTCGCCGAGCAATGGGAGGGCAGGGACCGGCTGCGCGTGTGGGACGGCATGCCCCGCACTGTCGATTTTCATGGCGAGCTGGCGCTCTACGATATCGATCTGCCCCAGCCGGTCGTCGCGCGCCGGCACAGCTCGGCATTCGACGTATTCTGGCGTGCCATCATCGCACGCAAGGAAGTGCTGGTTGCCGCGACCATTGCGACAGTCATCGCCAACATCATTACGCTGGCGACCTCGCTTTACTCGATGCAGATCTACGACCGGGTTATCCCGCGCGCCGGCTATTCGACCCTGTGGGTGTTGACCGTCGGTGTGCTGGTCGCGCTGCTGATCGATTTCGCGTTGCGCACCACGCGCGCGCTGATGATCGAGCGTGAAGCCGCCAAGATCGATCAGGACGTGTCCGAATATTTCTTTGCGCGCGCGCAGGCGGTGCGGCTCGACGCGCGTCAGGCCGGCGTCGGCACGATGGCGGCGCAGCTGCGCGGCATGGAGCAGATCCGCGCGATGATGTCGTCCGGATCGCTGTTCCTGCTCGCCGATCTGCCCTTCGCGCTATTCTTTGTGGTGATCATCTATTTGCTCGGCGGCTGGCTCGCGATGGTTCCGCTGGTCAGCCTGCCGATCGCGCTGGTCATCGCCTGGGGCCTCGCCAAGCTCATCCGCAAGGACACTGACCGGGCCCAAGTCAGCGCCAATCGCAAGAACGGGCTGCTCGTGGAGTCGATCGACGCCGCCGAGACGATCAAGGCCAATCGCGGCGGCTGGCAGATGCTCGCCCGCTGGAATCGGCTGACCGAAGATGTGCACACCGCCGAAGATCCGGTGAAACGTTGGACGTCCACAGCAGGCTCGATCTTCTCGACGTTGCAGCAGATCACCTATGTCGCGTTGATCGCCTTTGGCGCGATCGAGGTGGCGCAGGGGCGGATGACAACGGGCGCGCTGATCGCCTGCGCGATCATCGCCGGCCGGGTGAACGGCCCGCTGGTGACGCAGTTGCCCAGCCTGATCGTGCAATGGGGCTATTCGCGCGCGTCGCTGCGTATGCTCGACCAGATTCTGCAGCTGCCGATGGACGAGGACCCTGACGTGCTGGGTCTGCGTCCGGCCCATCTCGGTGGCGTGCTGAAGCTTGAAGGCATCCGCTTCGCCTATCCGGGTGCGCGCGAAGGCATCGACGTGCCGCAGCTGGAGATCAAGGAAGGCGAACGCGTCGCCATTGTCGGCGGCATCGGCTCCGGAAAGACGACGTTGCTGCGCCTGCTAGCGGGTCTTTACCGGCCGCAGGCGGGGCGGGTGATGCTTGGCGGGCTGGATGCGTCGCAAATCGCGCCCGACGTGCTGCGCCAGCATATCGGCTACTTGGCCCAGGACTATCGGCTGGTGAACGGCACGCTACGCGAGAATCTGCTGCTCGGTCTGTCCAATCCCGGCGATGACGTGCTGATGGACGTCATCAACAAGAGTGGGCTGATGCCGCTGGTTTCCGCCCACCCGCGCGGGCTCGATCTGCCGATCGCCGAAGGGGGGCGCGGACTTTCCGGTGGTCAACGCACGCTTGTCGGCCTTACGCGTCTGCTGCTGGCCAAGCCGCCCGTGCTGTTGCTGGACGAGCCTACCGCCAACCTGGACGACCAGGTGGAGGGCATGGCGCTGGGTGCCGTCGCCGCGCAGCTCGGCACTTCGCGCACCTTGGTGGTCGTCACCCACAAATTGCGGCTGCTGTCGCTTGTCAATCGCGTGATCGTCATGATGAACGGCAAGGTCGTGCTCGACGGGCCGACCGCCGAGGTGGTCAAGGCGCTGCAAGGACCACCCAAGCAGCAAAAGGTCGCTGCGGTTCAGCCGGAGGCGGCCGCCTGATGCGATCGCGCACCTCCATCTGGGTCATCGCCCTGTCGTCGCTCGCGGTGCTCGGATTCCTGCTCTGGTCCGTCTGGGCCGATCTCGACCAGATCACCCGCGCGCGCGGCCAGGTCATTCCCACCGGGCGTGTGCAGACAGTGCAGGCGGCGACCGAAGGCACCGTCAACGCGATCATGGTCAAGGAAGGCGACCGCGTCGCCAAGGGACAGCTGCTCGTGGCGCTCGACCAGGTCAGCGCTGGTGCTGCGGTCGAGGAGGGCCGCGCCCGCGTCGCCGCCCTGCGCGCCTCGATGGCGCGCATCGAGGCGGAGCTGTTCAACCGGCCGCTGAGTTTCCCCTCTGATGTCGCGGGATTTCCGGAGGTCGCGAACAATCAGCGCATGCTGCTCGCGCGACGGCGGCAGGCGCTCAATGCTGATATCGCCGCGATCAGCGCGCAGCTCTCGCTCGCCCGGCAGGAGCTGGAGCTGAACCGGCCGCTGGTTGGTTCCGGCGACATCGCCCGTGCCGAATTGCTGCGCCTGCAAAGGTCGGTGTCGGACCTTTCAGGCCAGATCGCGAGCCGCCGCAGCCGCTACCTGCAGGAGCTGCAGACCGAATATACCCAGACCCAGGAACAGCTGACTACCGCCGAGCAGGGGCTGACGCAGCGTTCCGACCAACTCGGCAATGCCGAGCTACGCGCGCCGGCCGCGGGTGTGGTCAGCAACTTGCGGATCTCGACCGTCGGCGCAGTGCTGCGGCCGGGTGACGAGGTAATGCAGATCATCCCTGCAGGCGCGCGCCTGATCGTCGAGGCCAATCTCTCGCCGGCGGAGATCGCCTTCATCCGCCCGGGCCAGAGCGCCTCGGTCAAGTTCGATGCCTATGACTCGTCGGTCTATGGCGGTGCCGAAGGCAAGGTGATCTTCGTCAGCCCCGATACCACATCGGTACCAAGGCCCGAGGGCGGGCAAGACAGCTTCTACCGCGTGCAGCTCGCGGTCGACACGCGCACTATGCGGCCGAAGGAGCCGGGCGAACGGATCGAAATCCAGCCCGGGATGACGGCAACTGCGGAAATCAAGACCGGCACGACGACCGTGTTCCAGTATCTGACCAAGCCGATCCTGCGCACCACGTCGGAAGCGATGGGCGAGCGATAGATAGAGGCTCCCCGGTTACTGAGCTGCGATTTCTGCTGCCGAGGCGAGGTCCCGACGGTGTTTGGCAACGGCCACGAAATCCACAACATCAGCGCTTGGAAGATATTCCGGAACCAAGTTGCGAAGGATCGCGCGGATCCGCACAACGTCTCCCTTTTCGGCCGCGTCGGACAATCCGTTGAGCCGGTCGTTCAGCCCGTCCCAAGTGATGAACGCTTCGTGCGCGCGCATAATCCTCGGGTGTGAGGTTTGCTCGGAGGCGGTGCCGATCAACAGTTCTTCGTAAAGCTTTTCGCCGGGACGGAGGCCGACAAACTTGATCGCGATATCGCCGTCAGGATTGTCCTCGTCTCTGATAGAGAGGCCGGAAAGTTCGATCATGTTGCGCGCAAGATCAGCGATCCGGACGGGCTCTCCCATGTCCAGCACGAACACATCTCCCCCTCGGGCCATAGCCCCCGCCTGCAGCACAAGCTGAGCCGCTTCGGGGATTGTCATGAAGTAACGGGTGATCTCGGGATGCGTGATCGTAATTGGCCCACCGTTGCCGATCTGCTGGCGAAACAACGGAACTACAGAACCGCTCGAACCAAGCACGTTGCCGAAGCGAACCATGGAAAAACAGGTTTGTCCGCGACCATCGTCCTGCAGCGCCTGAAGAGCGATCTCGGCGAGACGCTTGGATGCGCCCATTACGTTGGTCGGGCGAACTGCCTTGTCGGTGCTGATCAGGACGAAGTTCGGCACCAGATGTTGCCTCGCGAGGAGAGCGATCGTCAGGGTGCCGAGCACGTTGTTGCGAACGCCTTCGACGGGATTGTGCTCGACCAGCGGGACATGTTTGTAGGCGGCGGCATGGTAAATGGTGTCGGGCCGCCAAGTCTCTATGATTTCGTCCATTCGTTTAGCGTCGACGACGGAAGCAAGCAGAGGAACCATCGCAAAACCCTCATCCGCGCGCCGGGCGTTGAGTTGGGTTAGTTCCTGGTGGATAGCGTAAAGATTATATTCGCTGTTATCGACCAGCAGCAGGTTCGCTGGCCGAGAAAGGGCGATCTGGCGGCAAAGCTCACTGCCGATCGAACCGCCAGCGCCGCTCACAAGAATGGTCTTGCCTTCGATGGCGCCGGTGAGCAGGCGTTCATCAGGCGGCACCGGAGAGCGGCCCAGCAGGTCCTCGATCTCCAGTTCCTTCAAGTTCGAAATGGTGACCCGGCCGCTCGCCATGTCCGCCAGACCCGGCAGAGTTCGGACGTGGACACCGAGCCGCTTCAGCTGCTTCACAATGTCCGCCCGCCGCGTCTGGGCAGCCGAAGGCAGAGCTAGCAAGATATCGGTGACGCTGAGCCGGGACACCGCCTCGCGCAGCCGATCAGGAGCCATGATGGGCAGATTGTTCAGGGTCGATCCTTGCAGCTCCCGTGCGTCATCGACGAAGCCGACCAGGTGCATTTCACCCGTCGACCGTACCGCCGAAGCGAGCTGACGTCCTGCGGCACCCGCGCCATAAATAAGCACCCTCGGAATGTCCCTGCGACGCCAGAGCGTGCGATAGCTTTCTCCAAGCAGCGCGCCGGCAATGCTGCGCGATCCGCCAAGCATCAGAAAGAGGACGAGGGGCTGAATGAAACCGACGGTCCGGGGCACCCCATCCACGCCGATAAAGGTGAATACCGTAGAGAAGATCGCGGTATGTATCGCGACCACCTTGAGCACCGTGAGGAGAGCGACGCCTCCCGAAAACCGAAAGATCGCACGATAAAGACCGAAAGTAATCGACAGCGGAATAACCGTCGTCAGCGTCAACAGCAGAGGGTAACCTGGCTCGCCCAACGGAGAAAGCCACTCGCCCAGACGTAGATAAAAAGCCGTCAAAACGGACGCTACGCATAGCGCCAGATCGCTGATCAACACGATCACCCGCTTCAGCGCTCGCGGCAGCGTTAAGACTTTTTCTACCAGCTTCAAACCTAATCACCGTTGGTTGTGGGGCGAGCGCGGCTTGGCCTGCCCGCAACGCGTCACTGGACGCATGACGCCACACTAATGCCTGTGGCGGAAAAGAGAAGGCATTGGCCGCCTGGCGGCCACCCACCGCAACGTTCACAAAACCTTAATCAGCAAACCCCATAAGCGGCATCGCGTCGGCACCAGAGCGGCGGGGCCGTTTCGACTCGCGCTCTGCTGCAAAGTTTCGCGGGCGGCGTTTTTTGTTGAAAGTGGCTCAAAACGGTGCATATGCGCTGTTAGCGGATTTGGTAAATGACAATGGGAGTGAACTGATGAGTTTTCGTAATGCAGCGACTGCGGTTGTCGCAGCCCTGACGTTGGTTGCGATGCCTTCGGCATCGATCGCGCAAACTGCTTCGGCTTCGAAGCTCTCGGTGACGTCGGCTCGTGACGGCGCCTCGGTCGAAGGCGAACAGCTGGCCGGCGGCAGCCTCATCATTGCCCTTCTCGCGGCAGCGGCGGTGATTGCCGGTATCCTGGTTGCGGCGGATAGCGACGACGATCCCGACAGCGCCTGATGCGTCTCGGGTGAAGTTAATCAAGGGGTGGCCTAGGCCACCCCTTTTTTTTGCCGTGCGCAGACCGATGTAGGCGCGAAGGAGATCGAGAGTGCAGGTTGCAACGTTTGCCGGCGGGTGTTTCTGGTGCACGGAGGCCGTGTTCAACGATGTGATCGGGGTAACTTCCGTCGAGAGCGGCTATACCGGCGGGCATCCTGCCAATCCAAGCTACGAGCAAATCTGCACTGGGAGGACCGGTCACGCGGAGGCGATCCGGATCGGGTTTGATCCCGCAGTTATCTCCTATTCGGACTTGCTCGACATATTTTTTCACACGCACGATCCGACTCAGCTGAACCGCCAGGGCAATGACGTGGGTACGCAATATCGTTCGGCGATCTTCCCCCACACGCCTGAACAGGAGCAGCAGGCTCAGCTGGCGATAGCGCGCGCTGCTGATGCCTGGCCGGCCCCGATTGTGACTACCATCGAACCGCTAGCCGATTGGTATCCGGCGGAGGCGTATCACCAGCAGTACTTCGCCCGCACTGGCGATCAGAACCCCTATTGCGTCGCCGTGATCGCACCGAAGCTTCGGAAATTTCGGAAGAGCTATGCGGAACGATTGAAAAGCAGGGACGATTGACAGCAAATACGATCACCCCGCGCGTTCATTACATCAGGAGCAAGTGTGTCGATGAAGCCTTTGCGAAAGGCCGTTTTCCCCGTGGCTGGCCTCGGCACCCGCAATCTGCCGGCCACGAAGTCCGTGCCCAAAGAAATGCTCCCCGTGGTCGATCGGCCGCTCATTCAATATGCGGTAGATGAAGCGCTGGCGGCGGGCATCGAGCAACTGATCTTCGTCACGGGGCGAGGCAAGAGCTCCTTGGAAGACTATTTCGACATTGCGTATGAGCTTGAGCACACGATGCGAGAGCGTGGCAAATCGCTCGAGCCGCTCCGGTCATCCCGCCTTGCGCCGGGTCAGATTGCTTATGTCCGGCAACAAGAGCCGCTCGGCCTCGGGCACGCCGTCTGGTGCGCCCGCCATCTGGTCGGCGATGAGCCCTTCGCCGTTTTGCTCACGGACGAACTCTTGTGGAACCCGGCCGATCCTTCGATCAAGCAGTTGGCGGAAACCTATGGAGAGAAGGGCGGCAACGTAATCTCGGTTCTCGAAGTGCCAAGCGAGCACACGCATCGTTATGGAATAGTCGATCCTGGCCTGATCGACGGTGATGTCGCCGAAGTGTGCGGCTTCGTCGAAAAGCCCGCTCCCGGTTCTGCCCCATCGCGTCTCGCCGCGATCGGACGCTACGTGCTTCAGCCAGAGGTGATGGTTATTCTCGATAAGGGTGAGAAGGGCGCAGGAGGCGAGATTCAACTTACCGATGCCCTTGCTCAGCTGATCGGCTCGCAGCCATTTCATTCCCGCGTCTACCGGGGCGAACGGTACGACTGTGGAGACAAGGCAGGTTTTGTGCAGGCGAACCTGGCCCTTGCTCTGGAACGTGAGGATATCGGCGCCGAGGTCAGGGCCTTTGCGAAGGCGCTGTTGTAGGCTGCCGCTAGTCGAGAGTTTCCCGTCGTGGCAGATTGAGCCAAGCGGCTGCCACGATGAACAATGCCATCATCAATGGCGTTCGCAGCGGATAATCCGACAGACTTGCAAGCGCGAGGAGGAGGGTTACGATGCTGCCCAGCCGGGCAAGTATGACACCGCGTCTATCGGCCGCCGGGCGCAGCCACGCCTTCCAACTCCAATACACCCACAGGATCGCAGCCGCGGCAAGAAGCAGCAACCCGGGTGCTCCGGCGGTAAGCGCAACTTCGATATACTCGTTATGGGCATGGTTGAGGTAGGTGCGGTCGAGTGCCCAATACGGCTCCGATACTTGGTACACTTCAACGAACGTACCGATCCCGGAACCCACAGGCATGTAGGCAGGGATCAGGGCGAGGATCGCCGGCCAGAAACGCAATCTCTCCTCGATCGAACTTCCGGTATCGAGCAGCCGGCCAAGCGCTCTGTCTTGCGCCGTCACGACGAACACAATGATAAGCGCTACGGCCAGTGCGACTGCCATGGCCACCATCAACCAAGGCCTTCTTCCGCTTCGCCGCCCAGTCCGCGGACGACTTAAATGGAGGAGCGCAGCGCTGCCGAGACCTGCAAGACCGAGCACCAGGCCCGCTCGAGAGCCGTTGACCAGGATGAGCGGGAATACGACCACAGCGGCGGCGACCGCCATGGCGCGCCGCCTCTGCCCTGGTTTCGAGCCACGGTCCTCGGCCGCGTCGACCCAAGCGGCAAGCATCGGGAACAGGCATGCAAGCAGAACGCCGGCATGATTGCGGTTGGCGAACAGGCCGACCGCCGAATCATTCGTGGTTTGAGCATAAAAGTACAACGGGCTCGCCGGTGGACCCGCCACTTGCATGATGCCGATCAGTCCTGATGCCAGGCCGATCAGGATGAGCAGGCCGAGCACCCGATAGCGGTCGGTTGGGCCGATGCTCATGATCAGGAGAAGGATCGCAGCCGGTATTGCGAGCGACGAGAGAGCGTTCCAGGTCATGCCCGGTACCATCGAGATGGGCCGCCAGGTGCCGGATAATCCTGCCACCCGCTCAATCTCGCTGACGATGCCGCGCCCGGGCAGGCTGGTCCACAGCGCGGGCGGAAGCGGGATCAGGTGCAGCACCGTCAAAGCCACCGTCGCCACGCCGAGCAGGATGAGAGGTCGCCACTCACTCCACGCCTTTCGATCACCGTACCAGATCGCAAAACCGAGGACGAGCACCGCTGCCGGGCGCAGGATCACGAGGGAAAGCACATCTGCCCTGGACGCGCCGCCGGTCAGCGCCACCAGGACGAGGAAGGCTGCCAATATCCGGAACCGCCAAAGGCGGGGATCAGAGACTGCTGAGAAACGCAACGCAGGTCTTTCGCGCATGAAAATGAGGGGCGGGGCGTAGATGACGCAAAGGCTCATCGAAGGCAATCAGGCGCGCGGGCGAGCTCGCACTAACGCTTTTCTACGCCGGACCTGATCGATGCGTCCCCACGGCCACCGCCCATTACCGTCTCCCACAGCAGTGCGAGGTCCCGTCTGGTCGACGGTTTGCGGAAATAGTCGAATTCGATTGCCGCCATCCGTGCAGGTTCCGACATGTCGACCCCTAAAACTTGGGCGGGTCCGGTCACGCCGGGTTTGATTTCGAACAGGCGCAGACGTTCTCGCTCCGTTATCAGCTCATGCTGCGAAGGAAGACACGGCCGCGGCCCGACTAGGGTCATGGACCCGGTAATAACATTTATCAGCTGTGGCAGTTCGTCGAACTTGAGCCGGCGTAGAATCGCACCCAGTCGAGTAATCCGACTTTCGCCGACGAGGTGCGACGCCACGTCCCCGGTACCGCTGAACATGGTCCGCAGCTTCAGGAGCGAAAAGGGCTTCTGACCTCGTCCAAGTCGTGTTTGCCGAAACAGCGGGGATCCCGGCGTTTCGATTCTGATCGCGATCATCAGCAGCAGGCAAAGCGGAAGAGCAAGCGGCAGGAGAGCGAGACTGATGCCGAGATCGATCGCACGTTTCATGATAGGCGCCGCAATGAGCTGGCCATGGCATCTTCAAGCGCAACCGGAGGCCGCCATCCCAACGCGTCTAGCGATGGGTCCGAATTGATTTCCAAATATCCGAGCAATCGGTCGCCAAGGCCCGGCCGGCGCGCGAGTTGCGCCGCGGTCGCAAGGAGTCGGGGCGGAAACGGAACCATTCGAGGAGGCTTGTTGAGCCCGGAAGCGACCGCCCTGATCAGTGCTGGGGTAGACAGGTGATTGTCCGCGATCAGCAGGATCTTGTCGGCTGCGCCCGGCGCCTCGCAGCAATGGACGACGGCGGAAGCGAGGTTGACGACATAGACGATGCTGCGCCTGTTGCGGATAGAGGCGAGCGGCAACGGAATGCCGCTTTCGACCAGTCTCGCCAACGTGCCGAAATTTCCGCGCATTCCGGGGCCGAAAACCATCGGCGGACGGATGATCGTCCACTCCGCGCCCGCCTGTTCGCATCGAGAACGGACCAGGGCCTCCGCGTCGGCCTTCGACCTGCCATACGCGTCCTCTGGAAGAAGGATATCGTCCACGTCCAAGGGCCGATTCGCGAAGGATCGCTCCGCCATCGCCTTGACCGAACTCATAAACACGAAACGTCGCACCCCAGCGTTCAGGGCTGCAGTGAGGAGATGATCGGTACCCTGAACATTGACCGCTTGGAAGCTCGCCTCGGCCTCCGCGTCGCTTTCCCCCGGTGTGGGGACCCGGGAGGCAAGGTGAATGACGACATCCGTTCCCCGCAGTTGCGCGGGGTCCAACCGGGCGTTTTCGAGATCCCCGGTCACGATCTCATCCGGAAGGCCTGATGCTACGCGCACCAGGGGCCGGGCAGAATGCCCTTTCTCCAGCAGTTCGGAGAGAACGGCCTGTCCGACAAATCCGGTCGCTCCAGAGACTGCTGCGATCATGCGATGCTCTCTGGGTCGAAAACATGCCCAGCTCTTCGCTGCTGGTTCGGCTCGCATTCGGGTGCGAGGTTCATCATGCCAAGAAGCTGATCCACGAAACGCTGGAGCGACAGATAGTAGCGCTCCTCGTCCGTAAGCGGTGGCAAGGGGGCGAGGTGATTGAAGTCGATGCCTTGGACATCGCTGGCCTTGTTGATGACGGCGACCCGCGACTGCAGCGACTTTGGCAAGAGGTCGGCGGCTACCCTGTTAAAGGTCAGCAGTCGTGTGCCTGCGATGAGGACCTCGAATGTGCGGGCGGTCATGCCGGTCTGGCCGGGGTGCGGGACGTCGAGTACAAACTTGCTCCGCCCGAACATCGTCGCGATGTCGTCCTTCGTGAACGGTGCATCGCGGACCAACGGGAACAACCGCCACACGCTCGGATCGAGTAGACCCTTCACTCCGAACAAGGCACGCGAATGGTAATAGAGCATCAGGTTCAGGCTCAGCCGTCGTGGTTTTTCGGTCGCCAGTAACTCGGCAAGGATTGCTGTGCGGGACGAATGCACCGTGCCGCAAAAGCCGATGTCGGAAACTGCATCACCGTCCGACGCAGAGCTTCGGTCGAAGAGGGGTTCTGCAAACAGCGGGATGTAGCTCATCCCAAACCGCTCACAATCCTTGGGATCGAAGCTGCCCGAAGACGTGGCAATGTCTAGATAGCTCGTGAACCGCGGTTTGTTGCGGGCGCTATCCCACATATAGAGGTGCACCCTCACCCCTCGCCCGATCAGCGCCTCGACGAATGGGCGATCGATCACCTCGACATCGACCAGCAGCACGTCGGTGCACGCCTTGGCTAAGATGTCGCTCCTTATGTTCGATAGATGGCTGTGCTTAGGCGATAACGGCCCATGATAGGCGCCGATCCTGTACAGAATCTTGTCTGCGACGCGGTTGGAATGCCGCTCATCGTAAACGACGGTGGCAAAGCCGCAGCGCTCAAAGCCGGCGGCGATCGCAGGAACGTAGGAAAAGAAGCTGGGTCCAACTATGCCCAGCTTTACCGATCCCGGCTCTAGCAACGGCCGGTGGGATGATGGCTGATTCATGAGGCGATCAGTTCGCCAGGCCTTTGGCCTTGAGCTCGGCCGTAGCCGCATCCAGCCGGTCGACATAGACGGGCTGGTCCGCTGCCCAACGGGCGAACCGCCCCAGGCCTTCCTGCAAGGTCACCTTGGGTTCGTAGCCCAGCCGGTCGCGTGCAACTGCAATGTCAGCGAAATTGTGCCTGATGTCTCCTATCCGGAACTGCCCAGTGACCGTCACCGGAACATCGAAGCCGGCGGCGTTTAACAGCGTGCGGGCGAGCGTATCGACCGACGTCGCTATACCGGACCCGATGTTGCAGATCAGAGTGTCCGTCTCGTCCGAGTGCAACGCGGCCATCAGTGCCGCCACTACATCGTCGATATGAACGAAATCGCGCGTCTCGAGCCCGTCTTCGTAGATCGGCAGACCCAAACCCTGTCGCGCACGATTGAAGAAGATCGAGATGATCCCGGTATAGGGGTTCTGAAGCGATTGACCTTCGCCATACACATTCTGAAGGCGCAGAATCCGGGACGAGAGGCCCAAGGCTTCGGATGCGGACGAGAGCAGGAGTTCCTGGGACGCCTTGGTCGCAGCATAAACCGACCCAGGCGCAAAACCCAGGCCCTCGGGCGTCGGAATCGGACGAAGGGGCGTGCCATCGGCGTCCAATACTTCCCATTCGGCGCGCTCAAGCTGAGCACGGGAGCGTGGCCGCGGCTGGACCAAGTGACCGGCCGCGTTGCGGAAAGCGCCTTCGCCGTACACGCTTCGGCTTGAAGTCAGAACGACTTTCGAAGGCCGCCGCGCCGCGCCGGCGAGCACCTCGAGGAGAGCTGCTGTGCCACCTTCGTTTACATCGACATAGTGCCGGATCCGGTACATGGATTGGGCTGTGCCGGTTTCCGCCGCGAGGTGGACCACAGCGTCCAACCCATCGATCAGATGCGAATGATTGCCGAGGTCCCTTACGTCGGCGCGTGTCAGACGAGCTCCTTGCGGGACGACGACTTCCGGTTTTTCGCCGTGAATTTGCGGCGACAGGTTGTCGAGCAACTCCACCTCGTGCCCTTCTGCAAGCAGCCGTCGTGTCAGCGCGCTGCCGATAAAGCCCATGCCACCCGTCACCAGAACCCGCATTCACGTCACCTTTTGTTGCTGGGCGGTGCGCGCAACTGCGGCCAAAAGGCCGAAAGTGTCGCGTGCTGTCCGCTCCCAGGAAAAAGCCTGCGCTTGTGCCACGCCCTGGGCGGCCCGCGCGGCGGTCGCCTTGGGGTTGTTCAGCGCCTCGCGCAAGCTCTCCGCTATGGTTCCAGGTTGCTCCGGGTCGAAATAGAGGAAGGCGCCGCCGCCAACTTCGGGCATCGGCGACCTCTCCGAAGAACAGATCGGGATGCCACACGCCATTGCCTCGATCAGAATGTTGGGCAGATTTTCGCAGGAAGAGGCGAACACCAGCAAATCGCTCTCCGCATAGATGCGCGGCAACTCGGCGTTGGCGATCTCGCCATGATAGCGAATGCGCACCCCGTCCGGATCGGAACGCCGGATGCTGGCTTCAACTTCAGGCAAATAGGCCGGGTTGGCGGGACCATAAAGATCCAACCGCGCATTGGGATATTCCCGCGCAAGCTGTGCGAAGGCATCGAGTACTTCGAGCTGATGCTTATAAGGTTCGAGCCGGCTGGGATAAACGACGCGAACGGGCTCATTCGCTTCGGGAAAGCGACGGTTGCCCGCTCGAAGCGGGCGGAAACGGTTATGATCCACGCCGTGAGAGATGACCGCCGTGATCGGTGCGCGGGCGCCGATCACCTCACGAGCCGTTTCAGACAAATAGATCAGCCCGTCTGCGCGTGCAAAACTGAGAAAGTTGATGCGTCGAAGCAGCCTTAGGCGAGCGCGGTCCCGGCTGAAGCGTGCATACATGCCCCAGAAATTCGGCCGAAAGGGCATCATGTTGCGGCTGATCGTGACGTAGGGTCGCACGTTGCCGAAGGCCACACCGCCGGGGGCGTAGAGTACGTCGCAGCCCAGCTGATTGAAGATCTTAGGCAAGCGATTGAAGATAAACCAAAGCCGCACCGGCAATGGCCGGTCCAATATGTCAAAACCGTGCTTGGTCGCCCACGGCCTGTTCGGGAACCAGGCGAGCACTCGCGGCGACCCGATCAGATGCACGTGCGTGAAGCCATCGCGCTCCGGATCCGCAGCTTCCAGAAGATTGCGGATGTAGTTGACGCCGCCGCCGTCGCGGATGTTGTGCAGATCAATCGCGATGATCATCGCGCGCCCCACCGCCAGCGCAACGCGGGCCCTTCGATGAATCGCCAGCTGAACACCCCGTAGGCCAGCACCGACAAGACCACTGCGGTAAGGTATGCGCCGAGCGGCCAGTTGGCCGCACCCGCGGCAATCAGCAGCTGAATGATCGGAAAATGGCAGAGGTATATGCCATAGGAAATATCTTGATTCCGGAAGATGTCGCGCGCCTGCGGCAAGGCGGACATCACGCCGATGATGGCGACCAGCGCCATGGCCTGCAAAGCGTCCCTAGGCCCAGCGCCGAGCAACAGCATGACAGCTGTTGCTCCGAGCAGAACCAAGAGGCGTGCACGGGAAAGATTGCCGCCCACATGGGCGAAAAGCGCTATGCCGAGACCAAAGAAGTGCAGCTGCCCAGGCAGCTGAAACTTGAACGACACAGGAATGGCGCGGCCAAGCTCGGCGGCTATCAGCTGAAGCGCGGGCCACCACGAGGTGCCGACCACGATCATGGCTGCCGCCAAAAGGCCGAAGGAGAAGCGGCGGGCAAGGTAGAACAGGATTGGCACGAGCGCATAGAACATGAGCTCGACCTTGATCGACCACAGCGCCCCGTTGATGACATTGAGTGGGTTGCTGGCGAAGACGCCCCCGATCTGCGGTTGAAGGAAGTTCAGCGCCGTCAGATTGGCGACAGCGAAGCGGGGAAGCTGCCCCCATTCCACGCGCTCTCCAGCCAAAAGCGCCTGGACGATCGCCAGTCCTGAGAACAGCAGTACGGCGGCTAGATAGCCTGGATAGATGCGCAGCAGCCGGCGCCGATAGAAGGTCAGCGGCTCGCGCAGCCGATCGTAGCTGCCGAAGACCAGGTATCCGCTCAGGATAAAGAAGCCCTGCACCGCAGCTTCCGAGTTCAGGATGATGCGGATGAGCAGGAAGCGGTCGGCTGCAAGGAGCGTGAATGCGTGCGAGAAGACAACCGAGGCCGCGAACAGCAGCCGCAGTTCGGCGATATTGTTCAGGCGAGTGCCCGGTGCAGCAGCTACCGGCTGCCGGGCACTCACCATGGTCGCCCCTTCCTTCATAACGTTGCGAACGATCAAACGCTCAGGCGAGACGGCTCGGGCGGTCGCCCAGTAGACGACATCCACATCGGCTGAGCTTGTGCAGCCACAGGCTCTCGCGTGAACAGCCATGTGGCGACCGCAAAGAGCATCAGAACGCCCGTTGATTGATCGAAGATGACGTCGCTGTTGGAGGAGAAGATCAGCGCGCGCATGCCGATAGCACCCAGGATCAGTCCCGCGACCGCCCCCGTTTGCGCTAGCCGGATATACAGCATGATCAGGAGCCCCGTCATGAACGGGGTGACGACGAACCCCAGCCAACGGAAATCCGCCCAGCCATAAATGAGGTAGGTGCCGGCGTTCACGCCCTCCAGGTACCGGGTAGCGAAAATCAGATCACGATCGACGATGTGCCAAAAAATGGCGCGCCCAATGTAAAGGCCCATCGCCGGCGGATCGGATGGCACATAGCCTTCTAGGGTCACCGACAGGTTCATGATCGCGGACGCACCTGAGTAGATGTAGATTTGCTCGTAAAGCCCCGTCGATGCGGTCATTCCCGTCACTCCGATCCCGCGTGCGTAGTTCATGGTGAGGAGCAGCACGAAGACAAGAAGGCCTGTGAATACCACCGCCACGCGCCGAGGCACCGTTCGCCAGAAGAAGTATTTAGCGGCGCGCGGGTGAAGCATGGAGACGAATACGCACGCGACCAGGAGAAAAACAGTGCTGCTCTTCTGCAGCGTCGCTGCTTGGCAAGCCAAGGCAAGAAGCATCGGTAACGCGTAGAGCTTCTTTCCAGTCTGGAACATGCGCGCGAAGAGCACAATCGCGACACTGTCCATGAACAAACTTAGAAAGCTGATCCAGCCGAGATGAAGGTTGGTTCTGCTCTCCGCGACTTGAAACTGGTCAAGATTAGGAAGATCGAGCAAGCCCGAACTGATATAGCCATACACGAATATGACGAGGCCAAGCGCGTAGAGCAGCAACGCGCGCGGCAGGCTTATCAGCGTGAGCACGCGCAGCTTGCCGTCGCTGCCCAGTCCCCAATCACCAAAGGCTTTTGCGGTCGCACATCCTACCCAGAAGGACACGAACGCCAGCGCGAGAGCGACATATACCGCAAAGGCGATCGGCCGGTTCAGGTGAATATAATAAGGCGACAGGAAGAATGGCGGAAAGTTAATAAGGACGAGCGCCGGAAGCCACGCCAGCAGGCCGATGGTGACGGGGTTAAGGTGGCTGCGCCACCACCATCGGCTGGCTGCGAACAGGATCGCCCACAGGATCAGCGTGAGAATTGCAATCAGCATGGCAGCCTACTTCACCGGCTCGGCGGAACCGTCAATCCAGCCGCGGAGCGATCGACGATATCGCTCATATGACAGGTTTTGGCGAGCATAGTCGACAAGCTGCTCCGCCTGCCGATCGCGTCTATCCGAATTGCCGATCGCATCATCGAGCACGGCAGCCCAATCATCCTCACGCTGCACTGGAAAGCCCAATTGCGAGGTATGCATGAGATCGCTGGCGATCCCCCGATCCGATGCCACGAACGGGACGCCTGCCGCGCAGTAGATGAAGAGCTTGCCCGCTCCACGCCAGAGGGAGTCTTCTGTCGGCTCTAGCCTGAACAGGCCGATGTCAAAGCTAGGAACCAGAGAGAACTCCCGTTCCTCATCCCAAGGTACGAAAATCACCTCGGCATTCTCAAAGGTGTAGTCGGCGGCCGACACGCCCATCAGCACCAGCTGAATGGGCCGACGTCGCGCGATCTCATCGAGAAGTGGGAGCAACGGCTCGATGAAGGGCAGGGTGGAAGGACTGCCCGTCCAACCTATTCGAACCTTGCCTTCCGCCTGCTTCACCTTGCGGCTAGCGGCGTAACGCGACGCATTCACCGGGCCGAAAAAGTGCCGCATCTTCGTGCTCTGACTGGAAAAGCGGGAGAGATAGCTCCGATTTTCAACAATCACGATATCGGCGCGCTTCACGATCAACGCGAGCAATCGGCTACGAAGGCGCCTTCGCCAGCCAACCCCGATACGATCCACTGGGTCAGAGAAATCGAAAATAACGCGCCGGCGCTTACCGACCTTGGCAAGAAGCACGAGCGGCCAGAGGATCAGCGACTCCTGGATCAACACTACGTCCGCTCGCCAGAACTGCCTGATCCATATCGGCAGGCGACGAAGCACACGTCGCAACAGCGCAACCTTCGGGATGCGTCCTGGCCCTGCAAAGCTGTCTGCAGCCACTTTGAACCCCTCGCCTTCCAGCCAGGCAAGATGGTCCCAGACCCGCAAACGGGAGCTGGCGCGGTCTCTGGCGCCGATCGCGAAAAGGAAGATCCTCACCTGCGATCCTCCCGTGTCTGATCCAGCACGGCTTCGACGGTTTGGCGAACCAGCAGAGCATATTGCGCGGAGTTGGCAGGCACATAGAGTTGCTCGAAGGAGGTTTGATTGATGCGCGGATCGCGGTCGCCAGCAATGCATCGCCGGACGAAGGAGAGCACATCTTCCAAACTCGTCGCGAGCGGCGGGTTCACGGCCGCGAGAAGATCCCGAAAGTGATTGAAGGCATAGAAGCGTGTGATCACATTATCCGGCGCGGTGCCCTCCACCGGGTCAAAGGCGATGTTTAAGATGGGACGACCGAGAGTCAGCGCATCGAGCGTGATCGTAGAGGCCATCGAGATGATGCATTCGCTGAGCGACAACTGGGCAGCCAGATGCTGCTCGTCGGCCTCACTCATCACCCGCTCGACATAGCGGTCACGGCGCCCGGGAACGAACAGATGCATCCGGGGGATATCTGCGAAATACGTTTCGTCTTCAGCCAGGCTGTATGGATGCAGGCGGACGATGATGCAGGTATCGTCCGGCAACTCGGCTGCCAACGCCGTCGCGACCTTCCTGATGATCTGGAACTCACGCGGTGGCTCACCAGGCGCCGTTCGAGTCAGGTCACCGTAAGAGGCGCTGTAGAGCACGAAGCGGGACCGGTTCTTGATTCCCAAAGAAGAGAGATAGGCTTTTGCATCGACGAACGGCGAGTGTTTCGACAGCAGGATGGATCGCGGATACCCGCCGATCACGATCTTATCCGCTGCGACTTCAAAGATGTCGGTAAGCTCGTTCGCCATCTGGCGATTCCACACCACGATGCGATCGACGGGAAACGGGAAAAAGCCTTTGGTCGTGAAATTGTCCCAGCTGCTTGCCACGGTAATATGGGGCAGGCTGCGCTCAACCGTCTCGCGGACGATCGGAAAATCCAGCGAGTTGACGAGCGACCGGGTGCTGATGACCAGTTCGGGATTTCCGGCGATCCATTCTTGCTTCTTGGACGCGGAAAGGAATTGGAGGGCGCGCCCATATAATCGCAGCGCGAGCGAGGTTCCCAGCAGCCTGCGAAGGCCAACCGCCATGCCGGCCTGCCAGCGTCGGGTACGCTTCCGCGCTATGCTCTGCTGAACATGGACGAAAACGTCAGAGAACAGGATCGGGTATAGCCGTTTCAGCAGGCCTTCGAGTCGGCCGTCACGATATTCCGGGAGTTCCGCGATCTCCACGCCCGACGCCCGCAACGCGTCGAGCTCCGGAAGCGACGGATTCTGGGTATATATGCGCAGCCGTACACCTGGAATTGATGTGAGTTCGCGCGCGACTCCTGTGTGCACGAAGTCGCGGATCGAAACGGCGTAGGGCAGGACCACGACGATCAGTCGTTGGCGGTCGCTAATCATGCAATGTTTCCGAGCGGAAGGTGCTGCGGTCAGGCCGGTTTCTGCCCGGCGACACAGATTTTGGGATAGACATGAGCGCGGTTATCGACAGCGCGCAACATACGCCGGGCGGCCCATGGCATCCGGCGGCCGCGAACGGTTCCATATTCCAGGAACGGAATAGTTTGCACGTTCACATACCAGGCGTTGATGAAGGCGCTCCTCCAGCCGTCTTCGTAATAGTACATCGCGGTGCCGTCTTCGGGATAACGGCTGTTGAAGATGGGCTCTTTCCGATGCTTGGAGATAGTCGGCTCGCGAAGCGCCACGAACCAGCCTCCTGGCTTCAACGCGCGCCAGGATTCTCGCAGCATGCCGACCAGATTGTCGGCGTGGTGCAGCACGGCGTCGCAGGTCACGATGTCGAAAGTGCCGTCCGCGACATCGATGCGGTGCATATCGCCCACGACATAGCGGATTTTCTCGGGCCGCGATTTCGAGAACAGCTTTAACGACACGTCTCGGAAGGCGAGGATCCGACTCTCGCTGAGTTCCACGCCGACAACTTCCTCAACAGTCTCGAATGACGACAGGTAGGATGACAGCCAGAAGCAACCGGCGCCCTGCTCTAGGATCCTGCCCTTGATCGGCACGCCGAGTTTACGAAAGTAAAGTTCGGAGCGATCCCAGCTCAGATGATCGCGCTTGAAGTTGAGGAACTTGGCACGCGACGCCTCATCACCCGCATAGAGCTCCGCGTTGTCGTCATCCTGCGACCATTCTTCGATCTGCCGCTGCGAGGTGTAATCCGATAGCGGCCAATGCTCCAAGGGCTGGGGGGTGATGTTGGACTGGTAAGACATCCTAGGATCCTACATTGATGCTGCTCGGAAAGTCGTCGGTAAGCTCATCCCCCTGGTCAGGCGGTGGGCTCGACCTGTGCGATACGCGCAGGCTGGCCCGGTCCAGAAACCAGGAACGGATCAGCGCCGCCGTGATGATTCCGAGCATGAAGACGACGAGGCTGGGAACAAGCCAAAGTATCCCGAATGTGACGGCGAGGCATAGAACGGACAGCGTATAGGCAAGTCCGACAGCTTTGTGATCCCCTGCGACGGACAAAATGGCGAACGAACCCTGTTGATGAGCGGCGGGCAGCAGCGCCAGAAAGGTTGCGAGTGTCATCAACTGAAACGGAACAAGCGCGAAGTCCGGTTTGTACCAGGAATACGCCAAGGCTGCGGTCGCCGAGATCGGGTAGAAGATTAGGCAAGTGAGCAGGGCGTTGCGCCGGATGAGCCGGAGCAGGCGGTCCCGTTCGGCGGGCGGTGAGGGGCGCGAGAGCACCGGATAGCTTCGTTGATAGGCGACGTTCATGGCGGCATTCGCAGGACCCAGTAGAGCCCGGGCGAGCCGATACATGGCGACGCTTGCGGGGGAGGCAACCGCTGCCAAGATGATGGTTTCGATCGGCACAATGGCGTTTTTGAAGGCGTTTGCGACTTGACCGCCCATTAGGAACACCAGGATTTCGCGCCTCAGCCTCGGCGTGCCGGCAGCGAACGTCTTAGCAAGGTGGGACCCGTGGCGCGCCGCCCCCATCAGAGCGATCGTCCTTACGAGATTGGGAATGGCCCCGACCAGCAGCAACATGATCGGAACGGGCCGCTCGGAGGAGACCATGACGGCACAGCATCCAGCCCAAGCCGTGATGCTCATCAGGTCGGCTCGGGCGATCAGGTCCGCGCGCTGGTTGAAGCGCAACCGGGCGATGGATCCGCCATGGCTGGAGCCGAGCGCGGTGGCAAATGCAAACGCCGCGACGCCAATGATCATGAGCGGCTGCGAGGGGCCGAAATAGGCGAGTGCACCGCCTGTGGAAATGAGCAGGATGGTGGCGACGGTAAGGATTTCCCACGTCGTTGCACGACGATACGCTTGGTCTACATGGAAATCATGCTGCGACATCAGGAAGAACACGAGGTCATGCGTGCGAAGCGTCAGGACCGTCGCTACCAACATGACCGCCGCCTGTAGCGTCATCATCGCGCCATAGGCGGCTGCCTCGAGGACGAGCGCCAGGCCCAGCCAGTAGACGCTGCTGGCACCGAAGTTGATGACGGCGAGCAGCGTCTCTCGTCGCTGACGGGCATATTCGATACTAGCGCGCAGCATCGACCTGCTCGAGGAAGACGTCGACCATGAACAATTCGACGGCTTCAAGCGATTCGTGCGTAAATCCGCCGATGTGCGGCGTGACCAGGATGCGGTCTCCGAGCTGATCGATCTGATTCCGTGTGGTTGGATCAAGCGGGTCCGGTTCGCCGTGCAGAACGTCCAGCGCCGCGCCGGCGAGCCGATGCTCCGATAGCGCACGAAACAAGGCCCCCTGGTCGACCAGCTCGCCCCGGGCGGTGTTGATGAGAATGGCATGCGCCGGCAAAAGGCCGATGATGTCGCTGCTTACGATGCCGGCCGTGTCATCGTGCATCGGCAGGTGGAGCGACAGCACATCGGCTCGTTGCAACGCCTCCGGAAATGCGCACCGGCGCCCCTGCGGGACCCTGTCCGGAATGACGTCGTGAGCGAGTACCTTGCAGCCGAACGCCGAATACAGCGTGTCTACTTGCCGGCCGATCCGGCCATAGCCCCAGATGACGACAGTCTTTCCGCTGAGTTCCGTACCCTTGTGCGGATAGCGGTCCCATCGGCCACCGCGTACTGCGGCGACTGAGGCCGGCAACCGGCGGATCAGGGCAAGTGCTAGCGCCAGCGTGTGTTCGGCAGTGGCTCGTATGCGATCCAGGAACTCGGTGCGGCCTCGCAGCGAAATGATTTGAACACCGGCCTGCTCGAAATAGCTGGTGTCGATATGATTAAGACCGGTGGTGGGCGAAACGATCCATCGAAGCGCCGGGTAGCCCTTATGGAAGCCCGCTCCCAGTCTGGATGCAAGCCTCACGAACACGGCCTCCACCCGATCCGGCTTGTCGCAAGACCCGCCCAGAACGACATCGTGATGCTGGCACAGCCGATCCAGTCCTGGCTGCGGAAACGCCTCAGGCTCCAGTATCTGGACCAGCACGGTCGCGCTCCAGTATTGCACTGGCGAGAAGAAGGTCGATCTCGGTGTCGATGTTCACCGACGAGGCCGGGCCCATGACATAGGGCTGCATCTCCGGACCGATGATGTCGCCGCTCGCCAGTTCTGGCGGGCCGAATACATAAATGGAACCGTTGCGATGGTAGACCGCGGGCAAATCCTGGCGTCGGACGGCCGATAGCTCGGGCATCAGCGAGACAAGTACCTCGTTTTCGATACGGTACATTCGGGCCGGGTGTGCATCCTCGCATCTGCACACACTGCATACCGGCTTCTCGCCGCCCTTCAGAAACAGCCTCACCGCCTCGTCGATGTCCGAAGGTTGGCGGAACGGCGAGGTCGGCTGAAGCAGAACTACGGCAGCAGGGGGCTCATTGCCCGGCCTGGTCGCCTGAAGGGCGTGCCGGACCGCGTCGATGACAGGACTATCGTCCGCAGCGATCGACAAAGGTCGAAGCACCGTCTCGACGCCCTGGTGATCCGCCAGTGCGATGATGTCGGGGTCGTCGCTGCTGACGATAACGCGCGTCAGGGAAGGTGCGGCTTTAGCCGCGGCGATTGTGTAATTGATCAGCGGGCGACCGCCTACAAGACGCTTGTTCTTGCCCGGAGCACCCTTCGATCCACCACGCGCTGGAATGATCGCGACGACTTCAACCATCGTGGAAGCGCTTGTGCGACGTCATCGAACTGGTCGCGATCAACTCTGCGATACGCTGGCCGGCCTGGCCATCGCCGTACAAAGAGCTGGAGGGATAGTGTCCGTGTGAAAGCTGAGCTGAGACTGCCTGGAGGATCGCTTCCTGTTCCCAACCGACATCGGCGACGTTGCTGCAGCGCTCGCGTCCGAGCTGGCGATCCCCGATGTTGACGACGGGGATGCCCAGAAATGCAGACTCCCTGATCCCGACGCTCGAGTTTCCGATCAGGCACCGCGCCTGCCGCAGCAATGCAAGGAACGCGCGCCCTTCCAGGTTCTTGATGAACCGCATATGTGCGCCGCCACCATGCTCCCGAAATACGCGAATCGCTTTCGAGGTGCCGTCGGAGCCTGCATCGACATTCGGCCAGAACAGCACCACAGGCATGTTCAACGACGAGACGATGTTCAAGATCATCGTCATCTGCTCGTAAGCATCGGCGTGATGATCCGTCTCCGGATGCTGGAGAACCACAATGAAGTCTTGTGTGACATCGACATGATCGCCGGTGCCCAGATGATCGAGCGTCTGCTGAACCTCGGCCGCATTGATCTGCATTGCCGCATGGGCCAGATCCACTGAAGGACAGCCGGTCACGAACACCTTCTCCGGTGGCTCGCCCATGCGACGCACGCGGTCGCCTGCCATTTCGGTACACACGAGGTGCAGATCGGCTAGCTTCGTGACGGCATGACGCACCTTCTCATCGATATTGCCCGTGATCTCTCCGCCTTGCACATGAACCAATGGGATGCCGAGATAGGCTGCCGCAATGGCAGTGCCCAAGGTTTCATAACGGTCGGCGATGGTGACCACCACGTCCGGTGCTTCCCTTCTGAGCAGAGCCGCAGTGTGGGACACTGTGTTGGACGTCGTGAGGGCCATGTTGATCAGGTCGTTGCCCTCCACGAACGTGAAGAGCTCGTCCAATACACGGAAGCCGTCCGAGCGGATCAGGTCGACGACCCGCCCATATCGATCGAGCAAAGCTGATCCGGAGCACAGAATACTCAGCTCCACATCTGGGAAGGTACGCAGCACCTCCAGAGCGGCTCGGATGCGAGAGTAGCTGGGCCGGGCGGTGACGGCGACGCAGATTTTCCTAGGCGACATCGTCGTGCTTCAACATGTGGTCCGCAGGGAGATCGCTGGCCGCAGTTCGCCCGATCAGCAACTCACGTTCTGCAAAGGTCAACCCGCCCGCCGGCTTCTTGTATCCGATCGCATCAGCGCCGATGATCTCTCCGCGAGTAATCGGCCGGTTAGTGAACAGGCTCCTTCCGAAGATGCTGCGCTCCTTGCCAAGGGCTGCGATCTGCGCATGTTTGTCGACGGCTGCGGCCCGCATGCGCCAGGCCATCTCGGCGCCTTGCACAAGCAGCGATAGCTTGTCGGGAGTAAGAGAAGAGGACACGTCCGGTCCAAACATCTTCTCGTGCAAGGTCAGGTGCACCTCGACGATAGATGCGCCCAAATAGCATGCGATCACGCCTGGATGGGGGGTGCCGGAATGATCCGAAAGGCCCACGGGAATAGCCGGCAACTTCCTCAGAAAGTCGCTCAGCACGTTCAGTCCGACTGCATCGGCCGGCGTTGGATACCGAGTCGTGCAATGGAGGAGAGCGACATCGTTGCCGCGCTCTTTAAGCCGCGATACGGCACTGATCGCCTCCTCGGGGGTCGCCAGCCCCGTTGAGAGGATCATGGGCTGACCGGTGTCGGCTATCCAATCGAGCAACTGCAGATTGCCGATCTCCCCCGACGCGATCTTCCAAAGCTTCATGTCGAGGGCATGCAGCCACTCGCAGGCTTTCACCGAAAAAGGGGAGCTCATGAAGACGATGCCGAGCGCATCGCAATGGAGTTTCAAGGCGCGCCATTGCTCGAACGTGAACTCCATCCGGCGCCAGTAATCATAGCGGCTGCCATCCTGCTTGCTGAACGGGATACGCCACGGCTCGTGCGGCGTGCTCTCTTCTGCCGCAATATGCGTCTGGAACTTGATCGCGTCGGCACCGCAATCACGCGCCACCTCTGCAAAGGCAAAGCAATTACCGAGGCTGCCCTCATGCGTTTGGGCGATCTCGGCGATGATGAAGGGGCGATGATCGGGACCGATTTCGCGATTGTCGAGCCGGATCATAGGCGCAGATCCGACTGGCCGAGATCAAGTACCGACTTTAGGTCGTACACGATGTGGTTGTCTTTGCCGAAGCTGCGGATCTTCTCGGCGCCCATTGCGACGATTTGATCATGTCTGACGGCAATAATCACCGCGTCGTAGGCGCCTGGGGCGGGAGCAGGAGTTAACTCAAGCCCATATTCGTGCCGTACCTCGTCGGCATCCACCCAGGGGTCGAAGATGTCGACGGAGCATTCATAGGCGCGCAGCTCTTCGACTATGTCCACGATCCGGGTGTTGCGGATATCGGGGCAGTTTTCCTTGAAGGCGAAACCCATGATCAGGACATTGCATTCGTTTACGTGGATGCGCTTCTGCAGCATCTTTTTGATCAGCTGTGACACGACATAGCTGCCCATCCCGTCGTTCAGGCGCCGGCCGGCGAGAATGATCTGGGGATGGTAGCCGATGGCCTCAGCCTTGTACGTCAGATAATATGGATCGACGCCAATGCAGTGGCCGCCAACCAGGCCGGGGCGGAACGGCAGGAAGTTCCATTTGGTCCCCGCGGCTTCCAGCACCGACTCGGTGTCGATGCCCATCTTGTTGAAGATGATAGCGAGCTCGTTGATCAGCGCGATGTTGAGGTCACGCTGCGTGTTCTCGATCACCTTGGCCGCCTCGGCGACCTTGATCGACTGCGCCCGGTAGGTGCCCGCCACGATGATCTGGCGGTAAAGATCGTCGACCAGGCTCGCCACCTCATCGGTGGACCCGCTCGTGACCTTACGGATCGAGGGTAGCCGATGTTCTTTGTCGCCAGGGTTGATCCGTTCCGGACTGTAGCCGCAGAAAAAGTCGGCGTTGAACTCAAGACCGGATTCGCGCTCGAGAACGGGAACGCACTCCTCTTCGGTCGCGCCAGGAAAGACAGTCGATTCGTAGATCACGATGTCGCCGCGCTTCAAGACGCGTCCGACCGTGCGCGATGCCTTGATCAGCGGCGTAAGGTCCGGTTGCTTATGGGCGTCGATCGGCGTCGGAACCGTGACGATATAGCAGTTGGACCCTCTCAGCTCTTCCGGATCGGTGGCGAAGCGCAACTGCGCGGCCGCGTCCAGCTCCTCCGCTTGCACCTCCAAGGTCCGGTCGTGCCCTGTCCGCAACTCGCCCACCCGAGCCGCGTCGATGTCGAAGCCAAGCACCGGCCGCCGTTTTCCAAACTCCACGGCGAGCGGTAAGCCAACATAGCCCAGTCCAATGACCGCGACCTTCAACTCATCAAGACTCGGGAGCACCGACACTCCTTCACCCGTCATTTCTGGTAATACTCCCTAAACCACGTGACGAAGCGATCGACGCCGACCCGATAGTCCGTATCCGGACAAGAGCCTGTGAGACGCTGAAGAAGAGACGTGTCCGCCCATGTCGCCGGCACGTCCCCTGCCTGCATTGGCAGGTAATTCCGTTTCGCCTTAATGCCGAGACTCTGTTCGGCCGCTTCAATAAAGTCCAGCAGGCGAACCTGGTCCGAGTTGCCGATGTTCACGACCCGCCAAGGTGCGACAGGGCTGAGCGAGTCACCCGGCAGGATGTCGTCGGGCGCCGCCGGCCGCACGGGAACCGCATCGATCAGAGCGCGAATGCTCCGGACTAGATCATCGATGTAGGTGAAGTCGCGGTGCATGTTGCCTTGATTGTAGATGTCGATCGCCCGGCCCTCGATCATCGCATCCACGAACTTGAAAAGCGCCATGTCCGGACGTCCCCACGGGCCATAGACCGTGAAAAAGCGGAACATCGTCGTGGGGAGATCCCATAGGTGCGCATATGCATGGCTCATCGATTCCGTGGCCTTCTTCGTGGCCGCATAGATCGTGAGCTGCGTGTCAGCCTTTTGAGTCTCGGCAAATGGCATGTCGTCATTGGCGCCGTACACGGATGAAGTCGACGCCATCAGAAGGTGCCTGACATCGTTCCGCCTCGCGGCCTCCATGACGTTGAAGGTGCCGATCACGTTTGAATCGAGATAGGCGCGGGGATTTTCCAGACTGTAGCGAACACCTGCCTGAGCAGCTAGGTGTACGATCACGTCAGGCTTGAAGGCGTCGGCTGCACGGTCGACGCTGGAAGTATCTTCGAGCATGGCGATACACGGTTGAAAGCGGCTCCACCCGCCGAGCATCTCGTGCCGCTTCTCTTTAAGACGTACGTCGTAATAGTCGGTCAGGCCGTCAAGGCCGAGCACATCATGGCCCTCTTCAAGCAGCAAGCAGCTGAGGTGAAAGCCGATGAATCCGGCGCTGCCTGTGACGAGGATCTTCATGCGAGTACCTGAGACTGAAACGGTCAAGCGGCGGGGCGGAAGGCGCGCCGCCAGGCGTCATAGTTCAGCCATTGCCAGATGAAAAAGGCGTTGTCGCCGTGCCCGTCGCAAAACGAGTCGAAGCTGCTCTGCACCGCCTGAGGGTCGAACACACCGCTCGCGCGGAAATCCGCACTCGCGATTACGTCCTGGATGCAGTCTCGCAATGGCCCCCTGATCCATTCGCGTTGCGGGGTGACAACGCCGCGCTTCGGCGTGGCCGCACCGCCGTCCGGAGCGATCTTGCCGACCAGTTGCCGCAGGACATGCTTGCCGGTCTCGCCTCGCAGCTTCTGCTCGTCTGGTAAAGCGAAGCAATATTCGACCACGCGGTGGTCCAAAAACGGGGGACGGAGTTCCAGGCCGAAAGCCATCGAAAGCCGATCGTTCATCCGCAAGACGCGTGGGAGCTTGGCATGGCGCACGTCTCGGTAGAGGCGGTTGTTCAGGTCCGATCGATAGGGTTGCGCTATGGCGAGTGCGGGATCGGGCGCCTCTGGCAGTCCCCGCGAAAGCGTTTCCGGCCGCAGGAAACTGCTGCCGTCCTGGTAGATGCCGGCCTGCCGGGGCGAGCGATAATAGCCGTAGCCGGCCAGCATCTCGTCCATGCCCTGGCCTTCCAGGACCACGGTCACGCCCGCCTGCCGCACGGTGCGATGAAGATTATAATAGGCTAGGGTACCGATGCCGCCAAACGGTGCCTCTTCGGCCCACATAAGCGGGTCGATCATCGACCATGCCTGCTCCGGTCCCAAGCGGGCGACATGCTGAGTCCATTTCTTTCGCCGAGGAACGCTCGCTGCGAACCCGCTCTCGTCATATCGTGGGTCGTCGAAGCCGGCGGTGAAGCAGTTGAGCGAATCCTCCCCCACATCCGATTGATCGACCAGCGCCAGAAGCGCCGTCGAGTCGAGCCCACCCGAAAGATTCACGCCAAGCGGCACGTCGCTACGAAGCTGAAGGCGCACCGAATCCTTAAGGATGGCGTGCAATCCCTCGCATGCCTCGACATCGCTGACTGCGTCCCGCTCCGCCACATCCGCCAGGCTCCAATATCGCCTTATGCGATAGGAGCCGTTCTGCCACACCAGGACATGGCCGGGAGCCAAGCTGGAGACGCCTGCGAAGAAGGTGGCGTTGGCGTGATCGTAGATGCCGTGGTGCAAATAGCTTGCCCAGCTTTCCCAGTCGGTCCGGGCCGGAACTCCGGCCGCCAGCAACGCCTTGACCTCAGAGGCGAAGAACAACGCCTGTCCGTGCTCAGCGTAGTGGAAGGGTTTTACCCCAAGATGGTCGCGCGCACAGAAAAGCCGCTTCGCGTCCTCATCCCAGATGGCGAAGGCGAAGATTCCGACGAAATGATTGACGCAGTCATCGCCCCACTTGCGGTAAGCCGCCAGTATCGTTTCAGAATCAGAGTGGCTTCGAAACGGATAGTCCGACAGCTCGGCGGCGAGTTCGCGGTAATTATAGATTTCGCCGTTGAAGATCAGCCACAGCCGGCCGCTGCTGTCGCACATCGGCTGCGATCCGGCGTCGCTCAGATCGATGATGCTGAGCCGATTGTGAGCGAGGCCGCAGAGCCGCTGCGGGTCGGTATAATGGCCGTCGCCGTCGGGACCGCGATGAGACAGCGCACGCGTCATCGCCGTAAGCTGAGCGTCGGTCCAACCCGCGCCTGCAACGCCAGATATGCCGCACAAGGGAGCTAGCGGCCCTTCACCGCGAACAAGCGATGGTGGCCCTGGCCGATCACTAGCTCCATAGCAGCCGTATCGGTCATTCGTCCGGAGGCGACTTCCTCCTCGAACCAGGCGATAGTATCGACAACAGCTCGGGCCATTGCATGTGCTTGACGGAACAAGGTTGCCTTGCCGCCATTCTCGCTGCTCGTACCGCCGGCCAAGAGCTGCACCAGCACTTCGAGGTCCTCGCGATAGTCGCGAAGGCTATGCTCGTGATCCAGTCTCGCTTCGGGACCCCAGCGCGTGATCTCTCCAAGACCCCGGTGACGAAGCATCCCCTCCAGCCGGCTCCAGTGGAAGAAATCGAACTTGGGGCAGTATAGGTCATCGATGAAGGTGCGGCGTTTGTTGCTGGCGATCCCGCTTCGCTCGACCGCTGCCTCCATGGCGTTCTGTCCGATTTCGGCGGCAAGCGGTTTGAGTAGCTGGATTAGCGGCCAGCGCATTCCTCCCGTCGCATAGACCAGCATGTAAAGCATCCCGCCGGGCTTCAGCACGCGGACAAGCTCATCCAGAGCACGGTCGTCATTTCCCACATGCATGAGGACGCCAGCGCACCAGACCACATCGAAATGGTCGTCCGGATACGGAATGGCCTCAACCGATGCTTGCTGAAAAGAGGCATTGGGCAAGCTCGCAGCCCGCCGGCGTGCATCCTCGATGCCTTCAGCACCGATGTCGATGCCATGCGCCTCTGTGGCGCCCAGGCGAGCCATCGCGATCGTGTTGCGCCCTCCGCCGCAACCCGCATCCAGGCAGATCTTGCCCTCGAAAAAGCGGGGATCGAATCCGATCACGTCGAGCCTGCGGGTGAAGAGCCGAACCGACTCCTCGAAGAGCTTTTGATTATAGGGCCCCCACAGACTTCCGAATAATGCGCCGGTCTTCTGATCGAAGTCGGACTGCACAGCTGCGCTCATTGGTAACCTTTACGGGCAAAAAGACGATGATGCCCCTGACCGATCACGACTGTTTCGGCGTGATTCCGGGAGATTGCTCCCGCTTCGACCTGGTGCTCGAGTCCGGCAATCGTCTCGATAGTCGCTCGTGTCAACGCCAGGGCGACTCTGAACAACTCCTCATCGATGCCGATGTCTGCGCCGGCCTCCCACATTCGGCCCAACGTCTCGAGATCGGCGCGATAGGAGCCGAGATCCTGCTCATGATCGAGCCGGGCAGTTTTGGGCCAACGACTGATGCCGGTCAGCTGATGCTTCTCCAACATACGACGAAGTCGATCCCAGCTGAAGAAGTCCAGCTTGGGGCAGAAAAGATCATCAAGGAACATGCTGCGACTGTTCGGGGCCATTCCGGATGCGTCCACGGCCCGGTCGATTGCCGTCTCGCCGATCTGGGCAGCAATCGGGCGCAAGGTCTGGATCAGCGGCCAGCGAAGACCCTCGGTGGCATAAACCAGCAGGTAAAGAATGCCACCGGGCTTAAGAACGCGCACCAGCTCAGAAAGCGCGTGGTCCGCATCGTCGGTGATCATCAGGACTCCGGCGCACCAAACCATGTCGAACATGCGGTCGGGAAAGGGCAAATCTAGCACCGACGCATGGTGAACCTTGACGTTTGAGAAGCTGGAGGTTCGCTGACGAGCGGTCTCGACTCCCTGGGCCGCGATGTCCACCGCGTGGACCTGGCCAGCGCCCAGCCGCGCCATGGCCAGGCTGTTGCGTCCTCCGCCGCAGCCGGCATCCAGGACGGTCTGGCCGCGCAGCCACTCCGGATCGAAGTCGACCAAGGCCAGGCGTCGGCTGAACAAATTCACCGATTGTTCGAACAGGGCGTTGTCATATGGCGCCCACAGCTTGCCGAATAACTGTCCGGTGTCTCGTTCCAGATCTGTACGCAACATGCACGCCCCCCTTGAAGGAGGCTCAGGCTAGGCGGGCATTAGTGCCGAGTGTCAACGAAAGGGCGGCGGCCTAGCCTGTCGGTGCGGCGAAGCGTTGCAAGTCGAGCTCGCTTATCTCGACCTCCCCGGCCGCGCCCTCGTCGCTGCGCACTGCCAGCTCCAGGCGTATGCCCGAGCAGCGTTCCGGAACGACGAATGAAAACGACTGTGTCCCTCGCGCGCTCGGGTATGTCTGGCTGCCGACGGCCTGACTGCTGGTGCCGCGCAGGCAAGTCACTGTCCACCCCAGCGCCACAGGCTGCGCTCCTTCTGGCGTACTCGCGGCGAAAACAAGTCGGTAAGGCCCAGGCGCAACTTGAAGAATGCGAGTGGCGGCGACACCTCGCACGTCGGCGGCGACACGCATACCGAGGCGGTGCTTTCCGATCGGCTCCGCCCGAATATCGGCATCATCGGTAAGCTGCCATGAAAGCGGAGCGAAGTTCTGGTCAAGCGTGGCTTGGTTGAATCCAGCCTTTTCAAGCAATTGAGGCCTGCTGCCCGGCAGGTTCGCAGCAAAGGCTTTTGCGCCTGCCACATCGCCGCGGGCTGCGAATCGGTGGAGCAGCTCGCGCATATCGGTCAGCAGCCGAGTGTCGCTGGTCAGGCCGGCTGACGTAATCAGGCTCGCTACTGCAGCGGGCGGAGCGCTGCTTTGCGCGTGTGCCATGAACGCGCGCGTCCAGAACCGCTGCCGCTTCAACTGCTCGGCAAGCTCCATACGAATGGCGAGGTCGTCGAGTGCGTTGGCAAGGATTGGAAAGAGCAATGGCTCCAGGGTGTCGGACGTGGTCAGCGCGACATCGTAATGATGCAGTGCCTCTGCGATGCGGTTCTGTCTCACGCCTGCTTCGATAAGCCAAAGCTGCGTGAACTGGTCTCGCCGGGAGATGCGCTCGGCGAGCTCGACCGCACGCTTCGCGCCGGCTCCATCCCGCGATAACTCGCGCCCGATGCCAAGCTGCCGCAGCAAGGGAGCATGCAAGGTGCTGCTCTGCAGAGCATGCCGCACCTCGGCTATGTCCCCATCCGTAATTAGCAGGGTTTTGGCTCCGCTGGTGAGCTTTCGATCCAGCAGCTTCCCCAATGCGCGCGGATTTCCGCTGTCCAGCTGTATAGCAAGCGCCGGGCTGCGCCTGGCGAGCACATGCCCGGCGGACTCCCGTGCTGCCAGCGCGGCTACCGCTACCGTCAGGACCGCGAAGGCTGCCGCGCGGATCGTCAGCCGAGCCACAGAGTCTTAAGCCTGCTTGGTCTCGCCATAGCGCTCTCCGCCATAGCCATAGCCATAGCCATAGCCGTACCCGTAGCCGCTGCTTCTCTGCGCAAGCTTGGTGAGCACGACGCCGAAAATATTGGCGTGCACCATCTGTAGCCGCGCAATCGAGGAGCGAACGCCGCGCAACGGCACGCCCTGGGACTCGACGACCAAGACGCATCCTTCCACTGCACGGCTGAGGATAGGCGCATCGGTCAGGCCCAAGATGGGAGGAGAGTCGATAATAATGTGATCGAACTCTTCGCTTACCTCCGCGATGAGCTTGCGCAACCGGTCTCCGCTGAGAAGCTCAGCTGCGCTTGGCGGGGTCGGGCCGGCCGAGATGACGGACAAACCCTTGAAGACCGAATCATGCACGAGGCCGCGCCAATCATCCTCACCGGCAAGGAAGTTGCTCAGACCCTTGTTATTCGGGATTCCGGTCAGCGAGTGAACCGAGGGCGATCGCATATCGCCATCGATGAGCAGCACCTTCTTGTCGGTCCTTCCCAGAATGGCGGCCAGAGCAAAGGACGTGGAACTCTTGCCCTCGGCCGGTCTGGTACTCGTCACCGAGAGCGAGCGCGGGAAGCCGTGGTTGGTCGAAAAGGCAAGGTTCGATCGGATGCTGAAATAAGCATCGTAGAGATGCGATTTGGTGTCGTTGATCTCCTGTAACACGTCGCCTTCGACAGCCGGCGTATTGCCGAGAACAGGAAGCCCCAAAGCGTTCTGCACCTGTCCAGGATCCCGAATACCCTCATCGAGCTGCTCCAACGCGATTGCCGCTGCCGCCCCGAGCACGACGCCCACGACAATCGAGAGCAGCAAATTCAGGAACATGTTGGGTGACGAGGTAGTCGTGGGGATCTGCGCGGGCTCGACAACCGAAATGTTGTTCGCGCCCACCGTTCCTGCGACGCCGATCTCCTTGTACCTCTGCAGCAGCGCGTCGTACAATTGACGGTTCGTATCCGCTTCACGCTGGTAGATATTGTGCTGGATACTTGCCCGCTGCTGATTGGACAGACCGGCACGCAAACCCTCTACTTGCTGACGCAGGGCGTTTTCCCGCTGCACCGACTGCCGGTATTCCTGCTCCCTTACGGCCGAGATGCGGTTTGTTTCCTGGCCGATGGCAGCATCAAGGGCCCCGAGCTGTTGGGTAGCCGCCTGGATTTCGGGATAGCCGGATTCGAACTGGCTGAGCAACTTGGCTCGCTCGCCCGCGATCTGGGCACGTTGTTGGCGCAACGCTGAAAGACCGGAGCTGGTCAATGCTTCGGTCGCATAGGCACCGCTTCCCCGGCGGCTTTCCGCCATGACACGCGCCTCGATTGCAGCATTCAGCGCAGTATTCAGCGCGTCAAGGTTAGCAGCCGCCAAGGTACGATTAGCCTGGGTGCGCCCTTCGGCATCCCGGACCTGGTCCAGCGTAACGATGTTGGCCTGCGCCGCATAAGCGACGGCCTGGCGTTCCGACTGCTCAAGCCGCTCGCGCAAGGTTGCAAGGCGCTGTTCGAGAAAGCGCCGCGCGTCGGCCGTCGAGGCGAACTGCCGATCCATGCTTACGGCGATGAACGCCGTCGCCCAAGCGTTGACGATGCGCGACGACATGTCGGGCGTACGGGATGTATAGTTGATGTTGACGAGGCGCGAGGTGCGCACCGGTGAAATGTCGATGTTACGCAGCAACAGGTCGACTGCGAGCTTTTCTCGCGCGGCTCGCGCGGCTCGGCTACGGGCGCCGCCATTCACCTCATCCTGCTCGGCGATGTCGACACCGTGCGCGCCGAAAAACTCGGCGTTTTGGTCCAGCCGCAGATCCCGCGCGACCCGCTCAGCGACTGGACGGGTACGTAGCAACGAATATTGCGTCGAGTAGAATTCCATATCGGAACCCGCCTGTTCGGCTTCCAGTCCCTGGACATTCGTGACCTGCTTCTGCTTGCGCTCGATCTCCATCTGCGCCCGCGCAGTGTACAAAGGCGGCATCAGCATCGTGACGACCAGCCCGACTACGAAGCAGGCGAGGACGATGCTGGCCAGAATCCAGCGTCGCCGGACGAGGATATGCCAATATTGAAGCAGAACGGGGGGAACCCCGCTGCTGACGACCTTGGTTTGCTGCCGCTGCTCCGAGTTGTCGGGCGGCAGGAAGTCTTCGAACGTGTTGGAGAGAAGATTCATTTGAGTTCCAATGGCTCGTTCGCTGACGTCATCACTGAAGAAGAAGAATGAGCGGAGTGGTGAGCAGCGGCGCCGTCTGCAGCACGTCACGGAAGACCCGGCGTGCCTGGGACTCGCCCACGGCCACGACGTCCCCGGCATAGACTTCCGGATCAGCGTAGTTGCCGTTTCGAATTGCTCTGAGATCGTACACGGCCGCATAGCGGCGGTCGCCGACAGTGCGGAACACCAGAACCTGGCTCAGCCTGCTGAACTCCGTCGTGCCCTTGGCGCGGGCGATGGCCTGGAGCAAGGTGACATTGCCGATCACCGGGTAAACGCCAGGCTCCTTCACTTCCCCTTCAACGGTCAGCAACTGGCTGAACGTCTCGCGAAGATTGACAGAAACCTGAGGGTTTCGAATGAACCGCCCGCGCAGTCGCTCGGCGATCGCCAGTGCAACTTCGTTGGGCGTACGGCCCTGCGCTTCGACTTCGCCGATAAGGGGGAACGTCAAGCGACCGCCCGCATCCACCTGAATCTCTCTGTTCGAAAGCGCTTCGACCCCGAACACATCAATCGTCAGCTTATCGAAAGGACCGACGAAATAAGGGCGCGTCGACCCGAGATCCGCACGCCCGGGCGGCGGCAGGCTCGCCGCGTCCACAACTGTTATTCCGCTCGCGCCGCCGATACGTTGCGGCCCCGCGCAGCCGACCGCCATCGTGATCAGAAGCAGGGCGGCGGGGATATGTGCACGCATACTCAAAAGCGGTCCTTACCTAATCCTTCGATGATCGAGACACCTGAGACAGGCGAAACGGGCACGCGATTAGCGCGTCATGCCTGCATTGGCCAGCGCCCGTGGCGAAGAGTTCCAACTTACCCGCGAAGGCTGGCGCTTGGCCGACACTCGCTTCGATCCTTGTTACTCTAGCCAAAAAATATCGGCCTGTGAACAATGTTGTGGTTAGGGCCCGTACCGCACCCAACGTGGCCTCTGATGACTTTTTCGGCGGACAGCCGCAAAGCCGAACTCATGACGAGAGAATCACGCGTGGATGGCAGTTGGTCCCGCCGGCGGGCAATGTCGGGGCTGTGCGCGGCTTCGGTCGCTGGATTGGCAACCGCTTGCGACGAGCGTGCGGCGGGTTCAACCCCAGCCAGAGTGCTGTCGGTGCGGCACCTCGGCGCCATTGGCGATGGCCGCGCAGACGATAGCCGGGCGTTCCAGGCGGCGCACGATGCATTGCCGGGAGGTGGAACGATCGAGGTACCGCCAGGCCGCTACCGCGTGGGGACGGTTCGCATCTCCAACCGCGACATTGTCTTCCGGCTTGCGGAGGGAGCGATACTGATCAAGCACGGGTCGGCTGGACCGGAAGCACGCGGAATGTTCGCGATCGAAGGGTTGCGCCAGGCCGGGTTCAAGCTGATCGGTGGCATGATCGACCTAAATGGAGAAGGACCGAACGGAATTGGCGTTCCCGGCCGAATTCCGAACGCCTATGCGTCGCAGACCGTGCCGACTATCCGCGCACTGGCGGGCCCCTCCAATGCCGCCGTGTTCGCATTGCGGAGCTCCGGCCTGACGGTCGAGCATGTCAGCATCCGCAATTCAGGCGAGAACGGATTGCTATTCCGCAACTGTGGAGATGTGAGTGTCAGCGGCTGCAGCTTTGAGAACCTCGCAAACTACGGCGTGGAGTTCTCGCTGGTACCGCTTACCTTCGACGGATCTCGGGCCCCGATGCCGACGCGCGGCCGATGCGCCGTCCGCAACTGTACTTTCACCGACATCGACGATTATGGCTTGGGTACAGGCAACGGCGTCGGTGTCGGGGGAGGCGGTGCCGACCAGTCTCGTCATACCGATTACGCGGTGGAAGACTGCCGCTTTGTCCGGTGCCAGCGCGACATCCATTTCGAACTGCCCAAGGGCGTCATCTCCAACCTGCGCATCTCAAGCATCCGCTCGGTCGAGGCGAGGCAGGGAAGCCTTGGCCTGATCGGCGTCGGACATTGTGTCGTCGATGGCTATGACATCCGCGATGCGGGCACCGCCGCCAATGCTCTGCTGGGACCGCGTCCGGACATCTACGGCATGGTCCTCTCGACCTCGTTCCGCCGCGTGACCTTGCGCAATGTCACGGTCGTCGACGGTCGACAGGCGGCGATTCGCCGCGGTTCGCGTGCTTCGCTGCGTCGGGGTAGTGCGACGATGGAAGTCACCGACCTTGAACTTGGCGCGGAACATGTGGGCGCTTTCGTCGGAGTAATGGGCGGCAACCCGGAGGGCGTCTGTTACATCGGGCGTGTGGTCGCCATTCTGTCTCCGACCCGAGCCACGCTTGACGTGCCGGCCGGAGCCACCGTCAGGAACGGCATCTGCGTCATAGGCGGGGCTACACGGAACGGTTTGATCATGCGTGCGGGCGACGATGTTCAGTTGGAAGCAGTTTCGATCAAAGCAGGTGCGGACGATCCGTCGCCAGGCGCCGTACCAGGAGCGGCTCTGCTGATCGAGCGGGTCGAAGGTCCGGTCACAATGGGACGGGTGCAAATCGAACGCGCGGCGGCTCGGCGCAAGGTACGGGCGGCGATTGTCATTCAAGGATCCGCCGGGCTTTCAACCGCTGGAGCGACCGTGAACGGCTTTGAGCGGGTAGTTGAACGGGGAAGCTAGGCGCAATGCCCGCCGACGCCACTTGCGGCCACCCGCGCCTGCACGCCCGTGCCGTCATCGCGGAGCTGTACGTCGAGGACTTCGGCAATCCGCTCTGCCGCTCGACCGTTCCCATAGGCGTTGTGCCGGCGGGACATGCGCGCGTGAAGCAAGGGATTGTCCAGGACACGTTTCGCTTCAGCGACGATGCGGTCAGCCTGAGTGCCGACCAGTTTGGCGGTTCCTTCAACGACGCTCTCGATACGCTCGGTCACGTCTCGCAGGATCAGAACGGGGACGCCGAGCGTCGGGGCTTCCTCCTGAACACCGCCGCTGTCCGTCATGATCAGATACGCCTTGCTCAGTAGTTCGATGAAAGCAGGATAGGGCAAGGGCTCCAACGTCCGAACACCTTCCAGCCCAGCTAGCGCCGATCTGATCCGGGGATTGGGGTGGAGCATCACGACGATCCCTATGTCTCGCCGTCGGGACAGGAGTTGCAGCGCGCGGACCAAGTGCTGCAGCCCGGCGCCAAGGCTTTCACGCCGGTGGCAGGTCACTACGACCAGCTTTTTGGCTCCAGCTTTGGGGCGTTGCGGCGGGGTCGAGCCGAGAACCAGGCGAAGCGCATCGATGGCTGTGTTCCCGCATAGATGGATCCTGTCGGACGGGACGTTTTCGGATTGAAGCGCGGACACCGCGCTGGCCGTCGGCGCGAAATGCAAGTCCGCAATGCCCGTGATGAGCTTGCGATACCCTTCCTCTGGCCACGGCGCGCTCAGGTCCCCGCTCCTGAGGCCGGCTTCCACATGACCGATCTGAATACGACGGTGATACGCTGCTAGCGCGCCCGCGAAGGCGCTCAAGGTATCGCCTTGAACCAGCACCATCCCGGCTTGTTCTCGATCGAGAGCGGCGCCCACGCCATTGAGCACTGAGGAAAGGGTGGCGTCCAACTCCCCTGGCCGGCCGCCCAGCGAGCAGTCGGCCTTTATCCCGAACCAGCCGAGAGCCTCGTCAGCCAAATCGGCGTGCTGGCCGGTGGTGCCAACGCATAGGCAATGGCCGCGTGCGCGAAGAGCCAATATGACCGGGGCGAGCTTGATGGCCTCCGGTCGTGTTCCCACCGCAACGAACAGCTTACGCACTCGCCAGCCCCCTTCGGATCGCGCATTCCCCTGATGACGGAACTAACCGGCTAAGCCGCGACCAACAAGCGGACGGTGGCTAGGAAAAGGACTCAACCGCACGCGCTGTCGTTCATTGAGGCGGCCCGCGTCAGCCTGTCGTTCATGGCCACGCCGATGCCGCGCGCCGGCAGCGGCGCGACCGCAATGGCGTTTGCGTCGGAACAGTCCGCAACGTGCAGGCAGTCGAACAGCTTCGCTGCGGCCTCGATCAGATCGCCGGACGCGCTGAGACTTGCGTGTCCCGAAACCGGGCCGAAACCGATCAGCCACTCCCCGGACCTCGCAGCTGTGGAATTCAGTCGAACGGGCTTGGAAGGGGCATAATGGCGTCTGAGCATCCCGGGCGCTCGCACCTCACCATTTCCCGAAAGGGGGAGGTCAAGGTGGATCGGTCCTGGCCTGAGTAGTTGAAGGCCGTGCGGCTCTGCGCTGACGATAGTGGATTCGAGCCCGATCGAAGTCGGCCCCCCGTCGATGATCATCGGTATACGCCCGGTGAGGCTATGCAAGACGTGCGCTGCACGAGTCGGGCTGATCGCGTTGCTCGCGTTGGCCGACGGTGCCGCCAGCGGTCGAGATGTCACCGCAAGTAGAGCGCGCAAAGCCGGATGCGCGGGAACGCGGATGGCGATTGTCTCGAGTCCCGCGGTGACCAAGGTGGCGATCGGGACAATGTGCTGTTTCGGTACGACCAGAGTGAGGGGCCCCGGCCAGTGCTGGTGGGCCAACTCTCGCGCTGCGGCATCGAAACAGCCGAGCTGCTCGGCCGCGGCCAAATCAAGCACGTGCACGATCAACGGATTGAAGCTTGGCCGCCCCTTCGCCGCATAGATGCGTGCCACGGCTTCAGGGTTGGTCGCATCTGCGGCAAGGCCATAGACCGTCTCCGTCGGCACCGCGACCGGCTCGCCCGCCAGGATCAGTCGCGCCGCCTCGGCGATGGCGCTCTCGTCAAAGGGGAGGATGCGGGTATTGGTGGCGCTCACAGTGCCGCGCTATAGGCACATCGATACTTTCTCAAGGAGCCCCATGAGCTACATCGCCCCGGTCGCCGAGCAGCGTTTCGTGCTGGACCATGTCGTGCGCATCGGTGAACTCGCCGAGCATGCGGAGTTTGCGGCCGCCACGCCCGATTTGGTCGATGCTGTGGTCGAGGGCGCGGGCGCCTTTGCCGCCGGTGAATGGGCGCCGCTCAACCGCATCGGCGACACCGTCGGCGCCAAGTGGCACGACGGTCGGGTCGTCTTGCCGGCGGGGTTCAAGCAAGCCTATCGCGGCTATGTCGAAGGTGGCTGGGGCACGATCAACGCGCCCGAAGCTTTTGGCGGGCAGGGGCTGCCCTATGCGCTGGCGACCGTGGTGCTGGAGGATCTCGGCTCGGCCAACATGGCGTTCACCCTGATGCCGATGCTGACGCCCGGCGCCGTCGAGGCGCTTCTCGCGCACGGCTCGCCCGAACAGCAGGCGACCTACCTGCCCAAACTGATCAGCGGCGAGTGGAACGGCACGATGAACCTGACCGAGCCGCAGGCGGGCTCCGACGTCGGGGCGCTCCGCACCACGGCCACGCCGGCCCGCGACGGCAGCTGGCGGATCAAGGGCAGCAAGATCTATATTACTTTCGGCGAGCACGACCTGACCGACAACATCGTCCATCTCGTCCTTGGTCGCACGCCGGGAGCTCCGGCCGGCACCAAGGGCATTTCGCTGTTCCTCGTGCCCAAGTACCGGTTGAATTCCGACGGCACGCCAGGGGCGTTCAACGATGTTCGTTGCGTTTCGATCGAGCACAAGCTGGGCATCAATGCCTCGCCGACATGTGCGCTCAGCTTCGGCGACCATGACGATTGCCACGGCTGGCTGATCGGCGAGGAGATGGGAGGCATGCGCGCAATGTTCACGATGATGAACAATGCCCGCCTGAACGTCGGTCTCCAGGGCGTCCAGATCGGCGAACGTGCAACCCAGCTGGCGCTTGCCTATGCGCGTGAACGCGTGCAGCTCGGCAAGCCGATCGTCGAGCATCCCGACGTGCGGCGTATGTTGCTGCGAATGCGGGCCCTGACGCAGGGCGCACGGGCGCTGATCTATTATGGTGCCGGGCTCGCCGACCGCGCGCATCTCGGCGACCCTGCCGCCAAGGCTCGCCTCGAAATGCTCACCCCTCTTGCTAAGACTTGGGGCACGGACGTCGGCTGCGAGGTGGCCTCGCTCGGGGTGCAGATCCATGGCGGTATGGGCTTCGTAGAGGAGACCGGCGCCGCTCAACATTATCGCGATATTCGCATCGCACCGATTTACGAAGGCACCAACGGCATTCAGGCGGCGGACCTGGTCAATCGCAAGCTGCCCATGCAGGGCGGCGAAGTGCTGGCTTCGCTGCTGGCAGAAATCCGCAATGAAGCCGCCGACCAAGCGCAGCTGATGCACCTGGTCGATCGCGTTGAAGCGATCGCGCGCTGGATGTCCGGCAATGAAGTGACTCCGGAAGACCGGCTCGCGGGCAGCTATCCCATGACCACCATGATGGCAGTGGCTGTTGGCGGCTGGCTGATGGCTCGCCAGGCCAAGGCCGCCGCCGCTTCGGAAGTCACTCCCTTCACCCAGATGAAGCAGGCCGTCGCGCGATTCTTTCTCGACCGCGTCGTTCCCGAAGCGGTTGGGCTGGAGCAATCCGCGCGGGGTGGGGCGGCGGGCCTCTACGGCGTGGATGCCGAGACGCTGGCGGCCTGATCCATGACGAGGGGCCGCATCGTGCCCGTGATCTTGTCCGGTGGCGGCGGCACGCGGCTCTGGCCGCTGTCCCGCCCCGACAAGCCCAAGCAGTTCTTCGCGCTCGCTTCTGAGCAAACCATGTTACAGGCGACTGCCGCCCGCACCGCCGATCGTGTCCGCTATGAGCCGCCGCTGGTCGTCGCCAGTGCCGCCCACGCCGACGAAATCGAGGCGCAGCTGCAGGCGATCGGCTGCGATCCTCAGGCGATCGTGTTGGAGCCGGTCGCGCGCAACACCGCAGCCGCGATCGCGCTGGCGGCATTGTCGGTCGCACCGGACTCCCTCTTGCTCGTCATGCCCAGCGATCATGTGATCGAAACTGAGTCCGCGCTGCATGAAGCAGTGGCGGCCGGCGCCTCTTTCGCGCGGGAGGGCTGGCTGGTGACGTTCGGCATCACGCCGACCTACGCGGAAACAGGCTATGGCTATATGAAACTCGCCGAACCGCTGGACGGGCATGTGTACCGGGTGGAACGCTTCATCGAGAAGCCGCTGCGTTCCGCCGCCGACGCCATGCTTGCGGAGAGCGGATACGCATGGAACGGGGGCATTTTCCTGTTCCAGGCAGCGACTTTGCTGAACGCCCTGCAGGAGCACGGCCCGCAGGTACTGGAACAGGCGAAGCGTTCCATGGAGGGCGCCCGCAAGCAGGGGGTCCGGATTCAACCCGAAGCGGAAGCCTTCGCCGCTGCCCCGGCAGTTTCGATCGATTATGCGGTGATGGAGAAGGCAGCCAAGGTCGCCATGGTGCCGGTCGATCTCGGCTGGTCGGATGTCGGTAGCTGGGACGCGCTTTACGAACTTGGTCCGCACGACGCCGCCGGTAATCTGGTCAAGGGTCCCGCCCGCCTGGTCGACGCAGCCAATTGCCTCGTGCGGAGCGACGGGCCGCGCGTTTCGATGCTGGGGGTATCCGACCTGATCGTGATCGCGACCGGGGACGAAATCCTGATCCTGCCGCGCGGCCGGTCGCAGGAGGTCAAAGGCTTCTCAGGTGCTTAGGTACCAGCGCTCGCCGCCCTCCAAACCCAGCGCGGTCAGGCGACCGCTTGCAAATGCGCCCGTGTCGATGCCGATGCGGTTCGACCGTTCCTCAACATCCTCGGTTATGGTGTGGCCATGAACGACGATCGGCCCGTGGCTACCCCGGAAATCGAGAAACTCCGAGCGAATCCAGCGCAGGTCGCCGCCGGTTTGCTCCTCCAACGCCACGCGCGGGCGAATGCCGGCATGCACGAACAGATAATCGCCGATCGCGATCCGGTCCTCGAACCGCTTCAGGAACTCGACATGCTCGGCTGGCACCCGGGCAATCAGCGCCGGCAGCAGGTCGACGAAATCGAGAGAGGCATAATCTTCCTCGTCAAAGCCATAGCTGAGGATGGTCGCGCGTCCGCCGATTTTCACGAAGAAGCGTAGCGCCTCAACGCTGCCGCGCAGAGCCTTCAAGAAAACTTCTTCGTGATTGCCCATCAGGAAGCGCACCGGACGACCGCTCCGCTCTAGCTCCAGCGTGCGCTGCACCACACCCGCAGACTGAGGTCCGCGATCGATCAGGTCACCCAGGAACACCAGCTGTGTCCGGGCCGCACCTCGCGCCTTTTCGTCAGCCTCGATGCGGAAGAGCAGCGAGTCGAGCAGGTCCAGCCGGCCGTGGATGTCGCCTATTGCGTAAATCCGCAGCCCGTCCGGTAAGCGGGCAGGCGGGGTGGTGGGTTCGATCGCACGGCGGAGAAGCTTCAGAACCATCAATCATTTCGAGTTTTTCGGGGTATGACCATATAGGATGGATCGGGCTGAACGCCAGATGATCAAAACGGCGTGGCGCCCGGGTAAGTCAGGAGTGCAAGCGCGTCCGCGGGTACGCGAACTTCCGCTTGACCGGTGATCTCCCAGCACTCTCCTGCCTCGAAGTCCTGCCCCGCGACCGATCCCTTGCCGCTCAACGGCACGAGGAGAGCCGTCGACGGAAGGAGACACTGAAGCTCGATCCCGGTAAGTCGCTCGACCACAAACCGTGCTCCGCTCGCGAGCAGGCGTGCCTCGTGCCGGATCGTGGGCGATTGGAACGGCGTGAGGACAGCGTTACCGACCGCGTCTTCAACCTGGACCTCGCGACTGCGCCCGTAGTCGTAAAGGCGATAGGTCAAGTCGAGATTCTGCCCGAGTTCGACCAGCGTAATACCGCCACTGATCGCGTGGATCGTGCCCGCCGGAGAATAGATAAAATCCCCCCTGCGGACGGGGCGCCAGTCCAGCAGATCGACGATGTCCCCCTCGAGCGCGGCGTGGTGCAGTTCCGACTTGGAAATGGAGCGAGTCGGACCCAGGGCTATGGTGGAGTCCTGCTGGGCATCAAGAACGAACCAAGCCTCGTCCTTCCCCCGAGCAAAGCCCGCCGCACGGGCAGCATGGTCATCGGGGTGAACCTGAACCGACAGTCGAGCGCCCGTGAACAGATATTTGACGAGCAACTCGGGATCCCGTTCCGGCGCGTCGAACCAGATCTCACCGATGGGCCGCCCGTTCTCGAATGCCTTGAACGGGCTCGATAGCTCCGTTCTGCCCCAAGGCTTCTCGACCGAGTGGGCGTTCAGTTTCACCGCAGGCATGGCCGGCGCCTAGCCGCAACGATTGCCGAAAGCGAGCGTCAGGCGCGCTCGAACAACTCCGCGGGATCGATACGCAACCGCTCGATGACGCCGCGGATGCGCGGCCATTCCTCGTCCAGAAAAGCGCGCCGTTCCTGTTCACGCAACCGAACCGCAGCACCACCGGCCACGAACATGCCGACACCCCGGCGGACGGTGACCAGCCCTTCCTCCTGGAACAGCTGATAGGCCTTGGCGACAGTCAGTGGATTGGCGCCCTGCTCGGCGGCAAAGGCGCGCACCGACGGCAGCATGTCGCCCTCTACATAGCGCCCCTCAAGGATCGCTTCGGCGATGCGATCGCGAAGCTGGAGATAGACGGGACGTTCGGCGGCGGGCATTGCGCATTGGTGCACTAATACAGCGGGTCACGTCAAGGCCAGTGACGAACGACATCCTCGTAGATGGGGCGGGGGCGTTCCTCCAGCTCCCGTCCGGGCGAGCCGATAAAGACGAATCCCGCGATGCGGTCGCTCTCCTTGCGACGGAGCGCGCGCAGCACATGCGGGTCGAACGCCGCCCAGCCGGTGATCCAGCTCGCCACAAAGCCATGCGCCGTGGCCGCCGTGACCAGGTTCATGCACAGGGCGCCTGATGAGAGTTGCTGTTCCCAAAGCGGGATCTTGCTGGGCTCGACCGGTGAAGAGAGGACGGCCACCAGCGTAGGTGCCTGACGCGCGAACTGGTCGATGGCGACGATGTCTTCCCGCTCCGGAATGCTACGCGAGGCCTTGAACGCGTTCTGCAGCAGCGTTGCGAAAGCGTCCCGGTCCTCGATCGCCAGCATCCGCCAAGGTGCGAGCTTGCCATGGTCCGGCACCCGCATGGCCGAGGATAGGATGGCGCGCAGCTGGTCCGGGTCGGGACCAGGGGCGACCATGTCTCGCGGCTTGCCCGAGCGCCGGGTGGCGAGCAGGGCGGCGGGCGAGGAAAGGTCGTTGAACATATCTCCGCATCTGGGCGGCTGGCGGGCGGGGATCAAGCGGCTATGCTGGCGCCATGTTGCTTGCTTTTCTCCTCGCCGCCGCAGCGCCTGTCGGGCAGGCCGAGGAACTTCGTGCTCTTGTCGCCCTCGACACACGCGTCGCTGCGATTGGCGACCGGCTCGCGCGGGGCGGCCTGTGCCGCGAGGTGTTGAGCAATCCCGGCTGGGTGTTGCAGGATGTGGCGCAATATATCCCCGCACTGCGTCCAGTCGCTCGGCAGGCGCTGCAGCTGGGTGAACTGCCCAGCGTGGTTGCCATGTTGCCCGGCAGTGCCGCGGCGTCTTCCCTTCGAATTGGTGACGAGATCGTGTCGGTGAGCGGCCGAGGCATCGCTGCAAATGCGCGTGGCTATCGCCGTGTCGAGCAGGTCGAGACTATGGTCGAGCAGGCGCTCGCCGCCGGGCCGGTCGATCTGGTCATTCGGCGGCAGGGCAGGGACGTGCCGGTCCGGATTGCCCCAGTACCGGGCTGCCGGTCGCGCTTTCAGCTGCTGACCGGCCGCGGGCTCAACGCCAAGGCGGATGGCCGTTACGTTCAGGTGACCGGCGAACTCGTCGAGTTTGTTCGCAATGACGATGAGCTGGCCTTGGTGATCGCTCACGAGCTCGCGCACAATGTGCTGCGTCACAAAGATCGGCTGGATGCCGCCGGCGTGTCGCGCGGGCTTTTCGCCGGTTTCGGCAAGAACCGCACCCGCATTCGCGAGACCGAACTGGAGGCCGACCGGCTCGCCCTCTATCTGATGGCGCGCGCCGGCTATGACGTGACGGTCGCTCCCGCATTCTGGGAAAGGTTCGGGCGCAAGACCGTGCCGGGGTTCCTCAGCGACGGCACCCACCCCGGCGCGCGCGAGCGGGTACGCCGGGCGGAGGCTGAAGTCGCCCGCATCCGCGCGCAGCAGGCAGCGGGCCAGCCGCCCACGCCATAGGGCCTCTTGGCAGCGCCGATTTCGGCGTTAGGGTCGCCGCCCAATCGGGTCGCGCAACGGCCCTACAGAATCTGGGAAGAGGAACCGCATGGTCAACGTCAATGCCGATCCGACGGCAGAGCCGCTCTCGCCGCAAGTCAGCCGGTCGGACGGTGGCACCTGGTTCAACCATCCCCGCCAGCTGAAGCGCCTGTTTACCACCGAGATGTGGGAACGGTTCGGCTTCTACGGGATGCGCGCGATCCTGACGCTGTATCTCGTCAATCACTTCCTCTTCAACGACGTCACCGCCGCCGGCATCTATGGCGGCTTCACGGCACTGGTGTATCTGACGCCGCTGATCGGCGGCTTGCTTGCCGATCAGTATCTCGGGTCAAAGCGCTCGGTGAAGTTCGGCGCGATCCTGATGGCGCTGGGTTATTTCACCCTCTGCTTCGGCGGCGAGGCGGCAAAGCCGTTCGCGGTGGTGGACGGCCAACGCTACGAAGTGTCGGTGCAAGGCCAAGGCGATGCCCAGCAGCGCTTCCTCGACAGCAATGGCGAGAAGCTGCTGATCAAGGGCAATGACGACAAGTCGGTGTCGTTGGTTGGCCCGGCCGGCAACGAGGTGCGGCGGATCGCGCCGGACGGGTTCAAGTCGGAAGGCGAGCGCTCTGGGCTTTTCGTGGTGATCCTACTGCTCGGCCTGTCGCTGGTCACCGTCGGCAACGGCTTTTTCAAACCCAATATCTCGACGATCGTTGGCAGTCTGTACGAAGAAGGCGACCGCCGTCGCGATGCCGGCTTCACGATCTTCTATATGGGCATCAATCTCGGCTCGCTGATCTCGCAGTTCTTCTGCCCGTTGTTGGCAGTCACCGTCGGCTGGTGGGCGGGCTTCGGCCTCGCTGCGATCGGCATGACCTGCTCATGGCTGCTGTTCCAGTTCGATGGCGGCCGGCTGAGCGGCTATGGCGAACGGCCTGAGGACGCGCGGCCCGACCGGGACATGTACATCTATGGCGGCGCCCTGGTCGCCATCCCGCTCGTCATCTTCCTGTTCTGGAACCTGATGAATTATGTCGCGCCGCCGGCTGGGTCGGGCATCATCGGCTATGTCGCGTCGCTGCCGATCATGGGCAAATTCCTGTTCGGCACTTTCCTGCTGTCGGTGCCCGGCATCCTGATCTGGTCGTGGCTGAAGGGCAGTCGCACCGAGTTCCAGATGATGCTGGCGGCGATGGTGCTGATCATCTTCAACGTCGTGTTCTGGACCTTGTTCGAGCAGGCCGGCTCCTCGCTGACCCTGTTTGCCGAGCGCAACACGGTGCTCGAGATCGGCTGGACGGCGCCGCTGTTCGCCATGTTCCGCGATGCGCCGATTACCTATTACCTGTTCTTCGGCGCGGTGACCGGCGGTATCCTGTGGCTGGCCTGGTGGTTCTTCGCCTGGGGCGAGGAGCCGGCGACCCGGCGGACCATGGCGATCGCATTCGCTGTCGTGACGGCGCTGGTGCTGATCGGCATGCACTTCGCCCGGCTGAACGGCTTCGGCAACGAGCGAGTTTATACGATGCCGGCCGGGCAGACGCAGATCTTCAATGCGCTGTTCATCGTGCTGCTGGCCCCTCTATTCAGCTTCCTTTGGAATGCGCTGTCGCGGCGTGGACTGGAGCCGCCGATTCCGGTCAAGTTCGGCATCGCGCTGATGGGTGTCGGGGCGGGCTTCCTGTTTCTCGTCTGGGGCGCGAACTTCGCGGGCGCGGGCTATCAGGTCGGTCTCGCCTGGCTCGCCGGGCTGTACTTGATTCATTCGATCGCCGAGCTGTGCATTTCGCCGGTCGGCCTCAGCATGATCACCAAGCTGTCGATCGCCCGCATCGTCGGGTTGATGATGGGGGTGTGGTTCCTGTCCATCTCGGTCGCGCAATATGTCGCCGGAGCGGTGGCCCAGGTCGCGAGCGTAGAGACGGTCGGCGGACAGGTGACCAACCTGAAGGTCAGCCTCGACACCTATGTTGGTGTGTTCACCACCATCGGCTGGATATCCGTCGCGATCGGCGCCCTGCTGCTCGTGATCGCTTTCCCGCTCAAATATCTGATGCACGGGGTCAAATAGAATGCGTTCAGTTCTGGTTGCGGTGAGCGCGCTGGCGCTCGCCTCCTGCGCGACGACCGGGGAGAAGCCGAGATCGGCGTCCGCTCCGAAGGAAAAGCCGGTCGCCTATTCGCGCGATCCTTACCCTTCGACCTACCGCGCCTTTCCGGGCGTTCCGACGGTCATCACCAACGTCACCATCTACGACGGCGAGGGCGGGCGGATAAACAACGGCCAGGTGCTGTTCGCCGACGGCAAGATCGTCGCGGTTGGCCAGACCGTCTCGGCACCGGCGGGCGCTGTCACGCTGGAGGGTGCCGGCAAATGGGTGACGCCGGGCATCATCGACATCCACAGCCATCTCGGCGAGGGCAATCCCGGCGGCGGCTTTGGCGACGGCAATGAAGGCACGGGCCCGGTGCGGCCGGAGGTGTGGGCCGAACACAGCGTCTGGCCGCAGGACCCCGGCTTCACCCGCGCGCTGACCAATGGCGGCGTCACTTCGCTGCAGATCCTGCCCGGTTCGGCCAACCTCTTCGGTGGCCGCTCGGTGGTGCTCAAGAATGTGCCGGCTCGCACCGTGCAGGCGATGAAGTTCCCAGGCGCGCCCTATGGGCTGAAGATGGCGTGCGGCGAGAACCCGAAGCGCGTCTATGGCGGTCGCAACCAGATGCCGGCGACGCGGATGGGCAATATGGCGGTCAACCGCCAGACCTGGGCGCGCGCGCAGGAATATCGCCGCAAATGGGACAAATATGAAAAGGACGGCGGCGAGGCGCCGACCCGCGACATCGCCATGGACACGCTGCGCGGCGTGCTGGCCGGCGAAATCCTGATCCAGAACCATTGCTACCGGGCCGAGGAGATGGCCCATATGGTCGATATGTCGAAGGAGTTCGGTTACAAGATTGCCGCGTTCCACCACGCAACCGAGGCCTACAAGGTCGCCGACCTGTTGAAGCAGCATGACATCTGCGCGGCCATCTGGGCCGACTGGTGGGGCTTCAAGATGGAAGCCTATGATGCGGTCAACGAGAACATGCCGCTGGTTCACAATGCCGGCGCCTGTGTGGTCACCCACTCGGACGACGAAAACGGTATCCAGCGCCTCTATCAGGAAGCGGCCAAAGCGCTCGGCAATGGCCGCCGCATGGGCATCGACATTCCGGACGAAGTGGCCTGGTCCTGGCTCAGCTACAACCCGGCCAAGGCCATGGGCATCGCCGACAAGACCGGCAGCCTCAGGCCCGGCAAGATGGCCGATGTGGTGCTGTGGAACGGCAACCCGTTCAGCGTCTACACGCGTCCGGAGAAGGTCTGGATAGACGGCGCGTTGATGTACGACGCGATGGACTCGAAGCGCCGCCCCGTGACCGATTTCGAGCTCGGCCAGCCGGGCGAGGGAGATGTGAAGTGAAGTCTCCCTTTCTGATGGGTGCGATGCTGCTGGCAGCCGGTCCCGCGCTGGCTCAGACCGTCGCCATCACCGGCGGCACGGTGGCGCTCGGCGACGGCTCGGCGCCAATCGAGGGCGGCACCGTCGTGATCCGCGACGGCCGCATCGTTTCCGCGGGCCGCGGCGTCGCCGTGCCGGCAGGCGCGCAGACCATCGATGCAACCGGCAAGTGGGTGGCACCCGGCTTCGTTGCCGGCTTCACGCGCCTCGGATTGGTCGAGGTCGATGCGGTCGACGCCGCTAACGACACGCGCGCCGGGGCGCGATCGCCTTACTCCGCGGCGATCGACGTCGAGCCCGGCATCAATCCTGCCGTGTCGGCGATGGCGGTCAACCGCGTGGGCGGCGTCACGCGCGCGATCGTGGCCCCGGTGACGGCGAACATGATCTTCGCGGGGCAAGGCGCGGTGATCGACACCGGCGCCGACATCAACGCCGTCACCATGCCGCGTGCCTTCCAGTTCGTGGAACTGGGCGAGGAAGGCGCCGACAATGCCGGCGGCAGCCGGCCTGCCGCCTTCGTACAGCTCCGTAGCTCGCTCGATGCCGCGCAGCGCTACGCCCGCAACCCGGCGACCTATGACGGCAACAGCCGGGACTCGCTGCTCAACCGTGCCGACGCGGCCGCCCTGGTGCCGGTGATCAACGGCAGAATGCCGCTGCTGGTCCATGTCGAAGGCGCGAACGACATCCGCAACGTGCTGCGGCTGCGGCGGGAGTTTCCGGCCGTGAAACTGGTGCTGGTGGGCGCGGCCGAAGGCTGGCTCGTCGCGCGCGAGATCGCCGCCGCGGGCGTGCCGGTGATCGCGTCCGCGCTCGCCGATCTGCCTTCGTCGTTCGAACGCGTCGCCGCGACCCAGTCGAACATCGGCCGGATGAAGGCGGCGGGCGTGCGGGTCTCGGTCGGCATGATCGACGATAATGACGCGATGCAGGCGCGCTACTCGCCTCAATATGCCGGCAATCTGGTGGCGCTCAACAAGGTGCCGGGCGCGACCGGGCTGCAATGGGGCGAGGCGCTGGCCGCGATCACTTCCGGCCCCGCCGATGCGCTGGGCATGGGCAATGAGATCGGCTCGCTCCGCCCCGGCCGCCGCGCGGACGTGGTGCTCTGGAATGGCGACCCGCTCGAACTGACCAGCCATGCCGAGCGCGTCTGGATCGACGGCGTCGAGCAGCCGATGGTCAGTCGCCAGACCAAGCTCCGCGACCGCTATGCACGGCCGCAGGAAGGTGATTTGCCGAAGACCTACGAGCGCTGATACATCCTCCCGAAAAGGGGGATGGGATGAGCTCACTTGCACAGGCCGCTGCCGCAGCCACGGCCTTCGTCGGCACGCACTTGCTGATGTCGCACCCACTCAGGGCGGGGATGGTCGCGCGGCTGGGGGAGAAGGGCTTTCAGGGCGTCTACTCGCTCGTCTCCTTCGCGACGCTCGGCTGGCTGGTCTGGGCGATGCGCGACATGGGCGCTGAGCTCTTTCTCTGGATGGCGCCGGATTGGCTCTGGTGGGCCGCCTCGGCCGTCATGCTGTTGTCGAGCGTGCTGCTGGTCGGCTCTTTGATCGGCAATCCGGCCCTGCCCGGCGCGCCGACCACTGAGCGTGAGCCTCGCGGCGTGTTCGCGATCACCCGTCACCCGATGATGTGGGGTTTCGCGCTTTGGGCGGTGGCACACGCGCTGGTGTGGCCGCAGCCCTCCGTCCTCATCCTGTGCTTCGCCATCGGTCTGCTCGCGCTGGTCGGCGCGGCGGGACAGGATGCGAAGAAGAGCAAGCTGCAGCCGGACTTCTGGCCGGAGTGGCGGCGCAGGACCGGCTATGTACCCTTCACCGGCCCCGCGCCCGTGAGCTCAATGTGGCCCGGATGGAGCGTGCTGCTCGGCGGCTTGGCGCTGTGGCTGCTGGCCACCTGGCTGCACCCGCTGCTCGGCGCCCCCGCCGTCGGAGTGTGGCGCTAGATCAGAGCCGCACCATCCGCATGCCCTGCTCCCGATAGCGGGGCCCCTGCGCGGCGCCGGGCGGCACGGCCGCGTTGAGATCTTCGAGGTCGCTCGACGACAGCTGCAGGTCCGCCGCCTTGACCGAGTCTTCCATCGTGACACGCCGCTTGACGCCGGGGATCGGCACCACATGCGGGCCTTGCGCGATCAGCCAGGCAAGCGCGACTTGCGCCAGGCTTGCGCCGTTCCGCTCGGCGACGGCGCGGATGGCATCGACGATCTTCAGATTGGCGCCGAAATTCTCTTCCGAATAGCGCGGATCGTTGCGGCGCCAGTCGTCGGCCGGCAGGTCGTCGCGGCTCTTGATCTGGCCGGTGAGGAAACCGCGGCCGAGCGGCGAATAGGGCACGAAGCCGATGCCGAGTTCCTCGCAGACGGGAAGGATGTCGGTCTCGACATCACGTTCCCACAAGGAATATTCGCTCTGCAGCGCCGAGATGGGGTGGACGGCGTGCGCGCGCCGGATCGTCTCCGGTCCGGCTTCGGACAGGCCTAGAAACCGAATCTTGCCTTCCCTCACCAGCTCGGCCATCGCGCCGACCGTCTCCTCGATCGGCGTGTTCGGATCGACCCGGTGCTGGTAATAAAGGTCGATCGTATCGATCCCGAGCCGCTTCAGCGAGCCTTCGACCGAGCTGCGGATGTTGGCGGGAGAGCTGTCCACGCCGGTGATCTGGTTGCCGTCGAAGCGAAAGCCGAACTTGGTGGCGATGACCAGCCCGTCGCGCTTGCCCTTGATTGCCTCGCCGACCAGCTCCTCATTCTGGAACGGCCCGTAGATTTGCGCCGTGTCGAAGAAAGTGACGCCGAGGTCGATCGCGCGGTGGATGGTCGCGATCGACTCGTCGATGTTCGCGTCGCCGCCATAATTGATGTTCCCGCCCCGAATCATCGGCATGCAGCCGATGCCGATCGCTGAAACTTCAAGGCCTTGGCCGAGCGTCCGGTATTTCATGGGCTAGTCCTTCTCGCTAGGGGAACGGGATCAGGGTAGTGGAAGCGGCATGACACGCAAATTCTTCGGGACGGACGGCATCAGGGGCCGGGTGAACACCCCGACCATGACCGCCGAAATGGCGATGAAGGTCGGCATGGCCGCGGGCGCTCACTTCGTGCGCGGCGACCATATCCACCGCGTCGTGATCGGCAAGGACACGCGCCTCTCCGGCTATATGCTAGAGCCGGCCTTGGTCGCAGGCTTCACCAGCGTCGGCATGGACGTGGTGCTGGTCGGGCCCATGCCGACGCCAGCAGTCGCGCTGCTCACCCGCTCGATGCGCGCCGATCTGGGCGTGATGATCTCGGCCAGCCACAACCCCTTTGCCGATAACGGCATCAAGCTGTTCGGCCCCGACGGCTACAAGCTCTCCGATGCCGACGAGCTTGCCATCGAGACGCTGGTCGAAGCGCCGGCGCGCCTCGCGCCCGCCGACCGTACCGGCCGCGCCCGCCGGGTGGATGACGCGCCCGGCCGCTACATCCATGCGGTCAAGTCCAGCTTCCCCGAAGGGCTGCGGCTCGAGGGACTGAAGATTGCCATCGATTGCGCGAATGGCGCCGCCTACAAGGTCGCGCCCGAGGCGCTGTGGGAGCTGGGTGCCGAGATCGTCCCGGTCGGCGTCGGCCCCAATGGCACCAACATCAACGCCGGCTGCGGATCGACGGCGCCGCAGACGCTGCAGGAGACAGTGGTCGCCAGCGGTGCCGATATCGGGCTGGCGCTGGATGGCGACGCGGACCGGCTGATCGTGGTCGACGAGACCGGGCGGCTGGTCGATGGCGACCAGCTGATGGGCCTGATCGCAACCAGCTGGGCGCGCCAGGGCCTGCTCAAGGGCGGCGGCCTGGTGGCGACCGTCATGTCCAATCTCGGTCTGGAGCGGCGATTGCAGGCAGATGGCCTGACGCTCCAGCGCACCAAGGTCGGCGACCGCCATGTACTCGAATGCATGCGCGAGCGGGGCTTCAATGTCGGCGGCGAGCAGTCGGGCCACATCATTCTGTCCGATCATGCGACCACCGGCGACGGGCTGATGGCCGGCCTCCAGGTCCTTGCAGAACTGGTCCAGTCCGGCCGCCGTGCGAGCGAGTTACTTCACGTCTTCGATCCGGTGCCGCAGCTCCTGAAGAATGTCCGCTTTTCGGGCGGCAAGCCGCTCGACAACGCGCGCGTGCAGGCCACCATCGCCGATGCAGAGGCCGAACTCAACGGCCGCGGCCGGCTCGTTATCCGCCCGTCCGGTACCGAGCCGCTGATCCGGGTGATGGCCGAAGGCGATGATGCTGGCCAAGTTAAGTCAGTGGTCGAGCGAATCTGCGCGGCCGTGGCGGAGGCAGCCTGATGCTGGAGATGCGGCCCGATTGCGAGCGCTGCGGCACCGACCTGCCGCCGGAGCAGCATGACGCTTTCATCTGCTCGTTCGAGTGCACCTTTTGCGCCGAATGCACGGACGCACTGGACGACCGCTGCCCCAATTGCGGCGGCGAACTGACCGACCGCCCAACTCGCGTCGGCGCGGCGCTGAAGAAGTTTCCTGCCTCGACGGAGCGCAAGTGCAAGGGCTGACGCCGCGCATCCTGATCATCGCGGGATCGGACAGCGGCGGGGGAGCCGGCATCCAGGCAGACATCAAAACGGTGACGATGCTCGGCGGCTTCGCGATGACGGCGATCACCGCCATCACCGCGCAGAACACGCTGGGCGTGCAGGCGATCCATGCCGTGCCGCCCAACATAGTGCTGGCACAGGTCGACAGCGTGTTGGGAGATCTCGGCGCGGACGCGATCAAGATCGGCATGATTGGCTCGCCCGACACTGCTGCGGTCCTGGCGGAGCGGCTGTCAGGTCTCGATATCCCGATTGTGTTCGATCCTGTCATGGTAGCGACCAGCGGATCGGCGCTGGCTGACGCGGCGACGATCGCTGCATTCGAGAAACTGATGCGGATCGCGTTCGTTGTGACGCCCAACCTGCCGGAGCTGGAAGTGCTGGGCGGCGAAGGAGTGGTGCTCGCTTATGGCTGTCACCTGCTCGCCAAGGGCGGGCACGCGGAAGGTCGATACATCGTCGATCGGGTGCTCGCGCCCAGCGGCCAGGAAATTGCGCGGCTCGAGGGCAAGCGGTTCGACAGCGACGACACGCACGGCACCGGTTGCACCCTCGCGAGCGCGCTGGCGACAGGTCTGGCGAGCGGCATGACAATCAAGGACGCCTTCGAGCAGGCAGTGCGCTTGGTACGGATCGCCATTCTCTCGGCGCCAGGTCTGGGGCAGGGGCATGGTCCCGTCGGGCACACGCTCGGGCACAATCCCTTCAAGCAGTTGGAGGGCTGAACTTATCCCCAACTCCGTTCGACCTAAGCCTGCCCGAATACTCGTTTTCGCCAATGTTCAGAGATAATAAGGTGATCGTCCGTTGGAGGCGCACGGACGTTACGCGCCGGTGGGGAGAGGTTACGTGCGCGGGCGAATAAGTGTTGGCATTCTCATCTGTTCCCTCAGCGCGAGCGTCGCCTATGCACAGCACCCATTGGTGGCGCAAAGACTGACGGACATGAATGCGGCCACGCCTCCTCCATCTCAGCAAATCGTGTCGGATCAGATCAGGGAAGCAGCAGATTCGCTTTACTCGAGCAAGCCTGGTTGCGCGAAAGCGGGCCTTAAAATCGAGCAGATTATGCCCGCCACTGCGGAACGTTACGTCTTCAGCGGCGCAGTCGTCCGTCAGCTTCGGAACGGATGGACAGTGATCGTTCGCCACCCAGCCTGTGACTTGTCGCCGGTGCGCTACATGATCGTGCAGGATGCCGCCGGAGCGTTTCGAACCACGCGCGTCAATCGCGGCGCCTCCTATGCTCACGACTCGCTGATCGAAGACACGTTTCCCCTGGCTGTGATCGCGGCAGAAGCCTTTCTTTCCCGATCTAAATGTCCCTGCAAGGACCAGACAAAGGCGCAGCTTGGCGTTACCCGGATCGAAGAAGCGGCAAGCGACCTTGGTCCTGACGTCTTGGGCGTTCGGTATAAGGGCTCCTGGACGGAGATTTGGCCAATCTCCGTTTGCGGGGAGATCATCGAAGTGCCGGTCCATTTCACAGCCGAGGCGACGGCGGCGCTTACACCAACATGAAAGGCGCTCTGATCAAGCGGGCGCCGGTACCGACCAGCTAAGCTGGTTGGCGCTGGCGCGTCAGCGGATTGGAAGATGGTCTAAAGTCACAATGCCCAAGCCTAACCGCAAACTCGAACTCGCCCACGCCGGTCCTGTCGCCGGCGTTGACGAAGCCGGCCGGGGTCCGCTCGCGGGCCCAGTCGTGGCGGCCGCCGTTATTCTGCCGGAGAAGGGGATCCCCCGCGGCATAGACGATTCGAAGAAGCTGACCGCCGCCGTCCGAGCGGAACTGTCGAAACGGCTTTACAAGATCGCCCTGGTTGGCGTCGGCATGGCGAGCGTCGAGGAGATCGACCGGCTCAACATCTACTGGGCGACGATGCTGGCGATGACTCGGGCGGTGGAAGCCCTCGGCGTCGCACCAGGGATGGTGCTCATCGACGGCAATGCCAAGCCGCGCTGGGATCACCCTTGCACGACCATTGTGGGCGGCGACGCTTTATGCCTCTCGATCGCCGCGGCTTCGGTAATCGCCAAGCATCATCGCGACCAGATCATGATCGAGCAGGACGCGCAGCACCCGGGTTACGGCTGGGCTTCGAACAAGGGCTATGGCTGCCCGCAGCACCGCGAGGCGCTCCATCGGCTGGGTCCGACGCCGCTCCATCGCCGCAGCTTCGCGCCCGTCGCGCAAGCTTTGCTGCCATTGTGAGTCTTTCGGGCCACACCACAATCTGTTGAGTCCGAACGCACCCGGAGGACTCATCATCTTGTAGTTGGCGGCGGGAGGACTCCTTCCGTTCCATTTTGCGCCCGAAATGAACTGCTTGACCGAACCTGCCGCTGGACTCACTCTGGCTGTGGATAAGTGAGCAGGGGGCGCAAGGCCGGATGGGGGTTATAACCAAGGTTGAACGGCGCGCCGCGCCCGAGGGGGGCACGCTGCCGATCGACCAGATCCTGATGGACGACTGCGTCGAGGCGATGCGCGGCCTGCCGGACAAATCGGTCGACATGATCTTCGCCGATCCGCCTTATAACCTGCAGCTCGGCGGCGATCTGTTTCGGCCCGAAGGCGGGCGCGTGGACGCGGTCGATAACGACTGGGACAAATTCGACACTTTCGCCGCCTATGACGAGTTCACCCGCGCCTGGCTGAGCGAGGCGCGGCGGGTGCTGAAGGACAGTGGCTCACTTTGGGTGATCGGCAGCTATCACAATATTTTCCGCGTTGGCGCCGCGGTGCAGGATCAAGGCTATTGGATCCTGAACGACATCGTCTGGCGCAAATCGAACCCGATGCCGAACTTCAAGGGCACGCGCTTTACCAACGCGCATGAGACGCTGATCTGGGCGGCCAAGAGCGAGACGGCGCGCTACACATTCAATTATCGGGCGATGAAGACGCTTAACGACGAGCTGCAGATGCGGTCCGATTGGCTCTTCCCGATCTGCGGCGGCCAGGAACGGCTGAAGCGCGGCGGCGTCAAGGCGCACCCGACGCAAAAGCCGGAGGCGCTGCTCTACCGCGTGCTGCTCGCCTGCACCAACCCCGGCGACGTGGTACTCGATCCATTCTTCGGCACCGGCACGACCGGCGCCGTGGCCCGCCGGCTCGGCCGCCGCTGGATCGGCATCGAGCGCGAGCCGGGCTATTGCGACGTGGCGCGCGAGCGGATCGAGGCGGCGCTGCCGCTCGACGAATCGGCGCTGAAGACGATGCAATCGCCGGGCGCCGCGCCAAAGGTCGCGTTCGGCGTGCTGGTGGAAACGGGCATGCTGAAGCCCGGCGCCATGTTGCGGGATGCGAAGCGGCGTTACTGCGCGACGGTCCGCGCCGATGGTTCGCTGGAGGCGCAGGGCGCGACGGGCTCGATCCACAAGGTCGGCGCGACGCTGCAGGGCGCGCCGTCGTGCAACGGCTGGACCTTCTGGCACTATGAGGATGCTGGCGCGCTGAAGCCGATCGACACGCTGCGGCAGATCTACCTCCTGGCGAACGAGGTATAATCTCACGTCGTCAAGTCCAGGGACGGAGGGAAGTGAGCGTGTCCGGATATTATCTGAAACCCACGGCTTTCGTGGACAGCCCGATCGGATTGGACTTCGAGCCCGCACGCCTCGCCGGTGGTCTGCTCTGGCATTCTGCTTACGAGTTGATCGAAGTGCGCGACGGCCGCCGCATGGCCAAGCGCCTAGTGCAGGTGTCCGAGGCGCACTCACTGCCCGACGAAGTGCAGCCTGTCGTGCAGCGCCTCGCGAGACCTCGTGCAGCGCTTGAACTCGGCAGCAGGACGATCCGCTTCGACCAGCCTCACATCGCGGCGATCCTCAATGTGACGCCCGACAGCTTCTCGGACGGCGGCAAGCACGCAGACAGCGAAGCTGCGGCTGCAGCAGGCGTCGAAGCAGCGGGTGGAGGTGCCGCTTTCGTGGATGTCGGCGGCGAGTCGACGCGACCGGGCGCTGTGCCGGTCTGGGAAGGGGACGAAATCGCGCGCGTCGTCCCAGTCGTCGAGCGTCTCGCCCGCGCGGGAGTCGCCGTGTCGATCGACACGCGCAATGCGGCCGTCATGGAGGCGGCGCTCGCCGCTGGAGCGGGGATCGTCAACGACGTCTCGGCTTTACTCTACGACGATCAGGGGCTGGAAGTGGTGGTCCGCGCCGGCTGTCCGGTGATCCTGATGCATGCGGGCGACCCGCGCGATCTTCATGCGCAGACGCTCGGGCGCGATCCGCTGTTGCAGGTCTATGACTGGCTCGACGCGCGCGTGGCCGCGGTCGAAGCAGCCGGGGTGCCGCGCTCCCGCATCATCGTCGATCCTGGCATCGGCTTCGGCAAGACGGTCGCCGACAATCTCGCGCTGCTAAACGGGCTCGCCCTTTTCCAGGGACTTGGCTGCGCCTTGATGCTCGGCGCCAGCCGCAAGCGAATGATCGGCGCGCTGTCGAACGAAGCGGCAGCGGAGAAGCGGCTGGGCGGCTCGATCGCGCTCGCGCTCACCGGCATCACGTCAGGTGCGCAGATCGTCCGGGTTCATGATGTGCCCGAGACGGTGCAGGCGCTTCGGGTGTGGCGCGGGCTGCGTGACCAGGCGCTGTCGTCGATCTAGGCTTCTCCTCGCGCTCAAAGGAAATCCAGCGAAAGGCCATGCCGATGATGGAAGTGAGCACGCCGATGACGGTTACCAGCCGCATCATATCCGTGTCCGATCCGTCCCACGCCACCCCGCCAAGCAGCATGACGCTGGCGATCGAGATCAGATAACCGGACCGCTGGAACATCGTGACACCTCCGTAAGAGTAACGAAAGTGTCACACGCCCGTTCCCGCTTCAGGCGGCGACGTCGCCGATGCCGAGTTCACCAAGCTTGCGGTAAAGTGTCGAACGGCCGATCCCCAGGCGCCGCGCAACTTCGGTCATGCGGCCCCGATAGTGGCCAATGGCGAGGCGGATGACGTCTGCCTCGATCTCTTCCAGGTTGCGGATATGGCCGTCGGCTTCGAACAGGGTCACGCCCGATCCGGCGATGGGCGCCAGCAGCCGCGTCACGTTGAAATGGCTCTGCAACGCGATCTGCGGGAAGTCAGCGGAGGTGAGCGCGTCGCCATCGCAAAGCACGGCGGCGCGGAACAGGGCATTCTGCAGCTGGCGGACATTGCCTGGCCAATCGAACGACATCAGGACCGACAGCGCCTCGTCGGTGATGACCAGCTCGCGCAGGCCCGGCTGCGCCGCGATGCGCGCCAGCATGTGCCGGGCGAGGGCAGGGATGTCGCCTGGCCGGTCGCGCAGCGGCGGTACCGCCACATGGACGACGTTCAGCCGGTAATAGAGGTCCTCGCGGAAACGGCCCTGCGCCACTTCCTCGAGCAGCGGGCGGCTGGAGGCGCCGATCAGCCGAACATCGACATCGCGGGACACGCGCGCGCCGAGCGGGTGAATCTCGCCCGTTTCCAGCAGGCGCAGCAGCTTGGCCTGAGTTTCCAGCGGTAGTTCGGCGACGTCCTTTAGCAGGACCGTGCCGCCGTCCGCCTGCTGCAGGCGGCCGACCTTGCGCTCGAAGGCGCCGGTAAATGCCCCGCGCTCATGCCCGAACAATTCGGAGTCGACGGAGTTCTCCGGCATTGCCGCGCAGTTGATGACCGACCAGGCTTTTTTGGTGCGGGGCGAGGCGGCGTGGATGGCTTCGGCGATCAGTTCCTTGCCGACACCCGGCTCGCCATCGATCAGCACCGGGACGCGCGCGCGCGCAGCCTTGGCCGCGATCGCCATGGCCGAGCGGAATTGCGGTGCGGCGCCCACAATCTCATCGAAGCCGAGTACGGCGCGAATCTTTTCAGCGAGTGGCCGCAGCTCTCCGACATTGGCGCGGCTCGACACCGCCGCATCCAGAGCACCGAGCAGCCGTTCCGGCGCGATGGGCTTGATCAGATAATCGGAGGCGCCGGCGCGCATGGCGTTGACCGCGAGCTCGATCGAGCCGTTCGCAGTCAGCAGCAGCACAGGCAGTGCGGGGCGGCGTGCATGCAGCTTGTCGATGAGGGTAATGGTGGACTCATCGGCGCCGTAATCGTCGATCAGCACGGCGTCCAGCAACAGCCCTTGTTCGCTTTCCAGCAAATCGTGCGCGGCGGCGGCATCGTCCGCGAACACGGTCCTCCAGCCCGCCCGCGCGGCGATCGCGCCGACCAGCCTTTTCTGGGCAGGCTCGTCATCGACCAGCATCAGCAACTTGGCGTTCGCCTTGGCCATATCCCTCACTCGCGCTCTTACGGCGGCAAGGTTTAGGCGGGGTTGCGTAAAAGTGATGTTAAGCGACACACCTTGTCTCTTGAGGCTGCCCCGACTGATCGATAGATACGGCGGCGGGGCTTCAACGGATGCAAGGTTCAATGGCGCAAAACGGCGATCTCAAGGCACATGAGCAGACCTATTCAGGTTTCACTGCATTGCTGAAATGGGGAACGGTGGCGACGGCCATCGTGACACTCGTCGTCGTTTTTCTGATCGCCGGCTGAGTTCATCATGAAACTCGCCGTCCTCAAGGAGTTAGCGGACGGCGAGCGGCGCGTTTCAGCGACGCCGGAGACCGTCAAGAAGTTCATCGGGCTGGGAGCCGAGGTGGCCGTCGAGGGCGGCGCCGGCGTCACGGCATCCGTATCGGACGAGGAGTATCGCGCTGCCGGCGCGACGCTCGGTGGCCGGGGCGAGGTGCTGGCCGGCGCGGACATCATTCTGGGCGTGCAGGGGCCGCCGCCGGAAAGCCTGACCGGCGCCAAGCAGGGCGCCTGGCTGGTCGCGGGCCTTAATCCCTTTGGTGAGCGGGCGCGCGTCGATGCGTACGCGAGCGCCGGTTTCGAGGCTCTGGCGATGGAGTTCATGCCGCGCATCACGCGCGCACAGTCGATGGATATTCTTTCCTCTCAGTCGAACCTTGCCGGCTACAAGGCAGTGCTCGACGCGGCGGCGGAGTATGGCCGCGCCTTTCCGATGATGATGACGGCGGCCGGCACGATCTCCGCGGCCAAGGCTTTCGTGATGGGCGTCGGAGTTGCCGGCCTCCAGGCCATCGCGACCGCCCGGCGTTTGGGTGCGCAGGTCTCCGCAACCGATGTGCGCTCGGCCACCAGGGAGCAGATCATGTCCCTGGGCGCCAAGCCGATCTTCGTCGAGAATGTCGCGGGCATCGAGGGTGAAGGCTCGGGCGGCTATGCGACCGAGATGTCGGAGGAATATCAGAAGGCTCAGGCGGAACTGGTTTCCACCCATATCGCCAAGCAGGACATCGTCATCACCACCGCGCTGATCCCCGGCCGCACCGCGCCGCGCCTGATCTCGGATGCGCAGATTGCAACGATGAAGCCAGGTAGCGTCATCGTCGATCTGGCGGTGGAGCAGGGCGGCAACGTCGAAGGTGCCGTCGCCGGTCAGGTGATCGACCGCCACGGCGTGAAGATCGTCGGCCACAGGAACGTCCCCAGCCGCCTCCCGGCCGACGCCAGCGCGCTCTTCTCCCGCAACCTGTTCAACTTCCTCTCCGCCTTCTGGGACAAGGAAGCTGGCCGCCCGGCCCTCGACGAGGAAATCGGCGACGCCATCCGCCTGACGAAAGATGGAGCGGTGGTGAACGAGCGGCTGAAAACGTGACGCTGTCCTATTCGACTTTCTTTCGTCAAAGTGCGTCCTGGACTAACGGTCGAACTGTCGGAATAGGAACGCGCCCCGGGCAAGCAGCTAGGGCTCTTGGCCATTGCGAACATTCGGACCATTCGGGGTTGGACTGATGACATTCATTGCGATCCTGTCGATTTTCGTGCTGGCCTGCTTCGTCGGCTATTATGTGGTCTGGTCGGTCACGCCGGCCCTGCACACGCCGTTGATGGCGGTGACCAACGCGATCTCTTCCGTGATCATCGTCGGTGCGCTTGTCGCGGCGGCGTCGGCGCTTGGAGCCGAGGCGAAGTGGCTGGGGTTGATCGCGGTCGCGCTGGCGAGCGTCAACATTTTCGGCGGCTTCGCCGTCACTCAGCGGATGCTCGCCATGTACAAGAAAAAGGACCGCTGAGTGCGGCACGGGGGGCGCTGAAACATGCACGAGATCGCTGAGGTCAATCCCTGGGTTGCGCTGGCCTATCTGGTCGCGGGGGTCTGCTTCATCCTGGCACTGCGCGGACTGTCGAGTCCGGCGTCGTCTCAGCGCGGCAACCGCTTTGGTATGGCCGGCATGGCGCTCGCCGTCGGCACCACGCTTTGGGAGCATAATGAAGCGGGCCTGATCGAGATCGCGGTGGCCATCGCGATCGGCGGCGCCATCGGCCTGGTCATGGCGCGACGGATAGCAATGACGGCGATGCCGCAGCTGGTTGCGGCCTTCCACTCTTTGGTCGGTCTGGCCGCCGTGCTGGTTGCGGCCGCCGCCTATCTGAACCCGCAGGCGTTCGGCATCGCTGACGTCATCACGCCGATCGCAGGGCCGAACATCGTCAACATCTTCCCCGTCAGCCGCGTCGAGATGGCGTTGGGCGCGGCGATCGGTGCTATCACCTTTTCCGGCTCGATCATCGCCTTCCTCAAGCTCAATGGCAACATGTCGGGGGCGCCGATCATGCTGCCGGGTCGGCACATTATCAATCTCGGCACGTTGGGCGCGATTGTCGGACTGATCGCCGCGTTCGTCGGTGATCAGAGCCCGTGGATTTTCTGGACTGTCACTGGCTTGTCCTTCCTGATCGGCTTCCTGCTGATCATTCCCATCGGCGGCGCGGACATGCCTGTCGTGGTTTCGATGCTGAACAGCTATTCGGGCTGGGCGGCGGCGGCGATGGGCTTCACGCTCGGCAACACGGCGATGATCATCACCGGCGCGCTGGTCGGCTCGTCGGGCGCGATCCTCAGCTACATCATGTGCCGCGCAATGAACCGCAGCTTCATCAGCGTCATCGCCGGCGGCTTCGGCGCGGTGGCGGACACGAGCGGCGGTGCAGCGGCGATCGACCGGCCGTGGAAGCGTGGCTCCGCCGAGGACGCGGCTTTCCTGATGGAGCAAGCCGAGCTTGTCATCATCGTGCCCGGCTATGGCATGGCGGTTGCGCAGGCCCAGCATGTGCTCCGGGAAATGGGCGACAAGCTTCGTGAGAAGGGCGTGAAGGTCAAATACGCCATTCACCCTGTCGCGGGCCGCATGCCCGGCCACATGAATGTGCTGCTCGCCGAAGCGAACGTTCCCTATGATGAGGTGTTCGAGCTGGAGGATATCAACTCCGAGTTCGCCCAGGCAGATGTCGCCTTCGTGATCGGCGCCAACGACGTCACCAACCCGGCCGCCAAGACCGACAAGACCTCACCCATCTACGGCATGCCGGTGCTGGATGTCGAAAAGGCCAAGACCGTGCTGTTCATCAAGCGGTCGATGGGTGGCGTCGGCTATGCCGGCGTCGATAACGAGCTCTTCTATCGCGACAACACGATGATGCTGCTCGCCGACGCCAAAAAGATGGTGGAGGAAATCGTCAAGTCGATCCACTGACGCGACCGAAACGGTGCTTTAGCTCGGCAACTAAGCATCTGGCCCAAAAGGCGGCCGCTGGCATGAATTCGAATAGTTGAGGCGGTTGTCTCCGAAACGGATCAGGTTCAGCAGCTCGATACACTCGACTTGCACGTTGCTCTCTCCAAATCAGGCGGAGAACCGGAGCGTGTGTCCTGTGAGCCTGCACCCAATTTCCGACCTTGACGCGCGCAGCGAGGCGCTGGTGCGCCTCCTTCGTACTCTGTTGGACGAGGCGCATCAGCTTTTGAGCGAGGCGCCGATGGGCGAAGAGACCGCTGCGCTCAACGAAACCATCCTACGCCTGCAGCAGGAGGCCGAGCGGATCGCGCCCGACTTCCGTAGCGAAAAATGTCCGTTTCGGAGTGTCGGGTAGCTGACTTTGCTCCGGAATGAAGGCATGCAGATGCCGGGGCGAAAGGGTGAACAAGAGGTGACGGGCGCACAACAGGGGTGGGGGGATGAACCCTCCGTATTGATTTTCGCTGATCGGGACGAGCATCGGGCTGCCGCCCTGGCGGCGGCGAGGAGCGTCGGTGCGCGGGTGATCGGCAGCGAACGGATCGCCGACGCACACGAGCGGCTAAGTCGCCAGGCTGCGGTCGATTCCGTGCTGATCGAGCTGTCGGAAGACACGCCGCAGCTCGACCGTCTGCTCGAATGGGCGAACCACGCCGCACGAGACGGCACCGCCGCGCCGATCATCTCCTTGCCGGGCGATTTGATCGACCTGGTCGCTGCCCGGATCGACGAGCCTCGAGTGCAGTTGCTGTGCGACGCGACGGTGGAAGCCCGCACCGGAGCGCTGGCCTTTGCCGTCGCCGAGCGCAGGCACCGCCTGCACGATCAGGGTGTGGAGGCCGACGCGGAGCGGCTACGGCGGCTGAGCGAGGAAGTGGGGCGGATTGCAGGTGCTCTCGCGGAACTGTCCAGCTCTGCCAAGACTATGTCGTTTCCACCTGCGCCCGTTGTGGACGAGACGGCCGCCGGGAGGGAGATCGACGCTGACATGATGCGTGCGCTGATACGCGTGCGACGGATGCGCGATCAGTTCTTTCCGAAGGACCTGTTCGCCGATCCGGCGTGGGACATGCTGCTCGACTTGATGGCTGCACGGTTGGAGCAGAGCCGCGTTGCCGTCTCCAGCCTCTGCATTGCCGCGGCCGTTCCGGCGACGACGGCGCTGCGATGGATTCGGACGCTTACCGAGCACGGCCTGTTTGTCCGCCGGCACGATCCGGAAGACGGACGGCGGATATTCATCGAGCTGTCCGACGGGGCGAGCGACGCGCTGACCGCATATTTCCGGACGGTGCACCAGATGGGCGTCAGGATCGGCTGAGCGGCTTTTCGAGCACCACGAAGCTGAGGTCCTGCCGCCGCGGCAGGCCGAAGCGCGCGTCATCCATCGGGAAGGGCCGCTCCTCGCCAGTAAGCTGATACCCTCGCCGTTCATAATAGGCGATCAGCTTGATGCGCTGGCGGATCACCGTCATCTCCATGCGCGTGGCGCCGAACAGGTCCGCAGCGCCGCGTTCGCCTGCTTCAAGCAGTCGCCGCCCTAAGCCGCCTGCCTGGCGCGCGGGATCGACGGTGAGCAGCCCGAGACTGGCAATCCCGTCGCCCTTGTCGGAGATCTGCACGCAGCCGATCAAGCCTTCAGCATCCTCAGCCACCAACAGATGCTGAGTCGGATCGGCGAGGGTCTCCGACAGCGCGGCTCGGTCGGTGCGCTGCCCGTCAAGCAGGTCGGCTTCATGCGCCCAACCCGCTCGTGCGCTGTCGCCGCGATAGGCGCGCTGCACCAAAGCCAGCAGCGGCTGCAGATCGGCCTCTTCAGCCGCACGAATGATTGATCCGGGATCCATGATGCTGTCGCTAGCAACGGCAGCTAGACAGCGCTACCGCGACGTTGATGAACGATCCGGTGGTGACCGCGAGTGGCTTGCGCAAGAGCTTCGGGCGCAAGGAGGCGGTGGCCGGCCTCGACCTGAACGTGCCGCGCGGCAGCATCTATGGCGTGTTGGGGCCGAACGGGGCGGGCAAGACCACCACGTTGCGCATGCTGATGGGGATCATCGATCCAGACGAGGGCGAGCGGCGGGTGCTCGGCGCCGCCCGTCCGCGTGAGGTCAGCCATCGCATCGGCTATCTGCCCGAGGAACGCGGCCTTTACCCCTCGATGAAGGCACGCGAGGCGATCGCCTTCATGGGGGCGTTGCGCGGTCTTAGCTGGGCCGAGGGACGCCAGCGGGGCGAGGCAATGCTGGAGGCTGCCGGGCTTGGCAATGCGTCGCGAGAACGGATCAGGAACCTTTCCAAGGGCATGGCCCAACTGGTCCAACTGCTAGGATCCATGGTGCACCAGCCCGATCTGCTGGTGCTGGACGAGCCGTTTTCCGGGCTAGACCCCGTCAACCAGGAAAAACTGGAGGGACTGATTCTGGCCGAGCGCGATCGGGGCGCGACCATCCTGTTTTCGACTCACGTGATGGCCCATGCCCAGCGGCTCTGCGACCGTCTCGCCATCATCGCCGGGGGCCGGGGGCGCTTCGAAGGCACGGTGGACGAGGCCCGGGCCCTGTTGCCGATGCGGGCGCAGCTTGTGCCCCGGCGGGATGCCGAGCAGGTGGAGAAGCTCCTGCCGCCGTACGCCACCAAGGGCGCGCAAGGCTACGGGTTCGAAGTGCCTCCTGAAGGCATCGAACCCGTGCTGGAGCTGCTGATTGCCTCGGGTCACGGCGTTGCCAGCCTCTCGGTCGAGCGTCCGGCGTTGCACGATGTCTTCGTCAAGCTGGTCCGGGAGGCACAGGTTTGACCCGTCTGCTGCGCCAGGCGCTGGTTATCGCGCGGCGGGACTTCACCGCCATCACACTGACGCCGACTTTCCTCGTCTTTCTGCTCGCGCCGCTGTTCATGCTCGCCGTCGCGACGATCGGCAGCCTGGGTGCCACCCGGGCAATCGAAGGGAAGGGCGACGCCGTCCTGATCCTGGCGGCTCCCGATCAGCTGACTCGCCTCCGAGAAGCCGAGCGCGAGCTCCGTTTCATGGTCGGCACCGAGCCAGGCCCGCCGCCGGTCCGCTTCGGCACGGGTCCCGCTAGCCAAGCGAAGGCAGCTCTGGCGAAGGGCGGCGTGTCCGCCGTGCTCTCTGGACCCGCGGGTAATCCTGTCATCAGCCATGTCCCGGGTGCGGAGCGTGATGCCGCCTATCTGCGCCTGGTTGCTTCGACTGCGACCGGTTTGAAGCCTCGCATACAAGCGGGAGCGGCGGCGCCGAGCACGACGGCCCGGGATCGCCAGGGCACCGCTTTTGGAGCGGTGTTCCTGATGTTCCTCTTGTCGTTGGTGCTCTCGAGCCAGGCGATCAGTACGCTCGCCGAAGAGCGCAACAACAAGGTCATCGAAATCCTCGCCGCTGCCGTTCCGTTGGAGGCGGTGTTCCTCGGCAAGTTGCTAGGCCTGCTCGGCGTCGCCTTGGTCTTCTCCGCCTTTTGGGCCGCGGTGGGGCTGGGCGCCGCGCTTTGGCTGGGCGGGACCGAGCAACTCCACGCCATCGCACCGGCGATCGGGCTGCCCGCTTTTGCGGCGCTTTTCCTTGGCTATTTCATTCTGTCTTTTCTGCTGCTCGGCGCCGTTTTTCTGGGCGTGGGAGCGCAGGCTGGGACGATGCGCGAAATCCAAATGCTGTCGCTGCCGGTGACGATCTTTCAAGTCGCCATGTTCGCGCTGGCGAGCGCAGGGGCGAACGCGCCGCACTCCAGCATCGGCATCGTGTCCGCCATCTTCCCCTTTAGCTCGCCCTTTGCCATGGCCGCGCGCGCCGCAATCGGCGTGCCGGCCTGGCAGCACCTGCTCGCCTTTGCGTGGCAGATGGTGTGGCTCGCCCTGACCATCACTGTAGCGGCCCGCCTGTTCCGCCGCGGCGTTCTGAAATCCGGCGGCGGTCGTTAGAGGGCAACGCCTGAAGCTTATTCGGGCGCCGGCGCGGCCGTGGCGTTGACCCCGGTCGCCACGGGTGAGAGATTGGCATTCGGCGAGGCGGGCGGCATCGGCACCGGCGGTGCCTGGGGCTGCCTGGCCGCAGTGTAGGATGCGGCTTCCTTGGCCATGCGGGTCTTGATGTCGCCGCCCCAGCCGGCCTCCATGGTCTCAAGCGTCTCCATCGCCTTCTTCTGATCGAACATGAAGGTCATCATGTCGCGCGCAACCGGCGCCGCCGCGCCAGAGCCCGACATGCCATGCTCGATTACCACCGCACCGGCATATCGCGGCTTGTCCGCCGGGGCGAAGAAGACGAACAAGCCGTGATCGCGGTATTTCCAGGGCATGCCGATGCCGCCGCGCTGCCCGCCGGCGATGCGCCGCACCTGCGCCGTCCCGGTCTTGCCCGCCATCTGGATACCTTCAAGCGGTAAGCGGCTCCGGCCCGCCGTGCCGTCGCCATTGACGACCTGCGTCATGCCGGCGCGCACCGCGTCCAAGAATTCTTGCGGAACGGGCAGAGGCGGGGCGCCGCCTTTGGCCTGCGCCGCGATCATCTGCGGCTCGAGCACCCGGCCCGATGCGATTCGGGCGGCCGCCACGGCGAGCTGCAGCGGCGTTACCAACACATAGCCCTGGCCAATCGCCGCGTTGAGCGTGTCGGACTCCGTCCATCGCTGCTTGTATTTGCGCAGCTTCCATTCCGCATCCGGCACTGTGCCATAGTTCTGGGAAGGGGTGGGAAGATCGTATTTCTTGCCCAAGCCCGAAACGCGTGACGCTTCGGCGATGCGGCCGATGCCGATCCGCCGCCCCATGGCGTAGAAATAAGTGTTGCAGCTCTTCGCGATCGCGCGGGTCATGTTGACCGTCCCGTGACGCCCTAGACAGCGGAAGAAGCGATTGCCGAGCCGATAGCCGCCCGGACAGTTAACCGTCTCCTCGGGCTTGATCCCGGCCGCTAGGATCGCCAGCGCATGGATCGGCTTGAAGGTCGAACCCGGCGGATACATGGCCTGCAACGCCTTGTTGTAGAGCGGGCGCCGCTCGTCGTCGGATAGCATCCGCCACTCGTCGCGCCCGATCCCGTCCGAGAAGCTGTTGGGATCATAGGATGGCATCGACGCCATGCAGAGAATGCCGCCGGTTTCGCAATCGATGACGATGGCGGAGCCTGAGTTTGGGCCGAGCCGGCGCGCCGCGTAGAGCTGCAGCGGCTCGTCGATCGTCAGCTTCAGCGGATTGCCGGGAACATCGCTGCGGGTGGTCAGCTCCCGCACCAGTTTCCCGCGCGCTGTGACTTCGATCCGCTTGGCGCCCGGTTGCCCCCGCAGCCGCGGCTCCAGCACCTTCTCGACGCCCTCCTTGCCGATCTTGAACCCGGGTGTGATCAGCAGCGGATCCTTCAGCTCCTCGAATTGCTTGGCGGACGCAGCGCCGACATAGCCGATGAGATGCCCGACAGCGGCACCGTCGGGATAAAAGCGTGAATATCCACGGGTCGGAGATACGCCCGGCAGCTCATTCAGACGGACGCTCACCGCGGCGAATTTCTCCCAATCGAGATCCTCCGCTACCTGCACCGGCTTGAACCCCGCGGACTCCTCGAGATCGTCATGGATGCGCTGCACTTCGTCATCGCTGAGCGCGAGCAGAGTCCGGAGCTCGCGCAGCACCCGGTCCTTGTCTTCGACGCGGTCGGGGATAAGGTCGACGCGAAAGTCGGTCCGGTTGATGGCAATCGGCTTGCCGTTGCGGTCGACGATCCAGCCGCGCCGCGGCGGGATCAAGGTCAGGTTGACCCGATTGCTTTCGGACAGGAGCGAGTAGCGCTCATTCTCCATGATCGAGAGCCAGGCCATGCGACCGGCCAGCAATGCGCCAAGCCCGCCTTGCGCCGCACCGAGGAACAGCGCGCGGCGCGTGAAGGTGAACTGCTGCGTAGCCTCGGTGACAATCTTTCTTGGGCGCTTCACTGCAAGCGCCAGACATCAAGGCGCGCGCACAGCCGCGCGACGAGAGGGAAGATCAGAATGGCGGCAAGGCTCTGAAGCGCGACACCGGACAACGGGGCTGCAGCGCCCGCAAGAATTGCGAAGAGGTAGCCTGACAGGATGCAGCCGGTCATCGCCAGCGATGCGACGAACCAATCCTGCACATAATCGCGCCACAGCAACGCGCGCTCGGACATGTCGATGGCCAGGATCGCAACTGTCCAGCTTAGCATCGCGCTGCCGACCGGCTGCCCGCTCACCAGATCGTCGAACAGGCCCAGCGGGAGCGGGGCCCAGGGCGTCCAGAAGCCCGGCCGCATCAGCCGCCAGGCGAGCAGCACCAATAGGCCGAAGGGTGGCACGATCGGCGCCTGCGCCATGACCGGCAGCAACAGGGGAGCGATCGAGCCGATCATCGTCGAGACGATCGGCACCGCGCGCGCCTTGACGCTCAGCAACGGCGGCGCGTTGCGGAAGGGCAAGACGCGGCTCATTCGGCCGGCGGCGGCGGCAGCGCACGACGCTGCGCATCCACTTCCGGCTGATATGCGGGCAGCACCAGCGCGAAGTCGGCTCTCGCGGGATCGGCGACCGGGAGGCCGAGAAAACCCTCCCGCGTCACGCGTCTGATCACCGTTACGGGCACATTCGGGGGGTAGATGCCGCCGACGCCGGAGGTGACGAACACGTCGCCGCGCTTGAAGCTGACATTTTCGGCGCCCAGCGCCCGGATGTCGATGAACCCGTCGCCGGTGCCAGTCGCCATGGCCGGGAAGCCGTCAGGCACCCGGCGCACCGGTACAACCATGCCGCCATCCGTCAGTAGCACCACCCGCGCGCTGAAGGCGCCCGTGTTGGCGACGCGGCCGATCAGTCCGCCCGGTCCGCGCACCGGCATGCCGCTGCGCACCCCTTGCGCATAGCCGGCATTTAGAATGGCGTAGCGCCGAATGCTGGCGCCCGTGGAGGCCACCAGCCGCCCCGATGCGACCGGCGCCTGCGCCTGCTCCACAATCCGCAGCAGCTTTTTCAGGCGCGCATTCTCGAACGACAGGGCCTGCGCCTCGATCAGCTTGGTCCTATTGGCCGCGGCTTCCCGCTCCAGCCGCCGCGCCTTTGCGGCCGCGTCGATATAGGATCCGATGCCGCTGCCGGCATCGCTGACGCCGCCCACCACCGCGCGGCCGGCCGAACTGATCGGCAGGGTCGCGTCGGTGACCGCACCCTTTAGGGCGCCAAAGCCTTCCGGGTCGACCGTGGACAGGATCAGCAGCAGCAGCGCGACCACAGCGCCCGACACCGCCGCCACATAGCCGAAGAACAGGCCATATTGGGCACGGCGCGAATGGCCCGGGCGGCGATTGGATGGGCGTGCCAAGTCGGGCGCCCCTCAGGTCAGGCGGTTTGCAGCACGCCGCGGAACATCGGATCCTCAAGCGCGCGCCCGGTGCCGAGCGCCACGCAGGTGAGGGGGTCATCAGCGATCGTGACGGGCAGCCCGGTCTCGTCGCGCAGCACTTCGTCGATGCCCTCCAGCAGAGCACCACCGCCGGTGATCACGATCCCTTGGTCGACGATATCCGCAGCGAGCTCGGGCGCCGTGTTCTCGAGCGCGATGCGGACGCCCTCAATGATCGTGCCGACCGGCTCCGACAGCGCCTCGGCGATCTGCCCCTGATTGATCTCGATTTCCTTGGGTACGCCGTTCACCAGGTCCCGGCCCTTGATGAAGATCGTGCGGCCGATGCCGTCGGCCGGAGGTTTGGCGGTGCCGATGTCCTTCTTGATCCGCTCCGCCGTTGCTTCGCCGATCAGCAGGTTGTGGTTGCGACGAACATAGGAGGCGATCGCCTCGTCCATCTTGTCGCCGCCCACGCGAACCGAAGTGGTGTAGGCAAGGCCGCGGAGCGAAAGCACCGCCACTTCCGTCGTCCCGCCGCCGATGTCGACCACCATCGACCCGATCGGCTCGGTGACCGGCATGTCGGCGCCGATCGCCGCCGCCATCGGCTCCTCGATCAGCCAGACCTGGCTGGCGCCGGCATTGGAGGCGGCGTCACGAATGGCGCGCCGCTCGACCGAGGTCGAGCCCGAGGGCACGCAGATGACGATTTCAGGAAAGCGCCACGCCCTCATCTTGCCGCCATGCACCTTCTGGATGAAGTGCTTGATCATGTCCTCGGCGATGTCGATGTCGGCGATCACGCCATCTCGAAGCGGCCGAATCGCCTCGATCGAGCCAGGGGTCTTGCCCATCATCAGCTTGGCGTCGTCGCCAACCGCCTTGACCTTGCGGACGCCGTTGATGGTTTCAATGGCGACCACCGACGGCTCGTTGAGAACGATGCCGCGCCCGCGCACGTAAACCACCGTGTTGGCGGTACCGAGATCGATGGCCATGTCGTGGGACATGAACTTGAAGAACCGCGAAAAGAACATGTCTGTCCCGCTCTGATACAGGTTGTGAAGGCTCTATACCCGGCCTCGGCTTATATGAAAGCAAAGTGATCTTGATTTTTCATGACGACCGGGTCGCGGGGTGCGGCCGCTTGGGCTAGAGCCGAGCTGCATGTCAATACGGCGCCTTCCTTCGCACCTTGTCAATCGGATTGCCGCCGGTGAAGTGGTGGAAAGGCCGGCCAGCGCGCTGAAGGAACTGGTCGAGAATTCGATCGATGCGGGCGCGAGCCGAATCGCCGTGCGGCTGCGCGGTGGCGGCGCCGAACTGGTCGAGGTCGCCGACGACGGCTGCGGCATGGCCTCGGACGAACTGCGCCTCGCGGTCGAGCGGCACGCCACCTCCAAGCTGCCGGGTGACGCAATTGAAGCCGTGGCGACCTTGGGCTTTCGCGGCGAGGCTTTACCTTCGATCGCGAGCGTCGCCCGCCTGACGCTCGAAAGCCGCGTACGGGGCGCCGACGGCTGGGCGCTTGCCGTCGATAACGGCGAAGTCACGGCCGAGGGACCCGCCGCCCTGCCGCCCGGCACGCGCGTCCGGGTCGAGGCCCTGTTCGATCGGGTGCCGGCCCGGCGCAAATTCCTCCGCTCGGCGCGAGCCGAATATGCCGCTTGTATCGACGTGGTGAAGAGGCTGGCGATGGCGCGGCCGGAGATCGGCTTCTCCTTGGAGCATGAGGGCCGCACCAGCCTGTCGGTGCCTCCGGAGCAGGGCCAGGCGGAGCGGGTGGCGGCGCTGGTGGACCGCGAGCTGCCGGCCAACAGCGTCGGCGTCGATCTGCTCCGCGAAGGGCTGCGGCTCGGCGGTGTCGCGGGCCTGCCGACTTTTAGCCGCGGCGTCGCCGATCACCAATATTTGTTCGTCAACCGCCGCCCGGTGAAGGACCGGCTGCTCGCCGGCGCGGTGCGCGGCGCCTATGCCGACCTCCTCGCCCGCGACCGCCACCCCCTCGTCGCCTTGTTCCTCGACGTGCCGATGGACCAGGTCGACGTGAATGTGCACCCGGCCAAGACGGAAGTCCGCTTCCGCGACCCCCAGCTGGTGCGAGGGCTGATCGTCAGCGGCCTCAGGCGAGCGCTCGACGAGGCAGGTCATGCCAGCGCGCGCCCGGCGGCAGTCGACGTGCTGAGCGGGTGGAGTGCAGGTGAGTTACGACCGGACGAAGGCCGGACGCCCGCGTATCCGTCTAGCAGCGGCCTGGCGTTCGCCGAGGCACAGCCGGGGCATGTGTCCGACCACCGCACCTTCTTCACCCCATCGCCACAAGCGCGCGCCGAGCCGGCATACGCGCCGCCACCCGAGCACCGCCGCTTCCCGCTCGGCGTCGCGCGCGGGCAGGTCGCCAACACCTATATCGTCGCGGAAGCCGAGGACGGGCTGATCCTGGTCGACCAGCATGCCGCCCATGAACGCCTCGTCCTCGAGCGGATGAAGCGGGCTGCTGCAAATGGCAGCGTCCACGCCCAGGCGCTGCTGCTCCCCGAAGTGGTCGATCTCGATGAGCCCGCCTGCGACCGGCTGGAGGCGCGCGCGCCCGAACTCGCTGCCTTCGGCCTCGATCTTGAGCGCTTCGGCCCCTCGGCCGTGCTGGTGCGCGCCACCCCCGCCCCGCTCGGCAACGGGGACGTCCATGGCCTGGTCCGCGATCTCGCCGACGAACTCGCCGCCTATGACCAAGCGCTGAGCCTCAAGGAAAGGCTGGACGACGTCGCCGCCACCATTGCCTGCCATGGCAGCGTCCGTGCCGGCCGTATGCTCTCGGTCGCCGAGATGAACGCGCTCCTGCGCGAAATGGAAGCGACCCCGCACAGCGGCCAATGCAATCACGGCCGGCCGACCTGGGTTCGCCTATCCCACGCCGATCTGGAGAAGCTGTTCGGAAGGAGATGACACGCTCGCCAGAGGTCTAGTTCAACTGATCCGATTTCTCGGCCGCTTGGCCCGCGCGCCTGTCTCCTCATCGGGCGAAGACTACCCCTTATGCGTTGGGCCGTCGCTTCCTCACACAAGGAGACCATAGATGGTCATGACCCACGACATTAAGCCGAATATGCGCGTGATAGGTGCAGATGGGGTTCACATAGGCACCGTCGACGGGCTCGAGGGCGAGCGCATCAAGCTGAAGAAGGACATTGGCGGCCGCGGCAGTCACCAAGGCCATCATCATTTCATTCCGGTGGGCATCGTCGCTGACGTCGAAGACGGTCTACTTCGCCTCTCCGCAACCGGTGCGAATGCGATGCTCTTCCGTGAAGAAGCCGATGGGAGCGAGTATCAAAGTCGCCCTGCCTCGAATGGCGGTACACCAAACGCCTCAGGGACCCAGCCGCGCGCGAGCTTCGGTGGTGCAAGCACTGACGTGAACTGGGGTAAGATCGGGTTTGCTGTGGCCGCAGTAGGCGCGGTCGGTGCAGCCACGATGGCGATCTCGAGAGGCCGGGAAAGGAGCTCCACAGAGGACAAGTCGAGCTTCGATCGAAAGTTTCGCCTTCGCCTTCAGACTGACGAGAATATGCGCCTCATCTCCTCGTCCAAGGTCGAGGACACGCCCGTTATCGGACGTGCGGGCGAGAAGCTCGGCACCATCAAGAGCTTCATGGTGGACAAGTACACTGGGCAAGTTGCCTATGCGGTGTTGTCGTTTGGCGGCGATTTTGGGCTGGGGTCGTCGCTGTTCCCGATCCCCTGGTCGATGCTCCGCTACGATGTGGACGCCGATGGATATCGACTGGACATCACAAGGGAGCAGCTTGCGGCTGCTCCGCGGTTCGAGCCCAGCAACGAGCCCGAGTTTGACCCCTCCTATCGGCAGCGCGTGCTGTTCTTCCATAAGGTCGGCTGAGGCACACGCCGTTTTCTGGGCGTTCGATTCGACGAAGCAGGCAAAAAGCCCACGCTCCCGCATAAACCGGGAGCGTGGGTGCTTCATTCAGCCCACTGGCTCAGTCTAGGCTGAGCCTCGGTCCTCCCTTATCGACAGGTAGGCGGCTCCTAGAGGATACCCCGTGCGCTCCACCTTCTTGTTCAGCGTGCTGCCAGTGCTGCCCCTTATGGCTTGTTGGGAGGCCACTCCAACTCCTGTCCGCAGAGCAGAGGCTCCCAACACGTCCCTACAGCGGGCCGCCCCGCGCGGAGTCCAAGCTGTCAGCCTAGCCGGAGAGTGGCGCGTCGCCGGCATCGACGGAGAGTCGTTCGACGCCCCCTACGGACTAGTGCTCACCGGTGATCAAGACCAGCTGTGGTGGGAACCACGGTGTGCGGGAATGGTACGCGAATACTGGATCGAGGGAAAATCCATCTCGACTGCTTCCGCCCATTACTCGCTCTCGCCTCCGTCGACCCCAGCGCCGATATGCGCGATTGGATTACCGCCCCGGCTCGACGAAGTTTTTCGCGCGCTCGATTCCGCTACGTCCGTAGCCAGAACACCGGAGAACGGCGTTCGAATAGCGGGGAACGGCCATAGCCTGATCCTGTTTTCCCAGTGAGTTTGATCGAAGCTCCGCGCCCCTGAGGCCCGCCGCCCGTTCCGAACTGGGACAGGCAATAGGCCGATCGGCCTAGTGGCTGTTTTGTCTTATTTGCCGCACATTCCAGGCGGCTGACAACTCGTTAGCGAATCCAGTCTCGTTGCTGAATCAGGGGGTTGCATCATGAGTATGAAGGTTTTGGCCGTGGCTGCCGTATCGGCCGCCATCGCCTTGGCGGGTGGGGCTGCCGAGGCAGGGGTCGTCGGGTCGGCCTCGCTTGCGACCATGCGCAATTGCGGTACGACAGCGCCGACGGCGCGCTGCGATGGCTCAGGTCCGGGGCAGCAGGTCAAGGAGCAGAAATATGGCGGCGGAGTCGGCGTCGGCGGTTTGAACCACTTCAGCGCGGGCGCCGGAAATCGCGCCTGGTCCCTGGTCGATTTCGATCCCAAAAACGACCTTCCTTTGATAAAGGCGTTCTCCAAAGCCAGCGGAAATGTCCGGGTAAACATCAACGCCATCGCCTTTCAAACCTATAAATATACCGGCGCAGCGCCTGTCGATTTCTCGATCAGCGGATCGCTCCATATCGTGGACTCATCTGCGAACCCGGCCGGCGGAGCGCTGCCGGGCGGTGCGATCTTCAGTCAGTATTTGGGCATCTGGGACCCTGCGACGATCGCCGGCCTGTCCTCTGCCCAGGAACTCTTCAGCCGCCTGTTTTACGCCGGATGCGGCACAGCTGGGGTGCTTGGTGCTGCCTCGGCTGGCGGGGATCTCACCGGCGGGGAGAGGAATGTCGCTTCCCTGACCACGGCGGCTTGTGCGCCTGGGTCGTTGACCCTCGCGCATGGTCAAGAGGTTCTGGTGGTTGCGGGCCTTCAGTTGCCCGTCAATCGCGGTGGTTTTGCCGACGCGACGAGCACATTCACGACCAGGCTGGGTGACGATCTCGCTCCCGAGGCCAGGCAGCAGCTTGAGCAGAACATCGCGTCGGCGATTTCCCAGGGAGCGATCCTGGCAGTTCCCGAGCCAGCAAGCTGGGCAATGATGATCAGCGGGTTCGGCATTGTCGGGGCGGCTGCTCGCCGCCGGCAAGTTCGAGGCGAGACCCTGCTCACCTGAGGCGGCATCGCCGAAGCTCGCTTTGCCCTAGGCTCGCCGGCGTCGTCAGCGAAGACGCTGGCGGCGCGCGCACGCCCCTTCCTTTCACTCAACTGGTGAAACTCACGACCGATCGGCTTGAGAAGCTGCTCGGGCGGAAGTAGCGCCTCGGTATGTTCAAGGAAATTCCGGATCTGCTCTCGCACGCGCAATTGGCGCAGTTGACGTCGATCGCCGCGAGCACGCGCTTCGTCGACGGGCGGATCACCAATCCGCACAACCTGGCGAAGCAGAACCTCCAGCTGCACGAGCAGAGCGCCTATCAGCAATCCTCGCAGATCCTGCTGCAGGCGATGGCCGCGCATGAGGATTTCATGAACTTCGCCATGCCAGTCACCATCGCGCCGCCGATGCTGACCCGCTACGAGTTCGGCATGAGATACGGCGCGCACTCCGACGCCGCGTTCATCCCGCTGCCGAACGGCCGTATCCGCTCCGACGCCAGCTGCACGATCTTCATCAACAGCCCGGGGGATTACGAAGGCGGCGAGCTCGTCATCCACCTCGGCACCCGCGCGGTGCCCTTCAAAGGCGCGGCGGGCAGCGCGATCGTCTATCCATCGGACACCCTACATGAGGTAGTGCCGGTGACGCGCGGCCAGCGGCTGGTAGCGATCACTTTCATCCAGAGCCGCGTCGCCGACCCGTTCCGGCGCGAGATGCTCTACGAGCTGGGCGAAGTCGCCGCCCTTGAAGGCCTGCGCATGCAGCCGGCAAACTATACGCGCCTGCAGCTCTTCCATCAGCGGCTGCTGCGCCACTGGTCGGATCAACCCTGAGCCGGGAACGCTGCCGCGCCTCGAGCGCTATGGCGCCGAAGCCACAAAGGATATTAGCGATGAGCGAAGACAAGAGCGCGGTTCTCTACCGCATGGTGCTGCCCGATCATGTCTGCCCGTTCGGAGTGCGCGCAAAGCAGATGCTGGAGCGTGGAGGGTTTGAAATCGAGGAGCATATCCTCGCCAGCCGCGAGGAGGTCGATGCCTTCGAGGAGGAGCAGGGCGTGCAGACCACGCCTCAAATCTTCATTGCGGGTGAGCGGATCGGCGGCAGCGACGATCTTGAGGCCTATCTGCGCGAAGGCTGACTAGACGGTCTGCGGCCGCGCCGGCCAGTTGCGGGGATCGATCGGCTCCAGGCTGTCCAGCGCGGCTGCATCGATGCTGGCGACGATACGGCCGGGTTCAAGCTTGACCCGATCCCAAGGCAAGGCGTGCAGCGTCTCGCCCAGGCCGCCGACGCCGCCCTTGCCGATGACGAGATAGGCGATGCGGCCGTCCTTGCACTGGATCATCGCGTCCACGGCCGAGCCAAGCGCCTGGCCGCTGCGGTTCTCCAGCTTGGCGCTGGTGAGTGCCGAAGCCGGGAAGAGGGTAGGGCTCGGCGCGACCGCACTCTGTTCCGAAGCCGCGCGAGCGCCGTCGTCCAGCTTGGCCTGGCGGCCCAGCCAACGCCAGATGCCGACGAAGTTCACCAGGGTCAGAAAAATGTTCTGCCACACCAGGTTGGTCTGGCCGGTGACCGCGCCATAGGTGGTCCAGGCGACCGATCCGACGGTGAACACAACAAAGCCCCATCCGGTCACGCGGGAGCCCAGATTTGCAGCGGTCATGCAGGCGGCGATGGCGGTGGCGATCGGCGCGACCCAGCTCGAAATGTCTTCCATGCGCGGCGAACGGGTTGGGAAGGGCTGCGTTCCACAAGAAAGGGCCCGCGCGACTTGAAGTCGCGCGGGCCCTGAAACGGATGTAATCGCTTAGAACTTATACCCGGCCGAAATGCCGTAGCGGCGCGGCTCCAACGTAAAGATGTTGGTGAATAGACCGGAAGACTGATCGGTCACATACTGACCGGTCACGGCATTGTTCTTGGTCAAGTTCTGCACGAAGGCGCGGACATACCAGGTCTCTTCCGGGCCGTTCAGCTGCACTTGCGCATTCACCACTTCATAGCCCTCGATCCGATCGATCGGCTTGTTGAAGCTGCGGGCGAAGAAGTCGCCGGTGTAGGTGATGTCGGCACGCGGCACGAGGCTCATGCCATTGGCGAAATCGATCGTGTATTGGGCACCGGCCGAGAACTTGAACTTCGGCGCCTGCGGTAGCGAGTTGCCCGTCAGATCGAGCGGCACGCCGTCCGGCAGACCGGTCGCGACGCCGGCAGCGTTGGTGTTGAACATGAAGGGCAGCGGCCCGGTCGGGGTCTGGAACAGCGCCCTGAGTGGTGCCGATGGGTTCTGGATGGTCGAGGCCAGCGCCGAGCAGATCGAGAAGGCACCGGTAGTGTTGGTGCCAGGCACCGGCGTCGGCGGCCGCAGCCCGACCGCGCCGTTGAAGGCGGCGACCAGCGTGTTGGCCCCCACGGCATTGCCCGGCGCAGTCGGCTGGACCACACAGTTGGACGCGTTGGTCAGGTCCTTGATGATCACCGTGTCCGACCGGCCGCCCGAAGGATCGCGCGTGTCGGACAGCTGCAGATTCTTGATCTTGGTGCGCAGGAAGCTGATGTTCGCGTTGACCAGCAGGGCGCGGGTCGGCCGCAGGATCGCCTCGATCTCGGCGCCATAGATCGACGCATTGGTGTTGTCGTTGAACGAGGTGCGGTTCAGGATTCGGCTGAGCTGCAGATCCTTATAGTCGTAATAGAATATGTTGGCGTTCAGCTGGACCATGCCGTTCGCGAGCGTGTTCTTGGTGCCCAGTTCGATGGCATTGACGATTTCCGGGCGGAAGGTGGCCGGGGCGGTGAACAGCGCCGCGTTGAACGGCGGGTTGATGCCACCCGATTTATAGCCGCGCGAATAGGACAGGTAGAAAAGCGTGCTTTCCCACGGTTTCCAGTCGAGCACGGCGCGACCGGTGACTTCGTCGAAGCTCACCCGTGCTTCGCGGAACGCCTGATTGCCGGTAATGCTCGCATTGGCGTCGTAGCTCGCCGGCGGGGGGTTGAATGGCATGGTGTTGGTGAACGGCGCCGCGAAGTTCAGCAGCGGATTGCGATCCCGCACGAATTTCTTGTCGTTCGAGTAGCGGGCGCCGAGCGTCAGCTTCAGCTTTTCGGTGATGTCGACATAGGCTTCGCCGAAAATGCCATAGCTCTTCAGCGTGAAAAGGTCGGTCTCGCTGTTGAAGAAGGGCGAGGCGGAATAGCCCATGCCGCCGGTCTGTGCGCTGCCGATCAGGCCCGACGCATAGTCGAGACCGGCAGAGTTCACGAAATAATCGCCGTCCACCTTGGTGTCGAGATAGATGCCGCCGACCAGGAAGTTGAATCGGCCGTCGAAATCGGTCGAGAGCTGGCCTTCGACGGACCAGCCGCGACTATGGCTGCGCGACCGATCGTAATCGGTGCTGCGCGGCGCGCAGGCGAAGACATTGCCGCCATAGACGCCGCTATAATCGCGGTTCGCTTCCGAAGTGCAGATGTTGGTGCCTTGGAACAGACGCGACGCCGCGCCGGCAAAGAGCGGAAAGGCGCGGAAGGCTGCAGCCCCGGGGTTGGCCGTCAGGTCAGACGGAACTGCAAGGTTGTAGTCAGTTCGGGAATCGACTTTCGAGTCTTGGTACCCGCCCGTGACAGTCAGGTTGAAGTTCTCACCGATCGCCTGTTCGAGCCGTGCCTGAACCAGCCAATCTCGCGCATAATAAGTCGGTGTGAAGTCGCTGAAGACCTCGCGCACGCTGGCCGGGTTGATCGAGTTGGAAAAGAGGTCGCCGTCGGTGCCGTAGACGCTGCCCAGCCCGAACGGCGCCAGGGCGGGGCTGACGCCGATCCCGACGAACTCGCGGGATGTCAGGATGCCGGCAAGCGTGGCGTCGCCGTTTACGACTTCGTTTTCGAGCCGGTCCGGCGCGCAGCCCAGAATGCCGGTCGTGTCGCGGTTGCACAGCTGCTTCTGGATGCGGTTACGATTGTCCTTTTCGCGGAAATAATAGCCGATCAGGTCAAGTGTGGTGTTCTCGCTCGGTTCCCAGCGCAGCGTGCCGCGGACTGCATAGAGCTCACGGTCATCCACCCGCTGGTTGGTGAAGAGGTTTTTCGTGTAGCCGTCGCGCTTCAGATAATAGCCGGCCACACGCGCGCCCAGCGTGTCGCCGATCGGCACGTTGACCATGCCGTTGACCTTCATCGAATCGTAGTTGCCATACTCGAAGCTAGCCGCGGCACTGAACTTGGCGAGGTTTGGGCGGGCCGTGATGAAGTTGACCACGCCGGAGGTCGCGTTGCGGCCGAACAAAGTGCCCTGCGGCCCGCGCAGCACTTCGATCCGCTCCAAGTCGAAAAACTCGGCTTCAAACAGGCGGACGATCGACGGCTGGTCGTTAATGTGAATGGCGGTGGCGGTGTCGCACGAGAAGCCGACGCACAGATCGCCGATGCCCCGGATTGTGAAACTAGAACCTGTGAAGTTCGTCTTGGTGTAGGTGATGTTCGGCAGGCTGAGCTGCAGGTCCAGCGGATTTTCAATCTGCTGGGATTCGAGCGCCTCGGCGGTGAAGGCGGAGACCGAGATCGGCACGTCCTGGAGCCGCTCGGCCTGGCGCTGGGCGGTGACGACGATCTCGCCGATGCCGGTATCGGTGTCAGCCGACTGCGTGGCGCCTGAAGTGGCGCCGCCGCTCTGCGCCGGACCCGAACTGGTCTCCTGCCCCAAGGCTGGCATGGTGGCGAGCAGGGCCAGCGCCGTGGCGCCCAGCAGATCGAATTTCCGCATGATATCGCATCCTCCCCAAAGTGCGGCGATCGCCGCGGACGCATTGTTGCGCCTCTTGGGGGTGGATCATGCGTAAACTTTCCCCGCGGTCAATAAGCATGGCGCAGCCGCAATGCCGATTCCGCGGCGTTTGTTGCCCTTAGGCTTCATGCTATTCGTCGGCGGGCCCGGCGTGATCCCTCACGCCGGGCCACCTAAATCAGAACTTGAAGCGGCCGCTCACGCCATAGGTCCGGGGCGGGCTGGGATAGCCGGAAAGGCTGCCAGACTGAGCGACGGACGGGAAAATCGTGCCGTTAAACTTCGGCTCGGTCAGGTTGCGTCCCCACACGGCCAGTTCCAGTCCATTGTCCAGCGCCAGCGCCACCGACGCATTCAGCGATTCCGGAGCGGCCTTGAACCTTAGCCCCTGCGCGATCTGAAATGCGCTGCTGAACGCGTAATCAGCGTGGAAGATGAGCGCGTTGTCGCCCCACAACCGCTCGGTATAGTTGGCGCCGACCGCCACCGACCAATCGGACACGCCCGTGTTGCTGCGGCCGGACAGGTCGGTCGGCACGACGTTGTTGGTCGCCGGGTTGAAGGCCGAGCCGCCAGTGAAGGTGTTGAACTTGGAGTCGAGGAAGGTGACCGACGCCGTGAAATTGAGGTCCTCGACCGGGGTGATCGTCGCGTCGAACTCGAAGCCCAGAGTTGACTGCTTCTCGGCATTGCCGAGCACGAAGCCAGTGCCCTGAAAAATGTTGCTCTGGAAACCCTTCAGCGTCTGTTTGAATACGGCGAGATTGAAGGCGAAGCCGCCGAAGCTGCCCTTCAAGCCGACTTCATAGACTTCGGCGTCCTCCGGCCCGGCAAAACGGGTGCCGGTGGTCAGGTTGTTGACCGCCAGGCCGGCGGTGCGGATCGGCGAGGCCCCCGGGGCCGGGACTTGCGCGGGCGAGCCCGGGATAAAGTCGCTGGCGAATGGCCGGCTGTCGATCGACAGGTTGAAAGAGGACGCCTTGAAGCCGGTCGCGTAAGACACATAGCCGCTCAGGTTAGGATTGAACTTATAGGCCATGCGCAGCGTGTAGGAGAGGTCCTCGTCCCGGGTGCGGCCGTCTTCGACCGCGTTCGGGAAGTTGAGGAATGGCGGCAGGAATTGCAGCGGACGGAAACCGAGAAACGGGTTGCAGGTGCCCGCAGGCGCGCCCGGAGTGCACGCTCTGGTACGCGGGAAGATCGTTCCGCTCGGCAGCGGGATCGATCCTGGGATACCGGCATTTGCCGCGGTCTGGACGAGATCGATGGCTGAAAACGCGTCTGTGCTGCTGTTCGCGGTGGCTACTCGCTTTCTGTCGCGCGTGTAGTTGAAGCCCGCGGTCAACGTCAGATCTTCGATGACCTCGAAATCGACTTGGCCGAAGATCGAATAGGCCGTGTTCTTGTAGTCGTAGTTCTCGAACCGGCCCAAACCCTGCGACCCAAAGGGCGCGACGGTGGCGGGAATGCCGTTCAGAGCGCGCAAGATGGGCTCGTTTGCAGTGAATGCGCCGCCGCTGAGCAGATTGGCGTAGCCGCGGAAGTCCTTGCCGAAGAGCAGCTGTGACTCGACGTCGATCTTCTCGTTGAAATAATAGCCGCCCAGCAGGAAGTTCAGGGGCCCGTCAAAGTCCGATGCGACGCGGAGTTCCTGCGTGAACGTCTTGATGTCGGTGCTGCTGCGATTGTCGCCGACAATGTCGGCACTCGTGAAATCGACATCCTGATTGGTGAAGATATCGACCCGGCGATAAGCCGTGATGCTAGTCAGAGAAAGCGTGTCGGTGAAGTTCCAGTCAGCCTGCGCCGACCCGCCATAATTGGCGATGTCGTTGACCGATTCGAAGTTGCTGAAGCTATCGTAGGAGAAGGGATTGTTGGAGTTCACTTGCCCGCCCAGCGCACGGACAGCGTTGCCGGTCGGTCCATCGACGACGTTGGCGACCGTGCAGCATGCTTCGTCGATCTTATCATAGTCGCCGATCAGCCTCAGCTTGAACGCATCGCTGGGCTCCCACAGCAACTGGCCCCGTACGCCCCAACGATCGCGTTCGTTGGTGCGTGTGCCCAAGGCAAGGTCTCGACCATAGCCGTCGCGCTTGTTGAGATTTCCGGCGACGCTGAACGCAATGCTCTCGGTGATCGGCCCGGTCAGATACCCTTTGAGGACGATGGCATCGTAGTTGCCATAGCTTGCTTCCACTTCGCCGCCGAAGTCGAACGACGGCTCCGCGGTCACGATGCTGATGATGCCTGCAGACGCGTTCTTGCCGAAGAGGGTCGATTGCGGCCCGCGCAGAACCTCGACGCGCTTGACGTTCGGCAAGTCGCCGATCTGGGCCGCAGAGCGCGAACGGTAAACGCCGTCAATGAAAACACCGACCGATGGCTCGATGCCGGCATTATTCGCGCCGTTGCCGAAGCCGCGAATGACGAAGTTCGTGTTGGCTGAGCTTTGCAGCTGGTTGACCTTCAGCGAAGGCACCAGAGTCTGCAGGTCGAGCAAGTCGCGGACTTGGGCGCGCTCAATCGTCTCTTCGGTGGTCACCGACACCGAGATCGGTGTGTCCTGCAGCGTGGTCTCACGCTTGCTTGCGGTGACGATAATATCGCCCGCATTGGCGGTTTCCGCATTTTCTGCAGCGGCGGGTTCCTGCGTGTTGGCGGTGGCGGTGTCCTGGGCGACAGCCGGTGTCACCAGCAAGAGGCCGAGCGCCGTGGCGCCGAGCAGATTGTATTTTCGCATTGTCTTCTTCTCCCCAGATGCGGCCCGGCCGCCAGCGCTGTCATGCGCTTTGCATGATTGATGCTGCCTGTTGGAACATCGGTCAACTAAGGGAGCGCAGCCGATGCAGGATCGGTGCTGGGGTGTTGCACGAAAGCTGCAATTTGCAGGGATTTTGACGACGGCGCCACACTGCCTATATCGAGGCGGAAACGTTTAGGGGTGCCATGTGGGCGGTGATCTGGAAGAAGGCGACCTGATCGAGACGCCGGGCAAGCTGCCGGTGCCCAGGCACGTCGCAGAAGCAATAAAAACTCTGATCGCCTGGGCCGGCGACGATCCCAACCGCGAGGGCCTTGCCGACACGCCGCTCCGCGTCGCCCGCGCTTGGAAGGAATATTGCCAAGGCTATGAGGGGGATCCGTCCGTTCACCTCTCGCGCACTTTCGAGGAAGTGGGTGGCTATGACGAGATCGTGCTGCTGCGCGACATCCCCTTCCAGTCGCATTGCGAGCATCATATGGCGCCGATCATCGGCAAGGCGCATATCGCCTATCTGCCCAAGAACCGGGTCGTCGGCATCTCCAAGCTCGCGCGCGTGCTGCACGGCTTTGCCCGTCGACTGCAGGTTCAGGAACGGCTGACGGCCGAAGTCGCAGACTGCATCTGGGATCATCTCCAGCCATTGGGCGTGGCCGTGGTGATCGAGGCGAGCCACAGCTGCATGACGGCCCGCGGCGTGCGCACGCCCGGCGTGGCGATGACGACCAGCCGCATGATGGGCGTGTTCCGCGAGGACGATCGCAGCCGCAAGGAAGTGCTCGCACTGATGGGCTGCTGACGCTTTCGTCGCCTCACGTCCCCAACTCGTCGCACCCGCCGCTTTATTTTGCGCCTGTGTCGAACCTCACAGGCAGGTTTCCGCGAATTGCTTAATCAAGCGTTCATGCTTAGAAACTTCATCCCGCTCGCCGCTTCGCTCACCGCGCTCTTCTCGTCGCTGTACATGTACACCGCTTGATTGAGCCGGGGCGTCAAGGCGCTCCCAGCGCGGAGCAGATCAGCTCCCGCAGCAGCGGCCGCAGCCGCTCCGCCCCCTCTTCGTCGAACCGAAGTTCGTCATCGTCCATATAGCTGCGCTGGACGAGTTCGAGCTGGACCGCGTCCACCCCTTCAGTCGGTCTCCCGTAGTGGCGCGTGATATAGCCACCTTTGAAGCGTCCGTTCAGCACTGCGGAATAAGAAGACCGCGCCGCGATCCCGATCAGCCGCTCGCCCAAACCGGGCCGCACCGAGGCGCCGTCATTGGTGCCGATGTTCAGGTCCGGAAGAACCCCTTCGAATAGCATCGGAACGCACTGCCGAATCGAGTGCGCTTCCCACAGCAGCACCCGCCCATGCCGCGCCGTCAGCCGGGCAAGTTCGTTCTGCAGTGCCTGATGATAGTGCTGCCAAACGTCTGCAATCCGTTGTTCAATTTCGGCGTCTGACGGCGCGCGGTCCGACAGATAAAGCGGTGCGCCGTCGAAGCGAGTGGACGGCACGATGCCGGTGGTCGTCTGGCCTGGATAGAGCGAAGCATTGTCGGGCGGCCGGTTCACGTCGACCACATAGCGTGAGTGGGTGGCCAGAATTGTGCTCGCACCCAGCCCCTGCACAAAGTCGTAAAGGCGATCGACGAACCAGTCGGTGTCAGGGACGGCTCGGGCTTCCGGTGTCAGCCGCTCGGCGATCTCGGGCGGCACATGGGTTCCGACATGCGGGAAGCTGATCAGCAGCGGCGCGGTGCCGAGCGCGAGGCGGAAGGGCTCTGTCACGACGATGGCAGCAGGCCGGGCACGAACTCTCGGAACACACCTTGCTCGACCAGCGCGCGCACGCCGGCGATGTCCGGCGCGAAATAGCGATCCTGATCGTAATGCGGCGCCACGTCGCGGATGCGGGCCAACGCTGCCTGCAGTGGCTCAGACGTGGCGAGCGGCGTGTGAAACTCCACCCCCTGCGCGGCCGCGAGCAGCTCGATCGCTACCACCGCCGCGGCATTGCCGGCCATCAGCTTCAGCCGACGGGCGCCATGCGTCGCCATGGAGACATGATCTTCCTGATTGGCCGAAGTCGGCAAGCTGTCGACGCTGGCCGGATGCGATAGCTGCTTGTTCTCGGCGACGAGCGCGGCCGCGGTCACCTGCGCAATCATGAATCCGGAGTTGAGTCCGCTTTCCTCGACCAGAAAGGCGGGCAGGCCGCTCATCTTGGGATCCACCAGGATGGCGGTGCGCCGCTCGGAGATGGAACCGATCTCGCAGGCGGCAAGGGCGAGGATATCGGCGGCGAAGGCGACCGGCTCGGCGTGAAAATTGCCGCCTGAAAGAATCTCGCCGTCATCCGCGAAGATCAGGGGGTTGTCGGTTGCCGCATTCGCCTCGGTCTGCAGCGTGGCCGAGGCCGATCGCATGATGTCGAGGCAAGCCCCCATCACCTGCGGCTGGCAGCGCAGCGAATAAGGGTCCTGCACCTTTTCGCAATTCGCGTGACTGGCATTGATGGCGCTGCCTGCCAGGAGCCGCCGGATCGCCACCGCGACGTCCATCTGCCCCAGTTGGCCGCGGGCCGCATGGATGCGGGGGTCGTGCGGCACGATGCTGCCCTTCAAGGCGTCGGTGGACAGCGCGCCGGCGACTACGGCCGCTGCAAACGCGTCCCCGATCGCGAAAAGCCCGGCCAGTGCGAGAGCGGTCGAAACTTGGGTGCCGTTGAGGAGCGCCAGCCCTTCCTTCGCCTCCAGCACCAGCGGCTCCAGCGCGGCGAGTGCCAGCCCCTCAATAGCCGGCATGACGCGCCCCTGGTGCCGCATCTCGCCGACGCCCAGCAGGGCCGCCGACATATGGGCGAGGGGGGCAAGATCGCCGCTCGCCCCGACCGAGCCCTGGCCGGGAATGACAGGGTAAACCTCCGTCTCGATCAGCCGCAGCAGCGCCTCAATCACCTGGCGCCGCACGCCCGAATGGCCGCGCGCCAGCCCGATCACCTTCAGCGCCAGCACCAGCCGCACGACGCGGTCGTCGAGCGGATCGCCGGTGCCGCAAGCGTGGCTCAACACCAGCCGTTTCTGCAGTTCCGCCAGATCGTCATTGGCGATCCGCGTGTTGGCGAGCAGGCCGAAGCCGGTGTTGATGCCGTAATAGGTGCCGCCGTCCGCCACCCGCGCTTCGATCGTGGCGCGGGAAGCATCCACTCCGGTCCATACATGGTCGGCGAGCCGCACCGGCTCGGCCCCAAGATAGATGGCGCGGAGCAGGCTCAGCTTAACCTTGCCGGGATCGATCACGCCCGCGCTCCCCTCATCGGCAGGTCGAGACCCTGTTCGCGCGCGCAATCAATCGCATCCTCATAGCCAGCGTCGGCATGGCGCATCACGCCGGTGCCGGGATCGTTCCACAGCACCCGCTCGAGCCGCCGGTCGGCCGCTTCGCTGCCATCGCACAGGATGACCATGCCGCTATGCTGCGAATAGCCCATGCCGACGCCGCCGCCATGGTGCAGCGACACCCAGGTCGCGCCTGACGCCGTGTTGAGCAGGGCGTTGAGCAAAGGCCAGTCGGACACCGCGTCAGAGCCGTCCTGCATCGCCTCCGTCTCGCGATTGGGGCTGGCGACCGATCCGGAGTCCAGATGGTCGCGGCCGATCACGATCGGCGCTTTCAGCTCGCCGCTGCGCACCATTTCGTTGAAGGCCAGGCCGAGCCGGTGGCGGTCGCCCAGCCCGACCCAGCAGATCCGCGCCGGCAATCCCTGAAAGGCGATCCGCTCCCGCGCCATGTCGAGCCAGCGGTGGAGATGCGCATTGTCGGGCAGCAGCTCCTTCACCTTGGCGTCGGTGCGGTAGATATCCTCCGGATCGCCCGAGAGCGCGCACCAGCGGAACGGCCCGACGCCGCGGCAGAAGAGCGGGCGGATATAGGCGGGCACGAAGCCTGGAAAGTCGAACGCGTCCGCCACGCCTTCGTCGAAGGCGACCTGGCGGATGTTGTTGCCATAATCGACGACCGGCACGCCCGCTTTCCAGAAGTCGAGCATCGCGCGGACATGCTCCGCCATCGACGACTTCGCGGCACGCTCGACCGACTTCGGATCGGCTTCACGGGCCTGCACCCAGCGGTCGAGGCTCCAGCCCTTGGGCAAATAGCCGTTGATCGGATCGTGCGCTGACGTCTGGTCCGTGACGATATCCGGGCGAATGCCGCGCCGGACGATCTCGGGGTAGAGTTCAGCGGCATTTCCGAGCAAGCCGACCGATACCGGCTCCTTCGCCGTAGTGACGATTTCCAGCGCCTCGTCGAGCGTCGCCGCCTGCCGGTCCAGATAGCGGGTCTTCAGCCGCATCTCGATACGCGAGGGTTGGCACTCGATCGCCAGGCACGACGCGCCCGCCATCACCGCCGCAAGCGGCTGCGCGCCGCCCATGCCGCCTAATCCAGCAGTCAGGATCCAGCGGCCGAAGAGGTCGCCGCCGTAATGCTTGCGCCCGGCCTCGGCGAAGGTCTCGTAGGTGCCCTGAACGATGCCCTGCGTGCCGATGTAGATCCACGAACCGGCCGTCATCTGGCCGTACATCATCAGGCCATTGCGATCGAGCTCGTGGAAATGGTCCCAGGTCGCCCATTTCGGAACCAGGTTCGAGTTGGCGATCAGCACGCGCGGGGCGTCTTCATGGGTGCGGAAGACGCCGACCGGCTTGCCCGACTGGACGAGCAGGGTCTCATCGTCCTTCAGCCGCTTCAGCGTGGCGACGATCGCGTCAAAACAGGCCCAGTCGCGCGCTGCCCGGCCGATGCCGCCATAGACGACCAGCTCGGCCGGATTCTCCGCCACTTCGGCATCGAGATTGTTCATCAGCATGCGCAGCGGCGCTTCGGTCTGCCAGCTGAGCGTGTTGAGTTCAGGCCCCCGCGGCGCGCGGACCTCCCGGCTGTTGAGCAGGCGCGGATTGGCGGTCACTGAAATTCCTGCGGCATGAAGCGGCCGGTCAGCTCAAAGCGGCTGCCGGGGTGATAGAGATTGGCGGTGGAAGCGACCCGATCCCCCGTCCAGGTGCGGCGGCGGATCAGCAGGCATGGTTCGCCCGGCTCCATGGCCAGCAGCTGAAGCACGCGGGCAGAGGGCATTACCGCCTGCACGACATGCTCGGCCTCGGCGAGCGGCGCGACTGCTATCAGATATTCGTAGGGGGTGCGGCCGCTGAAGTCCTGGCTCAGATAGTCGGGTGCGACGGCGGGGTTCACCAGCCGCTCCTCGACCTGCACCGGCTCGTCATTCTCGAAATGCACGATCACTGATCGGAAGAGCGTAGCACGCTCGGGGAGGCCGAAAGCCGCCGCCGCTTCTTCATCGGCCGACACTGCCGCCAGCTCCAGCACATCGGCGCTGTGCCGGTGACCGCGCTGGGCGATCTCGTCGGCGATGTTGCGGATGCGCAATGGGTGGCCATGCGAGCGCCGGTCCGCGACATAGGTGCCGCCGCCCTTCACCCGCGTGAGGAAACCTTCGTGCGCCAGCTCGCGCACCGCGCGGTTCACGGTCATGCGGGCGACGCCGAACTCGCGGACCAGGGCATTCTCCGACGGCACGCGATCCTGCGGCGCCCAGGCGCCCGTGCCGATCCGGTCGAGGATATGCGCCTTCACGCGCGCATAGGCGGGCTGCTCCATAGAGCCCGGGGGTAAGCTGTCTAGACAGATCGAGTCAAGCGAGTGCCCGACGCAATGGCTGGACCGCTTGAACATAGGCCTGACCGATGGCGTCGGCGCGGACATGCCGCCCCTCGCTCACCACCCAATCACCCCCGCACATGATGCGCTGGACCGCCGCCCGCGCACCGCTGTGGAAGACCAGAGTGTCCAGCATCGAATCGCCCGCACCGGTCAGCAGGGCAGGGTGCTGGGGGTCGACAATCACGAGGTCGGCGCGCGCGCCAACTGCGATTGCGCCGACCGGTCGGCCACAGGCCTGCGCGCCGCCGGCAAGGGCCCGCCGCCACAGTTGCGCTCCCGGGTGCGGATCCTCGGCAGACGCCACCAGACTCCGCCGTCGCGTCAGCAGTCTTTGGCCATATTCGAGCCAGCGCAGCTCCTCGAACGGATCGACGCTGATATGGCTGTCCGATCCAATCGCGAAACCGCCACCCTGCCGCAGATAGTCTTCCATCGGGAAGAAGCCATCACCCAGATTGGCTTCAGTCGTCGGGCAAAGCGCCACTGTCGCGCCGGAGCGAGCGAGGCGCTCGGTCTCGCTCTCCGTCACATGCGTCGCGTGGACAAGGCACCAGCGCTCATCAACCGTCACTTCGTTGAGCAGCCACTCGACCGGCCGCTTGCCGGACCAGGCGAGACAGTCCTCCACTTCGCCCATTTGCTCGGCGACGTGGATGTGGATCGGCGCGCCCATGCCCGCGCGCTCCACCGCCTGTGTTAGCGCTTCGGGCGGCACCGCGCGCAAACTGTGCAAGGCCAACCCGATCCGCACATCGGACCCCGCCGCGCCCGCAGCCTCCGAAATGATGCCGAACAGCCGATCGACAGAGTTCAAGAATCGCTTCTGATCGCTTCGTGCCGGGCGCCCGCCAAAGCCGCTCGTCTGATACAGCACGGGCAGCAGAGTCAGCCCGATCCCCGCCTCCTTCGCCGCCGCGATCAGCGTCTGCGCCATCTCAGAAGCGCGCGGGTATCGCTCTCCGTCCAGCTGGTGGTGAACATAGTGGAACTCGACAACGCTCGTATAACCCGCTGCAAGCATCTCGGCGTAGAGCTGGGCGGCGATGGCGTGCATCAACTCGGGCGTAAGCTCAGCGGCCGCGCGGTACATGGCGTCCCGCCAGGTCCAGAAACTGTCGTCCACCGCGCCCCGTCGTTCCGCCAGTCCAGCGAACGCGCGCTGAAATGCGTGGCTGTGGGCGTTGATCATGCCGGGGATCGCCACACCCCTGACATGCTCGTCGCCTTGAGCAGCGGCTGCGCCGGCCTCGACTGAAACGATGGTGCCTGCCTCGATGCCGATCCACACGTCCTGTGCCCAACCTTCGGGGAGCATCGCCGCGTCGAGGAACAGGTGTCGCATCGCCTCGCCTTGTCTAGACAGAAGCCCGCAGCTACGGTGCCTCGCCACGGGCGTAAAGAGGGCGAATGATGGCGGTGACTGCCCGGTGGGATCGGCTCTGGGTCAATGTCCGGCTCGCCACCATGGTCGAAGGCGGCACGCCCTACGGTGCGATCGACCGCGGCGCGCTTGCGGTCGCGGATGGTCAAATTGCCTTTGCCGGCTCCGCATCGGACCTGCTGCCGGACGTTTCTGCCGATCAGGTGATCGACGCCGAGGGCCGCTGGATGACGCCCGGTCTGATCGACTGCCACACCCATATTGTCTTCGGCGGCGACCGGGTGGACGAGTTCGAGGCGCGGCTGAACGGCGCCACCTACGAAGAGATCGCGCGGGCAGGTGGCGGCATCTTGTCCACCGTTCGCGCCACGCGGGCCGCGTCAGAAAACGATCTCGTTGAAAGCGCGGCGCCCCGAATGCGTCAGCTGATCGTCGACGGCGTCACCACGATCGAGATCAAGTCAGGCTACGGTCTCGACACCGAGAACGAGCTGAAGATGCTCCGCGCCGCCCGCCGCCTAGGCCACGAACTGCCCATCGATGTGCGCACTACCTTCCTCGGCGCCCATGCCCTCCCGCCCGAGTTCGCCGACGACCGTTCGGGGTATCTAGACCTGGTCTGCAACGAGATGCTGCCCCGCGCTGCCGAGGACGGCCTTGTCGATGCCGTCGATGCCTTTTGCGAGACGATCGGCTTCACAGCTGACGAGACCGCACGCCTGTTCGAGACTGCCACGCGCCTCGGCCTTCGCGTCAAGCTCCATGCGGACCAGCTGACCGATGGCGGCGGCGCCGCGCTCGCGGCCCGGTACCAGGCGCTCTCGGCGGATCATGTCGAATGGACCTCTCCGGATGGAGTCGTGGCGATGGCTCGGGCAGGTACCGTCGCAGTCCTGCTCCCCGGCGCCTTCCATACCCTGCGTGAGACCCGGCTGCCGCCTGTCGAGCAGTTCCGCGCCGCCGGCGTGCCGATGGCGATCGCTACCGATTGCAATCCCGGCACCTCGCCGGTGCGCTCGATGCTGTTGATGCTCAACCTGGCCTGCACCCTGTTCCGCCTGACGCCGGAAGAAGCGCTCGCCGGCGTGACCCGCAACGCCGCTCGTGCATTAGGGCTGACCGATCGCGGCACGCTGGAACTCGGCAAGCGCGCCGACCTCGTGCTCTGGGACATCCGCAGCCCAGCCGATTTATGCTATTGGCTCGGCGGCCGACCTGAACTGTCGGTATCCTCGGCCCGCCAGACGTTGCGGTGATCGCGGACGAAACCCGCAAAACTTCGCCCTTCGCGCCCAATCAGCTCATACAAATCCGGATCGACGCCGCGCGAATAGCCGACCCGGGCGACCAGGCCGATGCTGGTCATGATTGCACTCAGCGGCACCGGCACCCCGTGCTGCCGCGCATGGCGGAAGAAGCGGAATAGGGAAGGGGTGCGGCCGGCGACCGGCCGCTGCAACACCTGACTTAGCGTCTCGACGACATCCGCGGCCGAAAGTTCCTCCGGACCGGTCAGCGAGTAGGCCTTGCCGTCATGGCCCGTGGAGGTGAGCACGACCGCCGCTGCCTCCGCCACGTCGCGCGCGTCGATATAGCTGGTCCGCGACCTGCCCGCGGGGCTGACCAGCTGTCCGGCGCGGATGCCTTCGCGATAGAGCAACTGGGTCGCGAAGTTCTGCATGAAGTCGTTCGACCGCAGATGAGTCCAGCCGATGCCGGAGGCTTCGATCTCCCGCTCCAGCCCGCGATGCGGCAGCATCGGCAGCCGGTCGGCGTTGCGGACCGACAGGAAGACGATGTGGCGCACGCCGGCAGACTTGCCGACGTTCAGCAACGACCGGAAGCGCTGCCGCGCCTGGGGAAGACCCGGCGGCAACATCAGGAATATGGCGGTGATGCCTTCAACGGCATGCCCGAAGCCGCTTTCGTCGAGGAAATCGAACCGCCGTTGATCGACACCGCTAGGCGCCCTGCTTGCCGCAACCATTGGCGCGCGCACGCGCAGCGCCTCAACCACATGGCGGCCGACTGTACCACTCGCTCCGGTGACCAGGATCATCGGTAGGGCGTAACGCACGCGCACCCGCTGCGTGTCATCACCTTTGCGCTATCGCCCCATGCTGCAGCGATCGCTAGCGCCGCCGCGCCGTGGATGAAGGCTCATGATCTCAAGACGCGCTGCCAACGCGGAAGCATTGCTATTTTAGCCGCGCGCGTCGCAAAGGCGCTTCACTCTGAAACGGGCGCGTTTCCCGTTCGTTGGGAGGGAAAGAGGAGACTGATTGTGGCCCAGCTTGACGAATCCCTAGCCGCCCCGCCAACACTGGACGGGAGCGCCCCGGCCGATGAGGCCGCCGGCGGCAATGCGGAGATGCCGGTGAACGAAATCGTCAAGTCAGCGCAGCTTGCCAAGGAAGGCGAGAAAAAGGCCGACGCCAGCGACAATCGCACGGCCTGGATCGCCGCCGGCGTGGGAGTGGGCGTCGGCTCGGCCGCGCTGGTCGCGGCGTTGCTCTACGCCAATCGCGACAAGGGCAAGGAAAAGAAGAAGGACTAGTTCGTCCTTCTCAGCACCATAGCAAGAATATCCGGGGGTAATCATGCGGGCCAGATTGGCAGCTGCTCTTCTTTTCGCGTCCATTCCGCTTGCCGACGCTCAGGCGATGACCGTCGCTGAGTTTCTGCAGCGCTCAGAAGCGCTGAAGGACAAGGGAGCCTTGGCTTTATTCTCGAGCGATCTCGGGCTGCTCAAGAAGGAAGTGACGACGGCGGCCGAGCAGTTGCGCGCCGAGCGGCTGGCGGCGCAGCGGGCAGGACGAAAGCCGGCCTACTGCCCCAAGACAAAAGCCGCGCAGATGGACTCGGATCAGCTGCTGGCGGTGATGCGCGCTGTTCCGGCCGGCGAGCGGCCTCGGCTGCAGGTGAAAGACGCCCTGCAGCGGCATTTTGCCCGCACCCATCCGTGCGCTTAGCTACTGAAAAATCGACTTAACACAGGTTGGAAACCGTTACGGAGGCGCGACGAGCCACGGAACTAAGTCGCTGTTCCGGCGCTTATACGGCTTGCCAGCCGATGAACGTATGAAGCGCGCCGCCGTCCTGGCGTGCGCCGCGGGGGATGCTGGCGGACCGAAGGAGCGCTATGAACATTGGATCTCACCGTCGCCGCGAGCGTCAGGCTTTCTCCGGCGGAACGTCTTCCAAGCCTACCCTTCTGTGCTTTTCGCACTTGCGGTGGAACTTCGTTTTCCAGCGCCCTCAGCATCTGATGAACCGCTTTGCCCGCGACCACCATGTGATCATCTGGGAAGAGCCGGTGCTCGATGCCGCCGCCGAGCCTTCGCTCGACCTGTCGATCTGCGCCAAGTCGGGCGTGACCGTAGCCGTGCCGCACCTGAACCCTGAACAGGGCGATCTCCATGGCAAGCAGCTGCGGCGCCTGCTCGACGAGCTGATGGCGACCCGCTCCGGTCAGCTGATCCGCTGGTATTACACGCCGATGATGCTGCCCTTTTCGCGGCATCTGCAGGCCGACTGCACCGTCTATGACTGCATGGACGAGCTGAAGAATTTCAAATTCGCCCCGCCCGAATTGCTGCCGCTCGAAGACGAGCTGCTCAAGGCGGCTGACGTCGTCTTCACCGGTGGTTACAGCCTTTATGAGGCAAAGCGCGAGCGCCACCTGAACGCGCATGCATTCCCGTCGAGCGTGGACGTCAAGCATTTCGGACAGGCGCGTGCAGACCTGACGGATCCGGCCGATCAGGCCAGCCTGCCGCACCCGCGCTTTGGCTTCTACGGAGTGATCGACGAGCGCATCGACCTGGAACTCCTCAAGGCCGCTGCCGAAGCGCGTCCGGACTGGACCTTCGTCATGGTCGGCCCGGTCGTGAAGATCGGCGAGCACGAGCTGCCGCGCCTGCCCAACATCGCCTATCTGGGCAACAAAGACTATCAGGAGCTGCCCGCCTATCTGTCCGGCTGGGACGTGGCGATGATGCCGTTCGCGATCAACGAAGCGACGCGCTTCATCTCGCCGACTAAGACGCCCGAATATCTGGCCGCCGGCCGCCCGGTCGTCTCGACGCCGATCAAGGACGTGATCCGCCATTACGGTGAGCTCGACGCAGTCCAGATCGCCAGCAATGCGAAGGACTTCATCGCCGGCTGCGAACGCGCGCTGGCGCTGAAGGATGAGCCGAACTGGCTCGAGCCGGTCGACGAGGTGCTTTCCACCATGTCGTGGGACGAGACGGCGGCGCAGATGAAGGGGCTGATCGCCGAAGCCGCCGAAGAACGCCAGGCAACTGCGCCCAAGGTGTCCAACAAGCCGCATTACGATGTGCTGATCGTCGGCGCCGGCTTCGCGGGCTCGGTCATGGCCGAGCGGCTGGCGAACGACAGCGGCAAGAAAGTGCTGGTTATCGACCGTCGGCCGCATATCGCTGGTAATGCGTACGACCTGCCGAACGAGGACGGTATTCTCTACCACCTCTACGGGCCGCACATCTTCCACACCAACTCGGAAGAGATTTTCTCGTATCTGTCGCGCTTCACCAAGTGGCGGCCGTACGAGCATCGTGTGCTCGCCCAGGTTGGCGAGAAATTGGTGCCGATGCCAATCAATCGCACCACGTTGAACATGCTGTACAACGCCAATCTGCAGACCGACGAGGAGGCCGACGCATTCCTGCAGAGCCGCGCCGAGCCGGTCGAAGAGATCAAAACCTCGGCGGACGTCGTCGTGTCGAAGGTTGGCCGTGAGCTCTACGAGACCTTCTTCCAGGGCTATACCCGCAAGCAGTGGGGCATGGACCCATCGGAGCTCGACAAGTCGGTCACCAGCCGCGTGCCCACGCGCACCAATACCGACGACCGCTACTTCACCGACGCGTTCCAGGCGATGCCGCTCGACGGCTATACCAAGATGTTCGAGAACATGCTCGATCATCCGAACATCGAGCTGCGCCTGGGCGCGGAGTGGGAAGATGTCTGCCGCGAAGTGAGCTACGACAAGCTCGTTTTCACGGGGCCTATCGACGAATATTTCGGCTATCGGCATGGCAAGCTGCCGTACCGGTCGCTGCAGTTCATTCACGAGACTCACGACCAGGTAGTGTTCCAGCCGGTCGCGGTGGTGAACTATCCGCTGGAGACCACGCCCTATACCCGGATCACCGAGTATAAATATCTGACCGGGCAGGTCGCGCCCAAGACGAGCATCACCTACGAAATCCCCTCGGCGGAGGGTGATCCTTACTATCCGATCCCGCGTCCGGAGAACCAGGCGCTGTTCAAACGCTACGAGGCGCTGGCGCTCGCCGAGCCGGATGTGATCTTCGTCGGCCGCCTCGCGACCTACCGCTATTACAATATGGACCAGGTGGTGGGGCAAGCCCTTTCAACCTATCGCAAGCTCAAAGCAGCGGAAGATGCGCGGGAGGAGTCGCTCGAAAGCGCCGCCCGTCAAGCAACCGCGGGCGACAGATCCGCGTTGTTTGGTCGGACGGCTGCCAAAACGATCGCTCGCACGGGCTCGTCGGAAGCAGCAGCAACTCCGGCGGAGTAAGAGCACATGGCAGAGGATCGGCCGCGCGTATTGGTCACTGGCGGATCGTCGGGCATCGGCTTTGAGCTGGCCCGGCAATTCGCCGAAAGCGGGCACGACGTGGTGCTCACCGGCCGCGATGCGGAGAAGCTCGAAGCGTCAGGCGAGCTGATCCGCGAACGCGCGCCGGAAGTGGCCGTGACCACGGTCGCGGCCGATCTCGCCTCCGAAGCCGGGATTTACGAGCTGCATCGCGGCGCCGGGCGCGTGGACATTCTCTGCGCCAACGCCGGTATCGGCTCGGGCGGCGGCGACTTTACCGAAACCGATCTCGCCCAGGAACTGGAGCTGATCGACCTGAACGTGCGCGGCCAGGTCCAGCTTACCAAATTGGTGGTCAAGGACATGGCCGATCGCGGGGAAGGGCGGCTGCTCTTCACTTCGTCCATTGCCGGCATCATGCCCGGGCCATTCGAGGCGGTCTACGCCGCATCCAAGGCGTTCATTCGCTCCTTTGGCGAAGCACTTCGCAACGAGCTGAAAGAGAAGGGCATCGGCGTCACCATCTTCATGCCCGGGCCGACCGAAACCGACTTTTTCCGTCGAGCCAATATGGACAACACGCCTGCGGGCCAGTCCTCCAAGGACGATGCCGCGCAGGTCGCCGCTCAGGCGATCGACGCGCTGTTCGCCGACAAGCATGCGGTCGTCACCGGCAGCCTGATGACGAGGCTGCAGGGCAATGTCGCCAAGCTGATGTCCAACCCCGCCCGCGCGGCTATGCACCGCCGGCAGACGGAGCCCTTCGACCGCGAGCAGGAAGACAGCCGCGGCATCAGCGGAGCCGCGATCGGCGGTTTCCTATTCGTTGGCGCGCTCGCCGCCGCCGGCACCGCCGCCTGGCTGCAAAGCCGCCGCGAGGAAGAGGATGTCGAACGCCGCACCCGTAACCGACTGGAGCCCCGGGCGGACTTCGAAGTCGGCACCAGCCGGAACCTGAACGCCTGAGTAGGAGCGCAGGCGATGCGCATTCACCATTTAAATTGCGGCACCTGTTGCCCGGCCGGCGGTCGGCTGTTCGACGGCACCAGCGACAGCCCGCTCGCGCAAATCGTCTGCCACTGCATGCTCATCGAAAGCGAACAGGGGCTGATCCTGATCGACACCGGCTTCGGCACACGCGAGGTGGCGACGCCCGGCCGCCGCATCGCGCCCTTCTTTCGCGCGCTCAACAATCCGCAGCTCCGCGAAGAGGAAACCGCCATCGCCCAGCTTCGCGCGCGCGGCTTCAATCCCAGCGACGTTCGCCACATCGTCATCAGCCATCTCGATTTCGACCATGCCGGTGGCATCGAGGATTTCCCGCACGCTGCCATCCACATCACGGCGCGCGAGAAGGAAGTCGCCGATGAGCAGCGCGGTGGTGCCTTTGTCGGCACCCGCCGCTATCGGCCGCAGCAATGGGATGAAATCGAGAATTGGCGGCTCTACGCAATGGGCGGCGGCGAGCCCTGGTTCGGCTTTGACTGCGTCCGCGACCTTCATGGACTGCCGCCCGAAATCCTGCTCGTGCCGCTCGCCGGCCATACATGGGGGCATAGCGGCGTCGCGATCGACACGCCTCGGGGCTGGCTCTTCTACGCCGCCGATGCCTATTTTTACCGCGGCGAGATCGGGTCCGAGCGCTACGACTGCCCGCCCGGACTGCGCGGCTACCAAGCGATGATGGAAGTCGACCGGGCCGCCCGGCTGACCAACCAGCAGCGCATCCGTCAGCTCTCGCTCGATCACGGAGACGAACTCCGCATCTTCTGCGCCCATGATGCGCGGGAGTTCGAGCTGCTGTCCGGCCAGCATGTCGCGCCCGACAGCGTGGCCAAAGCGCAGGAACTGGAACCCGCCTGACCTCCATGGCCAAGGCGCCGAAGCTCAAAGTCTTTCGCACCCCGATCGGCTTTCACGACGCCTATGTGGCCGCGCCTAGCCAAAAGGCTGCTCTCGAAGCCTGGGGTGCCGAGGCGAATCTCTTCGCCCGCGGCGTCGCCGAGCAGGTCACCGACCCCAAGCTGATGGAAGAACCGCTCGCCCGCCCCGGGGAAGTGATCCGGAAGCTGCGCGGCAATCTGGAAGAGCATCTCGGCGCCCTCCCGCCCGATCCGAAGCCCTCAAGGCAGCCGAGCAAGTCCAAGCCCACCACGCCTCCGCCCAGCCGCTCCAATCTGGAGTCGGCTGAGCAGGCACTCGCCGGCGCCGAAGAAGCGCACGCGGATCGCCTCGCCGAGTTGAAGCGCCGCGAGGAAGCGCTTGCCCTCGAACGCCGGACGCTGGTTGCCACGCAGGCCAAGGAACTGAAACGGCTGGAACAGGCGCGCGACAAGGAACAACGCGCCTATGACACCGCAGCGCGCCGCTGGCGGCAGGGCTGATCCGCGCTCATTGCCAAGCTGGTGCAGTGTGTTAGCTTCGGCTCTTCCGTGGGAGGCACGATCATGTTCGCTGCGTTGCTGTTGACCCTGATCCAGGCCGCACCCGCCAGTACTGCGGAACCCGAAATCCTGGTCGAGGGTCAGGCCAAGACGGACATCGAAACCCGCAACGAGGCGCACGGCTTCATCCGCGCCATCGCGGCGCCCGCAGGGAGTGCTGACCAGCTTGGCCGCTGGAACGAGCCGATTTGCCCGAAGGTTTATGGCGCGACCCTCACCGAAGAAGTACTCGTCTTGGAACGGGTGCGCGCGCTGGCTGCCGAGGCCGGTATCCGCCAGTCGAAGCTGCGGCGCTGCGCTCCCAATATCCTGATTGCCTATACCGCGCAGCCGGAAGAAGCGGTTCGCGACATCATGAAACGTCGCCCGCATTCTGGCCGCGCACTTCCGACGGCGGCCCGCCAGGATTTGGCGGAGGGACGCTATCCGGTCCGCTGGTGGTACGATCTGCGGGTGGAGAGCCGCTTCGGCCAGGCGCCGGTGGGCGATCACCCAGCCTTGCTGGGCGCACTGACGACCACCGCCGGCGGCCCGGGCAGCGGGGGAGGCGGCCAGATCGCCACGTCCGAGAACCAGGCCGGCTATGTTTCGGACTATAGCAGCAGCATCATCGGCAAGAAGAGCCGGATGAGCATCGGCGCCGCGACTGTGATCATCGACTATAACGCGGTGCGTGGCCGGCCAAAGGAGGCAGTGGCATCTCTGGTCGCCCTGGTCGCGCTGGCACCGTTGAAGCTGCCACCGCGGCCGGTGGCAACACCCACCATCACCAACCTCTTCCAAGGGTCTGAAGAGACCCGCGCGCTGGACCTGACTGAATGGGACCGTGCCTATGTGGCGGCCCTGTACAAGACGGCGGCCGATCGTAGTGCGAAGGTGCAGCAGGGCGCGATGACCGCCCGCATCGCGCGCGTGATGCGCGGCGAGGACAAGCGGCCCTAGCCACTGCCGCCGTGCCTGACTAAGCACGCCCCATGTCCCGCATCGCATTCATCGGCATCGGCATCATGGGCGGGCCGATGGCCCGCCATCTCGCCGCCAAAGGCCATGAGCTCACCGTCTATAACCGCACTTCCGGCAAGGCTCAGGCCTGGGTCGCGGCGCATGGCGGGCGCATCGCGGACAGCCCAGTCGAGGCGGCTCGCGATCAGGACGCGGTGATCACCTGCGTCGGCAATGACGATGATCTCGCCGAAGTGACGCTCGGCCGCGCGGGCGCCTTCCGCTCAATGCGGCCGGGCAGCATCTTCATCGACCACACCACCGTCTCCGCCAAGATCGCCCGCCAACTGGCTGTCGAAGGCAAGTCTAAGGAGATCCTCTGTGTCGATGCACCCGTTTCAGGCGGGCAAGCGGGGGCGGAGAACGGCACGCTGTCGATCATGTGCGGCGGCCGAGACAAGGCGGTGCAGGCTGCCTGGCCGCTGATGGAGGCCTATTCCGGCCGCATCACTCATATCGGCCCGGCGGGCGCCGGCCAGACCACCAAGATGTGCAACCAGATCGCGATCGCCGGCGCACTCCAGGGCGTTAGCGAGGCGCTGCGCTTCGCCCAGCATGCCGATCTCGACGTCGACAAGGTGTTCGAGGCGATCTCGGGCGGCGCGGCGGCAAGCTGGCAGATGCTCAACCGCTGGCACAGCATGTCCCGCGACGAGTTCGATTTCGGCTTTGCGATCGATTGGATGCGCAAGGACCTCGGCCTTGCCATCGACGAGGCGCGGACAAACGGCGCTACGCTCCCGGTCGCGAGCCTGATCGACCAGTTCTACGCCGATGTGCAGGCAATGGGAGCAGGCCGGCAGGACACCAGCGCGCTAGTCCGGCGACTGCCCAAATAGCGGGATCCTGAGTTAACCTTCTATTAGCCTTCTGCGTGGGGCGCCGTGCACGTATCAGCCACTCCACCAGTCTGTTGGGGGTTGTTTATGCGTAAGATGATTTTGGCGCTGGCGATGCTGGGGAGCAGCGTGTCGGCGGGCGCGGTCACCTATGTAGGGGAGATCAGCGGCACGGTGAACTCGACCTTTGCAACCGAGTTCACGACGCCGGGCGCGATGGGGACGATCAAGGTAGGCGACACCATCACCGCTCGCTTTACCTTCGCCAAGTCGGGAGCCTCGGGCGGTCCGGCCGGCTGGATGGCCGGTAGCCTGCTCGCCTCCATGATTACCGACCAGATCAGCTTCGAGCTGGGCGGCCATCGCTGGACCTCGCGCGGGGACTTCCTCGACGGAATGGTGCCGCTCGCCTTTGGTTCGCCTGAGGATCCGCTCAAGGATTTCTATCTCACCACCGACGATGCGCCTGGCGCCGGCGATCTGCGCGTGCAGGGCTATGCTTTCGAAATCGGCGAGTTCGGCTACGGTCTCTATCAGGGGCTCGGCTATGCCGGCTTGTTCGACCGGGGCACGATGAAACTCTGGTCGGACGGCGTTCTTATAGGCGGGGCCCGCTTCGCCGCTGTGTCTGAGGCGAATGAGATCGCGAGCGCCGCCGCACCGGTCCCAGAACCGGCGGGCTGGGCGATGATGATCGCCGGCTTCGGACTTATCGGCGGCACGATGCGCAGCACCCGCCGCAAGAGCAAGCTGACCTTCGCCGCGGCTTGAGGCGAAGGATTTGGAGCGCCGCCCTTTTTCTCGAAGGGCGGCGTCCACCGCCCGACGCCCTAACGTGAGCGACCGAACCGCCAGCGCAGGTCCACACCTGCGTTGCGCGGCTGTGCCGGGCTCCAGCGGCTCGCTGGGGTCAGGTCGCCACCGTTCTCCACGCCTTGCCAGTAGCGCTCATTGAACAGATTCTGCACGTAGAACACGGCTTCCCAGCCTTGCTCTGACTTGTAGCCGAGACGCAGGTTTATCTCGGTGAAGGCTTCCCGCCGTGCGATCCCGCGCCAGTCGAACGCCTCCCGCCTGCCGCCCTGATATGTCCACTCACCTTGCAAATAGGCCTCGCCGGCTCCCAGAGGCTGGTACGCCGTCGCCACTCCGCTTGTCGCCCAACTCGGGTTCGGTAGGCCGCCGCAGTCGGACAGATCGCAGTCGCGGTCGCCCCGTTTGCTCGTTCTGGTCCAGGTCACGTTTCCGGTTACTTCTAGCCAGTTCCAGGGGCGGGCCATGGCCGCTGCCTCGACTCCATATCCCAGCACTCTGCCAACATTCACCACTCTCTGCGTCCGCGTGGCGGTGTCGAAAAACACGTTCTGAAGGTTGCGGTAGCGATAGTGGAAGCCAGTGAGGTCGAATTGGAGTTTGCCGTTCAAAACGACCCCCTTGAGTCCGAACTCACGACTCCAGACGGTTTCAGGCGCGAACGCATCCGGCAACGTTCCGGCGGGAACCAGTCCAAACTCCTCGACGGGCTCCGGTGCGGCCACCGTGAAGCTGCCGAAGCCGCCGGCCTTGTATCCCCGGGTCAGCGACGCGTAGGCGTTCACTCCGGGAGCGAGGTCATAGCGGGCATAGATCCGCGGCGTCAGGTCGTCCCATTGCCGCGAGTCCTTTACGGGACCATCGGTATAATAGCCGAAAGTCCAGATATTCCCGAGGCTGCTCTGCACCTGCGGAATGTCGAGCGAGAACCGCTTCCTGTCCCACGTGTACCGCAATCCGGCGCCGAGTGTGAGTTTGGGAGTCAGGCCGAAATTAGCATCGCCATAGGCAGACCAACCCGTGTTCACGCTTGTTGCCCGATTGCGGTCGATCAGGACGCCGCCCGGCGATGGCACATAATCGCTGCCTAAGAGATCGGCAGTCAGTTCCTGGCAATCGGCATAGCCATAGCTGGCGGTACACGCGATGAACTCGTCGACTTCGTTGGTAAAGTTGGCGCGAACCTTTTCGCGATAGGCGGACAGGCCGGCTGACCAGGTCAGCCGCTTCGAACCTGGTGAGACAAGCCGCAACTCGCCGCTGGCATAGTCGCCACGTTGCCGCTGCGAGTAGTTGTTCAGCAGCAGGGGGGTGCCGTCATAATCCTCGAGATAGCGGAAGCGATGCTCGCGATAGGCGCCGAGCGTGGTGAGAGTGGCAAAGCCGAGTTCCCAATCCAGCTGCCCGGTGAGACCGCCAATCTCTCCATCGTCGCGAGGGTCAGTGAGATCGCTGTCGATGTCATTGTGCCCGCCCCGGATCACCACCGGCTCGCCAAGCGCGTCGCCGATCCTGCCGAGCACCTCGGCATCGGCCTGCGAGGCGCGGTAGAGCGTTCCGTTGAGGCGGCGGCGTTCATATTCGCCGGTGAGCAGCGCCCGTAACGGGCCGGCCTCGAACGAGAGGGCCAGGCGTCCGGCCGTCTTGTTCCCGCCCAGCATGCGGTCATTCCGATCGGGTGTGAACGCGTTGTCGACCCACCCGTCAAAAGCGATGTGATAGGCGGCTCCGCGGGCAGCCCACCCGCCGCCGAGCGGCACATTCAGCGCTGCTTCGCCTTCGCGCAGGTTGCGTGAGCCGAGGCCGACATACAGATGTCCGCCAACCTCGGTCGCGTCCGGCTTGCGAGTCACGACGCTGATTGCGCCAGAGATCGCATTTCGGCCGAACAGGAAACCCTGGGGACCGCGCAATGCCTCCACTCGCTCAACATCGAACAAGGAGGTTACGGCGGCACCGGTTCGGCCCTGATAGACTCCGTCCTTGAAGATGCCGATCGAAGGGTCTCCGCCGATGCCGTAATCGTTGGAGACGATGCCGCGAATGGCGAGCGCATCAATGAAGTTGCCGCCCATGTCGCCGGAAAATCCTGGAGTTAGGGCGATCACGTCGGTAACGTCGTTGAGCTCGGTGCGATCGATCAAGTCGCCCGAGAATACGGCCACGGCGAGCGGCGTTTCGACGGCCGGCTCGGTGCGTCTTTGCGCGGTGACCACGATATCTTCGAAGCTCGAACCATCCTCGGCTGCATCGGAAGGCGTGAGGGGGACTTCCGATGCAAGGAGCATGGAGAGATGCAGCAGGTGGAAGCTGGACAAAATAAGACCTTTGCGTGGCGTTCAGGCTGCCCGGAGGCGCGCGACGATGCCCTCGAGTTCGACCATCAGCTGGTTGGCGTGGGCCCGGACAGTGGCGCCAATCTCCCGGGTACCGTTTGCTCTGATCCGGATGTCGGCTAGGCTGTCGACGATTGCCGTGACAGCAACGTGCGCCGCCTCCGCATCGGCTCCGACGGCCCGGCTCGTGTTGAGGATAGTGCTGGCGGCTTCCTGCTGCTGGTTAACCGCACTGGCCGCGCCGCTGACCATCATGTCGAGCTCGCCGAACATCTGCCGGACATGACGAACGAGGTCCGCAGTGGTCTGGGCCGCACTGTGAACGGAACCGACCCGCTGGTGAATTTCACTCGCGGCAGCGCCCGTTTGGGTCGCCAGACCCTTCACTTCGCCCGCGACAACGGTGAACCCGCGTCCGGCCTCGCCGGCTCGTGCCGCTTCTATGGTTGCGTTGAGGGCAAGCAGGTTGGTTTGGCTGGAGATGCTCGCGATCAACTCGGCCGCAACACTGATCGATCGGACTTGATCAAGCAGATCCGCATTGGCGCTGTTGGCCGCGTCCGACCGGGTGTCGGCGATGTGCATGGCGCGTTCCGCACGGGCCGCCTGTTCATGGACATAGCCCGCGGACTCGGCCAGTTCGCGAATCGCGGCTTCGATCGAGTGGGTTGCCGCAAGCGAAGCCGCGCTGCGCTGGCGTGCCTTATCCGCCTCCCGTGTCTGCGTTTCGACAGTGGATAGCGTGGAGACGGCGCTTGCCTCTAGGGCGTCCGCGGTTCGATTTAGTTCCAGCAGGAGCTCGCCGATTGATGCTTGCAGCGCTTGTGCCGTTTCCGCCGCTGCAGTTCGCAGGGCGAGGCGGCGCTCTTCCTGCTCGGCAAGCTGACGTCTGGCGTGGGCCGCTACCTGGACGTTCGCTTCCTCGGCGGCCGCGCGAGCCCGATCGGCCGCGAGCAGCGCCTTCTCCCTTTCCTCTGCGAGCTGCTCCGCACTTCGGCGCCTGCTTTTCAGTTCTCGTTCTGCCCGCAAGAGCAAGGCGGCTGCCGATGCAGCGAGAGCGGAAAAAAGCAAGCTCGCCGCGAGCATCGGCAGCGCGAGCGACCTGGCGGCATCGCGGCCCGGCGAGACAGGTTGCCAGGCGAGGTAGCCTTCCCCGCCTCTGGAGTTCAACGGCAATGCCGCGCTCAGGTCGTCAGGATTGCCCTGGATCCAGCGCGCTCCCGTCAGACCGAACGCAGCTTGCCATTCACTCAACAAGGCGACGTCGATGGGCTTAACGATGATCAGGTGACGCAACGGGCCGGGGGGCAGCACCGCTCCTGCGGTTAATGGCGCGATGGTAGCGGAGGCGAAGATCGCAGGCCTGCCTCGGTACATCCCCACGAAGGCGATCGCGGGTGCGTCCTCCTTGGTCCGGACGCGTTTCGGCGTCCTCGCCAAGAGCCGGCGAAGCGCCTCAGGGGCGTCAGTGCGGAGATCGAGTTGATGGCGCTTGTCCGGCGAGGAAGAGTGAAGAGTGGAGCCTTGAGGATCGATGACATACAGGTGGCCCTGTCCCCACAAGTTAGCGCCTAGCCAGGTCCGATCGAAACGCCCGTAAACGGAAGCAACTGCTTCATCCCAATGGGCGCTATCTACGACCGCATCGGACAGGCTCTCCATCTCTCTATGAAGAGCTCCCTCCATCATCGAGCGCCTCTCGGAGGCAGCCTGAGCGTCCATCGCCCGCGTGAGCGAGATCATCAGCATGGCAGAGGTGAGTAGAGCGACGATGGCAAGAGCGACGATTGGCAGGATCGTCCGTGGGGTCGACGAAAGGATCGCCAGTAGACGCAATGCCGGTAAGCGAAGATGGGCCAGTGAAGATCGCACCCCGGGTATCACGGGGCATATAAGTGCGAACGCAGGTAAAGTTGGAGTTAACCTAGAGCGGGAATTGCCGCAAATCCATTGAATTGTAGCTGTTGACGAGACTCTGCGGGAGAGGACCGGCAAGGTGCGCCGGCGGTATCGATCGGGATAGTACTGCGCTGCCTTTCCGCCTGCCGCTGGTCCGGCGGACGAGCCAGTGCTAGCTTCTGCTCATGAGCGGGATCGGCGAGGCAGGGGATATCGTTGCGGGCGCGATGCTGGCGTCTGTCGTGGAGCCGGGACACGGCCGGGCGAGGGCGGCGGAGCATGGGCAAACCTGCCTCAACTGTAGCGCGCAGCTGACTGGCGCCTATTGCGCCGAATGCGGCCAATCGGCGCATCTGCATCGCAGCTTCGGCGCGGTGTGGCACGAGCTGATGCACGGAGTGCTGCACATGGATGGCAAGATCTGGCGGACGCTGCCGGAGCTCGCCTTCCGGCCCGGCAAACTCACCCGCCGATACGTCGCGGGCGAGCGGGCGAAGTTCGTCTCGCCTTTCGCATTGTTCCTGTTCAGCGCACTGCTGCTCTACGCGACCGCCTCAATATTCGAGTCGAAGAACACCTCCGCCGATGCGCAGGAGAGCGCGCGGCAGATGCAGAAGCAGATCGCCAAGCTCGACGAGCGGATTGCCGATACGGAGGGCAGCCTGCGCGACCCTAACCTGTCGGCCAACCGCCGCGCGCGGCTGCAGGAGCGGCTGAAGGACGCGCGCGACGACCGACATGAACTGGCGGCGGCAAGTGCGATCGTCGGGGACGTCGGCAAGGGGGCAGCCGGTGCCGTGGGCGGCCGCTCGGTCATGGAGAGGATGGAGACGAACCGCGAGTTCGTCTCATACCGGCTGAAGGCCAACGCCTACAAGTTCTCATGGGCCCTGATCCTGATCAGCACGCCACTGGTTTGGCTCCTCTTCGCTTGGCGGCGCGATTACGGCCTCTACGACCATGCGACCTTCGTCACCTATTCCATCTCGTTCATGTCGCTCTTATTCGCCATTTACACTGCGGGTTCGGGGCTCGGCCTCGTATCAGGCGTGCTGATGTTGGCGCTGATGCTTTACGCGCTCTGGCACATGTACGTGCAGATGCGCGATGCCTATCGGCTAAGCCGGACCGGCGCGCTGCTCCGCCTGCCTCTGCTCTACGGCATCGCCGCCACGGCGGGCGGGATTTTCTATGGTCTGCTTACGGCGACAAACGGTTAGCCGCTTGTCGGCCGGCAAAGGCGCGCCCGTGATCGCCATTGGAAAACGATGGATCGCTTTCCCGAGTTGCAGGCGGACTGTGCACTTTATCGCCTCCAGATCGACGCCTGACGCGGCGTAGCAAAAACTTGTCCTTTTGCCCTGCCTTGCAGCTATGCTGGCTGCATGACAGTCCTATCCTCGTTCCGCCGGCTCCCGCTTTGGACCCGGCCCGCACATTCTGTACATGTTGCACACGCAACGCCTCGTCACCTTCGTTACCTTTGTGCAGTTCTGCTCCCCATTTCCGCACCTGCTTACGCGGACGCGCTGATCGATAACGTCAACGGCCTCACGCTCGACAGGGCGGGCAGGGTCGAACGCTTCACCGGGCTGCTGATCGGCAGCGACGGCAAGGTGAAAAGGCTGCTGGCGCGCGGAGACAAACGGCCGGACCGTGGCCTCGATTTTCGGCATGACGGCAAAGGGCGGGTGTTGATGCCTGGCCTGATCGACGCGCACGGACATGTAATGGGCCTTGGCCTGAAAGCCATGGCGCTGGACCTGACCGGCGCGCGCTCGCTCGCCGAAGCGCAGGCGATGATCGCGGCCTATGCCAAGGCCAATCCGGAGCGAACCTGGATCATCGGCTCCGGCTGGAATCAGGAAGTCTGGGGCCTGGGCCGCTTCCCCACCGCGGCCGACATCGACGCTGTCGTCGCCGACCGGCCGGTCTGGCTGGAGCGGGTGGACGGCCATGCCAGCTGGGGCAACAGCGCCGCTCTCCGGACGGCCAAGGTGACGGCGCAGAGCGTCTCACCATCGGGCGGCCGGATCGAGAAGCTGCCGAACGGCGCCCCAGCCGGGGTCTTCGTCGATGCCGCCGCCGAGCTGGTGCAGAAGGTCGTGCCGCCCATGCAGCCGCGCGAGCGCGACATTGCGCTGTCCAAGGCGCAGTTGATCCTCCTCCAGAATGGCATCACCGCCATTGCGGACATGGGCACGTCGGTGGAGGACTGGAACGTGTTCCGCCGCGCCGGGGACGCGGGCGTGCTCAAGGTCCGCATCATCTCCTACGCCGCCGGGATCGAGCCGGCTCTGGCGGTGGCGGGCGCCGGGCCCACGCCTTGGCTCTACGACGACCGGCTGCGGATGGTCGGGATCAAGCTCTATTCGGATGGCGCGCTCGGCTCGCGCGGCGCCTGGCTGAAGGCGCCCTATGCCGATGCGCCGAAGGAAGTCGGCCTGGGCTTCATGGACGATGCGAAGATCCGCAATTTGATCGTCCGGGCTTCGATGGACAAGCTTCAGGTTGCCGTGCACGCGATCGGCGACCGTGCCAACGCTCAGGCCCTGTTGGCGATCGAAGAGATCGCGCCTTCATACAAGGACGATCGGCGCTGGCGCATCGAGCATGTGCAGATGCTGGACGTCACGGATATACCCCGGCTTGGCCACAACGGCATCATCGCGTCGATGCAGCCGGTGCATCAGACCTCCGACCGGCTGATGGCGGAAGCGCGGCTGGGTTCCAACCGGCTCGCCGGCGCCTATGCCTGGGAATCGATACGGCGGGCTGGCGGCAAGCTGGCTTTCGGCTCGGACGTGCCGGTCGAATCGCCGAACCCGTTCCCGGGCATCGCGGCGGCCGTCAGCCGTGAGGATGCGGCGGGCCAGCCCTTTGGCGGCTGGCAGCCGCAGGAACGCGTCAGCCGCGAAGCGGCGCTCGCGGGCTTCACCACCGGCGCCGCTTATGCCGGCTTTGCCGAAGACCGGCTGGGCATGCTTCAGCCCGGCTATCGCGCCGACTTCGTGCTGGTGGATGCCGATCCGCTGGAAAGCACGCCGGCCCAGCTCCGCGCCACCAAGGTGCTCGAAACCTGGATCGGAGGGCAGCGCGCCTATGTGGCGAAATAAGCTTCTCCTCGTCGCCCTGATCCTGAGCGCCTGCGACGGAGGCACCATCACCAACCGCACGCAGCGCAGTGGCGAGGTGAAGGTCGCGGGTGTCGAAGAGATCGGCAACAACGGCTCGGCCGCTCTGGAAGGCGTTGGCGCGCCAATGGCGTGGCGGGTGGTGAACGGCGCTGCCTTTTACGGCGCGGCGGACCAGCCGCCGGCGTTCGCGCTCCGCTGCGACCGCGCCGCTCAGCAGATCGTCTTGGAGCGCGCCGGGGCGGGGGGCACGATCAGCCTCTCGGCCGGCGGTGCGGCCGCCAGCCTGGGCACGCACGACGTTGGCAATGGTCGTGTGCAGGCTCGCACCGGTCTTGGCGATGCTGTCGTCGAAGCGATGGCGCGGTCGCAGACCCAGATCACCGTCGCCGGCGGCGCAGAGACCCTTGCCATGCCGGGCGGCGTCGCCGTGCGCCGGGTGATCGAGTTCTGCAGAAAGGCGCCAGCACCTGAAGCGACGCCGGAGGGTCCCCCGTCACCGGTGGTCGTACCGCAAACCATTGACGAGCCCGCGCCGGACCCGCTGCCGACGCCGCCCGCAAAGCCGTAGGAGCGTCTCTTGATCCTTCGTCTGACTGCCGCACTGATGAGCCTGTGTCTCGCTGCCGCACCGGCGCTGGGGCAACTGCCACGTCCCAAGCTGCTAGTGGTGATCTCGGTCGACCAGCTGTCCGGCGACCTGTTCGCCGAGTATCGCCAGCATTTCACCGGCGGTCTGAAACGACTGTCGGAAGGCGTGGTGTTCCCTTCCGGCTATCAGAGCCATGCGGCGACTGAGACCTGTCCCGGCCATTCGACGATCCTGACCGGCAACCGGCCCTATCGCACCGGCATCATCGCCAATGACTGGCTCGATCAGTCGATCGCGCGCGAAGACAAGACGGTCTATTGCTCCGAAGATGTGACGGTGCCGGGCTCCAACTCGCGAAACTATACGGTCTCCGCCAAGCACCTCCTGGTCCCCACGCTTGGTGAGCGGATGAAGGCTGTTGAGCCAGCCTCTCGTGTGGTCTCAGTCGCGGTAAAGGACCGCGCTGCGGTCATGATGGGCGGACACAAGGTCGACCAGCTATGGTGGTGGAACGGGCGCGATTATGTGACCATGGCTGGTCAGCCGGCACCCGATCCGGCCGTCACCGCCTTTCGCGCCAGCCTTGCCGCGCAACTCGCCAAGCCGCGCGATCCGATGCCGGTTCCGCCGGTCTGCGAGTCCCGCAACCGAGCGGTCGCCATCGGCGGCGGCAAGACCGTCGGCACCGACCGGTTCGGACGCGAGGCCGGTAATATGGGCCGCTTCCGCGCCTCGCCTGAAAGTGATGCCGCCAATCTTGCGCTCGCCACAGCGCTGATCGAATCGATGAAACTCGGCACAGGTGGGGCAACTGACATCATCGCCATCGGCCAATCGGCGACGGATTATGTCGGCCACACTTATGGCACCGCGGGCGTCGAGATGTGCATCAATCTACACGCGCTGGATCGGGATCTGGGCAATTTTTTTGCGCGGCTCGATCGGAGCGGCGTCGGTTACGCGGTCGCGCTCACCTCGGATCATGGCGGGATCGATTTGCCCGAGCGCAGCCGCATCCAGGGGGCTGCCGATGCGCAGCGCGTCGATGCCCGGCTGGACGTCAAGGCCATTGGCGCCCAGATCGGGCGCGAGCTGAAGCTGGCGGGGCCGGTGCTCCTCGCCCAGGGCGCCGATGTCTATGTCGAGCGCAGCGTACCCCGTAAGCGCCGGGCCAAGGTGCTGCAGCGGGCCGCCACTCTGCTCGGCCAATCGCCTCTCGTTGAGCAAGTTCTTATCGGGACGGACATCGCCGCCCTGGCGCAACCCACCCGCCCACCGGAAACCTGGTCGCTCGCAGAGCGCGCGCGCGCCTCATACATGACAGGGCGCTCAGGCGATCTCGTGATGGTGCTCAAGCATCGCGTCAATCCGGTGGCGGACCCGACCCGCGGTTATGTGACCACCCATGGCAGCTTCTGGGACTATGACCGCCGCGTACCGATCCTGTTCTGGTGGAAGGGCGTTCAGGCCTTCGAACAGCCTTTGGGCGTCGAGACGGTCGACATCATGCCCACATTGGCCTCATTGATCGGGCTGCCTGTACCAAGGTCCGAGATCGACGGTAAATGCCTCGACATCGTCGTTGGCGAGGGGACCAACTGCCCCTGAGCCTGCTTGTCGCACCTCGGCCCTGTCGCTAGACAGCCGCGGCCTCAATTAGGAGAGACCTGAATGAACAAGATTGCTCTGTCGCTCGCCGCCGTGTCGGCGCTGACGCTCGCCGCCTGCTCCGACAAGGCGCAAAACGAAACCGGCGAAGCAGCCAACGTCGTCGCCACCGATGTCGAGAACACCACCGAAGCGGGTGTGAACAGCGTTGACAATGCGCTCGACGCCGCTGGCAACTCGATGGATAATGCCGCCGAAGCGACCGGCGATGCTGCCGCGAACGGCGCCAACGCGACCGCCAACGCGCTCGACAATGACGAGAATGACGGCGAACCGGGCAAGTAAGCTCAGGCTAAGTGAAGTGGCCGCGTCTCGCACAGATGCGCGGCCTTTTCACGACTAGCGCCAGGCGGTGAGCCGCCCCTCGTCATCAAGCATGAACAGCGTGTTGTTGGCGACGATTGGGGCCAGGGTGACCGGCCGACCATAATCCACGGTGGCTTCGACGGCGCCGGTGCCGGGCGTGACGTAGACCATTTCGCCCTGGTTGCTGACGGCAATCAGCCGGTTGCCGGCGAGCACCGGCCCCACCCAGCTGATCGGGTTCTTCTTGCTCTTCTCGTTCCGCCAGCGCTTCAGTTGCGTCGCCCAACGCACGCGCCCGTTGGACCGGGCGACGGCCAGCAGCCGCGCATCGTCGGTAACTGCGAACAGCCATTCCCCCGCGATCCACGGCGTGGAAATGCCGCCTGCATTGATCTCCCAGACCCGCTGACCCGTGACCAGCTCCAGCGCGACCATGCGGCCGCCGGCACCGATCGCGAAGACGCGGCCCTGATCGACGACGGGATCGGCGTCGATGTCCGAAATGGTGCCGACGGAAGTCGAGATGCTGGTCCGGTTTAGGGCATCCTGCCAGACGGGGCGACCATTCTCATATCGATAAGCGGTCAGCTCGCCGGACGAGAATCCAGCCACGACCGTACCCTGTGCCGCTGCGGGTGCAGCGACGCCGAACACCCCTGACACTTCCAGCGTGCCGGACTCGGTCCACTCGACATTGCCGTCGGTCTGCCGCAGCGCGAAAAGCTGATTGTCCTGGCTGACCACGTAGAGGTTGCCGTTCGACAGAGTCGGTGCCCCGCGAAGCGGCCCGCCCGGGCGTTTGCGCCAGATCACCGAACCGTCGGCGGCGTTGAAGGCCACGACATCGCCGATGCCGTTGGTCGCGAACAAGCGGTCCCCTTCGACGCTGACGCCGCCCCCGAACAGCGATCGCTCGTTGCGCCCGGCGCTGCTGCCCTTGTCCGTGTCCGCGGCATCGCCGACGAACACATTCCACACTTCGCGGCCAGTCTGTGCATCGAAGGCGTGGAGCCGCGCTTCGGTGTCGACGACATAGACCCTACCGCCCGAAACCACTGGACCGGCGGCGAGGCGTGCGCGCGTGGAGCTGCCGGCGATCTTCGCTTCCCAGGCGCGGGTGGGGGAAGCGCCAAGGCCGAGATGTCCCATCGCATGCGACGAGTTGCCGCCGGGCTGAGCCCAGGCCTCGTTCACGGTCAGGGGGGGCAGCAACACTTCGATCGCCGCCAGCGACGGATCGACTTCGGCTCCGGTCTCGCTGGTCAGGATCGGCATGCGCTGGCCGAGCACGGGCGTCTTTGGCTTGGACGCCTTGAAGACGCCGCAGCCGGACACGGACAGCAGCACGCCAAGCAAAAGGGAAGCGCGAACGTTACGGGTCATCGGGCAGCACTCGGAGCAGGAGCAGCGGGAACGTCCAGGCCAAGTACGCTGGCCATCTGAGCGCTGCGTGAACGGATGGAAGGAGGCACCGCTGGGTCGGCGGCAAGGGCGGCAAAGGTCGCGCCTGCTTCGGAAGAGCGGCCGGCTTTCAGCTGGGCGACGGCAAGCAACTCGCCCGCACTGCCGAACCAGGGCTGCCCCTTTTGCGCGAGCGGGCGCATGCGGGCGATGACCTGATCCGGGGGCAGGGTGTCGAACTCGGTGGTGGTCTGGCGGACCAACGCAAGGTCGCGGAAGGGCTGGCCGATCTTCTCGTCTTTGGCGACGGCGGCATAGGAGTCGACGGCGGCCTTGGTCTCGCCCTTCTGCGCGGCGATCGCTGCGGAGGCAATCTGGGCTACGGCGCGGTAGCCGGGGCGGGCAGAACCCGCGAGATCCTTGAGCACGGGCAGGGCAGGCTCGATCCGGTTGGCGGACAGTTGCTCCACCGCCGCATTCAACCGCTCGCCTTCGGCGCCGGCCTGCTTCGTTTGATAGTCGCGCCACCAGAGCCAGCCGCCAAATGCGATCAAGCCCATCGCGATCAGCCCGACCAGCACCCGGCCCCAGCTTTTCCAGAGCTTGGCCATGTCGTCGCGCCGCAGTTCCTCGTCGACTTCGCGTAGGAATGCTTCATTCGTCTGCGGCGTGCGTGCCAAACTCATGTCTCCTGGGGGGTAGCGGCGCGGACCTTAGCGGCGGCGTTGTCGGAACGGAAGCGGCTACTTGGGTGCGTAGACCTGTTCGGGGCCGGGGAAGGACCGCGCCCTTACATCGGAAGCGTAAGCCGCCGCCGCGTCGCTGATCAGCGACGCCATATCGGCATAGCGTTTCACGAAGCGAGGCGTGCGCTCGAACAGGCCCAGCATGTCTTCGGCGACGAGCACCTGGCCATCGCACTGAGCCGAGGCGCCGATGCCGATCACCGGACAGGACGCCGCGGCTGCGATCTCGTTGGCGAGTGGCTCGACCACGCCTTCGGCCACGATCGCGAAGGCGCCAGCTTCGGCGATCGCGCGAGCATCGTCGAGAATGCTCGCATGCTCGGCATTGGTGCGTCCGCGCGCGCCGTAGCCGCCTAGCGCATTTACCGACTGCGGCGTCAGGCCGACATGACCCATTACCGGAATGCCGCGCGCCGACAGAAATGCGACGGTCTCAGCCATCGCCTCGCCGCCTTCAATCTTGATTCCGGCGGCGCCGGTTTCCTTCATCACCCGCGCCGCGCTCTCGAACGCCAGCTCCGGCGCTGCTTCGTAAGAGCCGAAGGGCATGTCGACGATCACCACGGCATGATAGCTGCCGCGCACCACCGCCGCGCCATGTGCGCACATCATCTCGAGGCTGACCGGCAGCGTGGAGGGGAGTCCGTAAATCACCTGCCCCAGGCTGTCGCCTACCAGCAATATGTCGCAATGCGGATCGAGCAGCTGCGCCATCCGCACCGTATAGGCGGTCAGCATGACCAGCGGCTCGCCGCCCTTGCGTGAGCGGATCGACGGCACGGTAAGCCGCTTCATCGGGGCTGGCATGGGATTGGCCCGGCTGGTCGCTGTGTCGATCGTGTAAGTGGTGGACATGAAGGCGCCTTAGGCGATTCCCGCTAGAGGAGCAAAACGCCGCCTTCGAAGCTGGCTGCGGCCGCGTCCGCCTTACTCTGAAGCACTCAACTCCTTGGCAACTACGGAGCGCATGGCGCGGCTTGTGTTAGACTGGCGTGATGCTGAGCGTCCCTTTCCCTGCTCATACGATCACCTCGCGTTTGAAGATCGCCCGGCCGCTGCACGCGCTGCGCACTGCTGTGGCCGATCGACAGATGCGCCGGCACCAGCTGGACAGCCTGCTCGCCAGGCGCGCACCCGAGGCGATGCCGCAAGACCCGGCCGACCTGATGTTTCTCTACTGGGCCATAACAAAGCGGGGGCCAGAGCGGTGCATCGAGTTCGGCAGCGGCCAATCGACCCTGTTTATCGCCGAAGCCCTGCACGCGCGCGGCCACGGCCATCTGTGGTCGCTGGATGCTGATGCTGACTGGCTTGCGCACACCGAGCAGATGTTGCCGGACTATCTCCGGACGCTCGTCACCTTCGTGCACAGCCCCGTTCGCGTACATCGAATATTTGGTCCGCAGCATATGAATACTCGGTACTGCCGGAAGGCGGATGGGACTTCGTGCTGATCGACGGCCCTGCGCTGTGTCCGGAAGTCGAGCTGTCCTGCGACCTCATCCGCCTCGCGCCTAGGCTCAATCGGGGCGCGTTCGGCATGATTGACCATCGCTGGCGCACCGCCGTCCTGGCACAAGAGCACGCCCGCCACTTGCGGCTGCGTTATGTGCCGAGCCTAGAGAGCTTCGTGTTCCGGACAACAGACGGTTGATGCTATCGTCGAGTCATGAGAACGGCACTCGCGAAAGCGTATCGCTACGCCACTGACGCGCGCTTCAGGGCTTTCCAGCAGCAGCGCGCTATCGGCAGTCCAAACGCCCGCGAAGCTGCTGCCAACGACGGGCGGCCTGCGCTACCGATCCCGAGAGCCTGTTGACCCGCGATGGCTTTCAGCGATTGCCCGCACTGCTCACCAAAGCCGAGATTGCAGACGTGCACGCCTACTTCGCCACGCGCCCGGCCCGCGATCCGTACCGACGCGAGCTCGGCCGCTTTACTGCGCCGGCTGACGTGCCGCCCGAGACCCACGTCGCCTATTTCGACGATGCCGATGTTCTCGACTGCCCTCACCTCGCGCGGGTCGCGACTGACTCCCGCGTGCTGGCGGCTGTGGAAGCCTATCTCGGCGGCCCCGCCACGATCTCGGCTTTGCGCGCTTGGTGGAGCACCCCGACGCCTGATGGTGGAGCCGAGCACGCCGAGATGTTCCACCGCGACGTTGATGACTTCCGCTTCGCCAAGCTGTTCGTTTACCTGACCGACGTTGATGACGAAGCCGGCCCCCACCTGTTCGTGCGCGGCTCGCATCGGGCGAACCGTCTGACCGCGATCCGCCGCTACACCGACGCCGAAGTAGAGGATGCTTTCGGAGCGGAGAACTTCGTCCGCTTCACCGGCCCAGCCGGCACTTCCTTGTCGAGGCCACTTCCGGGATGCACAGGGGCATCCCCCCGTCCGCCAAGCCGCGCCTGGTATTCCAGCCGCTCTACACGGCACGTGCGACCGTTTATGCACCCAAGCAGCCGATCCGTGCTCGGCGCGACGGCAATGGACCTGCTGCACACGCGCTGAGACTGTTTTTGCCCTGAGGGCGCTTCTTGCCGAATTTGGCCCCCGGGTAGCTCGGCAGCCAACCGCCAAGTACCTGAAATCGCTGGCTCCCCGGGCCTGATTCGAACAGGCGACCATTCGATTAACAGTCGAACGCTCTACCGCTGAGCTACCGGGGAACAGCGAGGCCGCGCCTATAACAATCCTTTCGGCCATTGCAAGCGGGCGGGTTCAGACGATGAACTGTTCCATGGTGATGCGGTCGTCCAGCGCATGTTCGGGGTCGAACATCAGGCACAGGGTCGCGTTGCGGTCGATCGAGACGGTGACCGTTGCGACATCGCGGACTTCGCGCTGATCGGCGACGGCGCTGACCGGGCGCTTGATCGGTTCCAGCACGCGGAACGTGACGGTGGCAGTGTCGGGCAGGATCGCGCCGCGCCAGCGCCGCGGACGGAACGGGCTGATCGGCGTCAGCGCATGCAATGCTGAACCCAGGGGCAGGATCGGCCCATTCGCCGACAGATTGTAAGCGGTGGAGCCCGCCGGTGTCGAAACGAGTACGCCGTCGCAGACCAATTCGTCGAGCACGACCCGGTCGCTGACGGTGATCTCCAGCTTGGCGGTCTGGCGCGTTTCGCGAAGCAGCGACACTTCGTTGATAGCCGGCAGGATGCTCGTGACGCCGTCGACCGTCTCGGCCTCCATGCGCAACGGCGTCACTTCGAAGCGCCTTGCCCTGGCAAGGCGATTTTCGAGCTGTTCGAGGCTCCAGTCGTTCATCAGGAAGCCGACCGTGCCACGATTCATGCCATAGACGGGCACGATGCGCCGCCGCTCCAGCATCTGGTGGAGCGTCTGTAGCATGAAGCCGTCCCCGCCCAGAGCCACGATCAGATCGGCTTCCTCGACCGGCACCCAGTCCCAGCGGGCGCGAAGCAGCTGCTCCGCCTCGAGCGCAGTCTCGGCGGTCGAGGCAACCAGTGCACGTTTGGTGGTCATTGGGCCGAACGGACAATCATCGTGAACGAGGGTGTATGGGGTGCCGCCCGGTGCGGCAAGCCATTGGCGTTCTCCGCAAAGTCGCTACGGTGGCCGAAAACGACGGGGAGCATAGATTGGCCGAGGTTCCGGCCCCGCCTTCGAACGAAGCGGCGGCTCTGTTCATTCTTTCGTTTCGGCACCGGGACGAACTGACCGTTGCCGCAGGGCGGGGAGGGTGGCGGCCGATCGCCGCTCGTCGGGCTGCGGGCGCTGAGCGTCGCTTCATCGACAGCCGCGCGACTATCGCGCTGGTCGATGGTCGCGGAGCATTTCACGAAGCTATCGGCGCGATCCGGGCGCTCGCCGATCCGGCAGAGGCCAATGCGGCCAGCCTGCTGGTGCTGCTGTCGCGCAACGATGTGGCGCAGCTGGGCGATGTGTTCGCGGCCGGAGCCACCCATTACCTAGCGAGCCCATTCAGCGAAGCAGAGCTGCTCCAGGCATTGCGCTTCGCGGCGCGCCATGCCGAGCGGCTGGGGGGCACGTCCGGCCGCCCTGCGTTCCAGTCCACGGAACAGCTGGGCTGGACGTATCAGGAGGGCGAACTCGCCCTCAGCCCGATGCTCGCGCAGCGGCTGGGGACAGTGCAGGAGCGGGTACCGGTGCGATCGGCTTACCGGCTGCTCAGCGGGTGCGACCGCGCTGCCGCGCGCGCGGCCCGCCAGCGTCTCAAGGCTGGGCATGGCAGCACCGCCTTCTCCCACGTGCTCCTGGATGGGACGCGCGTCGTCCACCACCTGACCGCCACGGCCGAAGGCGCTTCGGGTATGGTGGAACCTCTGGATGCCACGCCATCGCTGCCGACGCGCCGCGATCCGCTGACCGGGCTCCCCGACGGCGCCGCGGCGCGGCGTTGGCTCACTCCCCGCCTCGCCGAGGGTCGCCCGCTCGGGCTGCTGCTGGTGGCGCTCGACCGGCTGGAGACGGTCAACGACGTCTATGGACGTGGTGGTGGGGATGCTCTGCTGCAGGCGGCGGCACGCCGCATCGACGGTGCGATGCGCAGCGCGGTCGGCACGCGCGGCTGGCTGGCGCGTCTCGCCGGCACCGAGTTTCTGCTCGCGCTTCCCGACGCGACGCCCGAAGAATTGGCGCGTCTCGCCGGCTCCCTGCAGGAAGTCATCGAACAGCGCTTCGTCGCGGCTCCGGACATTTTCCTCCTGACTGCGCGGATCGGGGGCGTCGTGGTGACGGGAGAAGAGACGGGCGCGGCCTTGCGCCGCGCCAGCGCTGCGCTGGCCGAGGCACGCGAGAGGCAGAGCGGCACGATTCAGATTCTCGATGCCGATGTTCCGGATCCGCTTCCTCGTGCCGCGCGGCTGGCGGAAGAACTGCGCCGAGCGATCGCCGGGGATCAGATCGAAGTGCTGTACCAGCCGCAGGTCTGCATCGCGAACAGCAACATGGAAGGCGTCGAGGCGCTCGCTCGCTGGCGGCATCCCGAACTGGGAGAAATCGGCGCAGACGCCCTGTTTGCGGCTGCCGAGCGTGCCAATCTCGTGCGTCCGCTCTCCGAACACATCCAGCAACGGGCGCTCGAGACGGCAGCCGGCTGGCCGGAACCGCTCTCGTCGCTGCGTCTCTCCCTGAACGTCCGCCCTGCCGAAATCGCGCGTGCCGGATTCGCCGGAGCCATGCTGGACCGGATCGACGCGAGCGGCTTTCCGCGGAGCCGCGTCACTCTGGAAGTCACGGAAGAAAGCCTCATCGACGACCTCGGCGCCGCCGCCAATGTACTGGCAGAGCTCCGCCGCGGCGGCTGCCGTATGGCGCTCGACGATTTCGGCACGGGTTATTCCAGCCTCGCATATCTAAAAGCGCTGCCGCTTGATTATCTGAAGCTCGACAAGCGCATGAGCCAGGACATCGCCGGCTCCGCGCGCGACCGGGTCGTGGTGCGTGGAGTGATCGACATGGCTCGGGCACTCGGCCTGAGCGTCATTGCCGAGGGCGTAGAGAGCGAGGAGCAGCTGAGCCTCCTCGCCGCCGAAGGGTGCACGATCTACCAGGGGTTCCTCTTTTCCGGAGCCGTGGGCGTGCTGGGACTTGTGCAAGTCGCCACAGGTTAGACCCAAGCACGCGCATTGCCGTGCCGAATTGATGGCGGCCGGTGGCGCCCCTCGTGCTATGCTAGGGCAATCACCTGCAGCTGGTAGCTCGCTTCACGTGCCAGAGGGCTTTGTTGCCTTCGACTTTGCATGAGGCCTTAGCTTTGGACATTAATCACCTGCTGGCCATGGAGCAAACCTCGCTACTTAGAGCGCGCTTTGCCTGTGCGGCAGACGTCCGGCATCGGCATCTCACGACGGCAACCGAGTTTCGCGCAAGCCTGCAGGGCAGCGCCTATCTCCATCGAGCAGTGTCCGTGACGGAGCTGACATGATCATTGCGCGGATTGATCCCTTTGCACTGGGCATGAGCGCCTTTTCCGATGGCGAGGAACGCGTTGCCTGCCCTTTTCCTCAGAAGTTTTTCGAAGCCCGGCAATGGCTGCTCGGCTGGGACTTCGGCCGCTCGCGCTCAGCCGTGCGCGTCTTCGCCGATCAGGTAGGCTGATCCCTTATTACACGTGGAGCCATGATGAGCAGAGCGATGAACCTGAACCTGACCCGCGCGGAAGTGGAAGCCGCCGTCCTGAGGCATGGCGCGGTCATTAGCTCGATCGAGCCGTTGCTGCCGAGGGGAACCCGCGTGGTCCTGACCAATGCGGAGCAGGCAGCCAGCCTGAAGCGGAAGCTGAAGGCGCAGGTGATCGAGGGCATCGTCAAACGAACACCGCTCCGTAGCCTCTAGGGCCATTGCCACCAGGCCGGTGGATGGGTCATCACCGGGAAATGGCGGCCGCGGCGGGGGCAGATCGGGGCATATCCCGTAAATCGATCGCAGTGGCGGCTTTCTCGACCGTGGTCGAATGGTACGACTTCACGCTTTACCTCTACATGGTCACCCTGCTGTCGCGGATATTCTACGGCGGCGGCGCAGAGTCGCTTGCGACCACGCTCGCCGGCTTTGCCATCGCTTATCTGATGCGGCCGCTGGGCGCGGCGGTGTTCGGCCATATCGGCGATCTATATGGGCGGCGACGCACGATGCTCGCCTCCATGGCGTTGATGACGGCGGCGATGTTCGCAACGGCCTTGCTGCCGACTTATGCGGCAATCGGACCGGCGGCTGGCCTTTTCCTGCTGCTGCTCCGCTGCGTGATGGGCTTTTCCGTCGGCGGCGAATATATCGGCGTGGTCGCTTATCTGCTCGAGGGCGCGCCGCGTCATCGCCGCGGCCTGATCGCCTCGCTGGCGGCGATGGCGAGCGAGATCGGTGCATTGCTGGCGGCCGGGGTCGCCGCCCTGACGGTCACCATGTTCGAACCGGACGCGCTGGAGGCATGGGGGTGGCGCATTCCATTCTTCGTCGGCGCCGCGCTTGCGGGCAGCGTGCTGCTCGCGCGTGCGACGATGCAGGAATCGCCGGAGTTCGAGCGCCAGCAGGCGCGGGGCACCGTGCCGCGGCAGCCGCTGCGCTATGCCCTTCGATATCGCGCCGCGATCGGCCGCGGCTTTGCCATTTCGGCGCTTGGCTCCATCACCTATTATGTAGGGATTACCTATGTGCCAGCCTTCCTTTCTGAAGCGGGTAGCCTTGCGGAAGGCGAGGCGCTCTGGCTGTCGACGGCCGCTGCGCTCGTCGTCATCTGCGTAACGCCGCTAATCGGCCTGCTGACCGATCGAGTAGGGCGCAAGCCTGTCCTGCTTCTGCTTTGCATCGGGGCGGCGCTGCTGCCCGCCACCATGTTCGGCTGGATGGCGGGAGGGTCGGACATTCGCGTGCTGATCGGCGCGATGACGTTGGCGGCGGTAGGCGGTGGCGTCAGCGCGGTGGGCGCGGTGACGACCGCCGAACTCTTACCAGGTGAAGGGCGGCTGAGCGGCCTCGCCTTGGGCGCCACCGCCGCCACGGCCATCTTCGGCGGCTTCACGCCCTTTCTAGCGCAACAGCTGATGGCGGCCACCGGCTCGCCGCTGGTTCCCGGCTACATGATCGCGATCGTCGCGTTCGCAGTGCTGCCCGTGCTCGTCACCATGCCCGAGACCCGGCCGCGCCTTTAGGCCGCCAGCTTCGCCAAGCCCCGAGAGAGCTGCAGTGCGCCGTTCAGCCGCTGCTTCGGGTTGGACCAGTCGCGCGTGATGACCAGCTTGGAATCTGGCCGCAGCTTCGCCGTCTCCCCGATCTTCTCCACATATTGCAGCACCGCCGGCACGTCGGGCGGCGTATCGTTGTGGAAGGTGACGACCGCGCCCCGCGGGCCGGTCTCAATTTTCGACACGCACGCCGCCTTGGCGTTCAGCTTGATCTCGATCAGGCGGATCAGGTTTTCGGTCGGCGCCGGAAGCTTGCCGAAGCGGTCGATCAGTTCGGCCGCGAAGCCTTCGATCTGCTCGGCCGAATCGAGCTCGTTGATGCGGCGATAAAGGCCCATGCGCAGGTCGAGATCGGGCACATATTCCTCGGGGATCATTACCGGCACGTCGACGGTGATGGTGGGCGAGAACTCGTCGCGCTTCAGCTCGTCCTGGCCGCCGAGCTTGGCGTCGTTGATCGCCTCTTCCAGCATCGACTGGTAGAGTTCGAAGCCGACTTCCTTGATGTGCCCCGACTGCTCGTCGCCGAGCAGGTTGCCGGCGCCGCGAATGTCGAGATCGTGACTGGCGAGCTGGAAGCCCGCGCCCAGGCTGTCGAGATCGGACAGGATCTTCAGCCGCTTCTCCGCCGTTTCGGTGATCGACGTGTCGGCGGGCGTGGTCATGTACGCATAAGCGCGGATTTTGGCTCGGCCGACGCGACCCCGCAGCTGGTAAAGCTGGGCCAGGCCGAAACGGTCGGCATTGTTGATAATCAGCGTGTTGGCACTCGGGATGTCGATGCCGCTCTCGATGATCGTGGTCGAGACGAGCACGTCGTAGCGCCGGTCGTAGAAGGCGGACATGCGCTCTTCCACTTCTGTCGGCGACATCTGGCCGTGGGCAACGACGTAGCGGACCTCCGGCACATCCTTGCGGAAGAACTCCTCGATGTCGGGCAAGTCCGAGATTCGCGGCGTGACGAAATAGCTTTGCCCGCCGCGATAATGTTCGCGGAGCAGCGCCTCACGCAGCACGACCGGGTCCCAGGGCATGACATAGGTGCGCACCGCCAGGCGATCGACTGGCGGAGTCTGGATCACCGACAGCTCGCGCAGGCCCGACATCGCCATCTGCAGCGTGCGCGGGATCGGCGTTGCAGTTAGCGTCAGCTGGTGAACGTCGGTCTTGAGCGCCTTGAGCCGCTCCTTGTGGGTGACGCCGAAACGTTGCTCCTCGTCGACAACAACGAGGCCCAGTTGCTTGAATTCTATTCCCTTTGCGAGGATCGCGTGGGTACCGATCACGATGTCGATCTTGCCCTCGGCAAGGCCCTGCTTGGTCTCCTTGGCCTCCTTTGGCGGCACCAGGCGCGACAGGCGGCCGATCTGCAGCGGGAAGCCCTGGAAGCGTTCGTTGAAGGTGTTGAAATGCTGGCGGGCGAGCAGGGTGGTCGGGCAAACCACCGCCACCTGCAGGCCGGACATGGCCGCGACGAAGGCGGCGCGGAGCGCGACTTCCGTCTTGCCGAACCCGACATCGCCGCAGACGAGCCGGTCCATGGGCTTGCCTGCCGACAAGTCGCCGAGCACATCCTCGATCGCCCGGTCCTGGTCGTCGGTTTCTTCGTACGGGAAGCGATCGGCAAAGGCTGGATAGCTGCCGCTGTCGGGCTCGGCGATGTCGGCGGGGCGAAGCGCGCGTTCGGCGGCGGTCTTGATGAGCTCGTGCGCAATCTCGCGAATGCGCTCCTTCATCGCCGACTTGCGTCGCTGCCAGGCCTCACCGCCGAGCTTGTCGAGCGCGACGCCCTCAGTTTCGGCGCCATAGCGCGACAGCACTTCGAGATTCTCGACCGGGACGTAGAGCTTGTCGCCCCCGGCATAGGAAACGGCGACGCAGTCATGCGGCGTCCGGGCGACCGGCACCTGGGTCAGGCCCTCATAGCGGCCGACGCCATGATCGATGTGGACGACGTAATCGCCGGGGCTGAGCGTCGCCAGCTCGTTCAGGAACGCATCGGCCTGTTTGCGGCGTTTGCGGCGGCGGACCAGCCGGTCGCCGAGCATGTCCTGCTCGGTGAGCAGCGCGACATCCGGCGTGGTGAAGCCGTGATCGAGCGGGAGGACGACGAGCGCTGCATTGGCCCGGTCGGCAGTGCCGAGCGCGTCCTGCCAATCTTCGGCTTGCTTGGCGTTCTTCAGCCCATGGTCGCCGAGCAGATTGGCCAGCCGTTCTCGCGCGCCGTTCGAATAGCTGGCGAGAATGACGCGTCGGCCGTCCTTTTTCAGCCGCCCGACATGCTTGACCACCGCCTCATAGACATTGGCGTTTTGCGCGCGCTCGGCCCCAAAATCGCGAGCGCCCTCCACCGCGAAATCGAGGCTTTTTTCACTGTCGGGAGCAGCAAAGGGCGTGGCCAGGTGTATCGGCTGCGCATCGATCGCACCGCGCCATTCGTCGGCTGGCAGATAGAGGCGTGTCGGCTCGATCGGGCGGTAGCTGCCTGGCTGGGCCGACATGGCGCGCTGGCGATTGGCGTAATAGTCGTCGATTGCCTCGAAACGCTGGTCGGCGGCGGCGCTGGAGCCGAAGTCGCGTACGATCACCGCGTCATCGCCCAGATGATCGAACAAGGCCGACAGCTTGTCCTCGAGCAGGGGAAGCCAATGCTCCATGCCGGCGAGGCGGCGTCCTTCCGATACGGCTTCGTACAGCGGGTCGCCCGTCGCGGTGGCGCCGAACGCCTCGCGATAACGGCTGCGGAAACGCTTGATGCTGTCATCGTCCAGCAGTGCCTCGGACGCCGGCATGAGCGTAAAGCCCTCGACACGATCGATCGTCCGCTGGTCTGCCGGGTCGAAGCGGCGGACATTCTCGATCTCGTCGCCGAAGAAATCGAGGCGGAGGGCATATTCTTCGCCGGTCGGGAATAGATCGATCAGCCCGCCGCGGATCGCGAACTCGCCCGCGTCCGCCACCGTGTCCACGCGGCTATAGCCATTGGCGGTGAGCTTGGTGGCGAGCTGGTCGCGATCGATGCGCTCCCCAGGGGCGAGCTGGGCGACCAGCTGGCGAATGCGGAACGGCGTCAGGGTTCGCTGCGACGCCGCGTTGGCGGTGGTGACGAGCAGCTGCGCGGCCCCCGCCTTTTGCTGGAGGCGGTGGAGCGCCGCAATCCGCTCTGCCTGGATGCGCAGCGATGGCGAGGCTCGATCATAAGGCAGCACGTCCCAGGCCGGGAAGGTCAGCACCTCGAGCTCGGGCGCGAAATAGCCGGCTGCATCGACGAGCGCGCGCATCGCCGCTTCATCGGAAGCGACGAACACCGCCCGCTTCGACGAGGCGCGCGCAAGGTCCGACATTAGCCACGGCAGGAACCCGCTGGGAACCGAGGCGAGAGTGAGCGGGTGGGGGGCAGAGAGGATTTTCTTCAGGTCGGGCATATCAAACTGCCCGTTCGCTTCGAGCGCAGTCGAGAAGCGTATCTCGACTTCGCTCGATACGAACGGAATCTCCTCACTCAGAAATCGGAATGTAATCGACGCGCTTCAGCCGGTTCATCATCTCGCCGTCCCACCGCTCCGGCACGGGCGCGGAGCCGATCGCCCAGGCCATGATGTCCACATCCTGCTCGTCCATCAGCGCCTCGAACCAGCCGATCTGTTCATCGTTCCACGTTGACGAATAACGGTCGAAAAAGCCACCGACGAGCAGGTCCGCTTCCTTGGTGCCGCGGTGCCAGGCGCGGAAGCGCAGGCGTTTCAGGCGAGTGTCGCGGTCCATGCGCGTCCCATGCGGAAGAGCCGGACAGCGCTGGCGGGCGCTCCGGCGATGTGGTTAGAAGCCGTCCTTAGGCATGCGACCCGAAATCCTCAATCCATTGTTCGCCGAAGTGGAGGCGCTGAAGGGAATCGGGCCTGGCCTGAAGAAGCCGCTCGAACGGCTCGGGCTGAAGCGCGCAGTGGATGTGGCGTTCCACCTCCCGAGCGGCTGGATCGATCGAAAGCTGGTCGAGAGGCTGGACAGTGCGGATGTCGGCCAGGTGATTACCGTCGAGCTGACGCCAGTCGATTATCGCCAGGCCGGCGGGCGCGGCCCGTTCCGCGTGCACGCGACCGATGCCGAGGGCAATTACGTCAGCCTTGTCTATTTCGGCGGCAATCCCGGTTGGGCGAAGAAGCTGCTGCCGCTAGGCGGGCCGCGCACCATCTCCGGCAAGCTTGAAAGCTATGGCGAGTGGCTGCAGATCGTCCATCCCGACCTGGTGCTGGCGCCCGGCGAGGAGCCGCCGGCCGCGCGCGAAGCGGTCTACCCGCTGTCCGAGGGCATAACGTCGCGCCGGCTAAGTCAGCTGGTCGAGCAGGCGCTCGCCCGCGCGCCCGAACTGCCGGAATGGGTTGAACCAAGCGTGCTGCGCCAACGCGGCTGGGCGCCTTGGCGGCAGGCGCTGACGGCGGTGCATGCCGATCCATCCGACCAGGCGGCGCGGTGCCGCCTTGCCTATGACGAGGTGTTCGCCAACCAGCTTGCGCTGATGCTGGTCCGCGCCTCGACGCGACGCCGTAAGGGCCAGCCGCTCCAGGGCGATGGCCGGCTACGTGACGCGCTGAAGCTGCCTTACGCGCCCACCGGCGCCCAAAGCCGGGCGGTGCGCGAGATCGAGGGCGATTTTGCCCAGTCCACGCCGATGCTGCGGCTGCTGCAGGGCGATGTCGGTTCCGGCAAGACGCTGGTCGCGCTGATGTCGCTGCTGGTCGCGGTTGAGGCGGGCACGCAGGGAGCGCTGCTCGCCCCGACGGAAATCCTCGCCCGCCAGCATTTCGAATCGCTGACCCGGATGCTTGCCGGGCTGCCGATGAACGTCGCGATCCTGACAGGGCGGGAGAAGGGCCGAGCCCGGGATTCGACGCTGATGGGCCTTGCCGACGGATCGATCGACATTCTCGTCGGCACCCATGCCATTTTCCAGCAGAGCGTGAACTATAGGCGCTTGGGCCTTGCCGTGGTCGACGAACAGCATCGCTTCGGTGTCGCCCAGCGGCTGATGCTGAGCCAAAAGGCGGAACGCCCGCCGCATTTGTTGGTGATGACCGCAACGCCGATCCCGCGCACCCTGACGCTTACTCATTATGGCGAGATGGATGTCAGCCGGCTGGACGAGATGCCGCCCGGCCGCCAGCCGATCGAAACGCGGGTCATCTCCGACGAGCGGCTTGCCGAGGTGAAGGAGGGGCTCGGCCGGCACATCGAGAGTGGCGGTCAGGCCTATTGGGTCTGCCCTTTGGTCGAGGAGAGCGAAAAGAGCGACCTCGCCGCAGCCGAGGAGCGCGCCGCCGCGCTGCAACTGCGCTTCGGCGAACGGATCGGCTTAGTTCACGGTCGCATGAAAGGGCCGGACAAGGACGCTGTCATGGCGGCGTTTGCGAGCGGCCGGTTATCGGTTCTGGTCGCCACGACGGTGATCGAAGTCGGCGTGGACGTTCCAAATGCGACCTTGATGATCGTTGAGCATGCCGATCGTTTCGGCCTCGCCCAGCTGCACCAACTTCGGGGCAGGGTGGGTCGGGGCGAGGGTAAGTCGGTCTGCCTGCTGCTCCGCTCGCAGCAGCTCAGTGAAACCGCGCGTTCCCGTCTCGCCTTGATGCGCGAGACAAATGACGGCTTCCGCATCGCCGAGGAGGATCTGAAACTGCGCGGCCCCGGCGAGTTGCTGGGCACGCGCCAATCTGGCGAGCATGTCTTTAAACTGGCAAGCCCCGAACTGCTGAACGAGCTGCTGCCCGTCGCCAGCCAGGACGCCCGCTTGCTGGTCGATCGTGACGGCGGGCTGGAGGGCGAGCGCGGCCAGGCCGCCCGGCTGGCGCTCTACTTGTTCGAACGCGACGCGGGCGTGAACCTGCTCAGGGGCGGGTAGGGTAAATCCACGCGGACGCCGCTAGGCTTCTCGACATGAACCCGCGAGGCCGCCCCCCGCACGACGATGTGCTGACCCCGGCCGAGTGGCGGGTGCTGGAGCTGGTGCGGCATGGCCTAACCAACCCCGCCATTGCCCGGCGCATGGATGTCAGCACCGACGCAGTGAAGTTCCACGTCGCCAACATCCTCGTGAAGCTCGGCGCCGACGACCGGCTGGAGCTGCGTCACTGGACCGGCGTGCGGCGCAATGCAGCGCTTGCCAGCCATAGTCTCGAAGGAGAGGTCGCGATGGGCCCGATCGGCCAGATTTCCCGTCAGGTGAAGGACATCGAGGCGGCGCGCCGCTGGTATGGCGAGGTGCTGGGGCTCCAGCATCTCTATTCCTTCGGCGACCTCGCCTTCTTCGATTGCAGCGGAGTGCGGCTGTTTCTGTCGCAATCAGACAAGGGCAGCAATGGCGAGTCGATCATCTATTTCCGCGTCGATGACATTCGGCTCAGCCACACCGTTCTCAAAAGCGCCGGCGTCGAGTTCCTGAACGCGCCTCACATGGTTCACCGCCAGGAGGACGGAACCGAGGAATGGATGGCCTTCTTCAACGACAATGAGGGCCGACCACTCGCCCTGATGGCTCAGGTCAGGAGCGGAAGCGCTTGATGAGAGCAGTACGCTTGGTCTCCCACCCTTCGATCGCCAGCGTCTCTTCCGACTCCATGCCGACGATCTCGTCCGCATGGGTGTCGATCCGCTCGACCTCGGGGTTGTTTGCGGTCGCGACGGACAGCAGGGGCGGGCGCGCCGGATCGTCCGGGTTTTCGCCGATCACCATTGCCGTCCGCCCGGACTTGAGCCGCACCAGCGCGCCGACCGGATAGATGCCAACGCTTTTCACGAAGATTTCGAACATGTCCGGGTCGAAATGCCCGGCCCAGCCGCGCATCGTATGCACCGCTTCGATGGGCGTCCAGGGCCGCTTGTAGGAGCGCTCGGACGTGACGGCGTCATAGACGTCACACAGCGCGGCCATGCGAGCGAACAACGTAATGCGCTCGCCGGTCAACGCATCCGGGTAGCCGGTGCCGTCGAAGCGCTCGTGATGGTGCAAGGCAACGTCGAGGGCGTTGTGATTGACGCCGCTGCTGCGCGCGAGCAGCTCCTGTCCCCGCAGCGGATGGGTTTTCATGACGCTGAATTCTTCGTCGGTAAGCGCGCCCGGCTTGTCGAGGATTTCGGGGGGCATCACCGCTTTGCCGATGTCGTGGAGCAGCCCGGCCATGCCCGCGTCCCGTACCGCCGCCTCGCCGAAGCGCAGTTCACGCGCCAGGTTGATCATCAGCGCGCAAACCGAAATGGAATGCATATAGTGATATTCGTGCCGGCTCTTCAGCTGGGCAATGCTGAGGAACGCTTGCGGGTTCTGGTCAATCGAGGTGGTGATCTCGTCGACCATCGGCGCCAGCTTTTCGGCCTTGATCGCCTTTCCCAGCCGCACGTCGGAATACATGGCGGTCACCGCGCGCTTCGAGCGGCCGAAAACCTTCAGGGCACGGCTATAGCTGCTCGCGAAGGTTGTAGCCGGCCGCTGCACGGCTGCTGGGCGAGAATGGATATAGGGTGAAGCCGGGCGCGCCGGCGGCTGCCAATCGGCTGCGGGCCGCGCAATTTCGATGCGCGGATTGGGTGCGACGCCGCGCTCATCGTCGATGAAGACGGCGGCCACTGCGCTGTCGCGGACGCGATCCAAGTCGCCTTCCTTCGTCAGCACGAAACGCGTGCGCCAGAATGGATGGTCGAACCAGGAGCCCTCGAAGCCCTGGATGAACATGCCGAGCTGAACCTCGGTCGGCGAGATGCGCTGCAGTGCTATGGTTCTGTCCTCCCGCATTTTGATCTAGAGCAAGGAGGTTAGAGACTGGTGAATGCAGGATCGACAATGCTAGATCACTTGGAAGGATTGAAGCGATGACGAGATTACTGGCAGGTTTGGCGGCTCTGGCCTTTGCTTCAGGGACGGCCAGTGCGGCGGATTGCTGCAAGGAAGGCGCGGAGTGCTGCAAGCAGCACAAGGACTGCTGCGACCATGAAAAGGGGAAGCCGGAGCCCAAGCCCGAGCCAACGCCCAAGGACGCACACTCGCACTGACTGTTTCAGCGCACCTCTTTGGCGAGGGCGCCGAGCAGATCCAGATATTGAGCAAGGTCGATCGGCCGCGCGAACTGGCAGCCGATGCGTCCGCCCAGCGCCCAACGCACCTCGGCCTCTCGTTCGCCGATCACCGGCAGGCGGAGGTTGAGGGTCGTTGCTGGCGCGATCTCCGCTTCGGTTCGCGCCATGAAGCCGTTGGCGGAAATGTTGACAAGCTGCGCGGGGACCGCGGCCCCGCCGATCAGCAGGCGAGTGCGGTGATGAACTTCCTCGCGCGGTGACTCGCGCCGATTTGGCGTCACTTCTGCTCCGGTACCGAACGCGATCATCTTTCTTCCTCGGGCTTGCCGGAAAAAGCTACGTCAGCGGCCTTAACGACGGCGCAAGGAACAGCGTTAAGCAAAGCTTTTTGGGCCTAATTATCTCCGTGGCCGCGATCCCTCTCGACATGTTCCGGGATTGTGCCGTGGCGCGCATTGCCGGCCGAGGGCAGGGGATGGCCTCGCTCCTTGGTATCGGCGGGCCGGTCCTCCGGCTCCACTTCGGCATCGTCGCGCCCGATGATGATGTCGGGATCATTCTCCTTGGCCATGTCGCACCTCCTTGCATGAGCTTGTCTGCCGACTAGAAGCCGCGGGCGAGGAGATTGTTCATGGGCGATTACTGGCCGGTGGAAAAAGAGCGGGGGCCGCTCGCCCAACTGTTCGAGCGCGATCCAGGCCGCCTTAGCCGGCTGACGCTCGAAGCCGCCGGCATCTACTTCGATTGGACCAAGACGCATCTCACGGAAGATCTGGTGGGTCAGTTCACTCGCCTGGCGGAGCGGCAGGGTCTCCGCGACGCCCGGGAAGCCTTGTTCGGCGGCCGGATCGTCAACACTAGCGAAGGCCGGCCCGCCGAACACACCGCCGAACGCGGCGAGGGCAGTCCTGACAGCGTCGCCCGCGCCCGCAGCTTCCACAACCGCATGCGCGCGCTGCTCGATGCGATCGAGGCCGGTGCGCTGGGCGACATCCGTCATGTGCTGCACATCGGCATCGGCGGTTCGGCGCTCGGGCCCGACTTGCTGATCGATGCTCTAGGCCGGGATTCGAACCGCTATGAGGTCGCGGTGGTATCGAACGTGGACGGCGCGGCGTTGGAGGAAGCCACCCGCCGCTTCGATCCGCACGCCACGCTGATTGTGGTCGCCTCCAAGACCTTCACCACCACCGAGACGATGCTGAATGCCGCCAGCGCGCTCAGCTGGATGGCGGAGGCGGGGGTTGACGATCCCTATGGCCGTGTCGTCGCGCTCACCGCTTCGCCGGACAAGGCAATGGAGTGGGGGGTGGACGAGACCCGCATCCTCCCGTTTTCAGAGAGCGTAGGCGGCCGCTATTCGCTGTGGTCGTCGATCGGCTTTCCGATCGCGCTGGCGCTTGGCTGGGATGGCTTCGAGAGCTTGTTGGAAGGCGCGGCCGAGATGGACCGCCATTTCCGCCTGTCGGAGCCGGAGCGGAACGCGCCGTTGCTCGCCGCTTTCGTCGATCTCTACTACGCGCAGCTGCGCGGCTGCGAGACGCGCGCGGTGTTCGCGTATGACGAGCGGCTGCGGCTGCTCCCGTCCTACCTCCAGCAGCTGGAGATGGAGTCGAACGGCAAGCACGTGACGCCGCAAGGCGAGCCGCTTGCCTGGCCGAGCGCGCCGATTACCTGGGGCGGCGTCGGGACAGATGCGCAGCACGCAGTGTTTCAGTTGCTCCACCAGGGTACGCGACTGGTGCCCGTCGAGTTTGTGGCCGCCGCCGAACGGGACCATGCGCAGGATGAGGCGCATCACCGGGCGCTCCTCACCAACTGCTTCGCGCAAGGATCGGCGCTGATGACCGGCAAAGCGAGCGACGATCCACAGCGCGCCTATCCCGGCGATCGGCCGTCGATCACGATCCTGCTCGAGCGCCTCGATCCGGCCAGTTTGGGCGCACTGATCGCCTTCTACGAGCACCGGACCTTTGCCAATGCCGTGCTGCTCGGCATCAACCCGTTCGATCAGTTCGGAGTGGAGCTCGGCAAGCAGATCGCCCGGTCGATCGAAGAGGACGGGACTGAAAACTTCGACGCCTCGACCCGCGCATTGATGGCGAGGGCGTTCGATTGATCAGCCTGCTGATTGCCGCCGCCACCCTGACCGTCCGCGGCGATCGCCTTTATATTCCCGCGACGATCAACGGTGTCGCGACCGAGGCGGTGCTCGACTCAGCGGCCGAAGCGACGATTATCGACGATGATTTTGCTCGACGGATTGGGACCGGCAAAGGAAAGGCGGTGATCGCGCGCGGCTCGGGTGGCGCAGCAAAAGCTGAGCTGATCCAGGGCGCTCGCATTGAGGCCGTTGGAGTCACAATACCGAACGTCACCATGGCCGTGATCGATTTGGACGACATCGGCAAACGCCTGTTCGGCCGCAAGTTGGATGCGATTGTTGGGCGCGAGTTGTTCGACTCCACGCGCTTGTCGATCGACATCGAGGGCGGCAGCATCGCTGCGGTTCCGCGTATAGCGCGGCCACAGGGCGTGCGGCTGCCGCTCAAGACGCATCACGGAATTGAGAGCGTGCCGGTGGTTGTCGAGGGACTCGCCGCGCGCGCCGATTTCGATCTCGGCAACGGCTCCGATCTGCTGATCGGCAAGGTATTCGCCCAAAAGTCGGGCATCTATGCGCGCAGCCATTCGGTGGAAAATGGGGGAGGCATCGGCGGCGAGGTACAGCGCCGGGTCGTCACCATCCGCTCGATCCGCATCGCCGGCGTGACCTTCCGCAACGTCCGTGCGGCGATCGACGAGCAAGCTAATGCCGGTGACGTCAATGTCGGCGTTAAACTGCTACGCCGCTTCCGCATCGTCACCGATTTTGCGCAGAAAGCGGTCTGGCTGCAGCCGCGGCGCCACACCCCTTGAGGAGTCCGTGAATGGCTGAGTTCGACTATGACCTGTTCGTCATCGGTGGAGGCTCCGGCGGCGTGCGCGCCGCTCGCGTCTCCGCCGCGCATGGCGCTCGCGTGGCGCTTGCCGAGGAGCATAAGGTCGGGGGCACCTGCGTCATTCGCGGCTGCGTGCCAAAGAAGCTGCTCGTCTATGGCGCGCACTTCGCCGAGGATCTGGCCGACGCCCGTCGGTTCGGCTGGAACGTCCCCAGGTGCGACTTCGACTGGCCGACCTTGCGCGACAATGTGCTGGCCGAAGTCGACCGGCTGAACGGCGCGTACACGACCACGCTCGAGAGCAACAGGGTGGAGATCATATTGGAGCGGGCCACCGTCACCGGGCCGCATGGCATTCGCCTCGCGAGCGGCCGCGAGGTGACCGCCCGCTATATTCTCGTGGCGACCGGTGCCTGGCCTGCGGTGCCGGAGGTAACCGGCGCTGAGCATGGGATCACGTCGAACGAGGTTTTTCACCTCGATAAGCTGCCGAAGCGCGTGCTGATCGCCGGCGGGGGCTATATCGCCAACGAGTTCGCCGGCATCTTCCACGAATTCGGGGCGGAAGTGACGATCCTCAACCGCACCGACGTGATCCTGCGCGGCTATGATGAGAGCATCCGCGACCGGCTGCTGCAGATCTCGATGACCAAGGGGATCAACTTCCAGTTCAACTCCCAGTTCAGGAGCATCAAGAAAACCGCCGAGGGGCTGCACGTCACTTTCGACGGCTGCGATGCAATGGACGTGGACCTGATCCTGTTTGCGACCGGCCGGGTGCCGCACACCAAGGGGCTTGGGCTGGAAGAAGTGGGCGTGCGGCTCGACAAGGATGGCGCCGTCGTGGTGGACGAGGACAGCAAGTCCACTGTCGCGAGCATCTACGCCGTCGGCGACGTCACTAACCGCGTCCAGCTGACCCCGGTCGCCATCCGCGAGGGCCAGGCCTTTGCCGACACCGTGTTCGGCAACAAGCCGTGGCGGGTCGATTACCACTGCATTCCGTCGGCCGTGTTCAGCCACCCCCCCCTCGCGGGGGTCGGGCTGACGGAAAGCCAGGCCAAACAGAAATATGGCGCGGTCCGCGTCTATTCGTCGGACTTCCGCCCGATGAAAAACGTGCTCGCCAACCGCAACGAGCGCGCGCTCTACAAGATGGTGTGCGAAGCAGAGACGGATCGCATATTGGGTCTCCACATGATCGGCCCCGATGCGCCAGAAATCCTGCAGGCGGCGGCCGTTGCGGTGAAGGCAGGCCTTACCAAACAGGCCTTCGACGACACCGTTGCCCTCCATCCGAGCATGGCGGAGGAGTTGGTGCTGCTCCGCTAGGGCACCCACCTCTTCTCCCTGATCCATTTGGTGCAGAGATACTTGGTACCGCTCGTCACCGGCAGTCCGGCATGTTTGGAGAGCGGGTCGACATTGCGATCGGGAAGAGCGCTGGTGAAGATCAGAGCGTCCCCCTTGCGGCCCTTCACCTTCAGATCAACTTCGGGGAAGTAGGTCTCGCCGCCTTGATAATCGTGGTTCAGATAAACAAGCACGGTCCTGAAGCGCTGGTTCGCCTCCGAACGGACGAAGTCGAAGTGCGGCTTATATTCCTGGGCGCCCCGATAGCGCAGGATCAGCGTCGCTTCGCCTTGTTCATAAGCCGTCCCGCTGATCGCGGCCAGCCGGCGATTGAGCGCGTGCACCGCCGGGTCCTCGATCATCCAGTGAAGGCTGGCGCCGTCCGACGTGCGGATCGGATCGCGCATCGGCCGACCGAGCGTGTCGTTCACCACCGAAGGTTCGTAATCCTTGTCGACCAGCTGGCGCAGATAGTCGCATTCGGCAGCGGTGAAGAGTCGCTCCACGCGCCGCGCGTCAGGTCGCTCGGTCAGCACCTCCGTAGCGGATAGCCGCGCCGGGTCGCCATTATCGTCCAGAGCCATACGTTCGATCAGCTGCAACGCGGCCTTCCGCTGGGGATCGCGCCGCGCCTCCTGCTTCAGCCGTTCCAGTGCGCCTGACCAACCGCGCCGACCGGCGACCCCGTTAGCCATCAGGTTGGTGGTGATCACGCCCGATTGCGCATGGCCGAGTTCCGCCGCTCGATGCCAGAGATCGCGGGCAACGACCGGGTCCTGCGGCACCATGCCGCCACGCCATTTCAGCTCGGCGAGCATCGCCATCGCTTGGGGATGCTGCTCCGCTACCATGCGGCTGACGATCAGCATTGCCTCGGCGTTGCGTCCGGCGACCGACAACTGGACCGCCTGCTGCAGCATCGGGTGGATGGGAGTCGGCTTGCTCACGCTTCAACCCGGGAGCTGGAACATGTCCGCCATGATGCTCTTGCCATCCTTGCCGAGCCGATCCGGCGCCGGGCTATCGCAGATCACCAGGAGCGCGTCGTCGCTCAACAGGGCGAGGCCCTCCGGATGATCGACGCCGCGCCCGAAGGGGAGTTCCAGGATGCGCTCCGGCCGGTGCAGGCGTACCTTGCGGTCGTGCAGCGGCGGATCGCCGGCCCAGCTACGCCAGACATAGACGGCGCAGGGGCCGCTAAGTCCGGTGGTCGGGCCGGCGAGGATCAGCAGATCGTCCCCCCGGCGCTTGAGGTCGCGAATGCCCAAGCCCTCGAGCGCAAGGAGGCGCACGGTCGGGCTGCCGATCAGGTCCAGCCGCCCGGATTTCTTGGCTTCGACCCTGACTTCGAGCAGCACGGCGTGGGTTCCGATCACGGGGCCGCGCAAGCCCAGTGCCACGCTTCCATCGCACACCGCGAGGCCCTCGACGTCCAGCCCCCCTTCCTTGGCAGGTATGCGCGTGAACGGCGCCAGCAGCGGATCGTTGCGCAGCGCCTTGGCCAGCGCATTGCCGTGCTTCGTCTGGCGCATCAGCCCAGCATTACGCTTGCCATCGACCTTCACTGGCTGCCAACCATGCCCATCGGGAAGCAGGGGCAGCCGCGCCAGCAGGCAGCGTGGGCGGGTGTCCTTCAGGTCGGCCAGCTCCTCGAGGTCGATACAGCCATCCTCCTGCTTTTCGGGCTTGGCCCTGGTGCGGGCGTGGCTGCCGACCACCCAGAGCCAGCCATCGCATTCGGCCAGCCCTTCGATATCCGCTTCTGCTGCCGGATCGTGGAGATCGAGCAGCTCGGCGAGCGGGAAGCGCCGGTGATTGGACGCGCCCTCCGGACCGATCGTCAGCCGCTCGATGGCGCAGGCCTCGTCCCCGCCCAGGAACAGGCTTTCGCCCGCCCGCACGCTGGCGGAAAGGTTGGTGATGGTATCGTGGTCACCCGCCGCGCCGAAATGAAGTGCAAGCCGACCGGCCGCTTCGGCTGCTGGAGGCCAGCCCTTGGTCATTGCGGCTTCATCAGTTCGAGCACGGCCAGTGTCATGCCTTCGGTGCCTTGTCTGATCGAGGGTTCGGGATCGATCTTGAACAGCGGCGAGTGATGGGAGGGGACGGGCGGCCCACCGGCCTTTTCCGCATCGAATGCCGCCTGAGGCGTGCCTCCGACCCAGAAATAGACGCCTTTCACACCCAATCCGGGCTGGACGAAATAGGCAAAGTCCTCGGCGCCCATGCTGGTTCGTGGCGGTGAGATCACTGCTTGCTCGCCAAAAGCCTGGACGAAGCGGTTGCGCACGCGGGCGGACAGCGCCGGATCGTTGATGGTGACTGGTGTCGATTCGACCACCGTCACTTGCGGCAGCTTGTTTTCGGGCAGGCCGTTCATCCGCCCGACGTTCGAAGCGATGCGGCGGATGCCGTCGATCAGCGTCTTGCGGACCTCTTCGCTGTCGGTGCGAACAGTCAGCTGCAGCTCGGCCCGATCCGAAATGATGTTGTGCTTGAAGCCGCTATGAAAGGCTCCCACCGTTACCACTCCTGGCTGCAGCGGCGAGATTTCACGGCTGACCAGCGTCTGCAGGGCCATGACCAGCTCGGCGCCCATCACGATCGGGTCCTTGCCTTTGTGCGGCGACGCGCCGTGCGCGCCTACGCCATGGATCACGATGTTGATGCTGTCGGACGAAGATGCGGTGATGCCAGGATCCGCCGCAATGCGCCCGGTCGGGTGCTCGGACGAAACGTGAAAGGCGAGCGCCATGCTCGGCTTGGGGAAGCGGGTATAAAGCCCGTCTTCCAACATCTTGCGCGCGCCGCCGATCCGCTCCTCGGCCGGCTGCACGATGAAGACGATGGTGCCGCGCCACTGGTCCTTCATGGCCGCGAGCCGGCGTGCGGTGCCGACCAGCGAGGTGATGTGCACGTCGTGCCCGCAGGCGTGCATCACCGGCTGTTCTTCGCCTTCCGCATTCTTCTGCCGTACCGTGGACGCATAGGGCAAGTCGCTCGCTTCCTTGAGCGGCAGCCCGTCCATGTCCGCACGGACCAATACGACCGGCCCGTCGCCATTCTTCATTACGCCGACCACGCCGGTGCCGCCGACGCCTTCCGTCACCGTGGCACCGGCGGCGCGCAGCTGCTGTGCCATGATCTTGGCGGTGCGAGTCTCGACGTAACTGAGTTCGGGATTCCTATGAAAATCGAGGAACAAGGCATTGAGAGACTTGTCGTAATCCGCCTTGATCGCATCCGATAGCGATGACGCCGTTGCAGCCGTGGAAGAGAGCAGGGCGAAGGCGGCGATTAAGGCTTTCATGCGGCTTCCTTGCGATTGGAAACGAGGTCTTCGACCACGGACGGATCGGCGAGGGTCGAGGTGTCGCCCAGGTTGGAGATGTCGCCCTCGGCGATCTTGCGCAGGATGCGGCGCATGATCTTGCCGGAACGCGTCTTGGGCAGGCCGGGCGCGAACTGGATCACGTCCGGGCTGGCGATGGGCCCGATCTCGGTGCGCACCCAGCTGACGAGCGACTTGCGCAGCTCTTCGGTCGGATCCTCGCCGACGTTCAGCGTCACATAGGCGTAGATGCCCTGGCCCTTGATCGCGTGCGGCATGCCGACGACCGCGGCTTCGGCGACCTTCGGATGCAGTACCAGCGCGCTTTCCACCTCGGCGGTGCCCATGCGGTGGCCGGAGACGTTCAGCACGTCATCCACTCGTCCGGTGATCCAGTAATAACCATCCTCGTCGCGCCGGCAGCCATCGCCGGTGAAGTATTTGCCCGGATAGGTCGTGAAATAGGTCTGGAAGAAGCGGCCATGGTCGCCCCACACGGTGCGCATCTGCCCTGGCCAGCTCTTGGCGATGCAGAGATTGCCCTCGGCCGCACCAGCCAAGACATTGCCCTCGCCATCGACGATCTGCGGATCGACGCCGGGGAGGGGTCGCGTGGCAGAGCCGGGCTTCAGGTCGGTTGCGCCAGGCAGGGGAGCGATCAAGGCCCCGCCGGTCTCGGTCTGCCACCAGGTGTCGACGATCGGGCAGCGGCCTTCGCCGACCACAGAGTGGTACCAGCGCCATGCTTCCGGATTGATGGGCTCGCCGACAGTACCGAGCAGTTTCAATGATCTGCGGCTCGTCTTTGTGACCCAATCGTCACCCTCGCGCATCAATGCCCGTAGTGCTGTAGGCGCCGTATAGACGATCTCGACCTGGTGCCGGTCGACCACTTCCCAGATGCGGCTCGGATTCGGCCAGTTCGGCACGCCTTCGAACATAAGCGTCGTCGCGCCGTTCGCGAGCGGCCCGTAGAGAATGTAGCTGTGGCCGGTCACCCAGCCGATATCGGCCGCGCACCAATAGATTTGCCCCGGCTTGTAATCGAAGACGAGCTCATGGGTGTAGGCGACCCAGGTGAGATAGCCGCCGGTGGTGTGCAGCACACCCTTGGGCTTTCCGGTCGAGCCGGACGTGTAGAGAATGAACAGCGGGTCTTCCGCGCCCATCGGCTCGGGCGGGCAGGTGGGCTCCACACCCTGCGCGGCGTCATGGTACCAGCTGTCGCGGCCTTCCTGCATGGCTATCTCGCCGCCGGTCGCCCGCACCACCAGCACCTTCTGCAGGCTCGGCGCGTGCCTGGCAGCGGCATCGACATTGGCCTTCAAGGGCACGCGCTTGCCGCCGCGCCGGCCTTCGTCGGCAGTGATGACGAGCCGGCTGTCGCAATCCTGGATGCGACCGGCGAGCGCCTCGGGCGAGAAGCCGCCGAATACCACGGAATGGATCGCGCCGATCCGTGCGCAGGCGAGGACGGCGAACGCCGCCTCCGGGATCATCGGCATGTAGATGGTGACCCGGTCGCCCTTCTCGACGCCCATCCCCTTCAGCACATTGGCGAAGCGGCAGACTTCGGCATGGAGCTGCCGGTAGGTGAAGCGCCGCGGTTCCTCGGCAGGATCGTCCGGCTCCCAGATGATGGCCGGCTGGTCCGGCCTCGTTTTCAGGTGGCGATCGATGCAGTTGGCCGACGCGTTGAGCTTGCCGTCCGCATACCAGCTGATCCGGAAATCCTCCTCGCGGAACGACCAGTCGCCGGCGATTTCGGGCCGCTTGATCCAGTCCAGCCGCCGCGCCTGTTCCAGCCAGAAGCTGCCCGGATCGGCGAGCGAGCGGCCATAAAGCTGCGCATATTTGTCCGCCGTGACCTTCGCGCGCTTCGCCCACTCCGCCGGTACCGGATACAAATCCGCCATTCCCGCTCCCCTTGTTTCGCCCTTGATAGGCGGATTGCATGGGGCGGCGGAAGGTGGAAAGAGGCGGCCCCATGCAGACCATCCTCGACGAACTGGAAAAGCGCCGTGAGGCCGCGCGGCAAGGCGGCGGACAGAAGCGCATCGATGCGCAGCACGCCAAAGGCAAGCTGACGGCGCGCGAACGGCTCGAAGTGCTGCTCGACGAGGGCTCGTTCGAAGAGCTCGACATGTATGTCGAGCATAATTGCACCGATTTTGGCATGGAGACGCAGCGCATCCCCGGCGACGGCGTCGTCACCGGCTCCGGCACGATCAACGGGCGGTTAGTGTTCGTGTTTTCGCAGGATTTCACGGTATTCGGCGGCTCGCTTTCCGAGCGGCACGCGCAGAAGATCTGCAAGATTATGGACATGGCACTTAAGGTCGGCGCGCCGGTGATCGGCCTGAACGATAGCGGCGGCGCCCGCATCCAGGAAGGCGTCGCCAGCCTCGGCGGTTATGCCGAGGTGTTCCAGCGCAACGTGCTCGCATCCGGCGTGGTGCCGCAGCTCAGCCTGATCATGGGGCCGTGCGCGGGCGGGGCGGTCTATTCGCCGGCAATGACCGACTTCATCTTCATGGTGAAGGACTCGTCGTATATGTTCGTGACTGGCCCCGACGTGGTGAAGACCGTCACCAACGAGGTCGTGACGCAGGAGGAACTCGGCGGCGCGATCACTCACACGACCAAGTCGGGCGTGGCCGATGTCGCGTTCGAAAACGACATCGACGCGCTGCTCGCCGCGCGGGACTTCATCGATTTCCTGCCGCTGTCGAACCGCGAGCACGTGCCGGAGCGGCCGACCTCGGACCCATGGGACCGGCTGGACGAGAGCCTCGACCTGCTGATCCCGGCCAATGCCAACCAGCCCTATGACATGCACGAGCTGATCCGGAAGACGGTCGACGAAAGCGATTTCTTCGAGCTGCAGCCGGCGCATGCGGGCAACATCATCATCGGCTTCGGCCGCATCGAGGGCCGCACCGTCGGCATCGTCGCCAATCAGCCGATGGTGCTGGCCGGCGTGCTCGACATCAACTCGGCCAAGAAGGCGGGGCGCTTTGTGCGCTTCTGCGACGCGTTCGATATCCCGATCGTCACATTTGTCGACGTGCCCGGCTTCCTCCCCGGCGTCGCGCAAGAGCATTCCGGCATCATCAAGCACGGTGCGAAATTGCTCTTCGCCTATGCCGAGGCGACCGTGCCCAAGATCACCATCATCACGCGCAAGGCCTATGGCGGCGCCTATGACGTGATGGCGTCCAAGCATCTGCGCGGCGACCTCAACTACGCCTGGCCCACCGCCGAAATCGCCGTGATGGGCGCGAAAGGCGCGGTCGAGATCATCTTCCGCGGCAAGACACCCGAGGAAATCGCCGAGCGTACCCGCGAATACGAAGCGCGGTTCGCCAACCCCTTCGTGGCGGCGAGCAAAGGCTTCATCGACGAGGTGATCATGCCGCACTCCACGCGGCGGCGGATTGCGCTCGGGCTACGAAAGCTGCGGGGCAAGCAGCTCGAGAACCCGTGGAAGAAGCATGACAATATTCCCTTATGAGCAGGAGCACTCGCGAGCGCGCGAAGGTCGCTGCTGAACGGTGGCCCAATCTCGGCAACCTAGTCGGATCGTATCTGAACGAGGACTTCGCGTTACTTCATGGCAGCCTTGCAGGCGCTCTGAGTGCGGCTGCTCGGGACGGCACTTTGGCTTACCGGCAGCAGGTCTTGAAGGAGTGGCGGGACTGGAACGCAACCGAAGGAGCTGTGGCTGATCCGCGCCCCTTTCTGCGCGATGGCTTCCAGGTGGCCGTGCAGCTTCCGGAGCCAATAGACGCTCGTAAGCTTATGAACCGACTTTATGATGAGCTTATCGTGCAGGTAAGAGCAGAGACTGCGGGAGATCGCACATGAAACTCGGCCGCTTGAACCATGTCGGCGTCGCGACCCCGTCCATCGCAAACTCCATCGCCTTTTACCGCGAAGTGATGGGGGCGGAGGTGATAGGGGAGCCGTTCGACCTGCCGGCGCAGGGGGTGAAGGTGTGCTTCGTCGACACGCCGAACAGCCAGATCGAGCTGATCGAGCCGCTGGGCGAGAGTTCGCCGATCCATGGCTTTCTCGCCAAAAACCCGGCGGGTGGGCAGCATCATCTCTGTTACGAAGTGCCGGACATTCACGAAGCCAAGGCCTGGTTCGAGGCCAAAGGCGCCAAGGTGCTCGGCGAGCCGCGGACCGGTGCGCACGGGACGCCGATCTTCTTCGTGCATCCAAAGGACATGGGCGGCGTGCTGACCGAGATCATGGAGACGCCGAAAGACGCGCATCGATAGTCCATATTCGTCATGCCGGACTTGACCCGACATCCCGCTTCTTCCTTCTTCGGCCAGAGCAAGAAGCGGGACCCCGGTTCAAGGCCGGGGTGACGAAGGAGAAGATATCAACGTGACGTATCAGACCATCCGTGCCGAGCGCAGCGGCGACGTGCTCACCATCACCTTGAACCGCCCGGAGCGGCTCAACGCCGCGCCGCCCGCCATGTTCGACGAGATTGCCGAGGCGCTCGACCGGCTGGACGGCGCCCGCGCGGTGCTGATTACGGGCGAGGGGCGGGCGTTCTGTTCCGGCGCCGATCTGGCCGGGCGCGGCAGCGATGGGGCAGCGAGCAGCGGGCAGGGCGCCTATCGCGCGCTGACCCGAAGCTACAATCCGACGATGATGAAGCTGGCGCGGTTGGACGTGCCGGTGTTGACTGCAGTCAACGGCCCCGCTGCCGGCATCGGCTGCAGCCTCGCGCTTGCCTCCGACTTCGCTATCGCCGGAGAGAGCGCTTATTTCCTGCAGGCCTTCGTCAATATCGGCCTGGTGCCGGATGGCGGCGCGAGCTGGATGCTGGCGAAGCTGGTCGGCAAGGCGCGCGCGACCGAGATGATGCTGCTCGGCGAGCGCATTCCCGCTGCCAAGGCCGAGGCCTGGGGGTTGATCTACCAGGCCGTGCCGGATGCCGAGCTGATGGATCGGGCACAGGCGCTCGCCGCCCGTCTTGCTGCCGGGCCGACACGCGCGCTCGGCCTGATGCGGCAGGGTCTCGCCGCGGCGCTGGAGAGCGAGTATGCAAAGGCGCTGACGATGGAAGCCGAGCACCAGCGCATCGCCGGCAACAGCGAGGATGCGCGGGAAGGGGGCCTGTCCTTCCTCCAGAAGCGCAAGCCGGAGTTTAAGGGGAAGTAAGGGTAGGCAGCGAACTTATCACCGGCTTGGCTGAGCTTGTCGAAGCCCTCCCTTTCCCTTTAGGGGCAGAAGGAAGGAAAGGGCTTCGACAAGCTCAGCCAAGTCGGGATTTGTGATGAGCGAAAAGCCAACCCTGGAAGACTGGTCCGCCCTCGCCGCCAAGGAAGTGAAGGGCCGCGACCTGACCTGGCACACGCCGGAGGGGATCGACGTCAAGCCGCTCTACACGGCGGAAGACGCGCCTGACCCCGGCCTGCCCGGCTTCGCACCCTTCACCCGTGGCGTGCGCGCGTCGATGTACGCCGGCCGGCCCTGGACCATCCGCCAGTACGCCGGCTTCTCGACCGCCGAGGAATCGAACGCCTTCTACCGGCGCAACCTCGCCGCCGGGCAGAAGGGCCTGAGCGTCGCCTTCGATCTCGCCACCCACCGCGGCTACGACTCCGACCATCCCCGCGTCACCGGCGATGTCGGCAAGGCGGGCGTCGCGATCGACACGGTCGAGGACATGAAGATCCTGTTCGACGGCATCCCGCTCGATCAGATGTCCGTCTCCATGACGATGAACGGTGCGGTGATCCCGATCCTCGCCTTCTTCATCGTCGCGGCGGAGGAAAGCGGCGTTTCTCAGGACAAGCTCGACGGCACCATCCAGAACGACATTCTCAAAGAGTTCATGGTGCGGAACACCTACATCTATCCGCCCGACCCCAGCATGCGGATCGTGTCCGACATTATCGGCTACACCTCTGCCTACATGCCCAAGTTCAACAGCATTTCGATTTCCGGCTATCACATGCAGGAAGCCGGGGCGACGCAGCTGCAGGAACTCGCTTTTACTATTGCGGACGGGGCCGAGTATGTCCGCGCAGCGATGGCGACCGGGCTCGACATCGACAAGTTTGCGGGCCGGCTCAGCTTCTTCTTCGCGATCGGCATGAACCTCTTCATGGAAGTCGCAAAGCTGCGTGCCGCGCGGCTGCTCTGGTACCGGGTGATGACCAAGCTTGGCGCGAAGGATGAGCGTTCCAAGATGCTGCGCACCCATTGCCAGACCTCGGGCGTGTCGCTGCAGGAGCAGGATCCCTACAACAACGTCGTCCGCACGACGATCGAAGCGATGGCGGCGGTGCTGGGCGGCACGCAGAGCCTCCACACCAATGCCCTGGACGAAGCGATCGCGCTGCCCACGGACTTTTCCGCCCGCATCGCCCGCAACACCCAGCTGGTGATCGCCGAGGAAACCGGCATCACCAAGGTCGTCGATCCACTGGGCGGCAGCTATTATGTCGAGGCGCTGACCAACGAGCTTGCCGACAAGGCGTGGGAGATCATCGAGCGCGTCGAGCAGGAAGGCGGCATGGCAAAGGCGGTCGCCGCCGGCTGGCCCAAGGCGATGATCGAGGAAGCCGCCGCCGCCCGCCAGGCTCGCGTCGATCGCGGTGAGGACGTGATCGTCGGCGTCAACAAGTACAAGCCGTCGGAAGCGTCGGAGATGGACATCCTCGACGTCGACAATCACCGCGTCCGAGAGGCGCAGGTCGCCCGGATCAACCGGGTGAAAGCGGGCAGGGACGCAGGGGCCTGTCAGGCTGCATTGGATGCTCTCCGGAAGGGCGCCGCCCTTAACCCCGGCTTGCCTGAGCCTGTCGAAGGCCTCCCTTCTTCGGCGGCTCCCCAGCAGGAAGAACAGGGAGGGCTTCGACAAGCTCAGCCAAGCCGACTTTTGGGGTCGGAGCGGAATTTACTGGCGCTTGCCGTGGACGCTGCCCGTGCCCGCGCCACGCTCGGCGAAATCTCGTCGGCGATGGAGGACGTGTTCGGCCGTTATGCGACGCAGCCGACGCCGGTAAAGGGCGTGTATGGCGCCGCTTATGGCGAGGAAGATCGTTGGACCCAGGTCGTGCAGGGCGTCGAAGCGTTCGAGCGGCGGCGCGGCCGCAAGCCGCGGCTACTGGTCGCCAAGATGGGCCAGGACGGCCATGATCGCGGCGCCAACGTGATCTCTTCGGGCTTTTCCGATTTGGGCTTCGAGGTGGTGAGCGGGCCGCTGTTCCAGACGCCGGAAGAGACCGTTGTGCTCGCACTCGAGAAGGATGTCGACGTGGTGGGCGCGTCGAGCCTGGCAGCGGGCCACAAGACGCTGATCCCCGAACTGATACGGCTGCTGAAGGACAATGGCCGGCCCGACATTCGCGTCATCGCAGGCGGCGTGATCCCGTCGCAGGACTATGAGTATCTGCGCGAGGCCGGCGTAGCCGGCATCTACGGCCCCGGCTCAAACATCGTCGACAGCGCCGCCGACGTGCTGCGCCTGCTCGGCCACAACATGCCGCCAATCGAGGAAGCTGCCGAGTGATACCCCTCCCGCTTGCGGGAGGGGCTAGGGGTGGGCAAAGGGTGAAGCCATGTTGCTGACTGAACAGGCCCACCCCCGACCCCTCCCGCAAGCGGGAGGGGAGCTTAGGACCGACTGGACCCGGGAGGAAATCCGCGCCCTGTTCGACCTCCCCTTCACCGACCTCCTGTTCCGCGCCGCGACCGTCCACCACGCGCACCACGCGCCCGACCAGGTCCAGCTCTGCACCCTGCTCAGCATCAAGACCGGCGGCTGCCCGGAGGATTGCGGCTATTGCTCACAGTCCGTGCACGCCGACAGCGGTGTGAAGGCCACCAAGCTGATGGACTCGCGCGCGGTGCTGCAGATGGCGGCGCAGGCGAAGGATGCGGGCTCGCAGCGCTTCTGCATGGGCGCGGCGTGGCGCAATCCGAAGGATCGCGACATGCCCGCCATCGTCGAGATGGTGAAAGGCGTCCGCGCCATGGGGCTGGAGACCTGCATGACCCTCGGCATGCTGACGCCGGCCCAGGCCGATCAACTCGCAGAGGCCGGCCTCGATTACTACAACCACAATATCGACAGCAGCCCGGAATATTATGAGCGGGCGATCACGACCCGCACCATGGCCGACCGGCTCGACACGCTGGCCAACGTGCGCGGGGCGGGGATCAACGTCTGCTCGGGAGGCATCGTCGGCATGGGCGAGACGCGCGAAGACCGGGTCGGCTTCATTCACACGCTGGCCACCCTGGAGCGGCACCCGGAAAGCGTGCCTGTCAACGCGCTGGTGCCGGTCAAGGGCACGGTGCTGGGCGACATGCTGGCCGACACGCCCATGGCAAAGATCGACGATATCGAGTTCGTCCGCACCGTCGCCGTCGCCCGCATCACCATGCCGCTCAGCATGGTCCGCCTGAGCGCCGGCCGCGAGAGCATGTCGGAGGCGACCCAGGCGCTCTGCTTCCTCGCCGGCGCCAACAGCATCTTCACCGGCGATAAGCTGCTCACCGCACCGAACGCCGGCGACAATGCCGACGCCGCGCTGTTCGCGAAGCTGGGCTTGACGGCGCTGCAGGGCGACGAGCCGATGCGGGTGTGCGAGGCGGCGGAGTGAGCCAACGGTGGCTACGGTTCGGCTTTGGCGCTCTTGCAGTTGCTTGGTTTCTTTTTTCTCTGCTGATGCTCGTACTGAACATCATGGGCGACTGCCTACAGGATCAAGATCTCTGTCAGTCCGCGAAAAGCTCAGCAGTCGGGCTCGTGTTCTGGCGGTGGCTGGCAGGCTGTTTCATCCTCAACTACGCCTATCGCCTTTTCAGTAAGGACGACGATGTTTTCTAAAATCCTTGTCGCGAATCGGGGCGAAATTGCTTGCCGGGTGTTCCGCACGGCGAAGAAGATGGGGATCGCGACGGTCGCGGTTTACTCCGATGCCGATGCGCGGGCGCCACATGTGATGATGGCGGACGAGGCGGTGCGGCTCGGGCCGGCGCCGGCGGCGGAAAGCTATCTGAAGGCGGAGCTGATCCTGCTCGCCGCCAGGGAGACAGGCGCCGACTGCATCCACCCCGGCTATGGCTTCCTGTCTGAACGCGAGAGCTTCGCCCGCGCCTGCGCCGAAGCCGGGATCGCCTTCGTCGGCCCGCCGCCGAACGCAATCGCCGCGATGGGCGACAAGATCGAGTCGAAGAAGCTCGCCAAGGCGGCGGGCGTGAACGTCGTGCCCGGCTTTCTCGGCGACATCGCCGACACCGACGAGGCGGTGCGGATCGCATCGGACATCGGCTATCCGGTGATGATGAAGGCCTCGGCCGGAGGCGGCGGCAAGGGAATGCGGCTGGCCTGGTCCGAACGGGATGTGCGCGAAGGCTTCGAGGCGACCAAGCGCGAGGGCCTCGCCAGCTTCGGCGACGACCGCGTGTTCATCGAGAAGTTCATCGAAAGCCCGCGCCATATCGAGATCCAGCTGCTCGGCGACCAGCACGGCAACATCGTCTACCTCAACGAGCGCGAATGCTCGATCCAGCGCCGCCACCAGAAAGTGGTCGAGGAGGCACCGTCGCCCTTCGTCACGCCCAAGATGCGCAAGGCGATGGGCGAACAGGCCGTCGCGCTGGCGCGGGCGGTTGGATATTACTCAGCGGGCACGGTGGAGCTGATCGTCTCCGGCGCCGACACAACCGGCGAGAGCTTCTACTTCCTCGAAATGAACACCCGCCTGCAGGTCGAGCACCCGGTGACTGAGGAGATCACCGGCCTTGATCTTGTCGAGCAGATGATCCGCGTCGCGGCAGGCGAACCGCTCGATTTCACCCAGGACGATGTGCAACTCAACGGCTGGTCGATCGAGAACCGGGTCTATGCCGAGGATCCGTATCGCGGGTTCTTGCCGAGCACAGGGCGGCTAATCCGCTACCGCACCCCTCAACTCCGCTCGTCCCGAGCGCAGTCGAGGGGCGCTGACACAGAACTGGAGACACGCCCCTCGACTTCGCTCGGGACGAGCGACGTGGGTGAGGCAATCGTCCGCGTCGACGACGGCGTCCGCGAGGGCGGCGAAGTGTCTATGTTCTACGACCCGATGATCGCCAAGCTGATCACTTGGGCTCCCACTCGGGAGGAGGCGATCGACGCGCAGATCGCCGCGCTCGACCGGTTCGAGATCGACGGCCTCGGCCACAATATCGATTTCCTCTCCGCCCTGATGCAGCACCCGCGCTTCCGCGAAGGCGCGATCACCACCGGCTTCATCGCCGAGGAATATCCGGACGGCTTTCATGGCGCGCCCGCCGACGAAAAGCTGCTCGACGGCCTCGCCGCTATCGCCGCCTTGATGGGCCTTGAGACCGATGCGCGCGCCGCCGAAATCGACGGCCAGCTCAACGGCGGCCCCGACATCCTCGCCGAACGCATCGTCCGCATTGGCGGCAGCGAACGTCACATATCGTTCGACGATGGCGAAGCCGGTCTGCTCGCCACCATCGATGGCAGTCGCACCGTCGAGGTCGACGGCGAGTGGGAGCCGGGCCAGGCGCTGTTCGAAGGCACGCTCGATGGCGAACCCGTCGCCGTCCGCGTCGAGCGCAAGGGCCGGCAGTGGAAGCTCACCAGCCGCGGCGCCGCGCACGTCGTCCATGTCTGGCCCGCGCACATCGCTGCGCTGAGCCGGCACATGATCAAGAAGGTGCCGCCCGACCTGTCACGCTTCCTGCTCTGCCCGATGCCCGGCCTGCTGGTTTCGCTGAACGTCGGCGAGGGCGACAAGGTCGAAGCGGGCCAGCCGCTCGCAACGATCGAGGCGATGAAGATGGAGAACATCCTCCGCGCGGAGAAGGCAGGCGTGGTGAAGCGAGTGGAGGCAAAGCCCGGTGACAGCCTTCAGGTGGACGCGGTGATCCTGGAGCTGGAATAGTATCGTCCGTTCGTCTCGGGCGCAGTCGAGCTACGCTTCTCGACTTCGCTGCAAGCAGCGGATTAAGGGGAAGAACTCAACGCCACGAACGGGTAGGGCCGGCCATTCACATCCAGCCAACCGATCAGGCCGCCGGCCGTGTTCTCGGTGGTCAGCTTGAACTTGGAGCTGCGCACCGTGCCGACCGCATCGATGCGGTTGCCGGACCTGGTCAGCGTGTCGAACTTGGTGTCGGCGAGGTTCAGCTCGGGCACCGCGAAACTGCCCCCGCTTTCCTGCAGGTTCAGCTTCAGCGTCGCCGAGCGATACACATAGGTGAACGGCGCCGCCCAGCTGCCGGTCGGTGCAGCCGCCGGCTGTCCAAAGCGCGCGATCGCTGCCAGCGCCGGGTCCTTGCCCTTCTGCAGGTCGGCCACCGTACGAGTCGCGAGCACGTGCGGCACCGTCGCGTGACGTTTGTCCAGCGGCCCGGTGTCCTGCCAATACAGGCTCGACACGCGCAAAGTCAGGCCACTTTCCGGCAGCACGATGCGTTTCGAGTCCCCATAGCCGGACGGCGCCGCCCCGGTTGCTTCGCCGACGATCACCGCGGGCGTCCAGCGCTCCATCGCGTTGACCAGATTCTGAGCGGCCGAGAAGGTCTTGGCATCCGTCAACACGAACAGCCGCCCCGGCTTCCAGAGCTGCGGCCGTGCCCCGACGCCGCGCACCACCGGATCGATGAGGAAGTTGTTGCCGCCCGGATTGCCGCGCAGGTCGATCGCCAGCCGCGCTTCAGGCGCCGCGTCCACGGCAGCGAAGACCTGGGCGGCGAAGTCGGCAAGGCTCAGCTCCGGCGTGTTGGTGATCTCGGCGATGCGCGCGACGACCAAGCCGCCGTCATGGCGGAGCGATAGCGGCTTCTCAGGAGGCGCCGCTGCCCAAGCCAGGTCTGCGCCTTCAGGCAATGCTGCGAGCCGGCGTTCCACCTCCCGGCCATTCTTCAGGCGGAAGCGCCAGCGGGCGGGCGCAGCCCCGATGACGCCCTTCGCCTGAAGCAACTCCGGCAGCATCAGATAGCTGGGCAGATAGGCGCGCTTCATGCCGCCATTGTCGCCATTGACGAGGGGCAGCATCGCCGCCTCCATCGCCGGTACCGGCTTGCCGTCGATCGACAGCAAAGCCGCGCCGATCAGGTCGCGGTGATCGGGCGCGGCAGTCATGACGACATAACCGTCGGCAGCGGTCTGCAGCCGCACGGGCAAGGTGCGGAACACCGGCACTTTCGGCGCCTCGGTCCTTGCGTGGCCGAGGAACACGCCCGCGCCCTCCGGCAGCGGCAGGGTCAGGCGGCTATGGCCTTCTCCGGTTGCGGCGATGAGTTCGAGCATGCGGGCGATGGCCTGATGGTCGGACAGGCGGGGCAGGTCGGCCGCCAGCGCATCGGCCATGCGGTCGAACTCGGCCTTGGGCAGTCTGTGCCAGGGGCTGGGGTGTGTCTCCGCATAGGCTTTGCGCAAGGCGGCAAGATCGCGTTGCCAGGCGTCGGCGGGCAGCGCTGCGGCCGGAGAGGCGGCGAGAACGAGAGCGAGGGTCAGGATGCGCATGTCCGGATGCTAGCGCAGCCTTGCTGGATTACAACTGTAATCAGAATGCGGACTATTCGAGTATCGCCACCGCCCTGATCCACCCCGCACTGGCCCGGGCGATCTTCACCGGAAAGCAACTGAGCGTGAATCCGGTTGCTGGCAGCGCCGCCAGGTTGGTGAGTTTCTCCATCTGGTAATATGGCCGGATCCGGCCCGCCTTATGGCCTTCCCAGATGATCGACGGGTCGCGTGTCTCGGCCCAGCGCCGCGCGGTGTGGCTGAACGGCGCGTCCCAGCTCCAGGCGTCGGTGCCGACCACCTGCACGCCGCGCCCGGTCAGGTAAAGCGTCGCCTCCGCGCCCATGCCGCAGCCCTGATCGGTGAAGTTGTCGGTGCCATAGAGTGCGCCCGATTGGACCAGCACGATATCGAACGGCTGGAGATCATGGCCGATGCGGGCGAGCTCCGCCTCGACTTCGGCCGCACGTACGACATGGCCGTGCGGGCGACCGGAAAAGTCCAGCTTCACGCCCGGGCGCAGGAACAGGTTGAGCGGCGCTTCGTCGATCGACGGGGCAGGGGAGGCGCCCTCGTCGGTGGTCGAATGGAAATGCCAGGGGGCATCCATGTGCGTGCCGTTGTGCGTCGATAGCGTCACCTGCTCTACCGCCCAGCCCTCGCCGTCCGGCAGGTCCTCGCGCGTCAGGCCTGGGAAGAAATGCGCGATCTGCGCCCAGGTGCTCTCGTGCGTCATATAGGTGACGCTCGGCCGCATCACTTCGGGATCGGAGACCACGTCATTGGTGATCGGGATGGACAGGTCGATGAAGCGGCTCATCCCGCGATCATAGCAGCCAGGCGCGGATCAGAAAGGCCACGGTGCCCACCGCCAGCACGCCGCCTGCCCAGAGCACGACGAACCAGCCGGTACGCGTCAACCACAGTCTAATGATAGCCGGCCTCGGCCACTTTTCCGCGGAACACCCAATAGCTCCAGGCCGTGTAGGCGAGGATGATCGGCAAGAGCACCACGATACCCACCAGCATGAAACTCTGGCTCTTGGCCGGCGCTGCCGCCTCCCAGATCGTCACCGCGCCGGGCACGATCTCCGGAAAGATCGAGATGCCCAGGCCAAGCAGCGACAGGCCAAACAAGGCGAGAGTGTAGAAGAACGGGCTGCGCTCATGCCCCTTGGCGAGCGCGCGGAAGAGGAGGAGGGCGGTGATCGCCACGAGTAGCGGCACCTGCGCGGTGGCCAAGATGCCGGGCCATTCGAACCAGCGCCGCCAATATTCGCCCTCCAGGAACGGCGTCGCGGCGCTGACGGCACCGATTGCCAGAAGGGTCGCGATGGCCAGCGGCTTGGCCCAACGCCGGGCGTCGTCGTGAATGCGGCCTTCAGTCTTCCACAAGAGCCAGCAGGCGCCGAGCAGGGCATAGCCGGCGACCAGGCTGACGCCGGTCAGCAGCGAGAACAGGCTCAGCCAATCCCACCATCCGCCGCCATAAGCGCGGCCGTCGACCGTGATGCCTTGGAGAAGCGCGCCGAGCGCGATGCCCTGCGCCAGCGTCGCCGTCAGCGATCCGGCGAAGAAGGCCCAATCCCAAAAGCGCTGATGCGCCGGGTCGCGCCAGCGAAATTCGAAGGCGACTCCTCTAAAGACGAGTCCCAGCAGCATTGCGATAATGGGTGCATACAGCGCCGGCAGGATGATCGCGTAAGCCAGCGGAAAGGCCGCGAGCAGACCACCACCGCCCAGCACCAGCCAGGTCTCGTTGCCGTCCCAGACCGGCGCGATCGCGTTCATCGCCGCGTCGCGCTCCTTGCCGACTTGGAAGCTGGGAAAGAGGATGCCGATGCCCAGGTCGAACCCGTCCATGACCACGTACATCGCGATGGCGAAGGCGATCACGAAGGCGAAGATGACGGTGCTGGTGGGGTCGGGGGTCACCGTGCTCCCTCCGCCGCGTCCGCTCCCGGATCCGCGCGCCCGTCCACCTGACCCGCAGGCGTGATGCCCGCCGTCCGGATCGGCGCATCCGCGAGGCCGGGCTCGTGCGGCTTGGGGGCATGGTGCACCAGCTTCAATATGTACCAGGTGCCGATCCCGAAAACCGCGAAATAGACGACCACAAAGGCGATCAGCGACGTCGCCACCGCCGGCGCGGCGAGCGGCGCCACCGAGTCCGCCGTCCGCAGCACGCCATACACGGTGTAGGGCTGGCGGCCGACTTCGGTCGTGACCCAACCCGCGATCACCGCAACGAACCCAGCCGGACCCATTGCCACCGACCACCGGTGCAACAGCGGCCAGTCGTAGAGGCGTTTGGTAAAGCGGGCGATCAGGCTGGTGAGCCCCAGCGCCGCCATTAGGAAGCCGAGCCCGACCATGATGCGGAACGACCAGAACACGATCGCGACGGGCGGCTCCTCGCCGTCGGGAATGGTGTCGAGCCCGGCGAGCGGCGCGTTCAGGTCGTGCTTCAGGATCAGCGAAGAAGCCTTTGGTATCGCAACCGAATAATCGACCCGCTTCTCAGCCTGATTGGGTAGCCCGAACAGGATCAGCGGGGCGCCCTCGGGGTGGCTGTCGAAATGGCCTTCCATCGCCATCACCTTGGCCGGCTGGTGCTCAAGCGTGTTCAGGCCGTGCAGGTCGCCGAGGACGATCTGCAGCGGCGCGACTAGGGTCAGCATCCACATGGCCATCGAAAACATGGTGCGGGCATGAGTATTCGCTCGCTCGCGCAGCAGGTGCCAAGCCCCGACCGCCCCGACGACCAGCGCCGTCGTCAGATACGCTGCCGTCACCGTATGCGCGAAACGGTAAGGGAAGCTCGGGTTGAAGATGATCTCCCACCAGCTGCCCGTCGGCAGCAGCTGACCGGTCGGGCCGATGGCGAAGCCCACCGGCGTGTGCATCCAGCTGTTCACCGACAAGATCCAGAAAGCGGAAATGGCGGTGCCCAGCGCCACCATGCAGGTAGCGAGGAAGTGCATGCCCTTGCCGACCCGCTCCATGCCGAACAGCATCACGCCCAAAAACCCGGCTTCCAGGAAGAAGGCAGTCAGCACCTCGTACTGCATAGGCGGGCCGATCACTGGCCCGGCCTTGTCGGAGAACACCGACCAGTTCGTCCCGAACTGGTAAGACATGACGATGCCGGAGACGACGCCCATCGCAAAGGCGATGGCGAAGATCTTCAGCCAATATTTGAACAGGTCAAAATAGACGGCCTGCCCCGTTTTTAGCCATAGGCCCTCCAGCACCATGAGGTAGGAGGCGAGGCCGATCGAAAAGGCCGGGAAGATGAAATGGAATGAGACGGTGAAGGCGAACTGCGCCCGCGCGAGCAGTAGCGCGAGTTCGCCGTCGGTCACGCCGCCTCGACCTCCTGTCGCTCGGCGAGCTTCCGCTCCCAGGCGAGCGCATCCTGGATGATCGCGTCGAGATCGTCGCGCGCGGGCCGCCAAGGCAGGGCGGCGAGGATCGCGCTGTTGTCCGCGACGAGTTCGGGCGGATCGCCGGCGCGGCGCGCTTCCATGCGGCGCTCGATCTTCATGTTCGTGACCCGGTCCACTGCGTCCAGCACCTCGAGTACTGAAAACCCCCGGCCATAGCCGCAGTTGAGCGTGTAGCTTTGAGCCGGATTGCCGATCAGTGCTTCCAGCGCGTGGAGGTGCGCCGCGGCCAGGTCGCTGACATGGATATAGTCGCGAATGCCGGTGCCGTCAGCAGTGGGATAGTCGGTGCCGTAGACGGAGACGTGCGCACGCTTGCCGGTCGCCGCCTCGGCCGCAATCTTGATCAGATGCGTCGCGCCCGCCGTAGACTGGCCAGTTCGGCCCTGCGGATCAGCGCCGGCAACATTGAAATAGCGGAGCGCGCAATGGTTGATTGGATGCGCCGCGCTCACGTCGCGGAGCATCTTTTCGGTCATCAGCTTCGACTCGCCATAAGGATTGATCGGGCGCGTCGGCGTGCTCTCCGTAATCGGCACCGTCTCCGGCATGCCATAGGTCGCGGCGGTCGAGGAGAAGATGAAATGCTTCACCCCGCTCTCAATGGCGCTCTCGATTAAGGAGCGGGACGCGGCGGTGTTGTTCTTGTAATATTTCAGCGGTTTCTCAACCGACTCTGGCACGATGATCGAGCCGGCAAAGTGCATGATTGCGCCGACCCGGTGCTGCTGCAGCGTTGCGCGCATCAGCGGCTCGTCGTCGATCGCGCCTTCGACGAAGGTAGCGCGGGGATCGACCGCCCATCGGAAGCCGGTCACGAGATTGTCGATCACCACCACCGGATAGCCGGCGTCGAGCAGCGCCAGCACGGCATGGCTGCCGATGTAACCGGCGCCGCCGGTCACGAGCACAGTAAGCTTGGTCATGGGGTCCCCTTAGAACGGCATGTTCCCCGGTAAAAGACTGCGACTCATTGCGGGTTCCCGCGTTAGGGAGCCTCGATGACTCGACTCTTCCACATCAGCGACATCCATTTCGGCTGCGAAGACCAGCAGGCGATCGATTGGGTGCGGGACCGCATCGCTGTCGAGAAGCCCGACGCCGTGCTTCTGACCGGCGACCTGACCATGCGGGCCCGCACCCGCGAGTTCCAAGCCGCGTGCGACTGGATCCTGACTCTTCAGGCGCCCGTAACGGTCGAGGTCGGCAACCACGACCTACCGTATTTCAACCTGCTCGAGCGCTTCTTCATGCCCTATCGCCGGATACATCGGATCGAACGGATGGTGGAGCGGGAGCTGGCACTGCCCGGCGTGTCGATCGTGCCGCTGCGCACCACGGCGCGGGCGCAATGGCGGTTCAATTGGTCTCGCGGCTGGGTCGGCCCGCGGGCGTTGGCGCGGAGCCTTAAGTGCATCGACCAGATTTCGGACCGCAAGGTGGTGCTGGTCACCGCCCATCACCCTTTGGTCGAGGTCAGGCGCGGCAAGGCGATGACAAAGGGTGGGGAACGGGCACTCGCCGCGCTGGCTAAAGCGCAGGTCACCGCGGTGCTCAGCGGCCACGTCCACGACCCGTTCGATCTGATCCACGAAACGCCGAACGGCTCCGTACGCATGATCGGCGCCGGCACGCTGTCGAAGCGCATCCGTTCGACGCCCTGCAGCTTCAACGAGCTGACGATCGCAGACGAGGAGGTGAGGGTGAAGGTCCGCACCTTCGGCGAGGATGTGTCCACCCCGGACATGCAGATCGACGACGTCCCGCCCAATGCCGAACCGCCCAAAGCGGGCGAGCCAGTAGCGCCGGTGGGTGCGCAATAACCCTCTCCCTTTCGGGAGAGGGTAGTTACGCAGCTTCCAGGCAGCGCATCGCCGGCTCGCAAGTCGCGTCGGCCGCTTCTTCAAAGAGCAGGCAATCCACCTCGGCTCCGCGTGCGACGCAAGGCCGCTTGACCACACGACCGGTCGGGCGAAAGCCGAGCTTGCGCAGCACCCGGCCCGAGGCGGGGTTGTCGACGAAATGGCCGGAGTGGATGCGTCCGAGCTTCAGCGAACCGCGTCCGGCCCGAAACAGCGCTGCCGCCGCCTCTGTGGCGAAGCCCAGCCCCCAATAGGGCCGTGCGATCCAATAGCCGAGCTCATGACCGCCATCATCCGGGTGCAGCCCGACGCCTCCGATCAGGCGCGGCGCCGCCGAAGTGCGCGCGAAGACGAGCAGGCTCCAGGACCCCTTCGCCGCTTGCTGCGACCGCAAGTAAGTCTCCGCATCGTGAAGTGTGTAGGGCCAGGGAATGCGGGCGGTGTTGCGGGCGATTGCGGGGTCGCTGGAGATGGCGCGCTGCACGGCAGCGGCATCCTCGATCCAGCCGGGCCTCAGCAACAGCCTGTCGGTACGCACGAACATCCTCGCTCTCCCTTTATGAGCGCGCCTTGCCGTCGTTCGATGACGGCCAAGCGACAAATGGAGAGGGAGAAAAACAAAAGGGAGACCGGGGCTACCCGTCTCCCTCGTCACCTGCCTCGGCAGGCTTTCGGGTCGCCCCAGAGGCGACCCGTTTTCACGTTCGCCCGCTTATTCGGCTGCTTCCGCCATAATCGCCGCGTCAACCGAGACGTATTTGCGGCCAAGCTTGCCCATGTGGAATCGCACGCGGCCCTCTGCGGTCGCAAAGAGGGTGTGATCCTTGCCGCAGCCGACATTGCGGCCCGGATAGGTCTTGGTGCCGCGCTGACGCACGATGATGTTGCCGGCGAGGACTTCCTCACCGCCGAACTTCTTCACGCCGAGGCGGCGGCCAGCGGAATCGCGGCCGTTGCGCGAGGAGCCGCCTGCTTTTTTATGCGCCATGACTAACTACTCCTGTATCTCTTAAAGGCTCAGGCCTCGGCGGCCGGGGCCGAAGCCTCGGCTGCGGGCGCTTCGGCGGCCGGCTTGGCGGCGCGCTTCTTGGGAGCCTTGGTTTCTTCGTTCTGCTGCGCGCCGACGCTCAGGATCTTGAGGATCGTGTGCTGCTGGCGGTGACCGTTCTTGCGGCGGTAGTTGTGGCGCCGGCGCTTTTTGAAGACGATGACCTTGTCGGCCTTCGCCTGCGCGACGATCTCGGCCGCGACGGTCAGGCCGGCAGTCGACTGCAGGTCGCCGCCTTCGCCCGCGAGCAGGACGTCGCCTAGGGTCACTTTCGACCCGGCTTCACCGTCGAGCTTCTCGACAACGATCTTGTCTCCTGCGGCAACGCGATACTGCTTGCCGCCCGTGCGCACGACTGCGAACATGGCCCTCATCAATCCATCAAAGCTGAACGCCGCGCGGAAACACTCCCGCACGGGAAGTGGCGCAGCTAAGTGAGCGGCCCGGCCTTGTCAACCTCAAGTGCGAGTGTTGCCGAAGCACAACAGCATGGCACAATCGCGACACTCCGCTCTCGCAACGCCTTTGCCGCGCGCAGGAAACAAGACAGTCTCGCCTTCAGAACAAAGGTGGGGAAAGTCTCATGAACAAGATCGTCTATCGCGCACTGCTCGTCGCAGCCGTGTCGCCGCTCGCGCTTCTGTCTCAGCCGCTCGCCGCGCAAGCGGTGGTCAGGGCCGCCGATGACGAGGCTTCGGCGGATGCCAGCAGCACCATCGTCGTCACCGGCACGCGCCGCGCCGACCGCACGCTCGCCGACAGCCCGGTGCCGGTCGATGTGATCACCGCGGAAAGCCTCACGACCTCGGGCTATACCGAGACCAACCGGCTGCTGAACCAGCAGATCCCCAGCTTCAACTTCCCGCAGCCGTCGATCACGGACGGTACCGATGTGGTGCGTCCCGCCACATTGCGCGGCCTCAATCCCGATCAGACCCTCGTTCTGATCAACGGCAAGCGCCGGCACACATCCGCGCTGCTCAACATCAACGGCTCGGTGGGCCGCGGCACCTCGGCCGTCGACATCAACCTCATCCCCTCGATCGCACTCGGCCGGGTGGAAGTGCTGCGGGACGGCGCCGCCGCCCAATATGGGTCCGACGCGATCGCCGGCGTGATCAACTTTCAGCTGCGCGACCAGCCGGAAGGCGGCCGCATCACGGTGAACTACGGCCTCTACAATACCAATGTGCGGGGCATCCGCGATGTGACCGGGATCGTGCAAGGGGCGGGCGGCACCCCGGCCCTGAACCCGGACGGCACGCTCCAGGTCACCCGCGCCGACAAGGACCGGCACCGCACTGACGGCCACACGCTGACCATCGCCGGCACGGTCGGACTGCCGATCGGCGCCGAGGGTCACCTCAACCTGTCCGCCGAGGTCCAGCGCCGGGGTCCGACCAATCGCACCGGCCCGGACGTCCGCCGGCAATATGCGCTGATCGCCGGCGCCCTCGATCCGCGCGAGGCGTCGTTCGATCGCTACAGCCATCGCTATGGCGACGCCCAGACCGAGGATCTGAAACTGTTCGCCAACTTCGGCGTGCCGCTCGGCGAGGCGGTCGAGTTCTACGGCTATGCCACCTATGGCTATCGCGACGGCGAAAGCGCCGGTTTCTACCGGCTGGCGAGCGATGCTCGCAACGTACCGGCCATTTATCCGGACGGCTTCCTGCCGCTGATCAACACCGAGCTCGACGACTATCAGGTCTTGGCGGGATTGCGCGGCGAGGTGGCAGGCTGGCGCTATGACCTCTCCGGCAGCCATTCGCGCAACGCATTTGACTTCCGCATCACCAACTCGCTCAACCGCTCATTCGGTCCGGCTTCGCAGACCACCTTCGATTCGGGGGGGCTGCGCTACACCCAGACCATGGCGAACCTGGACGTCAGCCGCGATCTGGAAGTGAATTGGCTGAAGGATCTGACCATCTCCGGTGGCCTCGAATATCGCCGCGAGACGTTCGATATCCGCCCGGGCGAAGTCGCAAGCTACGCAAACGGCCCGGCGGGCGGAGCCCCCGGCGCGCAGGTTTTCCCAGGCTTCCAGCCGATCATCGGCGGCCAGCGAGTCGACCGCAAGCGCGACCGGCACAATGTATCAGCTTATGCCGAACTCGATGCGGACGTGAACGACCGCATCAACGTGCAGCTGGCTGGCCGCTACGAGGATTATTCGGACTTCGGCTCCAGCCTCAACGGCAAGTTCGCCGCTCGCTTCGAGTTCGTGGATGGCGTGGCGGTGCGCGGCGCCATTTCGACGGGCTTCCGGGCCCCATCGCTGCAGCAGCAATTCTACGCCGCGCAGGCGACCAACAACGTCAATGGCGTGCTGCTCGACACGGTGACTTTGCCGGTCGACAATCCCGTTGCGATTGCCTTGGGCGCGACCCCGCTCGACGCTGAAAAGTCGCTCTCCTATTCGGCTGGCTTCGTCTTCACCGCCATCCCGCGGCTGAACGTGACAGTCGATCTCTACCAGGTCGATATCGACGATCGGGTGGTGGTGACGGAGAATCTGGCTGCTAGCCGTGACGCTGCCGGTGCCCCTTCAGGCAACAACCCGGGCCGCTCAATCGCTCAGATCTTGAACAATGCCGGCTTCAACACGGTGAGCGCCGCGCGCTTCTTCGTGAACGGCATCGACTCCCGAACCCGCGGCGTCGATGCGGTCGCGACCTACCGCTTCGATCTGGGCGACTGGGGCCGGCTCAGCGCGACGGCCGGCTTCAACTACAACAAGACCACGATCACGCGCCTGCTGGCCGCGCCAGGGCCGCTGGCGAACATTCCCGGCCTTGTCCTGTTCGGCCGCCAGGAGCAAGGGCGGCTCAATCGCGGTCAGCCGCGCACGAAGCTCAACCTGGGCCTCGACTATGAAGTGGGTCGGTTGGGCCTGACCTTCCGCGCCAATCGCTTCGGCAAGGTCGAGGCGACGGGCGGCGAAATCGGGCCCGCGGGCAGCCTCGTCTTTAACGACAACTTCCTGAAGGCGCAGTGGGTGAGCGACGCGGAAGCCCGCTTCGACCTTTGGGACCGCGTCGAGATCGCTGTCGGTGCAAACAACATCTTCGACACCTATCCGACACCGGTGCCGGTCGGGCAGGCGGGCGTCAGCGCGACCAACGGGGCGGCGGTATTCTTTCCGCAGACCAACTACGTCGCGCCCTTCTCGAACTACTCACCCAGCGGCTTCAACGGCCGCTTCATCTATGCGCGGGCAGCGGTGAGGTTCTGATCGGGTGGCGGGGCCAAAGTGGTCCGCCAAGCGGTTGACCCGAATCGTGCCTGTCGTTATGGGGCCCTGCTCCGGGGCGTGGCTTTTGCTGCGCCCCGCTCACTTTCCAGCTGAACCTCGAGGACCTCAATGGCGAATACGCCGCAAGCCAAAAAGCGCATCCGCCGCAATGATCGCCGCGCGGAGATCAATCACGCCCGTGTCAGCCGCATCCGCACCTTCGTGAAGAAGGTGGAAGCGGCGCTCGATGCTGGCGACAAGGCTGCGGCCACGGCCGCCATCGCCGCCGTGCAGCCGGAATTGGCGCGTGGCGTCGCCAAGGGCGTGCTCCACAAGAACACCGCTTCGCGCAAATTCTCCCGGCTCACCAAGCGGGTCTCCGCACTGGGTTAAGCGCTCTCGCTTCACGCCTTTCAGGGGCTGAAAAGGGCTCGCCGGCGACACTGCCGGCGGGCCCTTTAGTTTGTGACGATACCGTGACGGACAAGTGTCGGTGTTTGCTTGATTCGTTTTCGGCGCACTCAGGAACAAAAGGTAAAACTAGCCGGAAATCAGCCACTTTTCGGCTGCTTTCTTCAAAAAGGGCGGTTTTCCGAGTCAACCTGGATTATTTAAGAAATGCGACAAAGCATCGCTTGATCGACTCACGAATCGAGCCCTACAACTCACTTCCCGGCGCTCGAATCAGCAGCTCCGGGACTTAGTTTTGAGAGACAGCAATCAGGCGCCAGGGAACTGCGTTTCCGGCGGTGGAGAAGCTTGTCTTCGAGAAACTGCCGAACAGCCGGGGGGCTGGAAACAGGCAAATGGGGAGGGGCAATTGGGTCCGATGCTAGTGCGCGAGAGAAATATGGATCGGGGCGAACAAGTCTCCGGCGCCTGGGCGTCTATCCGGGAGGGCCTGAAGCGTGACTGCGGCGCGCGGCTGTTCGACCATTGGCTGAAGCCGATCATGCTGGCGGGGATGAGCGACAAGGGCGATGTCGTTCGCCTGACGCTGCCGACCGAGTTCCACGCCAACTGGGTGCGCGCCCATTATGCCGACCGGCTGCTGCTTGCCTGGCGCGCCGCGCTGCCGATGGTGCGCGAAGTTCGCATCGACGTCGCCCCCAACGACATCGTCACCCGCATCTACACCGCCGACGAGGCGGAGGTCGTGCCGACTGCGCCGCCGGCCCCGGGGTTCGATGCGCGCCAGACTTTCGATCGCTTCGTCAGCGGCGACGAGAACCGTGTCGCCCTGAACGCCGCCAAGGCGCTTGCCAATGGCGAGCTGCGCTTCTCGCCCTTGTTCATTCATTCGGCCACCGGCCAGGGCAAGACTCACCTGATGAACGCGATCGGCGCCGCCTACCGGGCGCGCGTGCCGTCGGCTACCATCCTGTTCATGTCGGCCGAGCGCTTCATGGTCGAGTTCGTTTCGGCGATGCGCGACAAAGACACGCTGACCTTCAAGCACCGGCTGCGCTCCGCCGACCTGCTGATGATCGACGACGTCCAGTTCATCTCGGGCAAAGGCTCGACCCAGGAGGAATTCCTTCACACCCTCAACGAGCTGACCGGCTCGGGCAAGAAGGTTGTGATCAGCGCCGATCGCGCACCCCAAGCGCTGGAGGGCGTTGAAACCCGCATCCTGTCGCGCCTGTCGAGCGGTCTGGTCGTCGACATCAAGCCGGCAACCTACACGCTGCGGCTGAAGATCGTGAACGCGAAGCTCGCCACCATGGCCGATGTGCAAATGCCGGAAGCGGTCGCCGAGCTGCTCGCGGCCCGCATCCAGACCAGTGTCCGGGAACTGGAGGGCGCGCTCAACCGGCTGACCGCCTATGCGCTGCTCAACGATCGCGCAATCGACCTGGCGTTCGCGCAGGAAGTGTTGGGAGAGATGCTGAACGCATCGACCCGCCGCATCACCATCGACGAGATCCAGCGCGCCGTGTCGGCCCATTACGGAATGCGCCAGGCCGAGATGGTCTCGGCTCGCCGTGCCCGCGCCGTCGCCCGCCCGCGCCAGATCGCCATGTATTTGGCCAAGCGCCTGACGCCACGCTCGCTGCCCGAAATCGGCCGCCGCTTCGGCGGACGCGACCACACGACCGTGATTCACGCGGTCAAGCAGATCGAACGCCTGCGCGGCGAAGACGCCGATCTCGACGCCGACGTCCGGACGCTGATCCGGCAGCTGGAAGCATAAACCCTCTCCCGAAGGGGGAGAGAGTAGGCGCTACGACGCCGGTCGCCGGCTCGGCAGCGGGATGCTGACTTTCATCGTCTGGCCCGAATTGCCCGGGAAACCGGAGAACATCGCCTGCACCAGATTTGGCACCAGCCAGGGCAGGTCGTCGGAACGCGAGGTCGCCCGCGCCGTCCCTTCGAACACGCGCTCGCCGCCATTGGTGCGGTTGATCTCCATCCGCAGCTGGCTGTCGTAAACGGTATAGCTGCGCACCTCCGGTGCGAAATCCGGACCCCAGACGGGATCGTACAGCCCCCAGCGGCTCCAATAACCACCGCGGCCCCAGCCGCCGTGATACGGATAGCCCCAATAACCGCCCCAGCCCCAGCCGGTGAAGCCGGGCGTGGTGGTCACTTTCTCTCGGCCGTTGTCGACGAAATAATCGAGCGACACGACCAAATTGGCCGAACGCACATCCACGGCGGGGCGATAACCGAAGCGCTGCAGCTCCTGCGCCACCAGCCCGGCATAGGAACGGAACTCGATGCTGCCCTCGAGCTTCGGGTCGACCGGCTGAATGGTGAAGGTCTCGCCCTGCGATACCGGCGGCAGCATCGAAAAGCGGTTCACCCGCGCATCGAACGTCTGCGCGCAACCGCTCAGCACGGCCAACGCCAGCGGCGCTGCGGCAACAGCAAGAATTCTCTTGAACGACATTTGGCGGACCCCTCCGATTTGTATGTAATCTGAATGAGGTAGCTGAGCTGAATGTCCGTTGAACGCCGGTACGGGTCAGCTCGTCGCAATCATCGGCACAGCCCCAGCGCCTGATAGGCGCCGTTCAGCCGCGGCTGCGCCAGTGTCTGCGCCCGTTCCGCACCGCGTTCGAGTATCGCGTCGAGCGCGGCAGTTTCGGCCTTCAGCTCCATAAACTGCGCTCGGATCGGGCGCAGCGTCTCGACCAGCCGCTCGGTCAGCGCCGGCTTGAACCCGCCAAAGCCCTGGCCTGCGAACTGCGCCAGGACCTGATCGATGCTCTCGTCACCGAGTGCGGCATAGACGGCGACCAGGTTCTTCGCTTCCGGCCGGCCATCCAGTTCTTGGGGCGACGCGGGGAGGGGCTCGGGATCAGTCTTCGCCTTGCGGATCTTCTGCGCGATCGTGTCGTCGTCATCGACCATGTTGATCCGCGACATGTCGGACGGGTCGGACTTCGACATCTTGGCCGTGCCGTCGCGTAGCGACATGATCCGCGCCGCATCGGGTGGCACGATCGGCTCGGGCAGAACGAACAGCTCGGTCTCGTAATCGGTATTGAACTTGGCCGCGATGTCGCGGGCCAGCTCGAGATGTTGTTTCTGGTCGTCGCCCACCGGCACGTGTGTGGTGCCATAAAGCAGCACGTCTGCCGCCTGCAGCACCGGATAGGCGTAGAGCCCGATGCTCGCGCCCTCGCGGTTCTTGCCGGACTTTTCCTTGAACTGCGTCATCCGGTTCAGCCAGCCGATCCGCGCCGTGCAGAACAGCAGCCAGGCAAGCTCGGCATGCGCCGGCACCCGCGCCTGGTTGAACAGCACCGCCTTGTCCGGATCGACACCCGCCGCGAGCAACGCCGCCGCCATCTCGCGCGTGTTGGCGGTCAGCTCGGCCGGCTGATTATAGACGGTGATCGCGTGCAGATCGGCCAGGAAGAAAAGCGTGTCGCCACCGCTGGTCGCATTCTCGTCCTGCATCCGCACCCAGTTGCGGATCGCGCCCAGATAATTGCCGAGGTGGAGATTGCCGGTCGGCTGGATGCCGGAAACGATGCGCATCAGACTGGCTTCTTCTTTCTCAGGAGGACGAGGATATCCTCTTTGTTCATCGCCCCGATCACCCAGGCGACCGAGAAATAGACGATCGCGCCGGAGCCGGTGATGGCGGCAACCGCCAGCATCCGCCGCCCGGTCGAGCCAGCGAACCAGCCTTGGAGCGCTTCGCCCACCGCCCAGATCGCCGCCGCCATCAGCAGTCCCGCGATCAGTTGCCTAACGATCCGCCCCCACAGCCAGCCCTGCACGCGGAAGTGTCCGCGCCGCGCGAGGATCGCGTAGAGCGCCAGCATGTTCAGCCAGGCGGTGATTGCCGTCGTGGTCGCGAGCGCGGCGATGCCCATGACCGGGATCAGCGCGAAGTTGAGCACCACGCCCAGCACCAGCATCGCCACTGCGATCCAGACTGGCGTCTTCACGTCCTTGCGCGCGTAAAATCCGGGGGTCAGCACCTTGATCAGCACATAGGCGGGCAGGCCGGCGACGATGATCGACAGCACCAGCGCCGTGGTCGCCGCGTCCTCCGCCGTGAAGCGGCCGCCCTGGAACAGGGCAGCGACGATCGGACCGGCCGCGACCGCGAGCGCGATCGCGGCCGGAAGCGTCAGCAGCATCGACAGCTCGACCGCCTGGCTCTGGATGCGCGCGGCGTCTTCGCCCTGGCCCCGATCGACCGCACGGCTCACGCTGGGCAGGATCGCGGTGCCGAGCGCGGAGCCGATGATCGCCAGCGGCAGCTGGTTCAACCGGTCGGCAAAGCCCAGATAAACCAGCGAACCTTCCGGCAGGCTGGTCGCGAAATAAGCGTAGAAGAACTGGCTGAGATAATAGATGCCGCCGCCCAGCGTGGCTGGCAGGATCAGGATCAGCAGCTCCTTCACCCGCGGCGTCATTCTCGGCAGCTTCAGCCCGATTTTCAGCCCTGCGCGCTGCGTCGCCATCCAGCACAAAGCGAGCTGCAGCACGCCGCCGACGATCACCCCGATCGCCATCGCCTGCGCCGTCGCCGGCCCGCCCTCCGGCGCCAGCAGCAGCGCCCCGATCAAAGCAATGTTCAGCAGGGTCGGCGCAAACGCCGCTGCCACGAATTTCGTCAGTGAGTTGAGCACGCCCGAGAAGAGCGAGACCAGGCTGATCAGGATCAGGTAGGGAAAGGTGATCCGCGACAGCTGCACCGCCAGCGCGAATTTCTCCGGATCGTCGCGCCAGCCCGCCGCCAGCAGCCAGACGAACGCCGGCATCAGGATCATGAAGACCGCTGTGATGGCCAGGAGGATCGGCATGAACACCGACAGCACTTCCTCGGCGAAGACCCGCGCGTCTTCCTGGCCGTCATCCTTGTTCAGATATTGACTGAACAGCGGCACGAAACCCGATGAAAACGCACCTTCACCGAATAGCCGCCGGAACAGGTTCGGGATGGTGAAGGCGAGCACGAAGGCGTCGGCCGCCATGCCCGCGCCCATCACTCGCGCAAAGATCATCTCGCGCGCAAAGCCGAACACGCGGCTGACCAAAGTCAGGCCGCCGATGGTCCCCGTCGCCTGGAGCAATTTCACCGATCAGACCCCCAAGGGGGCGGGAGCTTGGCTCAAGCCTGGCCCGCCGGCTCGCCTTCGCCCAGCTGCTGAGCCTGCTGCGCTTGCTGCATGTACAGGCCGGCGAAGTCGATCGGCTCCAGCATCAGTGGCGGGAAGCCGCCGTCGCGCACGGCATCGGCCAGCACCCGGCGCGCGAACGGGAAGATCAGGCGCGGCGCTTCGGCGTAGCAGAAGGGCTGAATCTGGTCTTCCGGCACGTTGCGGATGCCGAACAGCCCGGCATAGGAAAGCTCGACCGCGAAGGCGACACCTTGGTCGCCATGCGCCTTCACATCGACCTTCAGCACGACTTCCCAGACGTCGTCCGCCGCCTTGTTGGAGCTGATGTTGAACTGCACATCGATCTGCGGCTGCACCTGCCACTGGTAGACGGCCGGCGAGTTCGGGTTCTCGAACGACAGGTCCTTCACATATTGGGAAATGATGCCGACCTGGGGCATGTTGTCCGCGCCATTCGCGAACATTTCCTCGCCCTGCGCGCCAGTTTCTTCGACCATGAAGCATCAACCTTTCTGAAGACCGTCTGGGGGCTCTGCCCCTTCGGTGCGGGCGGTTAGCAGCACCGGCGCGGACGGGCAATGCTTGGCGGCGGATCGGAACCCGCCTCCCGAGCATTTGAATCACACGCGCAGCACGCCTATGTTGCCTGTGTTCTGGTTTTCGGAGGTTTGGTGGTCGGCATCGTTCTGCTCGCTATGGTTGCGGCCTTTCTGGCCCTGCGGCTCTACATGGTGCTCGGCAAGCGGAGCGGCCATGAACAGGCACTGCCGCCCAAGCCGGCCGAGGAGCGGGTAACGCCGATCCAGGCGCCCCGCGCCGCGTCCGAGCAGGTCATCGAACAGGCGCCGCCCAGCGATAGTGTCATCGATCCCGACGCAGCGCAGGGCATGCGCGCCGTCCTGTCCGCTGACTCGTCTTTCGACGTTGCCCGGTTTCTGGACGGCGCCAAATCGGCCTATCGCATGATCCTAGAAGCTTTCTGGCGAGGCGATGAGGAAGATCTCACCTGGCTGGTCGCACCGGAAGTGCGCGAAGCCTTCGTGGCTGCCATCGCCGAGCGACGCGAGGCTGGCCATGTGCTGGAAAACCGCCTCATCTCCATCGAGAATGCCAAGATCGTTGCCGCCCGCCTGGAGAACCGCACCGCGTTCGTCACTGTTCATTTCAACGCAGATATCGCCGCCGTCACTCGCGACGCCGATGGCAACCTCGTCGCCGGCACGATGGAGGACGCGGTGACGACGAACGACAGCTGGACGTTCAGCCGCAACCTGCGCGAATCGGATCCCAATTGGCTGCTGGTCGAAACCGACGACGACGCTGAATGATGCGCAGCCGGGGGGTATTGGCGCTGGCGCTGCTGCTCGGCGCCTGCATCCCCAAGCCCAAGCCGCCCGTATCCCGGCCGCCTGCACCGTCTCCTGCGCCCACGCTCGCGCCTAGCCCGAGCCCTACGCCGCCCGCCAATGCCCGCAGCCTTGGCTTGCGCCCCGGACCCGCCATCGCGTTGCTGCCGGTTTCGGCTGAGGCGGCGCAGCGAGCCCTTACCGCGTTCCGGATCAGCTGCCCCAGCCTGGTCCGCCGCAACGACAATAGCGGCATCGCCGCCGATTGGCGCGGCGCCTGCGAGCGCGCGCGCAGTGAGACCGACGCGCCGGCCTTCTTTGCCTCGGCTTTCGAGACAGCCCAGGTCGGCGACGGCGCGGCGATGGTGACCGGCTATTACGAGCCCGAGATCGCCGCCTCCCGCGAGTCCGCGCCCGGCTTGGTGCCGGTGCTGCGCATGCCGCCCGACCTCGTTGAAGCGGAGGTGCCGGTCTGCCCGCCCGCGATCGATCCGGTGACCCAGCAGCCCGATCCCGCCGCCTGTCCGCTCAAGAAGCAGCGCGGCCGCATCGTCGATGGCCGGTATATCCCTTATTACGACCGCGCGGAGATCGAGGCGGGTGCGCTGAACGGTCAGGGGCTGGAGATCGCCTGGGCCGATCCGATCGACCTGTTCTTCCTGCAGATCCAGGGCTCGGGCCGGCTGCGCTTTGCCGACGGCAGCATTCTGCGCATCGGCTATGCCGGCCAGAACGGCCACCCCTATACCGGGATCGGGTCTTTGATGCGGCAGCGCGGGCTGCTCGGGCCGGGGCAGTCGAGCATGCAGGGCATGGTCGCTTGGCTGCGCGCCAATCCCGAAGCCGGTACCGCGCTGATGTATGAGAACAAAAGCTATGTGTTCTTCCGCGAGCTGACCGGGGCGGGACCGCTCGGTGCGATGGGTTTGCCGGTGACGCCAATGGGCAGCGTTGCCACCGATCCGCGCTTCGTGCCGCTGGGTGCTCCCGTCTTCATTGATGTGGAGCATGCGGTCGCCGATGGCCTTTGGATCGCGCAGGATACCGGCGGCGCAATCAAGGGCCCCAATCGCTTCGACACCTTCTGGGGCCCGGGCGAGGAAGCCGCGCGGATCGCCGGCGGCCTGCTCAGCCGCGGCAGTGCCTGGCTGTTGCTTCCGATCGGCACGCTCGACCGCATCGCCCGGGAGGGCACCAGTGCGGGAGCACCGGCTCAGCGCTGAGGAGTCGGCGCTCTGGGCGCGCGTGATCGCGAGCGTCGAGCCGTTGGAGGGGAGGGTGATCTCGGCGCCCCCGTCCCCCACCTCGCTCGACCCAAGCGAAGTCGAGGGGCGCATCTCCCGAACAGCCGAACCACGCCCCTCGACTACGCTTGGGACGAGCGGAAAAAGCGGGCCAAGTTCCCCCACCAACACCCTGGACGGCAGCTGGGACCGCAAGCTCACCCGCGGCACCGTGCAGCCCGACTTAACGGTCGACCTCCACGGCCACACGCTCGATACCGCCTACCATACGCTCGACGCCGGCCTCGAGCGCGCCAAGGCTCAAGGCGCTCGCGTGCTGCTGCTCGTCACGGGAAAGCCACGCGAACCCGGCTCCGGCCGTGGCGCAATCCGCGCGGCAGTGGGCGACTGGCTGTCGTCATCGCGCCATGCCGCGAACATCGCCGCCGTCCGCGGCGCCCACCCGCGCCACGGTGGCACCGGCGCGCTTTACATCATCCTCAAGCGCCCTCGCTGACAGCGTACCGTGCTTCCCTCCAGTTCCCCGGCGAAAGCCCCCCAGGATTTACTCGCACGCCGCCAGCATCGGACCTCGGCCTCCGCTGGGGAACACAGTGGAGTGTCGACTGGCGGAGCCCCGATCCTAGCCACTTCTTAACTCCTTCTCAGCCATGGTGCCCGCTTCGCTTGATCGAGGATGCGGCGCCAGGGCAATGGAAGGTATGACGCTGAAGAGCAGGGCGATCGCGTTCGCCTTTTGCACCGGCGCCGTCGCCTTCATCCTGGCGCTGTTCGCAACTGCGCAGAGCGGAATCGAAGACGGTGACATGACCCACTCCGTCATCATCGCCATCGTCTGCTCGGTGATGAGCTGGGCGTCGGCCGAGCGCGCGATCGCCAGCTATGCCGAAGCGGTCGATGACTCGATCGAACGCCTGGCGCAGGCCGCGCAGGGCGATCTGACTTCACCCACGCCGGCCCGGGTCGGCACGGTGCTGCCGGAACTTGCCAACTCCCTCGACGGGCTGCTCAGCCAGGTTCGGATCAGCCTCGACCGGGTCCATTCGTTGGCGATGTACGATCCGGTCACTCAGCTGCCGAACCGCACCCATTTTCGGCGTGAAGCGGCTGAGCTGCTGGAGGCGCTGGAGCCGACCGAGCTTGCCGCGCTCTTCTTCATCGATCTCGACAAGTTCAAGTCGGTGAATGATAATTTCGGCCACGCCCAAGGCGATCAACTGCTGGTGAAGGTCGCGGATCGCCTACGTACCGTCGCCGAAGGCGATGGTCGCATCGTCTTTCAGTCCAGACCACTGGTCGGGCGTCTTGCCGGCGACGAGTTCACAATGCTCGCGCCGCGGCTCGGCTCTCGTGACGAAGCGGAGCGGATCGGCGACGCGCTGCTCGACGCATTGAGCGAACCCTATGAACTGCTGGGCACCAGCGTCGAGGTCGGTGCCTCTATCGGCGTCGCCATTCGGCCGGACCAGGGCCACACCCTGCAGGATCTGATGCGCGCCGCCGATATCGCCATGTATCACGCCAAGTCGAATGGGCGGGCACAATGTCAGCTGTTCACGCCGAGCCTGGCCGCGCGGCTCGCCGACAATCTGCGGCTGGAAACCGAACTCCGCACCGCCGTCGACGCGCAGCAGTTCGCCTTTTTCTTCCAGCCGCAAATCTGCCTGAGCAGCGGCAACATCGTCGGGGCCGAAGCGGTGTTGCGCTGGCATCACCCGGCGCTCGGCCTCTTGGCGATGGAAAGCTTTCTGCCGCACGCCGAAAAATCGGGCCTGGTGCACGAGATCGGCTATTGGGCAGTCGACGAGCTCGCATCGGTCCTCGGCCGCTGGGAACGGCTGGGACTGACCACCCGAGTCGCCGCCAATGTCAGTGCCCGCCAGATCGTCCGGCCCGATTTCTTCGCGCAGGTGCGACATGCGCTGGGCCGCCACCGTGCTTCGGCCGACCTGCTGGAGCTGGAGCTCAGTGAATCCATTGCGATGCGCTGCGACGATACTGCGCTCGCCGGCATCGCGCGCCTGCGCGAGCAAGGTGCGACCCTGGTCATCGACGAGTTCGGCAGCGGCTATTCGAGCCTATCGCGACTGCAGGCGCTGCCGGTCGACCGCGTGAAGATCGCCCACTCGCTGATCGCCGACCTCGCGACCTCGGAACAGGCGCGGACCATCGTCCAATCGGTGATCGGGCTCGTCCACGGCCTGGGCTTTGGCGTTGCGGCCGAAGGCGTCGAGACCTCAGCACAGCGGACCATCCTCGAAGTCGCCGGCTGCGATCATATTCAGGGTCCCGCCATCGCCGAACCCATGGCGGAAGCGGAGTTCCACGACTGGCTGGAGCAACGCGAGGCCCGCTCGCGCCGCGCCTGAACTTTCCTCTGTCCTATCGGGCACGGGCTGTGCCAGCATAGGCGCATGAGACAAAGCCGCGCCGCCAAAACCAAAATGCGATTTCACATGTTTCGTGTGAACTTCGTGAACTTCGGAGGGGTGGCGTGACCGACACCGTGTCCAAAGGCGCTCCAGAACCGAGCGCTGGCCTGCTCGCTTCCATCCGCCCCTATTTCGAAAAGGCGCCGCTCGCCGCTTTTTTCCTCGGGGTTTCGTCGGGCTTCCCCTATGCGATGATCGGCGCGACGCTGACCACGCGGCTTGCGCAGGACGGGATCGACAAGAAGAGCGTAACCGCCTTCAGCCTCGCCTTCCTGGTCTACAACCTCAAGTTTCTCTGGGCGTGGATAGTCGACGGCGTGAAGCTGCCGCTGATCGGCCGCCTCGGCCAGCGCGTGTCGTGGCTGCTGCTTGCTGGCGCCCTTGTGATCGCCGCCGTCATCAACCTGGCATTCGTCGATCCGTCGGCAAGCCTGATCTACACGGCTTATGCTGCGGTGTTGGTCGGTGCGGCCGGCGCGACGTTCGACATCGTCATCGACGCCTATCGCATCGAGCTGTTGGAGCCGCGCCAACTCGGCATCGGATCGGGCATGTCGCAATATGGCTGGCGGATCGGCTCGGTCGCTGCCGGCGCGCTGGCGCTGGTGCTCGCCGGCCGCGTCGGCTGGGAGGCGGCCTACGCGGCCTGCGCTGCTTTTGCTTTGCCGGCGATGCTAACCGGACTGATCGCCGGCGAACCCGCTCGCCACCGTGATGCGACCGTGCGCAAGGGGCTCGGCGAAGCGTGGAAGGCGATCTACGGCCCCTTCACCGACTTTTTCCAGCGTCAGGGCGCATTCCTCGTCCTGCTGTTCATCCTGCTCCACAAGATCGGCGACACGCTCGGCCAGCTTACGCTGCGGCTGCTGCTCGACGATATGGAGTATTCGAACGACGAAATCGCGATCTACGATGTCGGCGTCGGCTTCTGGGCCTATCTGATCGGCATCTTCGTCGGCGGCATCCTCTACGCGCGCCTCGGCCTCAAGCGCTCGGTGCTGCTCAGCCTCATCCTGATGGGCGTCTCCAACTTCAGCTTCGCGCTGCTCGCCGGCGCGGGGCACACCAACTGGGGCCTGGCCGCCTGTATCGGTTTCGAGAATTTCGCCAGTGGCGTCGGCGGCGTGACGGTGGTTGCCTACTTCTCTGCCCTCTGCAATCTCCGCTTTACCGCCTCGCAATACGCGCTGATTTCGGCGGCCACGAGCATCGTCGGGAGGTTCATCACCGGCACCTCGGCGGGAGCCTTGGTGGAGTCGATGGGCTATGTGAACTTCTACCTGCTGACGACCGTCGCGGCGGTGCCCGGCATCCTGCTTTTCTGGGCCATGATGCGAGCAGGGCTGATCGACGCTTCGATCGGAAGCGCTGGAAAAGAACCAGCTAATCCAGATCAATCCGACTGACGCTTACGGGAACTCAAATCGTTGCCGGTCCGTTCTTGAAGGACAATCCTGTTCCTCGCGGAGCCCTTCAAAAGTGGCAACAAAACTCCATGCGGCCGACACGCCGCAGTTCTTGAACAATGCCTTCCAGCGGACCCTCGCCAAGTGGAATCGTGAGCGGCTCGCACCGGGCTTCCCGGATGAGGATTGGCGCCGTAGCTTTGACCGGCAGATGCAGATGCTCCGTCTTGAAGGTGCATTTCTCGACGAACTACGCGCAGAAGTCGCTGACGATCTGGCCGAGGTACCCGACGAGGCCGACGCCTTCGTCGCCTGGTTCGAGGCGCTGCAGGACAAGGGGCCAGGACAGAACCACCCGCTCTTCTCCTGGCTGGCCGAGACCGCCACCGAAGGCCAGATGCGCTGGTTCCTGACCCAAGAAGCGGCGGGCGAGGCCGGCTTCGACGATCTGGTAGCCATGACCCAGGTCAAGCTGCCGCTCGGCCCCAAGCTCGAGCTGGCGGAGAACTACTGGGACGAGATGGGCCGCGGCCAATATCGCGGCATTCACGGCCTGCTGCTCAATGAGCTCGTCGCGTCGATGCGCATCGAGCCTGACATCGATACCACCGTCTGGGAGTCGCTGGCCCTCGCCAATGCGATGACAGCGATGGCCTCGACCCGTCGTTATGCTTGGCTATCGGTCGGCGCCTTGGGCGTGGTCGAGCTGACCGCACCCTGGCGTTGCGTGCACGTATCGGCGGGCCTCAAGCGCCTCGGCTATGGCCAGCGCGAGCGGCTCTATTACGACCTGCACTCGAAGATCGACGTCAAGCACAGCGCCAACTGGAACAAGAACGCGCTGAAGCCGCTGGTCGAGGAAGATCCCCGCCGGGCCCACGCTATCGCGGAGGGTGCGCTGATCCGTATGCGCTGCGCGGAACGCTGCTTCGAACGCTATTCCGAACTGCTCGAAGACGGCGCCGAGCTCTACTGAGGCAGCTCGCCGTTCAGCGCCAGCACCTGGCCGGCAAGGTAGAGCGAACCGGCGATCAGGACAGGAGGATCGGACGCAGCCAGTGCGGCTGGGACATCGGGCGCGGTCCGCGCAGGCAGACCTAGCCGCTTGGCCGACGTGGCAAGCGCCTGGGGAGCATGGTGCTCATGATCCGCGATCGGCACGGCGGTGACCGATCGCAGCACCGGCGCCAGCAGCGCGAGGAAGCTTTCCGCGTCCTTATTGACCAGCATGCCGATGACGAGGTCCAGCCTACGCCCGGTCATAGCATCGGCAAGAGCCCCCGCGGCGGAGACATTGTGCCCTCCGTCGAGCCAGACTTCCCGGTCACCCACGAGTGGCCCAGCACCGAGCCGCTGCAACCGTGCCGGCCACTGCGCTGACGGGATGCTGTTCAGCATCGCCTGCTCCGGCACTCGGACCCGGCGCTGATGGCGCAGCATGGCCACCGCAAGTGCGGCGTTGAGCAACTGGTGCCTCCCAGGCAGTTGAGGGCTGGGTAGCACAAGTTCCCCATAGCGGTCTCGATAGGTCCGGCCTTCAAGCGTCCAGGCCTCGCCCTGCTTCAGCCGCACGGCGCCGGTATGGCCTATAACGGCTTGGATGCTCGCTTCCGCTTCGGGCGGATAGCTTAGCGTTGCGATCGGCACGCCCTGTCTCGCGATCCCCGCTTTCTCGCCGGCGATCTCGCTGAGACTGTCGCCGAGGAAGCTCTGGTGATCGATGCCCAGGGCGGCGATCCCGCAGCAGGCAGGGGAGGGGATAACGTTGGTCGCATCGAGCCGACCGCCCAAACCAACCTCGATGATACAGGCGTCCGCGTGGGTTCGGCTGAAGGCGAGGAACGCCGCCGCCGTTGTTACTTCGAAGAAGCTGACTTTCAAATCCTCTGCCTGATCGAGCACCTCCTCCAGCAGCGCGGCGAGCGCGCCGTCCTCAATCAGCCGGCCCGCGGTCCGGATGCGCTCATTGAAGCGCACGAGATGCGGACTGGTGTAGACATGGGCCGTAAGCCCCGCCGCTTCGATCGCAGCGCGCACAAAGGCGCAGGTCGATCCTTTTCCATTGGTACCCGCGACATGGAACGCCGGCGGCAGCCGCTGCTCTGGATTGCCGAGCCGACCGAGCAGCGCCGTGATCCGTTCCAGGCCAAGGGTTTCGCGGCCAGGTGAGAGCCGGGCGAGCCGGTCCAGCTGCCGTTGCACGGCGGGATCGGCCGAGCGGGCATAGTCCATTGGTCTAGGCGGCGGCCTTCACCGGTGCCAGATAGCCCAGCAGCCGCGCCAGCATGGCGGGCAGGTCTTCCCGTTCGACGATCATGTCGAGCATGCCGTGGTCGAGCAGATATTCCGAGGTCTGGAAGCCTTCCGGCAGCTTCTCACGGATCGTGTTCTCGATCACGCGGCGGCCGGTGAAGGCGAGCGTCGCCTTGGGCTCGGCGAGGTGCACGTCGCCGATCAGCGCGTACGAGGCCATCACACCGCCGGACGTGGGGTCGGTCAGCACGACGATATAAGGCAGGCCGGCTTCCTTCAGCTCGGCCACCGCGACGGTCATGCGCGGCATCTGCATCAGCGAGAGAATGCCCTCCTGCATCCGCGCGCCGCCCGACGCGGTGAAGATGATGTAGGGAAGCCGCTCGGCGATGGCGGCACGGATGCCGGCGATGAACGCCTCGCCGACGCCAACCCCCATCGACCCGCCCATGAAGGCGAAATCCTGAACGCTGACGATGGCCTCATGCCCGCCGATCGGCCCGCGCGCATTCAGCAGCGCGTCCGGCTCGTTGGTAGCGGCCCGCGCGACCTTCAGCCGGTCGATGTACTTCTTTGAGTCCCGGAACCTGAGCGGGTCCTCCGGCGCCCTGGGCGAAGGCAGCAAGGTGAACTTGCCGTCATCGAAAACTTGCCGAAAACGCGTGCGCGCACCGATGCGGCCATGATGCTCGCAGCTCGGGCAGACCGACAGGTTTTCCTCGTATTCCTTGGTGAACACCATCTGCCCGCAGCCGGGGCATTTGTGCCAGAGATTGTCCGGCGACTCGTTCTTGGTCACCGATGCGATCGCGTTACGGACGCGGTTGAGCCAACTCATGCGGCCTGCTCCTGACGGGCGCTGGCGAGAGACTCGGCCAGCGTGGAAACGAAATGACGGACGGCGGCGGGGGACTTCGCACCCTCGGCCCCAATCAGCTCGACGATGGCCGAACCGACGACGACGCCATCGGCGACGCGGCCGATCGCCGCCGCCTGTTCGGGACTGCGCACGCCAAAACCGACGGCGATGGGCAGGTCGGTGCCGGCACGCAGCCGCGCCACCGCCGCTTCGATCGACTGCTGCGCCGCCTGCTGCATGCCGGTGATGCCGGCAACGGAGACGTAGTAGATGAAACCAGACGCGGCGTTCACCACCGCCGGCAGCCGGGCCGGATTGGTGGTCGGCGTGGCGAGGCGGATCAGGTGCAGGCCGGCTCGGCGCAGGCCAGGGCCGAGGGCGTCATCCTCTTCCGGCGGAATGTCGACGCAAATCACGCCGTCCACGCCCGCCGCTGCCGCTTCGCCCGCGAACCAATCGGCGCCGCGGGCCAGCATCGGGTTGGCATATCCCATCAGCACCAGCGGCACGCTGGGATGCCGCTCGCGGAAAACGCGGGCAATGTTTAGCAGGTCGCGGGTCGTCGTTCCTGCTCCGAGCGAGCGGAGGTTCGCGCGCTGGATTGCCGGCCCATCGGCCATCGGATCGGTGAACGGCATTCCGAGTTCGATGATATCCGCGCCACCTTCGACCAGCGCGTCAAGGATCTCGGAGGTCGCGGCCTGCGACGGATCGCCACCGGTCACGAAGGTGATTAAAGCGGCGCGTCCCTGCTCGCGGCAGCGGGCGAAAACGGCAGCAAGGCGATCACTCACAGCTTCACGCCCAGCGCGTCGGCAACCGTGAAGATATCCTTGTCACCGCGGCCACAGAGATTGACAAGAATGATCTGATCCTCGGTCATTTCCCGCGACTTGTGCACCACGGCTGCGATGGCGTGAGAAGGTTCCAGGGCCGGGATGATGCCTTCGGTGCGGCATAGCAGCTGAAAGGCGTCGAGCGCTTCCCGATCGGTGGCGCTTTCGTAGGTCACCCGGCCAATCTCATGAAGCCAGCTATGCTCGGGACCGATGCCCGGATAATCTAGCCCCGCCGAAATCGAGTGTGCTTCAGTGATCTGGCCGTCTTCGTCTTGCAGCAGATACGTTTTGTTGCCGTGGAGCACTCCTGGGCGGCCGCCGGCCAAGCTCGCCGCATGCGCCTCGGTGTCGAGACCGTGGCCTGCCGCCTCAACTCCGAGCATCGCCACGTCGGAATCGTCGAGGAAGGGGTGGAACAGGCCGATCGCATTCGAGCCGCCGCCGATCGCGGCCACCAGCAGGTCTGGCAAGCGCCCTTCGCGCTCAAGCATCTGCGCGCGCGCCTCGCGGCCGATCACGGACTGGAAGTCGCGGACCAGCTCCGGATAGGGATGCGGGCCGGCCGCCGTGCCGATGATGTAGAATGTGTCCTCGACGTTCGCGACCCAGTCGCGCATCGCCTCGTTCATCGCATCCTTGAGCGTGTGCGCGCCACTTTCCACCGGCTTCACTTCGGCGCCGAGCAGCTTCATCCGGAACACGTTCGGGCTTTGCCGCGCCACGTCACGCGCGCCCATATAGATGGTGCAGGGCAGGCCGAAGCGCGCCGCGACCGTGGCGGTGGCGACGCCGTGCTGACCCGCGCCTGTCTCGGCGATGATCCGCTTCTTGCCCATGCGGCGGGCAAGCAGGATCTGGCCGATGCAATTGTTGATCTTGTGCGCGCCGGTGTGATTCAGCTCGTCGCGCTTGAAGTAGATTTTGGGACCACAGCCTGAGGGTGCGCTCTCGCGCAGCGCCTCCGTCAGCCGCTCAGCATAGTAGAGCGGACTGGGGCGGCCGACATAGTGAGCGAGCAGGTCGTCGAACTCGGCCTTGAACGCCGGATCAATCTTGGCGGCGCGATAGGCGGCCTCCAACTCAAGGATCAGCGGCATCAGCGTTTCGGCGACATATCGGCCGCCAAACTGACCGAAATGCCCGCGCTCGTCGGGCTGGGTCCGGAGGGAATTCGCCAGAGTCATAGAGCGGCGACCGCTTGGAGGAAGTGTGCGATCTTGTCCACATCCTTGACGCCCGGCGCGCTCTCCACGCCCGATGAGACATCTACCATTTCCGCGCCCGTGGTTTTCACTGCCTCCGCGACATTCTCGGGACGGAGCCCGCCGGACACCGCCCAGGGCGCCGGGTGCGCGAAGCCTTCCAGCAGCTTCCAGTCGAAGCGGAGTCCCATGCCGCCGGGGAGGCCGCCTTCCGGCGTCTTAGCGTCATAGATGATGCGGTGCGCCAGCCCGCGCCATGCACGGGCCTGATCCAGGTCGGCGCGGGTGCGAATGGGCAGGGCGATCCACACCGGCAGGCCATAGCGCGAGTGGATGGCAGCGGCGCGATCGGTCGACACCTTGTGCACCTGCAGCGCCTGCAGCCGGCCCGCCCCGATGGCGCTTTCCAATAATAGGTCATCCGGATCGACGAACACACCCACGCGCCCGACCTGATCCGACATCCGCGCCGCGAGCCCTGCGGCCTTGTCGAGGCTGAGATTGCGGGGGCTGGGCGGGAAGAAGACGAAGCCGACATGGCTTGCCCCGCCCCCTATGGCAGCGTCGAGCGTCTGGATCGTGGAAAGGCCGCAAATCTTGGTCTGGACGAGGGACATGTCGCCCGCATGCCTGTTCTATTGCGGAGGCGGTAGCCTTAGAGGGTCGCCTCGATGGCGCGCGCTGCGATGTCGGGGTCTTCCGCGCTTGTAATCGGGCGGCCGATCACAAGGATGGAAGCACCATCGTTGAGCGCTTGGCGTGGCGTTGCGACGCGCTTCTGGTCGCCGGCACTGGCATCAGCCGGCCGGACGCCAGGCACGACGAAAAAGCCGCCAGGCCAGAGTCGCTTGGCCGCCTTCACTTCGGCGCCCGAACAGACAACGCCGTCCAGCCCGGCTTCGCGCGCCAACGCCGTCAGCCGCTCGACCTGGCCATGCGGGTCCGAGGGGAGACCAATCGACTCCAGGTCTTCGCCGTCCAGGCTCGTCAGCACCGTGACGCCGACGACCTTGGTACCGGTGGGAGCGGCCGCCTTGGCATCTTCCATCATCGCTCGGCCGCCGGCGGCGTGGACCGTCAGCACAGCGGGTTCCAGATCCCGCAACGATTGGACGGCCTTCGCTACGGTGTTCGGGATGTCGTGAAGCTTCAGGTCGAGGAAAATCGGCAGGCCGAAATGCGCCATCTCCTTGACGCCGGATCGCCCATTCGCGGCGAAGAATTCCAGTCCCAGCTTGATACCCCCGACATGATTGCGGACGCGGGTCGCGATGGCCTTGGCGCGTTCCAGATCGGGCGTGTCGAGCGCGACGAAGATCGGACCCTTCATGCACCCCCCGGTGGCACTGGGCTGATCGGAGCGACAGACAACACGGGCTCCGGCTCCCGTGGCGCAGGCGGCGGGGCCGGTGGCGCCACGACAGGGCCGGTGTTAACGTGCGCCTGACGCTTCAGCCGGTAGCGTGCGGCCTGCCAAAGCAGCAGCGGCGGGATCAGGCCCAAAAGGAAGAAGAAGCCGAGCAACAGCGGCAGCTTGGTCTCAAGGATCATGCCATTCCAGAGGTTGACCCCGACCAGTGTCCAGTTGTTGAAGCAGAAGAGGGCGACGATGACCGCGGCCACGATCCAGAACAGGGTCTTCAGGAACGACATGCCGTGTTCTTAGGGCGTCGAAACGGTCAAGGCTAGCCGATCTCGGTCCGCAGCTTCTGGATCAGCCCAGGGACAGCCAGCAGCCGCGGCGCCTCTTCGTCGAGGATGGCATGAAAGAGGGAGCGTTTCAGTTCCGCCGCGACGCCGGGGGGGAGCGTGCGGTGCGTCGGCAGGGTGGACAGAACGATGTCGATGAGCCGGTCAGCGCCGTGAAGTCTGCCCCATAGATAGTCGTTCTCGCGATAGCCGCGGCTGAAAAATGCCCCGAAGCTGTTAAAGCGGATGCCCTTGAGCGTCGCCTCGGCGCCGCCAGCACGAATGGTGGTGGCGTCGTCCGGCGAGATGCGATCGACCTTCACCGTGTCGAACTCTCCATCTCGTTCGCCGGTGATCGAAAGCGTCGTCAGGTCGTAAAAGGCAAAGCCCAGATAGGCGAACAACATCTCGCGCTTCTCGGCCCGAGGCAGTTCTCCTAGCGCCTCGGAGAGCAGCCGGTCGGCATCGTCGTCGATGCGCCGGAGATCGCGGACCGCGGCGATCGCGTCGAGCACGGCGCCGGCCTCCTCCTTGATGCCGCAGGCGAGGGTGCGGATATCGTCGCCGAAGAAGCTCGCCACTTCCCGCTCCAAGTATAGGGCGAGAATGCTGTAGATGCAGCGCTCGAAGCTTTCGCAGGCGGCAGCAAGGCGCGGGTACGTCTCCCGTATTCCGGCCAGCTTGCGGGCGAGGAAACGCAGCCGGCGGATGCGGAAGCCGAGATCATGCTCGCGAAAGAAGGCGATCGCGGGAGGCGTGGCCCCGCCGCCCTTGGCCGTAACGCGCTCCAGCCCGCGCCGCTGCAGCTCGGCCCAGATCGCTTCGCGGGCCTGCGTGCGGGTGGGGCCGATTCCCTGAGGCGTTATGCGGCGGACCAGCCCGGACAGCTCCTCCACGATGCCGGAGAGCTTCAGATGGCCATAGGCGGCGTAGGCCGGGCCGGAGCGACGCGCCGCCTCGGTCTGCGCTCGTGAGCGCCAGGTGGCGATGCGCGCGGGCGTCGGGCTGTCGAGGAAAAAGCTGCCGCCGAACAGCTGCACGATCGCTTCGTCCACCTCGTCCTTTAGCGCGTCGATGACGCGGCGCAGCCGCTCCACCCGCTCCGAGCGGCCCTGCAAGGCCTCGAGATTGTCGCGGATCGGCTGTTCGCGAGGGATTTCGGCGAGTGCGCCCAGGATCGTCGTGAAAAAGCCGGGCGTTTCGCCTCCCTTGGTCCCACCGACGCTGATGCTACGGATGCCGGGCTTCGGATCGATATAGACGAAGCGGCGGTCGATCTCGCGCCGCGCGGAGCGGTTCTTGAGTGCGTCCATCGCCGGCTTGAACGGTGCATTAGCGAGCACCGAGCCGTCGATCAGCACCGCCGACTCGGCCATGTTGACGGCGAAATGACGGGGCAGGGCGCGGGCCAGGAAAGCCTCACGCCCCGGCCAGTCGACGCCCCGGTTCTTGAGCACCGCGTCCAGCTCCCCGACGGTGAAGGGCGGGAAGGCGCCGGGGAAGCTCGCCGTTGCGCGCGCAGCAAAGGCGAGTTCCGCCAAAGCACCGAGGCTTCGTTCCGGCCCGCCCCGGTCCGAGAACCCGACGGTCAGCCGGTGCTCCGTCTCGACGACTTCCGGCGGGCTGTTGAGGCGCAGGCGCTGGGGGTGTCCGCGATAATCGGTGACGGTGACGAACAGATCCAGCGGTTGCTCGTCGGGAAGCAGCGGTTCGCCGTGCGGCGAGGCGGCCATGGCGTCGAGGGCGTCGAGCAGCAAGCCGGTGAACACCTCGCCTCCGAAAGGCGGCTCGAACCAGCGCGAGCGGATAAAGCTGGACAGTTTGCGGCGCACTTCCGAACGGGTATCTGGATCGACGCTCTCCATCGCCTCGCCGCCGCGATCGGCAAACATCGCGAGGGGAATGGCCCACAGCTTGGACGTGCGGGTGGCGCGCGCTTCCGGGTCGATCAGGCGTTCGACGTCTGCCTCCTCGAGCCACAGGTCGGTAAGCGGGTCGAGTGACTGGCCGGTCGCCATCGCCTGGGCGAGGAAGATGCCGTTGATGCCGCCGGCGCTCGCCCCGGCGATGATGTCCGAAAAGACCGTGAGCCGCAGCCCGCCATGGGCTTCGATCCGGTCGAGCAGCTGGCGATAGACTTCCTGCGATCCGGTGCAAAAACGGCCGTCGTGAAAGGCGCGGCTGGCGCGGGCGAGGCGCCAGATCTCCTTGGTGATGCCGTGCATGTAGACGGCAAGGCTGATGCCGCCATAGCAGATCAGCGCCAGCCGCAGCTCCTTCTCCCGCATGGGACGGAGCCTGACGCAAACCGGTCAGCCTGTCGAGGCGAAGTCGGCCCAGATCGGGAAATGGTCCGATGCCTTGCGCGCTGCCGCCGACAGGTGAACTCCGCAGCCGACCAGCTCGAGCCCTGCGAACATAATGCGGTCGAGCGCGACCACTTGCCGGCGGGTGTGAAAGCTGCGGCCCGTAGGGGCGAAGGCGTAATGGTGGCCGAAATCGCGCAGGCAGCCACCGTTGGGCGTCCATTCGTTCAGATCGCCCATCAGCACGGTCGGCAGCGTAGGGCGGTGCTCGACATGGTGGAGGATGGCGCGGCTCTGCCGCCGCCGCCACAGCCCGGAGAGGTCGAGATGCATGCCGACCACCCGCAACGGCGCGCCGCGCACGTCCAGTTCGGCGGAGACGGCACCGCGCGGTTCCAGCGCGGGGATGTGCAAGGCCTCGCAATGGCTCATCTCGATGTCGCGGCGGACGAGGATCGCGTTGCCGTGCCAGCCGATGCCGCCGGTGCGATGGGGCAAGGTAAGCGCGCGATAGGGGCTATGTTCTTCCAGCAGATGCGCGGGAAGGGCGCTGATCCGCTCGCCGAAGCGGCGGTCGGCCTCCTGCAGCGCGATCACATCGGCGTCGATCTCGCAGAGCACCTCGATGGTCCGCTCCGGGTTGCGGCGGCGATCGGTGCCGATCGCCTTGCGCATATTGTAGCTCGCCACACGGATCATCGCCGCCGCACCTAGGGGCGAAGCGGAGGCGGAGCAACGGGTTGGCGGACGCCGAAGCAATCTGACATGGGATGCCATGGCCGGAAGCACTGCCCGCAAGCTGAAGCTGATCGCCGGGCTGCTGGGCGTCGTGCTTGCCGGCTATGTGGTCGGAACCGCAATCGATCGGGCGCGGCTCCCCGGCGTCGATCTGGACCAGACTTCCAACTTGGTAGACCTCCGCACCGGGAGCGACGCACCCGCAACAGGCAATGCGAATGCGCGAGTGACGGTCGTCGTCTTCACCGATTATCAGTGTGCCGTCTGCCGCATCGATCATGACGGCATCGCCGGGACAGCGGCGGCAAGCGCAGGTGTGCGCTTCGTCTTCAAGGAATGGGCGATCCTCGGGTCGGCGTCGCGCCGCGCCGCCCGCGTCGCGCTCGCGGCCGGTTATCAGGGGCGCTACCTTCAGGCGCGTGATGCGCTGATGCGGGTCAAGGTGTCCGATCAGGAATTCATGGCGTCCGGACTGGGCAGCGCGGGCGTCGACCTGGCCAGGCTGGAGCGTGACCTTGCCCGATTTGGCGGCGCGATCGACCGCGAACTGGCGCGCACCTCGAGCCAGGCCTTTTCGCTCGGGCTGGCCGGCACGCCAGCCTATCTGATCGGGCGGCGGCTGGTGATCGGGCGGCTGACGAAGAGCAAGCTCGAGCGGCTGATCGCGCGGGCGGAGAGCGCTCCTTAGAGGATGATCCGGAAACGGGCGCCGCCGAGTTCGCTGCCTTCGACATCGATGCTGCCGTCATGCGCCAGCACGATCTGTCGTGCGAGGCTGAGGCCGACGCCTGTTCCCTTGGCCTTGGTGGTGAAGAAGGGGAGGAAAATCTCGCTGCGCTTCGCCTCCGGTACGCCAGGGCCGTTGTCCTCGACCAGGATGGTTGCGCCGCTGCCGCGGATCGCCTGGAAGCGAAGCGCGACGCTGGGCGCTTCGCCGTGCGTTTCCGCGGCCTCGGCGCCGTTGCGGAGCAGGTTGATCAGCACCTGCGCGAGTAAGTCAGGATCAGCGTCGATCATCATAGACTCCGGCTCGACGCTCATGTCCAAGCCGATGCGCTTCGCCGGCCAGTCGGCCTGGAACAGCCGCTTCAACTCGCCTGCGAATGGAGCGGCGACAAAGGTCTGGCGGTTGACCTGCGGCGTGCGGCTGATCTGGCGATAGCTTTCGACGAAGTGCATCACGCCGTCGGCGCGCCGCGCCAGGGTTTCTACAGCGGCGCGGGCATCGGAGATGGTCTCGTCATTGCCGGTATCGGCGCCCTTCATCAGGTCCGCGGCGGTGCGGGCGAGGGAGGTCACCGGCGTCATCGAGTTCATGATCTCGTGGGTGAGCACCCGCACCAGGTCGCTCTGGGTGGCGATCTCCACCGCGTTCAATGCTTCCTGGATCGGTTGCACGGTGATCACGCGGTGGGCGCCGCCCAGCCTGTGCACTGCAGCGGCGCGCAACAGAGCGCGCTGGGTGCGGCCCCCGTCCAGCGTTAGCGTGACGAGCTGGCGCTTGCCCGCCTCCATATTGGCCAGGCATCGGGCGAAGCCTTCGCCGAACTCGGCATAATCGTCGACGCGCACGCCATCCAACGCGCCGAACATCCGACGCGCGGTCTTTCCGACCGGCTCCACGCGCAATTCCTGATCGATCAGCAGCAGGGCCACCGGCAAGTCGTCGACGATCGCCTGGTAGAAGCGGCTTTCGTCCGCCATGCGTGAGCGTTCCTCGCGCAAGCTGCGGATGCCGCTATCGAGCGCCTCGCCAAGCGCCTCAAAGCCGGAGCCGGCTTCCGGCCTCGCAAAGCTCGCCGACATGTCGCTGAAACGGATCGCCTCGATAAAGCGGGTCACTTCCTGGTTCGTGCGCTGGATGTAGCTCCACAGCATGGCGGCGGCGCCCACCACCAGCGCCAAGGCGATGATCCGCGCAGCGCCCAAGTTCGGGTTCGACAAGGCCCCCGCAAACGCCGCCAGCGCCGCCAGCAGCAGCAGCATCCGCCAGGCGAGGCCAAGCGCGAACCGCCCTTTGAAGCTGGTCGAATCGAGGCTCATGACCGGCGCGAGACGGCCCTAAAGCCCATGCTTTTCCATCCGACGGTAAAGGGACGCGCGGGTGAGGCCGAGCTCGTTCGCCGCGAGCGAGATATTGTACGCGTTCTTCTTGAGCGCGCGCTCGATCATCTGTTTTTCGGCACGCTCGAGGTTCAGGTCGGCGTCGCTGGTGACGGCGACCACCGGGATGTGCTCGGCCTGGCGGCGGATCGAGAAGTCGTCGACGGTGAGCGGTCCGCCATCGGACAGGATTACCGCCCGCTCGGCGGCGTGACGCAAGGCGCGGATATTGCCCGGCCAGTCGTAAACGGTGAGCGAGGCCAGCACGTCGCAGCCGAGCGGCTGGACCGGCTTGTCATATTTGCGCGCGTACATGCCGATATAATGGTCGAGCAAAACCGGGATGTCCTCGCGCCGCTGGCGGAGCGGCGGCAGTTCGATCTCGACCGTGTTGAGCCGGAACAGCAGGTCGGGCCGGAAGCGGCTCTCGTCGGACAAGGCTTCGGGCGCCAGGTTGGTCGCGGCGACGACGCGGACATCGAACGGAACCGACTTGTTGGAGCCGACGGGAGTCACCCGTCGCTGTTCCAACGCAGTAAGAAGTTTAGGCTGCAAGTGCAGTGGTAGGTTACCGATCTCATCGAGGAACAAGGTGCCGCCGTCAGCCGCCTGCAGCCGTCCGACGCGGTCGGAGCGGGCATCCGTGAAGGCGCCCTTCACATGTCCGAACAGCTCGGAGTCGAAGAGGCTTTCGGCCACGGCGCCGAGATCGACAGAAAGCATCACCCGATCGGCGCGGCGCGAGCGGCGGTGCAGCTCACGCGCCACCAGCTCCTTGCCGGTGCCGTTTTCGCCCAAGATCAGGACATTGGCGTCGGTGGGCGCGGCGCGCTCGATCAGCTGCATGACGCGGTTGATTGCAGGCGAGTTGCCAAGCAGCGGCGTCTCCGAGCCCGCAGCGGGAGCAGCTGCCGCGACGACCTTCTGGCGCTCCGTCGTGACTGCCTTGCGCGACTGGCGCAGCGAGGCCGCGGTGCGGACCGTGGCGAGCAGCCGCTCGTTCGACCAGGGCTTGGAGACGAAGTCGGTGGCGCCACGCTTCATCGCTTCCACGGCTATCTGTACCCCTCCATGGGCGGTGATCATCACGACGACGACTTCCGGGTCGCGTTCGATAAAGCGTGCAAGCGCTTCGAAACCCTCCGCCGCATTAGTCGCCCCGCGAGCAAAGTTCGCATCGAGGAGGATGACATCGGGGTTGCGGCCAGCCGTTTTCGCGAGCGCTTCCTCGGGCTGTTCAGCGACAATGACTTCGCCGAACAGATCGCGCAGCAGCAGCCGCGCGGCCAGAAGAATGTCGGGATCGTCATCGACGACCAGAGCGAGTTCGAAAGGCTTGGCGCTCACGGCGTCCGGCTCCGCACAGTGCGTGTTCGATTTCGGACATAGGCGATCCGCCCGGGTTCCGCACGCCCGAACCGCCGAGAAAGGCCGTTACTCGAAAAGCGGGGGATTTCTGCGGCTTTCCGCGGTTTGGCATGGCTTTCGCTGAAGCTTAATCGAGCGGGCCATTCGCCCGACAACGCATTTCCAAGGAGCCGAGGGATGTTCAAGATTCGCCTTTCCTTCGCATTCGCCGCGACCGTGGCTGCCGTACTGACTACATTTGTAGCCGTAGCCCCGCAAGCAGCGACTGCGGGCACGTTCGCGTGCATCGAAGCTCTGCATGAACCGGTGCGCGCCTGAGTGTCGGCGACATCGCCCCTGGTTCTGTTCGGGAACGGACACTCCTGTTCGCTTTCGGACAGGAGCAATGGCGCGGCTGACGCACCCCGCTCTCGACTACACCTGTTTTCGTGGCTGGCACGATGCTTGCTGAGCTGCCCTTGGAGACCCGTGAATGAGCGTCGTTCGAATGAATTCTGAGGCCAAGAACCCACGCGAGCCGGTCAGCGGCGGCGCGATGGATAAGGTCGTCGAGAAGAAGGGGCTCTCGAACAAGCTCAAAGCCGGCATCGCCGCCGGCGCGCTCGCCGTCGCCGGTATCGCCTTTTATTCCTACGCACCCAGCGGCAACTCGCAGACGGTAGCCGCCGAGCGCCTGACCATTTCCACGGTCGAGAAGGGTACGTTCGACGACTTCCTGCCGCTCCGCGCCCGCGTGACGCCGCTGTTGACCGTCTTCCTTGACTCGATCGAGGGTGGCCGCGTCGAGCAGGTGCTCGTCGAGGATGGCGCGAACGTCCAGAAGGGGCAGATGCTCGCGGTGCTGTCGAATGCCGAGCTGCAGCTGTCGGTGCTCGCCCGTCAGACCGAGGTCACCCAGCAGATCAACTCGCTTCGCAGCCAGGAACTGGCGCTGTCGCAGACCCGGTTGGCGGACGAACGGGGCATTTACGATACCAAGGCCGCGCTGGACAAATCGGAACGTCAGTTCGCCCGTGAAAAGGCGCTGGCCGATCGCGGCTTCGTCGCCCGCAAGCAGTTCGAAGACACGCGTGCCGATTATGAGGCCAATCGCGGCCGCTACGCCGTTCAGGCACGCACCCGAGCAACGAACGAGCGGCTGCAGTCGAGTCAGCTTGGTCAGCTGCGCGAAGCCGCCCAGTCGATGAATGCGGGCCTGGCGCTTGCTCGCGCCAATCTGGATTCGCTTAATCTTCGCGCACCGGTATCGGGCCAGCTGTCCGGCTTTTCAATTCAGGTCGGCCAGTCGCTGGCTCGGGGCGAGCGGGTTGGCCAGATCGACAGCCCCGGCTCCAACAAGCTGATCGCGGGCGTCGACGAATTCTATCTCGGCCGCGTCCAGGTCGGCCAGAAAGCGACGATCGAGCAAGGCGGCAAGACCTATCAGATGAAGGTCACCAAGATTTACCCCCAGGTCCGCAACGGCCAGTTCGAGGTGGATCTGCAGTTCGTTGGCGGCGAGCCACAGGGTCTGCAGCGCGGGCAGACGCTGCAAGCCAAGCTGACGCTCGGCGATCCGGCTCCGGCCACCCTGATCCCGAACGGGAGCTTCTACAACGACACCGGCGGTTCCTGGGTGTTTGTGGTGACGCCGGACGGATCGGAAGCGGTGAAGCGCACCGTTCGTCTTGGCCGCCGCAACGCCGATTACATCGAAGTGCTCGACGGGCTGCAGCCCGGCGAGAAGGTCCTCACCTCACCTTATACCGGCTTTGCAGACAAAGACCGGCTCGATCTCCAGAAGCAGTGAAAGGAAGCGTCACATGCTGAGCATGCGTGAACTCTCGCGGGTCTACCGCACCGACACCGTCGAGACGACCGCGCTCGACCGGATCGACCTTGAAATTGCGGACGGCGAGTTCGTCGCGATCATGGGCCCGTCCGGTTGCGGCAAGTCGACCCTGCTGAACGTCATCGGCATGCTCGACAGCCCTTCCAGCGGCTCCTACGTCTTCAACGGCGAGGAAGTGGCGGGTCTGCCGGAAGCGAAGCTGGCCGATGTCCGTAAGCGCCACATCGGCTTCATCTTTCAGAGCTTCAACCTGATCGACGAGCTGTCGGTGCGGGAGAATGTCGAGCTGGCTTTGCTCTATCACGACATTCCGGCGTCCGAGCGGAAGAGCCGCGTCGATGCGGTGATGGACAAGGTCGGCATCGCCCATCGTGCCAAGCACCGGCCGAGCCAGCTCTCGGGTGGCCAGCAGCAGCGCGTCGCGGTCGCCCGCGCCGTCGTCGGCGAGCCGAAGATGATCCTGGCCGACGAGCCCACCGGCAACCTCGACACCCAGCATGGCGAAGAAGTCATGCGGATGCTGCAGAAGCTGAACAGCGAAGGCTCGACCATCGTCATGGTCACACACTCGCCGGCGCATGCCGACTATGCCGGCCGTGTCGTCAACATGCTCGACGGCCGCGTTCTCGTCGAGCGCCGGCGCGCGGCATGATCGGCGCTCCATTGCTGCTGCTGGTCGGGATCACCGGGCCGTTTCAAACCGATGGGGAGCTGGTTGCCCAAATGGCACAGCCGGTGCGGCCTGTTCCCGCCTCGACCGGAACGACGCAGATCATCAACAAGGGCGTACGCAGGCCGCGCGCAGTCCGTCGCGCCCGCCGCAACGACATTACCGAGACGCTGCGGGCGATGAGCCTGATGAACGCTGGCATGCAGCCAAGCACCGAGCAGCGGGCGGCACCTAACCAGTAGAGGGGACAGTCGGATGTGGGGGAATTATCTGACGCTCGGGTTCCGTTCGCTGATGAAGAACGGCACTTATGCCTTCATCAACATCTTCGGCCTGGCGCTAGGGCTCGCCGCCTGCCTCCTGCTGCTCCTCTATGTTCGTCACGAGACCAGCTATGACGCCTGGTTGCCGGAGGCCGAGCGCGTCTACCAGGTTCAGGCGATCAACACAGATCCTGAGACCGGCCGCGTCACTACCAACCAAGGCTCGCATGGAGCCGTCGCCGCGCCGCTGAAAAAGGACTTTCCCCAAGTCGAATATGCGGCGCGCGCGGACGAGACGAAGATGGTCCTCGCGCGCGGTGCCGAGCCGGTCTTCGCCGATGTCTGGATGACCGAGCCGGACTTCTTCCGCATCCTCCAGCTCAAATTCCTTGCCGGCGATCCGATGAGCGCCCTCAACGGCGCGGACAATCTCGTGCTGAGCCGCAGCGAGGCGATCCGGCTGTTCGGCACGACGGAAGTGCTCGGCCGCTCAATCACCAACATTCGCCGCGGCAAGAAGATCGAGAAGCGCATCACCGGCGTGTTCGAGGACCCGCCGCGCAACAGCCACCTGAACGTCAAGAATGTCGGCCGGATCAGCGAGGAAGATGCCGCCGGCTGCAGCTGGGGCTGCATCAACGGCACGGTCTATGTGAAGCTGCGGCCCGGCACCTCGGTCGACACGATCCATGCCGGCCTGCCCGCTTGGGAGAAGCGCAACATCCCGCCGCAGGACGTCGGCGGCCAGAAGGTCAGCGAAGGCGACACGTTCGACTGGCGGCTGGTGAATGTGAGAGACGTGCATCTGAGCGGTGCCGAGCCACTGACACCGGAAAAGCCGACCAATGATAGCGCGACGATCGTCACCTTCACGGTCATCGCGCTGCTGATCCTGGGCATCGCTTCCGCCAACTTCGTCAACTTGGCGACGGCACGTGCAGGACAGCGCGCGCGCGAAGTGGCGCTCCGCAAGGTGCTCGGCGCCAACCGCCGACAGCTGATCGTGCAGTTCCTGGGCGAGTCGCTGCTGCTGACTGCCATCGCGATGCTGATCGCGCTGGCGCTAGCGGAGCTGGTCATGCCCTGGCTCTCGGCCTTTCTGAATGCCGACCTGAAGCTTGCTTATGTCGGCGCCGAAGGCGTGCTGGCCGCGGTGCTCGTGCTCTGGCTGCTCGTTGGGCTGGCGGGCGGCCTCTATCCCGCATTCTACCTGTCGCGCTTCCAGCCGGGGGCCGTGCTCAAGGCCAATCGTTCAACTGCCGAAACGCCGGGTTCCGGCCGCATCCGCAGCACGCTGGTGGTCGCGCAGTTCGCGGTGTCCATCGGCCTGATCGCCTGCACGATCGTGATCTACGCGCAGACGCAGTTCGTGCGGACGACCGACGCCGGTTACCAGCGTGAGGGGCTGTTCACCGTCTCCAACATGGACCGCGCCGCCGTCGTTCCAGTGGCCGACACGCTCATCAGGGAAGTCCAGCGCGTTCCCGGCGTCCGGGCGGCCGCCGGCGGCGCCATCTTCCCGGCGAGCGGAACCACACTTAACAGCGGCGTGCTGGTTCCCGGCCGCACCAAGCCGGTGACGATCGGATGGTACAGCGTCTCGCCCGAATTCCTCGAAACGCTCGGCACCAAGTTGCTCGCCGGCCGAACGCTCTCGGCGCGCTTTGCCAACGACTCCATCCGGATTTCGGACGTGGTCATGGAGGGCGAGGAGGCGCTGCGGCAGCGGCAAAGCCAATGGGCGGCGCGCGGCGGCAATATCGTCGTCAACCGCACGGCCGCCAAGCAGATGGGCTTTGGCGAGCCCGCCCAGGCGCTCGGCAAGACGGTGCGGGTGAACACGTTCGAAGACAGTATCGGCCTGCTGCCTGCAACGATCGTTGGCGTGGTCGAGGATAGCCGCTTCCGCTCCATGCGCGAGCCGCCAGAACCCATGATGTTCTATGATGACGGCCTCCGCCTGCGGCTGGTGGTTCGCTTTGATACGGATGACCCGGAGCGGGTTCGTCAAGCAGTCGGGCAAGTCTGGCGGCGCCTTGCCCCCGACGTGCCCTATGAGGCGGATTATGCCGAAGCGGAGTTGGCCGAGCTCTACAAAACGGATCGTGCACGCGGCATCAGCTTCGCCGGCTTTTCGCTGCTCGCCGTCGTGATCGCCGCGTTGGGGCTGTTCGGCCTTGCCGCCTTCACGGCCGACCGGCGCACCAAGGAGATCGGCATCCGTAAGGTGTTCGGCGCGACCGTCGCCGACATCGTCAAGCTGCTTGCCTGGCAGTTCTCCAAGCCCGTCATCATCGCCAACTTGATCGCCTGGCCGGTCGCCTGGTGGATCATGCGCGACTGGCTGAACCAGTTCGATGCGCGCATCGCGCTTACGCCTGGACCGTTCGTCGTCGCCGGCCTGCTGGCGCTCGCGATCGCGATCGGCACCGTCTCCAGCCACGCGATCCGCGTCGCGCGCACCAACCCCATTCATGCTCTCCGCTACGAGTAGGACAGACCCCCATGTGGCGCAATTACCTGACGGTCGGCCTCCGGTCCCTGCTGAAGAACCGGACCTATGCCTTCATCAACATCTTGGGTCTGGCGATCGGCATGGCCGCGTGCCTGATGATCCTGCTCTTCGTCCGCTATGAGTTCAGCTACGACAAGTGGCTGCCTGACGCGGCCAACACCTATCAGTTCCAGACTTCGTTCAAGAACCCGGACACAGGCGAGGAGAGCTTCGGGCAGATGGCCGCCTATCGCGCGGGCGAGATGCTGAAGAAGGATTATCCGCAGATCGAGGGCAAGGTTTACGGCCTCTCGACCGAGCCGGTGTTCGTCAAGGACGGCCAGGCGGTGACGCTCGAAGACTTCATCTATGTCGATAACAACTTCCTTGATGTCGTGAACCTGCCGATGGTGGCCGGCGACAAGTCGGCGCTGTCGAAGCTCAACACTGCCGTCATTACCCGGTCCGAGGCGATCAAGCGCTACGGCACCGACCAGGTGCTCGGCCGCACGATGAGCCTGATCAGCCGCGGCAAGACGCGCGACTTCACCATCACCGGCGTGCTCGAGGACCTGCCCAAGAACTCGCACATGAAAATCACGGCGATGGCGCGGGTGGACTTCAACGCCTTCTTCGCCGACACGCCCGACTTCCTGACCTGCTGGGGCTGCCATAGCGGCTGGGTCTGGATCAAGCTGAAGCCCGGCACCGACGCCGGCACGATCAACAGCCAGTTCCAGGCTTGGGAAAAGCGCAACATCCCGGACGAAAATGCCGGTGAGGCGCGGTTCAACCAGGGCGATTTCAACACCTATTCGATCGTGAACGTGCGCGACGTGCATTTGGGCAAGGCGCAGGAGGCGGCGATGGCGCCGGGCAATGACCGCGGCACGATCATCACCTTTGCCGTCATCGCGCTGCTGATCCTCGGCATGGCCGTGGTGAACTTTACCAACCTGGCCACCGCCCGCGCCAGCCAGCGTGCTCGCGAGGTAGCCTTGCGCAAGGTGCTCGGCGCCAACCGCAAGCAGCTGATCATGCAATTCATCGGCGAATCCGTGTTGATCGCGCTGATCGCGATGCTGATCGCACTGGCGCTGACCGAGCTGCTGATGCCCAGCTTCGCCGCCTTCCTCGATGCCGATATCAAGGTCGGCTATTTCGGGCTGGACGGCATCGGCCTTCCGATCGTGCTGCTGGTACTGATCGTCGGCGTGCTCGGCGGGCTCTATCCGGCCTTCTTCCTGTCGCGCTTCCAGCCCGCATCGGTGCTCAAGGCGAACAAGTCGTCGGCCGAGACGGCCGGAACAGGTCGCCTGCGCCAGATTCTGGTGGTGGGACAGTTCGCCGTGTCGATAGGCCTGATCATCTGCACGGGCGTCATCTATGCGCAGACGGTCTATGCCCGCACCGTCGATCCCGGCTATAAGCGCGACCACATCCTGCAGGTGGACGAGCTCAGCCGCTATCAGCTCATCGACAAGGGCGACATGATCGTCGAGCGAACCCGCCGCATCCCCGGCGTGCAGGCGGTCGGCCGCACCACTATCGGCGTCGCCACCCAGAACAACAACAATACCGGCGTCATGGTGCCCGGGCGGTCGGAACCGGTGGGCATCGGATTCTACAATGCCGATGAAGGGCTGAAGGACGCGATGGGGCTGGAGCTGCTCGCCGGCCGCTGGTTCGATGCGCAGCGGCCGATGGACGACATGACCATCCCCTATCCGCCCGAGCCGGAGAGCCAGAAGGCGCTCGTGGCGCGCGGCGGCAACATCATCATCAACAAGCTCGCGGCACAGCGGCTCGGCTTCAACAATCCGGCCGATGCGGTGGGCAAGACAGTCCGCATTGCCATCGTCGACAATGAACTGGGGCTGGTGCCGGTGACCATCATCGGGGTGCTGAAGGACAGCCGCTTCCGCTCGATCCGCGAACCGATCGACCCGCTGATGTTCATCAACACCAACAGCGGCCACACGCACATGATCGTCCGCTTCAACGGCGACCCGACCGCTGTTCGCGGCTCGATCGAGAATATGTGGAAGTCGATCACATCCGACGTGCCGTTCGATGCCAAATATAGCGACGACATCATCGGGGAGCTCTACGAGGCCGAGGACGCGCGCGCCGCCACCTTTGCCGCCTTCGCCGTGCTCGCCGTCATCGTCGGCTGCCTTGGCCTGTTCGGTCTCGCCGCCTTCACGGCCGAGCGCCGCACTAAGGAGATCGGCATCCGCAAGGTGCTCGGCGCACGCACCCGCGACATCGTGCGGCTGCTGGTGTGGCAGTTCACCCGGCCGGTGATCATCGCCAACCTGATCGCGTGGCCGATCGCCTGGTGGCTGATGCGCGACTGGCTGAACACGTTTGACGACCGCATCACGCTGTCGCCGACACCGTTCGTCGCCGCCGGCGCGCTCGCGCTGCTGATCGCAATCGGCACCATCGCTGCGCACGCCTTCAAGGTCGCCAGCGCGAACCCCATCCGCGCCCTGCGCTACGAATAAGAGGACCAGCCCCATGTGGCGCAACTATTTCACGGTCGGCATCAGGTCGCTGCTGAAGAACCGGGTCTATGCCGGGATCAACATTCTTGGCCTGGCGATCGGCATGGCCGCCTGCCTGATGATTCTGCTGTTCGTTCGTTACGAGCTGAGCCACGACAAGTGGCTGCCAAACAACGACAATGTGTACCAGTTTCAGAGCTGGTACGCGGACAAGGAGACGGGCGAACGCAACCCGCTACAGATGACCGCCTGGGTTGCGGGCAAGCGCGCCGCCAAGGATTTTCCGCAGATCGAGAAAGAGGTTTACGCCTTCTCGACCGAGCCGGTGATGCTCGAAAAGGGCACGGCGATTACCATCGAGGACTTCATCTACACCGACGGCAATCTCCTGGAGGTGCTGGAGTTTCCGCTGCTCTCCGGTAACCGCGCCGATCTGAACGCGCCCGGCACGGCGGCTCTCTCGCGCTCCCAGGCCATGGCGCGCTTCGGCACGGAGAATGCGGTCGGCCGCACGCTGACCGTGATCAGCCGGGGCAAGAGCCGCGATTTCCGGATCGTGGCGGTTTACAAGGACCTGCCGAAGAATTCGCATATGGAGGCGAACGCCGTCGCGCGAATAGACTTCACGGCCTGGAACGCCGACACGCCCGACGCTCTCGACTGCTGGGGCTGCCAGAGCGGCTACGTCTATCTGAAGCTGAAGCCCGGCACTGACCCGAAGTCGATCGAAGCGGGCCTTCCGGCTTGGGAAAAGCGCAACATCCCGATCCAGCGCACTGGCGAAGCCGTGTTCGACGCCGGCGAGGAGCAGGATTGGCACGTCGTCAACGTCAAGGACATCCACCTGGGCGAGGGCCAATCCGGCGCGATGAAGCCCGGCAATGACCGCGGTACGATCACGACCTTCGCGATCATTGCCCTGCTGATTCTCGGGATGGCGGTGGTGAACTTCACCAACCTGGCCACCGCTCGCGCCAGCCAGCGGGCCCGCGAAGTGGCACTTCGCAAGGTGCTCGGCGCCGACCGGCGGCAGCTGATCGTGCAGTTCATCGGTGAATCGCTGCTCGTCGCCTTCCTGGCGATGATGATCGCGCTGGCTCTGGTCGAACTGCTGACGCCGGGCTTTTCGTCGTTCCTGAGTGCCGACCTGAAGGTGCGCTATTTTGGCGGCGAGGGCATCATCCTCCCGGTGATCGGCCTGGTGCTGGTGGTGGGCGTGTTGGGCGGGCTCTACCCCGCCTTCTTCCTGTCGCGGTTCCAACCGGCATCCGTGCTCAAGGCCAACAAATCCTCCGCCGAGACGCCGGGGACGGGGCGGCTGCGCCAGGCGCTGGTAGTCGCTCAGTTTGCCGTGTCGATCGGGCTGATCATCTGCACCGGCGTGGTCTATGCCCAGACCGTTTACGCCCGCACGGTCGATCCGGGCTATAAGCGCGATCACATCCTGCAGGTCGATCAGCTGAGCCGGTATCAGCTGCTCGGCAAGGGTCAGGCGATCGCCGACGGCGCCAAGCGCGTGCCGGGTGTCGTCGCGGTCGGCCGCACCGGCATTGGCGTGGCGACCACCAACAACAGCACCACCGGCGTGATGGTCCCCGGCCGCAAGGACCCGGTCAGCATCGGCATCTACGGCGTCGATCAGGGCTTCAAGGACGCCATGGGGATGGATCTGGTGGCGGGCCGCTGGTACCGCAGCGACGCGCCCATGGACGAGATCAACGGGCCTTATCCGCCCGATCCCGCCATCGAAAAGCAGCTGACCGCGCGCGGCGGCAACATCGTCATCAATGAACTGGCCGCCAAGCGCCTGGGTTATAACGATCCCAAGGCGATCGTCGGCAAAACCTTCCGCGTCTCGATGTTCAGCGAAGAGGCCGGCTTGATGCCGATTTCCATCATCGGCGTGGTCAAGGACGCTCGCTTCCGCTCGATCCGCGAACCGATCGATCCGATGATGTTCGTGAACTCGTCGACCGGTGGCCATACCCATATGATCGTTCGCTTCAACGGCGATCCCGCGGCCGTCCGCGCCGGAGTTGAACGGGCATGGAAAGCGGCGGCGCCCGAAGTGCCGTTCGACGCCCAGTTCAGCGAAGACGTCATCCAGGAACTATACGACGCCGAAGAGGCGCGGGCGCAGATCTTCGCGGCTTTCGCGGTGCTGGCGGTGATCGTCGGCTGCCTCGGCTTGTTCGGCCTCGCCGCCTTCACCGCCGACCGCCGGACCAAGGAGATCGGCATCCGCAAGGTGCTCGGCGCCCGCACGCGCGACATCGTACGGCTGCTTGTGTGGCAGTTCACGCGGCCGGTCATCGTCGCAAATCTGATCGCCTGGCCGGTCGCCTGGTGGCTGATGCGCGACTGGCTGAACAGCTTCGACGACCGCATTACATTGGGGCCGACGCCGTTCCTCGCCGCCGGCCTGTTGGCGCTGATGATCGCGGTCGGCACCATTGCCGGTCATGCGATGAAGGTGGCGAGCGCCAATCCGATTCGCGCGCTGCGCTACGAATAGAGGGGAGCAGGCTGCCATGTGGCGCAACTATCTGACCGTGGGCCTTCGGGCGCTGATGAAGAGCCGCGTCTATGCGGCGATCAACATCCTCGGCCTGGCGATCGGCATGGCGGCCTGCCTGTTGCTGCTGCTCTATGTGCGGTACGAGCGGAGCTACGATAGCTGGCTTCCCAATGCCGAGAATATCTACCAGGTCCAGAGCTGGTCGCGCGACCCGGAGACGGGTGACAGTTTCAAGCTGCGCATGTCCCAGTACGTCGCGATGACCTCGTTGAAGAAGGACTTTCCGCAGGTCGAGGGCACCGCCTACGCACTGAGCGCGGGGCCGGTGGTGCTGCGCAACGGCCAGGCCCTGTCGGTCGAGGATGCCGTGCGCACCGATAGCCTGTTCTTCGACGTGTTCCGTTTCCCTATGGTGGCGGGCGATCCGAAGACCGCTTTGCAGCAGCCCGGCCGCGTGGCGCTCAGCGAGCGCGAGGCGGTCCGGCTGTACGGGCGCCGCGATCCGGTCGGCGAGACGCTGACGATGATCGAGCGGGGCAAGCATGTCGATTACACCGTTGCGGCGGTGTTCCGCGACCTGCCGAAGAACAGCCACATGAAGATCACCATGGTGATCCGCTTCGATCCGGTCAGCTTTTTCGTCGATTATCCGACCTGGCCGACGACTTGGGGCGAGATTTCGGGCTGGGGCTATATCGCGCTGAAGCCCGGCACCGATCCCAAGACCATCACCGACCAGCTCGCCGCCTGGGAGAAGCGCAACATTCCGAACAGCATGTTCGAGGGGCGCGCGGAGAATCCCGGCCGCGACCAGGATTGGAAGATCGTCAATGTCCGCGACGTGCATCTGGGCGAGGCGCAGATGGCGGCGGCGAGGCCGGGCAACGACCGGACCACTATCGTGACCTTCTCGATCGTCGCGCTGCTGATCCTCGGTGTCGCGTGTGTGAACTTCATCAATCTAGCGACGGCGCGAGCGAGCCAACGGGCGCGGGAAGTCGCGCTGCGCAAGGTGCTTGGCGCCACGCGGACCCAGCTGGTGGTGCAGTTCATCGGCGAGTCGCTGCTGATCGCGAGCATCGCCATGGTGGTGGCGCTCGCCATTGCTGAGCTGTTCATGCCTTCGCTGGCAGCGTTCCTCGACGCTGATCTGAAGCTCAGTTACTTCGGCGGCGACGGCGTGGCGCTGCCGGTGATCGGCCTGCTTATCCTGGTGGGTGCGGCGGGCGGCGTTTACCCGGCGCTTTATCTGTCCCGCTACAAGCCGGCGCAGGTGCTGAAGGCGAACAAGTCGTCGGCGGAGTCCGCGGGCACGGGAAGGCTGCGCAGCACCCTGGTGGTCGCGCAGTTCGCCGTGTCCATCGGGCTGATCATCTGCACCAGCATCGTCTATGCGCAAACCGTCCATGCCCGCACCGCCGATCCGGGCTTCAAGCGCGAAGGCTTGTTGCAGGTGAATATCGGCTATCGGGGCCTGGTCCCGAACAGCGAGGCGCTCGCCCGCGCGGTCGAACGCGTGCCTGGCGTTCTCGGTGCGGCCCGGACCGCCATTGGTGTCTCCACCAACAGCACCATGGGCCGTTCTGTTAAAGTACCGGGCCGCGACGAGACGGTCGGGATTGGTAACTATGCGATCGACGAAAGCTTTTTCGACACGATGCGCATCCGGCTGATTGCCGGTCGCCTGCTCGATCGCGATCGTGAGATGGACGTGACTTCCGTCCCCTATCCCGAAAACGACCCGGCAGCCGAACGCGCACTGGCGGCCCGCGGCGGCAACGTCATGATCAACGCGTTGGCCGCCGAGCGCCTCGGCTTCAGGCAGCCGCAGGATGCCATCGGCAAGAACGTGCGTGTCTCGCTGAGCCTGGACACGGCTCAGCCGCTGGTACCCGTGCGGATCGTCGGCGTCGTCGCGGACTCGCGGTTCCGCGACATTCGCACGCCGGTCGAGCCGATCATGTACCGGCTGGGCAATGATTATCAGTCAGCGCTGATGGTGCGCTACGATGATCCCAACCCGGCCGCCGTCCGCGACCGCGTCGCCCAGGTCTGGAAACGCTTTGCGCCAGATCTGCCTTATGAGGCCGAATTCAGCGAAGACATCGTCGCCGAACTATACACCGCCGAACAGTCGCGGGCGACCATCTTCGCCGGCTTCGCCGTGCTGGCGGTCGTGATCGGTTGCCTCGGCCTGTTTGGCCTCGCCACCTTCACGGCGGAGCGGCGCACCAAGGAGATCGGGATCCGCAAGGTGCTCGGCGCGCGGACGCGGGACATTGTCCAGCTGCTCGTCTGGCAATTCACCCGGCCCGTGATCGTCGCCAACCTGATCGCCTGGCCGATCGCCTGGTGGGTGATGCGCGACTGGCTGAACACGTTCGACACGCGCATCGACCTTGGGCCGACGCCCTTTGTCCTCGCCGGCCTGATCGCGCTGGTCATCGCCGTCGTGACGGTCGGCAGTCACGCGATGCGGATCGCCCGCACCAACCCCATCCACGCCCTTCGCTACGAGTAGGCCAACTGCTCCGCCCCGGCATTGCAAGCGCCGGGGCGGAGGCTTTCATCTCCTGATCGGCGCGCCTAAGGGCACAAAATGCGCTGGTCCGAAAATCTTCTCTCCACCCGAACCACTTACGTCACCCACCTCGAATGCTCGATCAGCGGCGAGCGATACGAGGCAGACCGGGTGCATGGGCTGTCGGACAAGGGCCGGCCTCTGCTCGTCCACTATGATCTGGACGCGGTGCGGGCAGGACTGTCCCGACAAGAACTGGAGCGCCGCCCAACGGACATGTGGCGCTGGCGGGAGCTGCTGCCAGTGCGCGATGTCACTAACATCGTCAGCCTCGGCGAGATCGAAACGCCGCTGGTCCCGTTGCCGAAGAGCGGCGGGGCGAACGTGCTGGTCAAGGACGAGAGCCGGTTGCCGACGGGATCGTTCAAGGCGCGCGGGCTCGTTATGGCGGTCTCGATGGCTAAGGCCTTAGGCATCACCCGCATCGCGATGCCGACCAACGGCAATGCCGGCGCCGCGCTCGCCGCTTATGCCAGCCGCTGCGGCATCGAGACCATCGTTTTCTGTCCGGATGACACGCCGGAGATCAACATCCGCGAGACGGCGCTGCAGGGCGCGCGGGTCTACCGCGTGAACGGCCTGATCGATGAGTGCGGCGCTATCGTCGGCAAGGGCGCCGCGGAAGGCCATTGGTTCGATTTCTCGACCTTGAAGGAGCCGTACCGGATCGAGGGCAAGAAGACGATGGGGCTGGAGCTGGCCGCCCAGCTCGGCTGGCAGCTGCCGGACGCGATCTTCTATCCCACCGGCGGCGGTACCGGCCTGATCGGCATGTGGAAAGCGTTCGATGAGCTGGAGAAGCTCGGCTGGATCGGACCCAAGCGGCCCAAGATGTTCGCGGTTCAGGCTGCCGGCTGCGCGCCGATCGTGAGGGCATTCGAGGAAGGCGTCGAACATGCCGAGCGATGGGAGAATGGCCAGACCGTCGCCGCGGGAATTCGCGTGCCCAAGGCTGTCGGCGATTTCCTGATCCTTCGTGCCGTCCGCGAGAGCGGGGGGAGGGCGATCGCCGTAACGGACGAGGCGCTCCTTGGGGCAGTAGCGGACGCGGCCCGCGACGACGGGCTGCTGCTCTGTCCCGAGGCGGGGGCGACGCTTGCCGCCTATCGGCAGGCGCTGGCCGAAGGGCTGATCGGGCAGGGTGATCAGGCGGTGCTGTTCAACTGCGCGACGGGGCTCAAATACCCGATGCCTGAGTCGGGCAAGGCCCTCGACAAGGATCAGCCAATCGATTTCGTCGGGCTATGACAATCGTGTCGACGCAAAGGTGCTGCTGGGCATGAGCCTTCCCTTCCATGGGCCCGACCCAGATTGCATCCCGTCGGCTAACCCTGCGGTCATCGACTATATCGCGGCTGTCGAGCGAATGGGAGCCGCGGGACCGGAGCCGAGCTCGCAGCTGAGCTATGGCCCGGATCGAGGCCAACGTCTCGACGTTTATGCGCCGCCCGGTGCCCGGAACCTGCCCGTGTTGCTGTTCTTTCACGGCGGCGCCTGGATCAATGGTCATCTCGGCTGGTTGCGCTTCATGGCGGAGCCGACACTGGCGAACGGCGCCATCTTGGTTGCTGGGACCTATCGGCTCGCTCCGCGCTGCAAATGGCCCGCGCAGATCGAGGATGTGACGGCAGCAGTGCATTTCGTCGCCAAGCATGCCGTCGAATGGGGTGGAGACCCAAGGCGCCTGGTGATCGGCGGCCATTCGGCGGGTGGCCAGCTGACCTCCCTGATGGCGCTCCGGGAAGGCGCCCCGCCGCTTGCCGGCTGTTTTCCGGTCAGTTGCCCCTTCGATCTGGAACATGGCGATGTGCCGCTCGAGAGCGAGCCGGGCCGCGTCTATAAGTATCTGTTCGACCCGCGTGAGCAGGATCGTGACGCAAGCCCTATCCATCTGGCTGACCGCGCCGCCATTCCGTTCCACATCATGTGGGGCGACAGCGATCTCGACTATGTCAGCCGAGGCAGTGCCGAAATGGTCGAGCGGCTCCGACGCGCTGGCGCCTCCGCGACGGAAGAGACTCTAGCAAACGCCTCGCACTTTGACGCGCACACCGCACTCGGCCGAGCCGATGCGCCCTGGTACTGCCGGTTGAGCAAGGTCCTCGCAGCCGGGAATGCCAGCTAAACAATGCTGGCGAGCGTGTTGCTGCAGCGCTGGCCTGACTTCTGTACTCAACCCCGCCGAGTAGGCTGGTGCGGACGGCGGGACTCGAACCCGCACTCTCGTTGAGAAGCGGATTTTAAGTCCGCTGCGTCTACCGATTTCGCCACGTCCGCGCGTCCGCTTGATCGGTGCGGGCGTCGGGCGGGTCAAGCCCATGGTTGCGGAGCCGGATCGATTGCCGCTAGGCACCCGGCCATGGACCCGATCATCCGCATCGCCGGCCTCACCAAGACCTACGAGTCCGGTCACCAAGCCCTGAAGGCTGTCGATCTGGAGATCGGACGCGGCGAGATTTTTGCGCTGCTGGGGCCCAATGGCGCTGGCAAGACGACTCTGATCTCGATCATCTGCGGCATCGTGCGGCCGAGTTCGGGAACTGTCATGGTTGACGGCCACGACATCCTCTCCGCCTACCGCGGTGCGCGGCAGGCGATCGGGCTCGTGCCGCAGGAACTAACCACTGACGCGTTCGAGACGGTCTGGGACACGGTCAGCTTCAGCCGCGGGCTGTTCGGCAAGCGGCGCGATCCGGCACACATTGAGCGCACGCTCAAGCAACTGTCTTTGTGGGACAAGCGCGACACCAAGATCAAGGAGCTGTCGGGCGGCATGAAGCGCCGCGTGATGATCGCCAAGGCGCTGTCGCACGAGCCCCGCATCCTGTTCCTCGACGAGCCGAGCGCCGGCGTCGATGTCGAGCTGCGGCGCGGCATGTGGGAAATGGTGCGCGGTCTGCGCGACCAGGGCGTCACCATCATCCTGACCACTCATTATATCGAGGAGGCCGAGGAGATGGCCGACCGGGTGGGGGTGATCAGCCGCGGTGAGCTGATCCTGGTCGAGGACACGCGCGCGCTGATGGCGAAGCTCGGTAAGCGCGAGTTGGCGCTTACCCTTTCCGAGCCGTTGGCCACGATCCCGCCCGAGCTGGCCGAGTGGCAGCTGGAGCTGCGCGACCAGGGCAATCAGCTGCTCTACAGCTTCGACGCCAATGCGGAGCGCACCGGCATCGCGTCGCTGATCCGGCGCCTCACCGATCTCGGCATCGGCTTCAAGGATCTGGCGACCCGCGAAAGCTCGCTCGAAGACATTTTCGTCAATCTGGTGCATGAGGAGCAGCGGCCATGAACCTGCGCGGCGTGCTCGCTATCTACAAATTCGAGATGCACCGCTTCAAGCGGACGCTGTGGACGGGCCTGGCGGTGCCGGTCATCACCACCTCGCTCTACTTCATCGTTTTCGGATCCGCGATCGGTTCGCGGATGACGGAGATCGATGGAGTTCCCTATGGCGCCTTCATCGTGCCGGGGCTGATGATGCTGTCGCTGTTTACCGAGAGTATCTTCAACGCTTCGTTCGGGATCCACATGCCGCGCTTCACCGGCACCATTTACGAGATATTGTCCGCGCCGCTGTCGCCGTTCGAGACCGTGCTCGGCTATGTCGGGGCGGCGATGACCAAATCCGTGACGGTGGCGCTGGTGATCCTGCTCACGGCCAATCTGTTCGTGCCGGTCAGGATCGAGCATCCGTTCGTCATGATCGCCTTCCTGCTGCTGATCGCGGCGACCTTCTGCCTGTTCGGTTTCATTGTCGGCATCTGGGCCAAGGGTTTCGAGCAGCTGCAGGTGATCCCATTGCTGATCGTCACCCCGATGACGTTTCTGGGCGGCGCCTTCTACTCGATCGACATGCTGCCCGAGACGTGGCGGACGATCACGCTGTTCAATCCCATCGTCTATCTGATCAATGCGTTCCGCTGGAGCTTTTACGGCACCTCAGACGTGGCGGTGGGCGTGAGCTTTGCCATCACGCTCGTGATCTTCCTGATCTGCCTCGGCGTGGTCGCCTGGATCTTCCGCACGGGCTACCGGCTGAAGAGCTAATGCAACCGCAGCGGGCGGCGCACCGTTGTGGACAGGTATGCCCAAAGCCGTCCTGCTGCTGTTGACCGCGCTCGCCGCGGCGCCGTTACACGCGGCGCCGCTGACCTTCGGCGAGATCGATGGCCGGCAGGATTTCTCCCGTCGCCCCGAGTTGGCGGTCTGTTCGAGCAAGGCGAGTGGCTTCGACTGCGTTCTGACCAGGAACAGTTTCGGCGGGCTGCCGCTGAGCCAAGGGCGGATGGTGCTGGATGCCTGGGGCCGGGTCCGATCGCTGCAGTTGGAGTTGGACCGCGAGGACTATGAGCGCGCGCGCACCCTGCTCGTCGGGCGCTACGGCAAACCAGCCTCGCTGGAGCCCCGATCACTATGGAACCGGTTCGACGACGATGCGCGGATCAGCCTTTCCAAAGGGCGGCCGCGAACGCTGGTCATGTTCGACTATCCGCGCAACGACGCCGCGGCCTATGATCTTCGGCCGTCAGTCATCTGGACGTTGTTGCTGTTCACCCTGGGCGGTCTTGCGATAGGGGCTTTGCTGCGACGCGCGCGCCAGAGGCGTCCGACTCAGCCGGTCTCAATGAAGCAGACGCTGGAGCGGCGGATGCGCGAAGGACGCGAGCTGAACTTCTAGCGAGCCGCTCAGACGTTCAGACGCTGGCGCATTTCCTTGCCGGGTTTGAAATACGGCACGCGCTTGGCGTCCACATCGACCGTCTCGCCGGTGCGCGGATTGCGGCCGGTGCGGGCATCGCGACCACGGGTAGAGAAGGCGCCGAAGCCCCGCAGTTCGACGCGGCCACCGGCGGCGAGCCGCTCGCTGATCTCATCGAAAAAGATGGAGACGATCTGATCGATCTCCTTGATGGACAGGCCGGAATTGTCCTCGGCGAGCATCTGGACGAGTTCGGACCGGATCATGTGGCTCCCTTTCACGCCTTGAGGGCCATTGGCTGGAGCGGCATCGGCACGCCGGAGCGCTGATCCCTCACCAATCTCAACGATCCCCCCAGACCGTCATCGACTGAATACGCTGCAATAGTTCGGTTAACATAGCGCAACGGCCGCCGCCTTGCGAGTCACTCAGGAAAAAACCGCCACCCCGTGAGGAGTGGCGGTTTTCCGTGTGCTTACTTGTTCTCTTCGCGCGCCTTGTTGAGCGCCGCGCCGAGAATGTCGCCAAGCGACGCGCCCGAATCGGACGAGCCGTACTGGGCGACCGCCTTCTTCTCTTCCTCGATCTGCATGGCCTTGACGGAGAAGGTCGGCTTTTTGGAGCGATCGAAACCGGTCACCATCGCATCGAACTTCTGCCCGACCTGATAACGCTCGGCACGCTGCTCGTCGCGATCGCGGCCCAGGTCGGAGCGCTTGAGGAAGCCGGTTGCACCATCGTCGCCGGCCTGCACTTCCAGTCCGCCATCGCGGACTTCCAGCACGGTGACGGTAATGACCTCACCCTTGCGCAGCTTCGAGGCATCGGCCCCGGCACCCGACGGAGCGCCACGCTCCAACTGCTTCATGCCGAGCGAGATGCGCTCCTTTTCGACATCCACGTCGAGCACGACGGCCTGAACCGTCTCGCCCTTGCGGTGCAGGTTGAGCGCGTCTTCGCCCGAAATGCCCCAGGCGATGTCCGACATATGGACCATGCCGTCGACGTCGCCGTCCAGACCGATAAACAGGCCGAATTCGGTCGCGTTCTTGACTTCGCCTTCGACCGTCGAACCGACCGGGTGGGTTTCGAAGAAAGCTTCCCACGGATTCTGCTGCGCCTGCTTCAGGCCCAGCGAGATGCGGCGCTTTTCTTCGTCCACTTCCAGGATGATCACGTCCACTTCCTGCGAAGTGCTGACGATCTTGCCCGGGTGCACGTTCTTCTTGGTCCAGCTCATTTCCGAAACGTGGACCAGGCCCTCGATGCCCGCTTCGAGCTCGACGAAGGCGCCATATTCGGTGATGTTCGTCACGCGGCCATGGAGCTTGCCGCCGATCGGATACTTCGCCGAAGCACCTTCCCACGGATCGCTCTCGAGCTGCTTCATGCCGAGCGAGATGCGCTGGGTTTCGCGGTTGATGCGGATGATCTGCACCTTCACCGTATCGCCGATGTTCAGCACTTCGGACGGGTGATTGACCCGCTTGTAGCTCAAGTCGGTCACGTGCAGCAGGCCGTCGATGCCGCCGAGATCCACGAACGCACCGTAATCGGTGATGTTCTTGACGACGCCGTCGATCACCTGGCCCTCGGCCAGCGACTGGATCAGGCCGGTGCGCTGTTCGGCGCGGGTCTCTTCGAGCACGGCGCGGCGCGACACGACGATGTTGCCGCGGCGGCGGTCCATCTTCAGCACCTGGAAGGGCTGGGGAATATCCATCAGCGGCTGCACGTCGCGAACCGGCCGGATATCGACCTGCGAGCCGGGTAGGAAAGCCACAGCGCCGCCGAGATCAACGGTGAAGCCGCCCTTTACGCGGCCGAAGATCACGCCATCGACGCGGTTGCCGGCGGCGAACTCGCCTTCCAATTTGTCCCAGGCGGCTTCGCGGCGCGCGCGGTCGCGCGACAGCATCGCTTCGCCGGAGTGGTTCTCGACGCGGTCGACGAACACTTCGACTTCGTCGCCGACGTTCAGCTCGGCCTTCTGGCCCGGCGCTGCGAACTCGCGCAGCGGCACGCGGCCTTCGGACTTCAGACCGACATCGATGACGGCCATGTCGTTTTCGATGGCAGTGACGGTGCCCTTGACGACGCGGCCTTCAAAGCCTTCGTTCGCACCGCCGAGAGTTTCGTTGAGAAGCGCTTCGAAATCGGAGCGCGTGGGAAAAGCCGCAGTGGCCATAGAGAAGATAACTTCCTACTTCACAGTTGCTGGCCAGCCGGTTGGTTCCGGCGGTCTATCCCCGAGAGGACAAGGCCAATCCGCCCCACCGGCCCCATGCCGGTGAAGCATCAAGCGGACTCATGCTGCAGAGGTGATCGACAATAATGCCAAAAGGGCGCATCGGAACTTCCGTTGCGCCTCCCTCCGCGAGACGTGGGCTCGCCGGACGCGCGCGCCTTAGTGCAAAGCGTCTCTAGAGGCAAGTCGAACCCGCCGTGGGAACCCATTCACCATCTCGTTCATTTGACGGCAAGGAGTCGCAGGGGTAGTCCGGCGGCTTAACGGAGCGTGCCCCGGTCCTCGGGAGCGCGCCCATTGTCATTGTTTGGGGAGGATCCTCTTGGCCGATCGCGCGCCTGCTTACACGCTTGGCTCTATGGGAATTGATACCGAAGCCGAGCTCCACTGGAACCTGACCACCGCGCCGCTGATCGAGCATGCGGTGCGCCGTGGCGAGGGCGTGCTGGCCAAGGATGGGCCGCTGGTGGTCGCCACCGGCAAGCACACCGGCCGGTCGGCCAACGACAAGTTCATCGTGCGCGATGCCGAAACCGAGCAGACCGTCTGGTGGGGCAAGACCAACAAGGGCATGACCCCCGATCACTTCCAGGCATTGAAGCAGGATTTCCTCGCGCATCTGAAGACCAAGCCGACCCTGTTCGTGCAGGATCTGTTCGGCGGCTCGCAGCCGGAGCACCGGGTGCGCGTGCGCGTGATCAACGAGTTCGCCTGGCACAATCTGTTCATCCGCACTTTGCTGGTGCGGCCGGAAGAGGGTGATCTCGCCGGCTTCCAGCCCGAATATACGATCATCGACCTGCCCAGCTTCCGGGCCGATCCGGAGCGCCACGGCACCCGCTCGGAGACGGTCATTGCGGTCAACTTCAGCGAGAAGCTGATCCTGATCGGCGGCACCGCCTATGCCGGCGAGATGAAGAAGTCGGTGTTCGGCATCCTCAACTACCTGCTGCCGACCAAGGGCGTGATGCCGATGCACTGTTCGGCCAATGTCGGGCCGGACGGCCGCACTGCGGTGTTCTTCGGCTTGTCAGGCACGGGCAAGACGACGCTTTCCGCCGACGCCAGCCGCACGCTGATCGGAGACGACGAGCATGGCTGGTCGGACACCGCCGTCTTCAACTTCGAAGGCGGATGCTACGCCAAGATGATCCGCCTTTCGCCCGAGGCTGAGCCGGAGATTTACGCGACCACCAAGCGGTTCGGCACCGTGCTCGAGAATGTCGTCATCGACCCGGTTACCCGCGAACTCGACTTCGACGACAACAGTCTCGCCGAAAACAGCCGCGGCGCCTATCCGATCGAGTTTATTCCGAACTGCTCCGAGAAGAATCTCGGGCCGGTGCCTGCCAACATGATCTTCCTGACGGCCGACGCCTATGGCGTTCTGCCGCCGATCGCGAAGCTGACGCCTGATCAGGCGATGTATCACTTCCTGTCCGGCTACACCGCGCGCGTGGCGGGCACCGAGATCGGCGTGACCGAGCCCGATGCGACCTTCTCGACCTGCTTCGGCGCCCCGTTCATGCCGCGCCATCCGTCTGTCTACGGCAATCTGCTCAAGGAGCGGATCGCCAAGGGCGGCGTCGATTGCTGGCTGGTCAACACGGGCTGGACGGGCGGTAAATACGGCACGGGATCGCGGATGCCGATCAAGGCGACGCGGTCGCTGCTCAACGCCGCGCTCGATGGCAGCCTTAACAATGCCGAGTTCCGCACCGATCCAAATTTCGGCTTCAAGGTGCCGGTGAACGTGTCCGGCGTGGACCAGGCGATCCTCGATCCGCGCGGCACCTGGGATGACAAGGCCGCCTACGACCAAACCGCGGCGAAGCTCGTCCAGCAGTTCATCGATAACTTCGCGCAGTTCGAAAGCCATGTGGACGAAGGGGTCCGCCAAAGCGCCCCCAAAGCCGCCTAACCAGCCCGGTCACTGACGGATCGGGCGCCCCAGCAAGGAGCCCGATCCAGATGACCGACCATCGCCCACGCCTGTTCGATACCGCTGAGCCAATCCGCCGCCTCGGCGAGGGACTGCTCGCCTGTTCGCTCGAGCGCGCCGACTGGACGCACGAAGCGCATCTCGGCGCCACGCTTTACCTCGTGGTGGAGCGGCCGGAGATCGACCTCGATTCCGAACTGCCCGGCATCATCCGCCGCTTCAATGAGAGCGTCGGCGGCCGGAACACCGACGGCGAAGGCTATCATCACACGATCACGCTCACCTATCTGGCCGCCATTCGCGAACACGCCCGGGAGAGCGAAGGGCAGGACCTGTGCGCGCGCACCAATGCCCTGCTATTGAGCGACCGAGGCCGCCGTGACCGGCCCTTGCGCTTCTACACGCCTGAGCGACTCTTCTCCGTCGAGGCGCGCCTCGGATTCGTGCCGCCTGACCTGTGAAGCACGCCCATTCTTCGTGCCGAGGCCAGATAGCTTTGCAACGCGGGCATTGACGAACGGTTATAGACTTGGGCCATGGGTGGTCCGCAGCGGGGGAGAATACAATGCGCTATCGTCAGCTCGGCTCGAGCGATCTTCAGGTATCGGAAATCGCGCTGGGCTCCTGGCTGACCTATGGCGTCGGCGTTGACGCGGACAATGCCGCGGCCTGCGTGCACCGCGCGCTCGATCTCGGCATCAACCTGATCGACACAGCCAACATCTATGGGCGCGGCGCAGCCGAGAGTTTCCTCGGCGCGGTGCTGAGCGGCGTGCCGCGTGAGAAGTATATCGTCGCGACCAAGCTGTTCTTCCCCATGACGGAGACCGATCGGGGCCTGTCCCGTGCGCAGGTGGAGAAGCAGCTCGACGCCTCGCTGAAGCGGCTGCGGGTGGACGTCATCGATCTCTACCAATGCCACCGTCACGATCCGGACACGCCGATCGAAGAAACGATGCTGGCGCTGAGCGACGCGGTGAAGGCAGGCAAGGTGCGCTATCTCGGAGTTTCGGAATGGCCGCCGGAGCGCGTGCGGGATGCGATAGCGGTCGCCGGATCGGAGAAGTTCGTCTCGAGTCAGCCGCAATATTCTCTCCTCTGGCGCCGTCCTGAAAAGGAGATCATTCCGGTTTCCCGCGACGCGGGCATTTCCCAGATCGTCTGGTCGCCGCTCGCGCAGGGCGTGTTGACAGGCAAATACCTGCCCGATGCCCCGCCGCCGCCAGGCACACGCGCGACTTCGGACGAGATGGGCGGCTTCATCGACCGTTGGATGGAGCGACCGGTGCTCGAAGCGGTGCAGCAGCTGAAGCCGCTTGCCGCCGAAGCAGGACTGACGCTGGGCCAGTTCGCACTGGCCTGGGTGCTGAAGGAGCCGAACGTCGCCTCCGCCATCATCGGCGCAAGCCGTCCAGCTCAGGTTGAGGAGAACGCCGCTGCCTCTGGTGCTCAAGTCGATCCCGCACTCTTCGCCGAGGCGGAGCGGATGGTGAGCGACGCGCTCGCTCCCGCCTGACGGCTTGCCAGCGCGGCGCGCAGTCAGCACAGAGCGCGCCATGCTTGCTCCTCTAAGCGCCGCCGAACTCCGCGCCGTTCAGCGCGTTCACGCCCTGCTCCACTCGGGCGACCGCATGGGCGCGCTGGACGCCTATGAGGCTTTGTCCCAGGACAGCCAGAGCCACCCCAACGGCCTGTTGCTGCGCGCGACGATTTTGCAGGCCTTCGGAAAGAGGGCCGAGGCGCGGGCGACGCTCGAGGAAGGGCTGACGCTGGCCCCCGAGTCGCCGGCGCTCCTCAACACCTATGGCAATCTGCTCGATGACCTGGGGGATTCGGCAGCAGCTGTCCGACCCCTCCAGCGCGCCTCTGAACTCGTCCCTGGGGACAACGACTTCTTGATCAACCTCGGCATCGTCGCCACCAACGCCGGCAGCTTTGTTGTCGCGGAAGAGGCGCTGCAAAAGGCCATTCGCGCCGCGCCGAACGTCAGCCGCGGCTGGGCTGCGCTCGCTCACCTGGAGCGGAGCAGAGGCAACACCGACACCGCCGCGCAGCTCTACCGGCGCGCGGTGGAAGTCGACCCCGAAGACGTGCGGAGCCGGCACAATCTGGCGGCCTTGCTGCGCCAGGCGGACGAGCTGGAGCAGGCGCTGGGGGAGACGGAAGTGGCCGTTACCACCATGTCGATCCCGCCTGAAACTGCGACGCTCCACGCGCATCTGCTGACCCAACTGGATCGCACGGATGAAGCGGTGAAAGCCTATCGCGATATCATTCAGCATGTGCCCGACCAGATCGATGCGCACGAGACGCTGGCGAAGCTGCTCCCCCAGCTCGGGCGAAGTTCGGAGGCGCTGGATGCCTATCGCCAGGCGCTGATCGCTCGCTCGGATTCGCCGCAGCTCTGGGCCTCTGCCCTGCGCTCGGCCTTCGACCTGCACGACTATCCGCAGCTCGCCGAATGGGCGCTGCAGGCGGAGCGCACGATCGGGCCCTATCCCGAGTTCCGCATTTCCCGCGCCGCAGCCCTGTCGCGGCTCAGCAATCAGCGGGACGCAATCGACATTCTGCGGCAGGTGGTGGCGCAATCGCCAGATCTCGCGGCAGGCCGCCAGCACCTCGCCCATTGCCTGGTTGCCGCGGGCGAGCCGAAGGAGGCGGAGGCGCACGCGCTTCGTGCCACCGAGCTCGACCGCTTCGATCAGGCCCCCTGGGCGCTGCTGACGGTGATCTGGCGTCTGCTCGACGACCCGCGCGAGCAGTGGCTGGCCGATTACGAGCGGCTGGTGATGCCCGTCGATCTCGACGCCGCCGAAGGCCTTTTCCCCGAACTGGCCGCCCGACTGACCGAGATGCACACGATGCGCGAGCATCCCGCCGAGCAGTCGCTGCGCGGCGGCACCCAGACCCGCGGCAATCTGTTCGACCGCAAGGATCCGCTGATCCAGCGGCTCGTCACGCTGATCCGCCACGGCGTCGAGCAGCGCCTGCGCCAGCTGCCCGACGATGCCACCCACCCGTTCCTCGCCCGCAAGGCGAACGCGGTCACCTTCCCCGCCTCATGGTCGGTGCGGCTGCGCAGCGAAGGCTTTCACATCAGTCATATCCACCAGACCGGCTGGATGAGCTCGGCGCTCTATGTCAGCCTGCCGCCGGAAGTGGGGCAGGGGGACGCCGGCGCGCTTGCGTTCGGCGTGCCGGACGCCGCGCTCGGCCTCGACTTGGGCGCACGCCGCGTGGAGCTGCCCAGGGTCGGCCGGCTGGTCATCTTCCCGTCCTATATGTGGCACGGCACCCTGCCGTTCGAGAGCGACCAGCCGCGCCTCACCGTCGCCTTCGACGCGCTGCCCGCCTGACGCAGAAAGGGGGCGGCTCTCCCCTACAGAGCCGCCCCCTATCCCTCTGGTGGAGGAGGGATTCAGTAGCGGACAGCCATTTCCATGACGTCCGAAGCGGATGGGTTGGGGCGGCCATTGGCGACGGCGCGGCGCACCGCGGCGGGGGAAATGCCGAGCGCGCGGAAGCTCTGCGCGTCGCTGGCGGTGCGGACCCGCGCACCGGCCGCGCGCAGCTCGGCGACATAGCCCGGCGTGACGCCCAGCGCCTTCATCCCCGCTGCGCCCTGCGGCGTGACTTCGAGGCCCAGCGCCTTCAGCTCGGCAATGTCGGCACCCTTCACGCCCAGCGCCTTCATCGAACTCAGGTCGCTGCCCTTCAGGTTCGTGAACGCACCCCGCATCTCGCGCGCATAGTCCGCCGTCACGCCCAAAGCCGCGAAGGACATCAGGTCGTGCGGCTTCAGTTCGCCTGCGAACAGCGCCTTCACTTCGCGCACCATCTGGGGCCGCACATCCACCGCCTTCATGCCAACATAGTCGCTGAGGCCCCCCATCGCGCCTTCCCGGCGCAGCGAGGCGATATAGTCGGTACGCACGTCGAGCAGGGGGAGGGCGAGGAGCTGATACCGCCGCTCGCTCCAGTCGTTCTTGATGCCCATCGCCGCGATCCGCGACCAATAGCCCGCATCGCCCGCATAGCGCAGCGTGCCTTCGCCCTCGCCATCCTTGAAGCGCCCGGTGAAGGTGACAGTCCCCGCCTCGCGCCGCAGCACGAAGGTCACGGGCTTGTTGCTGTCGAGGTCGGCCCGGCTGAGCCCCTCCAGGTCGGCCAGCATCACGCCGGTGCCGAGCATCGATCCGCGCCGCTCCATCACATTGACCTGCAGCTTGCCCGCGTCCGACTTGCTGAGCTTGGCCGTCCACGGCGCCTCGATCGCGATGTTGTAGTCGGCGCGAGCGCTGGCGGCCACCGGCGCCACCTCGGCCGGCGGGTTCAGCATCATCAGCAGCGGCAATGCAAAGGCGACTTTCATATAACCCTCCGAATATCTATCTCGCTTCCTCGCAAGAGACGGGCCAAAGCGCTCGGCCAAGGATTTCCGCGGCTTTTCGACTACATGCGTAATCGAACTGTCCGCTCGCGAACGATCGAGTGTCCGCAATCGGACGCATTTGGAGGCTGAAATGGGTTATCGGGTGGTGGTCGCCGGCGCGACGGGCAATGTCGGGCGGGAGATGCTCAACATCCTCGCCGAGCGCGAATTCCCATTGGACGACCTCGCGGTGGTCGCCTCTTCGCGCAGCCAGGGCGTCGAGGTCGATTACGGCGACACCGGCCGCACCTACAAGGTCCAGAATATCGAGCATTTCGATCCCAAGGGCTGGGACATGGCCCTGTTCGCGATCGGCTCCGAAGGCACCAAGCTCCACGCGCCCCGCTTCGCCGCCGCCGGCTGCACCGTGATCGACAATTCGTCGCTCTACCGGATGGACCCGGACGTGCCGCTGATCGTGCCCGAAGTGAACCCGGACGCGATCAACATGTATCGCGCCAAGAATATCATCGCCAACCCGAATTGCTCGACCGCGCAGCTCGTTGTCGCGCTGAAGCCGCTGCACGATGCCGCGAAGATCAAGCGCGTCGTCGTCGCCACCTACCAGTCCGTCTCCGGCGCCGGCAAACAGGGCATGGACGAGCTGTTCGAACAGAGCCGCAACATCTTCGTCGGCCAGGCGACCGAGGCCAAGAAGTTCACCAAGCAGATCGCGTTCAACGTGATCCCGCACATCGACAGCTTCCTGGACGATGGCTCCACCAAGGAAGAATGGAAGATGGTGGTGGAAACCAAGAAGATCCTCGACACCAAGATCAAGGTGATCGCCACCTGCGTGCGCGTGCCCGTCTTCGTCGGTCATAGCGAGGCCGTCTATGTCGAGATGGAGAATGAGCTGTCGGCCAAGGACGCCCAGCGCCTGCTGCGCGAGGCGCCCGGCATCATGCTGGTCGATAAGCGCGAGGATGGCGGCTACGTCACCCCGATCGAATGCGTCGGCGAATTCGCCACCTATGTCAGCCGCGTCCGCGAAGACCCGACGGTAGAAAACGGCCTCGCCTTCTGGTGCGTCAGCGACAACCTGAGGAAGGGCGCCGCCCTGAACGCGGTCCAGATCGCGGAGCTGCTGGGGCGGCGTCATTTGCAGAAGGCGGCGTAAGCCGAAGGTCCTGAATCACTCGCCTACGGGTGGGTCGGAAAGCGTTGTCGCCGTGCTCGCCTTCGGCTAGGGCGCGCCGGCGATGCGATCGGCGTCTTCCCGTTGGTCGGAAACCGATCGTGTGCTGCTGGGCCGTCGCGCTAACGCGATAGGCGGCACGGTCGCTGTTCACGTGCTGCTGCTACTTTTGCTGCTGAAGCTGACGCCGAACGATGCCTTTCGCTGCGAGCCCAAGCAGGAGCCGAACAGCTTCGAGCTGACGCCCGACGTCCCAACACAGCCCGAACGGCCTCCGGTTGTCGAGAAGAAGCGAAGCGCGCCGAAGGCGCCACCGCCGCCAGCCGGGGCGCCTCCGCCCCCGCCAGTGCTGACGCGACCTACCATGCCACCGCTGATCGCAGGTCTCGAGAACTTCGACCTGCGGCAGCTGCCACGCGCCGAGCCGAAGTCCGGTGCTGGAGACCAAGGGCAGGACAGCGCGTCCGCTTACGGGCCTGGCGAAGGGCCGGGCGGAGCGCGGCTCTACAATGCCGAATGGTATCGCGAGCCGACCAGTGCGGAACTTTCGACCTACCTGCCGGAACCGCGTTTCGTCGGTTGGGGACTGATCGCCTGCCAGACGATCGAGCGTTACCGGGTCGATAACTGCCGCGTCATCGGGGACTCGCCACCGGGCTCGGGCTTGGCGCGGGCGATCAAGGCGGCCGCCTGGCAGTTCATGGTGCGGCCGCCCCGGATCGACGGCAAATCGGTGATCGGCGCGTGGGTAAAAATTCGGATCGAGTTCTCGGAATCCGGCGTCGGCGTGCGGTGAGTCCTGCCGGTGGCCGCTTCAGGCCGCTACGCGCCGCCGCTCCGCCAGTTCCTGGTTGAGCATCTCCGCGATCAGGAACGCCAGCTCCAGGCTCTGCGCGGCGTTGAGGCGCGGATCGCAATGCGTGTGGTAGCGGTCGGCGAGGCTCTGTTCGGTCACGTCGACCGCGCCGCCGGTGCATTCGGTGACGTTCTGGCCGGTCATTTCGGCGTGGATGCCGCCGGCGAAGCTGCCCTCGGCGCGGTGGACGGCGAAGAAGCCGCGCACTTCGGCGAGGATGCGGTCGAAGGGCCTCGTCTTGTAGCCGTTCGCGGCCTTGACGACGTTGCCGTGCATCGGGTCGCAGCTCCACACCACCGGATGGCCTTCGCGCAGCACCGCGCGCACCAGCCGCGGCAGGCCGGCTTCGACCTTGTCATAGCCAAAGCGGGTGATCAGCGTCATCCGCCCCGCCTCGCGCGCCGGGTTGAGCGTGTCGAGCATGCGCAGCAGCGCGTCGGGCTCCAGGCTCGGTCCGCATTTCAGGCCGATGGGATTGCCGATGCCGCGCATGAACTCGACATGGGCCGATCCCTCGAACCGGGTGCGGTCGCCGATCCACAGCATGTGCGCGCTGGTGTCGTACCAGTCGCCGGTCAGGCTGTCCTGCCGGGTCAACGCCTGCTCATAGGGGAGCAGCAGCGCTTCGTGGCTGGTGTAGAAAGTGGTGCCCTTCAGCTGCGGCACCGTGTCCGGGTTGATGCCGCACGCCGCCATGAAGTCCAATGCTTCGCCGATGCGGTCGGCAAGGTCGGTATATTTCTTGGTCCAGGGGCTGCGGCCCATGAAATCATGCGTCCAGCGCTGAACCTGGTGGAGATTGGCATAGCCGCCCTGCGCAAAGGCGCGAAGCAGGTTCTGAGTGGCGGCGGACTGGCTGTACGCCTTGATCATCCGCTGCGGATCGGGCGCGCGACCTTCGGGCGTGAAGGCAATGTCGTTGACATTGTCGCCGCGATAGGAGGGAAGAAAGACGCCGTTCTGCTCTTCCAGGTCGCTGGAGCGCGGCTTGGCGAACTGCCCCGCCATGCGGCCGACCTTCACCACGGGCAGCTTCGACGCGAAGGTCAGGACCACCGCCATCTGCAGGATGACGCGGAACGTGTCCCGGATGTTGTTCGGGTGGAACTCGGCGAAACTCTCGGCGCAATCGCCGCCCTGGAGCAGGAAGGCTTCGCCGCGCGACACTTCGGCGAGATCGCGCTTCAGGTCGCGCGCTTCGCCGGCAAAGACCAGCGGCGGGTAATTGCGCAGCTCCGCCTCCGCCGCTTCCAGCGCGGCGGCGTCGGGGTAGTTGGGGAGCTGGCGAGCCTCGTGGCGGCGCCAGCTTTCGGGAGTCCATTTCTGCGCCATAATGGTTGCGCAATTGCGCGGTGCAGCATGCGATTGCAACAAAGAGAAAGGGCGGCGGCGATAAAGATCAGGCGCCGGGAACACCCCATGTCTTCGCCGCCTGCACCAGTTCGGCACGCGATTCGGGGTTGGCGGCAATCGCCTGTTGCAGCGCCTGGGCGGCCTCGCGGCCCTGCCCCAGCATCATGCGGCTGCGGATCAGCATCATCCAGCGGTCGGGCTGCTTGGGGTTGGCCTCCAGCTTGGCGGCGAGGCCATCGACCATGCCGCGCACCATCTCCTCCTGCGCGCCGGGCGGGAGCTTCGACGCGGCGGCCATCTGTTCGCGGCTGGGACCCGGAATGCCGTTCAGAGCGGCGGCCGGTCCGGTCGGAGCGGCAGGGCGGATCGCGGCGAGGCGCGCCTTCACGTCGATCTTCTCCTTGTCGGCGACCTGCTCGATGGTCTTGCGGACATCCGCCTCCCATGGCGCACCGGCGGGCGTGTCCTTCAGGAGGGCCACCCAAGTCTCGATCGCCTCGGAATGCTTGCCCGCCATGTCCTGCTCGACACCGAGGAAATAGCGGGAGCGCGGGTCCTTGGCGTCGAGAGACAGCGCCCTTTTGAACGCCGCCGACGCGTCCTTCGGGACGTCCCCCGGGCCGGCTAACACCAGTGCTTCGCCGAGCGAGGACCAGTAATCGGCGTTGGTCGGGGCTAGCTGAGTGGCCTTGCGGTAGGCGGTCGCCGCCTCGGCGAAGCGGCCGGTCTCGAAGAAGGACCAGCCGAGCATCCGCCAGCCTTCGGCATCGTTCGGGTTGGCCTTTAGCTTCGCCTCCAGCGACGAGATCATGGCGTTCACGTCCGGCTTCGGGCTAGCGGCAGCCGCGGGAGCGGTTGCCGGCGCCGCGGCACGGTTGCGAGTCACTCCGATCCCGACCGCAACGATTGCCAGCGCCGCGGCGCCGAACAACGCCAGGCGGGCGGCGGGCACCTTCTTGGCGGGCGTCCTCTCAATCTCAACCATCAGCACTTCCGTCGTTTTTGTGAGGGCAGTCACTAGCGCGGCGAAACGGACTTGGTAAGAAGGGGCGGGGCGCATGCTGGCCGACATCGGCACAAAGCCGGGCGGCAGCTGTCTTGGCGTACAAGTGGGGGAATATCGTGTCCGACATTTTCCGGATCGCGATCGTCGGATCGGGGCCTGCGGGCCTAAGCGCCGCCGGCCGTGCCGCGGAGCTGGGCCTGAGCCATGTGCTGCTCGAAAAGACGGACCATCTGTCGGACACGATCTATAAATATCAAAAGGGTAAGCATGTGATGGCGACGCCATCGCAGTTGGTCCTGCGCTCGCCCCTCGATTTCGAAGCGGGCAAGCGCGAAAAGGTACTCGGAACCTGGGACGAGCAGACGGCGGCGCACGGCGTCAACGTCATGCTCAACGCCGAGGTGAAGGCGATCACCGGCAGCAAGGGCGACTTCACCATCGCGCTGACCAACGGCAGCCAAGTGCGCGCCGAGAACATTATCCTGGCCATCGGCACCCAGGGCAATCCGAACCTGCTGCGCGTGCCCGGCGTCGAGCAGGCGAACGTCCAGTACACGCTCGACGATCCTGGGGAGTATGTGGACGAGCATATCACCGTCATCGGCGCCGGCGACGCTGGCATCGAGAATGCGCTCGGCCTCGCTGCCGACCCGGAGCAGCGCAACACCGTCACCATCATCAACCGCTCGGCCGAGTTCTCCACGGCCAAGGATGCCAACATCAAGGCGCTGCTCGCGGCGCAAAGCATCGGCCGCATTCAGATCCTGACCGAGTCTACCACCAATCGGTTTGAGCCTGGGCACATCGTGTTCGACACCCGCGACGGCGAGCTCAAAATCCGTTGCGACCGCGTGATCGCGCGCATGGGATCGGCGCCGCCGCGCGCCTTCGTCGAAGGCTGCTGTGCCGAGTTCATCGAGGTCGAGGACAAGCGCAGTCCCGGCAAGATGGCGAAGGCAGTGAAGGGCGGCACGGGCGTCGAGTTCACCAGTGCCGACCGTGTCTCCTACCCTAAACTGTCGCCGGTGTTCGAGTCGACGGTGCCGGGCATCTTCGTCATCGGGGCGCTGGCCGGCTATCCGCTGATCAAGCACTGCATGAACCAGGGCTATGACGTCGTCGAGTTCATCAACGGCAACACCGACCTGAAGCCGGCCGATGAACCGATCCTCGAGAAGAAGTTCGCAAACCTGCCCAAGGGGCGCAGCGTCTCCGAATGGCTGGAGTTCCTCCGCATCAATGTCAGCATCCTGGAAGGCATGTCGCCGCTGCAGATGCGTGAGTTCATGCTCGATTCGGAAGTGCGCGCCTATGACGAAGACGAGATCATCTTCGAGCGTAATGAGCCGGGATCGTCGCTATTCGGCATCGCTGAGGGATCAGTGCTGGTTGAGGTCGATCCGACCAACCGCTCCGTCACGGTGCCGATCGGCACTGGCGAGATTTTCGGCGAAGTCGGCCTGATCTCGGGCCGCCGGCGCGGCGCGACCGTGCGGGCGGGCGAGCCGGCGATCGTCGTCGAAATCCCGCGCACGGCGGCGCTGCGCCTGCAGAGCCAGGTGCCAGCTGCGCGGGCGGCGATCGCGCGCATCTCGACCGAGCGGCAGTTGCTGCAGCTGTTCAAATCAGGCCTGAAGAAGGAAGACCTGGCCGAGGTCGCCGCAGGTGCGCAGGTCATGACGATCAAAGCCGGCGACGCGGTGATCACCGAAGGCGAGGACGGGAACGATATTTTCGTTATCCGCTCCGGATCGATGATCGTCGAGAAGACGGTTGGAGGCAAGCCAGTCTTTCTTTCGTATCTCCCCGCCGGCTCGTTCGTCGGCGAAATGGCGCTGATCGGCGGCGGCCGGCGGACGGCGACGGTGCGCGCGGCGATCAAGTCGGACGTGATCCGCCTGCCCGGCGAAGCCTTTGCCCGGCTGATGGAGCGCAACACGGCACTCGCCGAGCGGGTGAAGAAGGACATGGCGGCCCGCCAGGATCTGAACGCCTTTATTGAGGCGAAGAAGGACAGTTTCTCGGGTGTGGTCGACATGTATTCGGCGACCGCCAAATTCCTGGTCGAGAACGGCATCGGCGAAGCGACGGACGTGTTGCTGATCGACGAGAACCTCTGCGTCGGCTGCGACAATTGCGAAAAGGCGTGTGCGGACAGCCACGATGGCCTCAGCCGGCTCGACCGTGAAGCTGGCAAGACCTACGCCCACCTGCACGTGCCGACGTCTTGCCGGCATTGCGAGCACCCGCATTGCATGGCCGATTGCCCGCCCAACGCGATCCATCGCGGGCCAGACGGCGAGGTATTCATCGACGACACCTGCATCGGCTGCGGTAATTGCCAGCGCAACTGCCCCTATGGCGTCATCCGCATGGACAAGGTGCCGCCCAAAAAGCCGGGGCTGCTCAGCTGGCTCTTTTTCGGGGCGGGGCCGGGACCGGGGGAACCGAGCCACGAATGGTCGTACAAGCACGCAAAGGGCGAGGCGCCCAAAAAGGCGATCAAGTGCGATATGTGTTCGGGCATCGAAGGCGGCCCGGCCTGCGTTCGCGCCTGCCCCACCGGCGCCGCGATCCGCGTCGCGCCTGAGGAATTCCTCACCATTGCCCGGCTGGAGCAGGCTTAATGGCCACACAGGCTCTCAAGTCGGGCGGCAGGCGGGAGCGCAGTTCCACGCATGACGGGTTCCTCCGCTACCGCAACTTCCGCTGGGCCAAGATCGCGTCGATCCTCTCGCTGATCGGGATTGTCGCCTATCTGATGATCGACGTGCAGCCGCGTCACAATGGCGGGAGCGCCTATGGCTATGCGCTCGGCACGATCGGGGCGCTGCTGATCCTGTGGCTGACGCTATTGGGCGTCCGCAAGCGGGCGATGACGCGGGGGCGCTGGTCCCTCAAGGCTTGGACGTCGGCCCATGTCTACCTCGGCCTCTCGCTGATCGTGGTCGCGACGCTGCACACCGGTTTCCAATTCGGTTGGAACGTGCACACTCTCGCTTACGCGTTGATGATGATCGTCATCCTGTCCGGCATTTACGGCATCTCGATGTATGCAGCGCTGCCGCGCATGCTCAGCGACAATCGTGACATGATGACGGAATCGCAGATGCTGGACGCGCTACGATCGATGGACCGGCAGCTGCACGATGCGGCTCAGCCGCTTGAGCAGCGCCACGCCAATCTGGTGCTGGCATCGCTGGAGCAGGACGCCTTCGGCGGCGGCGTCTGGGCGCGGCTGACCGGCCGATATCCGAACTGCGCGACGCGGGCGGCACAGGCGGAGATCAGGCGCGAGACGGCTTATCGTCCGAATGTGGGCGACGATCCGCTGGAGAAGATCGATGCACTCCTCACACGCAAGGAAGCGATCCTGGCGCGCGTGCGGCGGCATCTGAAGATCAAGTCGCTGCTGGAGGTGTGGCTGTACGTGCATGTGCCGGTCACCTTCGCGCTGATCGCGGCGCTGTCGGCGCACATCGTTTCCGTGTTCTTCTACTGGTAAGGGGCGGACCGGGGGCATGAGCTTCATTATTCGCCAGGTCTCGCGCACCGCCGACGGCCGCGAGATCGTTCGTCCGACTACCATTCAGGGGCTGGAAGTCAGCGTCGGTCGACTGACCGAGAACGATGTGCATCTGGCCGACCTTGCGGTCGAGCCGAAGCACGCAGTCATTTCCGAAGCGGTGCCGGGCCGGGTCACGATCGAATCCGTCTCAGGCCTTGGGTTCGGCTTCGACGGTCGCTCCGTCATGCGTGCCGAAGTGGAGCCGGCAAATAGCGGCGGCGAGTTGCGCTTTGGCAGCCACCGCCTGACGCTCGGCCAGGAAGATGGCGCGATCACCATTACCGTTGAGCGGGTCGAAGCGCTGTCCGACGCGTCGGAGGCAAAGGACCAGCAAACGGTATTCACCCTGCGCAACCTGATGCCGGGCAAGCGGATCAGCGCCTATGCGTTCATCGCGCTGGTGCTGGCGGCCTTCCTTGCGTGGCCCGTCTATACCTATGCGACCTATCGGGGCGAGAAGATCAGGCCGAACGGCTTCCACGCCGACAAAACATGGACCTCGGGCAGCCTCAGCAAGGCGCATGCTGAGCTGGAAAATGACTGCCAGGCCTGCCACACTGACGCCTTCGTCGCGGTGCGCGACAATGCCTGTATCGCCTGTCACACCGACAGCCATCAAGCGAAGGCAGCCGGGCTGCAGCGTGTCGCGATGACGGGACCGGGCCGTCCGGGACCGGCGGCGTATAATCACGCGCCGCTCGACAAGATGCTCGCGTCTCGCGGCGAGGCGGACTTCACCGGGAGGATCAAGGGTTTCTTCAAGCGCACCTTCAATGTGCCGGAAGGGCGGTGCGTCGAGTGCCATACCGAGCATGAAGGCGCCGGGCCGATGCCGGCGACGCAGCAGCAATTCTGCGCGGACTGCCACAATGGCCTCGGCGGGCGGCTCCAATCGGCGGGCTTCAAGTCGGGCGTAGGCGATGCGAGCGACTTCGGCCTCAAGCATCCGCAGTTCCGGCCGACGATCCTGGCAGGCTATGACGAGGCCAATCCGGTGCCGTTCGAAAGGCGAGACGCGCGCGCCGGCGGCAATCCGCTGCTCGGCTGGAAGATGCAGCGCACCGTGCTCGACAAGCCGCTGCGCATGGAAAACGGCCTGAAGTTCACCCACGCCCAGCATATCTCGACCACAAATGGCGTCGCCCAGATGTGGCGGCGCGTCTCGCCGGGCGAAGGCGAAGGGATGGACTGCCAGGACTGCCACAAGACCGATCCGAGCGGCACGCGCTATCAGCCGGTGCGGATGGAGACGTCGTGCCAGGCCTGCCATAGCCTGGGCCTGCAGACGGTCGGCGGCACGGTGCGCCAGCTACCGCATGGCCAGCCTGCCCAGGTGATCGCCGACATTCGCGCCTTCTATGGTTCGAGCGGCAGCTTCCGGGCGACGGGCCTGCCGATCGCCCGCTACACGCGGTCAAGGCCGGGCGAGGTCAATGCGGAGCGGCGTTCGGTGGATGTCGCCCGTGCAGCGGCGCTGATGGGCGGCCGCGGCGACTCGATGATCCGGGCCACCTTCGGGCCTCGCGGTGTCTGCGGAGAATGCCACAAGGTCAGCTTTACCGGTGGAGACGGCGTCCGAATCGCCCCCGTCGCGCAGCCGGTCCGCTACCTGCACAAAGGCTGGTTCGATCACCGCGCTCACGACAATCTCGATGTGCGCGGAACCAGCGGCAGCCGGCGCTATGGCTGCCGCGACTGCCATGCAGCCGAAAAGTCCAACAACGCGAGTGACTTGCTGCTACCGGGGCTCGCAAACTGCCAAACCTGCCACACCGGCGAAAAAGGTGCGACCAATGCCAAGCTTGTGCGTTCCGGCACAGCTTCGGGGTGTGCGATGTGCCATGACTATCACGCCGACGAGGGGGCACCCTGGGTGCTCAAGCGTGGGGGGAGAAAAGCGGCTCCGGCGAATCAGGTGGCGATGCTGCAGGTTCGCTGGCGCTGAGGGGTAGGCTTAACCGTTAGTTCGCTCGGAGCCGTTAGGGGCGGTGCCGGGTGAAGGGGAGCGGTTTGGCCAAGACAGGCGAATAGCATGCTGATCGCGCAGATCACGGATATCCATCTGGGGTTCGATCCGGACAACCCCAGCGAATTCAACCGGAAGCGGCTGGACCAGGTCTTGAAGATCCTGACCAGCATGCGGCCCATGCCCGATCTGCTGCTGGCGACGGGCGACCTTGTCGATCGCGGCGATCTGGCAAGCTATCGGCGCCTGCGCAATGCGCTCAGCGTCTGCCCCTTTCCCGTGTGGCCGTGCATGGGCAATCATGACCTGCGCGAAACCTTCTGCGAAGAATTCCCGGAGATTCCGGTGGTGGATGGCTTCATCCAGTACGAGGTCGACGCCGGGAAGGTCCGCTTCCTGATCCTCGATACGCTGGAGGAAGGCCGGCACGGCGGCGCGTTTTGCGAGATCAGGGCAGCCTGGCTGCGCGCGCGGCTGGCGGAGCAACAGGACCGCGATACGATCATCGTGATGCACCACCCGCCGGTCGATGTTGGCATCGAATGGATGGCGACGCATCCGGAAGAGCCTTGGGTTGAGCTGTTCGCGGCAACGATCGCCGGCCACCCCCAGGTGAAGGGGATTATCTGCGGCCATCTCCATCGGCCGATCAGCGTGGCCTGGCGCGGCACCACCATCTCGATCTGCCCCTCGACCGCGCCGCAAGTGGCGCTCGACCTCGCACCCATCGACCCGGAGCGCCCCGACAACCGCGCGATGATCATCGCCGATCCGCCCGCCTATGCGCTCCACAAATGGAACGGCCGCGAGCTGGTCAGTCATTTCGACAATGCCGACGACCATGTGATGCTCGCCAAGTACGACGCGAAGATGCAGCCGCTGGTCAAGGCGCTGATGTCGGAACGGCCGTCGCAGGAACAGGAAGAGAAGCGCTCGGCCGCTTAAGCGCGCCCGCTTACGCAAATGGCGCGGTAATCCCGCGTTCGGCTTGACGCCCGCCCGACTGGTCCACCGGACATAACCGAGCAAGGCGTCACCGATAGGGTAAGATCAGCGCTTCGGGCTGGTGGGGCCGCCCATCGCGGCCTGGATGCGGCGGATCTCGGTTAGATGGGCTTGGACGATCGGCACCGCCGAAGCGGCAGCCGCACGCAGCCCGGGATTGTCGCCCTGCGTGGCGTAGCCCTGGTGCAGCGCGAGAGCTTCTTCATGCGCCATAACCTGCTGGTCGACATAGACCCGCTCCATCTTGGCATGGCCCGCCTCGCGCAGTTGCTTGAGCATCGCCATATGCTTGGGGTTGGGTCCGCCCGGGAGGCCGACGCTCGCCTGCTTGGCCGCGGCCATGACCGCCGCCGAGGTGTTCGCATGATCGGTGGTCATCATTTGTGCAAAGTTGCGCAGGTCCGGGTTCGTGGCATGGGCCAGCGCCAGCTTGCTGGACTGGATTTCATATGTGTCCGACGAGGCCGCCATCGCTACGTAGGTAGGCGCAGTCGTGCGCGCCTGGATGCCGGGGGCCTGAGGCACCGGTTGGGCCATAGCGGGAGCGGCGGCAAGGATTGCAAGAACTAACATAGATTTCATGATCTTCCTCCTGTCGGGTACGGCGCTGTCAACCCTCGGATTCAGACGTTGTTCCGGTCAGCGGGAACGGTGGGCAGGCGCGAGGGGTTGTTGCGCCAACACTTCGATTCAACGGGAGATGACACATGGCGACCGATGCTTCTGACCGCTCGCGCTCCAACCAGGGCTCCACCTCGGGTAACGGGAATGAGCGAAGCCGCAGGCAAGGCGGCGGCAGCGAAGCGGGGCGCGAAGGCGGCATTTTCGCCGGCGCGACCGGTGCGATGATCGGCGCCGCCGCTGCGGGTGTCGCCGTTGGGCTGATGGCCAATCTCGGTCGCAAGACCGCCGTGCAGGCACCGACTTTCCTGGCCGGTGAATGGGACGAGGCTCTCAAGGCCGAACATGCGGCAACGTTGAAGCTGTTCGACGCGCTGCAGGCCACGACCGAGAAGAACACCACCAAGCGGTCGATGCTGCTGATGCAGCTAAAGCACGCGCTGGCGAAGCACGCGCTGCAGGAGGAAAATGCGATTTATCCGGCGCTGCGCGATGCCGGGCAGACCGAGCAGGCCGATCACCTCAACCACGATCACGGCTATGTGAAGCAATATCTCTACGACCTGGAGAATATGCCCAAGGAGTCGCCGGCCTTCTTGACCAAGGTCGCCGAGTTCCGTGCCGCCATCGAGGAGCATGCCGGGGAAGAGGAAAACACCATCTTCCCGGCGCTCAAGGCCAAGCTGAGCCCTGAGAAGAACAAGGCGCTGACCGCCCTGATGAACAAGGAAGGCTTCAAGCTGGCCTGATCGCTTTTCCTTCTTGGCCAACCCGCGAAATCGGGCCCCGAGATAAGCAAGGAGAGCTAGGCTCTCGCTTCCGCGGGAATGACGAGGTGAGGAGTACGAACATGGACCTGAAAGGCAATCTGTCGACGGAGCATCAGCTGCCGGGCGATGCGAAGCGGCCGGATTTGGCGACGCTAGACAAGAGCCGCACGCCCGAGGACGAGGGCAGCGACCGCGGCAAACGCCCGTTCATCGCCGGCAATGGCGAAGTGCGGGGATCCGGCTCCGGTGCCGGCGGCGGCAATCTGCGCGAAGACTATGACGACGAGCAGGCCTCGGGCGGTGGCGACCTGACCCGAGCTCCGGCCCTGCAGGACGAGGAAAACCGGCAGAACCACGCCGCCGTTCACAATGGCGGACGCTTGAGCGAAGCCGATGCCCATGACGGCGTGGAGAACCAGATTCATCAAGCCATCGAGAACCAGGGCAGCGTGTCGCCGCAAGACTATCCCGAGAAGAACAGCATGAAGCATGCCGACAAGGGCTGAACTGTTCGGCCCGTGGTTGAAGCTGGGCATGGACATGTGGATGCTGGGTGCGGAGTCGTCGTCGGTGATCGCACTCCGCACCATGAAGCTCGCCGCCGGCGGTACCGCTGCCAACGCAGAAGCCGAACGGATGGTGAGCGAGAAGGTCGCCGCGTCAATGGCGCTATGCCAGCAGGCGATGTTCGGTCAGCTCGGCACGACCATGCCCGGAATGGGCACCAAGGCGGTAGCGGGGTATCGGCGTAAGGTGAGGGCGAACAGGCGGCGGTTAAGTAGGTAAAACCGACGCCTTCAAGCTCCTCTTCCGTCACCCCGGACTTGATCCGGGGTTCCGCTGCCTCGTGCGGTCGGGCCAGCAGCTGAAACGAAGAACTAAGAAGCGGGACCCCGGATCAAGTCCGAAGTGACGAGCTGGGTTCGCTTCCGAGCGTCGAACAGGACGTCCTTTTACAACAGCCCCATCCCCCGCATACTACTGTGCCCGCTGGCCCCCACGATCACATGATCGTGCACCTGAATTCCCAGCCGCTTGCCGGCTTCGACGATGTCCCGCGTAACGGCGATGTCCTGTTTGGACGGGCTCGGATCGCCGCTTGGGTGGTTGTGGACCAGGATCAGGCTGGAGGCATGGAGGTCGATCGCGCGGCGGATGACTTCGCGGGCGTACATCGCCGCTTCGCTGGTGGTGCCCTCGCTGAAGGCTTCGTTTCGGATCAGGCCGTTCTTCGCGTCCAGGAACAGCACGCGAACGCGCTCGATCGGCAACGCGGCCATATCGGCGCGGAGATAATCGAGCAGGGCGTTCCAGCTGCCCAATATCGGCCGTGTCTTGATCTCGGCGGCGAGCAGGCGCAGGGCTGCGGCATTGACGATCTTCAGCGCCGCCACTGTCGTTTCGGCAAAGCCGGCGCGCTCTATCGCCTCGGCGTCGGCTGCGAACAGCCCGCCGATGCCCCCGAACTCGTTCAGCAAGCGTTTCGCAAGCGATTTGGTATCGCGGCGCGGAATGACGAGGGCGAGCAGATATTCGACGATTTCATGGTCGAGCAGCGCATCCGGGCCCTGCCGCAGCAGCCGCTCGCGCAAGCGCGCCCGGTGCCCAGCGCCTTCTTCTTCCCCCGCCATAGCCAAGAGGCTTAAGGCCAGTCATGGCTGAGGTCGAGACGGAAGCTTTGGTGCGGCGACGCCCGCGCTGGCGGCGGCTCCTACTCGCGCTGCTGCTCATGATCGGCATGCTGATGCTGGGCCTGTGGCTGGCGCGCAAGCCGATCGCATCCAACGTCATCGATCGCGAACTGGCCCGGCGAGGCGTGCCGGCGCGTTACGAGGTGAAGCGCATCGGCTTTCGCACGCAAAGGCTCGAAGGCCTGGTTATCGGCGATCCCCGCTCGCCGGACCTGACGGCGGAATGGGTCGAAGTCGATCTGCGGCCGACCTTTGGTGCCCCTGAAGTGCGGGCGATCCGCGCCCATGGCGTGCGGATGCGGGGGCGGCTGGTGGACGGTCGGCTGCGGCTTGGGGCGGTTGACCGGCTGCTGCCGGCACCGACCGGGGCGCCGTTCCGGCTGCCGGACCTGCCGGTGGCGCTGAGCGACGCTCAACTGGCGCTGGCGACTCCCGCTGGCGCGGTGGGACTGGCGGTGCATGGACGCGGCAATCTCGCAAACGGGTTCGCCGGTCGTTATGCCGCGAGCGCTCCGACGCTCGATCTCGGCGGGTGCAATCTGAACAGGGCGGCGCTGCAGGGGCGGGTGACCACGCGCTCACGGCGGCCGCATTTCGTCGGTCCGCTGCGTGCGGACGGGCTCGCGTGCGGCGCCATCGCGATCGCCGGCATGAGCGGGGTGCTGGACGCGACGCTGGAGCCCGGCCTCGACGGGTGGCGCGGCGGTCTGGCGCTCGCTGGCGGGCGCGCAAGGGCGGCGGACTGGTCTGCGGAAGGGGTGCGCGGGCAGATCGATTTCGCCGGCAATGCGCGCCGGACTGCGGGCGCCCTGCGGCTCGCCACATTCGCCCCAATGGGGCGGCAAGGGCGCGCGGCGAGCGCCGAGTTGGGCGGGCAATATTTGGTGGAGGGTGCGCGGGCCGAGCGGCTCGATCAGGCTGATGCACCGAAGGCGGCCAGCATACGCTTCGAAGGCGGGCTGTCTGCATCGGCGGTCGCGCTCGCCAGCGCGCCGCGGCTGGACGGCTTTGCCCGGGGCGTCGCGGGCACTCCTCTGGAGCCGCTGGCGCTGGCACTGGCGCGTGGCGCGGAAGCGCTGTCCAAGGCAGCGAAGCTGCGTGCCAGCATTAGCGCATCGATGCGCGGCCGTGAAGGTTCGGTGCGGATCGGCAGCGCGGAGTTGCTGGGTGGCGGCGCCGAGCTGCGCTTTGCCGGGCGCGAAGGCATCAGACTGGTCTGGCCGGGGGGCAGGCAACCGCAGGTCGACGGTCGTTTAACCCTGGCTGGCGCCGGCATGCCGCGGATCATGGTCGACCTTCGCCAGACAGCGCCCGGCGCGTCCGTAGCGGGTCTGGCGGTGATGGATCCGTTCATGGCCGCCGGGTCGAGAGTGGCGCTGGCGCCGGTGCGGTTCACCGGTGGACGTTTCTCGACGGTGCTGGAAACCAGCGGGCCGCTGCTCGGCGGGCGAGTGGAAGCTGCTACGCTTGCCCTGAACGGGCGCATGGGAGCGGGCGGCTTTGTGCTCAACCCCGATTGCGCGCCGCTGCGCTTCCGCAGGCTGGCAGTGTCCGGCCTGACGCTCGAGCCCGCCGCGATGCGGCTGTGTCCCACCGGCGCAACCTTGGTCGCCAATGGCCGGGTTGCCGGCAGTATCGAAGCGCCCCGCATGCGGGGCATGCTGGGGCAGAGCCCGATCACGCTGGTGGCGAGCCGCGCGCGCATCGATGGGGGCGACTTCCGGGTTTCCAATCTAAGCGCACGCCTGGGCCGCGACGACCGGATCAGCCGGCTCGAGCTCGCATCGCTCACTGGTAGTCCCGGCAATGGGGTCTCCGGGCGGTTCAGCGGCGCGTCGGGACAGGTTGGCAAGGTGCCGCTGGTAGTTAGCGATGCCGCAGGGCGCTGGCGCTTCGTGCGCGGCGTGCTCGATGTGAGCGGCGGGCTGACCGTGTCCGACGAGCCCAGCCCGGCACGTTTCCGACCCCTGGTATCGCGCGACTTCGCACTGCGGATTCATGGTAGCGATGTCCTCGCGTCCGGAAACCTGCTGGAGCCGGCCAGCGGCACGCGAGTCGCTGCCGTCCAGCTGCGTCACGATCTAAGCCGGGGCACAGGCAATGCCGATCTCGCCGTCGCGGGCGTGGGCTTCACGCCCGAGGGCCTGCAGCCCGAGCAGTTGACGCGGCTGACGCTGGGCGTGATCGCCGATGTGGACGGCACTGTTGCGGGGCAAGGGCGTATCGCCTGGACGCCAAGTGCGGTCACCAGCACCGGTGAGTTTCAAATCCGGGCGGCCTCGCTTTCGGCGCCGTTCGGTCCCGCCACCGGTATCGCCACTGACATCCGTTTCACAGATCTGCTCAGGCTGGAAACGGCACCGGGTCAAACTGCGACAGTCGCGACGGTGAACCCAGGCATCCTGGTCGAGCAGGGTATCGTCAGCTACCGGATCGCACCCGGTTTCAAGCTGGCGGTCGAGAGCGGCCGCTGGCCCTTCGCCGGAGGGGAGCTGACCATGCGCCCAACCTTACTCGATTTTTCAAAGGACGCCGCGCGCGAGCTGACCTTCGATATTCGCGGGCTGGACGCGGCCAGATTCGTCAACAAGCTCGAATTTTCGAACATCAACGCAACTGGCATTTTCGACGGGGCGCTGCCGATGATCTTCGATGCGGATGGCGGCCGGATCGTGAGTGGGATGCTGACCTCGCGCGCCCCCGGCGGAACCCTGTCATACATTGGCGAAATCTCGAATGCGAACCTGGGCATTTGGGGCGGCATCGCCTTTGATGCCCTCAAATCGATCGCCTATCAGAACATGACCATCGGGCTGGAAGGCCGCATCGATGGCGAGATGGTCAGCAAGATCCGATTTGCAGGCGTCAGCCGCGGTACCATTGAGCCAGTTGCAACCGGCCTGATCGCGCGCGTCGGCGGACAGCTGGCCCGCAAGCTGCAGCGGATCCCTTTCATCTTCAACATCCAAGTGAAGGGACCGTTTCGCGGCCTGATCGCCATGTCGCGCAGCTTCAGCGATCCGTCTCTGCTCATCGAGGACCGGCTCGGCGCCGGCTTCGAAGCCGTTCAGCCCTCCGAAAGCGGGAATAAGCCATGACAGACGTGATGTTGACGCGTGGGGCAGGGGATGCGAGCCGAGGGGCCATGCGAGGCCTGATGCTCCTCCCGATCCTGATCGCCGCCGGGGCTTGCGTGCAGGTAAGCGCACCCGAACGGCCGATCGAGATCAACCTGAACGTTAACGTGAAGCAGGAAGTGCTCGTCAGACTGCAGCGCGATGCTCAACAGCTGATCGAGGAAAATCCGGAGTTGTTTCCGAAATGACCAAGCGTGGCAAAAGCATCATGGGCGTGGCCGGGCTGGCATTGCTCGCCTGGGGCGGCGTCGCGTTGGCGCAAAGCGGCGCAGTGAGCGCAGCGGTTTCCGCCGGGCAGGTCGGCGAGCGGGCCGATGGTTATCTCGGCATTCGCGGCTCAGTCGGAGCGGATGTGCGCGCGGAGGTCGAGCAGATCAACATTAAGCGGCGCGCGCTCTACACGAGCCGGGCGCAGCAACGCGGCGTGGCGGTAGAAGCGATCGCCGTGGCGACTGCCTGTCAGGCCATGCAGAGGGTCGCGGTCGGCCACGCTTATAACAGCGGCGGCGGCTGGGCCGTGCGTGGGGCGGGCGACCCGGCGCCGAAGCCGGGGAATTGCCCGTAGTCCTCACCTCGTCATTGCGAGCGCAGCGAAGCGATCCAAAGCAGCGGTGAACTCCGGCTGGGTGGCCGCGTCGCTCCGCTCCTCGCAACGATGAACGCAAACAAAAAGGGCTCCGTTCTACTTGAGAACGGAGCCCTTGTTCGTTCGTGCAAGCGATCAGGCGGCGGCCTGGTCGTCCTCGGCCGGAGCAGCGGTGGCCGCAGCGATATCGCCGGGCTCCGCGTTCGGATCGAACGCTTCGACGAAGCCGGCCTCGTCCTTTTCGAACATCTCGGCCATCACGTCGACGCCCTTGGACTGCAGTTCGGCCTCTTCGGGCGAGCGGGCGACGTTGACGGTGATGTTGACGACGACTTCTGGGTGCAGCGCCACCTTGACCGTGCTGACGCCGATCGCCTTGATCGGCTTGTCGAGCACGATGTGGTTCTTCTGAACCTTGATGCCGTCGGCGGCGAGCGCCTCAACGATGTCGCGGACCGCGACCGAGCCGTAGAGCTGGCCGGTGTTCGACGCCTGACGGATCAGGGTCACCGACTTACCGTCGATACCCTTTGAGTCCGTTTCGGCGTCCGCACGACGCGTGGCATTGTCGGCCTCGATCTGCGCACGATTGGCTTCGAAGACCTTGCGGTTGGCTTCGTTGGCGCGGAGCGCCTTTTTGCGCGGCAGCAGGAAGTTGCGGGCGAAGCCCGGCTTCACGGAGACGACGTCGCCGATGCCGCCCAGCTTTTCGACGCGTTCAAGCAGAATAACGTCCATGGGGGCGGTTCCTTACTTCACGATATAGGGCAGGAGGCCAAGGTGCCGCGCGCGCTTGATTGCCTGGGCGAGTTCGCGCTGCTTCTTGGCCGACACCGCGGTGATGCGGCTGGGGACGATCTTGCCACGCTCGGACACAAAGCCCTGCAGCAGACGAACGTCCTTGTAATCGATCCGGGGCGCGTCCTTCGCGGAGAAGGGGCAGCTCTTGCGGCGGCGGAAAAAGGGGCGTGCCATCTCGATTAAGCTCCCATCTCGTCACGGTCGTCGCGGCGGGGACGACGCTCGCCGCGGTCACCACGGTCGCCACGGTCTCCGCGCTCGCTCCGATCGCGGTCGCTCTTGCGCATCATCACCGACGGGCCGGCTTCAAGCTCGTCGACGCGGACGGTCATGTAGCGGATCACGTCTTCGTTGATCGACGTCTGGCGCTCCAGCTCGGCCACGGCGCCCGCGGGCGCGTCGATGTCCAGCTGCACATAATGCGCCTTGCGGTTCTTCGCGATGCGGTAGGCGAGGTTGCGCAGTCCCCAGGTCTCGGTCTTCACGACCTTGCCCTGCATATCCTCGATGATCTTGGTGGCGGCTTCCGCCAGCGCGTCCACTTGCGCCTGTGCCAGATCCTGGCGCGCAAGGAACACATGCTCGTAAAGAGCCATGGTCTTCCTTCTGTGTTGGCCGATCGCTGACGCCGCCCCGTGCGGACGCCCCTCCGGCTGTCGTCTCAATGCAAACAGGGCGGAGAGACAGGCTCTCCGCCCCGCAGCGGCGCCAATGCACGAATATGGGTGGGAGCGCAAGCGCGGCCAAGCCGTTGTGCGGGCATGACCGACCCGAACCGCGCCTTACGCCTCGGCTTCCCCGTCAAGGTGATGGGCAAGCCTGGCTTGAAGAGCAACGACACCCGGCGGTGGCAGAAGGGGCCGCATCTGAAATGCTCGCTGGAGCATGTCAGCGAGATCCTCGATTATCTGCGCAAGGAGCGGCTGGACATGTACCGGCTCTCGTCGGACCTCGCGCCTTACGCCACGCACCCTGACATGCCGCAGTTCCACGCCATGGTCGCGGAGAGCGATGCGGAGCTGCGGTCGTTCGGGGCCAAGGCGCGGGAATACGACATCCGGCTGAGCTTTCACCCGTCGCAATATGTGCTGCTGAACAGCCCCGATCCGGCGCTGACGAAGAAGAGCATCTGGGACTTTGCGTCGCAGGCCGAGATGCTCGACCGGATGGGCTGCGGCGACGAAGCGGTGATGGTGACCCATGTCGGCGGTGTCTATGATCACAGGGAGGCAAGCCGCGCCCGCTGGATCGCGGGCTGGGAGCAATGCCCGGAGCACGTCAAGCGCCGGCTGGTGCTGGAGAATGACGATCTTCGCTTCTCCGCCGCCGACGTGCTTTGGCTTCACGAGCGCACCGGCGTGCGGCTAATCTTCGACTATCAGCATTTCTGGTGCTTGAACCCCGAAGCGCTCGACATGCGCGAGACGCTGGAGCGTTTTCTCGCCACCTGGCCGGACGGCGTGCGGCCGAAGATTCACTTTTCCTCGCCGCGCACCGAGCTGCGCGAGGTGAAGCGCGCGATCACCCCCAAGCAGCGCGCGGCGGCCAAGGCAGGTACGGCGCGGTCGAAGGAAGGCGAAGTCACCAAAGCGCCAGTCAGAGCGACTTCGCGGGTGAAGACGGTCCTAGTGCCGCCGATTTGGACCGGCCACAGCGACTTCACCAACCCATTCGAATTCGCGACCTTCATGCGAATGGCGGAAGGCCTGACCTTCGACGTGATGATGGAAGGCAAGGCCAAGGATATCTCGATCCTGAAGCTGCGGCCCGATTTGCTTCGCTATGCGCCCGATGTAGCGGCGCGCTTTGGAATTTGTCCCGATGACGCGGCAGAGGTGTTCGCGGACGAGGAGGCACTGGAAAAAGGCGTCAGGGCCGCCTCGGAGCCGGATGTCGATGAAGGTGAATTGGCGCTCGCGGCCGAATAACGGCGTCGCCGAACGTTTCGCTGTCCCACGACGGGACATCCCCGGCGTCAAACCGATGCTGACCCGAGGTGACTCTTGGGGCATAAGGGGGCCGTAAGTCGCTGTCGGGGTGAAAGCAGCGGACTTGCGAACTGGGGGTTCTAGCAATGCGTTCTTTGGTCTTTGGCGCGGCTGCCGTTGCAGCTGCTTGCAGTTCTGTGACGATCGGGAGCGCGGCGTCCGCGGCTATGCCGATCCCGGCGGTGTTCAACTTCACGGTCGGCAGCAACACCAACGTCGCTGACGGCAATGCGCGCATCTTCAGCGCGACGTCGCCCAACCTCGGCACCTTCAAGGTTCGCGCTACGGCCTGGAGCCTCGAAAAGGTCGGTCAGATCACTTACGTCCGCGATTCCAAGCTGATGGTCTATAGCGGCGGCCTGGGCGTGATCTCCGGTGACGACGGCAACGGCGACAATAACCGCCACACGATCGACAACAGCGTCCGCAAAGACTTCATCGTTCTGCAGTTCGACGCGCCGGTGCGCACGCTGACCGCCACCTTCAATACCTACAGCGTGCTGGGCGGCACCAAGGACAGCGACGCGACCATCAAATATGGCTGGACGCAGAACGCGTGGAACAGCGGCCTCGCGCTCGACAACCAGAATGTGTCGGTGCTGAACGCGATGTTCGCGGGCACCTATTCGTCGCTGACGACTTCGACCGGCAACAGCACGCGCAACATCAACCCGGGCAATCACTGGGGCAATATCTGGATGATCGGCTCCGACTGGACCAACGCCGATGGCAAGATCGACGGCTTCAAGCTGACCAATCTCGCCGTGGTGCCTGAGCCCGCCACCTGGGCGATGATGATCGCCGGCTTCGGTCTCGTCGGCGCCGCCGCGCGCCGCCGGGCCGCGCGAGGCGCCATCGCCTGAGGTTGTCTGAACCGATTACTCAGCGGCGATCGCGAGCGATCCCAGTGGCGCGTCGCGGTTGCCTTGCCCGGGGCGGGCGAGCCTGACCTGGCAGTCTCGGTCGGAGGCATGATATCAGAAGAGCGGGTGTCGTCTCATTCCCAGATCTTCACTCGGTCCGTCGGCGCGAGATACAACTTGTCAGTCGGTTTGACGTCGAAAGCCGCATACCAGGCATCGTGATTTCGCACGGCGAAGGTGCGCCATTTGCTGGGGCTGTGTACTCCGGACAGGACGGCACGGCGCAGCTCCGCTTCGCGAAATGCTACCTTGTTCACCTGCGCCCGACCCATGAAGAAGCGCTGGTCGCCGGAGGTGCCCTCGATAACGGGAGCGGGCTTGCCGTCCAGCGAGAGGCGATAGGCGTCGTAGGCGATGGCGAGGCCAGCATTGTCGGCGATATTCTCGCCCAGCGTCTGTGCGCCGCGGATGTTGAGGCCCGGCAGCACCTCGTACCCGTCATACTGTGCGACCAGCTTTGCCTTGCGTACATCGAACGCGGCGACATCGGCCGGCGTCCACCAGGAAGCAAGCCGGCCCTGCGGGTCGAACTTGCTGCCTTGATCGTCGAAATGGTGGCTGATTTCGTGGCCAATCACATAGCCGATGGCGCCGTAGTTGACGGCCGGGTCGGCGCGCGGATCGAAGTGCGGCGCCTGCAGATAAGCGGCGGGGAAGACGATCTGATTGTTGACCGCGCTTGCATAGGCATTGGCGGTGATCGGCATCATCCACCATTCCTTGCGGTCCACGGCTGCGTCGATCCGGGCCAGTTCGCGGTCCCAATGAAATGCACCGGCACGTTTCAGATTGCCATAAGCGTCGTCGCGCTCGACCCGCATGCCGTCATAACTGCGCCAAGTGTCCGGATAGCCGATCATCGGCGTGAAGGCGGCGAGCTTGGCGCGAGCCTTCACCTTGGTCTCAGGCTTCATCCAGGAAAGGTTGGCGAGCCGCCGGTCCATGGCGGCAATGATGTTGGCGACGAGTTCGTCCATTGCCCGCTTGGTGGCGGGCGGGAAATGACGTTCGATATAGGGCTTCGATACTGCATCGGTCACGGCCGCGCCGGTCAGTTCGATCGCTTGCGACCAGCGTGCCGGAGCTTCGGTGGCGCCGCCCAGCGCACCACCGGAAAAGGCGAACTCGGCGTCCTGGAACGACTTGGGCAGCGCCATCGCACGGTCCTTGGCGAGGCGCACGGCCAGCCAGTCCTGCAGCACCGACAGCGGCGTATCGCCCCAGAGCTTGGCGAGGTCGGCTACTGCGGTCGTCTGGCGGACGATCAGCGTGGGACGCGTAGCTAGCCCTGCCGCGCCCAGATAGGCGTCCCAATCGAAGCCCGGTGCTTCGGCCTTCAGCTGCGCCAGGGTGCGCGGATTGTAGGTCTTGTCCGCATCCCGCGACTGGGCGACGGTCCAGTGCGCTGCGGCCACCTGGCGCTCGAATGCATGCACCGCCGCCGCACGAGATGCTGCATCCGCCGCACCAATCCCGATGAGTGACAGCAAGCGTGTCACGTGCTCTCGATAGGCGCCCTGGGCTTTCAGCGAATCTGCGTCATCTTTCAGATAATAGTCACGATTCGGCATGCCGAGCCCGCTCTGCCCCATGCTGGCGGTGTAGCGAGTCGGGTCCTTCGCATCTTGCCCGATGCCGATCTCGAATACGGATGGGAAATATCGCGGCATGCGGCCGACCGGAGGCGTGCCCATCCATAGACGGGCGGCCTTGCCCATCTCCGTCGCGAGCGCCCGGCGGTCAATGGCGGCGCGGATCGGCGCCAGGTCTGCGAGCAACGGTGCCGCGCCCTTGGCCTCGATCGTCGCCTGATCCATCAACGCCGCGTAATAATCGACCGCGCGGCCCTCCTCGGCGTTCAGCGCGGCACGGCGAGGCTGCATCTCGTCGAGGATCGCGCGCACCTGCGAAGCCGCCAAGTCGTTGAGGCGCTGCACCTGGCTGAAGGCGCCACGATCAGCGGGGATTCCAACTGTTTTGGCCCAGTTGCCATTCACATGTGACCAGAAGTCGTCACCGGGCCTGACCGTGTGGTCGGCGGAAGCGGTATCGACGCCATAGCTGCCCCATGCCGGAGTTGATGGCTGAGAGTGGGCCGGGCTGACCAGCAGCAGAGTAAGTGCAGTGCAAGCCAGTAAGCGCATGTTCGGCCCCTCGTCAGACTGGATGAGGTTCGCAGTGGAGGCGGGGCTCGGCAACCAATATTTTCGGAGCAGCGACGCCGCTGGGTTTGTGGACCTGAGCGATCTCGCGCTACGAGTATCTCATGACCCCGCAGACCGCCCGACTCGCTTCGATCCACAGCGATCCCGACGATCACTTGTCGCTGCCTGGCTGGCTGTATCACGACCCGGAGTTCTTCCAGGCGGAGGTCACGCGCTTCCTGCGCACCGCGCCGCAGGTGGTGTGCCATGTGAACGAGCTTGCCCGGCCGGGGGAGTGGCGGAGCCTAGAGTATCTCGGCGAAAGCGTAGTCGTGGTACGTAGTGACGATGGCGAAGTGCGTGCCTTCGCCAATGTCTGCAGGCATCGCGGCTCTCGGCTGGTGGACGGCGAGGCGGGGTGCGCGAAGAAGCTCGTCTGCCCCTACCACGCCTGGACCTATGATCTGGACGGGCGGCTCTCCGGCGTGCCGATGAAGAGCGAATATTCGGGGCTCGACCAAAGCAAGCTCGGGCTGGTGCTGGTCGCGCTGCAGATGTGGCGGGGCTTCGTTTTCGTCACGCTTGAGCCGGGCGCGCCGTCTATTGCCGAGATGATGGCGCCTTATGAAGATGAGATCGCGCCTTATCGGTTCGAGGAGCTTCAGCCGATCGGGCGAGTGACGCTGCGGGACCGCGCGCTCAACTGGAAGACGATCGCCGACAATTACTCGGACGGGCTGCACATTCCCGTCGGTCATCCGGGGCTGACGCGGTTGTTCGGCCGATCCTACGAAATCGAAGCGCGCGAGCATGTCGATCGCATGTCCGGTCTGCTGGCCGAGCGGCCCTCGGCCAACCCGAGCGAGCGCGCTTACCAGAAGCTGCTGCCGCGCGTGGACCATCTGCCCGACGCGCAGCAGCGGCTATGGCTCTATTACAAGCTTTGGCCGAACGTCGCCTTCGACATCTACCCCGACCAGATCGACTTCATGCAGTTTCTGCCGACCAGCGCCACCACCACGACGATCCGTGAGATCAGCTATGCGTTGCCCGACGATCGCCGGGAAATGCGGGCGGCGCGCTATCTGAACTGGCGGATTAACCGTCAGGTCAATGCCGAGGACACCAAGCTGATCGCGCGGGTGCAGGCCGGCATGGCCTCGCCCAGCTATGTCGCGGGTCCGCTGGGAGCGAGTGAAGTGTGCCTGCGCAGCTTCGCCCGCAAGCTGCGGCACTTGATCCCGGAAGCGCGGCTACCCCGCGCGCCGGCGCCCGGCTGGAGCCGCCGCCCGGCGCTTGCATCGGCGTCCTGACCTTTCTACCCGACCCGCTTCCAGACGAGGTCCGAGACATGCGCGCTTTCATCTTTCCGGGACAGGGCAGCCAGGCGGTGGGCATGGGCCAGGCTTTGGCCGACGCCAGCTCCGCAGCCCGCGAAGTGTTTCAGGAAGTCGATCACGCTCTTGGAGAGAATCTGTTTCGGCTGATGTGCGAAGGGCCAGCCGACGAACTGACGCTTACCGAAAATGCCCAGCCGGCGATCATGGCAAACGCGATCGCCACCTTGCGCGTGCTGGAGCGGGAAGGGGGCGTGCGCCTCGCTGATAAAGCGGAGTTCGTCGCCGGCCATTCGCTGGGGGAATATACGGCTCTCTGCGCGGCGGAAGCGCTCGGCCTCGCCAGCACCGCCAGGCTGCTGAAGCTGCGCGGCCAAGCGATGCAGGCAGCGGTGCCCGTCGGCGTCGGGGCGATGGCGGCTATTCTGAAGCTCGACTTCGACCAGGTCGCCGACATCGCCGCGCGTGCTGCCGAGGGCGAAGTATGCACAGTCGCTAACGATAACGCGCCGGGCCAGGTCGTCGTCTCCGGCCATAAGGCGGCGGTCGACCGCGCGTCCGAACTGGTAAAGGCGGCCGGTGGCCGCGCCATGCCGCTCCCCGTCTCGGCGCCTTTCCACTGCCCGCTGATGACGCCCGCCGCCGAAACAATGGCGAAAGCGCTGGGCTCGGCCGATTTCCGCCTGCCCCTCGTACCTGTCTTCGCCAATGTCACCGCGGCGCCGGTAGCCGAACCAAGCGAGATTCGGCGGCTGCTGGTCGAACAGGTCACCGGAACCGTGCGCTGGCGCGAGAGCGTGCTGGCCATGCAGGATGCCGGCGTGCACCATTTCGTCGAGTTGGGCGGCAAGGTTCTCGGCCCGATGGTAAAGCGCATCGCGCCGGACGCCGAGGCGGTGAGCGTCGTCAGCATGGACGATATTGAAGCGCTGACGAAGAGCCTCTGAGGAGTGACCATGTTCGATTTGTCGGGAATGACCGCGCTGGTGACCGGCGCTTCCGGGGGCATCGGGTCAGCGATCGCTGCGGCCCTGGCAGGGCAGGGGGCGCGGCTCGCTCTTTCCGGGACGCGGGAGGAGGCGCTGTGCGAAGTGGCGGGCCGCATCGGCGGCGACTCGGTCATCCTGCCGTGCAACCTGTCCGATGCGGCAGCGGTGGATGCGCTGGTGCCGCAGGCGGTCGAGGCGCTCGGCGGCAAGCTCGATATCCTCGTCAACAATGCCGGCGTCACCCGTGACAACCTCATCCTGCGCATGAAGGACGAGGAATGGGACCAGGTAATCCGCGTCAATCTGGAGGCCGCCTTCCGTCTCTGCCGGGCGGCGGCCAAGCCGATGATGAAGGCGCGGTTCGGCCGTATCGTGTCGATCACCTCTGTAGTCGGGGCGACGGGCAATCCGGGCCAGGCAAATTATGCAGCGTCGAAGGGTGCGCTGACGGCGATGTCCAAGGCGCTGGCGCAGGAACTCGCGAGCCGCAACGTAACGGTCAACTGCGTAGCGCCGGGCTTCATCACTTCGCCCATGACCGACGCGCTGCCGGAGGCGCAGAAGGAGGCGCTGACGGGGCGCATCCCGGCCGGACGCCTGGGCGAAGGCGCGGACGTCGGCGCGGCTGTTGCCTATCTCGCCAGCCGCGAAGCCAGCTACGTCACCGGACAGACGCTGCACGTGAATGGCGGCATGGCGATGATCTAGCTCGTCAGTTGCGGCGCTTGCGGCGTTTCGCCAGCATCGGGAGCAGGAAGAGATAGACGCCGGTACCGGCCATCAGCAGCAGCACAAGGCCCGAGCCGAACGAGAAGACATATTTGGCCCAGCCTCCGAGGAAGCTGAAATCGTGGATTGTCTCCAACCAGTCCGACGTCCGGTAGCCGACCTGCAGCGCCTTGCCGGTGGCCAGATCGACCTGCACTTCGATGCGGTCGTGCAGGATCACCTTGGCGACTCCATCCGACGGTCGGATGTCGATGCGATCAACATCGCGCCAGTCTGCCTCGCGATGGCGCGGCACCGTTCTGACGGCGGCGACCAAATCGGCGACGGGGCGCGAGAGATCCCCGGGCTGCGTCCCGTCCTGCGTCGGCGGCTGAAGCGCGGCCACGTCCTTCTTCAGCGCCAAAGTCGCCCCCGTCGTGGCGATCAGGAAAATGGTGAGGAAGAGGGGCAGAGACGCCCAATAATGAATTTTGCGGAAGAGGCGGGCGGCAGACACCTCCGACGCCTAACAGAGCAGGGCAGAGGGCGGAAGTGACGGGACCGCATAGGCCGTTGGCCAGGAATATCCTCTGACGCCCAAACGTCAGGTGGGGACCATGTGGATCGGACCAGGGTCCGGCCAGGGACAGCCCCCGAGGATTCGTAATCGGCCCAGGGATAATGCTGAGGCTCGCACCAAGCAGTACCCGTCTAGCCCTATCTAGGTGTTCGCGGCCCGGCTCTCAAGGTGTTCGGCTAGCGTCTCGACGCGGCTGGCCAGCTGCTCCACCGCATCGGCGAGCGCTGCGTCTGCATCCGGCGGCAAAGGCGCGTGTGCGGCGTTGCGCAGGTCCTGCATTTCGTCGGCTAGCAACAGCCCTGCGATCAGCAGCTGGCGCGCTTCGTTCACCCCGCCGACGCTCGCGCGGGCCTGATTGGCCTTTTCGTCCAGCAGGCGCGCTAGGTGGCGAAGCTGTTCTTCCTCACCATCGCGGCAGGCCACGTCATAGCGGCGCCCGCCTACTTCGATCGTCACTTCGGCCATTCACCCCCCGCAAATACGTCAGAAGCTCAAGCTACCCCGGTCAGCCGATCGATTGCGCGAACCGCCTCTTGGGCGCGCTCTCGCAACTGCGCGTGTTTTTTCACCAGCCTGGCAAACTCCGGGTCCGGGCGCGTGGCGACGCGTTCCGACGCGCGCTCGACCCGTGCGAGCGCCTGGTCGAGCCGTCCGATTGCCTTAGCGAGCCGATCGTTTGTCACGAAATCTTAACTAGCACGGATAAGCGCCCGCGCAAACGGGCCTTCCGCCGGAGCGGTTGACGCACCGCAGCGAAGGACGCAAAGCACCCGCGCCTGGATGCGACTCAAGCGTCCGTTCCTTTACGTCCCCGGGACCGCACATGACCGTTTCGCACGACCAGCTCGCCAATGCGATCCGCGCCTTGGCCATGGACGCGGTCGAGGCGGCGAATTCGGGGCACCCTGGCATGCCGATGGGCATGGCCGATGTGGCGACAGTGCTGTTCAGGCACTATCTGAAGTTCGACCCCGCCGAGCCCGGCTGGGCAGACCGTGACCGGTTCATATTGTCGGCAGGCCATGGGTCGATGCTGATCTACGCGCTGCTGCACCTGACCGGCTATGCGCGGCCGACGATCGAGGACATTCGCAACTTCAGGCAGCTGGGCAGCCCCTGCGCGGGGCACCCCGAGAATTTCGAGCTACCCGGCGTGGAATGCACCACCGGCCCGCTGGGGCAGGGCTTTGCGATGGCGGTCGGCATGGCCATCGCCGAGCGTCATCTGAATGCGACCTTCGGCGACGATCTGGTCGATCATCGTACCTGGGTGATTGCCGGCGACGGTTGTTTGCAGGAAGGCATCAATCACGAGGCGGTGGGGCTGGCCGGGCATCTCGGGCTGGGGCGGCTGGTCGTCTTCTGGGACGATAACCGCATCACCATCGACGGCGGCACCGATCTCTCGACCAGCGAGGACATCGGCGCGCGCTACCAGGCGTCGGGCTGGCATTTCGTTGCCTGCGACGGCCATGATCCGGCTGACATCCGCCGCGCGATCGGCGAGGCGCTGGCCGATCCTCGGCCTTCGCTGATCGGTTGTCGGACGATCATCGGCAAGGGCGCCCCGAACAAGCAGGGTACGTCCAAGACGCACGGTTCGCCCCTGGGCAAGGACGAGGTCGCCGCCGCGCGCCAGACGCTCGGCTGGACCGACGCGCCCTTCGTGTTGCCGGAGCCGATCCGCGATGCCTGGCTGCAGGCCGGCATGCGGGGAGCGCCGGTTCGTCAGGCGTGGGAAGAACGCGTGTCCCGCCATCCTCACGGAGCCGAGTTTCAGCGCCGTATGCGCGGGGACCTTCCGCAGGGGAATGACAAGCGCGACGCCTATCTGGAAAGCCTCCTCGCCAGCCCGCAAAAGCTGGCGACACGGAAAGCCTCCGAGCTGGCGCTAGAGGCGATGACGGTTGCGATTCCGGAGCTGGTCGGCGGGTCGGCGGACCTGACCGGTTCCAACAACACCAAGACCGCTGCGACCAAGCCGCTGACCCGCGACGACTATTCCGGCCGTTATCTCTATTACGGCATTCGCGAGTTCGGCATGGCGGCGGCGATGAATGGCCTGGCGCTGCATGGCGGCATCATTCCCTATGGCGGTACCTTCCTGGTCTTCGCCGATTATATGCGTAACGCCATCCGCCTCTCCGCACTGCAGCAGGTGCGGGTAATCTATGTGCTGACCCATGACTCTGTCGGGCTCGGGGAGGACGGTCCGACGCACCAGCCGGTGGAGCATCTGACCAGCCTAAGGCTGATCCCGAATCTGCATGTCTATCGGCCATGCGATGCGGTCGAGACGGCTGAATGCTGGTCGCTCGCGGTGCGGCGTCAGGACGGGCCAACCGTGCTCGCGCTCAGCCGGCAGAACCTGCCGCAGCTGCGCACCAGCGGCGGGCTGGCCTCGGCGCGCGGGGCTTATCGGCTTGAGGAGGCTGGTAAGCCGCGGCGCGTGGTGCTGATGGCGAGTGGCTCTGAGGTCGAGGTGGCAGTCGGCGTTCGGGAGCGCCTCGAAGCCGAAGGCGTGGGCGCCGATGTGATCTCGGTGCCCAGCTGGGAGCTCTTCATGGCGCAGCCCTTGGAATACCGTGCCGAACTCCTGCCGGCCGATACGCTGAAGGTCTCGATCGAGGCTGGAACGACTCTGGGCTGGGAGCGATTTACCGGATCGGACGGCCTGAACTTCGGCATCGACAGCTTCGGCGCGTCGGCGCCCGCGGCCGACCTTTACAAACATTTCGGGCTCACCCCCGACGCGATCGCGCCCAAGATCCTTGCGGCGCTGAAATCATAAGGGAGCTAATATGACGGTCAGAGTTGCCATCAACGGATTCGGCCGCATCGGCCGCCTCGTCGCCCGCGCCATGCTGGAGCGCGGCGGGAGCGAACTGGAGCTGGTCACGATCAACGATCTGGCCGACGCCAAGTCCAACGCCTGGCTGTTCAAGCGCGACTCTGTGCACGGCAAATATCCAGGTGAAGTGGCCGCCGACGGCAACGATTTGGTGATCGACGGCAAGCGCATCCGCGTCACCGCTGAGAAGGACCCGGCCAATCTGCCGCACAAAGAGAATGGCGTCGATCTGGTGCTGGAATGCACGGGCTTCTTCACCGACCGCGAGGTGTGCCAGAAGCATATCGACGCGGGCGCGAAAAAGGTGCTGATCTCCGCGCCAGGCAAGGGCGTAGACCTGACCGTCGTTTATGGCGTCAACCACGACAAGCTCGTGGCGGGGCACACCATCGTCTCGAATGCATCTTGCACCACCAACTGCCTGGCGCCGGTTGCCAAGGTGCTGAACGATGCGATCGGCATCGAGCGCGGCCTGATGACGACGGTGCACGCCTACACCAACGACCAGAAAATCCTCGATCAGATCCACTCCGATCCGCGTCGGGCCCGCGCTGCCGGCATGTCGATGATTCCGACCACCACCGGCGCCGCCCGTGCCGTCGGCGAAGTGCTGCCCGAACTGAAGGGCAAGCTCGACGGCTCTGCCATCCGCGTGCCGGTGCCCGACGTGAGCCTGGTCGACCTAACCTTCACGCCAACCCGCGACACCACCAAGGAAGAGGTCAATCAGCTGCTCAAAGCGGCGTCGGAGAGCGGGCCGCTCAAGGGCGTGCTCGACTATACCGACGAGCCGCTCGTCTCGATCGACCTGATGCACACGCCGGCTTCATCCACGGTGGACAGCCTCGAGACGGCGGTGATTGACGGCAAGCTCGTTCGCGTCGTCAGCTGGTACGACAATGAATGGGGCTTCTCCAACCGCATGGTCGATACGGCGACCGCTATGGCGCGGCTTGGCTAATGCGCAGTGACTCGCTCGTCCCGAGCGAAGTCGAGGGGCGGACCGAAACGGAACAGCGCCCCTCGACTTCGCTCGGGACGAGCGGGGTTCTGCGAGGCATCGCTCGCAAGGCGTATCCCGGCTCGCCTATGGAGGTGATCGAGCACGCCTTCCTATCGACTGCCATGGGCGTGACCGGTGACGCACGCGGCATCGTCAAGAACGGCAAGAACAAGCGCCAGGTCTCGCTTATGGAACTGGGCGACTGGCAGGACGCCATGCGCGAACTGGGCTTGAGCGTGCCGTGGCAGTTCAGGCGGGCCAATATCCTGGTCGACGGGCTCGACCTTCCGCAGCGGGCAGGGGCGGTAATCCGCATCGGCGACACGGCGCGGATCGAGACAACCATGGAATGCGATCCCTGCATTAGGATGGAGCAGGTTGCCTCCGGCCTTATGAACGCGTTGCTGCCAGATTGGCGCGGCGGCGTGCTCGGCCGGGTGTTGAGCGACGGGGAAATCCGGGTCGGCGACCCGATCATCATCGAAGGTGAACAATGACCTACAAGACGCTCGACGACATGGGCGACATCCGTGGCAAGCGCGTGCTGGTCCGCGAAGACCTCAACGTGCCGCTGATCGAGGCCAAGGTGACAGACGACACCCGGCTGCGCGCGGCGGTGCCGACGGTGAGCGAGCTGTCGGATCGCGGCGCGATCGTATTGCTGCTTGCGCATATCGGGCGGCCCAAAGCGCCGGCGCCGGAATTCTCGACCGCGCTCGTCACCAAGCCGCTCGAGGCAGTGCTAGGGCGGCCGGTCCAGTATGTCGATTGGGAAGACGCACCGGCGATGATCGCCACCATGCAGCCGGGCGATATCGGGCTACTCGAAAACACGCGCTTCTTCGGCGGCGAGGAAAAGAACGATTCCGCGGTGGTCGAGCGCTTCGCGGCGCTAGGCGACCTCTACGTCAACGACGCCTTCTCGGCCGCCCACCGCGCTCATGCCTCGACCGAAGGCCTGGCGCACCGGCTGCCCGCCTTTGCCGGCCGGCAGATGGAGGCCGAGCTTGCGGCGCTGGAGAAAGCACTCGGCAATCCCGAGCATCCGGTGGCGGCGGTAGTAGGCGGCGCCAAGGTGTCCACCAAGCTCGATGTGCTGACTCATCTGGTGACCAAGGTCGATCATCTGATCATCGGCGGCGGCATGGCGAACACCTTCCTTGCCGCGCGAGGCGTGAATGTCGGCAAGTCGCTTTGCGAGCATGACCTGACTGGCACCGCCGAGCAGATCCTCGAAGCCGCCGACCGCGCGAGCTGCACCGTGCATCTGCCTTACGATGTGGTGGTCGCGACCGAGTTCAGGCTGAACCCACCGACCCGCACCGTCAACGTCCATGAGGTCGGCGCGGACGAGATGATCCTCGATGTCGGCCCTGCAGCCACCGAGGCACTTGCCGATGTCCTGAAGACTTGCCGCACGCTGGTGTGGAACGGGCCGATGGGAGCCTTTGAGACGCCTCCCTTCGCCACCGCGACGATAAGCCTGGCCAAGACGGCCGCAGCGCTGACTCGCGAAGGCTCGCTGGTATCGGTCGCTGGCGGCGGCGATACGGTCGCGGCGCTGAACCAGGCAGGCGTGGCCGACGATTTTACCTTCGTGTCCACCGCAGGCGGCGCTTTCTTGGAGTGGATGGAAGGCAAGGAACTGCCCGGCGTCTCGGCGCTGAACCGTTAAGCATCCGATCCGTTGTGCATCGCGGCGCAGCGAGCTAGCGCGCTGCTAAATCAAGACAACCATCAGGGGACACCATGAATACCGCCGACATGACTGCCAAGATCGCCGCCGGACAGGGCTTCATCGCCGCATTGGACCAGAGCGGCGGCTCCACGCCAAAGGCGCTGAAGGGCTATGGCATCGAGGAAGGCGCCTGGGGCAGCGACGAGGAGATGTTCGCACTGATCCACGACATGCGCTCGCGGATCATCAAGGCGGGCTGCTTCAACGGCGACAAGGTGATCGGCGCTATCCTGTTCGAGCGGACGATGGACGGGCAGGTCGACGGCAAGACCGTGCCGCAGGCGCTGATCGAAAAAGGCGTGGTGCCGTTCATCAAGATCGACAAGGGGCTGGAGAACGAGGCGAACGGCGTGCAGCTGATGAAGCCGATGCCGGAGCTGGACCAGCTGCTCACCCGCGCTAAGGCGCTGGGCGTGTTCGGCACCAAGGAGCGGTCGGTGATCAACCTCGCCAATCGTGACGGTATCGCCGCCATCGTCCGCCAGCAGTTCGAGGTCGGCGCGCAGGTGCTGGCGCATGGGCTGGTGCCGATCATCGAGCCGGAAGTGAACATCAAGAGCCCCGAACGGGCCGAGGCCGACAGCATTCTCCGTGACGAACTGCTGAAGGCGCTCGATACCATGCCTGGCAGCGACAAGGTGATGCTGAAGCTGTCGATCCCGGCGGAGGCCGGCCTGTTCGATCCGCTGGTCGATCATCCGCGCGTGCTGCGGGTCGTGGCGCTGTCGGGCGGATTTGCCCGGCCCGAGGCCTGCGCCGAGCTTGCCAAAAACCGCGGCATGATCGCGAGCTTCAGCCGCGCCTTGCTCGAAGACCTGCGCCACCAGATGAGCGAAGACGAGTTCGGCGCGTCACTGGGCGGCGCAATCGACGAGATCCACCAGGCTTCGACGAAAAAGCTGGTCGACGCGTGAGGCTGGCGCGCTCGCTGCTCGGGATTGCCGCCACACTGCTGTTCGCGACGGCGCTGTTCCACGGCAGCGGCGGGAGCATGGTGTCAGGCTGGCTGCCGGGTCAGCGAGGCGAAATGCTGCGCGCTCTCTGGTACCTGCCGTCGCTCGACTGGTTCGTTGTCGCGCTCGTCTGGGTGACGATGGCGGTGCGGCCCTCCAGAACGGCAGCGACCGTTTCGCTCATCGCCGCCTTGATCCCGGCCGGGGCCACGATGCTAGTCAGCGGCGCCGTCGGCTGGGGCTTTCCGGGCGTATGGATGCTGGCAGGCGCGACGCTGCTGGGAGCCGCAGGATCGATCCTGCTCCGGTCAGCGCAACGGTGACAGCGGAAGCCCCGCCGCAATGGCCATCTTGATCACCCTGGATTCGCGACTTAAGGGAGGCGCGTGCGGGCCGGGCCCCTCTGACGGCGTACTGCCGTGATGTCGGACCGCACCGAGCCATAAGCTCGGCGGGTCCGGTCGTTCTCTTCCGCCACAGCTCCTTGGCTCGTCACCAGATGAGGAGCTGCCAACATGACCGAGTTTTCCCGCCGATCCGCCCTTTTCACTGCGGGGGCCTTGGCCGCCGTGCCAGCGACCGCGCTGGCCCAAGGCTCCGCGCGGCCTTTCCGCTCCGCACCGACCCGCAACGGCAAGAGCGCGCTTACACCAGACCAGGCGCTGGACCTGCTGAAGCAGGGTAACCGCGATTTCCTCGCCGACCTGCCGTCGGGCGCTCCCGTCGGCAATCAGCGCCGGCTGGAGCTGGCCGCCGGGCAGGCTCCGTTTGCAGCTTATGTGAGCTGTTCGGACAGCCGCGTGCCGCCCGAGTTGCTGTTCGGCCGCGGCCTGGGTGAGTTGTTCATCGTTCGCAATGCCGGCAACACGGTCGACACTGCCGCCATGGGCTCCGTCGAGTTCGCGGTGGCAGTCCTCGGCGTGCCGCTGGTGGTCGTGATGGGTCATGAGAGCTGCGGCGCGGTCAAGGCTGCCATCGACGTTGTGGAGAAGAATGCCGCTTTCCCGGGGTCCATTGGCCGAATGATCGAGCCGATCGTGCCGGCGGTGCTCGCCGCGCGCGGCCGTCCCGGCGGCAAGCTCGAAGCTGCGACCCGCGTCAATGTGTCCCGCACCGTGGAGCGACTGCGCACAGCCTCGGAGCCGATGCTGCTGGAGCCGCAGCGTCAAGGCCGGCTCAAGGTAGTCGGAGCCTATTACAGCCTCGAAACCGGCAGCGTCGATTTCTTCGACGAGCCGCGCACGACTGCTTGACGGGCGTGATCGGGTCGGCGGCACCGCTTTGAGCGGCGGCCTTTAGGACAGCGAAAACCTTCTGCCGACGCCTTGGGTGGAGTGGTCACGCCCCCCAGGCGTCGCGATACACCCTGAGGAAGTTGCCGCCGAACAGCTTTTCCAGACGCGTGGTTGACCAGCCGCGCTTGGCGAGTGCGTCCGCGAGACGCTGGAAGCGGTCGATGCTGTTGTAGTCGGCGACCAGCGGAAAGACGTCGGGACCTTCGCCCGGTGCCGCGATGCCGGCGTCCGCCCGCATCTTATGCCATTCCCGGTTCTGCTTGCGCGTCGCTTCGGTGATCTCGCGCGGCAGCACGCCATTGTCGGTGCCGATGCCGATATGATCCTCACCGGCAATCTTGGCGATATGTTCGATGTGCCGGATTAGGTCCGCGCCCTTGGGCTGGCTGTCGAGGGTGAGGAAGGGCATGAAATAGACGCCGATGACTCCGCCCTTGTTCGCGACGGCCTTGATCGTTTCGTCGGCGGTGTTGCGGGGATGGTCGGCGAGCGCCCGCGCACCGGTGTGGCTGATCACCAGCGGCCGCTTGGCGTGCGCCGCAGCCTCCGCCATTGTCCGCGCGCCGCCATGGCTTAGGTCGAGCAGCAGCTTCTCCGCCTCGATCCGCTCGACGGTGGCGCGGCCGAGCTTCGACAGGCCGGCATTGGCCGGTTCGAGCGAACCGTCGCCGCACAGATTGCGGTTGTTGTAGGTCAGCTGGACGGACATCACGCCGTCCTTCTTCAGCTGCGCCAGCCGGTCGAGTTCCGGCCCGACCATGCACGTGTCCTGCGTGCCGATCAGCACCGCGAACTTGCCGTCGCGCTTGGCCTTCACGATATCGGCTGCGGTGCGCACCAGCACCAGGCGGTCGGGGTTGGCAGCGAGCAAGTCCTTTTCCCCGTCGATGGCTTTGAGGTAGTCGCCCCAGGGATCCGCGACGTTGCCGACCGGGAACACGGTTCCTCGCAGCATCGTCACGCCGGTCGCCCGCATCTCGGCCCAGGCCCGATCGCTCAGCCGTGAGACCCCGTCCGGGCCAAAGGGATCGCCGACGTTGCCGAGGGCATCGATGATAATGGCGCGATCATACCATCCGCCTTTCGCCCCTCGTGCAAGCGCCGGACGCGCAATCGCCGCAGCGGCGGCTCCGATGATCATCGACCGGCGACTTACGTGCATATGCCTCTCCCACCGTATTTCGCCCGCGGTGTGCGCTTCCACTCCAAGCCGGGCAAGTGCCGAAAGTCAGGCCGATGCCATGTCTAAACCGCGCGCTAGAGGGACAAGACAGCGGACCAGGAGGCTTGCGGCGGAGCCCGGTGCAGGTCGCTTCCCGACCCATATTCGGACTTTCGATTTTAGGTGGCCCTTGGTGATGAGCCCGGGAAGCTTTTCATTAGAATAGGTGCATGCGGTTCATTTCTGCGCACAGGGAAAGCTAACTGCACCAGCTCGTTTCCGTCTCGATGGACCGACTTCCTGACCCGCCGGCTGGCGCGTACTTCCGCACGATGGCGATGCCTCTCGGGACGCCGATCTGGATCGATGGGGCGCAGTCGACCCAAGTGGCTAAGCCACAGCCTCAAGGATCGTTCGAACGGTTTCCTCAGGCTCTTCCCACATTGGGAAATGTCCGCTTCGCTCGAACCACACGAGGCGGGACCCAGGAAAGACACTTTGTGCCCGGAGGGCTTGGGCCGGAAAGCACAGGCGGTCGTGGCGACCCCAGCCAATCGTCACAGGCTTGGTGCTGGAGGTTCGACAGCCTTCTTGTTCTGGCCCGTAGGCCAGGTCCTGCACCAGCGCGTCAAAAGTGAGGGTGTTCGCGAAGCTTTTAAGCTCGGCCGCCACAAGGGCGCCGCTAAGGTCCCAAGGCCGGGCGGTCAGCTGTGCAAGCAGTGCCGATCGAGAGGCAGCGTTATGGGACAACATGGGAAGCAGCGGTCGGAGCGATCTGAGCAGCAAGCCCGATGTGAGAAGGCTGGTTGCAATGAAGTGGCGCTCCCATCCTTGCCAGAAGCCACCTGGGTCAAGGGCGATTACCGCTCCCGTACGTCCGCGCCGCGCCATCTCCAGCACCAAACGACCACCCAAGGAACTGCCAACCAAGTCGGCAGAGCTGAGACGCTCAGAATCGAGCCAGGCATCTAGGCTTCTAGCAAGGCCCGCGAACGTGCCGCTGTCAGATTCGGTTGGAGTCTCGCCATGCCCAGGGAGATCGACAGCAATGACCTCGCGATGGCGCGAGAGCGCTAGCGCGACAAGGCACCAAGCCTTGTGGCTGCTCCCTAGCCCGTGAACAAGGACGAGCGGTTTTCCTGCTCCCCGACGCACATGATGCATTGCCATTGAAGCCGAACGTACGGATCAGTGGTAAGAGCCCATCCCGTCGCAACTGTTCTTACTCAGAAGTTCAGCTTCGCCGAGCGGCGTTGGCCGGCCGCGAAGGTCGCTAGGCCGGTGGCGTTCCTGGTACCGCCTGAGGGCCGGGGTGGCGATGGGAAGGTCAGGTCAGGTCAGGTCAGGTCAGGTTGAGATCAGTGCCTGCAGCGCCTTGGCGTCGGCGATGGCATGGGCGTGGATGTCGTTGTTGAAATAAGCCCAGACGGTGCGGCCGCTTGCTTCCTCGGCGCGTGTCCATTCGGCCCAGCCAGCAAGCGCTTCCTCGGAGTAGCGGCCCCAATATTTGCCGCTCGCGCCGTGGAAGCGGACATAGGCGGCGGGGCTGGTGGCGGTGCGCTGGGTGGCGAGGCCGGGCACGTCGTGGGTGCAAAAGGCGATGCCGCGTCGGTTGAGCAACTCCAGCACTTCGGGCTCGAGCCAGCTCGGCTCGCGGAACTCGAACACGTGGGTCAGGTCGCTTGGCAGCAGATCGAGAAAACGCTCCAGCCGCTCGCGGTCGAAACGCCATCTGGGCGGGAGCTGGTAGAGGATGGGGCCGAGCGTCTCGCCGAGGTTGCGGGCGCGGGCGAGGAACTCCGCCACGCCCTCGTCGCAATCCTTGAGCTTGCGCATATGGGTGATGAAGCGCGGTGCCTTGATCGCGTAGCAGAAACCGGGTGGCGCCTGGTCGCGCCATTTGGCGAAGGTGCTGGCCTCGGGCAGGCGGTAAAAGCTGGCATTGACCTCGACCGTGTCGAAATGCGCGGCGTAGTGTTCGAACCAGCGCTTGACGGGGAGGCCGTCGGGATAGAACACCCCGCGCCAATGCCGGTAGTTCCAGCCGGAGCAGCCGATACGGATCATCGATGCCCAACGAGTCGTTCGCCGCGTTATTTCCGGAGCATAATCGCCGGCCGCCTTGCCAGCTCTATCTGGTGTCGCCGCTGGACGTGGGCGGTGACTTTCCAGAGCGGCTGAAGCGGGCGCTGGCCGCCGGTCCCGTCTCTGCTTTCCAGTTCCGGGTGAAAGGCATCGACCAGCATCAGGCGGCAGCGCTTGCCGAGCCGCTGCAGCGCATCTGCGTCGAGCATGAGGTCGCGTTTATCGTCAACGACTCGGTCAGCCTGGCCAAGCGGATTGGCGCGGACGGGGTGCATCTGGGCCAGGATGATGGCGATCCGCGCGAGGCCCGCAAGCTGCTCGGCCCGGCGGCGCAGATCGGCGTGACCTGCCACGACAGCAAGCATCTGGCGATGGAGGCGGGCGAGGCGGGGGCCGACTATGTCGCGTTCGGCGCCTTCTATCCGACCGCGACCAAGGAGGTGCGGCACCATCCCGAGCCGGCGATCCTTGGCTGGTGGTCGACGATTTTCGAGATTCCCAGCGTCGCGATCGGCGGCATCACGCCCGACAATGCGCAGCCGCTGATCGAGGCGGGCGCGGACTTTCTGGCGGTTTGCGGCAGCGTGTGGAATGCGCCCAACGGCGAGGCGGCGCGCGTGAAGAGGTTTGCCGAACTGCTCGGCTGATCAGGCCGCGCTGGGTCTCGGGTCGCGGTCGTTGGCGACCTGAAAGCGCGCTTCGAACTGCTCCATGCTCGGGCACCCGGCTGGTCGGTAGATACGCAGTTCCAAGCCCAGGGAATGTTCGATGCCGAACTTGCCCGCTGCCGGGGGCAGGGGATGATTGGAGTTGTCACCGGTAATCGTACGCACGTCCATCACTCCTGTGGCCGTGCCGATAATCCGTTTGAAACGGGGAGTATTGGACAGAAGCGACCAATCCGCGCGGGGCATCGACGAAGATGCGTGAGACGCTACACGGAAAGAATGAACCACGCCCGCGTTGACATGGATCAGATTAGGAAAGGTCGCACGCGTGCAGAAAATCTTCTTCCTCCTTGGTGCGGGCGCCATTTCGGCGTTCGGCGCGTCGATCGCGGCGCAACCGCCCAAGGCTCAGCCGAGCCCGGCGGCGCAAGCGGAGCCGGCGATTGACCGCACCATCATGCACGTCCAGGTCATCCTCGACCGGCTCGGCTTCTCGCCCGGCGTGATCGACGGCAAGGAGGGCGAGTCGCTAAAGCTCGCGCTGCGCGGCTTCCAGGAATCGCGCGGGCTGCCGCTCACCGGCAAGATCGACCAGCCGACCCTAGGCGCGCTGCACCAGTATCGCGCCATCCGGCCGACCACTTTGGTGCGGGTCGCTGCGGTCGACCTGGCTGGGCCATTCACCAATCCGGTACCGAAGGACCCGGAGCAGCAAGCGAAGCTGCCCTGCCTTTGCTATCGCACCGCGCTCGAGAAGATCGCGGAGCGGTTCCACACCACGCCTGCGACCCTCCTGGCGCTGAACAGCCCCGATACGCCGCTGCGGGCGGGTCAGCCGATCGTGGTGCCGAGTGCGCTGCCTTATACGCGCGACTATAAGGTGAAGGACGCCAAGACGCGTGAGCTGCTGTCGGCGCTCAACGTCAATGCCGAGCAGCCGCAGGGTGACCGCGTTGTCGTCGACAAGTCGGATGGCGTGCTGCGGGTGTATAATGGCGACCGGATCGTCGCCCAGTTTCCGGCGACCATGGGATCGGAACGCGATCCGCTGCCGCTCGGCACGTGGAAGATTACGGCGCATAGTTATCTGCCGCCGTGGCATTACCAGCCAGCGATCCTGAAAAAGGCGGACAAGAGCGATCCCGAGCTGATGATCAAGCCGGGGCCGAACAATCCGGTCGGCGTCGCCTGGCTTGACCTTTCGAAGGAGCATTATGGAATCCACGGCACCGCCGACCCGAACACGATCGGTCGTGCGGAATCGAACGGCTGCATCCGGCTGACAAATTGGGATGTTGCGCGCTTGTCGCTTATGGTCAAACCTGGAACGACGGCGATCTTCCAGGAGTAGGCGATTGACGAGACTCGGCTGGTTCCTGCTGCTCCTGTTCGTGGCAATCGGGGCGGCAGTTGCCCTGATGCTGAACTTTGGCGGTGCGGCGGAGGAGGAGACACCCGCCCCGGCGCCCAGGGTCAAACAGGCGCCGCAAGTCGGAATCGTCATCCCGGTCGCTGGGATCAAGCCGGAGCAACTCGCCGACACCTGGGGGGACAGCCGGGGCGGGGGATCGCGGCGGCACAATGCGATCGACATCATGGCGCCGCGCGGCACGCCTGTGGTCGCGGCCGCGCCGGGCGTCATCGAGAAGCTGTTCGACAGCCAAAATGGCGGCCGCACCGTCTATGTCCGGAGCAATGATGGCAGCACGGTCTTCTACTACGCCCATCTCGACAGTTATCGCGATGGCCTGGGGGAAGGGCAGCGGGTCGGCACTGGCGACGTGATCGGCACGGTGGGATCCACTGGCAGTGCGGGCGAGGAAGGCCCGCATCTCCATTTCGAGGTCAAGCGAATGGCCGCGGGAGAGAGCTGGCATCAGGGCGAGGAGGTCAACCCCTATCCGCTGCTTGCCGGAAAAGCCGCTGCCCGCTAGAGCCGCGCCTCTTTCCAGTCTTTCTCAAGGTCCGTCCCATGAAGATCAGCGGCGTGGACATTCGTCCCGGCAACATCATCGAGTATGAAGGCGGCCTGTGGCGCGCGGTGAAGATTCAGCACACCCAGCCCGGTAAGGGCGGCGCCTACATGCAGGTTGAGATGAAGAATCTGATCGACGGCCGCAAGACTAACGTTCGTTTCAGATCCGCGGAGACGGTCGAGCGCGTGCGGCTGGACACCAAGGACTTCCAGTTCCTGTTTAAGGACGGCGACATGCTGACCTTCATGGACAAGGTGAACTACGACCAGATCAGCTTGAGCGCCGACATGTTGGGCGATGAGGTCGCGTTCCTGCAGGACGGCATGGACGTGGTGCTGGAGCTTTACGACGAGCGGCCGATCTCGGTGCAGCTACCCGATACAATCGAAGCGATGATCATCGAGGCGGATGCGGTGGTGAAGGGGCAGACCGCCTCGTCCAGCTATAAGCCGGCCGTGCTCGATAACGGCGTGCGCGTCATGGTGCCGCCGCACATCGCTGCCGGAACCCGGATTGTGGTCGATGTCTATGAAAAGACCTATGTAAAGCGGGCGGACTGACCGGCCGATGCCATCCCATTCAGGCCTATTGACTGTCATGGAACGCGCCGCCCGCAAGGCGGCGCCACGGCTGCGGCGTGATTTCAACGAAGTGCAGCACCTCCAGGTCTCACGCAAAGGCCCGGCGGATTTCGTCAGCCAGGCGGACCAGCGCGCCGAACGGACGCTCTATGAAGAGCTGAAGAAGGCGCGGCCGGACTGGGGCTTTCTGATGGAAGAGGCCGGCGAGATCGAAGGCGACCCGGCCAAGCCGCGCTGGATCGTCGATCCGCTCGATGGCACAACCAACTTCCTCCACGGCATCCCGCATTTCGCCATCTCCCTCGCCGTGCAGGAACCGTCGGGCGAGATAACCAGCGGCATCGTCTATCAGCCGCTGACCGACGAGAGCTTCTGGGCGGAAAAGGGCAGGGGTGCCTGGCTTCAAGACCAGCGCCTGCGCGTGTCCTCGCGCAGCCGGCTCGACGACGCGCTGATTGCGACCGGCATTCCGTTCAAGGGTCATGGCGATCTTGGCCAGTGGAGCCGTATCTTCGGCGCGGTTGCGCCTGAAGTCGCCGGTATCAGACGATTGGGATCCGCCGCGCTTGACCTCGCCTGGGTCGCGGCCGGGCGATATGACGGCTATTGGGAAAGTGGCTTGAAGGCCTGGGATGTGGCAGCCGGCATGCTGCTAGTGCGCGAAGCGGGGGGCTACGTCACCGACTTTCGGGGCGGCGACCGCGCGATGGAGCGGAACGAGTTCCTGGCCGCGAGCGACGGCATCCACTCGCGCCTGCACAAGCTGGTGGCGGGTTCGCTCCGCTAGCTTGAACGGTCGGCGGACCGGAACGACTTCCGGCCCGCCACCAGCTTACCGGTGAGTGTCGGTCCGGTTGTCGATGTTGACATGGTCGTGGCGCTTGCGCGGGATCAACCCGGCGAGGCCAAGCAGACCGAGCAGACCCCACGGGAAATCATCATCGTCATCTTCGACCGGCGCGGCATAGGTCGTGTCGACGGCGGCGTTCGACTGGGCAATGGCGGCGCCCGGCGCGAGCAGGGCGGCGGCGACTACGGCCGCGGCAAGTGTCTTCTTCATGGGAAACTCCGTTCAGCGGTTCGTGTGAGTATGCGTGTGATGATCGTCCCGCTTGCGCAGGCCGAGCAGCCCGGCGAGGCCAAGCAGACCCAACAGGCCAATCGGGAAGTCATCGTCCTGACCTTCCGCGTAACGCTCCTGGGTCTCGGTCGCGACGCTGGTGTCGTTGGCTGCCTGCTGCGCAAGCGCTGCCCCCGGCACGAGCAGTGCTGCGAGCAGCACCGGTGTAAGTTTCTTCATGTCGGTCCTCCTGTTACGACCGCCCGCAGGCGGCGTGCGCATTGGAACGGTCGTTACGATTCGGGGTTCCATTTCGCGGCCGCCGAAACTGTTGCGTCGTACCAAGCAGCGGCCTAGATGCCCGGCCAAGTTCCTGTTGGAGTTCCGTGAATGGCGTCCGTCGCCGCCGGCTATCTGCCGATCCTGTTGTTCCTGGGCGTGGCTTTGCTGCTGTCGAGCGCGTTCGTGTTCCTGCCGATCGTGGCGGGGCGCTTCACGGGTTCGCACAAGCCGAACCCTGAAAAGTTGTCGGAGTATGAGTGCGGTTTCCCGGCGTTCGAGGACAGCCGCAGCCAGTTCGACGTGCGTTTCTACCTGGTTGCCATCCTGTTCATCATCTTCGACCTGGAAGCGGCGTTCCTCTTCCCTTGGGCGGTGTCGCTGATGGGCACTGGCTGGGCGGCCTGGGTGGCGATGATGATCTTCCTGGGCGAGCTGGTGCTCGGCTATATCTATGCTTGGAAAAAGGGAGCGCTCGAATGGGAGTGACCCTTTCGCCGGCTGAAATTAAGTTCCCGCCTGAGGGGACGCTGCCGGATCAGAACTATTTGAACGACCTGAACTCCGAGCTGACGGACAAAGGCTTTCTGGTCACCTCGACGGAGGACCTGTTCCAGTGGGCGCGGACGGGTTCGCTTTGGTGGATGACCTTCGGCCTTGCCTGCTGCGCGGTCGAGATGATCCATGTGAACATGCCGCGCTATGACCTGGAGCGGTTCGGCGTCGCGCCGCGCGCTTCCCCGCGCCAATCGGACGTGATGATCGTGGCGGGCACGCTCTGCAACAAGATGGCGCCCGCGCTGCGCAAGGTTTACGACCAGATGTCGGAGCCGAAATATGTGATCTCGATGGGATCATGCGCGAACGGCGGCGGCTATTATCATTATAGCTACAGCGTCGTGCGCGGCTGCGACCGCATCGTGCCGGTGGACATCTACGTGCCCGGCTGCCCGCCGACCGCAGAGGCCTTGCTGTACGGCATCATGCAGCTGCAGCGGAAAATCCGCCGCGAGGGAACGATCGAGCGGTGATGTTGAGTCCGGCTCCCCGGATCGCCTCGAACGAAGGCGTGATCGACTCCGTCCGGGCTGCGTTGGGCGGAGCGGTGCTCGATGCCGTAGAGCATGTTGACGAAGTGACGTTAATCGTGGCTCGCGACAGCTTGTTCGAGACGATGCGCACGCTGCGCGACAACTTCGCCTATCAGCAGCTGATGGAGATCGCAGGCGTCGACTATCCATCGCGGCCCGAGCGCTTCGAAGTCGTCTATCACCTGCTGTCGCTGACCAAGAACCACCGCATCCGCGTCAAGGTGTCGACCGACGAGGACACGCCCGTGCCGAGCGTGACCGGGCTGTGGCCGGTCGCCGGCTGGCTCGAGCGGGAGGCGTACGACATGTACGGCATCTTGTTCGAGGGTAACCCCGACCTGCGCCGCATCCTCACCGACTACGGCTTTCGCGGCCACCCGCTGCGCAAGGACTTCCCGATGACGGGCTATGTCGAAATGCGCTATTCCGAAGAGCATAAGCGCGTCATCTACGAGCCGGTGAAGCTGGCGCAGGATTTCCGCGCGTTCGAGTTCACTTCGCCCTGGGAGGGCGCCGAATATGTGCTGCCCGGCGACGAAAAGGCCGTGCCCGAAGCCAAGGGCGCGCCGACGCCGCTGACTGCCGATCAGATTTCGAAGGTCGGCACTGTCACCTCGGCGGCCGGCCCTTCGCCCGTCGCCGAGCCGAAGGTTACGGAGACCCGCGCCGATACCGGCGCCGGCCAGCCGCACCCGGGCAACCAGCCGCAGGAAAAGCCGGTGCAGAAGGACGGCGCTCCGGCCGAGCCGCCGGCCGACAAGGCGCAGCCGGAAACCGCCGAGCCGGTGCCGCCGCGCACCACCGATCTGCCGGAGGGCAAGAATGGCTGACGTTTCTTGTTCCCCGGCGCAGGCCGGCGTCCAACTCACCGGCGAGGGACTGGAAATCTGGGCTCCGGCCTTCGCCGGGGAGCAGAGCGTTGCGCACGAGGCTTGTCATGACTGACGCACTCGACACGCTTCCGCGCGAGATTGAACCCGGCGACCAGAACGCCGGCGACATCGAGATTCAGAACTACACGATCAATTTCGGTCCGCAGCATCCGGCGGCGCACGGCGTGCTGCGGCTGGTGCTCGAGCTGGACGGCGAGATCATCGAGCGAGTCGACCCGCATATCGGCCTGCTACATCGCGGCACCGAGAAGTTCATCGAGAACAAGACCTATCTTCAGTCGGTGCCCTATTTCGACCGGCTCGATTACGCGTCGCCGATGAGCCAGGAATATTCGTACGTCCTAGCGATTGAAAAACTGCTCGACCTCGAAGTGCCGCTGCGGGCGCAATATCTCCGCGTGTTCTGGGCCGAGCTGACGCGGATCAAGAACCATCTGCTGAACCTCGGCTCCCACATCATGGACGTCGGCGCGATGACGCCGAACCTGTGGCTGTTCGAGCTGCGCGAAGACCTGATGAACTTCTACGAGCGGGTATCGGGCGCGCGCATGCACGCGGCCTATTTCCGCCCGGGCGGCGTGCACCAGGACGCGCCGCTGAAGCTGCTCGCCGATATCGGCGACTGGCTCGACAATCGCCTGCCGCGGCTGTTTGCCGACGCGATCAGCCTGGTCGCGGACAACCGCATCTTCAAGCAGCGCAACGTCGACATCGCGACGGTGTCGAAGGAAGACGCGATCGCCTGGGGCTTTTCCGGGCCGATGATCCGAGGCGCGGGCATCCCGTGGGACCTACGCAAGTCGCAGCCTTACGACGTGTACGACCGGATGGACTTCGAAATTCCGGTCGGCACCAAGGGCGATTGCTACGACCGGTTCATGGTGCGCGTGGAGGAAGTCTATCAGTCCGCGCGGATCATGAAGCAGTGCCTGAACGAGATGCCGGACGGGCCGATCGCCAGCCTCGACCGCAAAGTGGTGCCGCCCAAGCGCGGCGAGATGAAGCGATCGATGGAAGCGCTGATCCACCACTTCAAGCTCTACACCGAAGGCTTCCACGTGCCGGCGGGCGAAGTCTATGTCGCGACCGAAAGCCCCAAGGGCGAGTTCGGCGTTTACCTGGTCTCCGACGGATCGAACAAACCCTGGCGCTGCAAGATCCGCCCGACCGCCTTCAGCCACCTCCAGGCAATGGACTTCATGTGCAAGGGCCACATGCTCGCGGACGTGACGGCTGTGCTGGGTGCGATCGACATCGTGTTCGGGGAATGTGACCGGTGAGCCTGCCCTCCGTCCTAGCTTTGCTGGCGCTTGCCGGTCCGCTCAGCGATGACGAACAGGTCACTATTGTGGAGCAGGTCGCGGAAGCGCTGATCAAGGGCAAAGAGTCGCCAAACGTGCGCCGCCACTTTCATCGGGACGCGGTCTTCTCCGGAGACAAGGACTACCCGTGGAGCTTCGCCGGCTTTCACCAGCTGTTGCAGTCTAGAGATTGTGCGCCACGCAACATGGTCTGGTCGGCGGATAGGCTCGCGCGGCATCTAGCGTTGCTGCACGGCGGCAACTCTGCCGCGCAGCAGGTCAACGGACCGGGCCTCACACTCTATTGTGTCAGCGCCAAACGTGTCGCGGCGCATGAAATCTACGGTTTCGACCTTCGCGACAGAACGATCGTGCGCGTGTATTTTGCATTGAAGGATGAAGTGCCGGCGCCGTCTTCCGCCTCAGCAAATCTCGAGAAAGAGACCGACTGAACTTATGGGTGACGCAGTTCAAATCCCGGACGAGGCTGAAGTCCGTGCGCGTTGGGGCGCGTTCGATTGGACGGCCGCCAATGAGGAAAAAGCGCGCGAGATCGTCGGGCGCTATCCGGCCGGACGGCAGATGTCGGCGGTGATGCCTTTGCTGTTCCTTGCCCAGGCGCAAGTCGGCGAAGAGACGAACACGGCCGGTTGGCTGCCCATCCCGGTGATCGAGTTCGTCGCGCGCGCACTCGATATGCCGTTCATCCGCGCTTATGAAGTCGCGACCTTCTACACCATGTACAATCTGGGGCCGGTCGGCCGCTTTCATGTGCAGGTGTGCGGGACGACGCCGTGCATGCTGCGCGGCTCCGACGATGTATTCCGCGCCTGCCACGAGCGCGGGCTGAAGAAGGGTTCGACCACGGCGGATGGCCTGTTCACGCTGTCGGAGGTCGAGTGCCTGGGCGCGTGCGCGAACGCGCCGATGGTGCAGATCAACGACGATAATTACGAAGACCTGACGTTCGAGACCACGCTGGCGGTGCTCGATGCGCTTGCGAAGGGCGAGACGCCGAAGACCTTGTCGCAGATCGGCCGCCAGACCAGCGCGCCGGAGGGCGGGCCCACAACGCTCACCGCAATGGTAGGTGAGAACCACGATTATCGTTCGGAATGGGCGGCCTGACCAATGCTCGCTGACAAGGATCGCATCTTCACCAACCTGTACGGCTATCAGGATTGGCGCATCGACGCGGCGATGGCGCGTGGCGATTGGGACGATACCAAGGCGCTGATGCTGAGAGGCCAGGACGGCATCATCGACGAGGTGAAAGCGTCGGGTCTGCGCGGGCGGGGCGGGGCGGGGTTTCCGACCGGCATGAAGTGGAGCTTCATGCCCAAGGAGCCGAAGCCGGGCAAACCGAGCTTCCTGGTCATCAACGCCGACGAGTCCGAGCCGGGCAGCTGCAAGGACCGCGAGATCATCCGCCACGATCCGCACAAGCTGATCGAAGGCGCGCTGATCGCCGGCTTCGCGATGCGCGCGCGGGCGGCGTATATCTACATTCGCGGCGAATATATCCGCGAGGCCGAGACGCTCTTTGCCGCCGTCGCCGAAGCTTACGCCAAGGGTTTCGTTGGCAAGAACGCCTGCGGCTCCGGCTACGACTTCGACGTGTTCGTTCACCGGGGTGCGGGCGCCTATATCTGCGGCGAAGAAACCGCGATGATCGAAAGCCTGGAGGGCCATAAGGGCCAGCCGCGCCTGAAGCCTCCCTTTCCGGCGGGCGCGGGGCTCTATGGCTGCCCGACGACCGTGAACAATGTCGAGTCGATTGCGGTGGTGCCGACGATCCTGCGGCGCGGCGCGGCCTGGTTCGCCGCCATCGGCCGCCCGAAGAACGAAGGCACCAAGCTCTTCCAGATCTCCGGCCATGTGAACAAGCCCACCGTCGTCGAAGAGGCGATGAGCATCCCCTTCCGCGAGCTGATTGAGAAGCATTGCGGCGGCATTCGCGGCGGCTGGGACAATCTGCTGGCGGTGATCCCGGGCGGCTCGTCGGTGCCGTTGGTACCCGCGCACGAGATCATCGACTGCCCGATGGACTTCGACGCGCTGAAGGACCTCAAGTCCGGCCTCGGCACCGCCGCTATCATCGTCATGGACAAGTCCACCGACATCGTCCGCGCGATCAGCCGGCTGAGCTATTTCTACAAGCATGAGAGCTGCGGCCAGTGCACGCCGTGCCGCGAAGGCACCGGCTGGATGTGGCGCGTGATGGAGCGCTTACGCGAAGGCAATGCCGAGATCGAAGAGATCGACACGCTGCACGAAGTCACCAAGCAGGTCGAAGGCCACACCATCTGCGCGCTGGGCGATGCGGCCGCCTGGCCGATTCAGGGGCTCATTCGCCATTTCCGTCCCGAATTGGAACGCCGGATTATCGAGAAGCGGGGTCCAAGCTACGCGGTGGCTGCGGAATGAGCGGGCAGGGCGGTGGAACAGCGCTTGCTCTACTTGCCACTGCCGCTTGCAACTCATCCGCGTTTGCCCAGCCGCCTGTCGGATCGTTGATCGATCGAAAGCCGCATGCCGCAAGGGTCGAGGCGGAAGATCAGCTTGCGGCGCGCAAGACTCTTTATCAATTTGCCGCCTGCGTCCTCAAGCGACATCGCAAGCGCGTAAACGACTTTGTCGAAACGCCATTGGAAGACGCCCGATATCCCAAATTGAGGTCAGCCCTGGCGACCTCTGACTGTCTCGCTGAAGGCGGTCTGAAGATGCATCCGATGAACTTTCGCGGTGCCATCTTCGATGCCCTGTATCGAGATCGGTTCACGTCTGCACCACCCGATATTTCATCTGGAAGCATCGGCGCGCTGCGAGCGCTTAATCCTGGCGACCTCGCCGACTCAACTCGAACGATTATGGCTCTTGCGGAGTTTGGGGCATGTACCAGCCGACGAGCTCCCGGAGATGTTCACATGCTGCTGCGAAGCCAGCCGGGATCATCAAGCGAGTCTGCGGCATTCGCGAAACTCAGCCCGGCGTTTCCAAGCTGTGTGCCGCAGGGTCAAACCCTTAGCCTCTCGAAAACGATTGCACGTGGCGCTCTCGCCGAAGGCATGTTCTGGCTGTCCAAGCCAGGTGGGGCAGCCGCGCCCGATCAGGACACGCGCTGAACCCTCTTTTCAAGACGTCGGAGCAAGCGCATGATAAGCGCTCGGAATGGCGCGTCTGCGCCCGGGTATTGGAGGGTGATGTGGGGAAGCTTCTCATTCTTGGCGCAGCCGCTGTCGCGGCAGTGACCGCAACGCCGGCGCTGGCGGAGACGGCCAGCCCGTCCGAAGCGGCGGTTCAGCTCGGCAAGTGCATCGTCAAGGCGGATCGCGGTTCGGCGATCAGCCTCCTGCGCAACCTGCCCTTGACCGGTGGCCAGGTCGACTGGTCGTCCGCATCGCTGGGCGCGGCCGGGAAATGCCGCGACGCCGCCACGGGGACCGTGACAGTCTCGGCGCTGCGGGGTGGCCTCGCGCAGGAGTTGTTCAAGCGCGATTTTGGCGAGTTCGGCGTGCAGCCGCAGCGCGCGACCTATGATCTCGCCAGTTTCAACCTGCCGGTCGAAAAGGACCTGATGGGCACCGAGGATCCGACCAAGACCCTGTTCCTGACGGCGGACTGCGTTGCCCGCAGCAATCCCAACGGCACCGAAAAGCTGATCAAGGCGGCACCCGGTTCAGATCAGGAATCCAAGATTTTCGACTCGCTGACGCCTTGGCTCTCCGCCTGTCAGGGCGCCGCGCGCATGGCCTATGGCCGTACCGAGTTGCGCAGCGCGATCGTCCAGGCCGCTTATCATGTATCGGCACGCTATTGGACCGGCGAGATGACCTATGCGGGTCCGTCCTTTCGGCCCGAAGGCGTCAGGTAAGCTTCTACTGCGGGGAGGGCTTTCCTCCCCTTGCTCCGCCCCGAACCCCCGTCTAGAGGCTCGGCGCGGAGCCTGTATTTCAAATGCCTAAACTCACCGTCGACGGGATCGAGGTCGAAGTCCCCCAGGGCGCGACCGTGCTTCAGGCCTGCGAAGCCGCGGGCAAGGAAATCCCGCGTTTCTGCTATCACGAGCGCCTCGCCATCGCCGGCAATTGCCGCATGTGCCTGGTCGAGGTGAAGCCGGGGCCGCCTAAGCCCCAGGCGAGCTGCGCGCTGCCCGCGGCCGACAATCAGGAAGTCCGCACCGACAGCCTGATGGTCAAAAAGGCGCGGGAAGGGGTGATGGAGTTCCTGCTCATCAACCACCCGCTCGATTGCCCGATCTGCGATCAGGGCGGCGAGTGCGACCTGCAGGACCAGGCCATGGCCTATGGCCGCGGCTTTTCGCGCTTCGACGAGAACAAGCGCGCGGTCACAGACAAATATATGGGCCCGATCATCAAGACCTCGATGAACCGGTGCATCCAGTGCACGCGCTGCGTGCGTTTCGCCGAGCAGGTCGCCGGGGTCGAGGAAATCGGCGCGATCGGCCGCGGCGAGAATATGCAGATCACGACCTATCTGGAAAAGACGCTGACCAGCGAACTATCCGGCAATGTCGCCGATCTCTGCCCGGTGGGCGCGCTGCTGCAAAAGCCGCAAAGTTTCGAAATACGACCGTGGGAGCTGAAAAAGACGCCCTCGATTGACGTGCATGACGCGGTCGGATCGAACGTCCGCCTCGACAGCCGCGGGCGGCAGGTGATGCGGGTGCTGCCGCGCATCAACGAGGACGTGAACGAGGAGTGGCTGTCCGACAAATCGCGCCACGCGATCGATGGCATGGTGCGCCGCCGGCTTGATCGCGTGTTCATCCGACGCGACGGCGGCCTTCAACCGTCGAGCTGGGAAGAGGCGTTCGGCGAGATCGCGAAGCATGCGGGCGGATCGATGGCTGCGATTGCCGGCGACCTAGTCGATTGCGAAACCATGTATGCCGCCAAAGCCATGCTGCGTCAGTTCGGGTCCGAGCTGCTCGAAGGCCGGCAGACGGGCATGGATTACGACACGTCCAGCCTGGCCGCCGTCAACTTCAACACGACGATCGCCGGTATCGAGGAAGCGGACGCGATCCTGCTGATCGGCACCAATCCACGTCTTGAAGCGCCGCTGGTGAATACCCGTATTCGCAAGGCCGTGCGTCGCGGCGCCAAGGTGTTCGCGGTCGGGCCCGAGGCGGACCTGACCTACAAGGTCGAATGGCTGGGCAACGATCTGGGCCTGCTGGGCAAGCTGCCTCAATCCGTGACTGAAGCCTTCGGCGCGGCCGCGCGCCCGGCCGTGGTTCTTGGCGGCGGCGGCCTGAAGGCGGGGGGGCTCGGTGCAGCGCTCGCGCTGGCCGGCTCACTGAATCTTGTCCGCGATGGCTGGAATGGGTTCAACGTCCTGCATCTTGCGGCGAGCCGGATGGGCGGCCTGATGCTGGGCTATGCACAGAAGAGCGGCGTAGCGGACTTGGTGGAGGCAGCGCCCAAGCTGCTGTTCCTGCTCGGTGCGGACGAAGTCAACTTCGCCAATTTCGGCGACAGCTTCAAAGTCTATATCGGTCATCATGGCGACAAGGGTGCCCATGCCGCGGACCTGATCCTGCCGGCAGCGTCCTATGTCGAAAAGAGCGGGACTTTCGTGAATCTGGAAGGCCGGGTGCAGCGTGCCGAGAAGGCAGTGTTCCCGCCCGGTGAGGCGCGCGAGGATTGGAAGATCTTCCGCGCATTGTCCGATGTGTTGGGCAGGCCGCTGCCGTTCGATAGCTTCGATCAGTTGCGCGCCGCCATGGTCGCCGAAGTGCCGGCACTAGGCCTTGAGAACGCGATCGTGCCGATGCCCTGGAGCCCGCCATCGCTGTCAGCCGATGCGTCAGGCTCCATCGCCTACCCGGTTGCCGACTTCTACATGACCAACGCGATCTGCCGCGCGAGCCCGACCATGCAGCGCTGCTCGGCCGAGATCACGCACGGCCAGGACTATGCGGAGGCCGCGGAGTGACTGAGTTCTTCGCTTCCTACCTTGGTTACGAAGGCGGTTGGTTCGTTGCGACGCTGATCGGCATTTTGCTAATTGCGCTGCCGCTGATGCTGGCGGTCGCGATGATCATCTATGTCGACCGTAAGGTCTGGGCGGCGATGGCGCTGCGGCGGGGGCCCAACGTAGTCGGTCCATTCGGGCTGCTGCAGAGCTTCGCCGACGGGCTGAAGGTGTTTCTGCAGGAAACGATCATCCCGACGGCGGCGAACAAGGGCCTGTTCCTGCTCGCGCCGATCATCACTTTCACGGTCGCGCTGCTCGCCTGGGCGGTGATCCCGTTCGGGCCGGGCATGGTGCTGGCTAACATCAATGTCGGCCTGCTCTACATCCTCGCCGTGTCGTCGCTGGGCGTTTACGGCGTGATCATCTCGGGCTGGGCTTCCAACTCGAAATACCCATTTTACAGCGCCTTGCGGGCTGCTGCTCAGATGGTGAGTTATGAGGTGTCGATCGGCTTTGTGCTAATCTCGGTCGTGCTTTGGGCCGGCACCTTCAACCTGCAGGGGATCATCGATGCGCAGCGCGGGCACATCTTCGGTATCTTCAACGGATTTGTGCTGAACCCGCTGCTCTTCCCGATGTGGGTGGTGTTCCTGATCTCCTCAATGGCGGAAACGGCGCGTACGCCGTTCGATGTCACCGAGGCGGAATCGGAGCTCGTCGCCGGCTACCAAACAGAATATTCGTCAATGGCTTTCGCGCTGTTCTGGCTGGGCGAATATGCCAACGTGCTGCTGATGTGCGCGCTGAACGCCATCCTGTTCTGGGGCGGCTGGCTGCCACCACTCAATATCGATCTTATTCCCTGGTTCGACATTCCCGGCATCATCTGGCTGTTCGCGAAAATCTTCTTTTTCTTCTTCATCTTCAGCTGGGTCCGCGCAACCGTGCCGCGCTATCGCTACGACCAGATCATGCGGCTGGGCTGGAAGATCTTCTTGCCGATGTCGATCCTGTGGGTGTTCCTCGTGTCGGGCTTCCTGATGCTGACCCGCTATAACGGAGGCGTTCTGTGAGCCTTGCCCAACACATCAAGGCGTTCACGTTGTGGGAGTTTTTGAAGGCGCATGCGCTGACGCTGCGTTACTTCTTCAAGCCCAAGGCGACGATCAATTATCCGTTTGAACGCAATCCTCTCAGCCCACGCTTTCGCGGGGAGCATGCGCTCAGGCGTTACCCCAATGGTGAAGAGCGCTGCATCGCGTGCAAGCTGTGCGAGGCGATCTGCCCGGCGATGTGCATCACGATCGAGTCCGAGCCGCGCGAGGACGGCAGCCGCCGCACGACGCGCTACGACATCGACATGACCAAGTGCATCTATTGCGGCCTGTGCCAGGAAGCCTGCCCGGTCGATGCCATCGTCGAGGGGCCGAACCTCGAATTCTCGACCGAGACCCGCGAGGAGCTGATCTACACCAAGGAAAAGCTGCTCGAAAATGGCGACCGGTGGGAGCGGAGCATCGCCGCGAACCTTGCCGCCGATGCGCCCTACCGTTAAGCGGCCCGCCAACCCATGATCCAGGCCTTCGCCTTCTACCTTTTTTCCGGTGTGATGATCCTGTCGGCCCTGCTGACGATCACCGCGCGCAACCCGGTGCACAGCGTGCTGTGGCTGATCCTCGCCTTCTTCAACGCGGCCGGGCTGATGCTGATGCTGGGCGCCGAGTTCATCGCGATGCTGCTGGTGATCGTCTATGTGGGCGCGGTCGCGGTGCTGTTCCTGTTCGTGGTGATGATGCTCGACATCGACTTTGCCGAGCTGCGCGCAGGCTTCACACGCTATCTTGGCTTCGGCAGCGTCGTGGCTATCGCGCTGCTGGCCGAGATCATCATCGCGGTGACGGTACGCGGGTCGGGCGCGATTGCGCTGGCCGGCCGGTCGGCGACGCCGGTGGGCATGTCGAACATCCAGGCGCTGGGGCAGTTGCTCTACACCCGCTATCTCTACATCTTCGAGGCGGCGGGCCTCGTGTTGCTGGTGGCGATGATCGGCGCGATCGTGCTCACCCATCGTGACCGCAAGGATTACAAGGCGCAGCGGCCGAGCCGCCAGATCGCGCGCCGTCCACAGGATGCGACCCGCAACGTCAACCAGCCCGTCGGCGTGGGGGTGGAGCTGTGATCGGCCTCGAGCATTACCTGACGGTCTCGGCGATCCTGTTCGTGCTGGGCGTGCTCGGCATTTTTCTCAACCGGAAGAATGTGATCGTCATCCTGATGGCGATCGAGCTGATCCTGCTTGCCGTGAACATCAACCTGGTCGCGTTCAGCGCCTATCTCGGCGATCTGGTCGGCCAGGTGTTCGCGATGTTCGTACTGACGGTCGCGGCAGGCGAGGCGGCGATCGGGCTGGCCATCCTCGTCATCTATTTCCGCAACCGCGGCACGATCGCGGTGGACGACGCCAATCGGATGCACGGATGATTCAGACCATCGTCTTCCTGCCGCTGCTGGCGGCGATCGTGGCCGGGCTGGGCAACCGCGCCATCGGTAACACCGCTGCCAAAGCGATCACCACCGGCGCGCTGTTCATTTCCTGCGCGCTCAGCTGGCCAATCTTCATCGGCTTCCTGACGCACGCCGAGCATGCGCATGTCGCGCCGGTCTTGCAGTGGATCAGCTCGGGGGCGTTCCAGGTTGATTGGTCGCTGCGCGTCGATACTCTGACGGCCGTGATGCTGGTCGTGATCACGACCGTGTCCGCGCTCGTCCATCTGTATAGCTGGGGCTATATGGCGGAGGACGACAGCCAGCCGCGCTTCTTCGCCTATCTGTCGCTGTTCACCTTCGCGATGCTGATGCTGGTGACGGCTGACAACCTGGTCCAGATGTTCTTCGGCTGGGAAGGCGTGGGCCTCGCATCCTATCTGCTGATCGGCTTCTGGTACCACAAGCCCAGCGCTAACGCCGCCGCGATCAAGGCGTTCGTCGTCAACCGGGTCGGCGATTTCGGCTTCATGCTCGGCATCTTCGGAATCTTCTGGGTGTTCGGGACTGTATCAATCCCCGAGATCCTGGAGCGCGCGCCGAGCCTGGCGGGCGCGACGGTCGGCTTTCTCGGCGGCGGCGTCGATGTGATGACCTTACTCTGCCTGCTGCTGTTCATCGGCGCGATGGGCAAGTCGGCGCAGCTGGGCCTCCACACCTGGCTGCCGGACGCGATGGAGGGCCCGACCCCAGTCTCCGCGCTAATCCACGCGGCGACGATGGTGACCGCCGGCGTGTTCATGGTCTGCCGCATGTCGCCGATGTTCGAGACGAGCGAGACGGCACTGACGGTCGTCACTATTGTAGGCGCGGCAACGGCGCTATTCGCGGCGACGGTCGGCACGACGCAGACCGACATCAAGCGCGTGATCGCCTATTCGACCTGCTCGCAGCTGGGCTACATGTTCTTTGCGGCAGGCGTGGGCGCCTATGGCGCGGCGATGTTCCACCTGTTCACCCACGCCTTCTTCAAGGCCTTGCTGTTCTTGGGCGCCGGCTCGGTCATCCACGCGATGCACCATGAGCAGGACATGCGCTTCTATGGCGGACTGCGTAGGTCGATCCCGATTACCTTCGTGGCGATGACGCTCGGCACGCTGGCGATTACCGGCGTCGGCATCGCGGGCGCGTTCGGTTTCGGCTTTGCCGGCTTCTATTCGAAGGACGCGATTCTGGAGGCGGCCTATGCCAACGGCTCGGACATTGCACGGATCGCATTCGCCATCGGTATCTTTGCCGCGCTGCTGACCAGCTTCTACAGCTGGCGGCTGGTGTTCCTGACCTTCTTCGGCACGCCGCGCTGGGCCGCTTCGGAGCATATCCAGCACGCCGTTCACGACGCGCACGGCCATGGCCATGACAACCCGCCGGCACAGGAGGATGCGGGGCACACGCCGTCGTCCCATCACGCCGCGCACGATGAAGTGGCGCATGGCACGGGCGGCTATCATCCGCATGAGAGTCCCTGGTCGATGCTGACGCCTTTGGGGCTGCTGTCGGTGGGGGCGGTGTTCGCGGGCTGGGCGTTCCACCACGCCTTCCTCGATGCCGAACATGGCGCGGCCTTCTGGGCGGGCAGTGTCGCCTTCGATACGCACCTGATGCACGCGATGCACGAGGTGCCGCTTTGGGTGAAGCTCTCGGCAACCGTCGCCATGGCGCTCGGCCTGTTCGTGGCCTGGTGGGCCTACATCAAGGACACGACCGTCCCGCAGCGCTTCACCAGCACCTTTGGCGGCCTCTACACCTTCTTCCTGCACAAATGGTATTGGGACGAGCTTTACCATTTGATTTTCGTGCGCCCGGCCTTCGCGATCGGCCGCTTCTTCTGGAAGCGCGGTGACGAAGGCACGATCGACCGATTCGGACCGAACGGCGCCGCAGCTTTGGTCGCCGGGACCAGCCGGGTGAGCGGCCGCCTCCAATCGGGTTATGTCTATACCTATGCGTTCGTCATGCTGATCGGCCTGGCCGGCCTCGCCACCTGGGCAATCGCGGCGTGAATCAGCTTGGCTTTCCGATCCTGTCAGTCATGCTCGCGGTTCCGACCGCGGCTGCGATTGCGTGCCTCTACTTGAGCGCGGAAAATGCCCGGCGCGTGGCGCTGGCCGCCACACTGGTCGATCTGGCGCTCGGCATACTGCTTTGGGCAACGTTCCAGCAAGGCGAGGGCGCACCGCAGTGGCAGTTCCAGGAGTTCGTCCCGCTGTTCGGCGACCGCTTCGCCTGGGCGATGGGGATCGACGGAATTGCGCTGATGCTGATCATGCTCAGCGTGTTCCTGATGCCGATCTGCATCCTGTCGAGCTGGACGGCGATCGAAAAGCGCGTGCCCGAATATATGGCGGCCTTCCTGATGGTCGAGCTGCTGATGATCGGCACCTTCGCGGCGCAGGACCTGGTCCTGTTCTACATCTTCTTCGAAGCCGGCCTGATCCCGATGTACCTGATCATCGGCATCTGGGGCGGCGCGAACCGCATCTACGCCTCGTATAAATTCTTCCTCTACACGCTGCTCGGCTCGGTGCTGATGCTGGTCGCGATGCTGTGGATGTCGAATTATGCCGGCACTACCGACATCCCGAAGCTGATGGCGACCGACTTCCCGGTCGAGGCGCAGACTTGGCTGTGGCTCGCCTTCTTCGCCAGCTTCGCGGTCAAGGTGCCGATGTGGCCCGTCCACACCTGGCTGCCCGATGCGCACGTGCAGGCGCCGACCGCCGGCTCAGTGATCCTGGCGGGCGTGCTGCTGAAGCTTGGCGGCTACGGCTTCATCCGCTTTTCCATCCCGATGTTCCCGGAAGCATCGGGCACGCTGATCTGGCTGGTGCTGATCCTGTCGGGCATCGCCGTCGTCTACACGTCGCTTGTGGCCTTGGTGCAGGCCGACATGAAGAAGCTGATCGCCTATTCGTCGGTCGCGCACATGGCGATCGTTACGATCGGGCTGTTCGCCTTCAATCAGCAGGGGCTGGAGGGCGCGATGATCGTAATGCTGTCGCACGGCCTCGTGTCGGGGGCGCTCTTCCTCTGCGTTGGCGTGATCTACGACCGGCTGCACACGCGCGAGATCGCGGCCTATGGCGGGCTGTCGAACAACATGCCGCGTTATGCGCTGCTGTTCCTGCTCTTCACTATGGCGTCCATCGGCCTGCCGGGGACAAGCGGGTTCGTCGGTGAGTTCCTGTCGCTGATGGGCGCCTGGCAGGTCTCCACCTGGGCGACCGCGGTCTGCACCACTGGCATCATCCTCGGTGCTGCCTATGCGCTATACCTTTATTGGCGGATCGCATTCGGCGTCGCGCGCACGCCAGAAGCGGCGACCTTGCCCGATTTGAACAGCCGCGAGATCGTCAGTCTCGGTGCTATTGCCGCGGTGGTGCTGTGGATGGGCATCTATCCGGAAAGCTTCCTCAGCCCGATGCGCAACGACATCGGCGCGCTGGTGCAGCGCATCGATCGGGCCAAACCCAGCTTCGATCCCGCCCTTGCCGCTGGCAAGGCAGCCCACGCGCCCGCAGCCACCGCAAAGGCGCACCATTGATGGACTACGGACACAATCTCCTCGTCGCGGCGCCGGAGGTGCTGCTGTCGCTGGGCGCCATCGTGCTGATGATGTGCGCAGCCTTTGGCGGCGACAAGGCATCGCGGTGGATCGGCTGGTCGGCGGTGATCTTCTTCGTCGTCGCCGTATTCGCGTCGCTCAATCCGGCAGGTGATGCGTTCGGTGGGCTCTACCGCGCGGACAATTTCTCCGCCTTTGCGAAAGTGCTGATCTACGGGGGCGCGGCCGTAGCAGTGGTGCTCGCGCCTGACTATTTCGAGCGCAACGGCGACAAACTACGGGCCGAATATCCGGTGCTGATCATGCTGTCGGCGGTCGGTGCCGGCATGATGGTGTCGGCGTCCGACCTGCTGACTCTCTATGTCGGCCTTGAGTTGCAGAGCCTGTCCTCGTATGTGCTCGCCAGCTTCATGCGGCGGGACAATCGCTCGGCCGAGGCGGGGCTGAAGTATTTCGTGCTGGGCGCGCTCGCCTCGGGCATCCTGCTCTACGGCATCACCTTGCTCTACGGCTTCACCGGCACGACGCAGTTCGACAAGATTGCGCTGGCTTTTGCCGGCCATGTCTCCACCGGGCTTCTGTTCGGCCTCGTCTTTGTCCTCGCCGGCATCGCATTCAAGATTGCGGCGGTGCCGTTCCACATGTGGACGCCGGACGTGTACGAGGGCGCGCCCACCCCGGTCACGACGCTATTTGCCTCGGTGCAGAAGGTCGCAGCTGTCGCGCTGATGGTTCGCGTAACCGTCGAGACGATGGGGCCCGCCTATGAAGCCTGGCGCCAGATCGTCATCTTCTCGGCGCTCGCGTCGATCGTGCTCGGCGCGGTGGCGGCGATCGGTCAGACCAACATCAAGCGGCTGCTCGCTTATTCGTCCATCAACAATGTCGGGTTCGCGCTAATCGGCCTCGCGGCGGTGCAGCCGGGACAGCCCGACGGGGTCGCTGCGGTGATGACCTATATGGCCATCTACATCGTGATGACTTTGGGGTCCTTTTTGGTCGTGTTGCAGATGCGCGGCGCGGATGGCCGCAACGTCGAGACGATCGCCAGCCTGTCGGGCCTGTCGCGGACCAGCCCGGGCCTCGCGCTGGCGCTGGCCATCTTCATGTTCTCGCTGGCCGGCATTCCGCCCTTGCTCGGCTTCTGGTCGAAGTTCGTGGTGTTCGACGCGGCCGTGCGCGCCGGTCTGTGGCCGCTTGCCGCCATCGGCATCGCCGCTTCTGTGATCGGCGCCTATTATTATCTGAAGATCGTCAAGGCGATGTATTTCGACGATCCCGCGCCCGCCTATCACCGCATGGACAGCAAGGTCGAAGGCGGACTGATCGCGCTTTCGGCGCTCGCCATGTCGCCACTCGGCTATTTTCTAATCCCAGCGCTCGGGATCGTCAGCGTCAACGCCGCACGGGCGCTGTTCTGATCGAAATTCAAACGGTCGCAACGACCGCATCGACCAATGCCGACATGCTGGTGCTCGCCGCACAAGGCGCCAACGATGGACTGTGGCTACGCGCTGTGGAACAGAGCGCGGGCAGGGGACGGCTGGGCCGCGCCTGGGTATCGCCGCCCGGCAACCTCTACGCGAGCACGATCGTGCGACTGCGGCCCAGTGATCCCGGCGCGGCGACGCTGACGCTGATCGCCGCCGTAGCGCTGGACGAGACGCTCAGAGCCTATGGCGCCGATCCATGGATCAAGTGGCCTAACGACCTGTTCATCGGCAACGCGAAGCTGACCGGAATTCTGCTCGAGCGGAGCGGCGACGCCGTTGTCGTGGGCATCGGTGTCAATCTCGCGCATCATCCGGAAGGGCTGGACCGCCCGGTCACCAGCCTGACTGCACAAGGTGTGGCTGCACCTGATCCCGAGTTGTTCCTTCAGGATCTTGCCGAAGCGTTCTCGCGCTGGCTAGCGACGTGGCGGCGGGCTCTTCCAGAAGTGCGCAGTCGCTGGCTGGAGCGGGCGCATCCGGTCGGCACGGCATTGTCAGTGCGCTTGCCGGAACAGCCGCTGATCGAGGGTCTGTTCGACGGGCTGGACGAAAACGGCGCACTCCGCTTGCGCTTGCCCTCAGGCGAGTGCCAAGTCATCCACGCCGCCGACGTCTTCACCATCTGAGGGACTGACCATGCTGCTCGCGATCGATGCGGGAAACACCAATATTGTCTTCGCTCTTGTAGAAGGCGGAGGCATCCGCGCGCGCTGGCGGATTGCGACCGATCCGCGCCGCACTGGCGACGAGTATGCAGTATGGGTCACGCAACTGCTGGCGCTGGAAGGGCTGGAACGCTCGGCCATCGACAAGGTGATCATATCCACCGTCGTGCCCCGCGCGCTCCACAATCTGGAAGTCCTCTCGATCAAATATTTCGGCGTGACCCCGCTGATCGCCGGCCGGGCACCTGTCGAATGGGGAATGGATCTTGATGTCGAGGAACCGCAGAACCTAGGCGCCGACCGAGCGGTGAACGCGATCGCCGCGCATGCCCTGCACGAAGGCGACCTGATTGTCGTCGATTTCGGCACGGCCACCACCATCGATTGGATCGACTATCGCGGCGCCTACAAGGGTGGGATTATCGCGCCCGGCATCAACCTGTCATTGGATGCGCTGGTCAACGCCGCCGCAAAGCTGCCGCGTATCGCCATCGAAGCGCCGATGGGCAATTCCGTAATAGGCCGCAACACCGTCGATCAGATGAACATCGGAATCTATTGGGGCTATGTCGCTCTGATCGAAGGCCTGATCGCGCGCATGAAGGGGGAGATCGGCCGGCCCGCAAAAGTCGTGGCCACTGGGGGGCTGGCTGTGCTGTTCGAGCGGCACACCCAGATTTTCGACTCGGTCGAACATGACTTGACGCTGCGCGGACTGGCGATGCTGGCCGAGCGTGCCCATATGAACTGAAAATCTCCCCGGGACGGGGAGGGGGACCATGCGAAGCATGGTGGAGGGGCCCCTCCACCGGTAGGGCCCCAGAGCCCCCTCCACCGCACTTCGTGCGGTCCCCCTCTCCGTGCCGGGGAGGATCAAGAAGGACCAGAATGACTCCCGGTAAAGAACTCCTCTTCCTCGCGCTCGGCGGTTCGGGCGAGATCGGCATGAACGTCAACCTCTACGGGTGTGACGGCAAATGGGTGATGGTCGATTGCGGCATCACCTTTGCCGACCCGGCCTATCCCGGCATCGATCTGATCCTGCCGGACCTGAGCTTCATCGAGGAGCGGCTCGACGACCTGCTCGGCATCGTGCTGACCCATGGCCATGAGGACCATATCGGCGCGCTGCCCTATCTCGCTGCCGATCTGGGCGTGCCGCTTTACGCGACCCCGTTCACCGCCGGCCTGATCCGCGGCAAGCTGGAAGAAGAAGGCGTCTCCGATCAGGTCAAATTGCACGTGATCGACCGTGAGCATGGTCAGTTCCATCTCGGGCCGTTCGGCTTCGAGTATGTGCCGCTCGCTCACTCGATCCCCGAGGGCAACGCGCTGCTGATCGAGACGCCATACGGCAACGTCTTCCACACCGGCGACTGGAAACTCGACGACGAGCCGCTGCTCGGCACGCCCTACACGGCGGCCGAGCTGACGGAGATCGGCGACAAGGGCATATTGGCGCTCGTTTGCGACTCGACCAACGTGTTCAACGAGGAGGCCTCGGGCTCTGAAGCTGCGGTGCGCGAAGGTCTGGATGCCGTCGTGGCGTCCGCCACTGGACGCGTGCTGGTGACGACCTTCGCGTCGAACGCCGCCCGGCTGGCAACACTGGGTGAGGTCGCCCGCGATACCGGGCGTCAAATCTGCGTCGCGGGCCGCTCCCTCGACCGCATCCTGCGCGTGGCGAAGAGCGTCGGCTATCTGCGTGAGTTTCCCGAGCCGATCGACTTCGAGGCGGCGATGAAGCTGCCGCCACGGGACGTGATGATCGTGGCGACGGGGGGGCAGGGCGAAGCACGCGCCGCTTTGGGCCGGGTCGCTTTCGACCAGCATCAGATCAAGCTCGGCGAGGGCGATCTGGTCATCTTTTCGTCCAAGCAGATTCCGGGCAATGAAATGGCGATCGGGCGCATCCAGAATGCGCTCGCGGCCAAGAACATCCAGATGATCACCGACCGGCAGGCGCATGTCCATGTGTCCGGCCACCCCGGCCGCCCGGAGCTCGCGCTGATGTACAAATGGATTCGGCCCGAGATCATCGTGCCGGTGCATGGCGAACGCCGCCATATGGCGGAGCATGCACGCTTCGCCGCAGAACAAGGCGTGCCGCGCGTGATCGTGCAGGAGAACGGCACCGTCGTGCGGCTCTCCCCCGACGGGCCGAAAGTGGTGGGGCAGGAGCGGGCCGGGCGGCTGGTGCTCGACGGTGACGTGATCCTGCCGGCCGATGGCGGCACGATCAACGAGCGTCGGCGACTAGCCGCCTATGGTCAGATTTCGGTCGCGGTGGCGCTGGACGGCAGCGGGCGGCTCAAGGGCAGTCCGGAAGTGAAGTTGCAAGGCATTCCAGTCGAAGAAGACAAGGACGATTTCCTCGCGGACGCATGCGATGCCGCCGCCGCAGCCGCTCGGGCGGGCGGTAAGGATGACAACAAGCTGCGCGAGTTTATCCGGCTGGCGGTGCGCCGCAAGGCGGTCGAGTGGACCGGCAAAAAGCCCGTCGTGGACGTGCTGCTGTTGCGGGTCTGACGATGCGCTGGACCTCGATCCTCGCGATTTACCTGTTGTTCTGGGCCTTGTCGGTGTTCCTGGTGCTGCCATTCGGGGTGCGGACGCATGAGGAAGCGGGCACTGACCGGGTGCCGGGCCAAGCCGATAGTGCGCCGCACCAGTTCAGCCTCGGCCGGCTCGCGCTGAGGACGACGATGGTCTCGGCGATCCTATTCGCGCTCTACTATGCAAACTATGTGAATGGCTGGGTTGGGCCGGCCGATCTCGACCTGTTTTCGCCGGACAGCTGAGCGTCACGCGCGCAGCCGCTCGATGGCCTGGGCCAGCGCCACGTAGAGCTTGCCCATGTCCGACGAGAGCAGGGTCACCGCAACCTGGCTGCCGTCGCGCGTCCCGAGGATGTTACGGAGCATCGCCTCGAAATCGTGGATGTAGCGGTTTACCTGCTCCCGGAACTCCGGGTCGGAGTCGTAATGCGACAGAACGGCACGGCTTTCGCCTGCCTCCAGCAACCGCACGGCGCGACGGGTGAATACACCGCGATCACCCTTCAGATAGGCGGCCCAGGCGCTGTCGGTGACGTCGTTGGAAAGGATCTTGGCGACGTCGATCGCGGTCGAGTTGAGCGCCTCCATCAGCAGCGACGCCCGCCGCGAGAAGCTCTCGCGGTTGGCAGCATCGGCGTGCTCACGTGCCTGCTCGACCCGCGCCTCCAGCGCCGCGGCGCCTTGCGAGACCTGCGCGATCTGATCCTGCAGCATCGCGGCGGCAGCATTGGCGGCAGCGACTGCCTGTTCCGCGGCTTCGGCAACCGCCAGCACCTGCTTCTCGACCCGCTCCGTGACGACACTCTCCAGCGCCTGATCGGCTGCGTGAGCGATGGAGGCGGCTGCCTGCGGCACGATCCGCTCGAACGTCTGCCGCGCCTGATCGGCGGCTTGCGAAGCGGCATCGCGGACGCGCAGCATGATCTCGATCAGCTGCGGGGCGGAGCCGTCCGCGACGGCAGCCATCTGGCCCTGAGCGGAATCGAGTGCTTCCGACAGCTCGGCCGCGGTGCGGCGGCCCGATTGCAGCTGGCGATCCGCCGCCTGACCGAAAATCTCGATCGCTTCGCGCTGTTGCTGGAGGAGCCTTTCCGTCTGAGCCAGCCGGTCGAGAGCGGCAGTGGCGCCGGTTTCGATGTCGCCGATCGCCGGACGCATCGACTGGAGCCGCTCCTGGCTCGTGGCAGCAAAGCCGTCGAGGCGGCCAAGAGCAGCCGGAAGTGTCTCGTCGATCTCGCGGGCGCTGGCGTCCAAGGCCGTGAGCAACGCCTCGCTGCGCGCGATGAAGCTGTCCGCGGCATCGCCCGCGACCGCCAGCGAGCCGGACAGCCGCTCGGCATGGTCGCCCAGCGCCTGGACGGCCGCGGCGAGCCGCTCCGTACGCGTTCCCCCATCCTGATCGAGCCGGGCGAGTCGCTGCTCGACATCGGCAACGCCGCTCGAGAGCTTGTCGACCAAGGCCGCACCGGTCGTGTCATGCTTGGCGATCGAGCGGCCGATCGCGTCAATCTCGGTTCCGATCGCTTCGATGCGCGCGGCGAGGGCCGTCATCACATCGGTGCTCGTGGTGTCGAGCGCAGCGCGCGACTGGCCAACCAACGCAAGCATTGCCGAACCCTGCGCCTCGACGCTGCGCCGTGCTTCCTCCAACGCTTCGGCCGCGTGGGCAAGCGATGTCTGCACGGCTTGGTTCATTTGCTCGGCCGTGGCGTCGAGCTGCGCGCGCGCGGCTTCGGTCGTGCCCTCGATCCGCGCGAGGTGGGAGGCGAGCCGCTGGGCAGCGCCGCTAGCGACTTCGTCGGCTTCGCGTCCGCGCGCCAGCAGCGCCGACAGCTGCGCTTCTAGCGCGCCGGCCTGACCGATCGCCGCTTCTCCGGCTGCAGTGAGTCCGAAGGCGATACTGTCGGTCTGCTCTTGGGCCTTGGGCAGGGTGGTGAGCAGCAGGTCCAGTTCCTTGCTGGCCTTGGACGCGGATGCGACCAGAGTGTCAGCATGACGGTCCAGCGCCTCGCCGTCGGTGCGGAAGCCGGAAGCGATCGTCGCCAGGCGGGCCGCGGCTTCCTCCCCGATCTGGGTTAGTTGGATCGCCTGGTCAGACAAGGCCTCGCGATTGGCGCCGATGCGGGCGGTGAGTTCGGCAACCTTGCTTTCCAGCCGTACCGATTCCGCCCGCATCCCCTGAGCGGTCGCAAGAAACCGATGCGCCTCGCGGCGGCTGGTGCGGAGCGCCAGCAGGCTAAGAATGCCAAGCAGCGCCAGCGGCGCGCTGGCGGCGCCGATGATCATGGCGAGATTGGCGAACGCATCCTGCCAGGTCGTTACGGACCAGACCACGAACCCGACCCACACCAGCCCAACCAAGCCGAGCAGCATCGGCAGCAGCCGGTCCAATGCGCCGCGCTCCACCGTCGCCTCATAGTCTGGGTCAGGCACGTTAGGCGCCACAGGTTCCTCGATTAGTTCTTCTTGCTGCGGTTCGGGCCTGAGCCCGACGATATTGCCCCCGGTCATGGGCCGACCATACCAGCTTTTCCCGGGGTGAGAACAAGCGCGGGTTACCGACCCTTAAGGATTTCGGGGATAAGCTGGCGCCATGTCCTTCGAACAAGCCCTCAATACCAGCCTGGCCGCGGCGCTTGGCGACGATCAGGAGCTGGTTCTTGAGCTCCGCGGAGCCTTCGTCGAAAGCGCGGAACGGCATTGCAGTGCCATGGCGGACGCGGAAGACGATGGCGAATGGCGCGAAGCCGCGCTGCGGCTGAAGGGTTTGGCCGCCAGCTTCGGCGCCACGGGGCTGATGGAGCAGGCAGGCAGGGCTGCGGGCGCGCGCCGTGATCCGCAGCTGCTCGTCGAACTGCAAGGGGCGGTTGCCGTCCTCTCGCTCTGATCCCGCTTTTGCGGACTGCGTTTAGCGCCTAAGCCCCGGCCTGATGCGGGGCCAATCATGCTGACTGGACTGATTGTCGCTGATGAGGAGTCAGCCGACGGATCATGCCTGCGCGCCGAGTTGCCGGTGGCCGGGCAAACAGTGCTCGAGCATCAGGCGCGGCTGCTCGTCGAGGGGGGTGCCGAACGGGTCTTGGTCGTCGCCGAACGGCTGACACCGCTGCTGGCACAGGCGGCGACGCGCCTGCGCCAGGACGGCATCAACGTGGAGCTGGTTCGTCAGGTGGACGAACTCGCCCAACGCATTCATCCGGAGGAGCGGCTGCTGTTGCTCGCCGACGGCGTCGTGACCGACCTTAGTGCCCTCGAACGGATGCTCTCGTCTCCGGCCCCTGCCGTGCTGACGCTGCCCGACTCTGCCGAGATGCGCGGCTGGGAGCTGATCGACGCGAGCAACCGCTGGGCCGGATTGCTCCTAGCCGATGGCGACCTGGTCCGCCGCACTGCGCGGATGCTGGGCGATTGGGAGCTGCAATCGACGCTGCTGCGCAACGCAGTCCAATCTGGGGCGAGCCGGGCCTCGGTGGAAGGCATCGCAATCCTCGCTCGGGTTGAGGACATCGCTAGCGCGCAGCAGGTCGAGCAGGCGATCAGCCGTAGTGCGGCGCGACGGTCTACCGGACTGCTCGACCGCTACATCTTCGATTCGCTCGCCCGGCTGGTCGCGCCGCGCGCTATGCATGCGATGGTGGAGCCGGGCTGGCTGCGGACTGGCTCCGCGGGGCTGCTGCTGGTCGCCGCAGTGATGTTCATCGCCGGCTGGCGTTGGCCTGCGCTGGCGCTGGCGCTGTCCTCGGGGCCCCTCGACACGCTCGGTCGGCACCTTGGCGCACTGAGCCTCAGGCTGCGCCGTGACCGTGAGCGTGCCCGCCAGCTCCGGCTGGCGGCTGCCGCCGCCGCCCAGCTCGCGCTAGGCTGGAACCTGCGGGAGTTCGGCTGGGGCAGCGTTGCGCTTGCGGCGGCGACGCTGGGCTTCATGCTGGCGATGATCGAGCATGAACGATGGATCGGCCGCCCGGCGCCGCGCCCGCTCTGGCTCGCGGAAACAGACCTTCTGATCTGGCTGATGCTGCCCTTCGGCCTGGCTGGCGGGTGGACCGCCGGGCTGGCAGCACAAGCTGTAGCCGCCTTTGCGTCCCTGCTGGCGGTGCAGCGGCTGACGCGCCGTCAGCCCTGAAGCGCCCGCGCCTCGCCGACCGCTTCTTCCCCGGCGAACAGCCGGTCGAGCCGGCATTGAAGATTAGCGCGAAAATGCTCCTGAGGGATCGATTTGGGACGCGTCAGGCAGATTTCGCGGGCGATCGCGTCCTTGATCCGGTCCACCGCCGCTTGATCCAGCACCCCGGCGCGCTTCAACTCGATCGACAGCTGGATGAGCCCGACCGTCGTGCCCTGCGCGCGCATGCCGACCAGGTCGATAAGGTCGTGCAGCCTCTTGTCCTCGGCATAGCCCATGACATGCTCCCCTCGTACTGCTCGAGAATAGCCGTTCCGGCAGGGTAAACCAGCCGGTTCGAGTTGCAGCCCGGGAGCTTTCTCTTTCATATCCGGTTGAGCCGTTATGCACCGTCACACACGCCTTCTCGCCGGCCTCAGCGCGCTTGCTCTGCTCCTCGGCTCCTGCGGCCGCTCCGAACCGAGCGGCACCGCCGCCGGGATATCAGGCTCGGACCGCGCCTATGGCGAGGAGCAGCATCCTAAATTGCTGGCCGAATTCGGCGGCGCCTATGGCGGTCCCGAAAGCCGCTATGTCGGGGCATTGGGCGAGAAGATTGCGCGGGCCGCCGGGCTGGAAGGCCAATGCGTGTTCACTCTCGTGAACACCGATGTGGTGAACGCCTTCGCAGTCCCCGGCTGTTACATCTATATCACGCGCGGCCTAGTCGCGATCGTGACAAGCGAGGCGGAACTCGCCTCGGTGCTGGGGCATGAGGTCGGTCACATCGTCGGCGCGCATTCACGGCGGCAGGAGCGGCGCTCCATCTGGCGGACACTGGGCGTGATCGCGGTCAGCCTGACCGGCTCCGAACAGCTGACCCGTCTCGCCAGCCAGGCCGCCCAATACTTCACCCTGCGTTATTCCCGGAAGCAGGAATATGAGTCCGATACTCTGGGGATCCGCTACCTGGAAGCGGCGGGGTATGACCCGCACGCTGCATCCGACATGCTGGCGGCGCTAGGCAGGCATGACCGGTTTTTAACTTCCAGCAGCGGACGCGACGAGGCGAACTCCATCCCCGAATGGGCGCGCAGCCATCCGCTGACCGAAAACCGCATTGAGCGGGCGCGGGAGCTAGCGCGCGAAGTCAGCGCCGATCCGAACGCCCTGCCGGAGAATGAGGCGGCGTATCTGAACGAAGTCGACGGACTCCTCTACGCGGACGATCCCGAGCAAGGCTTCGTGCTCGGCCGCAGCTTCGCGCATCCGGTAATGCGCATCGGCTTCACCGCTCCCCAGGGTTTTACGCTCACCAACAGCCCGCAGGCCATACTGCTCACCGGTCCGGGGGGGCTGCGCGGCCAGTTCGGCGGCGGAGCCCTGCCGAACGGGCGCATTGATCTCTACGCCCAGCAGCTGGTGCAGCAAATAGTGGGCAAAGGACAGGCGCAGATCAGCGCATCGCAGGCAACGGTGAACGGCCTGCCTGCTATCCTCATGGATGTTCAGCTGGCGACGCGTGAAGGCGTGCTGCCGATCAGCATCGCCGCCTACAACGGAGGTGACGGCCAAGCCTATCACTTCGCCGTGCTGTCGCCGCCCGCCCAACCGAGCGCGGCGCTGATCTCCCAACTCTTTCAGTCGTTTCGCAGGCTTTCTGCAGAGGAAGCGTCAAGGCTGCGCCCACGCGTCCTCAGGGCGGTCGCGGTTGGAGCGCAGGACAGTGTGGAGACACTTGCGGCCCGGATGGCCGGATCGCACCAGCGCGAACTCTTCATGCTCCTGAATGGAAAGGGGTCTCAAGACCCGTTGCGGCCGGGTGAGCGCGTCAAGATCGTAACGTGGGGCGACCAGTAGAGAGAGGGGCGCCCCGAAGAGCGCCCCTGTGGATCGTCAATATGCTGCGGTGGTCGAGCGCGCGCGCGTGGAGCTGTGGCCGCCGTAACGGTACAGGATATCCTCGGCGGCTTCGCGGGTGATGCCGGCATCGCTCGGGTCGACGGACACGAAGATGCCGCCTTGTTTGATGCGATCGCCATAATAGGTCGCGTCTTCCTTGCTGACGCCATGCTTGTGCAGCGCTTCATTAAGCCCGCCGGCGGCCGCGCCGACAGCGGCGCCGATGCCTATTGCTTCTGGAACGGCCGATGCGGCGATGGCGCCGATCGCGGCGAGGGGGCCGACGCCCGGGATAGCAAGCGCCGCAACGCCAAGGCCAGCACCCAAAGCGCCGCCGCCGATCAGGCCGCGGATGATGCTGCCATGCTTGTCATGCTCGGTGGTGTTGCCGTCGCTGGTCTCGGTGGTCTTGCCGTCATGCTGAGCGATGACGGAGAGGGCGCTTTCACGCACGCCGGCGCGGCGCAGCTCGGAAAGGGCGCGTTCGGCTTCGTCATAGCTGTCGAATACGGCGGACACGACGTTGTTGTTCATAATATCTCTCCTGGAATGACCTTGAGGTCGGAGAGCAGAACGGACAGACGCAAGCGCCGTTCCCGCACCGCTAAGCGCCGCGTCACGAAGCGGGATGGCGGAGAGAGTGGGATTCGAACCCACGGTGGGCTTGCACCCACGGCGGTTTTCAAGACCGCTGCCTTAAACCACTCGGCCATCTCTCCGTGCGCGTCCGCTTATCGCTTCGGGAACGGGACGCAAGATTTCTCTGTTGTTCAGGCGCGGGCTTGTGGCAGTGACAGGCGAGATGAGGGTGACGGCGATGCGTAGATTTGTTGCCGCTGCCGCGATGTTGCTCAGCGTAGGAGCACCGGTCGCGGCACAGGATGAAGCGGGCTTTCAGGCCTTTCTGGGGCAAATCCGGCAGCAGGCGCTGGCGCAAGGGGTGAGCCGGCGCACACTGGACCAGGTGTTGCCGACGCTGACCTTCAACCCGCGCGTAGTCGCGCTCGATCGCGCCCAGCCGGGCGGCAACCCAGCCGCCCCGCCGTCCGCTACGATCCCGGCCTTCGCACCCTACCGTGCGCGGCATGTCGATCCGGCGCGGATCGACCGTGGCCGTGCGAAGTATCTGGCGCTGCGGCCGCTGCTTGCCCGGGTCGAGGCGCGCACCGGTGTCCCCGAAGAGATCATGATCGCGATCTGGGGACATGAGACCAACTACGGCTCCTATACGGGCGATTTCGACCTGCCGCGCTCGCTCGCCAGCCTCGCTTACGAGGGGCGCAGGCGGGAGCTGTTCACGACCGAGCTCATCGCTACCTTCAAGATGATGGACCGCGGCGTGCCGCGCGAGCGGCTGAAGGGCAGCTGGGCCGGCGCCACCGGCTATCCGCAGTTCCTGCCGAGCGTTTATCTGCGCCTGGCACGCGACGGGGATGGCGACGGGCGGGCCGACATTTGGACTTCAGAAGCAGACGCGCTCGCCTCTATCGCCAATTACTTCGTTGCCTCGGGATGGCGCGCCGGGCGCCCGTGGGGCGTGACCGCGAGCGTGGCGCCCTATCTCGACCGCCGCAGCGTTGCCGGCAAGATCACCTCGCCCCGCTGCCCGCGCGTGCACGAGCGCCATAGCCGCTGGATGACCGTGGCCGAATGGCGCAGCCGCGGCGTGACCCAGAGCGGCGGCCAGCGCCTCCGCGATACCGAGCTGGTGACCCTGCTTGAGCCCGACGGCCCCAACGCCACCGCCTATCTCCTCACAAGCAATTATCGCGCGATCCTCGATTATAACTGCTCCAATTTCTACGCGCTTTCGGTAGGACTGCTGGCCGACGCCGTCGCCCAAGCATCGTGAGTATCGAATGAAGCCCTATCTTTTCGGATCGCTCTCCCTTCTCGCCCTCGCCACGCCGACCGTCGCCGCGGCGCCGCCATTCGAGACGGCGGCGCCGGTCGCCTATATGATCGACCTGTCGTCGGGCGCAGAACTCTACGCCAAGGATGCGGACCGGCGCATGCCGCCGGCTTCGATGGCGAAGATGATGACCGTCTATGTCGCCTTCGACATGCTCAAGAAGGGCGAACTGAAGGAAGGGCAGAGCTTCACGGTGCGGCCGGAGACCTGGCAGCGCTGGCACGGCCCCGCGGCGGGTTCGACCATGTTCCTCAGCCCCAATGAGCAGGTGTCCATTGAGAATCTGCTGAACGGTATCGTCGTGCTGTCAGGCAACGACGCTTCGGTGGTCCTGGCGGAAGGGATCGCCGGCACCGAACAGGCTTTTGCCAACCGCATGAACCAGGCGGCCAAGAAGCTGGGCATGGCGAACAGCCGCTTCTGCAATTCGAACGGCTGGCCCGACGAAGGCTGCACCCAGGTGACCGCGCGCGACCTCGCCAAGCTCGCCGCCGCGACGATCCGCGAGCACCCGCAGCTCTACAAGAAATATTACACCAAGACGGAGTTCACCTGGGGCAAGACCTTGGGCGGCGGCGCGCCGATCACCCAGGCGAACCGCGACCCGCTGCTCGGCCGTGTCGCCGGTGCGGACGGGCTCAAGACCGGGCATACCGAAGAGGCCGGATATGGCTTTACCGGGTCGGCCGAACAGAATGGTCGCCGGCTGGTGATGGTCGTGTCGGGGCTGTCGAGCTTCAACGAGCGCATCTCGGAATCGGTACGGTTCATGGATTGGGGCTTTAGGGCCTGGCAGGCCAAGCCGCTGTTCAAGCAGGGCGCGCGCGTCGAAACCGCAGATGTGCAGCTGGGCGAGGAGGATCAGGTCGGGCTGGTCGCGCCGCGCAATCTGGCGGTGACCCTGCCGGGCGGGGCGGCGTCGAACGTCCAGGTGAAGGTCGTTTATAATGGACCGTTGAAAGCGCCGATCAAGAAGGGTCAGCACGTGGCCGATCTGGTCGTCTCGACGCCCGACACGCCGCCCCAGACCATGCCGCTGGTTGCCGATGCCGATGTCGGCGAGGCCGGTTTCTTCGGCCGCATCTGGGCCGCGCTCGCTTCCTTCTTCGCTTGACCGGTAAGTTCATCACGCTCGAGGGCGGAGAGGGCGTCGGCAAATCCACGCAAGCGCGTCGTTTGGCGGAGGCGCTCCGTGCGCGGGGCCTCGATGTGGTGCTGACCCGGGAACCCGGCGGCAGCCCGGGTGCGGAGGCGGTCCGATCGCTGCTGCTAGAGGGTGAGGGCGACCGCTGGTCGATGCCGTCCGAAGCCCTGCTCTTCGCGGCCGCCCGCGCCGACCACGTCGCGAGGACCATTCGGCCAGCGATCGAGGCAGGGCAATGGGTGATCTGCGACCGCTTTCTCGACAGTTCGCGTGCCTATCAGGGCGTGGCGGGTGGTCTCGGCGACGAAGCGATCCAGCAGCTGCACCAGACTGGCAGCATGGGTTTTGTTCCCGACCGCACGCTGGTGCTCGATCTGGCGGACGAAGAGGCCGCGGCACGTGCTCATGCCCGCGATGGCGGCGAGGCGGATCGGATCGGCGGGCGCGAGGCCGACTTCCACGCTGCTGTGGTCAGTGCTTTCCGGACCTTCGCCGAGCAGGAGCCAGGCCGGATACGCCTGATCGATGCTTCCGGAACGGCCGAGCAGGTGTCGGAGCGGCTTGTCCAGGCAATCCAGGACCTGCTGCCATGACCGCGCTGCGCGGCCTTGATGGGCAGGCCGCCGCATTCCTCAGCGCCATGCGGGGCGAGCGGCTGCACCATGCCTGGCTGCTGGTCGGCCCCAAGGGCGTCGGCAAGGCCAGCTTCGCCAAAGCCGCCGCGCTGCGCCTGCTTGCAGAAGCAGCCGATCCGGCACTGGCGGGTGAAGGCCTCGGCGTCGATCCGGAGCATCGCATCGCCCGCCTGTTCACTGCCCGCAGTCACCCGGATTATCGCCTGGTTGAGCGCGAGGTGTGGAAGAAGTCCGACGAAGTGCTGCCGCTCGACGAACGCAAGGCGGACGAGGCGCTCGGTCGCAACATCAAGGTGCTGCAGATCCGTTGGCTGGACCGCATCCTGTCGGTCGCCCCGTCGCTGTCCAGCCGGCGGTCGATCATCATCGACGCCGCCGATGACATGGAGCGCGGCGCGGCCAACGCATTGCTGAAGAGCCTGGAGGAGCCGCCGGCCGGCACCGTCTTCTTCCTCGTCAGCCACATGCCGGGCCGCCTCTTGCCGACGATCCGCTCCCGCTGCCGCACACTCCGCTTCTCTCCGCTCGGAGAGGCGGACATGCGTTCGGTGATCCAGGCGGAGCTGCCGGAGGCCTCCGATGCGGAGATCGAAGCGTTGGTGAAAGCGGGGGCGGGCGCGCCGGGACAGGCGCTCCGCTTCGCCGGGCTCGAAATCGGGGCGCTCGACCAGGCGCTGGAGCAACTCGCCCGCACCGGCGACCCGAGCAATGCCGGACGCGTGAGCCTGGCCAAGGCGCTCGCCGCCAAGGCCGCGCAGCCGCGCTACGAGGCCTTTCTCGAGCGAGCGCCTGCATTCATCGCGGCGCAGGCCAAGGCGCGCAAGGGACCATCGCTGGACCACGCGGTAACGCTTTGGAGCAAGTCCCGAGAGCTCGCGTCCGGCGCAACCGGTCTTTCGCTCGACCCGCAAGCAACCGTCTTCCAGCTGGGCTCCTACGTGGCCGCGCTTGCCCAAGGTGGCTCAGCCGCTAAAGGCTGAGCCATGGCCGAACGCTTCTACATCACCACTGCTATCGCCTATCCGAACGGCCGTCCGCACATCGGCCATGCCTATGAAGCGGTCGCCACCGACGCGATTGCGCGGTTTCAGCGGATGATGGGCAAGGACGTTTTCTTCCTCACCGGCACCGACGAGCATGGCCTGAAAATGTCCCAGACCGCCCGCGATCGCGGCGTCGAGACGCAGGCGCTAGCCGACGAAATGTCCGGTTATTTCCAGGAGATGGATCGGACGCTTAACATCAGCTTCGATCGCTTCATCCGCACCACCGAGCCATCGCACCACGAAGCCAGCCGCGCCATCTGGCAGGCGATGGAGGCGAACGGCGACCTGTACCTCGGCCGCTACGAAGGCTGGTATTCGGTCCGCGACGAAGCCTTTTACGACGAAAAGGAGCTGGTCGAGGGGGAAGGGGACAAGCTTTCGCCCCAGGGCACGCCGGTCGAATGGACGGTCGAGGAAACCTGGTTCTTCAAGCTGTCCAAATATCAACAGCCTTTGCTCGACCATTTCGCCGCCAACCCTGACTTCATCCGGCCCGAAAGCCGCCGCAACGAAGTGCTGCGCTTCGTCGAAGGCGGGCTGTCCGACCTGTCCGTCTCCCGCACCAGCTTCGATTGGGGTGTGAAGGTGCCTGGTTCGGACGGTCATGTCATGTATGTCTGGGTCGACGCACTGACCTCCTATCTGACCGGCGTCGGCTATCCGGGCGAAGCGCCCTTCTGGCCCGCCGATTTCCATATCATCGGCAAGGACATCACCCGCTTCCACACCGTCTATTGGCCGGCCTTCTTGCTGTCGGCGGGCATCCCGCTCCCAAAGGCGGTGTTCGCGCACGGTTTCCTGCTTCACCGCGGCGAGAAAATGTCGAAATCGGCGGGCAATGTCGTCGATCCGATGGAGCTGGCTGAGCGCTACGGCGTGGATGCACTGCGCTATTTCCTGCTGCGCGAAGTGACCTTTGGGCAGGACGGCAGCTATTCGGACGAAGCGATCGTCACCCGCGCCAATGCCGATCTCGCCAACAGCTTCGGCAATCTGGCGCAGCGCGTGCTGAGCTTCATCGCGAAGAATCTGGGCCGCATGCCGGGCGACGGGAGAACCGATCCGGTCGATGCCGAGCTGCTCGATACGGTCGCCCGGGCGTGCCGCGAGGAACTGCCGGCCGCCTTCCAGGAACTGGCGCTTGCGCAAGGCTGCGAGGCCTGGATGCGGGCCGTGTTTGCCTGCAATCAATATGTCGATGCGCAGGCTCCCTGGGCGCTCCGCAAAACCGATCCCGAGCGCATGGAGGCGGTGCTCCGCACGCTGGTGCTCGCCATTCGTGACTTGGCGATCGCCATCCGGCCGGTAATCCCTACCTCGGCCGACCGCTTGCTCGACATGCTTGGCGCACAGGCGCGGAACTATGCCAATCTGAAGGATCGCAGCTGGATCGAGTCCGCACTCATGCAAGCCCCGGCGCCGATCTTCCCGCGCCTCGAGCTTACGGCCTGATGTTCACCGACAGTCACTGTCACCTGAACTATAAGGGCCTGGTCGAGGATCAGGCCGGCACCATCGCGCGGGCGCGGGCGGCGGGCGTCGGCACAATGCTCAACATCTCGACGCGCGAGAGCGAGTGGGACGCGATCGTCGGCACGGCAGAGACGGACGCGGACATCTGGGCCTCGATCGGCATCCACCCGCACGAGGCCGATGCGCATCCGGACGTGGACACTGCCAAGCTCGTTGGGAAGGCCGCGCATCCGAAGGTGATTGCCATCGGCGAGACTGGACTCGATTATTATTACGATCACAGCGATCGCGACCGGCAGCGGGCGAGCTTCCGCGTCCATATCGCCGCCGCGCGCGAGACCGGCCTGCCGCTGATCGTCCACACGCGCGATGCGGAGGAGGATACGGCCGGTATCCTTGCGGACGAGATGGAGAAGGGCGCCTATACGGGCGTGATCCACTGCTTCACCGCCAGCGCCAACTTCGCCGATCGCGCACTGGAGCTCGGCTTTTACATCTCGTTGTCGGGCATCGTCACGTTCAAGAATGCGAAGGATCTGCAGGAGACTGCGCGGCGCGTCCCCGCCGACCGACTGCTGATCGAAACCGATGCGCCCTTCCTCGCGCCGGTGCCGCATCGGGGTAAGACCTGCGAGCCCGCCTTCGTTGCCGACACCGCCCGCTTCCTCGCCGAACTCCGCGGCACCAGCGTCGAAGGAGTGGCCGAGACGACCACCACCAATTTCCGGGCGCTCTTCACGAAAGCGGCTGCGTGAAGGTCACGATCCTCGGCTGCGGGACATCGTCGGGCGTGCCGCGGATCGGGAATGACTGGGGGCTTTGTGATCCGGCTGAGCCACGCAACGCCCGCCGCCGTGTCTCCATCCTGGTCGAGACCGGTCGCACCCGCATCCTCGTCGACACCTCGCCCGATCTCCGCATGCAGCTGCTCGATGCGGGGGTGGGGCATGTCGATGCGGTGATCTGGACGCACGACCATGCCGATCACGTTCACGGCCTCGACGATTTACGCCAACTTTACCATAATGGCGGCGCCCCGATCGCGGGCTTTGCCCGGCCGGCCACGATCGCCGTACTGATGCGCCGCTTCGGCTATGTTTTCGAAGGAGCGGACGGCTATCCCGCAACGGCGACGCTGTCGGAACTGCCAGACACGCTGATGATAGGCGACATCGACGTTAGGACCGTCGATCAGCCGCACGGCTCTATCACCTCGGCGGGTCTGCGTTTCGGGGCCAATGGCGCCAATGCGGCCTACGCGACCGACTTCAATGCCATGACCGATGAGATGCGGGCGCTTTACGCTAGCGTCGACCTCTGGATCGTCGATGCGCTGCGCCGGCGCCCGCACCCGACGCACCCGCACCTTGCGCAGGCGCTGGAATGGGCTGCTGAACTGAAGCCGGCCCGGACGTTGCTGACGCACATGGACAATTCCATGGATTACCGGAACTTGATGGCTGAACTTCCGCCAGGTGTGGAACCGGCCCACGACAATCAGGTGATCACGCTGTGAGCAGCGACGATACCGCGCAGCTCGCCGCGGCCGTGCTGATGCTGGTGCTGGTCGGATCGAGCCTGTTGTCGCGCCGGCTGCCGCTCGGCGACGCGGCGCGCATGATTGCTGGCTGGGTGCTGATCTTCGCGGTCGTGCTGGTCGGCTATAGCTATCGCGGCGAACTTGGCCTCGTCGCACAGCGCATCACCGGCGACCTGCTGGGTGAGCGCGGCCAGACCGTGGGCGAGACGCTACGCGTACCAATGGCGGAAGACGGACATTTCTGGGTGCGCGGGGGCGTCAACGGCACGCAGGTGCGGTTCCTGGTGGATAGCGGAGCTACCACCACCGCACTTTCCGCACGCACGGCGGCAGCGGCCGGGCTGGATATCGACGAGAGCGGATTGCCGGTCGTCATCGGCACTGCCAACGGTCAGGTTCGCGCCCGGCGCGCGCAGATCGAGACGCTCAGCCTCGGGCCGATCGTCACGCGAGACATGGCCGTGGTGGTTTCGCCTGCGTTCGGCGAAGTGAATGTGCTCGGCATGAACTTTCTGTCTTCTTTGGGGAGCTGGCGCGTCGATGGGCGCACGCTGGTCCTCGAGCCGCACACCGGGGGCTCGGCCTCCTGACAATCATCGCACTTTACATAATGTATATTATCGGGATTAAAAATGGACGAGAAAGCAGCCTCCCTCGCGCTTGCAAGGCTCGCCGCGATCATGGCCCGGCTGCGCGATCCGGAGCACGGCTGCGAGTGGGATGTGCAGCAGACATTCGCGACCATCGCACCCTATACGATCGAGGAAGCCTATGAAGTTGCCGATGCGATTGAACGCGATGACCTCGATGCGCTGAAAGACGAACTCGGCGACTTGGCACTCCAGGTGGTCTTCCACGCGCGCATGGCCGAAGAGCTTAAAGCGTTCGACTTGACCGACGTGCTGACCGCCATCGCGGACAAGATGGAGCGCCGCCACCCGCATGTGTTCGGCAACAGCGCCTCGCCAGGCTGGGAAGCCGTGAAGGCGGCCGAGCGCGTCGGCAAGGACGATCCCAGCGCGCTTGCCAGCGTTGCGGCCGCCCTGCCGGCGCTGCTCCGCGCTGAAAAGCTGCAGAAGCGCGCCGCCCGAACCGGCTTCGACTGGCCGGATGCGAGCGGCGCGCGCCTCAAGATCCTGGAGGAGCTGGACGAAATCGCCGCGGCTCCGCCTGAGGCGCTGGAAGAGGAGGTCGGCGACCTGATCTTCGCCGTCGTCAACTTCGCACGCCATCTGAAGATCGACCCGGAAGCGGCGCTCCGCAAGGCAAACGCCAAGTTCGAACGCCGCTTCCGGGCGATGGAGGAAATGGACAGTGAGTTCGTCGGGCGCAGCCTCGACGAGAAAGAAGCGCTTTGGAGTCAGGCGAAGGAACGCGCCTGAAAGCGGCTATATTCCACGTCCGACAGTCGCACGTCATAGGCAATGCGGTCGCCCTCGACAGTTTCCTGCCCGATCACCTCGCCATGTTCGTGCAGCCACGCCGCAGCGGCGCCGTCGGCCAGCGGTACCTCGATGTGCCGCACGCGATTGGCCGTGGTTAACCGGTCGGAAACAATGCGGGTCAGCCTGTCTACGCCCTCGCCGCCCAGCGCCGAGATCAGCACCACATCCTCGCGCCGCGCCGCCTCCGCCTCGATCAGCTCCCGCTGTTCCGCGTCGAGGCTGTCCAGCTTGTTCCAGGCCTCGATCTTCGGTGCGTCGGCCTCGATCTCCCTGAGCACCTGCTCGACATCGGCGCGCTGCGCGTCCGAATCCGGGTGCGCGATGTCGCGGACATGGACGATCAGGTCGGCCGAGATCACTTCCTCGAGCGTGGCACGGAACGCCGCCACCAATTGCGTCGGCAGGTCGGAAACGAAGCCGACCGTGTCCGACAGAATTGCCTTGTCTAGTCCCGGCAGCGAGATCTGCCGCATCGTCGGATCCAAGGTCGCGAACAGCAGATTCTCCGCCATCACCTCGGCGCCGGTCAACCGGTTGAACAGCGTCGACTTGCCGGCGTTGGTGTAGCCGACCAGCGCGATCACCGGCCAAGGCGCGCGCTTGCGACGTTCCCGGTGCAGCGTGCGCGTGCGGCTGACCGTCTCCAGCTCCTTGCGCAGCTTCGCCATTCGGTCGCGGATCAAGCGGCGGTCGGCTTCGATCTGGGTCTCGCCGGGCCCGCCAAGAAAGCCGAAGCCGCCGCGTTGCCGCTCCAGGTGGGTCCAGCTTCGCACCAGCCGGCCCGCTTGGTAGTCCAGATGCGCGAGTTCGACCTGCAGCCGCCCCTCGGCGGTCGCCGCACGCTCGCCGAAAATCTCGAGGATCAGCCCGGTGCGATCGATGACCTTGGCCTTGGTCCCCTCCTCCAGATTGCGCTGCTGGACGGGCGTGATGGCGCCGTCGACGATCACCAATTGCGCGTCTTGCGCCGCCACGGCAGTCGCAATCTCCTCCACCTGGCCGCTGCCGAACAAGGTCGCCGGCTTCGGCGCGCGCACGCGAAAGGCGAGCCGCTCCATGACCTGGATGCCGATCGCCTCGGCCAAGCCCGCCGCCTCGTCCAGCCGCGCCTCGGTGTCGCGCCCGTCTGCGTTGGGCAGGTCGGGATAGGCGATCACCGCGCGCGCGCCACGGGCAAATTCGTCATAGTCGCGTTGGAAGCCGGTCATCGGGTGCAGATAGGGACTGTCGTCGCTCACTTAAACGGGGCAGCTCAGTCCCCCTGCGCCTGCTCTTCCGCCAGATTAAGCGGATGCGCCGGCTGCACGGTCGAGATCGCGTGCTTGTAGACCAGCTGCGTCTGGCTCTCCCTGCGGAGCAGCAGGCAAAACAGGTCGAATGCGGCGACATCGCCTTGCAGCATGACGCCGTTGACCAGGAACATGGTCACTGGGTCTTCGCTGCGGCGCACGGCACTCAGGAATACTTCCTGCAGGCCAGTCGCCTTTTTCTGCCCGTCGCTGAACGCCTTCTCGATCGGCGCAAGATCGACCGGAGCGCCCGGCATCACCGTTGAGATCGCGTGCTTGTAAACGAGCTGCGAATTACCGTCCCGGCGCAGCAGCACCGAGAAATTGTCGAACCAGGTGATGATGCCTTGCAGCTTCACGCCCTTGACCAAAAACATGGTCACCGGGGTTTTCGACTTGCGTAACGAATTCAGGAAGATGTCCTGAAGATTATTGACCTTCTCGGCCATGTCGCTCCTCCGCTCTTTTGGCGGCTTCTCGGCTCCCCCATTGGAAGCATCCGCTCCATAGCCCCTCAGGCGGCGAGCGTCGAGTCGCGGCTATTCCTCGTCCTTGGTGTCGGCGAGGCCCAGCAGTTTTAGCTTCCGGTGCAGGGCCGAGCGCTCCATGCCGATGAAGCTCGCCGTGCGCGAGATATTTCCGGAAAAGCGCCGGATCTGCACGCGGAGATACTCGCGCTCGAATGTTTCGCGCGCCTCCCGGAGCGGCGCTCCCATCATCGCGGTCGTGGCGGCGTTGGTCGCGAGCTGCGGTTGATCGCTCAAAACCTCGGGCGGAAGCATGTCGATGTCGATCCGCCCGATCCGGTCGCCGGGCGCCATGATGATGGTCCGCTCCACGATGTTGCGCAGCTGGCGGACATTGCCCGGCCAGTCATAGGCCTGCAGCGCCGCCATCGCGTCCATCGCCACTTCGGGCGTCGGCACCCGCCGTTCCGAGGCATAGCGGGCGACGAAATGATCGACGAGCGACGGGATATCCTCCCGCCGCTCGGCCAGCGGTGCCAAGTGCACGGGGACGACATTCAGTCGGTAATAAAGGTCCTCCCGAAATCGGCCGGCGGAGATTTCGTCCGACAAGTGCCGCGAGGTCGCCGAGACCACCCGCACATCCACCTTGACCGTGCGCTGCCCGCCGACGCGTGCGAAGCTCTGGTCGGTCAGCACGCGCAGGATCTTTGCCTGGGTAGTGACCGGCATGTCGGCGATCTCGTCGAGGAACAGGGTGCCGCCATGCGCCTGTTCGAGCAGGCCGGGGCGGGACAGTTCGCCCCCCTCCTCCACGCCGAACAGCTCTTCCTCGACCCGCTCCGGCGTCATCCGCGCCGCGCTGACGACGACGAACGGCGCCTCGGCGCGCGGGCTCCAGATGTGCAGCAGCCGGGCCGCCACTTCCTTGCCCACCCCCGCGGGACCGGTGATCAGTACCCGGCTGCCGGTCGCGGCGACGCGCTTCAACGTAGCCCGCACCTGGTTGATTGCCGACGAACTGCCGGTCAGCTCGTCGCCGCCGCCGACCTGCGCCTTTAAAGTCGCGTTCTCGCGCCGCAGCCGCTCCGTCTCGGTCGCGCGGCTGACCAGCATCAGCAGCCGCTCCGCCTCGAACGGCTTTTCGATAAAGTCCGCGGCGCCGCGCCTTACCGCTGCCACCGCCGTATCGAGATTCCCATGGCCCGAGATGACCAGCACCGGCAGGGACGGATCCCGGCGCTTGATCTCGTCGAGCAGTTCCAGCCCGTCGAGCTTGGAGCCGGTCAGCCAGACGTCGAGCAGCACGAGCGACGGCCGTCGGTCCCGAATCGCGTCGAGCGCGGCATCGCTGTCGGCCGCGCTCCGCGCCGAATAGCCCTCGTCTTCAAGCACGCCCGAGACGAGATCCCGAATGTCCTGCTCGTCATCGACAATTAGAATCTCGAGCGCCACGCATTCAGCTCCGTGTCAGCGCGATAGGCGCGCGTTCTTCTTCGATCTCGGCATCGGCGCCGGCGAGGGGCGCCAGCGCCTCGCCATCGAGGGTGATGCAGACCAAAGTGCCGCCCCCTTCCCTGTCCTTGAGCTCGATGGTGCCGAAATGCTCCTCGACGATCTTCTTGACGATCGCGAGCCCCAGCCCGGTACCCCGCGACCGGGTAGTCATATAGGGTTCGAACAGCCGGCCCCGTTCTGCCGGTAAGCCCGCGCCATTGTCTTCCACCTCGATGATCATCCGGTGTTCAAGGTTGGTGATCCGCATCGCCACGGCTCCACCATCTTCTGTTTTTCGTTCAATCGCTTCCACCGCGTTTTTCACGATGTTCGTCAACGCTTGGCCGAGCTGGCGCCGGTCGCAGACCAGCAGAGGAGAGGGATCCGGCGCCTCCAGCGTGAAGCGGACATTCGGGTGCGCGACTTCGTGCAGGAACAGCGCCTGACGCCCGATATCGACGATGGGCTCTTCCCGGAATAGCGGCTTCGGCATACGCGCGAAGGCCGAGAATTCATCCACCATCCGCCGCAAATCGCCGACCTGGCGGACGATCGTTTCCGTCAGTCGGTCGAAAGTGGGGCGGTCATTCTGAATTTCCTTGCCATAGCGGCGCTGCAAACGCTCCGCGGCAAGCTGGATCGGAGTGAGCGGGTTCTTAATCTCGTGCGCGATCCGGCGCGCCACGTCGGACCAGGCGGCGCGGCGCTGATCGAGCAATTGTTGAGTGATGTCGTCGAAGGTGAGCACGGAGCCGCGTTCCGTGACAACGATCTTGACCGCCAGCGTTCGCGGCTCGCCACCGCTGGTCAGCTGCACCACCTGCTCGCAATCGCCGGCGCCCAGCATCGCCGCCAGCTCCGGCGCGATCTCGTCGAGCCTCTTGCCGACCGCATGGTCGCCGGACTTGAGCAGTTCTGCGGCCGAGCTGTTGATCAGCCGGATGCTGCGGTCCGGATCGACCGAAATGACGCCCGCCGTTACGCCCGACAGCACCGCCTCGGTGAAGGCGCGGCGCCGGTCGAGCAAGTCATTGGCGCCGACCAGCTGCTGGGTCTGCTCCTCCAGGCGCCGGGTCATGCGGTTGAACGCATTGGCCAGCGTGCCGATCTCGTCCCGTTCGCGCGGGGTGGCGACCCGCGCCGAGAGATCGCCGGCAGTCACCTTGCGCGCAGCTTCGACCAGCTCGCCGACAGGCCGCACCAGCCGGTCGGCGACCCGGAGGGCGATCCAAACCGCTGCGCCTACGATCAGCAGCGAAATCAGCAGCAAGGCTGCGTTGAAGCGCAGCTGCAGCACTCTCGAGCGCTCGAGGAGGGCGTCGTAATCCGCCAACACGGCCTTGGCGCGCGCGGTCTGCGCCAGCGCCTGCGGGTCGGAAATGCGGGAGTTATAAAGAAAGGTGTTGGTGTCGGGCTGCAGGCGCGAGACTGCCTCGATGCGATCGGCGCTGTCGGTTACGACGACGCTCTCACCGCGCAGCAGCCTCGACACGATCTGGGGCGACACCCGGCGCTCCACCGGACGCGCGTCAGGGTTCACCATCGCCAGCGTGCGGGCGATGCCGTCCGAGCCAATCGACACGATTGCCGATTCGCTGAATTCGCGTGACAGCACCTGCCAGCCATAGCCTTCGATGAATTCAGGACTGTCGGAGCGCGCCTGCGCCAGATAGTCGCGCAGGTCCCCGGCCATCGTGATGGTCTCGGCAGCGACGTCCTGGCGCTTTTCCTGGTAATAGCCCTGCGCCAGTTCGCCGGCATTTTCGAGCATGCCGCGGGCGCGGTCCGAGAACCAGAACTCCACGCCATATTGGAAAAGCAATGACGCGAAGATGACGACCAGCAGGGTCGGCACGGCCGCGATCACCGAAAAGAGCGCCACCAGGCGGACGTGCAACCGTCCTCCCCCTCCGACCGGCGACCGGCCGGCCCGCTTCTTGGCGACACGGCGACCCCATAGCACCAGCAGCGCAATCGCAGGGACCAGATTGGCGACCAGCAGCAGCGCCACCAGTGGCGGCGTCAGGGGCTCATTGCTGGGCTGGCGATCCAGCAGGAAATAGCTGCCGACGCCCACGGCGATCGCCACGGCCAGCGTTAGCAGCTCGACAGCGGGCATATAATGCGACCGTCGCCAGATTACCGCTAGCGTGCGACGCCAGCGGGGAGACCGGGGATTGGAAGCCGAAGCGACCGTCATCGTTGCAACTATACAACAGTTTTCGCTTAGGCCAAACCTCTGTTGCGCTTTCGCAACAACAGCTTGGCTCGTGACAGCCTCAGGCTGCGGCGCGGGACAGCCAGGGACTGTAGAATTCGCGCAACATCGCAAGCACCGTTGTGCTGCACGCTTCCTGGTTCGCGCGGTTGCGGAACTCGGCCGATCCATGCAGCCCCCGCGTGTACCAGCCGATATGCTTACGGGCCATGTTGACGCCAGTAAGCTCGCCATAATGTTCGAGCATTGCGTGATAATGCTCGACGATCAGGTGATATTGTTCCTCGACGCTCGGCTCCGGCAGCTCTTGCCCGCAAGCAAACCAATGCATGACCTGCTTGAGCAGCCACGGTTTGCCGTAGGCGCCGCGTCCGATCATCACGCCGTCGGCGCCGGACTGCCCCAGCGCGCGCTCCGCATCGGAGATCGAGCAAATGTCGCCATTGACGATCACCGGCAGGTTCACCGCGTCCTTGACTTGCCGGACGAACGCCCAGTCCGCCTCGCCCTTGTACATCTGGCACCGCGTGCGACCATGCACGGTGATCATTTGCACGCCGATATCCTCGGCGATGCGCGCGAGCTCAGGGGCGTTCAGGCTATGATGGTCCCAGCCCATCCGCATTTTGAGCGTGACCGGCACCTTCACAGCTTTGACCGTCGCTTCTAGAATCGCGGTGGCGAGCGGCAGCTGGCGCATCAGGGCCGAGCCGGCGTCGCCATTGACAACCTTCTTCACCGGGCAGCCCATGTTGACGTCGATGATCGCGGCGCCGCGATCCTCGTTAAGCTTCGCCGCCTCGCCCATTTCCTTAGGCGAACAGCCGGCGAGCTGCATCGAGACCGGCTCTTCGATCGAATCCCAGGCCGCTTTCTGCAGCGACTGGCGCGTTTCGCGAATCATCGCCTGGCTGGCGATCATCTCCGTGACGTTGAGGCCAGAGCCATAGCGCCGCACGATCCGCCGGAACGGCAAGTCGGTAACGCCGGTCATCGGCGCCAGCAGCACGGGGCTGTCGATCCGCACCGGGCCGACCTGGATGGGTTTCAACTGTGCCATTGAGGGGCGGGCACATAGCGTCTGCGCCCCTTCCCGACAAGGCAGCGGCCCGCTACCGGACGACAGTGAGCAAAACCGTCGCCTTGATCGTCGCCGCTGGAAAGGGCGAACGCGCCGGCGGCGGCGTGCCCAAGCAGTTTCGGAAGCTGGCGGGCAAGGCGCTGGTCGCGCATGCCTATGACAGTCTTGCCGGACATCCCGGCATCGAAAGCGTGGCTGTCGTCATCGGCGAAGGCCAGGAACACGCGCTGGAGGAAGCGCTGGCGGGCCGACCTCTGCGCGCGACAGCCCCGGGTGGCGCTACCCGCCGCCTGTCCGTCCGGTCCGGACTGGCGGCGATCGGTGGCGCCGACACGGTGCTGATCCACGATGCCGCCCGTCCCCTGGTGCCGACGCAAGTGATCGACCGGCTTCTCGCGGCGCTTAAGGACCATGGTGGCGCGGTGCCGGTACTGCCCGTCGCCGACACCCTCGCCCGCTCCGGCGCGGAAATAGGGGACGGAGTCGACCGTGCCGGCCTGTTCCGCGTGCAGACGCCGCAGGCTTTTCGTTACGAGCTCATTGCCGAGGCCCATGCGCGCTGGAGCAGAGATGCCGAGCCGACCGACGACGCGCAGATGGTTCGCGCCGCAGGGCATGTAGTCGCCGCCGTCCCCGGCGACCCTCGACTCGAAAAGATAACGCAGCCCGAGGATTTCGCCGCCGCGGAAGGGCGGCTGGGCCAGCGCATCTTCCGCACCGGCATGGGCTATGACGTGCACCGGCTCGTCGAGGATGAAGAGCTCTGGCTGGGCGGTCTACTCATCCCGCACAGCAAAGGACTGGCTGGGCACTCGGACGCAGACGTGGCGCTCCACGCGCTGACCGACGCGATCATGGGTGCAATCGCCGCCGGCGACATCGGCCAGCATTTTCCGCCCAGCGACCCGCAATGGCGCGGCGCTTCATCTGACCAGTTCCTGCAACATGCCGCTTTGCTCGCCACGCACGCAGGCGCCCGCATCGAGCACCTCGATCTAACGATCATCTGCGAGGCGCCGAAGATTGGTCCGCATCGCGAAGCCATGCGCGCTCGCATCGCCGACCTGCTCCAGCTTTCGCCGACCCGCGTCAGCGTGAAGGCAACCACCACCGAGCGGCTGGGTTTCACCGGGCGGGGCGAAGGCATCGCCGCCCAGGCGGTGGCCACCGTCAGTGCTTACGAGGGGTTCGAATGACCGATCATGCCCATGCTGACGCGCTGCTGCCCCCAGAGCTGGTCCAAAAGGCAATGGAAGTGGTCGCCGGCAACCGCGCCGCCGGGCGCCGCATTGCGGTCGCGGAAAGCTGCACCGGCGGGCTCGTTGGTGCCGCGCTGACCGAGATTTCGGGCTCGTCGGACGTGTTCGAGGCGAGCTTTGTCACCTATGGCAATGATGCCAAGATGCGTATGCTCGGCGTGTCCAGCGACGTGCTGGAGACGTTCGGCGCCGTCTCGATCGCGACCGCCTGGGCGATGGCACAGGGCGCGATGATGAAGAGCGGTGCGGACGTGGCCGTGGCCATCACTGGCGTTGCAGGCCCCGATGGTGGAACCGAGAAGAAGCCGGTCGGCACCGTCGTCTTCGCCCGCGCCGAACGCGATGCCCCGCCCGACAAGATCAAGGCCGAGCGGCGGGAGTTCGGCGATCTCGGCCGTGGCGGCGTGCGGCTTCAGGCGGCGCTGTGCGCGCTCGAACTGCTGATGCCGGAAGCCGCGCTCGCGTCGGCCCCATAAAGCTGGTTCGCCCGCTCCTCAAACGCATTGATCATCCGCCTGAGCGCGGTGTCGAACATCTGTCCGGCCAGCGCCTCGAACAACCTGTTGCGAAACGCGAAGTCGACGCAAAAATCGACGATCGTGCCACCCTGCTCGTCAGGCCGAAACTTCCAGTCGTTGCTCAGATGCTTGAGCGGCCCCTCGAGGTAATCGACATGGATGTGATCGGGCCGGTGCTTGACCACGCGACTGGTGAAACGCTCGCGCAGCGCCTTGAACCCGACGATCAGGTCCGCGACCATCTCCGTCGCATCGTTCGACCGCACCCGCACGGCCGCAACCCAGGGCAGGAATTCGCCATAGCGCGCTACGTCAGCGACCAAGTCGAACATCTGCTCGGGCGTATAGGGCAGCTGCCGGGTTTCGGAGTGGCGGGGCATATTAGCGGCCGAGCTTTGCCTCACGGTTCGCCCGCAGCTTCGCGAAATCGTCGCCGGCGTGGTAGCTCGACCGGGTCAGCGGTGACGAAGCGACCAGCAGGAAGCCCTTTGCCCGCGCAAGCGCGGCATAGGCGTCGAAGGACTTGGGCGGCACGAACTCCTCGACCTTCGCGTGACGCGGCGTCGGCTGAAGATACTGGCCCATGGTCAGAAAATCGACATCGGCCGAACGCATATCGTCCATTACCTGGTGCACTTCCAACCGTTGCTCGCCCAGCCCCAGCATGATGCCTGACTTGGTGAAGATCGAAGGATCGAGCTTCTTCACGCTCTCCAGCAGCCGCAGCGAGGCGTAATAGCGCGCGCCGGGCCGAATGGTCGGATAGAGCCGCGGCACTGTCTCCAGATTGTGATTGTACACGTCCGGCCGTGCGGAAACGATCGCCTCTACAGCGGCTTCGTGCTTATTCCTGAAATCCGGTGTGAGGATTTCGATGGTCGTAGACGGCGTCGTCCGGCGCAGCGCATCGATCACCTTGACGAATTGCGAGGCGCCGCCGTCCGGCAGGTCGTCGCGGTCGACCGAAGTGACGACGATGTGCTCCAGCCCCAGCTCCGCGGCAGCGTCCGCGACATGCTGCGGCTCCTTCGCGTCCACTGCCCGCGGCATGCCCGTCTTGACGTTGCAGAAGGCGCAGGCGCGGGTGCATGTGTCACCCAGGATCATCACCGTGGCGTGCTTCTTGGTCCAGCACTCGCCGATATTCGGGCAGGCCGCTTCCTCGCACACCGTCGCAAGATTGAGCCGCCGCATCAGCTGGCGCGTCTCGGCAAAACCGACGCTGGTCGGCGCCTTCACCCGGATCCAGTCGGGCTTGCGGACACGCGGGGCTCTAAGGACAGGATCGGCTTCGCTCATGCAGGTGCAGATAGCGAGCCGTGCGCCTGCTTGCCACCCCTTGCCTCCCTGGCTTAACGGGCGACGCCATGACGCAAGGTTTCGACGCACTCATCAGTGGCTATCGCCGCTTCCGCAACACCGGCTGGCGCCAGCAACGTGAACGCTGGGCCGAACTCAAGGTTGGTCAGACGCCCAAGGTGATGGTGATCGCCTGCTCCGACAGTCGCGTCGATCCCAGCCAGATCTTCGACACCTCGCCGGGCGAGATGTTCGTCGTGCGCAACGTAGCGGCGATGGTGCCGCCGTTCGAGACCGGCGGCGGGCGTCATGGCGTCTCGGCCGCGCTGGAGTTCGCCGTGACCCAGCTGGAAGTGCCAGAGATCGTCGTCATGGGCCATGGCGCGTGCGGCGGCGTCAATGCGGCCCTCACCCGCCGCTTCTACCAGGCGCCGCCGGGCGAAGGCGGCTTCATCGCCGGCTGGATGGAGCTGCTCGACGAAGCGCGCGAGCGGGTGCTGCACCGTCACGGCGAAGGCCCCGAGACCGGCCGCGCCATGGAATTGGAAGCGGTCAAGGTCAGCCTCGCCAACCTCCGCACCTTCCCTTTCGTGGTCGAGCGCGAGATTGCCGGCCGGCTGAAGCTGCAAGGCGCCTATTTCGCGATTGCGGACGGCGTGCTGAACCTCCTCGGGGACGACGGCGCCTTCCACCCAGCCTGATCCGGAACGGTTGCAGCATCATGGCCGTTCATCGGGCCAGTGCTAGTCCAGTCAGGAGAGATGGAATGCTCAAGCACCTTGTTGCCAGCGTCGCGCTGATCGCGACGGCGGCCCCAGCGATGGCCCAATCCGCCGCCACTACGTCGCCGCCGACGCAGCCGGGGTCGAAGGACGACCCAGGTACGCCGCGCGCGCCGCTGCCGGAGGATCGCGGCTATGACAAGCCGCAGGTCCGCACCGAAGCCATCAACGCCCAGACCCGCGACGATGTCGCCCGCGCCAACTCGACGGCCAACATCACCTCAGGCGGCTCGGCCGGCGCAATTCAAGCTGACCTTCAATCGCAATACGACGCCGATATGGCGTCTTGGCTCACCACCATGAGCGAGCGTGACAAATCGATCGTCCGCAACGCTCGTACCCATGCGGCACAGCAGCGCGCCTATGCCGATGCCATGTATGTCTGGCGGATGCAGGTGCGGGATTGCGAACGCGGCTTCACCTTCGCGTGCAACCGCCCGACGCCCAACCCTGCCGATTTCATGCGCTGATCTGTTTCCCGGCAAGGCCGGGGTCCAGACGAGAAGGTGGACCCCGGCTCTCGCCGGGGAACATCTTACTTCTTGCCCAGCGTCAGGCCGCCGAAGCGCTTGTTGAAGCGCGCGACCTGGCCACCCTGGTCGAGCAGCTTGCCAGTACCGCCGGTCCAGGCCGGGTGCGCGAGCGGATCGATCTCGAGCGCCAGCGTATCGCCTTCCTTGCCCCAGGTGGAGCGGGTCTGGTACGTCGATCCATCCGTCATCTGGACGGTGATCATGTGATAATCGGGGTGTACGCCCTTTTTCATGCTTGGTCTCCGGAGTGGCCGGTTCCGACCGGCCTCGAAAAGGAAGGCGCGCCGCTAGCAGAAGCGGCGGCGGGTGACAACCGTCAGGCGCTTGGCGGATCGACGATCATGGCGGTGAAATTCGCTTCTGCGGCGACCTGACCGTCAATCGTCGCCCGGCCGGAGAACTTGCAAACCTTGGAACGCTTCTGCACGAACTCGACTTCAAGACGGAGCAGCACGCCCGGTTCGACCGGTTTCCTGAACTTCGCCTCTTCAATCGCCATGAAGTAAACGAGCTTGCCGGTGCCGCTGAGCCCTAGCGATTCGACCGCCAGCACCCCCGCCGCCTGGGCGAGCGCCTCGACGATCAGCACGCCAGGCATGATCGGCCTTCCCGGAAAATGTCCCTGGAAAAAGCCTTCGTTGAAACTGACCGCCTTGATCGCGGCGATGCGCTGATCGGGGATCAACTCCTCGACCCGATCGACCAGCAGCATCGGATAGCGGTGGGGGAGCGCAGCCAAGACTCTGGTGATGTCCAATGCTCCGGCAGAGCTCCCCTCGACCGCGCTCATCTTAGCGGCTCTGCGGCGGTGCCGGCCGAGCCTGCTGCGGCAGCGGAGTGACGCTGACGCTCGGCAGCTGCTGGTTCAATGCGGCAAGCACCGTGTTGGTGATGTCGACATTGGGGGCGACCGCGAGCGCCGCACCGCGATCGACGATCACCGCAGCGCCGGTCGTCGCCAGCTGGGCATTGATGATCGGCCCGAGGCGCGTGTTGATCTGCTGCACGACATGCTGCTGGGTGGAGCGGATCGTCTGCTCCTGGCGGCCCAGTTCCTGGTTCGCGGTTTCCTGACGCGTGCGCAGCGACTGGATCCGGGTCTGCAGCGCGGCATCCGGCTGCTTGCCCTGCAGTGCGTTGACCGCAGTCTGGATCGCCTGCGCTTCGGTCTGGAGCGGCGTGGCCAGCTGCTGCTGGCGGGTCTGCAGCGCCTGGACTTGGGTCGCGAGCGTCGCCTGCGCCGCGCGGCAGGCGGTGCATTCGCGCAGGATGCGGTCGGTGTCGACCACGGCCACGGCGGCGGGGCTCAGGCGTTGGGCGCTGGCGACGCCGGGAGCGAGCAGAACGAGCGCGGCCATAGCCGCCTTGAGTGAGGTGTTCATCAGAATTGCGTTCCTACGTTGAAGGTGATGAGCTGCGGATCGTCGCCCGGCTGCGTAACCAGGGCCTTGGCAATGTCGATGCGGAAAGGCCCGAACGGCGAGTTCCAGTTGACACCAAAGCCGACCGAAACGCGCGGCTTGGGCGTATTACCGAGGAAGCGTTCCTTGAAAGCGGGCAGCATCTGAGTGAATGCCGTGGTTCCGGTTGGGCATCCGGTGGGTGGCCGGACGATCAGCGTGCCCTGACCACCACCCTGTCCTGGCACGACGCATTGAGCATTACCGTTGGCATCCACGATATTGCGGGTGAGTTCCGGACTGCCTGGGAACAGATCGATGGTGTTCGGCCGCTTCACGCCGAACACGGCGCCCACATCGACAAAGACGGACGGACGCAGGCCCAGTTCGCGCGCGCCGGAGCCGAGCGGAATCTGCATTTCGATATGGCCGAGATAGTAAGCGCGTCCGCCGATCGCGTCGTCCGCCAGGAACTCCTTGCGGTTCGTATTAAGGCGGAATCCATTGGGGCCGGTCGGGTCGGCGATGTAGTTGCCATTGTCGTCGACGGCATAAGCGAGGCGCTGCACGCGCGGGCCGACGCCACGGATGTCGAAGCCCCGGAATTGCGGCTGGCCCAGGTAGAAGCGGTCGATCAGGCGTACTGGATCGACCTCGACCCCGGACGCGTCGAAGCGCTTGCCTTCGAACGAGTGGATATAACCACCCTCGGCGCTGAGGTTGACGATGAAGCCTCGGCCGAGGTTGAAATACTTGTCCGCGTTCAGCCTCGTCTTCAGATATTTGACGCTGCCGCCGAGGCCCGCGAAATCCTGGTTGAGAACCAGCCGGTTGCCGCGCGTCGGCCGGATGCCATTATCGAGCGTGCTGTAGACGAGCGAATAGCCGATTGATGAGGTCGTCCGCGTGCCGATCGCGTCGCAGAGAAAACGACCGGCCAGGAGCTGGTCGCAGACGCCGTTGGTGAAGAACTCGTTGCCCAGCGTCACATCGTCGACGGACAGGCTGTAGCGCGTCTGCAGCTGCGCGAACTCGGTCAGCGGAATGCCGAGGCGCAGCTGGAAGCCGGTCGAGACCTGGCTATAGGTGGTGTTGCGCTCGTTGCCGTTGACGAAGTTGAACGAGCTGTAATCACGACGGAAGATATTGCCGCCGAGCGCGATGTTGCGATCAAACAGGTAGGGCTCGGCAAAGCCCAGTTCGATCGACTTGGAGAATTGCGAGTAATTAACCGAAGCCGAGAGCGTCTGGCCAAGGCCGCGGAAGTTGTTCTGTTCGATCGACGCGTTGACGATGAACCGCTCGAGGCTCGAAAAACCGGCGGAGAGAGACAGCGACCCCGTCGGCTTTTCCTCCAGATTGGCCTCGAGGATCACCCGATCGGGTGTCGAGCCGGGCTTCTGGTCGATCTCGAACTTTTCCTGGAAATAGCCGAGCGACTGGATGCGATCCTTGGAGCGCTTGACCTGGAAGCTGTTGAACGGGTCGCCTTCCTGCAGCCGGAACTCGCGGCGCACCACCTTGTCCTGGGTGATGGTGTTGCCGTTGATGTTCAGCCGCTCGACATAGACGCGCGGCGTCTCGGCAACCCGGAAGGTGAGATTCATCTCCTTCTTCTCGGCGTCGCGTTCGAACTGCGGATCGGCTTCGGCAAAGGCATAGCCGAGCAGGCCGGCCGTCTCGTTTAGGCCATTGACCGTATCCTCGACCTGCTTGGCGTTGTAGAAATCGCCTTTCTTCATCGGGATGATGGTCTGGGCGAACTCCGGCTTGAAGTCGCGCAGGTCGCTTTCGACCTTCACGTCGCCATATTTGTAGCGGTCGCCCTCTTCAACGACGTAGGTGATGATGAAGTCGCGCTTGTCCGGCGTCAGCTCCGCAATAGCCGAAATCACCCGGAAATCGGCATAACCCTGGGTCAGGTAGAACTGGCGCAGCTTCTGTTGGTCATAGGCCAGGCGATCGGGGTCGAAGCTGGTGTTGGAGCTGAAAAAGCTGGTCAGCCGCGACTGCTTGGTCGCCATCTCGCCGCGCAGCTGATCATCGTCATACTGCTCGTTGCCGATGATGTTGATCTGTTGGACGCGCGACTTGGCGCCCTCGACGATCGCATAGACAATATCGACGCGGTTCTGGTCCAGAGTGACCATCTGCGGATCTACGGTCGCGGCATAGCGGCCCTGGCGGCGATAGAGCTCGATGATGCGGGCGACGTCCGCGCGCACTTTGGAGCGGGTGAAGATCTGGCGTGGCGCGAGGCGGATTTCCTTGAGGATCTTGTCCTCTTTCAGCCGCTTGTTGCCTTCGAAGATGATGCGGTTGACGACCGGGTTCTCGCGGATTTCGACCGTCACCACGCCGCCGGCCTGGCGCACGGTCACATCGGCGAACAATTCGGTCGCGAACAGGTCCTTGATGATCTGGTCGCCGACCTCGGCGGTATAGGGATCGCCTGGCCGTGGCTTGATATAGGACCGGACTGTATCCGGCTCGATGCGCTGCGATCCGATCACGTTGATCTGGGTGATGGTCTCGGCGACCGGCGCCACGGCAGCGCTCGCCGGTGCCGCCGGCGCGGTCGGAGCGGGCGCGGCGGTACCGGTGGTCTGCGCCATCAACGGGGTGCACAGGCCGGTCAGGATCGTCCCGGCCAGCAAGGCGGAGAACGGCCGATTACGTATCATGTGTGTCGAAGAGGCCGTCACTAAATACCCACCCTAAAATCAACTGGATTGTGCAAAGGAAAAAGTCGCCCGCGCCCTGCCCGAAGCGGCCTAGCCGATCAACCCGCTAAGGCCGCGCCACAGGCCGAATGCGGACAGGTCGTTGAACGTCACGAACAGCATCAATCCCAACAGCAGCAACAGCCCGGAACGAAAGGCCCATTCCTGCACCTCCGGTGCGACCGGCTTCCGGCGCACCGCTTCGAGCGCGTAGAAAAGCAAATGCCCGCCATCCAGCATGGGGACTGGCAAAAGGTTGATGAACCCGAGATTTATCGAGATCAGCGCGACGAGATAGGCAAAGCTGATCGCGCCCGCGCTCGCCGCTTCGCCGGAAAACTGGGCGATGCGCAACGGCCCGCCAAGTTCCTTCGCGCTGCGCATGCCCGTGATGATCTGGCCCAAGCCGTCAATCATCATCCGGACGATCCCGATCGTCTGCCCAACCGCCACGCCGGGCGCTTCGAGCAGTCCGACGCGCTCGATCACCGGCTGCGGCGAGGCGACGCCTAGCCGTCCGAACGGATATTTATTGCCGAACCGATCCTCGCGATAATGCGTGCCCGGCGTGACCGGCAGGTCGAGCACCTGCCCTCCCCGCTCGATCTTCACGTTCAGCAACTGATTGGGGCGCGCGATCACATATTCCGCGAAGTCGCCGAAATCATCCATCTCGCGGCCATTGACCGACAGCACCTTGTCGCCTGCGCGCATGCCTGCCGCCGCGGCGGCGCTGCCCGGCTGGACCGTACCGGCGACCGGCGGCGTGCGGTTCACGCCGATCGCCATCGCGAACACGGCCAGAATCAGGATCGCGAGCAGGAAATTGGTGACCGGCCCCGCCGCCACGATCAGCGCGCGCTGCCAAACTGGCTTCGCGTGAAAAGTGCGGTTCCGCTCCTCGGCGGGCAGCTGCATCCATTTGGGATCTGGCTGGCTGGCCGGGTTCATGTCGCCGGCAAAGCGGACATAGCCCCCCAGCGGCAGCCAGCCGAACTTCCAGCGCGTGCCGAGCTTATCGGTAAAGCCGAACATCTCGCGGCCAAAGCCGATGGAGAAGGCCTCCGCCTTCACGCCGAACCAGCGCCCGACCAGATAATGGCCAAGCTCGTGCACGAACACGAGCGGGCCGATGACGGCCAGGAACGCGGCGATGGTCAGGAACAGACCGGGAGCGTTGCTCAATCGACGAACACCTTCATCGCCTCGGCGGCGTGGGAGCGGGCCTCTCGATCGATCGCGATCACGTCTTCGATCCGCCGAGGCGCCGCCGGGTCATAGCGCTGCATCGTCTCCTCCACAATTGCGGCGATTTGGAGGAAGGCGATGCGCCGGTCGAGAAATGCCGCGACCGCCATCTCGTTGGCCGCGTTGAGCACGGCAGGACGCCCCCCGCCCGCTTCCAGGGCCTCGCGGGCGAGCCGCAGCGCCGGGAAACGCACCGGATCGGGCGCGGCGAAGTCGAGCCGGCCGATGCTGGCAAGATCGAGCGGCGTGACCGGCGTCTCCATCCGGTCCGGCCAGGCGAGCGTGTGCGCGATCGGCGTCCGCATGTCAGGCGAGCCCAGCTGCGCCAGCGTCGAGCCGTCGACATATTCCACCAGCGAGTGGATGACCGACTGGCGGTGCAGGATGATGTCGATGCGCTCCGCCGGCACGGGGAACAGCCGCGCCGCCTCGATCAGCTCCAGCCCCTTGTTCATCAGCGTCGCGGAATCGATCGAGATCTTTGCGCCCATCGACCAGACCGGATGCGCGACCGCCTGCTCCACCGTCACATGCGCCATTTCCGCCAGCGAGAAGTCGCGGAAGGGTCCACCGCTTGCGGTCAGCACGATCCGGCGCACCCGCTCCGGCCGCGCGAAGTCGAAGCACTGGAAAATCGCGTTATGCTCGGAATCGGCCGGCAGGATGGTGGCCCCCGAACGCCGCGCTGCCTCCGGGATCAGCTCGCCGGCCGAAACCAGCGGTTCCTTGTTGGCAAGCACGACGGTGCCGCCCTGCTCCACCGACGCCATGACCGGCTCGAGCCCCGCGCAGCCGACGATTGCCGCCATCGTCCAGTCGGCGCCCGAGCCTGCCGCCTCCACCACCGCCGCCGCGCCGCCGCCCGCCCGTGTGCCGGTCCCGCTCAGCGCCTCCCGCAGCTCCGGCAGCCGCCGCTCGTCGGCAATCACCGCTAACTCGGCATTGGTCCGGCGCGCAATCTCCGCCAACTTCCGCGCTTCCGAATTGGCTGTCAGCGCGACGACGCGGAAACGGTCCGGCTCGCGCTCGATCAGGTCGAGCGTCGAAGTGCCGATCGAGCCGGTGGCGCCGAGAATGCTGACGCTGCGCCTCAAAAGATCTTGTCCAGCAGGATCAGCCCGGCCGCGGCGGGGGCGACCGGCACCAGCCCGTCCAGCCGGTCGAGCACGCCGCCATGGCCGGGCAGCAGCTTGCCGCTGTCCTTCACGCCCGCCTGCCGCTTGAGCCAGCTTTCGTAGAGATCGCCGATCTGCGCGATCACCGCCAGGATCGGGCTGGCAAAGGCGAGCTGCAGCCGCAGTCCGGCATATTGCCAGAGCAGCAGCCCCAGCATGAGCGCGGCAATCACGCCGCCGATCAGCCCCGCCCAGGTCTTGTTGGGGCTGACGCTCGGCGCCAGCTTGGGCCCGCCAATGCTCCGCCCCGCCGCATAGGCGCCGATGTCGGTGACCCAAACCGTCGCCAGCGCCCACAGCGCCAGCAACAGGCCATTCTCCTGCCCGCGCAGTAACAGCAACGCCAGTGCGGGCAAGGCAACATAGGCGATGCCGAAGCCCAGCCGCGGCTTGCGCGTGATGATCGTGACGAAGAAGGCAGCGCCGACGGTCAGGCCCAGCGCGAAAAAGTCAGGCCCCGCAGCCAGCGGCGACATGATCGCGAGCGGCACGCAGCCGGCGAACAGCGCCAGCCGCTTGTGCTTGGGGTCGTCCTGCACCAGCTCGCCCCATTCGGCCAGCATCAGCATCGCCGCGACCGAGGTCAGCACCCAAAAAGCGATGCCGCCGAACCACAAGGCGGCGACGGCCAGCGCGATCATCGCCACGCCGCTGAGCGTCCGCACGCCCAGGTCCGATGCGCCGCTGCCCTTCGACCTCATAGCCCGCCGAAGCGGCGCTCCCGCCGGGTAAAGTCATCCAGGGCGGCCGCAAGTTCGGCCTTGCCGAAATCGGGCCACAGCGTCTCGACGAACAACAGCTCCGCATAGGCGGTCTGCCACAGCAGAAAGTTGGACAGCCGCCGCTCGCCCGAGGTGCGGATCAGCAGATCGACTGGCGGCAGGTCGGCCGTGTAGAGCGTGCTGGAGAGGGCCTCGGCGGTGATGGCGTCGGGCGCGATTTCGCCCCGCTGCACCTGCTCGGCCAGCAAGCGGGCGCCGCGGGCCAGCTCGTTCTGCGAGCCATAGTTAAGCGCGACCACCAAAGTCGTCTTGCTGTTCGCCGTCGTGCGAGCAATGGCATCGTCGATCAGCCGCACCACGTCCGGCTGGAATGCTTGATAGTCGCCGATCACCCGCAGCCGCACGCCTGCTTCCGCCAGTTCGTCGATATCGTCGATGATGAAGCGCCGCAGCAGCCCCATCAGGTCCGAGATTTCCTCCGCCGGACGCCGCCAATTCTCCGACGAGAAAGCGTAGAGGGTCAGCACTTCGAGGCCGAGATTGCCAGCCGCCCTTACCACGTCCCGCGCGGCCTGAACGCCTTTGCGGTGCCCGGCCACGCGCGGCAGCCGCCGCGCCTTTGCCCAGCGTCCATTGCCGTCCATGATGATCGCAACGTGGCGCGGCAGCGTGCCCGCGCCGCCAACGGGCACCTGATCGGGGCTGGCCTTCAGCGGGATCACTTGCCGAGGATTTCTTTCTCTTTGGCTGCCGTCGCGGTGTCGATCTCCGCGATCGTCCCATCCGTCAGCTTCTGGACCTCGGTTTCCAGTCGCTTGCGCTCGTCCTCGCCGATCTCGTGCTTTTTCTCGTCCTGCTTCAGCGCGTCATTGCCATCGCGCCGGACATTGCGCACCGCAATTCGTGCCTTTTCAGCATATTGCGAGGCGAGCTTGGCCAGTTCCTTGCGCCGTTCTTCGGTCAGGTCGGGGATCGGCAGGCGCAGCGTCGTGCCGTCGACGATCGGGTTCAAGCCCAGGCCAGCCGAGCGGATGGCCTTGTCGACCGGCCCGACGTTCGACTTGTCCCACACCTGCACCGACAGCATGCGCGGTTCGGGGACGGAGACGGTCGCGACCTGGTTTAGCGGCATCTGCGCGCCGTAAACCTCTACATTCACCGGATCGAGCAAGCTCGTCGAGGCACGCCCGGTGCGCAGGCCCTGAAGGTCGTGCTTCAAGGACTCGACCGCGCCATGCATGCGGCGCTCGATATCGCTCTTGCTATAGGCCGGCATCTTACTCCCCTTCAGTTTGGACGATCGTGGCAACGCCTCCGCCCGCAAGCACCTTGGCCAGATTGCCCTGTTCGCGAATGTTGAAGACCACGATCGGAATGTCGTTGTCGCGACACAAGGCGACGGCAGACGCGTCCATTACCTTCAGATTGTTCGCGAGCACATAGTCATAACTGATTGTATCGAAACGCTTAGCTGAGGCGACCTTCTTTGGGTCTGCGTCATAGACGCCGTCGACCGACGTGCCTTTGAACAGCGCGTCGCACTTCATCTCGGCGGCGCGGAGCGCAGCACCGGAATCTGTTGTGAAGAAGGGGCTGCCGACACCGGCTGCGAAGATCACCACCCGTCCTTTTTCGAGGTGCCGGGCAGCCCGGCGACGGATGAACGGCTCGCACACCGAGGACATTGGAATGGCCGATTGCACACGCGTATCGACGCCGATTTGCTCAAGCGCATTCTGGACAGCGAGCGCGTTCATCACGGTCGCGAGCATGCCCATGTAATCGGCCGTCGCCCGCTCGAACCCCTTCGCTGCCGCCGCCAGCCCGCGAAAGATATTACCGCCGCCGACAACGACACAAATCTCATAGCCCTGCGCTTTCACATCGGCGATTTCGCGCGCGACACGGGCCGTGACGGCAGGATCGATCGCATGTCCTTCGCCCATCAACACTTCGCCGGACAGCTTCAGGAGAATGCGGTTGAAGCGGGGGCGAGTCATGCAGGTCCGTTCGGGCAAGGGTGAGGTGTCTTAGTTGGCAAGAAAGCCGCTGCCAAGCAGTGCTGTCCCCCGGCGAACGCCGAGGTCCAGACACTTGCTCTCGGGCCTGGGCCCCGGCCTTCGCCGGGGAACAGTTCAAGCGACCGGATCGGCCTTCTTCACGCCTGCCGTCGCCGCAACTTCGGCGGCGAAGTCGCTCTGCGCCTTCTCGATGCCTTCGCCGAGCTGGAAGCGGACGAATTCGGCAATTCGGACCGAGCCGCCCGACGCCTTTGCCTCTGCCGCGACGAAGTCCTGCACCGGCGTCTTGCCGTCGAACACCACTGCCTGGGTGAGCAGCCCATTTTCCTTGCGGAACTTGTCGACGGGGCCACGCACGATCTTCTCGACCACTTCGGGCGGTTTGCCGGCGATACGGTCGGCGGCCTTTTCCTTGGCGATCGCGGCCTCGCGCTCGATGATCGCCGGGTCGATCGCCTCGCCGGTCAGTGCGAGCGGGTTGGCAGCGGCGATGTGCATCGCCAGTTGCTTGCCCAGCGCTTCCAGCTTGTCGGCCGGCGCGTCGCCCTCAAGCGCGACCAGCACGCCGATCTTGCCCATGCCGGGCGCCGCGGCGTTGTGCACATAAGAGACGACTGCGCCCTGGGCGACGCTAAGCGTCTTCGCCCGGCGGAGGTTCTGGTTCTCGCCAATCGTCGCGATGTTGGAGGTGAGCACGTCCTGCACGGTGCTCCCGCCCATCGGCGCGCTCAGCAGTGCCTGAACGTCGTCGCCGGTGGTCAGCGCCAGCTGCGTGACTTCGCGAACGAAGCCCTGGAACTGATCGTTCTTGGCGACGAAATCGGTCTCCGAGTTGACCTCGACGACGACACCCTTGTTTCCCTGGACGGCGACGCCGACCAGGCCCTCGGCAGCCGTGCGGCCCGCCTTCTTGCCGGCGGACGCGAGACCCTTGGCGCGCAGCCAATCAATCGCCGCTTCGACGTCGCCGTTCGTCTCGCCAAGCGCCTTCTTGCAATCCATCATGCCGGCGCCCGAGCGCTCGCGCAGATCCTTCACCATCGCGGCCGTGATTTCCGCCATGTTCATGCTCCTTGAAAATTGGGTCCCCTCCAGCGCGCAGCCGGAGGGGAGATAGCTTAAGCGGCCGCCGGCGCTTCAGCTTCGGCGGGCGCCGCCGGTGCTTCGGCCGGAGCCGCTTCGGTCAGCGCCTCCTCGGCGGGTGGTTCGACCATAGCGCCAATATCCACGCCGCGCTGCGCCTGACCCTGCTGACCCCCACGAGTCGCCGCCGTCGCGATTGCATCGCAATAGAGGCGGATCGCGCGCGCCGCGTCGTCATTCCCCGGCACCGGGAAAGCAATGCCGTCCGGCGACACGTTCGAATCGAGGATCGCGACGACCGGGATACCCAGCGTGTTGGCTTCCTTGATCGCCAGCTCTTCCTTGTTGGCGTCGATCACGAACATCACGTCCGGGATGCCGCCCATGTCGCGGATGCCGCCCAGCGACAGCTCGAACTTGTCGCGCTCGCGGGTCAGCTGCAGCACTTCCTTCTTGGTCAGGCCGTGCGTGTCACCAGCCAGCTGCTCTTCCAGCGCCTTGAAGCGCTTGATCGAGTTGGAGATCGTCTTCCAGTTGGTGAGCATGCCGCCTAGCCAGCGATGGTTGACGAAATGCTGCCCCGAACGGCGCGCGGCTTCCGCGATCGGCTCCTGCGCCTGGCGCTTGGTGCCGACGAACAGCACCTTGCCGCCCGATGCAACGGACGCGCTGATGAACTCCAGCGCGCGCGCGAACAGCGGCACGGATTGCGACAGGTCGAGAATGTGCACGCCGTTCCGCTCGCCGTAGATGTACGGCTTCATCTTGGGATTCCAACGATGAGTCTGGTGACCGAAATGCGAGCCCGCTTCGATAAGCGCCTGCAAAGAGACGGTGGGAGCCGCCATAGGATGTATCTCCTTACCCGGTTTTACCTCTGGAAGGCAGTGACCCCGCGACAAGCGTGGAGCACCGGTATGAGCGCCTTCCATGTGGAATGCGGCCGCCCTTAGCGGCGAGCCGATCTAAAAGCAAGCTTGACAGAGCACGAACATATCATGAACATAGGAACCAACAGAGTCGTGGTGCATTGGTGACTATGACCTCAGGAGGTTCGAATGGCGCAGATTTTCTCGGGTCTTTTCTTCATCTTGGCTGCCTTGGGAGGCGTAGCGCTGATCGTAACGATGATCCGGAGCGAATGGCGACGGATCATATTCATTCTGACTGGCGCCGAACTTGCTGCGACCGATGCAGCAGCGCCGCGTATCCGGATCAGACAGCGGGCGTGGGGCCTTCCCGAGCTGCGCCCGGCCCCGCAGCGGCGTGCCGTCGCCGCTTGACCTTGGCGTAGGCGCGCACGCTGAACGGAATCAGCGCCAGATAGACGACGCTGATCACGATCAGCGTTTCCCAAGGCGCGGAGAACACGGCCGCGCCCAGCAGCGCGATGACCACGATGGCTTCCAACCGCACGTTTCGGCGCAGCCGGAGTGAGCCCCACGAGAAAGTCGCCACGTTCGAGATGGCGAGGAAAGCGATCGCTGCAGCCCAGGGCGCGAGCAATCGATAATCCTGCAGCCAGGTCCACTGCCGATCGCTCGCCAGCCATAGGAAGATCGGCAGGAACAAAAGCCCTGCCCCGACCGGTGCCGGCACGCCGGTCAGGAACCCGGCTGATTTGTGCGGCTGATCCTCCGCATCGATCCGCGCGTTGAAACGTGCAAGGCGCAGCGCCATGCATACGGCATAGGCCAGCGCGAAGATCCAGCCGATGCGCGGCCATTGCTGCAGCGCCCAAAGGTGGATGATCAGCGCCGGCGATACGCCGAACGCTATCACGTCCGACAGCGAATCAAGTTCGGCGCCGAATCGGCTCTGCCCTTTCAAGGCCCGCGCGATACGCCCATCCATCGCGTCCAGCACACCAGCCGCGACGATCGCGTACATGGCATTTTCCCACTGGCCAGCGATTGCAAAGCGTACCCCGGTCAAGCCGACGCAAAGCGCCAGTGCCGTCACTGCATTGGGCACGACCGCTCGCAGCGGAATGCCCCGGCGGTCGCTGTCGGTGCGGTTCATTGAGGAATGCCCATAGCCGTCTCGCTCTCGCCGATCTTTGCGATCACCGTCTCGCCCGCGATTGTCCGCTGCCCCAGCGTTACGCGCGGGTGAATGTCCGCCGGCAGGTAGACGTCCACGCGGCTGCCGAACCGGATCAGGCCCACGCGCTGGCCCCGCCCAACCACGGCGCCGGGCTTCACGAACGACACGATTCGGCGTGCGACAAAGCCAGCGATCTGGGTGAAACCGATGCGCGTGCCGTCGCCGCCTTCTACCAGGAAATGCTGCCGCTCATTATCCTCGCTCGCCTTGTCCAGGTCTGCGTTCAGGAACCTGCCGGAGATGTAGACGACGTTGCGAATCGTGCCCGCGATCGGGCTGCGATTGATGTGCACGTCGAACACGCTCATGAAGATGGACACGCGCATCATCGGCGCCTCGCCCAGGCCCTCCGGCCCGGTCAGCTCGCGCGGCGGCGGCACGGTCTCGATCAGCGTGATCAGCCCGTCGGCCGGTGCGATCACCAGCCCTTCACCTTGCGGCACGCTGCGGATCGGATCGCGGAAGAATGCAGCCACCCATACCGTCAATGCGATGAGTGCAAAGCCGATCTCGTCCCAGATGAAGAAGGTGAAGGCAAAAGCCAGAACAGCCGAGATGAGGACGAATTTGCGCCCGTCCGGGTGTACGGCAGGCCAGCGCCACTTCACGTTGGTCGTGACGACCGGCGGCTTTTCGAGTGATGGCATGGCACCTGCTTAGGCCGGGCGGTTCAGCTTCACAACGCCGGACACCCCGTTGATCGTTCCGTCCCCGCCCCTTAAGAGCCGCGCTACCCAGATTTCAGGAAGACCGCTCGATGGCCAAGATCAAGGTGAAGACCCCCGTTGTCGAACTCGATGGCGACGAGATGACGCGGATCATCTGGGCCTGGATTCGCGAGCGGCTGATCCTGCCCTATCTCGATATCGACCTCGAATATTACGACCTTAGCATCGAAAAGCGCGACGAGACCGACGACAAGATCACCGTCGAATCCGCGCGCGCCATCAAGAAACATGGCGTGGGCGTTAAATGCGCGACCATCACGCCGGACGAGGCCCGGGTCGAGGAATTCGGCCTCAAGAAAATGTGGAAATCGCCGAACGGCACAATCCGAAACATCCTCGGCGGCGTCGTTTTCCGCGAGCCCATCGTGATCAAGAACGTCCCCCGCCTGGTTCCGGGCTGGACCGATCCGATCGTGGTCGGCCGCCACGCTTTCGGCGACCAGTATAAGGCAACTGATTTCCGCGTCCCCGGCCCCGGCAAGCTGCGCATGGTGTTCGAAGGCGATGACGGCACCGTGATCGACGAGGAGGTGTTCCAGTTCCCCTCCTCCGGCGTCGCCATGGGCATGTACAATCTCGACGACTCGATCCGCGACTTCGCGCGGGCTTCATTCAACTATGGCTTGCTCCGCGAATGGCCAGTCTATCTGTCCACCAAGAACACCATCCTCAAAGCCTATGACGGCCGCTTCAAAGACATCTTTGCCGAAGTATTCGAGAACGAATTCAAGCCGCAGTTCGACAAGGCTGGCACGGTGTACGAACATCGGTTGATCGACGATCTGGTCGCCTCCGCGCTCAAGTGGAGCGGCAAATTCGTTTGGGCCTGCAAGAATTACGATGGCGACGTACAGTCCGACATGGTCGCCCAGGGCTTCGGCTCGCTGGGCCTGATGACTTCGGTGCTGCTCTCCCCCGACGGCAAGACGGTGGAAGCCGAAGCCGCCCACGGCACCGTCACCCGCCACTATCGCCAGCATCAGCAGGGCAAGGCGACCTCGACCAACCCGCTCGCCTCGATCTTCGCCTGGACCGGCGGCCTCAAATATCGCGGCCGCTTCGACAACACGCCTGACGTCACCCGCTTCGCCGAAACGCTGGAGCGCGTCTGCGTCGCCAGCGTCGAACAGGGCGCGATGACCAAGGACCTCGCCATCCTGATCGGCCCCGACCAGCCCTGGATGACCACCGAGCAGTTCTTCGAAACGATCCGCGCCAACCTCGAAAAGGAAATGGCGAACTGGGCATAGCGAGAAAGAGAGCGGCCAAGCTCGCCCTCAATGGCCTGGCGATCGCAATGGTGGTGCCTGTCTTCGTGCCGCAGGCGCTCGCCTTTCCGTACCATGCCCAATCGCACGGCAGCAGTTTCTGGTCGGAACGGCCGATCCCACAGCCGGAGTTGGATGCGGTCGCCGGACGAGGACAGGCTCTAGTCGCGCAAAGCCCGCTCGCGAAAGGGCGCGAGCCGCGCCACGTGTTCCTCACGCAAGGCGGGTGGCGCTGGAAGTGGCTCGTGCTGGCAAACCGATCCGCCTTCGGCATTACCCGACCGATCGCGGAAGCGGTGATCCTGAACCGCAACGATCTGGCCAAGGATGAGGTGCTGAATGGAGCGGCGATCGGTGGCCGCCGCACCCTTTCCGGCGCAATCGCCCACGAGACCTGTCATGGCATGCTCCGGCGGCACTTCGGCCTCTCAGTCGCAAGCAAGCCAACCTGGCTGACCGAGGGCTATTGCGACCATGTAGCGCAGGAGAGCAGCCTGACAGCTGCCGACGCCGCCCGGCTCGAAACGACGCAGCCGGGTCACCCTGCGCTGCCTTATTTCCACGGTCGTTTACGGGTTGCGCGCCTGTTGCAACAATATGGCGGAGACGTGGACGCCATCTTCGCCGCGCATTAGCCGGTCAGCGGAACGCGTCCGGAGAGCGGATATGTTCGCGACGGATGCCCATGCCAACCAGCCGAGCGGGGATGCGCTGCAGCAGCGGGAAACGGTTGAGCAGCCGCATCGGCAGCGGTGCCTGGTCGAAGTTGATTTGGCCTGAGACAAGCGGCTTCAGCAGCTGGTCGTGGATTGTCCGCTGCATGCCCTGGATCACCCGCGTCGGCAGCATGCGCCGCTCTTCAACCTTGACCAGCAGGTCATCGACGGCCGCACCTCTTTCCAGTGGCTCGGCAAGAATATTGGCGGCAGCGACCGCGTCCTGGATGGCGAGGTTGATGCCCACGCCGCCCACCGGCGACATGGCATGCGCCGCGTCGCCGATCGCAAGCAGGCCAGGCATGGACCAGCGTTCCAGACGGTCCAGCGACACCGACAGGAGCTTCAGCTGGTCCCAGGCGGTGAGCGTCTCCGCCGCCTCTGCCAGCTGCGGACTCGCGGTGGCGATGTTCCGCCGCATCTGCTCCATTCCGGCAGCGCGCAGCGTCTCCGCGGCGCCCTTGGGCACGACATAGGCGCATTGCCAATAATCGCCGCGGTTGATCTGCACGACCAGAGTGCCCGGCCCGAACGTCCCGCCAGTCACCGACGGATCGGTAGGGCGCCGAGGCAGACGGAACCAGAGCACATCGATTGGCGCGCCCAAATCCTTGAGCGGCAGTTTCGCGGCACCCCGCAGCACCGAACGCCGACCGTCCGCGGCGATGACCAGCTTGGCGTTGCAGACACTGCCATCCGCCAACCTGGCCCCGACGGCATGCTTCCCGGCCATCTCCAGCCCCACCGCCTCCGCATTCATGCGCAGCGTGAAAGTCGGATAACGGCGCGCCTCGTCGGCCAGAAAATTCAAGAACTCCCATTGCGGCATCATCGCGATGAACGGCGCTCGCACCGGCAGGTGCGAAAAGTCGGCGATGGTGAAGACCCGGCCCGCTGCACGTCCGCCCAGCGTCTGCACCTTCTCGTGCGGCCGCTCCAGAAAGCGGTCGAGCAGCCCCAGTTGATCCATCAGGTCCATCGTCGACGGGTGCACCGTGTCGCCGCGGAAATCGCGCAGGAAGTCGCCATGCTTTTCCAGCACCAGCGTCTTCACGCCGGCGCGGGCGAAGAGCAGGCCCGCCATCATCCCCGCCGGCCCGCCGCCGACAATGACCAGGTCATGATCCGACATTTCGGCGCTCCTTTGGGCTGACAAGCGGCACATCCGCCGCTTAAGAGGCGGCGTGGCCTTTACGCTGAACTCGACCGGCTTTTCCGACGCGCTCGTCATCCTGGGCGCCGCCGGGATTGTCATTCCCGCATTTGCGCGCGTGCGGGTCAACCCCGTGATCGGGTTCATCCTGGTCGGTGCGCTGGTCGGGCCGTTCGGGCTGGGGCAGCTCGTGCCGCAATCGCCGTGGCTCTATTACGTCACCATCTCCGACCCTGCCGCGATCGAGCCGTTCGCCGAACTCGGCATCGTGCTGCTGCTTTTTTCGATCGGGCTGGAGCTCTCGCTCAAGCGATTATGGGACATGCGGGCGCTGGTCTTCGGCGTGGGCGCGGCTGAGCTCATCCTGTCGGCGGCGCTGATCGGCGCGGCATTGCTCATGCTCGGCCAGCCCTGGACGGGAGCGTTCGGGCTCGGCCTTGCGCTGGCACTCTCTTCGACCGCTCTGGTGCTGCCGATGACTGGCATTCACGGCCCCGTCGGCCGACCCGCCTTTGCCATGCTGCTGTTCGAGGACGTGGCTCTCGTCCCGATCATCTTCATCCTTGGCGCGCTGGGCGGTGCGGCGACGCTCGCAAGCCTAGGCTCGACCGTGGCACTGGGCTTCGCCGTCATCGTCGCGCTGCTGATCGCCGGCCGTTTCCTGCTGCCCCGCCTCTTCGCTCAGGCGGCGCGCGCCAAGAACCCGGAACTGTTCCTCGCCGCCAGCCTGCTCGCGGTGATCGTCGCGAGCCTCGCCACCAGCGCCGCCGGCCTGTCCCCGATCGTGGGCGCGTTGATCGCGGGCCTGAGCATCGCCGAGACCGACTATCGCGGCGAAGTCGAATCGATCACCGCGCCGTTCCGCGGCCTTGCCCTCGGCGTGTTCCTGATCACGGTGGGCATGAGCCTCGATCTCGGTGCGATCGCAGCCAACTGGCAATCGCTGGTCATGGCGGTGGTCGGCGTCATGCTGGTCAAGACGCTGGTAACCTTCCTGCTGCTGCGCGTCGTCAAGACCACCAAAGGGGTGGCGCTGCAGACCGGCATCCTGATGGCCTCGCCTTCGGAAACCACGCTCATCGTGCTCGGCGCAGCATCGGCAGCCGGGCTGATCGGCGCCGGCACCGCGGCTTTCTGGCAAACGGTAACCGCGATCGGGCTGACCCTCACGCCGCTCCTGGCCCGCGTTGGGAAAGACCTTGCGCGCCGGCTCGAACATAGCGCGGACGAACCGCATGAACAGGCCAATGTCGGCACGGTGATCATCGGCTTTGGTCGCGTCGGTCGTATGGTCGCGGACCTGCTGCGCGCCCATAACAAGCCGTTCACCGCGGTCGAGAGCGATATCGACGCCGTCGCCGCCGCCCGCAAGGACGGCTACAACGTGCTGTTCGGCGATGCCTCGCGCTCTGACTTCATCGACCGGCTGCGCCTGGGACATGCTGAAGCTTTGGTACTCACCATGGACGATCCGGTGCTGAGCGTGCGACTGACGCGACGCGTGCGCGGCTGGGTCCCGGACCTGTGCATCGTCGCTCGCGCCCGCGACACCGAACACGCCGCCGAACTCTACCGCGCCGGGGTCACGGATGCGGTGCCAGAGACGCTGGAAAGCTCGCTCCAGCTGTCGGAAGCCGTGCTCGTCGATTTAGGCGTCGCCATGGGACCCGTGATCGCCTCGATCCACGAGAAGCGCGACGAGCTCCGCAAGGAGATCAAGCAGGCTGGCGCCATGGACCGCGAACCGCGCCTCGCCCGTACGCGCCTGCAGGATGTGCAAGAGGCGCAACGCCTGAGTTGAAGGATGGTGCGGGCGGTCGGGCTCGAACCGACACTCCTTGCGGAACCGGATTTTGAGTCCGGCGCGTCTACCAGTTTCACCACGCCCGCAGCGAAGGCCGCACGCCTAGCGAAGCGCGCCGTCGCTCGCAATCCGGAACGTGCGGCACGCGCCCGTGTTTGTTCCGGCGATGGAAGAAGTCCGCGCCGCGCATGCCTATGGCGAGCTGGTCGAAGCGGTGCGCGCGCGCCGCTGCATCCTGTTCGCGGGCGCCGGGCTGTCAATGGCGGTTGGCCTTCCTTCCTGGTCGCAGCTGATCGAGCATATGCGCCGCGAGCTCGACCTGGCTGAGGACGTCACCGACGCCGGCTACCAGACGCTCGCGGAATATTACCGGCTGGAGAAGGGCAGCATCGGCGCGCTCCGCAGTTGGATGGACCGCAGCTGGAGCGTGTCGGAGGCCAAGGTCGCCAAGTCGCGCATACACCAGCTGATCGTGCAGCTCGACTTCCCGATCCTCTACACCACCAATTACGACAATAATCTCGAGGTCGCCTACCGCCTGGCCGAGCGCGGCTTCGCCAAGATCGTTAATGCCCGAGATCTCACCCGCGCTGAGGATGGCTGCACCCAGATCGTCAAATTCCACGGCGATTTCGAGGAGGACAGTTCGCTGGTCCTGGCCGAGACCGACTATTTCGACCGCCTGAACTTCGAATCGCCGCTGGACGTGAAGTTCCGCGCTGACGCGCTCGGCCGCACAATCCTTTTCATCGGTTATTCAATGTCGGACATGAACATCCGCCTGCTGCTCCACAAGCTGTGGCGCACCTGGGCGGATTCGGGACGGATGAAGGACCGGCCCGCCTCCTTCGTGTTCGCCGCCCGGCCCGATCCGGTTCGCGACGCCGTGCTCGGCCAATGGGGCATCACCGTGCTCAGCAATGGCGAGCGCGACCCGCAACGAGCGCTGGTCAAATTCCTCGACCAGCTGGCGAGCGACGTGAACGGAGCCGCTTGAGCGGAGCGCCAGATCGGCGCACAGTCGCTTTCATGAACGCGCTCACGCCCACCCCAGGGCAGCTGGCCCTTGCCGATACCCTTTTCGAAGGCGCCCGCGCTCGCGGCGACGCGATCACCACAGTGCCGGCGTCCGCTTACACCGACCCCGCCCGCCATGCGCGCGAATGGAGCGTGCTGTTCCAGCTCATGCCGAACGTCATCGCGCCGTCCGCGCTGCTGCCCGAGCCGAACGTAGCGGTGCCGCATGACGGCTATGGCCAGCCGCTGCTGATCACGCGCGACAAGGGCGGTCAGGCGCATGTCTTCCTGAATGTCTGTCGGCACCGCGGCACGCGGCTGATCGAAGGCGGCGAGCCGGTTTGCGCGCCACGCCTCATCTGCCCCTATCACGCCTGGTCCTATGCGCTGGACGGCCGCTTGACCGGCCTGCCCCGCCCCGACACCTTCCCGGGCCTCGACAAGAGCGCGCACGGCCTCAAGGAACTGCCCAGCTTGGAAGTGGGCGGCCTGATCTGGTTCGCTTTCGATGAAGCCGCCGACTTCACCCAGGTGAAGGCGCTCGCGCACGATTTCGATGCGCTCAACCTGGCCGGCCAGCATCTCTTCGCCCGCAACACGCACGACGTGAAGGCGAATTGGAAGCTGATCGTCGACGCTTTTTCCGAAAGCTATCACGTCCAGCGCCTGCATGCCGAGACAATCGGACCCATGTTCCAGGACGGCGTCACCGCCGGCGACAAGGTCGGCCCGCACCAGCGCTCCGCCGTCGGCCGCGCCGCCGAGCTGGAGGGCCTCGACCTGACTGACTGGGCGGCGCTTCGCTCGGCCGTGACCTATGCCTATCAGATCTTCCCGGGCGGCATCCTGATCGCCAGCCCGGACTATGTGAATCTGATGGTGCTGATGCCGCAGGGCGTGGACCGGACCCTAGTCGAGGACTTCATGCTGATCCCGGAGCCGCCGCAGACCGAAAAAGCCTTGGCCCATTGGCAGAAGAGCTGGCGGCTGCTCGATCAGGGCGTGTTCGGCGCCGAGGATTTCCGAGCCGCTGCTCTTGGCCAGCAGGGCCTTTCGACCGGCGCTCTTGGGCATCTGACGCTGGGAACACTGGAAACCGGCATCCGCGCCTTCCACGATCAGATCGAGAAACGGCTCCGCGTCCCCAACTAAGCCGCCGACGCATTCTCAACGAACAGCGTCAGCCCCGGCGGGACCTTCTTCACCGAGCCGCGGCTGAGCAGCGTCTCGATCGCGTCCAGCGCCGCTTTCAGGTCCCGCTGCGTGAACGGCTTCTCAAGGCAGCCGATGCCGAGCGATTCGGCGCCCTTGGGGCAGCGGCCGGTGACGAACAGAACATGCATGCCATGACGGCGCGCCTCCGCCGCCACCTCGACGCCGTTGCCGCCATCTGTGAGCCCGAGATCGACCAGCAGCAGGTCCAGCTTTTCCTTGGCGACGAACTCCAGTGCCGCCTCCACGCTATCGACAGTCCCGACCACCGTATAGCCGAACTCGTTCAGCGAATGCTCGGTGTCGAAGGCGATCAGCGGCTCATCCTCGACGATGAGGATCCGCTTGATCCGCTGGGCCTTCTTTCCGAACAGCATTGCCGCCCCGCCAATCCTCCGTCATTGAGCGCGCCCTGTATCGCACCCGTCTCGACTTGAAGATCACAACGCTTGAACAACGATTTCGTAGCGCGTGCCTGAAAAGATTTTTGGAGCCGTCACATGGCCGCATCTTCGTCTAAGCCACGGGAAGGGCAGCGGATCGCCAAACTGCTCGCTCGCGCAGGCATCGCCTCGCGGCGTGAAATCGAGCGGATGATCGGCGAAGGCCGCATCGCGATCAACGGCACCGTTATCGACACACCTGCCACGCTGCTCGACTCGCTTCACGGCGTCACCGTCGACGGCAATCCAGTTAAGGCGGCAGAACCCGCCCGCCTGTTCCGCTATCACAAGCCTTCGGGGCTGCTCACGACCGAGCGCGACCCGAAGGGCCGGCCCACAATCTATGACCGTCTTCCGGAGAGCCTGCCGCGCGTGATGCCCGTCGGCCGGCTCGACCTCAACACCGAAGGACTGTTGCTGCTGACCACCGACGGCGAGTTGAAGCGGCAGCTTGAGCTGCCCGCCACCGGCATTCCACGCACTTATCGTGCCCGCGCCTATGGCCATGTGACGCAGGCGATGCTTGAAGAGCTGATCCACGGCGTCGAGATCGAGGGTGTCCGCTACGGCTCGATCGACGCCAACATCGAGCGCCGCACCGGCACCAATGTCTGGATCGAGCTCAAGCTGGCCGAGGGCAAGAACCGGGAGGTTCGCCGTGTGCTGGAACATCTTGGCCTGCGCGTCTCCCGCCTGATCCGCACCGCCTATGGCCCGTTCATGCTGCGCGATCTGCCGGCAGGCGATGTCGACGAAGTGGTCCAGAACGATCTCGTCGCCTTTAGGAAGAACATGAAGGCGCCGTTGCCAGTGCGCGAGCGGGAAATGCGGGTGTCGGCTGCTTCGCGACCTGCTAAGCCCGCCGCTCCGGCGCGCGAACCGGGCGGAAGGCGCACCGCTCCCAAGCGAGCCGGTGCCGATCCCGGCAAACGCGGTGAACTTGGCGACAAGCCCCGTGGTCCCGCCAGCGCGCCACAACCGCAGAAATCACGGCGCCGCTCCCCTTCTCCGCCAAGTCGACCGAGGAAGCCATGAGGATCATCGCCGGCGAGTGGCGCGGCCGCACCCTGATCGCCCCTCCTGGCGACGCCACCCGCCCCACCGCCGACCGCACGCGCGAGGCGCTCTTTTCGATGCTGACCTCCCGCGTCGGCAGCTTCGAAGAGCTGCGCGTCGCCGACATTTTCGCCGGTACGGGCGCGCTCGGCCTGGAAGCGCTGTCTCGCGGCGCCGCGCACTGCACCTTCGTCGAGCGTGAACGCGAGGCATTGACCGCCCTCAAGGCCAATATCGAAAAGCTTGGCGCCACCGGCACCGATGTCCGCGCCCAGGCCGCGGAGGGCTTCACCGGCGGCCCGTTCGACATCGTCTTCATGGATCCGCCTTACGGCTCCAGCCTTGGTCAGAAAGTGCTGCCGCGCCTCAACGTGGAGCCCGGCGCCTGGGCCAGTGTCGAAACCGCCTTCAACGAGGACGTCGAAGTGCCCGGCTTCGAAGTCGATGCCGTCCGCACCCACGGCAAGGCCAAGCTCACTCTGCTCCGCAAGACCTGACCACAAGCCACGCTTATGCTTTGATCGCAAGGACCGGGATGGCTCCCGCTCCTGCCGCATGCGAGACCGCGCGCATGGCGAACACGATGAACGGCCGCGAATGGGGCCTCTTACTGCTGCTATCGGTCCTGTGGGGCGGCTCATTCTTCTTTCTTGCCATAGCGCTGAAGGAGCTGCCGCCGATCACGATCATGCTGCTCCGCGTGAGCATCGGCGCGCTTAACAACGCCGTGCCCTTCGTTCTCTACGCCTTCGCCCAGCTCCGCATCGAGAGCGGCCTCGCCTCCATCCTCAACGCAATGACGCCGCTTTGGGGCGTGCTGGTCGCGCATCTGTACACTCGCGACGAGCGCGCCACGCCGGCCAAGATCGCCGGCGTCCTGCTCGGATTTGCGGGCGTCGCGGTGATGATTGGCACCGGCGCGAAGCTGGACGGAGAGGCATTCGCCATCCTGATGTGCCTCGGCGCGACCCTCAGCTATGCAATAGCCGCCGTCTACAGCCGCCGCTTCCGCCCGCTCGGCATCCCGCCGCTGACGGTGGCCACCGGCCAGCTGATCGGCGCCACCCTGCTGCTCCTGCCGTCCAGTTTGCTTCTCGAACAGCCCTGGGCCGTCCCTGCCCCGAGTGCCGGTACCTGGTGGGCGATCGCCGGCTTCGCGCTGATCTGCACCAGTTTCGCCTATTGGCTGTATTTCCGCCTGCTTGAGACCGCCGGCGCCACCAACGCCCTGCTCGTCACGTTCCTGATCCCCGTCACCGCGATCCTACTCGGCGCCCTCGCTCTCGGCGAAGTGCTGGAAGGCCGCCATTATGCCGGCATGGCCCTGATCGCCCTTGGCCTCGCAGCGATTGACGGAAGGCTGCTGCGCCCGCTTGTACGAAGGCCCGCCGTTCCCTAGCTGTTCCGATGTGAGTCAGCCTGCCCCGAACGCCCCCGAGCCTCCGTATCTTCGCGGCCTCAACCCGCCCCAGCGCGAGGCGGTGCTCACGGCTGAAGGCCCGGTGCTGGTCCTCGCCGGCGCCGGTACTGGCAAGACGGCGGCGCTGACTGCCCGCCTCGCCCACCTGATCTACTCGCGCCGTGCCTGGCCGTCCGAGATCCTGGCCGTCACCTTCACCAACAAGGCGGCGCGGGAAATGCGCGACCGGATCGGCCGCATGGTCGGCGACGCCGTCGAGGGCATGCCCTGGCTCGGCACCTTCCACTCGATCGCCGCCAAGATGCTGCGCCGGCATGCCGAGCTAGTCGGGCTCCAATCCAACTTCACCATCCTCGACACCGACGACCAGCTGCGGCTCCTCAAACAGCTGATCGCCGCCTCCGATCTCGACGAAAAGCGCTGGCCTGCCCGCAGCCTCGCCGGCCTGATCGACAAATGGAAGAACCGCGGCTGGACGCCGTCGGACATCGACGCCGGCGAGTCCGAGCTGTTCGCCAACGGCCGCGGCGCCGAGCTCTACGGGCAGTATCAGGCGCGGCTGAAAGCCGTGAACGCCTGCGATTTCGGCGACCTGCTGCTGCACATGCTGGTCATCCTGAAGACCCACCGCGACGTGCTCGAGCAGTATCAGCAGCGTTTCAAATACATCCTTGTGGACGAGTATCAGGACACCAACGCGTCCCAATATCTCTGGCTGCGACTCGTGGCCCAGGCGCGCAAGAACATCTGCTGCGTCGGCGACGACGACCAGTCCATCTACTCCTGGCGCGGTGCCGAGGTCGCCAATATCCTGCGCTTCGAGAAGGACTTCCCCGGCGCCGTTATTATCCGGCTGGAACAGAACTATCGCTCCACCCCGCACATTCTCGGCGCCGCATCCGGGCTGATCGCAGCCAACTCAGGCCGACTCGGCAAGACGCTCTGGACCGAGCATGGCGAGGGCGAGAAGGTGCGCGTGCTCGGCGTCTGGGACGGCCCGGAGGAAGCGCGCCGCGTCGGCGAGTTGATCGAGGATCACCAGCGCGGCCGCGGCTCATTGACCGATATCGCCATCCTCGTCCGCGCCCAGCACCAGACCCGCGAGTTCGAAGACCGCTTCATCGCGATCGGCATCCCCTACCGTATCATCGGGGGCTTCCGCTTCTATGAGCGCGCCGAGATCCGCGACGCGCTCGCCTATCTCCGCGTGGTTCACCAGCCCAGCGACGACCTCGCCTTCGATCGCATCGTCAACACGCCCAAGCGCGGCCTGGGCGACAAGGCGCTGGCGCGAGTCCACAGCCTCGCCCGCGCGCAGAACGTTCCGCTGACCCTCGCCGCCGCCCGCATCCTCGACACCGACGAACTAACGCCCCAGGCCCGCCGCGCGCTCGGCAACCTGATCGGCGACATCGCCCGCTGGCGCGACATGTCCGCCCAGCTCCCCCATGCCGAGCTGGCCCGCCAAATCCTCGACGAGAGCGGCTACACGGCGATGTGGCAGGCCGACCGCTCCGCCGAGGCGGCAGGCCGCCTGGAGAACCTGACCGAACTCGCCCGCGCCATGGAGGAATATGAGACGCTCGGCGCCTTTCTCGAGCATGTCAGCCTCGTCATGGACAATGACGAGCGCGCGGGTGAGGCGCAGGTCACGATCATGACCATCCACGCCGCCAAAGGCTTGGAGTTCGACACCGTCTTCCTCGCTGGTTGGGAAGAAGGCCTGTTCCCCTCGCAACGTTCGCTCGACGAAGGCGGCAACGCCAGTTTGGAGGAAGAACGTCGCCTCGCTTACGTCGCGATCACAAGAGCGCGGCGTAAGTGCTTCATCCTGCACGCTGCCAACCGCCGCATCTACGGCCAATGGACCAGCTCCATCCCCTCCCGCTTCGTCGCCGAGCTACCCGCATCCCACGTCGAGGAAGAGACCAGCATGACCGGCGGCGAAAGCCTGTGGCGCGCCAACTGGTCCGAACGCGCCGACCCGTTCGCAAACGTGGCGAGGAGCGCCACCCGCGGCCCCGGCTGGCAGCGCGCAGTCAGCGCCGGCGATTTCAACCCCGCCCCTGCCCGCGTCGTCGAAGCCCGCGCCTGCGCCATCAGCCTCGGCAACAAGGGCCGCAGCGACCTGTCGCTCGGCCAACGCGTCTTCCACCAGAAATTCGGCTACGGCCTTATCGCCGAGATCGAAGGCAACAAGCTGGAGATCGACTTCGAGCAAGCTGGGCGGAAGCGCGTGATGGACAGCTTCGTGACGGTGGGGTGAGCCGGCCAACCCGCCTCAGGCATATTCGCGGCCCACGAACTTGCCCTTAATTCGGCTCGTCAGATGGAAGTGATCGCAGCGGTCGCAACGATAGGGCCTGAGCGGCAAGTCCGAGCGGCGCACGATGTCCATTGCCTGCTCGGCGGAGGCGAAGCGGGCCTTTTTGAGGCAGATGCTGAGCCTGGTCCGCAACGTCAGTACTTTGAGACTATCTCCGCAACTCGGCCTTCAGCGCACGGATCCGATCGTCCATTGCGGCAATCCGATCCCGCTCCGGCGTCCCTGCGGCGAGGCCCTTGCGCCGGGCTTTGGTCCAAAGCTTGTTCCGCTCCCCTTCGAGCGAGCGCAGCGGTTGGGCAGTCATACGATTCCTCTCGGGCACGGCCGTCAATGTCCAAGCTTCAATCCAATCACAGGTCATCTCGGGTGAAGTTTTGCAAGCGCAATCCCGGCGAGGTTTTGTGACCGCCTGACGTGCCGCACGCGCGGTCGAAAGCCTGCCGACGCCAAGGCGCAAAAGCGTTCATGATAGCCTGCGGCGGAGCCCCGGCACTTGAGAGCGCCATTTGCCTTCGCCACGACATCCGCGGAATCGCCAATGAGAACGACGTGCAACAGGTTAAGAGACCGCACAACCTCCATCGCGTAGATCAAGGCGAGCCATTCCGCGTCCATGCTCGATCCCTGCCCGGCGTCGGGCACGATCATAGTCCGTCCGGCAGTAACGACCGCAATCTCCATCGTGCCAGGATCAGGACGACAGCCGCCGTCGAAGAATACCTTCACGCGAGGCATGGAGGGCTCGCCATGCCGATCAAGGCTGTTGAGGTAGAGGGCCCAACGCTAGAGCCCCGCACGACTGAGTGCTGCCGCCATCTCTGCATCGAGGGAGGTGCCATCCTTCGGCCTGAGGCGGTTCAGGACGGTCTGCACGCGGCTCTGTGCGACCTGCAGCGTCTTGTGGCGGACGGCCCGCGTGAGATTGGTTCTCCCAGAAGAACTCTTGCCCAGCAAGGCCGACCATTTTTCCTCCTCGGCAGCCAAGGCAGCGAGGGCAAGGCGCAGTCCGTCGCGCCGTCCGCGATCATAGTCGTCCGGCATGCAACGCCTGTCTACTTTGCGGCGAATTGCCCAGGTTCGGCACCGAAATGCTGCGTCGCGTGCGCGCGGGCAGCGGCGGCGGTCTTGAAGGTCTCTTCCTGCAGGGTCGAGGTGATCAGCGGGTAATTCTGCGAGTTGTAGCGAGTCTCGCGGACGGTGAGGCGAACGTCGCCATTCTCGTCCTTGGCGATCAGGAAGGGGCGCAGCGGGATTCTCGACATAGTGTCACTCCTATCGTGCGAGCAGATGCCGCTCGCCGGGCAGTCTCTATTTGCGAGCCTTGCGCGCGGCGTAGCGCGCGTCGCGCGCCGCCTTCTTCTCGGCTTCGCTCATCTTCGCATTGTCAGCTGCAGCAGCCTGGGCGTCGACCGCGGCCTGTGCCTTGGCCTGCTTGGCCGCTTCGGCTGCTTCCTTCGCGGCCTGCCTGGCCAGCCGCTTTGCTTCTTCCGCGGCAGCGCGCGCTTCCGAGCGGGCGGCGCGTTGGGCCAGCGTCGCCTCGTCCACCGCGGGCTTGGCGCGCAATGCCTCGAGCGCCTTGGCCTTGGCTTTGGCAGCTGCCGCCGTGCGTTCCTGGAACGACGGATCCTTGAAACCAGCCACTCTGCTTATGCTCCGGTCGCCAGCCGCAAGGGGGTGCGCCGCACTTCGCCAGAGATGACCTTGCGGCCATAAAGACCCGAGACCAATGCCGCGTCGGCGGCATTGTTCATCACCACGCGGGTACCGCCGCTGCGCAGTGTCTCAATGGTGCTGATCGCCAGCTTGCGCTTGGCGCAGGCCGCTTGGATGTGCGCTTGGGGCGCGTCGATATTGATCGCTCTGGACATGTTTTCTCCGGGTCTGAAATCGCGTTACGCAAAAATGAAACGGGCGCCGCTTTCACGACGCCCGCTCCTACCTTTGGCGCTTACGCAGCCTGGAGGTTGACCGCCGAAGTCTTGCCGCGGTTGTCGGTTTCCAGCTCGTAGGAAACGCGCTGGTCCTTATCGAGCGTGCGCATGCCTGCGCGCTCAACGGCCGAAATGTGCACGAAGGCATCGCCGCCGCCATTTTCCGGCGCGATAAAACCATAACCCTTGTCGGCATTGAAGAATTTTACGGTACCGGTGATCATGAGGATATCCTTATCCCTGGTGCGGGCACGGGCCAAAGCGACACGTCCCGGCTTCGTGAGGCTAGAAAGGGACTAAGGGAGAGCCAAAGCGGGCCCTCAATCCGTCAATGCGACGTCAGCAATCCCTATATAGGGCATCGGAGGCGAAAAGGAAACCCACCTGGCCCATTCATGTATCGCGCGAGATGCTCACAGGCATCCGGTCAAGGTGCGACGTCTCCTGCCGCAGCCGCGATCGGCCGCGCTTTGCTCACCAGCGTCAGTAGCAACTTGCCTGGTTCCTCGCTTGTCATGTGATGGGCCGACCGCTCAAACCAGACCAGTTGCTTGGATGGGGCGCGAAGCCGCGCATACCATTCCGCCGCGACCTCGCTCGAGACATTACGGTCGTGCCGGCCGAGGATGAGGACCAGCGGGACCTTGAGCGTGCTAATGCCTGACAGGTCGGTGGACAGGATCGTCGGCAGCAGCGCCTGGCTGACGGCGGCCTGTCCCTTGAAGGCATTGCGCACGTCATCGTCGCTATATTCCGGCGCCAGCCTGAAAGCAGCCGCTTCGAAATCGCCTCCCTTTCGACGCCAGGCCGCTCCGCCGTAGTGCCCCAGCCATTTGCGCTGCGTCAGAATCTTGTCGACCGCGGTGGGGCCGGGCCTCTCCGCATAGGGCGCGATGGACTGAAGCTCCGCAACCGCAGTCGTGTTCCCGTCGGCCCGTGCCTGCGCCATGGTCCAGATCCAACCTCGTCGCTCGCTCTCAAGGCTGTTGGTGGCCTGCCCCATGCCGATATAGGCGTGGAGCCATTCCGGGTGAGTTGCAGCAAGTTTCAGACCGAGAATGCTGCCCCAGCTATGGCCGAGCACGAAGACCTTGCGCTTGCCGAATCGCTGCCGGGCCCATTGCACCAGTTCCTCGGCGTCCTTCTGGAACCGCTCGGGCGTTAGTTGAGACGGGTCGTTCGGACCGCTGGCCGTGTAGGTCTTGCCGGCGTTGCGCTGATCCCATTGCACGACCGTGAAATACTCGTCCCAGCCACGGTTCCACCACCAGTCGAGCGGCATCTCGACAAAGCCCGGGCCGCCATGAAAATAGATCAGCACAGGATTTCGCAAATCCTGGCTGCGGATCGACACCACCTGCTTGATCCCGCCGATCGCCACCGTCTCGATCGCCTGCAGGCCCTGAGGACTGACGATCTCGCGCAGCCCCGCTATGATCCTAAGCGCCTCCGCTCGATTGTGCGGCCCGACAGGGGACTGAGCCTGAAGCGGCTGGATCAACAAGGCGGCAACTGCGGTGACTAATAGAAGGGCCTTCATGCGTGGCTCCAGCTCGCGGACCGACGTCCGATAGCGCATCAACTTGTGCGGTTGAAAGCCGAAGCTGGTTGCCGCCCCTGTACCACGCACCTAGGAGCATCGGCGTGACCGCTGCTGCGCTGCCCGCCTCTCCGCTGTCGATACCGGACTTCCGATATTACTGGGTCGCGCGCTTCTCGGCCGTCTTGGCCACGATGGCGATGGTCGTGGTAATCGGCTGGCAGGTCTATGATCTTGCCCGCACCGATTATGGCATGAGCCCGCGGGAGGCGGCATTTCAGCTGGGTTTGCTGGGACTCGTCCAATTCATTCCCCTGGCCTTGTTGACCCCGGTAGCAGGTTGGGCCGCCGACCGGTTCGAGCGCAGGCTGGTTGCACGGCTCGCCAACACGATTGATCTCGCCATCTGTATTGCCTTGGGCGCGGCAACTTCGCTCAACGCGCTTTCGCTGCCACTGCTGTTCGGCCTCGCGGCGATGCACGGGGTGGCCCGAGTATTCGTCGGCCCGGCCATGTCGGCCATCGCGCCCAACATCGTTCCACCCGCCCTCCTGCCCCGCGCGATCGCGATGAGTTCAATCGCCTGGCAAAGCGCGTCCGTCGCCGGCCCGGCGCTCGGCGGCTTCCTTTACGCCGGCGATCCGGCGCTTCCTTATTGGGTGGGGGCAGCCTGTCTGGCCCTGACGACGGTGCTGGTGGGCTTTATTCGCCCGGTCCATCCGCCGGCAATCGCGGGCAAGGCGCATCCGGTCCGGCAGATGCTCGACGGCCTTGCCTATGTCCGCAATCATCGCTTCCTGCTCGGCGCCGTGACTTTGGACCTGTTCGCGGTCATCCTCAGCGGCGCCACGGTCCTGCTGCCCGTCTATGCCCGCGACATCCTTCATGTCGGCCCCGAGGGACTGGGTCAGTTGCGCGCGGCCCCGGCCGTCGGTGCGGCATTGGTCGCCCTGTGGTTCGCATGGCGCCCGCTCCACTATAATGTCGGCGTCAAGATGCTTCTGTCGGTCGCGGCGTTCGGCGCGGCGACCACGGTGTTCGGCCTGTCAGAATGGATGCCGCTCTCGCTGGCTGCGCTCGTCGCCCTGGGCGGGTTCGACATGCTGTCGGTCTATGTCCGCTCCTCGCTAGTCCAGCTGCACACGCCGGACGCCATGCGCGGCCGCGTCTCGGCCGTGTCGGGCCTGGCGATCTCCGCGTCCAACGAACTTGGCGAACTGCGCGGCGGTATCGCCGCGGCGCTGCTCGGCGCCAAATTCGCCGTAGCGAGCGGCGGCATCGCGGCCATAGCAGTAGCCGTCGCTTGGTCTTATTGGTTCCCCGAACTCCGCCGCGCCCGCACCTTCGATCCGCCCGAAATCGCCCTTCCCGAAGCCATTATGCAGGAGAAGCCCGCATGAAAGCCGCCAATATCCTCGAAACTATCGGCCAGACGCCGCACATCCGGATCAACCGGCTGTTCCCGAACAGCGAGGTCTGGATCAAGTCCGAGCGGTCCAACCCCGGCGGCTCGATCAAGGATCGCATCGCCCTCGCCATGATTGAGGATGCCGAGCGTTCCGGCAAGCTTCAGCCCGGCGGCACCATCGTTGAGCCGACCTCCGGCAATACCGGCATCGGCCTCGCCATGGTCGCTGCGGTCAAGGGCTATAAGCTGGTGCTGGTCATGCCGGAGAGCATGTCGCTGGAACGCCGCCGGCTTATGTTGGCGTATGGCGCGACCTTCGACCTGACGCCCAAGGAAAAGGGCATGAAGGGCGCGATTGAGCGCGGGCTCGAGATCGTCGACACCACACCCGGCGCCTGGATGCCGCAACAGTTCGAAAATGCCGCGAACATCGAGGTGCATGTCCGCACTACAGCGAAGGAAATCCTGAACGACTTTCGCGATACACCGATCGACATGCTGGTCACCGGCGTCGGCACCGGTGGCCACATCACAGGCTGCGCGCAGCTGCTCAAGCGCGAATGGCCGCAGCTGAAGGTGTTCGCGGTCGAGCCGACCCTGTCGCCGGTGATCTCGGGCGGTCAGCCGGGCCCGCATCCCATCCAGGGCATCGGCGCCGGCTTCGTGCCCGCCAATCTCCACACCCAGCTGCTCGACGGGGTGATCCAGGTCGATCCCGCCGTTGCCAAGGACATGGCCCGCCGTGCCGCGGCCGAAGAGGGCATGTTGGTCGGCATCAGTTCCGGCGCGACGCTCGCCGCGATCCTGCAGAAGCTGCCCGATCTGCCCGACAATGTCCGCGTACTCGGCTTCAACTACGACACCGGCGAACGCTATCTCTCGGTCCCCGATTTCCTGCCCGAGGCTTGATCGCACGAGGCGGGAACCTCATTTCAACCCCGACTGACAGCGCGGGCGCATTCTGATATGCGCCCGCGCTTCGTTTGGAGACTATGGTTTGTTCGCCAGGCTGACACAGCATCGTGACGCCCGCGACTGGCTTGCCGCCGCTTTCGTCGTGCTGCTCGTCGCCGCCGGGATTTGGGCGGCCCAGGTCCGCAGCGCCGGCTTCTTCGGCGAGTCCGGAACCGTCGTCCAACTGAGCGAGACGGCCGTGCCACGCGTGCTGCCGCCCGCCCCGCCTGTCGAGCCGGTCAAATATGTAGAAGTCGCGCCGGAAGACGCGGTCAAGATCAACGAAGCCATCCCCTTCTCCAGCGGTACCAACCCCGCAGCGAAGGCGTTCAAGTTCGCGGTCGGCAGCGACGACCAGACCCGTGCCATCGATTGCCTGACCGCGGCGGCCTACTATGAAGCCGCGACCGAAGGCGCCGACGGCATGCGCGCCGTGGTTCAGGTGGTGATCAACCGGCTCCGCCACCCAGCCTTCCCCAAGACAGTGTGCGGGGTGGTGTTCCAGGGCTCTGAGCGGAGCACCGGCTGCCAGTTCACCTTCACCTGTGACGGCGCCATCGCCCGCACGCCGATCCCGTCGCTGTGGCGCCAGGCGCGCGAGGTCGCGGCGGCGGCGCTCAAGGGCAAGGTCTACAGGCCCGTCGGCCATTCGACCCATTATCACACCAACTGGGTCGTGCCTTATTGGAGCAGCTCGCTCGACAAGGTCGCTCAGGTGGGCACCCACCTCTTCTTCCGCTGGCAGGGTTGGTGGGGTACGCCGGGCGCGTTCCGCGGCGGCCATGCCGGCAGCGAGACGCCACTCGCCAAGATGGCCGCGCTGTCGCCCGCCCATGCCGCTACTGCCGAGGTTCAGCTCGCCGAAGCTGACAAGGCGATCTCGCCCGAACAGCTCACCGAGCGCGGCGCCAAGCAGCTGAAGATCGTCTCGCCCGGCGGCGACGCCTTTGTCGTCGTGCTCGACCGCACGGTGCCCGCGAACCGCTATCCCGCCCTCGCCCTCGCCGCCTGCGGGCAGAAGGAATTCTGCAAATTCATGGGATGGACCGATGCGGACAGGGCGCCGAAAGGCTTTCCGATTACCGACCAGGCCCACAAGGCCCTGTCGTTCAGCTATCTGCGCAACAAGTCGAACGGCTTCGAAAAGATGCTGTGGAACTGCAAGGAATTCGCCCGGCCCGACCAGTCGCAGTGCATGAAGGCGCTTTGAACCGCTTGGCGGCTGGCGGCGCAGCCCCTAGCCATGGCGGCATGGACGCCCCCGCTCCCCTCGCCCGGCCCGTCGTGCTCGTCGGCCTGATGGGCGCGGGCAAGACGACGGTTGGACGGCGGCTGGCGCAGAAGCTCGGCGTGCCTTTCGTCGATGCAGATGAGGAAATCGAAGCCGCGGCCGGGCTCAGCATCGCGGAGATCTTCGAGCGGTTCGGCGAACCCTATTTCCGCGATGGCGAGCGGCGCGTGATCGGCCGGCTGATCGACGGCAGCCCCAAGGTGATCGCCACCGGCGGCGGCGCCTTCATGAACGAACGGACCCGCACGCTGATCCTCGACCGCGCCACGGCGGTATGGCTGCAGGCGGATATCGAGACGCTGATCGACCGCGTCCGGCGGCGCTCCACGCGTCCTCTCCTCAAGGACCGCGACCCGCGCGAAGTGCTGACCGATTTGGCCGCTAAACGCGATCCGGTCTATGCGCTCGCACCGATCCATGTCCGCAGCCAGCCTTCCCCCCACGACGCCACCGTCCGCGCGATCCTGAAGGCACTGTCCGCATGACCATCGTCCCCGTCCAGCTCGGCGCGCGCACGTATGACGTGCTGATCGAAGCCGGCGCGCTGGACCGCGCCGCCGATCTCCTCGCCCCGTACGCGCCCGATCGCCTGCTCGTCGTTACCGATGAGCAGGTGGCGGCAGCGCAACTGCCCCGGCTGCGGCACCCTCGCCTGGAGGCGATCATCCTCCCCGCAGGCGAAGCGACCAAGAGCTGGAGCCAGCTCGAACGCCTGTGCGACAGACTGCTGGAGTTGGAGATCGAACGCGGCGAACATATCGTGGCGCTCGGTGGCGGCGTGATCGGCGACCTGACCGGTTTTGCCGCGGCGATCCTGAAACGCGGCGTCGGCTTCGTGCAGGTGCCGACCACCTTGCTGGCACAAGTTGACAGCTCGGTCGGCGGCAAGACGGCGATCAACGCACGGGCCGGGAAGAACCTGATCGGCGCCTTTCACCAGCCCAGCTTCGTGCTGATCGACCCGACCGTGCTCGACACGCTTCCGGCACGCGAACTCCGCGCCGGCTACGCCGAAGTGGTCAAGTACGGGCTGATCGACGATCCCGATTTTTACGCCTGGTGCGAGGCCCATGCCGGCGATCTCCTCGCCGGCGACCGTGACGTCCGAGCCTGTGCGATCGCCCACAGCGTGGCGGCCAAGGCCAGGATCGTCGTCGAGGACGAGCGCGAAACCGCCGATCGCCGCGCCTTGCTCAATCTCGGCCACACCTTTGGCCATGCGCTTGAGGCGGAGACCGGCTTCTCCTCCGCGCTGCTGCACGGCGAGGCCGTTGCGGCGGGAATGGGCCTCGCCTTCCGCTTCTCGGCCGAGCGCGGTCTGTGCTCCGAAGCCGATGCCGTCCGGGTGACCGAGCATCTGCGCCGGCTGGGCTTGCCGCACGATGGGGTGTCAGCGGGGGTGGACGCCTCGAGCGAGCGGCTCGCAACCCACATGGCGCACGACAAGAAAAAGATTGGCGGCCGGGTGCCCTTCATCCTTGCGCGTGGGATCGGACAGGCATTCGTGGACAAGTCAGTTGAGCTGGAGGATGTAGCCGGCTTTCTGGATCGTCTTCGCTAGCGCAACCGCCACGCTAGCCTGAGCCAACCCAAGATCATCAACCCGCCGCCCATCGGCGTCACCGCGCCAAGCCATCTCGGCGCACCGAAGGCCATGGCGTACAGCGTGGTCGCAAATAGCGCTGCCCCGCCGAGCAGCAGCCACAAGGCTGCAGGTGCCGCATGCCGGGCCAGCGCCAGCACCGCGACGGCATGCACCAGCTGGTAAGAGCCACCCGTGCGCAGCCACTCCGCCTCCTTACCCGTAAAGCGGTGGGCGCCAAACGCGCCCGCGGCGATAGCGATAGCGGCCGACAAGGCGGCCAGCTTCAGCAGCCATGCCATCAGCCGCTCTCCGCCGGAATCGGCACGGGCGAGACAGGCAGGTCCTCGCCCGGCCTGATCATCATGTCGCTGCCCGCGTGCAGGTCGCCCGCTTCCGACTGCGCGCTGAGCCGCCTTGTGTCGACGTCGCGGTAATAGGCCTCGGCGCGATCGAGTTCGTCCGGGCTTATGTCGAGCGCGCTCATCGCCAGCCGCGCCATGCAGATCGCCGACTCATAGACCTCGCGAACCGTCCCGGCGATCGGCGCACCGTGCAGCGTCATCAGGTGTCGCCGGTCATAGGCGCGCACGAATATCTGCGATTGCGGGAAGCTGCGCGCGACCACCTCCAGCCGCTCCGGTCCCAGATCGTCGCCATCGATGCAGAACAGGATCAGCTGCGCGTCCGCGGCACCGGCGAGGCGGAGGAGGTCGATCCGCGTGCCGTCGCCATAATAGACCTTGATTCCGAACTCGGTGCTGACGTCGATCTGCGCCGCCTTCTTGTCGATCATGGTGACTGACAGCCCCTGCCCCGCCAGCATAAAGCCGACCGTCTGGCCAAACCGTCCCCAGCCAACCACAATCGCACTCGCTCCGTCATGGCTCGGGCCGGCGAGGTCCGCCCGCTCGGCCTTGGGCGGTTCGCGGAAGCGGCGGCTCAGCTGCATCAGGAACGGCGTTGCCGCCATCGACAGCGTGACCACGGCACTGAACAGGCTGGCGGCCTCACGCTCGATCAGCAGGCCGTTCTGCGCCTGCGCGAACAGCACGAAACCGAATTCGCCGCCTTGGCTCAGCAATAGCCCGATCGCGAGCGCCTCGCGCCACGCCATGCCGAACCAGCGCGCGATCGCGAAGATGATGCCCGTCTTGATCGCGACCAGCCCCGCTGCCGCTGCCAGCACGAACAGCGGCCGCTCGAACACGGCACCGAGGTCTAGCAGCATGCCCACGGCGACAAAGAACAGGCCCAGCAGCAGCGAGCGGAACGGCTCCACATCCGCCTCCAGCTCATGGCGATAGGGCGAGTCTGCAAGCATGACGCCGGCGATGAAGGCGCCGAGCGCGCTCGACAGCCCCAGCGCCTGCATCAGCGCTGCGCTCGCCAGCACCGCGAACAGCCCGGCCGCGACGAACAACTCGCGCTCGCCTAGACCGCCGATCAGGCGGAACAGCGGGTTCAGGATGTAACGGCCGGCCAGGATCAGCCCGATCACGGCGCCGGCGGTGTAGAGGCCGAGCAGCCAGCCGGGCGGCGCATCGGCCGGCGCGGGCGCGCGGGAGAGCGCCGCGACGATCGTGATCAGCGGCACGATCGACAGGTCCTGCAGCAGCAGCACCGAAAAAGCGCGCTGGCCGAACGGCGTCCGCAACCGTCCGGCGGACTCCAGCATGGGCAGCACCTGGGCCGTCGATGACAGCGCCAGCGGCAAGCCGATCGCAATGGCCGCAGCGGCCGTGAGCGGCGTGATTGCATAGACGAACGCCGTCAGGGCCGCGCCGCACAGCACCACCTGCAAGAGACCGAATCCGAAAATATCGTTCTTCAGCCGCCACAGTCGCGCCGGCGAGAGTTCGAGCCCTACTAGGAAGAGCAGCAACGCGATGCCGAGTTCTGCAATGCCGAGCTTCGCCTCTGCGTCTCCGACCAGCCCGAATATCTCCGGTCCGATCAGAACTCCGGCGACAAGATAACCGAGCGTCGCGCCGAGCCCGAGCCGCCGGAACACCAGCACCAGGACCAAGGCTGCGCCCAGCATGACCAGACCGTCGCGCAGCATCGTCGCCGGGCCGTGCGCCTCCATCAGCGACCGGCGCTCCAGGCAGCAGCAGCCACGGCTTCGAAGGGCAGGCGAATGGCGCCATGACGCCCCGGATGCGCCAGTGCGCGTGCCAACTGGTCGAGGCCCGGCCAGTCGCCGGGTTCCTCGCGCTCTCCGGCGAGCCAGCCAGCGAGAGCGTCCCGTGCTTCGGCCAATTCCTCCGCAGTGCGGCCGATTGCATGCGATGCCATTATATTAGCCGAGGCTTGCCCGAGCGCGCAGGCGGAGACTTCGAGCCCCAGCTCAGCGAGGCCACCGTCATGGTCCAGCCTCACATCGGCGATCACTCGGCTGCCGCACACGGGCGATCGCTTCTCCGCCGTGCCATGCGGCGCCTCCAGCCGCCCGAGATGCGGGATGCTCGCCGCCAGCCGCAGCAAGCCAGTGTCGTAGAGGGGTGCGTTCATCGGCTCTTCGCAGGCGGCGCGGCAGTGCGGCGGCGGTTCACCCAATCGGCCATCGCCCGGCTGCTGGCATCCAGCAGCGTATAGGCGCGGGCATTCTTCAGCCATTCAGGGCGATTGGAGGGGCCGCCGCGCACTGTGTCGATTACCAGCGTCGCCAACAGAAACAGCAGCGAGGCGAGGATCAAGCCCTTCAAGAACCCAAAGCCAAGCCCGAGCACGCGGTCTATGGGGCCAAGCACCGAAGTCCGCGTCCGCTTGCCGAGCGACTGGGCGAGCAGTTTGCCGAGCAGGAACGTGACGCCGAACAGCAGCAGCACGGCGAGCGCCGCCGCACCCGACCCGCTGCCGACTGGGGAAGCCAACGCGTTCGTCAACGGAGTGTGCAGGAATTTCACTGCCAGCACCGCCAGCACCCAGGCGATCAGCGACAACGCCTCCTGCACGAAGCCACGCATCGCGCCCATCGCGGCGCCGCCGCCGAGCAGGACCAGGGCAAGGATGTCGAGTGCCGTCATTCGACCGGGCTAACCGCGGCCAAGGAGATGGTCAACGAGGGCGCCGAGGCGGGTGAAGCCGGACAGCGAAAGGCCGTTGCCTTCCTTCAGGCCCTTGGGCACCAAAGCTCGCTCGAAGCCGAGCTTGGCCGCTTCCTTCAGCCGCAGCGCGCCATGGGCGACCGGGCGGAGTTCGCCGGACAGCGCCACTTCGCCGAACGCAACCGCTTCGGCGGCAATCGGCCGCTCGCTCAGCGCCGAGACCAGAGCGGCCGCCACGGCCAGATCGGCGGCCGGGTCGGACAGGCGATAGCCGCCGGCGACGTTCAGATAGACTTCGGCGCTTGAGAAGCTGAGGCCGCAGCGCGCCTCCAGTACCGCGAGGATCATCGCCAGCCGGCCCGAGTCCCAGCCGACCACAGCCCTTCGCGGCGTCGCGCCGCTCGCCAGCCGCACGACCAGTGCCTGGATCTCGACCAGCACCGGTCGCGTACCTTCCAGCGCCGGAAACACGATGGCGCCGCTGACATTCTCGTCACGATGCGTAAGGAACAGGGCGGAAGGGTTTGAAACCTCGTCCAATCCGCCCTCGCCCATCGCGAAGACCCCGATCTCATCGGTGCCGCCGAACCGGTTCTTGATCGCACGCAGGATACGATATTGATGGCTCCGCTCGCCTTCAAAGCTGAGCACCGTGTCGACCATATGCTCCAGCACCCGCGGCCCCGCGATGCTGCCATCCTTGGTCACATGCCCGACCAGCACCACGGCGGTGCCCCTCTCCTTGGCGAAGCGGATTAGCTCACCGGCGGACGCGCGGACCTGGCTGACCGTACCCGGCGCGCCCTCAATGAGATCGGAATGCATGGTTTGGATGGAGTCGATCACCAGCAGGTCCGGCACGCTGGTCTGCAGCGTGGTCAGGATGTCGCGGACCGATGTCGCCGCCGCGAGCTGCACCGGCGCCGTCCCCAGTCCGAGCCGCCGCGCACGCAGCCGCACCTGGTCAGCTGCTTCTTCGCCAGACACATAGGCGACATTCTTCCCAGCCGATGCGAGCTTTGCAGTTGCTTGCAGCAGGAGCGTCGACTTGCCGATGCCGGGATCGCCGCCGATCAAAGTCGCCGACCCAGCCACAAAGCCGCCGCCAAGCGCCCGGTCCAACTCCGCAATGCCGGTCGGCATTCGCGGTGGCAGGGGGATGTCGACGTTCAGGCCGACCAGATCGATCGAACGCCCGCCGGACTGGAGATTATGCCGCGCCTGAAAGGGCGTGACCACCGCGCCGGCATCCTCAATCAGTGTATTCCACTCCGCGCAGTCCGCGCACTGCCCCGCCCATTTGGGCGAGGCCGATCCGCACGCCTGGCAGACATAACGTTTCTGGGGTTTAGCCATGCTCCAGCTTTAGGAACAAAGCGAGACCGGCGCTAGAGGCCGAAGGGCCAGGTCTCGTCGCCCGAGCCATGCTCCTCGGGTCCGGGCAACGCGGTCACCGCCTGCGTCTCGTCGAACCAGACGAACGCGTCGTATTGCTGCGCCAGCGACGCTTCGGAATAGTGGCTCCAGCGCTCGGTATCCGGCCGGTAGATGACGCCGATATAGCGCTCCAGCCGCTCCTTGGTGAGCGCTCGCCGAACTTCCTCGCGGGCATCGCGGAGGTCGAGCAGGAAGCGCGGCTCTCCGCTGTCGTGCATCAGCCGCTCGAAGCTGTCCGGACGCGACGGGTTCACCCGCTTGATCTGCATCGGTGCATCCCAGTCATCGGCGGCGGCGACGGTGCCGGTGTGGGTGCCCAAGCCGATCAGCCGCACGGAATCCTTGCCCCGCTGCTCCCGCACCAGTTGCCCCAAATTCCACTCGTCGCGCTTCTCGCCCATGTCGGTGAACCGGGCGTCGCCGATATGGCTGTTATGCGCCCACACGACGGCCTTGGCGTGCGGACCCTTCCAGCGCAGCAACAGCTCCAGCGTGTCGGCCATATGCTCGTCGCGCAGGTTCCAGCTGGCCGCCGAACCATGGTACATGGCGCGGTAATAGGCTTCGGCATTGGCAACCAGCCGCGCATTTTGCGCCGCATCGAGGAACGCCTCCGGATCGTCCTGTGCATAGATGGGCTCGCGCGCGAACAGGTTTCGGAGCGTCTGCACTACCCCCTCCTCGCAGCGGCCATAGCCTTCGCTACGAGCGAGGGCGCCGTAAACGGCCGGCTCTTCCTTCCAGGGTTTCAAGCACCCATAACGGCGGCGAGCATCGGCTGCCGCTTCAGGGTCCGTGCGGTCGAGATATCCGATGACCGCCGAGATCGACGCGTTCATGTTGTAAAGATCGAGGCCATGAAAGCTCACCGGCTCGCCTGCGCTGGCATTATGCTGGCGTAACCATTCGATGAATGCGGCAAACTCGGCATTGCGCCACATCCAGGTGGGGAAGCGGGTGAATGGCGTTTCCGCTTCCGCGGGCGCAGGCTTGGCCCGGACGATGCTATCGATTACCGCGGCGTCGGGCCAGTCCGCCTCAACGGCGACCAGGTTGAAGCCGTGCCGCTCGATCAGCCGCCGGGTAATTACGGCGCGTGCCCGGTAGAACTCCGACGTGCCATGGCTCGCCTCGCCGAGCAGCACGACCTGCGCTTCGCCGAACCGGTCAAACGCACGTCCAAACTCCGGATCGTCAATCTCGGGCAGCGGCTCGGCTGCTCGGGCGATCAGTTCCGAGGTGCTTAGGGTCGCGGCGACATCCCCATCCATCGTTCTGCTCCTTGTTTAGAAGCAGAACGTGATGCGCCTCATCAGGTTCGCCGAAGCGCGTTAGACGAAGACGAAATAATCCGACGTGAGGGTCAGCGGAGCGGACGAGCCGGACACATGGGCGACGAATTCGTCGAGGCTGTCCCAGTGACCATCATCGTTGCTGTCCTGGAAGATGCTGGTCCCGGCGGTGCCACCCAAGGTTTCCGACCTGACGATGTAGTCGGACATCTGCCCGGTCAGCTGGATCCTGTCGTCTGCGCCAAAGTCACGGATCAACAGGCTGTCGCTTCGGCCGGCTGAGCTGGCGAGGTTGTCATTGTAGAACAGGCCACGCGAATCCCCAAGCACGAAGACGTCAGCCCCGCCGCCGCCAAAGACGGTGTCGCGGGTGCCGGTGCCGAGCTTGGCGTCCGCGCTGCCAATGCCGAAGATCTTTTCGGCCGACGCAGTGCCGCTCAGCGTGTCATTCGCCGTAGTGCCATAGATGGTCTGGACGGAGGGGCTGGGCGTTGGCGCGGGGGCTGGCGCAGGGGTGCCGGCGCCGTCAAACACCAGATAATCCTTGGTCAGCGCCTGTGCGATGGCGGAGCCTGAAACATGGCCGACGAATTCGTCGAGGCTGTCCCACTTGCCGCTGCCATTGGTGTCGCGGAAGATGCTGGTGCCGGCGAAAAGGTTCAGCGTTTCGGCCTTCAGGATGTAGTCGGTGGCCGAGCCGACCAGCTGGATACGATCATTTGAGTCGAAGTCGCGGACCATGACGCTGTCGGTCCGGCCGGCGGAGCTGGACAGACCGTCATTGTAGAACAGGCCGCGCACGTCGCCGAGGACGAACACGTCGGCCCCGCCGCCACCGTAAAGCGAGTCGCGCGTGCCCGTTCCAAGCTTCGCATCGGTAGCGGCGATCCCGTAGATCTTCTCGTTCGCGGTCGTCCCCCGCACGGTGTCGTTGCCGATCGTGCCGTAGAGAGTGGAAGGAGACGGCGTCGGCGTCGGGGTGGGACTCGGCGACGGGCTGGGTGCAGGCGCCGGAGCAACCGAGACGAACTCCGCGGCGTCCAGCCGCTTGCCGGTCACCGTCTTGCCCGCGAGCGAAGCGGTTGCGCTGCCCGACGACAGCAGCTCGGCCCGGATCTGCGCCGCGGAATAGCTCGGGTTCGCCGCCGGAAAGAGGGCAATGGCGCCCGCCACGTGCGGGGCGGCCATGGATGTGCCGCTCATATAGCCCCAGCCGCCGCCTTTCAGCGTCGAATAGATGCCGACGCCCGGCGCACCGATGTCGACACTGGACGCGCCATAGTTAGAAAACGCCGCCAGCGTGCCGTTCGAGGCGATCGCCGCGACCGACAGGACCGCATCGTACCCGGCCGACGCCTGGGTTGAATAATTGGCCGGGTAATAGCCGGTAACGTCGTTGTTGTCGCCAACCGCGTCCGAACCACCGTTTCCGGCGGAGGCAACGAACAGAATGTCCGCCTTGGCCGCGCGCGTGATCGCGTCCTGCAGCTGCTGCGTATAGCCGCCGCCGCCCCAGCTGTTGTTCGTCGCAGCGAAGTCGATGCCGTAATTGCTACTCATGGCAGTGGTGAAATAGTCGATGGCGCGGGCAGCGGCGTCAGAATAGCCGCTGCCGCTTGCGTCCATGAACTTCAGTGCCACGATCTGGGTGTTCCAGGCGACACCGGCGACGCCGATTCCGTCGCCGCCGCGCGCGCCGATGGTGCCCGCCACGTGCGTGCCGTGGCCGTTTTCGTCCATCGGGTTGTTGTCGTCGTTGGCGAAATCCCAGCCGATCAGGTCGTCGACATAGCCGTTGCCGGCTTCGTCCACGCCATTCGCCCAGCGAATGTCGCTCAGCAGGTCGCCGCCGTCGATCCGCCCGTTTGCGTTCAGATCCGTGACGAAGCCGCCATTCACGACCGAGTTCAGGTCGCGGAACGTGATGATCTGGTCGCTGTCGGTGTCGACCAGCAGTCCGCGCATTGCGAACGGGATCTCGCCCTGGTTCAGCCAGATGTTCGAATAAAGGTCCGAATGGGTGTAATCGACGCCGCTGTCGATCACACCGATGGCGATCTTCATCGAGCCGACATGCCCCGCGGCCCATGCTTCCCCGGCCTGGCTGCCGTAGAGGTTCACCGGGGTCGTCTTGTCGCCGTACATGCCCCACAGGCGGCCGGCGAGATAATCGGCGTCGTTGCTGATCGCGTCGATCGACAGCTGAACTCGGTCGGCACCAACGATAGAGGCTGTGTCCTCCACCGTTTCCCGCCACATGCGTGTGCTCAGGAATGATCCCCGCCCGATTAGAAGCAGGGGCCACTTAGCGAAACGTTCGCCTGCTGAAACCCTAACGTGCCACGGGGGCGTAACGACTTAGCGACCAGTGACACGTCATGCGGGATGAAGCGACGGAACCTTACCAATCCTGGACGAATCAGCGCGTCAGCTTCTTGTAGGCCAAACGCGTGGGACGGTCGGCCGCGTCGCCGAGACGGCGGCGCTTGTCTTCCTCGTAGGACTCGAAGTTGCCTTCGAACCACTCGACATGGCTGTCGCCTTCAAACGCGAGGATGTGGGTCGCCAAGCGGTCGAGAAAGAAGCGATCGTGGCTGATCACCACCGCGCAGCCGGCGAAATTCTCCAGTGCTTCTTCCAAGGCACGCAGCGTCTCGACGTCCAGATCGTTGGTCGGCTCGTCGAGCAGCAGCACGTTGCCACCCTTTTTTAGCATCTTGGCCATGTGCACGCGGTTGCGTTCACCGCCGGACAACTGGCCGACCTTCTTCTGCTGGTCAGGCCCCTTGAAGTTGAAGGCTCCGACGTAGGCACGCGTCGACATCTCATGCTTGCCGACCGACATGATGTCGTGCCCGCCCGAAACTTCCTCCCAGACATTCTTGTTGGGTGCGAGCGCGTCGCGACTCTGGTCGACATAGCCCAGGCGTACGGTCGGGCCGATATCGACCGCCCCCGTATCCGGCTGCTCCTGGCCCGTAATCAGCTTGAACAATGTCGACTTGCCGGCACCGTTCGGGCCGATCACGCCCACGATGCCGCCCGGGGGCAGCGTGAAGCTCAGATCCTCAAACAGCAACTTGTCGCCATAGGCTTTCGAGACGCCGTTTAGCTCGATGACCTTGCCGCCCAGGCGCTCGGGCACCTGGACGACGATCTGAGCCTTGCCGGGCGCGCGATTCTCCGCCCGTTGAACTAGGTCGTCGAACGCGCGGATACGCGCTTTCGACTTTGACTGACGTGCCTTGGGGCTCTGCCGGATCCACTCCAGCTCTTCCTTGATCGCCTTCTGCCGGCCGGCGTCCTCGCGATCTTCCTGCTCGAGGCGCTTCGCCTTCTTTTCCAGATAGGTCGAGTAGTTGCCCTCGTACGGATAATAGCGGCCGCGATCGAGCTCGAGGATCCAGTTCACGACATTGTCGAGGAAATAGCGATCGTGCGTGATCATCAGCACGTTGCCGGGATATTCGCGCAGGTGGTTCTCCAGCCATTGCACGCTTTCGGCGTCCAAGTGGTTGGTCGGCTCGTCGAGCAGCAGGATGCCGGGCTTCTGGATCAGCAGCCGGGTCAGCGCCACACGGCGCCGCTCGCCGCCCGACAAATTCTCGACCCCCGCGTCAGAGGGCGGGCAGCGCAACGCCTCCATCGCAATCTCGAGCTGGTTGTCGAGCGTCCAGCCATCGACCGCGTCGATCTTGGTCTGGAGGTCGCCCATCTCCTCCATCAGTGCGTCGAAGTCGGCGTCAGGCTCGGCCATCAGCGCGGAGATCTGGTTGAAGCGATCGACCATGTCGGCCGTCGCCCGCGCGCCGTCCTTGACGTTCTCCAGCACCGTCTTGGTCGGATCGAGCTGCGGTTCCTGCGCTAGATAGCCTACCGTGATCCCGTCCCCGGCCCAGGCTTCGCCGGAGAACTCGGTGTCGATTCCAGCCATGATCTTCATCAACGTCGACTTGCCGACGCCGTTCGGACCGACGATGCCGATCTTCGCATCGGAATAGAATTGCAGGTTGATGTTGTTGAGGATCGGCTTGGGGGCGCCCGGGAAGGTCTTGGTCATCCCGTTCATGACATAGGAATATTGCGCGGCCATCGGCCTGATCTCCGGTTCTCAAGCTGCTGTAAGGATTTGGCGCGTGCCCCTAGCCGAGCGGCCAGGACTTGGCAAACACCCGGCCCCATAGTTAGGGCAGGAGCATGCTGAAACAACGCCTCGCTTTGCTCGCCCTCCCATTACTCATCGCCGCTGCCCCGCACGACGCGGCAAAGCTGCGCGATGCGGCGCTGAAGGACACAATCGCCTGGGACATTGTCGAGGACCTGACGACCGAGATCGGCCCGCGCTTGGCCGGCACCGAAGCCGAAGCCCGCGCTCGCGCCTGGGCCGTCACCCGGCTGAAGGCGATGGGCTTTGCCAATGTCCGGGTTGAAGAGTTCGACATGCCCGTCTGGGTGCGCGGCGAAGAACGCGCGGAGATCACCGGCACCCATTCCCAGCCGCTGGCGTTGACTGCGCTCGGCAACTCAGGCGCGACGCCGCCGCAGGGCATCGAAGCGGAAATCGTCGCCTTCGACAGCGTCGCCGAGCTGACCGCCGCCCCGGCCGAGCGGCTGCGCGGTAAGATCGTGTTCGTCACGCACCGTATGAACAAGGCGCAGGACGGCTCCAGCTACGGCTATTTCGGGCCGGTGCGGCGGATCGCGCCCTCGACAGCCTCGCAGAAGGGCGCCGCCGCGATCCTGATCCGCTCCCTCGGCACAGACAGCCACCGCTTCCCGCACACCGGCAACCAGAGCTGGACCGATGGCGCGCAGCCGATCCCCGCCGCCGCTTTGTCTAACCCGGATGCCGATCAGCTCGAGAGGCTGGTCAAGCGCGGCAAACCGGTGCGGGTGAGGCTCGTGCTCACGCCCCGCCAGACAGGCATTGGCAAGTCCGGCAACGTCATTGCCGAAGTGCCCGGCACCGATCCCCGCGCCGGCATCGTGCTGATCGGTGGCCATCTCGACAGCTGGGACCTCGGCACCGGCGCGGTCGATGACGGCGCCGGGGTTGCGATTACGGCCGCGGCGGCCAAGCGCATCATGGATGCTGGCCGGCCTAAGCGCACAATTCGCCTCGTCTGGTTCGGTGCCGAGGAAGTCGGCCTGCGCGGCGGCGACGCCTATCGCAGCCGCCACTCGGGCGAGGCGCACGCGCTCGCCAGCGAATCGGATTTCGGCGCGGACCGTATCTGGCGCGTCGATTTCGCCCTTCCCCCCGCCGCCAATCCTATCGCCGATCGCGTCGAAGCCGCACTGGCCCCCTTGGGCATCGCCCGAAGCTCGATCCAGGCCAGAGGCGGACCAGACGTCGGGGCACTGGTCGCCTCGGGTGTGCCTGCCGTGACATTGCAGCAGGACGGCACCGATTATTTCGATTTGCACCACACGCCCGACGACACGCTGGACAAGATCGACCCGAAGAAGCTCGCTCATAATGTCGCCGCCTGGACGGCGATGCTGGCGGTGGTCGCCAACGCGCCGGAGCCTTTGGTCGGCGACGCGGCTCAATCTCTACCGAAATAGTTTGACTAAGTTATTGGAGTGGTTAATTACTGCCAGCGCGACGGCATCGGGCCGACGCACGTTATTCCCTTGGGGAGCACAGGAATGAAGAAGCTGATCGTTGCTGCCGCTGCCGCCGGCCTGATGTCGCTGGCTGCTTGCGGTGAGAAGTCTGCGACCGAAAACGCCACGGAAAACACCGCCGAGGCTCTCGAGAACCAGGCCGACAACATGGAAGCCGCCGCCGACAACGCGACGACCGACAATGCCGAAGCCGCTCTCGACAACGCCGCGCAGAACACTGCCGCTGCCGCCGAGAACGTGTCGGAAGGCGAAGCGACCGCCGCCGACAACGCGATGGCCGCCAACGCGACCAACGCCGCCGGCAAGTAAGCTTCTCAGCTTACACGGTTGAAGGAAGGGCGGTTCCGAAAGGAGCCGCCCTTCTTGTTTCTGCCTCGTCGCTGTTGAGGCTATTTCGGAGCCGGCGCGCTAAATAGAATCGTGCGGTCGTGGAGATGGTCGGGGAGATAGGATTCGAACCTACGGCCCCCTGGTCCCAAACCAGGTGCGCTACCAGACTGCGCCACTCCCCGACGCGGTGGCTCCATGACGGCTTGCGGCGACAATCGCAAGGCTCCTCTCGATCCCCCATCCCGAGCGAAGTCGAGGGACGCATTCAATGATGCTTGTGCTTGAAAGAGCGCCGCGGCGAAGCCGCGTCGTCGGTCCTCGCTAAGCCAGGCCGGCCGCGCTTGCCGCTCTCGCGCGTATCTTCACTACGGGCGTGGCGGCTGCGCGGTGGGCCCGGAGGGATTCGAACCCCCAACCAAGCCGTTATGAGCGGCCAGCTCTACCGTTGAGCTACAGGCCCCACCGGGCCCGGGCGCGATAGCGGAGCCAGCTTTGCCATTGCAAGCGGCAGCCGTGCGCTGCCCCGGATGCGACCAATCCTTGTCAATCCCCTGCCCCAGCCCGTGACCGCTCGCCACGCTGGGCAGGCGCAGACGGAAACATTCGGAAGTAAAGGCCAGCTTCCCCCCGCAGCTCTCGGCGACGCTCCGCACCAGCCGCAAGGTGAAGCCCAGGCCAAGTGGCGAAGCGGCAGCCCCATGGTCGTCATCTGGCTGAGCTGCATCGAGTAGCCGATGTTCGTCATGATCGGCGATGCATGCCGGCCGGCTGATCGCTACCCAGGTTTCGGGATGCTCCCCATCTGCGGGCGAAACCCGAACTTGCAGCTCTTCTCCCTTGCACCCCATTCCGATGACGGCGCTCAGCAGACGCGTCGTCATCCGCTCCGCGCTCGTGGGATCAAGCAAGGCCGACTTGCAGCGAGGGGCGATCACCAGCGCGATGAGCACGCCGCGTTCCTCGGCCAGCGGCTTGAGCGCTCCGGTGACACGCGCGAGCAGCTGCGCGCAGTCGACCGGTTCCGGCGTCGCTTCACCGGCACGGCCGACCGCCTGCGCCGCATCCTCAAGTTCGTCGAGCACTTGCTGGATGCGCTGTGTCTCCATTAGAATGTTCGCGGCGCGATCGCGATAAGGCGCGGCGGCAGGTCCCAGTAATTGCTGCTCGATCATTTCGGCAAAGCCGGCGATTGCATTCAGCGGCGTGCGAACTTCGTGCGTGAGCTGACGCAGGGAATCTCCGGTCAGCGTTGATCCGAGCAACCCCAGCGGTTCGGCGCGCTCCCCAACATGGGGCCGGCGCGCGGTTCCTCGATATCCGGTGAAGCGCCCTGACGGCGGATCGAATACGGGAACGGCGGAGATCGACCAATCGCCTGCTACGGCCCCGCCATGGATCAGCAGCAGGCGCGCGTCGCGAAAAGCGGCGCGGCGGCGGAAAGCGCCTGCCGCCTGGCCATCGACACCGCTCGAGCCAGGCGCGGCCGGGTGGGCGATGGATATGCCGAGCAGCGCGCCGCGCGTTGGCGAATGACACCAGCGGATCGATCCGTCGGCATCCGTCTCGAACTCGAACTCGCGCGTGACCGGCAACAGCTCCGTCGCATCGGCCTGGGGCTCCGGCCGCCGCTCCGTTTCCGGTTGAGTGACATGCCCGGCAGGGGCGCTCAGCACCATGTCGCCCGCTTCGAACAGCGCCAGCGCACGGCGTGCTTTCTTGGGCAGGTCACGGCGGTGGCGCAGCAAGGCGCGTGCGACGGGCGATATTCGCGGAATGAGCTCGACCCAGTCCTCGCCGGCCATTTCGGCAATCGCGAGGAAGGGCGCCGAGACAATCGTCAGATCCTCGGCAAAAAACGCGACGAGATCCCGAGGCAGCTTGCGCCCGTCGAGCAGCAAGGCCGCGTGCTGGCGGTTCGCCACCGGCACTTGAACCCGCCACTCGCGCAGCCGCTCCAGCGCTTCCGTGCGCAACGGGGACTTCTCAGCGGCTGCCTGGCCGAGCAGGTCGACCAACTGGCGCCAGGCTACCTGACGCGCAGCAGGGCTTTCGGCCGGCTGGCCGAGTGCCGTCGCCAATCTGTCGTCGAATCGCACGCCGGCGTCTTCCTGCCCCCTGTAAGGCTAACCCGATAGCAACCTTCCAAGTCCTTCGACAGAGGCGAAAATTCGCCGTAGCAAAGTGAGACAATTGCGAGCATCGGCAATTATCTTCTAAGCTGAGGCACCAACACTCACGAGGTATTGCTTGATGCCGACTGCGGCGCTCGATTCCGTTGATCTCGAAATCCTCGCAGCGCTGCAGGATGACGGTCGTATGACCAATGTCGATCTCGCGGCAAAGGTCGGATTGACCGCGCCGCCCTGCCTGCGACGCGTCCGTAGCCTGGAGCAGGCGGGCGTGATCCACGGCTATCATGCCAAACTCGACCCGGCATCTCTTGGCTATTCGATAACGGTGTTCGCGCTCGTCAGCCTGAAGAGCCAGGCCGAGCATGAGCTACGCGCATTCGAGGAGCATGTCGCAACACTGCCGCAGGTTCGCGAATGCCACATGTTGAACGGGGAAATCGATTTCATCCTGAAGATCGTTGCGGCCGACCTTCAATCGTTCCAGCGCTTCCTGACTTCGGAACTGACGACCGCGTCGAACGTCGCGAGCGTCAAGACATCGCTCACCATTCGCACTTCGAAAGACAGCCCCGGAGTACCGATCCCCGGGGCTGCCGTTTCTGACTAAGAGGCGGTGCGGGCGCCCTGATCGACCCAGAGGGTCCAGAACTTGGCGATTTCCGCCCGGGGCCCCGATGTGACCAGCGCAAAGGCCTGCTTGGCCTCTGCAACCTGGCCGACTTTCGCGAGCGCCATGCCGAGCCGAAGATTGGCGGTGTTCGCGTCGATCCCGCCCTTCTGTAGCGCAAGCCGGTACATGGCAGCCGCCTTGGCATAGTCACCATAGCCGAAATAGGCGTCGCCCGTACCAAGCGCCGTGCGGCCATTGGCCCCCGATGCGGCACTCCGCTCCGCGCCGGCAAGCGAAGCGCGGTCGGCGGCGACCTTGGTGCTTGCAAGCGTGCCGATCTCGTTGATGGCCTTGCTGCCGGCGTTGTAGGCGCCCTTGGCCTTGCCTTCGTCGACGATGGCCTTCGCCTCGCCCGGCAGGCCTACCTTGTCTGCCAGCAGTGCATACTCGAAATAATCGCGCTCGCCAGACAGGGCGCCCGCGAAACGCTGCAGTCGCATCAAGTCGAGCTGGGTCTGATCGTCGAAGCGGTTGGCGTCGCCATAGATGACGAGCGCACTGCGCCAATTCTCAGGCGTGGGATAATCGACCACCTGCGCCCGGGTCCATTTTGCGACTTCCGGCATTACCTTGGCCTTGTAAGCCATCGACGCGGCACGGCCGTACCAATCCTGGGGCGGCTTGCGGCCGGCGGCCTTTTCCGCCTGGATGGCGCGCTCCACCGCGGCGAGACCGGGCGCCACCTGGTTCGCCTTGAAGTAGGATTCGGCAAGCAGCAGGTTCAGATCCTGACTAGGCTGGCCGTTCGCGTCCTTGGTGTTGTAGCCGGCCTGCTGCGCGGCGGTCAGCGCTTGGATCGCGGCCGGGAAGTTGTTCGCCTTGTAAGCGAACTGGCCCTGATAAAAGAGTAGCTGGCCCTTCATATCGGCTGGGCCGGAGCCGGACGCGATCATCTCGTTCACGGCGGTTTGTTGGGCCGCGACGTCGTTGCTGCCGGTCGCGATCTGCAACTTGAATTGGCCGAGAACGAACCGCTCGTCGGCCGATTGGGCGGCCGCCGCAGCCGTCGGCAGCAGCGAGGTCGCAGTGGCGAAGTCCTTCGCCTGAATCGCCTTTTGCAGCGGTGCGGCAGCATTACGGAACGGCTTGCCGAGCTGCGGCGCCCACGCGGCGGGCGTCGCGGCGGCAGCGTCCTGCTTCTTGTTCTTCTGGGCGAACGACGGGCTCGTCATGCCAAAGCCGGCGGCCAGCGCCATGCTCAGCGCCAGTTTCGAAACTCTCATCTCAAACACTCTCCTCTCGAGAACTTCTAGGGCGAATGGATCGCTCTGTGCTCCCCTAAACCCCGACCATGCGCCAAACAAGCGACGGCATCGCCCGGTGCGGTGCCGGTTTGCCAGTGAACCGGGCTTGAACTAACCGCGCGAACGATGCTCGCCATTTTGTCCCCCGCCAACACGCTCGACTATAGCTCTTCGCTCCCTCTGCTCGCGTTCGGGCTATGAAGATGGCGGTCGTAATCGGTGCGCGCGGCGGCATCGGCTCGGCGATAATCGCGGCGCTCACGGAGGAAGGGGTGGAAGTTCGCGGCTTTGCCAGGCCCGAACTCGATATTCTCGACGAGGCGAGCATTACCGCTGCCGCCGCTTCCCTCACGTCGTCGCCGTCGCTGATCCTGGTAGCCACGGGCATGCTGCACGAGGAAGGCTTCGGGCCTGAAAAGACCATGCGGGAACTCGATCCCGAGCGTATGGCGCGGAGCTTTGCCGTGAACGCGATCGGGCCCGCGCTGGTCGCAAAGCACTTCCTGCCCCTGCTCGCCAAGGGAAAGCGCAGCGTCTTCGCCATCCTGTCCGCGAGGGTGGGCAGCATCGCCGACAATCGGCTTGGCGGCTGGTACAGTTATCGTGCCTCCAAGGCGGCGCTGAATCAGCTGATCCGCACCCTCGCGATCGAAACCAAGCGGCTCAACGACCGAGCAATCGTCGTGGGCCTTCATCCTGGCACCGTCGACACCAGGCTCAGTAAGCCCTTTCAGGCCAATGTCGCGCCGGGGCAGCTGTTCGACCCCGGTCGCGCGGCGGTCCAGCTGCTCGATGTGATTGACGAGCTGACGGTCAAGGATAGCGGCAACATCCTGGCCTGGGACGGCACCACGATCGCGCCTTAATCCACATCTCCCTCGCGCGTACGCGGGCGCGCGGGGTGGCGTTCGATGGACAGCTTCGTTAGGAAGACCCCACCGGCGCCCACGGCGCATCACCAGAAATTACGGATTTAGACTTGGCCACTCTGCCGCCGCCCCCTGCCCCATCAAGCGACACCCAGCCCATCTCCATCGTCGACGAGATGAAGGCGAGCTATCTCGACTACGCGATGTCGGTCATCGTCGCGCGCGCCCTGCCGGACGTGCGCGACGGGCTGAAGCCGGTGCACCGCCGCATTCTCTACGCCTGCCAGGAAGCGGGCTATGTCGCCGGGCGCCCATACCGCAAGTGCAGCCGCATCGTCGGTGACGTGATGGGTAAATACCACCCACACGGCGACAGCGCGATCTACATGACGCTCGCCCGCATGGCGCAGGACTGGTCGATGCGGGTCATGCTGATCGATGGCCAGGGCAATTTCGGCTCGATGGATCCGGACGATCCGGCGGCCATGCGCTACACCGAAGCGCGGCTGGCCAAGGTCGCCAACTCGCTGCTGGAAGACCTCGACAAGGACACCGTCAACTTCCAGCCGAACTACGACGCGTCGGAGCGCGAGCCGCAGGTGCTGCCGGCGCGTTTCCCGAATCTGCTGGTCAATGGCAGCGGCGGTATCGCCGTCGGCATGGCGACCAACATTCCCCCGCATAATCTCGGCGAAGTCGTCCGCGCCTGCCTCGCCTACATCGACAACCCCGCCATCTCTGCCGAGGAACTGATCGAGTTCGTGCCGGGCCCGGATTTCCCCACCGGCGCGATCATCCTGGGGCAAGCGGGCGCCCGCAATGCCTACACCACCGGCCGCGGCTCGGTGATCGTCCGCTCCCGCCACACCGTCGAGGAAGGCCGCGGCGACCGCCGCTCGATCGTGCTGACCGAGATCCCCTATCAGCAGGGCAAGAACGCGCTGGTCGAGCGGATCGCGGAAGCCGCCAAGGACAAGCGCATCGAGGGCGTGTCCGATATTCGCGACGAGTCGAACCGTTTGGGCGTGCGGATCGTCATGGACCTGAAGCGCGATGCCCAGACCGATGTCGTGCTCAACCAGCTGTGGCGGCATACGCCGGCCCAGCAGAGCTTCTCGGCCAACATGCTCGCCATCCGCGGCGGCCGGCCAGAGCTGCTCAACCTCCGCGACATCGTCGAAAGCTTCGTCAAGTTCCGCGAAGAGGTCATCACCCGCCGCTCGAAGTTCGAGCTCGCCAAGGCCCGAGACCGCGCGCACATCTTGCTCGGCCTGGTCATCGCCGTCACCAATCTCGACGAAGTCGTGCGCATCATCCGCGCCTCGTCGAGCCCGGCGGAAGCGCGCGCCAGCCTGCTCGCCCGCGACTGGCCGATCGAGGAGATCGCGTCCTATATCCGCTTGGTCGAGGCGATCGAGCACGAAGTCGAAGGCAGCACCTACCGCCTCTCCGACGCCCAGGTCCGCGCGATCCTTGACCTGCGCCTGCACCGCCTGACCGCGCTTGGTCGCGACGAGATCGGCGGCGAACTCCAGCAATTGGCGACGAGCATCGGCGCCCTGCTCGAGATCCTAGCCGACCGGGTAAAGCTCTACGCTGTGATGCGGACCGAACTCGAGGCCGTAGTCGCCGAGTTCGACACGCCGCGCAAGACGCAGATCGCCGCTTCGTTCGAAGGCATTGACGACGAGGATCTGATCGAACGCGAAGACATGGTCGTGACCGTCACCCTCGGCGGTTACATCAAGCGCACTCCGCTGGACGCCTTCCGCGCGCAAAAAAAGGGCGGCAAGGGCCGCGCCGGCATGGCGACCAAGGACGATGACGCGGTCACCAACCTGTTCGTGACTTCCACTCACTCGCCGGTGCTGTTCTTCTCAAATCTCGGCCGCGTCTACCGGATGAAAGTCTGGCGCCTACCCGAAGGCGGACCCGCCACCCGCGGCCGGCCCATGGTCAATTTGCTCCCGCTCGCCGCCGACGAGACGATCACCACCGTCCTGCCGCTGCCGGAGGACGAGGCAAGCTGGGGCGACCTCCACGTCATGTTCGCGACTTGCAAGGGCAATGTACGCCGCAACAGCATGGACGCGTTCTCGAACATCCCGACCGCCGGCAAGATCGCCATGAAATTTGAAGGCGAGGACGCCGACGACCGGCTGATCGGTGTCGCCCTGCTCAGCGAGAATGACGACGTGTTGCTGGCGACACGCGACGGCAAGGCGATCCGCTTCCGCGGCGACGACGTCCGCGAATTCCAGTCCCGCAACTCCACCGGCGTGCGCGGTATGACCCTGCGTGCGGACGATCAGGTGATCTCGCTGTCGATCCTGCACCGGTCGGGCGCAAATCAGGAAGAGCGCGACGCCTACCTCCGCGCCGCTCCCTGGAAGGAGAACGACCGCACCGCCGAACTCGGCGAGGAGCGCGTTGCCGAAATGGCCGCCAAGGAGCAGTTCATCCTGACCGTCTGCGCCAACGGCTATGGCAAGCGCAGCTCGGCCTATGAATATCGCCGCACCAATCGTGGCGGCCAGGGCATCACCAACATTGACAATCTGAAGCGCAACGGCCCGGTCGTCGCGAGCTTCCCGGCCGCCAATGGTCAGCAGCTGATGCTGGTCACCGACCAGGCCAAGCTGATCCGCACGACCGTCGGCAGCCTGCGCGTGATCGGCCGCGGCAGCGCAGGCGTCCGCCTGTTCAACGTCGCGGAGGATGAGCATGTCGTCGCCGCCGCCCTGATCGACGACAGCGGCGAGGACGAAGTCGAAACGGCCGAGAACGCGACAATAGCTCCCGAGCCGGACGCCGTGGTCGGCGAGGACCTGGCCGGCGGAGATGAAGAGGGGACCTCCTAAAATCCTCGTCATCCCGCGAAAGCGGGGACCCAGGAGTCGTTAGTTCAGGAACAAGTAAGCCGGGTTCCCGCTTTCGCGGGAATGACGAACTCTATGATGCGTGCCCTTCTCCTTCCTCTCGCTCTCTTCGCATCTCCCGCCGTCGCGGGACCGAGGATCGCGATCGAAACCAGCGCGGGCACCATCGTCGCCGAGCTCTACGACCGGCAGGCACCGATCACGGCCAAGAACTTCCTGCGCTATGTCGAGAACGGCAAATTCAACGGCACCACCTTCTACCGGGCCGCCCGCAACAAGGCGAACCCGAAGGTCGGCTATGTCCAGGGCGGCATCGACAAGGATTATCGTCGCGCCTATTTCTCGATCGACCACGAGCCGACCAGCAAGACGGGCCTCAAGCACACTGACGGCACGCTTTCCATGGCCCGAAACCTGCCCGGCACGGCAATGGGCGAGTTCTTCATCACCGTCGGCCCCGCCCCCTATCTCGACGCGCGACCCGGCAATGTCGGCTATGCCGCCTTCGGTCGCGTGCTGAAGGGCATGGATGTCGTGAAAAAAATCCTCGCCGCCGAGACCTGGCTCGGCCGCGGCTCCGGCGCATTTCGCGACCAGATCATCAAGAATCGCATCAAGATCATCCGGGCCCGGCGCATCGGTTAGTCGCCTGGCGCCGCTGCCGATCCCGCCAGCAGACCGCCGTCCAGGCTGAACTCGGCTCCCGTGGCGTAGGCGGATTCATCGGACGCGAGATAGACGCACAAGGCCGCCACTTCCGCGACCGTACCGAAGCGCTTTAGCGGCGTGTCGGCGACCATCGCCGCCATCCGACTCTCCCGGTCCTGCCCGTCACCGATCAGCGCCTCCCACATAGGAGTCAGGACGGCGGCAGGATGCACGGAGTTGCACCGGATCTTCAGCCCTTGCTGCGCGCACCAGAGCGCGACGGACTTGCTGTGGTTGCGGATCGCCGCCTTGGACGAGGCATAGGCAGCCGCGCCTGGAATGCCGACCATGCCCGACCGCGACGAGATGTTGATGATGGAGCCGGTGCCCTGCGGGCGCATCGCCCGGATCGCCGCCCGGCAGCCGAGAAACGTGCCATCCAAGTTGACTGCGTGCACCGCCCGCCATTCAACCAAGCTGACATTCTCCGGGTCATGCGGGCCCGGGCTGGCCTCGAATCCGGTCACGCCGGCATTGTTGACGAGGATGTCGAGTCGCCCGTCCCGCGCCAGCAGCGCGGCTATGACTCGATCCCAATCGTCTTCCTCCCGCACGTCCAACTGCTCGAAGCGCGCCCTGTCGCCAAACGATCTCGCCAGCTCGGAGGCGTCGTCGAAATCGGTCAGCCATACCGTCGCGCCTTCGGCTACGAAGGCGCGGGCAATCCCCTCACCAATGCCCCGCGCGGCGCCCGTCACCATCGCAATCTTGCCGTCCAGTCGCATGTCGATCCTTCAGCTAGGCCGCGTCGTGATCCAGCTGCCGCAGATCACCGCTACGGCGAGCGGCACGTAACGCCATGGCTCCGGCAGCAGCCAAAGCCCGCCCGCAGCACTCACCCCAAGCGCCAGCACCGCCGCGAACTTCGCCCCCCGCCCGATCGCACCCCGCTCGCGCCAGGCGCGGATCGGGGGGCCGAAATGGGGATGCTCCAGGATGCGCCGCTCCCACGCCGGATTGCTCCGCGCGAAGAAGAAGGCGGCGAGCAACATGAACGGCACGGTCGGCAGGATCGGCAGGAAGATGCCGACGATTCCCGCCGCCACCGCCACCAGCCCCAGCACGAGATAGATCGTCCTCACCTCCGCCTCATGTCCGCTTTGGCCGACGGAGCCAAGCGGCGCGCGCCGCGTTGGCGCGCCTATGTTCCTGCTTTTCTCATCCAAACTCGGCTGCCTCGGCTCGCTCTTGATCTCCGGCGGCCTTTCGCTCCTTCTTCTCTATCTGCTCGGCTGGCTTTAGACTTGGTGCTCCACTCGCAATGAGGAGCTCGCATGCCTTCCAGTCCTTGGGCCCATAGCCGCAGTTCGGGCGTGGCCGACGATATCGATTTCGAGATCAAGGGTCAGGAACTTCAGTTCGTTGAGATCGAGCTCGATCCGGGCGAAAGCGCGATCGCCGAAGCCGGCGCGCTGGTCTGGAAGGACGCGACGATCGAGATGACCACCGTGTTCGGCGATGGCAGCGGCGGGCAGGATGGCGGATTCATGGGCAAGCTGCTGGGCGCCGGCAAAAGGCTGGTCACCGGCGAGAGCCTGTTCACCACCGTCTTCACCCATCACGGCTCGGGCAAGGCGCGCGTTGCCTTCGCCTCGCCGACACCCGGCGCCATCCTGCCGCTGCGGCTGGGCGAGTTGGGCGGGCAGCTGATCTGCCAGAAAGACAGCTTCCTTGCCGCCGCCAAGGGCGTGTCGATCGGCGTGCATTTCCAGCGCAAGGTGATGACCGGCCTGTTCGGTGGCGAAGGCTTCATCATGCAGAAGCTGGACGGCGATGGCTGGGTGTTCGTGCAGATGGGCGGCACCGTCGTCGAGCGCGAGCTGCGCGCGGGCGAACAGCTCCATGTCGATACCGGCTGCCTCGCCGCCTACACGCCCGGCGTCGAGTTCGACCTAGTCGCGGCCGGCGGCGTCAAGAGCATGTTATTCGGCGGCGAAGGCGCGTTCTTCGCGCAGCTGACCGGCCCGGGGAAAGTCTGGATCCAGTCCCTCCCCTTCTCCCGCCTCGCCGGCCGCATGCTCGCCGCAGCTGGCAGCCGCGGCGGCCAGAACCGAGGCGAAGGCTCGGCCCTTGGCGGCTTGGGCGACCTGATCAGCGGGAACTAGCAAAAAAAAGCGCCGCCGGTTCAGGGCCGGCGGCGCTCCTCACCCCCTGCTGGTGAGTTTAAGCGTAAGTGACATTGCTCAGCTTGCGGCGGCGCAACGCGCCACCGACCATGCCAAAGCCGCCGATCATCAGCGCCCAGGTCGCCGGCTCCGGCACGGCCGCGACGGCCAGATTGTCGAACTCGAACGAGTTGCCCGATGCCTTGAACACCGCGCCGGTGAGAAGCGGACCGCTGGTCACGCGATAGGCGATAACGCCATTGGTCTCGCCGCTGATCTGGTTGCCGCTCGGGAAGGACAGGTCGTTGATGATCTGGCCGCCGGCGTAAAGCTGCGAGCTGCCATCCTCATATTTGAGAGTCAGGCTGTTATATGTGTCGAGCGATCCCAGTGCGAAGGCAAACAGGGACGTGGGGCCGAAATCGATCGTATAGGTCCCGTTCGTCAGCACCGTTCCGAAATTTCCGGTGCTGCCAAAGGCAGGGCGAGCCGACTGGCCGCCGACGCTGGCGCTGTACACAAATGCGTTGGGGCCGATCGCCGCACCGGGCGAACCTGCCGCAAAGCCTTCGAAATCCTGAATAACGGTCGTGTTGGCTGGCAGCGCGCCCGAGCCGCCGCTGAAAGTGACCATGGTCGCTGCCGAAGCAGCAGTCGAACCCGCGAGCAGCGTCGCGAACAAAGCAACTGACTTGATCATGTAAATACCCCTTTAAAGCAACCAACTCGAAAGGAGGTATACAGCAGAGGTCATTTGCTTGCGAACGAGTTAACCTTCAATCCTTTCGCCGCGCCATTGTGGCACATTAACCATGAGAGCGGACAAGCCAGCCTTGTATTCTCTATCCTTTGTTCAGGCGAAAAGGTGCACCGCCTTGTCCTCGGGCATGGCGGCAGCGAGCAGCAGGGAGCGGTGGCACATGGCTGGATCGCGTTCGAAGCAGAGCAAGGCGGTCGGCGACTCGGAAATCATGGCCTTCAGCATTTCGGCTTCCGCTTGCGCCTGCGGCAGCTCGAGCTGCCCGGCATAAACCCGCTCTAGCGTCGCCCGATCGCCCTTCTTGGCGGCATTGCGCCCTTCCTTCGGCGTGCCGAGCGCGCGGAAGTGCCGGTAGCCGATCCCCACCGAAGCAAGGTTCGCCGCCAGCGCTGACTTGGCGAAGCCGGGCCGGCGCGAGGCGGCGATCGCGCGAATGTCGGCGACCTGCTCGACGCCAGCGTGGCGCAGCGCGGACAGGAGTTCGTCGACGGTCGCGCCCTCATACCCGATCGTGAATACCCTCATCACCGTCCTCCCGTCGCAACCATGAGGCGACGTCCCAGGCAATGAACGCCTGTCCGGCAAAGTAAAGCGGCCAGACCAGCAGGTCCGGCACCCAGGAACCCGCCAACGGCCCAAGCCGCGCGAAGATCAGCAGATCGGACGCGACGAACAGCCAGGTGCCGACCGCCGCCAAGGGGAAGCGGCTAAGACTCGCCGCGACCGCCATGGCCACGAGGCCAAGGCTGTAGAACGCAATGCCGGGTGCCGCCGCTCGGTCGACGGGAAGCGCCGCCGCGCCAAGCACGACGAGCGGGATGGCAAGCAGCGGCCACATCGAGGCCGCAGGCCGGCGGTGCCGCAGGTAGAGTAGGATCGCCACCAGATGGCCTGCCAGGAACGCAACCGCCCCGACCTCGAGCCCCGCGACCTCCAACAGCACGTCGCCGGCCGCACCGAGCGCAAACACTACGGCCAGCAGCCAGCCGTTCAATCTCCGCGCCTGCACCCCCGCCCAAATGGAAAGCAAGGCCACGCCGCTGCCCTTCCAAGCCACTTCAGCGAGGTGTGGCAGGTCGAGCTGCGATCCCGGCCAATAGCTCAGACCAGCGAGAACGGCCGCCCAGAACAACGCGCTCATCTTGCCTCCCCCGAACTCCCCTCCTAATCGCGGCCGGGCACATGGCCAATCACGACATCCACATCATCGGCGGCGGGCTTGCCGGCTCAGAAGCCGCCTGGCAGCTCGCGGAAGCAGGCTTCAGCGTGCGCTTATCGGAAATGCGCGGGGTCGAGGCCACGCCGGCTCACCACACGGACGGGCTAGCGGAGCTCGTCTGCTCCAATAGCTTCCGCTCCGACGATGCCGACAACAATGCGGTGGGCCTGCTTCACGCGGAGATGCGGGTGCTCGGATCGCTGATCATGCGCGAAGGCGATCGCCACCGCGTCCCCGCCGGGTCCGCGCTGGCCGTCGATCGCGTCGGCTTTTCGCAAGGGGTCACGGCGGCCCTCCAGGCCCACCCGAACGTCGAGATCGTGCGCGAGCGGGTCGATGGCCTGCCCTCCACGCCCGCGATCATCGCCACTGGCCCGCTGACCGCAGCGCCGCTCGCCTCCTCGATCGCCTCTGCGACGGGTCTGGACAGCCTCGCCTTTTTCGACGCAATCGCGCCGATCGTTCACCGTGACTCGATCGACATGGGCGTCGCCTGGTTCCAGTCGCGCTGGGACAAGGGCGATGGCGACGATTACATCAACTGCCCGCTCGAAAAAGACCAGTATCTCGCCTTCGTGCAGGGTCTGCTCGAAAGTGAGAAGACCGAGTTCCGGGATTGGGAGAAGAACACGCCCTATTTCGAAGGCTGCATGCCAATCGAAGTGATGGCCTCACGCGGACCGGAAACGCTGCGCCACGGCCCGATGAAGCCCTTTGGCCTCCGCAACCCGCGCACCGGCAAGGGCGCTTACGCCGTCGTGCAATTGCGCCAGGACAATGCGCTGGGCACATTGTGGAACATCGTCGGCTTCCAGACCAAGCTAAAACATTCGGAGCAGGTGCGCCTGTTCCGCACTATCCCCGGCCTGGACGGCGCGGAGTTCGCAAGGCTGGGCGGCCTCCACCGCAACACCTTTATCCGTTCGCCCGAGCTGCTCGATCAACAGCTACGCCTCAAAAGCGCTCCGCACATTCGGTTCGCCGGCCAGATCACCGGTTGCGAGGGCTATGTAGAAAGCGCGGCGATTGGGCTGATCGCCGGCAGGTTCGCAGCGGCTGAACTCGCCGGACAGACGCTCGCTTCACCCCCTGCAACCACTGCCCTCGGCGCCCTGCTCTCCCACATCACCGGCGGCGCCGAGGCCGACAGTTACCAGCCGATGAACGTCAACTTCGGCCTGTTCCCTCCCTTGGACGAGAAGGCCAAGAAGGCTGAGCGGAAGCTCGCGTTGACGTCGCGGGCAAGACGGGATCTGGAGGGCTGGCTTGCCGCCGCTTAGGCGTCATCCTCATCCTTTGGGGCGGGCACTTCACGGGTGCCTTTGTTTTTCGGACCACCTTTGTGGTCGCAAACTCCTGGCGGGTCAGCACCTTTGATCCGTCCGCATCCGCCTTGGCGAACTTGTCGGTCGTCTTCTTCGCCCACTCTTCGAAACCGAGCCGGCCGTCGCCATTGGTATCCAGCTTGGTAAAGGCCTTGCGCCGGCTGAGAAGATACTCCTCGGTCGTGATCTTCTGGTCCCGATCCTTGTCGTATCGGTCGAAGCGCTTCTCCTCGCGCGTCCGCTCCTCCGCAGCCGGTGGAGAACCAGGCCCGTCCTGACTGGCGGCGCCTTGCGGCGGCGGCGTCACAGCTGAGAGAAGAGGCTCCTGGCTGCCCCTGTTCGTCCACCACACCATGCCGGCGCCCGACAGCAGCAAGGCCGACGCGACACCCGCCAGAAACCGCCACATGAACCACTCTCCCCCTGAACGCGGCACAGATTGTAAAAAGGCTAGCGTCCCGTCAATCCGGCGCGGAACGCCCGCAGCACGCGCAAAGGGGAGCCTTGCCGCCGCGGCCGGTCGAGCCCTCGCCTCAGGTCCATCGTTGCGAGCGTAGCCAGCACGGCCAAAGCTGACGGCAGTCGGCCTTGAACCGCCGAGGCCAGGGCCAGCGCGCGCTCTCCAGTCTCGCGGTCGCTGATCCTGAACGCGACATCGACCAGCGACCACAGCCGTCCGGCTTCGATCGCACCCACCTCGCCGGCTCCGAGCAACTCCGCTGCTACCCTGAACAACGTCCCGCCCCGTGCATCGGCGTGTAGCGTCAAAGTCTCGTCCGACAGGGGAAGCGGCTCAAGCAGCGCCTCCCAGCCATCGATCAGCGGCAGCAGCGACTGCGGGTCGATTCCGGGCTCCTCCGCAATTTCGATGAGCAGGGGATCGACCGGACGCGCGCTCCTCAGGCTCTGCAAGGCATCGTGCCACCAGGTAAGCCGCATCTGACCGACTGCGGGGCTATCGGTCCGCGCAACGACGGCGCCGAGCTGTTCATCCAGCCGCCACAGGGCGGAGAGAGCGGGCCGCACCGTACGCGGCGCGTATGCAAGACTCAGCGCGCGCTCCGGGTCGGTCGGCAGCGTCAGCTCAGCGATAGCAGACCTTCTTCACCGCCGCGACGACCCGACCGGCATCGACCAAAGCCGCCTTCTCCAGATTGGCGGCATAGGGCAGTGGCACGTCCTCGTTGGTCACGCGCAGCAGCGGCGCATCGAGGTCGTCGAAGCCATGCTCCATCACCACGGCGGCAAGCTCGGACGCGATCGAGCAGACCGGCCAGCCTTCTTCAACCACGACGATGCGATTGGTCTTGGCAAGGCTGTCCAGCACCGTCCGTGTGTCGAGCGGGCGCAAGGTCCGCAGGTCGATCACTTCCGCGTCGATGCCCTCACCGGCCAGCTGCTCGGCAGCCTCCAGGGCCAAGCCGACACCGATCGAGTAGCTGACCAGGGTAACGTCCTTGCCCGTCCGCATGATGCGCGCCTTGCCGATCGGCAGCACATGATCGTCCAGCTTCGGTACGTCGAAGCTGCGTCCGTAAAGCAGTTCGTTTTCCAGGAAGACCACCGGGTCTTCGCTGCGGATGGCGGCCTTGAGCAGGCCCTTGGCGTCCGCCGCGTCGTAGGGCGAGATCACGACGAGGCCCGGCACGCTCGCATACCAGGGAGCATAGTTCTGGCTGTGCTGGGCTGCGACCCGCGACGCGGCGCCGTTGGGGCCACGGAACACAATTGGGCAGCGCATCTGGCCACCCGACATATAGTTGGTCTTCGCCGCCGAGTTGATGATGTGATCGATCGCCTGCATGGCGAAGTTGAAGGTCATGAACTCGATGATCGGCTTCAGTCCGCCCATCGCGGCACCCGTGCCGACGCCGGCAAAGCCATACTCAGTGATCGGCGTATCGATCACACGCTTGGGACCAAACTCATCGAGCAAACCCTGGGTCACCTTATAGGCGCCCTGATATTCGGCCACTTCCTCGCCCATCACGAAGACGCGGTCGTCCTTGCGCATCTCCTCCGCCATCGCGTCGCGCAGAGCTTCGCGGACGGTGGTGCGGACCATCTCAGTGCCCGCCGGCAGCTCCGGATCGACGGCAGCTCGCGGCGTGACCAGCTGCGCGGTACCGGTTTCAGCCGGTTTTTCCGGCTTAGGGGTGGCTTCCAGCGCCTGCGCTTCGCCGGCTGGCGCGCCATGCGCCACCTGCTGGACCGCAGCCGCGGGAGCGGATGCATCTTCGCCCTCCCCTGCGATTAGAGCTATCACCGTGCCGACCTTCACATTGTCGGTGCCCTCCGCGACGAGGATCTCGGCAACGGTGCCTTCGTCGACCGCTTCGAACTCCATCGTTGCCTTGTCGGTCTCGATCTCGGCGAGGATGTCGCCGGATTTCACCGCATCGCCGACCTTCACCAACCACTTAGCGAGCGTGCCTTCCTCCATGGTCGGGGAGAGCGCCGGCATCTTCAGTTCGATCGCCATCAGTAGGTTTCCACCAGCACATCGGTATAAAGCTCGGGCAGCCCCGGTTCAGGCGACGTCTCCGCATAGTCGGCCGCCTCGGCGACGATACGCCTTATGTCCTTGTCCATCTCTTTCAGCTGCGCTTCGCCGACGCCCAGCTCGGCGAGCTCGCGCGCGGCCTGGTCGATCGGGTCGGACTTTTCGCGCATCGACTGCACCTCATCGCGGCTGCGATACTTGGCCGGATCGGACATCGAGTGGCCACGGTAACGGTATGTCTTCATCTCGAGAATGACCGGTCCCTTGCCGCTGCGCACCCATTCGATCGCGGTTTCGGCGGCTCCGCGACAAGCGAGCACGTCCATGCCGTCGACCTGGATGCCAGGGATGCGGAAGCTCTCACCACGGCGGAACAGCTGGTCTTCGGCGGACGAGCGATTGATGCTTGTGCCCATGGCATATTGGTTGTTTTCGATGACGAAGATGATCGGCAGCTTCCAAAGCTCGGCCATGTTGAAGCTTTCGGAAACCTGGCCCTGGTTCGCGGCGCCGTCACCGAAATAGGCCATGCACAGGCCCCCATCCTCGGCGTATTTATGCTTGAAGGCGAGACCCGTGCCCAGGCTCACCTGCGCGCCGACGATGCCATGCCCCCCGTAGAAGCGGTGTTCGACCGAGAACATGTGCATGGAGCCGCCCTTGCCGCGGCTGATGCCCGCCTCGCGGCCCGTCAGTTCGGCCATGATCACCTTGGGATCGATGCCATAGGCGAGCATGTGACCATGATCGCGATAGCCCGTGATGACGCTGTCCAGCCCCGGCTTGAGCGCCGATTGCAGGCCCACCGCCACCGCTTCCTGACCGATATAGAGGTGGCAGAAGCCGCCGATCAGGCCGAGGCCGTAAAGCTGCCCCGCCTTTTCCTCGAAACGCCGGATCAGCAGCATCTGCCGGTAGAGCTCCATCAGCTCTTCCTTCGACGCCTGGTAGCGCTGCGGTTCGGGCGGGCGTTCGCGGTTCGGGGCGGCGGGCGGCGCGGTAGGCTTAGCGGCTCGGGCCAAGGGATCGTCCCTTCTTGGGTGAGGATTGCGCCCGCCTATAGGCGGGGACTTGGCGAGTTCGCAACCTGGGGTTGCCGTAGCGGCTCAATGCTGAGCCAGGCTTAGCGCGTTGCCGAACGGGTCGTTGAAGAAGGCGACCTTGGCGCGGCCGTCGGGCGCGGTCCAGATGCCGAGCTCGTCCTGGCCCATGCCTTCGTAGATGGTGAAGCTGATGCCCTTGACCTTGAGCTCGACCGCCACCGCGCGGATGTCGGGCACGTCCCACCCCAGCACCGGGTGGGGAATGGGCGTGAAGTCCGGCAACGGCGTCAAGCGAAGCACCGCACCCTTAGCGAGCGCGTAGAAATCGCCATATTCGTCGCTGCTCTGATGCGGAATCCCCAGCACGCCTTCATAGAACGCGCGGCCCTCTTCCCGGCTGGTGACGCTAACGAAAGCGACCGGCGTGGCGTTGTCCAATGCCATCAGACTCACCCCCTTGTTAGGAGGAGAGGCTATTGCGCCGGCTGCTCGGCGTCTATCGGGATGATGATGTCGTCCGGGTGGCTATAGCCGAGCCGCTTGCGGATCAGCTCGTCGGCCAGATCAGGGTTCGCCTTGCGCGGATCGAGCAACGCGACGCGGTTCTCGACAACACCCTTCTGGGCCTCGAGCTGGGCGAGCTGCGCCTCCTTGCGGCTCAGTTCCTTGCGATAATCGCCCCAGGCGAGCACGCCGTTAGGGCCGACCAGCGCATAACCGCCGAAAAAGCCGATGATCATCAGGGCGAGGGCGGGTCCCGCCGCCGCCTTAACCAAATCGCCTAGAGACCGGGTCCGCGCCATATCTCCCTTGAATCACAAGGGAGTCGCTGGATCAAGCCGCTTTGTTCGCGAAGATGGCATTACCCCCATATTTCGCCTGGGAACCGAGCTGCTCTTCGATGCGGATCAGCTGGTTATATTTGGCGAGCCGGTCAGAACGCGCGAGGCTGCCGGTCTTGATTTGGCCGCAGTTGGTGGCGACCGCGAGGTCGGCGATGGTCGCGTCCTCGGTCTCGCCTGAGCGATGCGACATGACCGCGGTGTAGCCAGCGCGTTGCGCCGTCGAGACCGCCTCCAACGTCTCTGTAAGCGTGCCGATCTGGTTGACTTTGACCAGAAGCGAGTTGGCCAAACCCTGAGCGATGCCATCCCGTAGCCGCTGCGGATTGGTCACGAACAGATCGTCGCCGACCAGCTGGACCCTGGCCCCGAGCCGGTCGGTGATCAGCTTCCATCCTTCATAATCGTCTTCGGCCATGCCGTCCTCGATCGAACGGATCGGATAGCGGCCGCACAGGTCGACATAATAGTCCACCATCTCCGCGCTGGAGAGCGAGCGCCCTTCCCCTTCCAGTTCGTAGCGGCCGTTCTTCCAGAACTCCGTGGATGCGGGATCGAGCGCGATCACCACATCGTCGCCCGGCCGATACCCGGCCGCCTCGATCGACTGCATGATGAAATCGAGCGCCTCGGTCGCGGTGGCGAGGTTCGGGGCGAAGCCGCCCTCGTCTCCCACAGAGGTCGCCAGGCCGCGATCGTGCAGCCGCTTCTTCAGCGTGTGAAAGATTTCGGAGCCCCAGCGCACCGCCTCCGACAGCGTCTCGGCGCCGACCGGCATCACCATGAACTCCTGGAAGTCGATCGGATTGTCCGCATGCGCGCCGCCATTGACGATGTTCATCATCGGCACCGGCAACAGATGCGCGGAGACGCCGCCAACATAGCGGTAGAGGGGCAGCCCGCTCGCCTCCGCCGCTGCCTTTGCCACGGCAAGGCTCACACCCAGGATCGCGTTGGCGCCGAGCCGCGACTTGTTCTCGGTCCCGTCCAGCGTGATCATCTGCGCGTCGAGTTCGGCCTGGTCCTCCGCATCGAGGCCCAACACCGTCTCGGCGATCTCGCCATTCACCGCGCGCACCGCCTGCTCCACCCCTTTGCCCATCCAGCGCGCCGCGTCGCCATCGCGCTTTTCCACTGCTTCGAAGGCACCGGTGGAGGCGCCAGAAGGGACCGCGGCGCGGCCGAAGCTGCCATCCTCCAGCTCGACATCGACCTCCACCGTCGGATTGCCGCGGCTGTCGAGAATCTGGCGTGCATGGATGTCGATGATTGCGGTCACGTAACGGTCTTCCTACATCGTCTCGGGAATCGGGGCCGCACCTATCGGCGTGAATGCCGGAACGCAATCGCGCCTCGCCCAAGCTGGGAACCTCGTTGCCCGAGCGTTTGTTCTGGCCACGAGAGATTTAGTCGAAAGGACGCGCGATGACCGATTTTAGCCAAGCGACCGACAGCAGCACCACGCAGGGCGGCACCACCACCGACAAGTTCAAGAGTCAGATCGCCAGCTTCAAGAGCCAGGCAAGCGACAAGGCGCGCGACTATGCCGGCCAAGGCGTCGAGAAGGCTACGGGCGCATTGGATGAAGCGGCGCGCTTCCTTGAAGATACGGCGCGCACCGTCGAAGAAAAGCTTGGACCGCAATATGGCCGCTATGGCTTCTCGGCGGCCGAAAGCGTTTCTGGCTTCGCCGAGCAGCTGCGGGGCAAGGAAGTGGACGAGCTGGTCGACGATGTGCGCTCCTTCGTGCGCAAGAGTCCCGCGGTGGCGATCGGCGCTGCTGTCGGCCTCGGGTTCGTGCTGGCGCGTCTCGCCAAGGCGGGTGCCGGCTATGAAGATAACAATCTCGGGTCGACGGGAGGTACGGGCACCGCTGCGACCGCGACGGGCACCTCCGGCTTCTCCTCTACGGGTACAAGTGCAGGCATGGGCTCGAGCATGGGCACGAACATGACCGGCACAGCGACCGGGAGCAGTGGCGGTCCTGTCGGAGCAGCGGCCACCACCCAGTCGGCCAATCAGGACTCGCCGATCACTCCGACCTTTCCGGCCTGAGGCTCGCGATGAACGGGGACGTACCGATCGGGCAATTGTTCAGCCAACTGGTCGACGACGGCAAGCGCTTCGCGCGCGCTGAAGTCGACTTCTACAAGGCGAAAGCCGCCGACAAGGCCGAGCCGGTCAAGATGGCGGCCATCTATGGCGGAGCGGCCGTGACGCTGGCGCTGTCCGCGGTCACGGCCCTGCTGGTCGGGCTGATCCTGGCGCTGGAGACTTTGGTGGGGCCACTGGCCGCCACGCTCATCGTGGTGCTGGCGACGCTCGCCATTGCCGGGCTGCTCGGCTGGATGGCGTATAAGCAGGTGGCGGAGGCAAAGCGATGAGCAAGGCCGATGTCCGCGCCAAGGAAGCCGAGGCGACTGCCGCGCGCGAACGCTTCATGGCGACGCTGCACGAGCTGCAGCACCGCCTGCACCCCAAGACCATCGCCAATGACGTGAAGGAAAAGGCGAAGGAAAAGGCCGACGGGGCGGTCACGGCGGCCAAGGATGGGATGACACAGGCTGCCACCCATCCGTCCACCGTGGCGGCGATAACCATCCCGATCGCGGTCTATTTCTTCCGCAAGCCGATCGCGCGGGGCCTCAAGGCGCTGTTCGGCCACAAAGAGGAAGAGCCGGCGCTGCAGCCCTACGAAGCGGCGCGTCACCCTGCGCCGCTGCCGAGCGAACCGATTCGTACCAAGACACCAGCAGAACAAGGAGCATAAGCATGGCGATCAACACCGACCAGTCCACCGGCAGCAGCACAGGCCGCTTCGGCAATGCCCTAGGCGGCGTGCGCGGGCGCGCTTCGGGCGCCGGCGATCGGCTTACCGGGACCGTCGAAGGCTCTCCCCTTGCCGCCGTGGCTGCGGGCGTCGCACTTGGCGCGATTGCGGGCGCACTGCTCCCCCGTACCGAGCGCGAGACGGAAGTGCTCGGCCCGATCGGCAGCAAGATTGGCCAGGCTGCCGCCGATGCCGCCCGTGCAGCACGTGATGCGGGCAAGCAGGAACTCGGCGTCCTTGGCGAAAACAAGTCGCCGATGGAAATGATGGTCGAGAAGGCCGTCGACGCGGTCAGCAAGGCAGGGTCGGCCGCAGGATCTGCCGCGGCTTTCTCGGTGGCCGGCAAGCAGGAAGCGTGATGCTTGCCCTAAATGGGCAGGCGGCTTAGGGGCGCCGCCCATGAGCAAGATGCATCTGGTATTCGGAGGCCGCGTGAAGGACCCACGCGGCCTCGACTTTGTCGACTTGGGCAACATCGACGTAATCGGCGTGTTTCCGGATTATAAGAGCGCCGAGGCCGCCTGGCGCGGTGCGGCGCAGCGCACGGTGGACGATGCCGAGATGAAGTACGTCGTCGTTCATCTGCACCGGCTGCTCGAGCCGGAACTGCCGAGCGCCTAGGCTTTACGATACCGCCACAACAGCAATGGTCGGGCGAGCGCCAGGCCCGCGACGAAGCCGCCGATATGGGCAAAGATCGCGACTTGGCCGCCTCCGAACGCCGCTATCCCGATCAGCGACTGGACGAATATCCAGGCAGAAGCGAGCCACAGCACGCGCACGGCATATCCCGAGAGCGGGCCCCAGCCGCGCGTGCGGTCGCGCCCGAAGAAGATTGCGTAGGCGCCGAATACCGCCGAGATCGCGCCGCTGGCGCCGACCATGGGCCCGGTCTGCAGCGGATCGATCGCCCAATGCAACAAGGCAGCCGCATAGGCGCCGACCAGATAAAGCACCGCCACGCCCGGCCCGCCGACGACGCTTTCGACGAAGCGGCCGATATAGACGAACATCAGCAGGTTGAACGCGATGTGGAGCAATCCCGCGTGCAGGAAAGTCGCGCTCAACGGTGTCAACCACCAGGGGACGGCAGGCGCTACGTCGAGCAACCCGCTCGCGCGGGCCGGGATGAAGCCGCCGAGGAGCGAAGCGCTGGATGACCAGCCGGCAATCGCGAGAAGCAAGAAAACCGCCGCCGTAGCGATGGCGATTGCCTGGGTGACCTTGCCTGGAGGCAGTTGCACGGCCGTCAGATGAACTCGATCTTGTTGACGAGATAATAGCGGTCGCCGGATGGCACCGTCACTTCGATCTCGTCGCCCTTCTTGCGGCCGATCAGCGCGCGGCCCAGCGGCGAGTTGTAGGAGATGCGGCCAAGCTTCGCATCCGCCTCGGTCTCGCCCACGATCTGATAGCGGACCGGCTTCTCGTCTTCGTCCTGGAGGGTGACCGTCGCGCCGAACACGATCTTGTCGCCGCTCAGATCGCGAGGGTCGATGATCTGCGCGCGGCTCAGCTTACCTTCAAGGTCGGCGATTTCCGCCTCGACCTGGCCCTGGCGCTCCTTGGCAGCGTGATACTCCGCATTCTCAGAAAGATCGCCGTGAGCACGGGCTTCCTCGATCGCTTCGACGATCAGCGGCCGTTCCTCTTTCCGACGCTTCAAATCTGCCGTGAGCTTCTCATAGCCCTCTTGCAGCATTGGCATCTTATCGACGGTCGCCATCAACTCACCCTTTGTCAAAACTTCTGCGCCCGGCGGCCCATTTCAGGACCGCCACCCACTCGATCGCGATGTCGGAAGGTCAGGCGTGCGGGGCAGAATAGTAGGATTGGAGCGAGCGCACTGCAAGGGGGCGTTCACCAAGTGACTTGATCGCCTGCACCACTGCGGCACTTGCTGCCGCCGTTGTGAAGTAGGGAATCTTGCTGTTTAACGCCGATGCGCGGATCGACTGCGAATCCTGGAGCGAGCGCCAGCCTTCCGTCGTGTTGAAGATCAGATCGATCCCGCCGTCCTTCATGCGATCGACGATGTGCGGCCGGCCCTGCGCGACCTTGTTGATCCGCTCCACGGCGACGCCCGCTTGCTCCAGTGCGTCGGCGGTGCCGCCAGTCGCCACGACGGCGAAACCGAGCCGAACCAACTCCCGTACCGGCTCGACGATGGCAGCCTTGTCGCTGTCCTTCACCGACACGAACAGGCAGCCGCTCTGCGGCAGCCGTGTGCCCGCGCCGATCTGAGACTTGGCGAACGCGGTCGCGAAATCGCGATCGATTCCCATCACTTCGCCCGTGGACTTCATTTCCGGTGAAAGAATCGGGTCGATGCCCGGGAACTTGGCGAAGGGGAAGACCGCTTCCTTGACCGCAATGTGATCGACCTTGCGGATCACCTTCGGCAAGTCGACAAGCTTTTCTCCGGCCATGATGCGTGCGGCGAGCTTGGCGATGGGCGTGCCGACCGCCTTGGCGACGAAGGGGACAGTCCGGCTGGCCCGCGGGTTGACCTCGATCAGATAGACTTCGCCATCCTTGACCGCGAACTGCACGTTCATCAGGCCGATGACGTTCAACGCCCGCGCGAGCGCTTCGGTCTGGCCCTCGATCTCGGCGACGATATCGTCCGACAGGCTATAGGGCGGCAGCGAACAGGCGCTGTCGCCCGAATGGACGCCTGCTTCCTCGATATGCTGCATCACGCCGGTGACGACGACCTGTTCGCCATCCGCCAGCGCGTCGACATCGACCTCGATCGCATCGCGCAGATAGCGGTCGATCAGCACCGGCGAGTCGCCGGAGACCTGCACCGCGGTCGCGATATAGGCGTCGAGCTGCTGCTGGCCGTCGACAATCTCCATCGCACGGCCACCGAGCACGTAGCTGGGACGGATCAGCACCGGGTAGCCGATGCGGTTGGCGACGGCGATCGCCTCGTCGCGGCTGCGGGCGATGCCGTTGTCTGGCTGCTTCAGCTTCAGCTTGTTGACCAATTTGGCGAAGCGCTCGCGGTCTTCGGCCAGGTCGATCGCGTCGGGCGACGTGCCGAGGATCCGGATGCCGGCATCTTCCAGCGCCTGGGCAAGCTTCAGCGGGGTCTGGCCGCCGAACTGCACGATCACGCCGACCAGCTCACCGCGCGACTGCTCGACGTGCAGGATTTCGAGCACGTCTTCGGCCGTCAGCGGCTCGAAATAGAGCCGGTCCGACGTATCGTAATCGGTCGAGACCGTCTCGGGATTGCAGTTGATCATGATCGTCTCGAAGCCGGCCTCGCGCAGCGCGAAACAGGCATGGACGCAGCAATAATCGAACTCGATCCCCTGCCCGATGCGGTTCGGTCCGCCGCCCAGGATCACGATCTTGCGCCGATCTGATGGTACCGCCTCATTCTCCGGCTCACCGAAGCTGGGCGCTTCATAGGTCGAGTACATGTATGGCGTCTTCGCCTCGAACTCGGCGGCGCAGGTATCGATGCGTTTGAACACCGGCCGTACGCCGAGCTTGTGGCGGAGAGCGCGGACATCCTCCTCGGTCGCGCCGCCGGTCATCGCCTTGACCGCCTCGCCGATCAGGCCGGTGCTGCGGCCAAAGGCGCGGCGCGTGCCGGGCTGGAGATGCGCCGACTGCAGCGCGAGCCAGGCAAGGCGCTTGTCCGAGAAGCCCATGGCCTTGAGGCGGCGCATGCCGGTCGCCTCACGAGGCAGGCCTTCGCGCTTCACCTGCTCTTCCGCGGCGACGATCTCCGCGAGCCGCTCCAGGAACCAGGGGTCGTATTTGGACACCGCATGCACCTCGGCGACGGTCAGACCCTCGCGCAGGGCCTGCGCAGCGACCAGCAGCCGGTCCGGGGTCGGCCTGGCCAGCGCCGCCAGGATCTCGTCCTTCGGCGCGCCAGCGAGGTTCTCGATCTCGTTCAGTCCGGCCAGCCCGGTCTCGAGCCCTCGCAGCGCCTTTTGCAGGCTCTCATGAAAGTTGCGGCCGATCGCCATCACTTCGCCGACCGACTTCATCATCGTCGACAGCTGATTGTCCGATCCTTTGAACTTCTCAAAGGCGAAGCGGGGGATTTTGGTGACGATATAGTCGATCGTCGGCTCGAAACTGGCCGGCGTCGCGCCGGTGATGTCGTTGTCGATCTCATCGAGCGTGTAGCCGACCGCCAGCTTGGCCGCGACCTTGGCGATCGGGAAGCCGGTCGCCTTGGAGGCGAGCGCTGACGACCGGGACACGCGCGGGTTCATCTCGATGACGATCAGCCGCCCGTCCTTCGGATTGACTGCGAACTGGACGTTGGAACCGCCTGTTTCGACGCCGATTTCGCGCAGGCAAGCGATGCTTGCGTTGCGCATGATCTGATATTCCTTGTCGGTCAGCGTCAGCGCCGGCGCGACGGTGATCGAGTCACCCGTATGCACCCCCATCGGGTCCACATTCTCGATCGAACAGACGATTATGGCATTGTCGTTGCGGTCCCGCACGACCTCCATCTCATATTCCTTCCAGCCGAGCAGCGACTCCTCGATTAGCACCTCATTGGTGGGGGACGCGTCGAGCCCCTTGCGAACAATCTCGACGAACTCGTCGCGGTTATAGGCGATGCCGCCGCCGGTGCCGCCCAGCGTGAAGCTCGGCCGGATGATCGAGGGCAGGCCCGTCTTCTCCAGCCCGGCCAGTGCCTCCTCGACCGAATGGGCGATCGCCGAGCGCGCGGACTCCAGCCCGATCTTGTCCATCGCGACGCGGAATTTCTGCCGGTCCTCGGCCTTGTCGATCGCCTCGGCATCGGCGCCGATCATGGTGACGCCGAACTTCTCGAGCGTGCCGTCATGGAACAGCGCCAGCGCGGTGTTGAGCGCCGTCTGCCCGCCCATCGTCGGCAGGATCGCGTCGGGCCGCTCCTTCTCGATGATCTTGGCGACGATCTCGGGCGTGATCGGCTCGATATAGGTGGCGTCGGCAAACTCCGGATCGGTCATGATCGACGCCGGATTGGAGTTGACCAGAACGATCCGATAGCCCTCGGCCTTCAAAGCCTTGGCCGCCTGCGTCCCCGAATAATCGAACTCCGCCGCCTGCCCGATGACGATCGGACCCGCGCCGATGATGAGGATGGAGGTTATGTCGGTGCGTTTGGGCATTATTTGCCTTTGAAGTGAGCCGTGCCGAGTTCGACCAATCGCTCGAAGGCTTCGCGGGATAGGCGCATGCTCTGCGAGCGCTTTCCGACGAGCTGCCGATCCTTGGACCCGTAGCTGTCAACCTGGACGAACTTCTCGCCATTGAACTCAGCGAGAATGATCGAAGCGTCGGCTTCAGACTGCTTGGACAGCCGATCCGGCTGGTGAAGCTTCAGCCTACGAATGGTCGCCATGTTTACCCTCCCCCTTCTTCAATCGGCTCACAAACTTCTCGAACAAATACATGCTGTCCATCGGGCCGGGGCTCGCCTCAGGATGGTGCTGGACACTGAAGGCGGGGCGGTCGGTGAGTTCGAGGCCGCAGTTGGAGCTGTCGAACAGCGAGAAGTGGGTCTCGCGGGCGTTCGGGGGCAGGCTGTCGCGCTCCACTGCGAAGCCGTGGTTCATGCTGGTGATCTCGACGCGGCCGTCTTCCAGCCGCTTGACTGGATGGTTGGCGCCGCGATGGCCCTGGAACATCTTGGTCGTCTTCGCGCCGATCGCGAGCGCGAGCAACTGGTGGCCAAGGCAGATGCCGAACAGCGGTTTGCCGCTCTCCAGCATCTGCCGGATGACCGGGACGGCGTATTCGGCGGTCGCGGCGGGGTCGCCGGGACCGTTCGAGAGGAAGAAGCCGTCGGGCTGGTGCGCCATCACCTCGTCGAAGGTCACGGTGGCGGGGAGGACGGTAACCTTCGCCCCGGCCTTCACCAGGTTGCGGAAAATGTTGTGTTTGGAGCCGTAGTCGATGGCGACGATGTGGGGTTTGGAACCACGCCCCTCGACTGCGCTCGCGACGGGCGAGTTTTGTCCGGATAAGTCTCCGCTCATCTCGAGCGAAGTCGAGGGGCGCTCCCCTGCACCTTCATACCCAAACCCAAGCTTCCAAACCCCGCCTTCCCAAAGGTGGTGCGCCTCGCACGACACCTGCTTGGCCAGGTCCATGCCCTCCAGCCCCGGCCAGGCCCGCGCCTTGGCCAGCAGCGCATCCACGTCGAACACCCCCACAGGCGAATGCGCGATCACCCCGTTGGGCGCCCCACCTTCACGAATGCGCCGCGTCAGCGCGCGCGTGTCCACGCCTGAAATCCCGATCTTGCCACGGGCCTTCAGCCACTCGGCAAACCCCTCGGCCGCGCGGAAGTTGGAGGGGGCGGTCACGTCCTCGCGCACGATGCAGCCGAGCGCATGGGCGTGGTTTGCCTCCACGTCCTCATGGTTCGCGCCGACATTGCCGATGTGCGGGAAGGTGAAGGTGATGATCTGCCCCTCGAAGGAGGGATCGGTCATGATTTCCTGATAGCCGGTGATCGCGGTGTGGAAGCACACCTCGCCGACGGCCTCGCCTTCCGCGCCGAAGCCCCTGCCCCAAACGACGTCGCCAGATGCCAAAACGAGAACCCCCGTCGCTCCTTCGGGTGCGCGCAAGGGTGTGGCGTCGGCCATTGAGGGACGGCTCCTGAGCAGGTTGGCAGCGATGTCGCTAAGGTTCGGGAGCTAGGGGCCGTGACGCGCCCGGTCAACCTGCTAGACGAGCAAAATGATTCGAGACGACATCAAATCCGCCCTCGTCACCGCCATGAAGTCTGGCGACAAGCAGGCCACCCTCACGATCCGCAACATCCAGGCGGCGATCAAGAATCGCGACATCGAGGCGCGCACCGGCAAAGCGCCGGACGACGACGATGTGCTCGTCTCCGAAGTGCTGCAGAAAATGATCAAGCAGCGCCGCGAATCGATCGCCCTGTATGAGCAGGGCAACCGCCCCGAGTTGGCCGCAGCGGAGGCGGCCGAGGTGGCGGTGATCGAACGCTTCCTGCCCAAGATGCTGGACGAAGCGGAAACCGCCGCCGCCATAGACGCTATCAAGGCCGAGATCGGCGCGTCGAGCGTAAAGGATATGGGCCGGGTGATGGCCGAGCTGAAGACACGCCATGCCGGCAAGCTCGATATGAGCAAGGCGAGCGCGGCGGTGAAGGCGGCGCTGGCAGGGTGAGCCTTTCTCCGCAGTTCCTTGATGAATTGCGTGCGCGGACGCTGCTGTCCGCGCTGATTTCCAAGACTCTGAAGCTCACCAAGAAGGGCCGTGAGTTTGCCGCCTGTTGCCCGTTCCACAACGAGAAGACGCCCAGTTTCTACGTCAATGACGAGAAGGGCTTCTACCATTGCTTCGGCTGCGGGGCGCATGGCGACGCCATTCGCTGGATGACGGACCAGCGCGGGCTGCCCTTCATGGAGGCGGTGAAGGAGCTTGCCCAGGCGGCCAACCTTGAGCTGCCGGCCCCCGATGCGCGCGAGGCGGCGCGGGCCGAGCGGGCCAAGTCGCTGCACGATGTCATGGCGGCGGCGGCGGCCTGGTATGAGGAGCAATATGCCGGGCTCTCCGGCGGTGCCGCGCGGGCCTATGTCGAGAAGCGTGGCATCAAGGAGGCGACGCGGACGGCGTTCGGGCTCGGCTTTGCGCCGGACGGAAAGAACGGCATTCGTCGCGCCCTCGCCTCCTTCGGCGATGCCATGCTGGTCGAAGCAGGCCTGCTCATCGAAGTGGAGGGCAAGGAGCCCTATGACCGTTTCCGCGACCGACTGATGATCCCGATCCGCGACCCGCGCGGGCGGGTGATCGCGTTCGGCGGCCGGATCATCGGTCAAGGTGAACCCAAATATCTGAACTCGCCGGACACGCCGCTCTTCGACAAAGGCCGCACGCTCTATAATCTCGACCGCGCCGCGTCGGCCGCGCGCAAGTCCGACCGCATGATCGTGGTCGAAGGCTATCTCGATGTGATCGGGCTCGCACAGGTCGGCATCGACGAAGCGGTGGCCCCGCTCGGCACGGCGCTGACCGAGCACCAGATCGAGCGGCTGTGGCGGCAGGTCGATGAGCCTCTGCTCTGCTTCGATGGCGACGGCGCGGGACAAAAGGCGGCGTTTCGCGCCGCGACGCGCGCCTTGCCCGGTTTGGCCCCCGGCCGCTCGCTCGCCTTCTTGACCCTGCCGTCGGGCAAGGACCCCGACGACCTCGTGCGCTCGGGCGGCGCGGCGGCGTTCGAGGCGCTGGCCGCGGAACCCTTGGTCGACCGCCTCTGGCATCACGAAGTCGCCGCCGAACCGCTCGTCACGCCGGAGCAGAAAGCCGGCCTGCGCAAACGGCTCAACGAGTTGGTCGCCACGATCGCCGACCCGCATGTCCGGCAACAATATCAAGCCGAGTTTCGCGAGCGGTTCGAGACGAATTTCCTCCAGCGGAAGAGCTTTCCGCGCCCGCCTTTCCAGCCGGGCTCCCGCTCGCCCTATCGGCCGGGTGCGCGCTGGCAGCCGCCACCGCCCACTTCGGCCCAGGCCAAGACCAAAGTCGTCGGCGCGACCGGGATCGACCGGGTCCTCGTGAAGGGCGTCGTCTCCGGCCTGCTCCGCTTCCCGGACATGCTGGCCCGCCATGCGGAGGCGCTGCATTCGCTCCAATATGGCGATCCGCTGGTCGCTAGATTGATCCAGGCGCTCGTGGATCTCGCGTTGCACGATCAAGCGCTTGATACAGAGCAACTCACCACCATATTGCGCGCAGGTGAGTTCGACGCGCTCGCCCGAGATTTGTTGCGTGCGGACAGCCTTCCTTTTTCCTTTGCTAAGAGGGATGCGGAGCCGGACCGCGCCCGCGCCGAGCTGGCCGAGGCCATTCAGGTGATGGTCGAGCGGCCGGAGCTGGATGCGGCGCTCGCCGCGGCGACGGGTCGGCTTAAGGAGTCGTTCGACGCGGCGACTTATGAAGAGCAGCAACGGCTCTTGGAAATGCGGGTCGATATCGATCGGCGGCTTGCAAATCTGATGCAGGACGACGAAGGCGCAAACTGATTTACGTTCGGGCGATTTGATGGCGAAGCAGATGGAAGAACAGGTCGAAAAGCCCGAGGGCGGCGATGCCCCGCTGATCGATCTCAACGAGGCCTCGGTCAAGAAGCTGATCGCCCGCGCCAAAAAGCGCGGCGTAATCACCTATGACGAGCTGAACGAAGTCGTTGGCGAGATGTCCACCGATCAGATCGAGGACATCACCTCCGCGCTCAATGACATGGGCGTCAACATCGTCGAGAACGACGACTCTGGCGAGGACGGCGAGGCCGAGAAGGAAGCCGACGACGACGAAGCCGAGACGCCTGCCGAAGGCGGCGACGGCTTTTCCTCGCCCGCGATCGAGAAGAAGAAGGAAACGGTCGACCGCACCGACGACCCGGTGCGCATGTATCTGCGCGAGATGGGCGCCGTCGAGCTGCTCAGCCGCGAGGGCGAGATCGCGATCGCCAAGCGCATCGAGGCCGGCCGCGACACGATGATCTTCGGGCTGTGCGAAAGCCCGATCACCTTCAACGCCATCATTGGCTGGTCCACCGCGCTCAATGAAGGCACGATGCAGCTGCGCGAGATCCTCGATCTCGACGCCATGCTGAACAAGGATCCGGCGCCCGAGAACCTCACCGACGAGGAAGAAGGCGCGGACGGAGAGATTTCCGAGAAAACCGCCGGCCCCAGCTTCAAGGAAGAGGAAGAGGTCGAGGAAGTCCAAGCCGTCGACGAAGACGAAGAGTCGATGACCGAGCGCCGCGCGCCCCGGCCGAGCGACGACGAGGAAGAGGACAACACCCTTTCGCTCGCCGCGATGGAGGAATTGCTCAAGCCTGCCGCGCTCGAGAAATTCGCCAGCATCACCGGGCTGTTCAAGAAATTCTCCAAGCTGCAGGCCGCGCGGCTCGATGCGCTGGGCGGCGGACCCGCTTTTTCGGCTGGCGATGAGAAGAAATATCAAAAGCTGCGCGAGGACCTCACTGCCGAGGTCGAAAGCGTCCAGTTCCACAACGCGAAGATCGAGTATCTGGTCGATCAGCTGTACAGCTATAATCGGCGCCTGACCGCGCTTGGCGGCCAGATGCTGCGCCTCGCCGAGCGCCACAAGGTGCCGCGCAAGGATTTCCTCGACCGCTACGTCAATCGCGAGCTGGACGAGAGCTGGGTCGACAGCATCAAGGCGGTCGACAAGAAATGGGCCGCGTTCGCCGCCAATGAGGCCGATGCCGTCGAGCGCATCCGCTCGGAGATCGCGGAAATCGCCCAGGCGACCGGCATGTCGCTCCCCGAGTTCCGCCGTATCGTGAACATGGTGCAGAAGGGCGAGCGCGAGGCGCGCATTGCGAAGAAGGAGATGGTCGAAGCCAATCTCCGCCTCGTCATCTCGATCGCAAAGAAATACACCAATCGCGGCCTGCAGTTCCTGGACCTGATCCAGGAAGGCAATATCGGCCTGATGAAAGCGGTCGATAAGTTCGAGTATCGCCGCGGCTACAAGTTCAGCACCTATGCGACCTGGTGGATCCGGCAGGCGATCACCCGCTCGATTGCAGACCAGGCGCGGACGATCCGCATCCCGGTCCACATGATCGAGACGATCAACAAGCTGGTGCGCACCAGCCGCCAGTTCCTGCACGAGCAGGGCCGCGAGCCCACGCCTGAGGAAATGGCCGAGCGCCTCTCCATGCCGCTGGAGAAAGTTCGCAAGGTGATGAAGATCGCCAAGGAGCCGATCAGCCTCGAGACGCCCATTGGTGACGAGGAAGATTCGCATCTGGGCGACTTTATTGAGGACAAGAATGCGGTCATCCCGGTGGACGCCGCCATTCAGGCCAATCTGAAGGAAACGGTCACCCGCGTGCTCGCCTCGCTGACCCCGCGCGAAGAACGCGTGCTGCGCATGCGCTTCGGCATCGGCATGAATACCGATCACACGCTTGAGGAAGTGGGCCAGCAATTTAGCGTGACCCGCGAGCGAATCCGCCAGATCGAGGCGAAGGCCCTGCGCAAGCTCAAGCACCCGAGCCGCAGTCGCAAGATGCGGAGTTTTCTGGATCAATAGGGGCCGCGCGCCTGCGCTCGCGGGCTGGCCTCAGACGATAGAGCCGATCTTCTCGCCTTCGCGGTAGACGTCGCACACGGGGCAATCGTCATCCTGCTCCACCGCGGCGATCGCCTGCTGGTCGTTATTGGCGAGAATGTCTTTTTTCTTCACGACTTGGCCGCCCGGCTTGGCGACCTTATTTACCCGGTAATGTTTCATCGACCCCGCTCCCCACCAATGGGAGCGTGCCGCAAGCCTGGTGCCTTCGCAAGCGACTAAGCTGTAGCCAGAGCAGGTTCAGAGCCAGACCGCTCAAGACGAGCATGCCAGCGAGCAGCTTCCAGCCCTGCAGCGGCTCGCCCAGTAGCAGCGCGGACGCGCTGATTCCGAACACCGGCACCAACATTGACAGCGGCGACACGGTCGAGGCGGGGTGGCGCGACAGCAGCCAGCCCCAAGCCGAATAGCCGAACAGTGTATTACCGACGGACTGCCACAGCACCGCGGCCCATGTCTGCCAGGATGCGGCAGCGATGGCGCCCCCCATCCGCTCCGCTCCATCGGCGATCAGCGCGCCGATCAGCAGCGGCGGAATGGAGAAGAGGCTTGCCCAAACAACAAAACTCAGCATGTCGCGCGTGCCGCTGACCTTGGCAACATGGTTGCCGATGCCCCAGCTCAACGCCGCCGCGAGCACCAGCGCCAGCCCCAAGGGCGTGGTCGTCGCGTCGGTTTGAAGCAGGATCACCGCCAATCCCGCAGTCGCGAGCGCAAGACCGCCAAGCTGGAAGCGCCGCAACCGCTCGCCCGAGAGCCACACCGACAGTCCGATCGTGAAGAAGATCTGCATCTGCACGACGAGCGAGGCGAGGCCGGGCGAGATGAGCCCGTCCATTGCGATGAACAACAATCCGAATTGCCCGAAGCCGATCGCCACGCCGTACAGCGCGAGGCTGCGCCACTGCACTTGCGGGCGGCGGATAAACAGCGCCGCGGGCAGCAGCGCGAAGATGTATCGCAGGGTTGCGAAGGTCAGCGGCGGCAACGCATCGAGCGCGACCTTGATCACGACGAAGTTGGTGCCCCACACCGCCACCACGGCGAGCGCCAGCAGCGTATGGCTCAGCGGCAGGTGGGCGTCAGGCGTCCGCGATGCCGCGGCCGCCTCGCTCAGGAAACGAACTCGCCGATGTCGCGCCCGAACACGCTGAAGCTCAGGAACGTATTGGTCTCTCGGATATGACCGATCTTGTGCAGCTTGCCCTGCACAATCGGCGCCATCTTCTGCACGTCAGCAAGCTTGGCCTTGACTAGCAGGTCGTAGCTCCCGGTCGTCGAATAGACCTCCAGCACCTCATCGATCTGGTCGACGATCTGCGCCCCGACCTCGTCGGCGAAACCGGGCTCGCACTTCACCTGAATGAAAAGACGCGTGTAGCTCATGAGCCTCGCTATAGCGCTTGCAGCCCCGATCTCAACGTGAAGAACCGTCCAGCATCCGCCGGACCGCCTCTGCCAACTCCGCAACGGCGAACGGCTTGCGGATGAGAGTTACGTCTTCATCCAGCCGCCCGTCATGAACGATCGCGTCGCGTGTATAGCCGGTGGTGAACAGGATCGGGATGTCCGGTCGCCGCTCGAGCACTTGCTGGGCGAGCGTGCGCCCGTTCATCCCCGGCATCACGACATCGGTAAAGACCAGGCAAGTATCCGGGTGTCGCTCAAGCAGGTCCAGCGCGTCCTCACCTCCGGATGCGGCAAGTACCTGGTAGCCAAGCTCCCGCAGCGTCTCGACGCTGACATTCCTGACCTGATCATCGTCTTCGACCACCAGGATGGTCTCGCCCGCGCCCAGCGGGAGGCGGCCCTCTCCTCTGTGGCCTCTCGTCTCGGCCGGAGCGCTGCTCTCGTGACGCGGCAGGAAGATTCGTATCGTTGTGCCCTGCCCTTCGACAGACTCGATGGCCATGTGCCCGCCTGACTGCCGCACAAAGCCATAGACCTGGCTCAGGCCCAACCCCGTTCCCTTTCCGACCGGCTTCGTCGTGAAGAACGGATCCAGCGCCCGCGAAAGTATTTCAGGCGGCATCCCGTGACCCGTGTCGGATATCGAGACGAGCACATGCGGACCTGTAGCCGAGCTCTCTGCCTGAGGCAGGTCGCCCTCGCCGAGGATCACATTGGCCGTCTGGATACGCAGACTGCCCGCCTCGTCCATCGCATCACGTGCATTGATCGCGAGGTTTAGGATCGCGCTTTCAAGCTGCGCGGCATCTGCACAAACGGGCCACAGCGATGGCATTAGCGATGTGTCGAGACGAATCGCTTCTCCAATCGTGCGGCCGAGCATGTCAGCCATGCCGGCAACCAACTCATTCACGTCCAGGACTTGCGGACGCAGCGCCTGCAGACGGCCGAAGGCGAGCAGGCGCTGGGTCAGGTCCGCGGCCTTACGCGCCCCCTCCGTAGCCTGAGCGATGGCGCGCTCGGCGCGGTCGGGCTGGCCGATACGGCGGTGAGCAATATCCAGATTGCCGATCACAACCGTCAGCATGTTGTTGAAGTCGTGCGCGATGCCGCCGGTCAGCTGACCGAGCGCTTCCATCTTCTGCATCTGCGCGACCTTGGCTTCGGCGGCCTGTCTCGCCAGCGCCTCGGTGAGCAGCAGGTCATTTGCAGCGCGAAGCTCGGCGGTGCGCAGCATCACTTGCTCCTCCGTCCGTCGGGCGGCCCTGCTCTGGATCAGCAACACTGTGGCGATCAGCATGCTGATCAGTATGCCTGCGATTCCCACGCCCACCGGCGCGGGAAGTATCGTGTCACGACTGAAGCGCGGAGACGCGGTAACCCGCACCAGCCAGCGCCGGCCTGCAATCTCGATCGGAGTTATGCTTCGGTAATGGGAAATCCGCTCGACCGCTGCGCTTTGATAAAGGAGCTGCTCCGCACCGATCTTGTCGTCGAAGACCTCAACGATGATTTCGCTCAGATCGGCTCCGTAGAAGATGGCGCCGAACAGGTCATGAGCACGCAACGGACTATAGACCCAGCCACGCAGCCGCCCGGCCGAATAGAGGGGCGTGTAGATCAAGAACCCCGGCTGCTTCACGGGCTGGATCTCCTGCACCAGGCGAACTCGGCCGCTCAACTGGCTCAGCCCGCTTTTCGCCGAGGCCTCCATCGCTTGGCGCCGTGTCGTTTCACTCATCATATCGAAGCCGATGGCCTGAGAGTTGAGGCGATCCTGCGGTTCCAGGAACAGGATCACCGAATAGTCGCGCCGCTCTCCTGGCGGCCGCAGCGTGACGCCAGGCACGTCCACGTCCGCGGCGCCTGACAGCACTCGTTTCAACGCAAGCCGGTCAGGCGCATAGGCGCTATACCCGATGCCGAGCACGCCCGGATAATTCTGCTCCAGCCGCAGCCGATCGACATAGGTCTTGAAGTCAGCTTGAGTGACCCGGTCCGAAGCGTTGATGAAGCCGGCGGCCCCGCGCAGCAGCGTCAGTTGCACCAGCATGCGGCTCCGGATCGCTCCGACGCTGCTTTCGGCCAAGCCCGCGAAGCGGGTGCGCCTGCGATCCTCCTCGGCTCCCGCCATCAGCAAGGCTGCTATGAGCGTCCCGATCAGCCCGGCGAAGAGCGCTACGAGCGGCAGGGCCAGGCGGCGGACTGCGGTCATCGGCTGCGGACTAGCGTGCCGCCGAGGCCAGTCAATCGCGGGCCACTAGTCAGCGCAACACCTTCAGCAATGGCAGAATGCTGCCATAATCATCGCTCCATCCCATAAATCCGGGCTCGTTGCGGAGCGGTCGCCATTTGCCCTCGGGCGGCGGATCGCTCGTGACTTGACGCAGCACCGCCGGATCCCGCGTCAACAGCACCCAGCTCGAGCTGTTGAGATAGTCATAGTATTCAGAGCCCAGCGCAATCGAGTCGTCGTAGCGCGCGGCGTGCCAGCCGCCTTCTCGCGCGGCGGCGGCGACCACCGGCTCCAGCTGCAAGAAGCGGTTGGAGATGTGCACCAGCAGCATGCCTCTGGGCGCCAGAACCCGGCCATAGATGCGAAACGCCTCGCGGGTGAGCAGATGCATCGGCACCGCGTCGGAGGAAAAAGCATCCAGCGACAGAAAGTCGAGGCTGTTCGAAGCCTCCCTTGCCAGGCTGAGCCGCGCATCCCCGAGCACAATCGCCGCGGAGGGGTTGCAGCGCGAAAGATAGGTGAATTTACCAGAATTTCGGGCGATCTCGATCACTGTCGGATCGATCTCGTAGATGCGCCATCTCTGGCCCGGTCGGGTGTAACAGGCGAGCGTCCCCGTCCCGAGCCCCACCGAACCCACCCGCGCACCTGATCCGGCGACGTCCGGAAGCTTGAACAGGGCCTGGCCCACGCCTGAAAATGGGCTGTAATAGCTGGTCAGCTCCCGCTCACGCCCTTTGGTCAGGATCTGGATGCCGTGCGAGGTGGTGCCATGCGCCAGGGTGCGCACGTCGCCCTCGTCCCTAATCGTGTAGACGCCGAAGTAACTGCGGGAGCGTGCCTCCGGCGTCAGCGACAGGCGCAGCGAGTCATAGCCACCGAAGACCAGCATCAAGCCCGCGACGCCTATCAGGTACGGCAGGCGGCTGCCGATGCAGAAGAAGGTGAGCAGCCCGATGGCCCCCGCTCCGATCCATGTCGAGCGGCCCCACATCCACTGCCATGGCTGTTCGAGGGTGAGCGCCACCAGCACCGCCGTCAGCAACAGCATTGCGGCAGTCAGCACCAGGGCCCGGACGCGGTTGGACCAGAGACGCTCGATGAAGGAGAGGAGGTAATTCTGGGGCACCAGCATCGCCGCCGCGAGGATCAGCAGCGGGTGCTCATAGGTCCAGTCGAACAGCACCGGCGCGAGCAGACCCGAGAATACACCGCCCAGCGCCCCGCCGATCGACATGCAGAGGTAGAAGCTGGTCAGGTAGACCGGCGCCGGTCGGGTCCGATACATTTCGGCATGCAACGTGACGGCGATGGTGAAGAGCAGCAGCAGCTCGACCGCAGCCATGAAGAACGGCTGGCTTGGCGCATGACGGATCGCCATACCGCCAAAGGCGAGGATGATGAGCGGCGCCAGCCGGCAGAGCGACACCACCACGCCCCGCCCTTCGGCGAAGGCGAGCGTGAAGCTCAGCAGATACAGGCCTAGCGGGATCACCCACAGCATCGGCATCGCGACGATGTCGGTGGTGAGATAGGTGGTCGTCGAAAGCATCAGCCCGGAAGGGACTGCCGCCAGCACCACCCACCAGAACCGCCGCCTGAGCGTCGGCCGCTGCTCCGCCGTATAGCCCGCATCCGACGTGTCCACGCCGGCTTTGGGCAGCACCGCCGCGCAGGCGAGCGTCAGCACGAACAGGAGCACATAGCCGATCGTCCAGAGCGTGCTTTGGTCACCGTGCGTCAGCCGCGGCTCGACAAGCAGAGGATAGCTGAGCAGCCCCGTGAAGCTGCCGAGATTGGAAGCGGCATAGAGCGGATACGGATCCTTCCCGCCGCTCGCCGCCGCATACCAGCGCTGGATCATCGGCGCCTGAGCCGACACTGCCAGGAAGAGCGGTCCGATCGACACGACCAGCAGCCACAGCACCCACAAGGCGGGCGAGGCGTCCGGCGGAGGCATCTGCGCGATCAGACCAATCGGCAGCAGCAGGGCGGCGGACGCGAGCAGCAGCAGATGGACGAAGGACTGGTTGCGGACGTTCAGCCGCGACAGCGCATGGGCATAGGCGTAGCCACCAAGCAGCAGCGCCTGATAGACCAGCATCGCGCTGTTCCAGACCGCCGGCGCGCCGCCCAGCCGCGGCAGTGCCATGCGGGCGATCATCGGCTGCACCAGGAACAGCAGGAACGATCCGACGAAGATCGTGCCGACGAACAGCGGCCCCAGGTCGCGCCGCCCTTCGCTGATGCTTTCCGCCGGCAGGGCGCCAGCCGCGCTCGCCATCTACTCTGCCTCCAACATGCGCACGGTGCGATCGAGCACGGCGAGCGCCTCTTCGACATGCTCCAGATGCGTGCGGAACGACAGGATTGCCGCGCGGAGATAGGTGGCTCCGGCAATCCGCGTCGAGCTGAAGAACACGCGCCCGTCTTCCTGCAATCTGCGAGTCAGTCGCTCGTTGAACCGGTCGATATCTCCTTGGCGCGGACGGAAGCGAAAGGCGACCACCGAGAGGTCCGGCGGCGGCCCCACTTCCCAGCCCGGCATTTCGGACAGGCGGGCATGGACGTGGCGGGCGAGCAGGATCTTCTCCGACTGCGCGGCGCGGAAAGCGGCGGCGCCTGCAAGCTGGACCGACAGCCACAGACGCATGGCACGGAAATGTCGCGTCAGTTCGGGAGAAAGGTCGGCTGGCGACACATCGTCGTCATCGCCAAAGGGCGTGATGTAATCCGCTGACGCCGAGAAGGCGCCGCGCAGGCTCCGTCCATCACGTGCCAGCACCGCACCGGTCCCATAAGGCAGGAACAAGGTCTTGTGCGGATCGACCGCCAGCGTATCGGCCTGCTCGATCCCGCGCAGCACCGCCCTTCCCTCCGGGCACATCATGAAGAGGCCGCCATAGGCGCCGTCGACATGCAGCCAGGCGCCGTAGCGAGCGCAGAGCGCGGCGATCTCCTCCAGCGGATCGACCGAGCCGGTGTCTACCGTCCCCGCGGAGGCGACGACTAGCCAGGGGCGGATGCCGTGCCTCCGATCCTCTTCGAAGGCAGCTTGCAGTGATTGGGGCGAGATGCGGTAACGATCCTCCAGTTCCAGCAGGCGCCGCGGCGCACCGGCGCGGCCGGCAATCTTCAGCGCCTTGTCGATACAGTGATGGACGGTCGGCGCATGATAGACGGCGCCGCCGCCCTCGGCATCGCGAGCTTCCCGTGCCGCGACAATCGCCGCCAGGTTAGCGATGCTGCCGCCCGATGTCAGCGAGCCGGCTGCATCTGAGGGAAAGCCGATAATGTCGGCCAGCCACCGTACACAGGCGTTTTCCAGCTGAACGGCCCCCGGGGCGGCTGGAGTGAAGCCCGCATATTTGTTCGACACGTCGGCAAGGAAGTCGCCCAGCGCGGCGTGATACAGCCCGCCCCCGGGAATATAGCCGAAGAAGCGGCCCGAGGCGGTGGTGATGCCTGTCCGCTCGATCCGCTCGCGAACGAAGCGCAAGGCTGTGGCGATGTCTCCGGGCTGCTCCGGAAAGCTCGGGGCGTGGCTCACCCCTCCTTCATGATAGGTCGCCCCCTGCGCCAGCTCCTCCAGGTAGCGCTCGGCATGCGCCTGGACGGCAGCCATCAGCGCCTGGCGCTCGGACGCATCTGGCTCGAGCGGCCGTGCGGCTGCCTTCAGCCGTTCAAGCTCGGCAGTGTCGATCAACGGGCAAGCAGCCGCGCCGCCAGCGGCGCGTGATAGGTCAGCACACCGGAACAGCCGGCCCGCTTCAAGGCGGTCAGGCTTTCCAGCACCAGCGCGTCGCGATCCCCGGCGCCTGCGGCCGCCGCCGCCTCAATCATCGCATATTCGCCGGACACGGCATAAGCGAATACGGGGACTTGGAACCGCTCCTTCACGCGGCGAATGACGTCCAGATAGGGCAGCCCCGGCTTGACCATGACCGTGTCGGCGCCCTCCGCCAGGTCCATCGCGACCTCGCGCAGCGCTTCCTCGGCATTGCCGGGATCCATCTGATAAGTCTTTTTGTCACCCTGCAGGCGCCCGCGCGAACCGACCGCGTCGCGGAACGGGCCGTAGAAAGCTGAGGCGTACTTCGCTGCGTAGGCCATGATCTGCACGTTGACATGGCCTTCCCGCTCCAAGCCTTCGCGAATGGCGGCGATCCGGCCGTCCATCATGTCGGAAGGAGCAATGATGTCGGCGCCGGCGCGCGCCTGGTTCAGCGCCTGGGCGACCAGCACCTCCTTGGTCGCATCGTTCAGCACATAGCCGTGCTCATCGACTAGGCCGTCATGGCCATGAGCCGTATAGGGATCGAGCGCGACGTCCGTCACGACTCCGATCTCCGGCACTTCATCCTTGATCGCCCGGATGGCGCGGCACATCAAATTGTCTGGGTTGAGCGCTTCGCCGCCATCGTCGGTCCGCAGCCCTTCGGGTGTGTTTGGAAACAGCGCGAGGCAGGGGATGCCGAGTGACACCGCTTCCCTCGCACGCTCGACCATCAAGTCTACGGACCAGCGGGAGACGCCGGGCATGGTAGAGATCGGCTGCTCTACCCCCTCCCCTTCGACGATGAACAGCGGCCAGATCAGGTCCGCCGGGGTCAGGACGGTTTCAGCGTGAAGGGCGCGGCTCCAGGCGGTGGAGCGAGTGCGACGGAGTCGCAGCGCGGGGAAAGCGGCGCTATGCATGGGGTCCGACTAGCCCAGAGCCGCGTTAGGACGCCAGTGAAACCACTTCCAAAACGCGCGGCATTGGTCGTCAATGCGAAGTCGCGCAACGGCCGCGATCTCTATCAACGCGCGCAGGCGTTGCTGATCCAGCACGGAATAGAGTTGATCGCGACGGAAGGGGTGCGCGACCCCAAGCAGCTGCGACCGGCGATTCAGCGCCTGCTGAAAAACGATCCCCCGATGATCATCGTCGGCGGCGGCGACGGCACGCTATCCTCCACGGTCGATGACTTCGTTTCGCACGACACGGTCTTCGCCCTGCTGCCGCTCGGCACCGCGAACAGCTTTGCACGCACGCTCGGTATCCCGCTCGACCTGGAGGGCGCCATCAAGGTGATCGCGACCGGCGAGCGGCGGCGGATCGATCTCGGCATGATCGACAAGGATTATTTCGCCAACTGCGCCGCGATCGGCATGGCGCCGCTGATCGCCGAGACGGTGCCCCACAACCTCAAGCGCTATCTTGGCCGCATCGGCTATCTGGGCTGGGCGGCCTGGCGGTTTCTGCATTTTCGCCCGTTCGAGCTGACCGTCGGCAATGAGACGGTCGATGCAGTCGAGGTGCGGATCGCCAACGGCGCCTATCATGGCGGGACCGAGCTGGTCGAAAGTGCCGAAGTGGATAGCGGCCAGATCATCGTCCAAGCTGTGCTCGGCGACGCTAAACACCGGCTGATCTGGAGCTGGGCGGCCAGCATCCTCAAGCTCAAGGGCCGAGAGCAGAACGTGCGTGAGTTTCACGGGGTGGAACTGCGCATATCCACCGACCCGCCACTGCCCATCTCGATCGACGGCGAAGTGCTGGCGCATACGCCGATCACCGCCCATGTCGCGCCTGGCATCATCGAAGTCGCGGCGCCTAGGTCGCAGGGTTGAGGCGTCCGGCCGGTTCGGACGTGCCGAGCGCTTCCTCGACGCATTCCTCCTGAGCGGGCGGTCCCATGCGGAGCTCCCGCCAGGCTCCGAAGCGATAGTAGAAACCCGCCAGCACCAACGTGACGATCGAGGCGAGCGGAAAGCTCAGCCACAGCGCATCGGCGCCGAGCGCAGGACGCGCGGCGGCGATGAAGCCCAGGCGGACGGGGAACATCGCCACGAACAGGATGATTAGCGGCACAAACACCGCCCCGTTCGCACGCACGATGCCGAAGAACACCATCGTCACGCCGAACAGCACAAAATTCCAGGTGGCGAGCAGCAGGATATGCTCGGCAATGCCCGTGGCCGCGCTGCCATAGCCGAGGAACAAGGCTGTCGCCGGCCCGTCGCTCAGCATCAGCAGCAGCACCAGGCCGCCTGTCAGCAGCACATTCTGCACCACGCCAGCGCGCATGATCCTGGGGATCCGGTCCCACTTGCCCGCGCCGATATTCTGCGCGGCCATGGCGCTGACAGCCGCTCCGATCGCCATTGCCGGCATCTGCACATAGCCCCAGAGCTGCTGCACGACGCCGAACGCGGCGGCCGTATCGACCCCTTCCGCATTGACCAGGCCGATCATCACCAAGGCAGCCATCGAAATGACGATCATTTGCAGACCCATCGGAAAGCCCTTGGCCGTAATCGTCCTCAGCGTCGCGCCGTCAGGCCGTAGATAGAGCAGCTCGGCACCGCGCAGCCGCAGCGGCAGGTCGCGCGCGTAGATGAAGGCGATCATCGCGATCAGCCCGACGGCATTGGCGATTACCGTCGCCATGGCCGATCCCGCAATGCCCATGCGGGGGAACGGCCCCATCCCCTCGATGAGGAGCGGGTTTAAGCCCGTGTCGAGCAGCACCGCGACGATCATGAAATAGAGCGGCGTCATGGCGTCGCCCACACCGCGCAGGCCCATCATCAGCAGCACGATCACCAGCGACATCGGAATGGCGATGAAGATGACGCGCAGATAGTCGAGCGCCAGCTGCCACGCGCCCGGCGGCGTGCTCAGCAAGTTGAGGATCTGCGGCGCGAACATCCAGCCGAGCACCGCGATCAGGATGGTGGCAGGCACGAACGCGCCGACCGCGGTGCCGATCGTACGACGGACTGAGTCGATGTCACGCCGCCCATAGCTCTGCCCGATCAGCACCGTCGCCGCCATGCCGAAGCCGAACACAAAGGCGTTCATCAGGAACATGATCATGTTGGCGTTGGACGTGGCGGCCAGCGCCTCCTCGCCGAGATAATGACCGACCCAGAAGGTGTTGATCGAGCCATTGAGCGACTGCAGCACGCTCGATCCGAGCGTCGGCAGGGCGAACAGCAGCAAGGCGCTGCCGATCGGCCCCTCGGTCAGGTCGCGGCGTGGGGAGGCGGTGTCGCGTGCCATGCAAATCCCCAAACGGTCGAAAGGTCACAAAAGGTCGCACTGACCTTGTGATGCGATAGCCTCGGCCATTTGCCCGTCGCCGATCGGTCTATCGTGATCCTCCGGCGCATGCCGATGCCATGAACGCCACTGAATAGGACAGACTTATCTCAGCCCAGCCGCCGCAGCGCAGCCGTCAGCCGCTCCGCCTCCGCCGACTTGTCGGCGTGGTCGGCCCGTGCCTTTTCGACGGCCTCAGGCTTGGCGCGCTCCACGAAGCTGGGGTTGTTCAGGCGTCCGGCGAGCGAATCGCGCTCCTTTTCCGCAGCTGTGATCCCTTTGGCGAGGCGGGTGCGCTCGGCTTCGAGATCGATCACGTCGCCCAGCTGCAGCGCATAGGTCGCTGCGTCGACAACAATCTGGGCTTGCCCTCCCGGTGTGGCGCTTGGCTGAATGCGGGCCAGGCGTGCGAGCACGGCCGCGTTCGCCTCAAGGCGGCGCCGGGTTTCAGCGCTGGCGTCCGACACGGCGAAAGGCACGCGTGCTCCCGGCGGCACGTTCAGTTCCGTGCGGGCGGTGCGGACCTCGCTCACCAGCCGGATCAGCCAATCGATCTCCTTCCCGGCGTCTGCATCGATCGCGCGGGCGTCGGCGATCGGCCATTTGGCAACGATCAGGTCGTAGGGGCGATCGCCCAGCGCATGCCACAGCTCTTCGGTGATGAAGGGCATGAACGGGTGGAGCATGACCAGGATCTGGTCGAGCACCCAACCGGCGACGGCCTTGGTCTCTTCGTCTATCTGGCCCTTGATCAGTTCCAGATACCAGTCGCAGAACTGGCTCCAGACGAAGTGATAGATGGTATTGGCCGCCTCGTCGTAGCGGAGGTCGGCGAGCGCCAGGTCGAGCTTTTGCACGGTGCGGATCGTCTCGCCGACGATCCAGCGGTTGACCGGAAGCGTCGCGGCGGGGGGCTCCAGCGTCTGGGAAGCGCCGATCCCGTTCGCCTGGGCAAAGCGGGTCGCGTTCCATAGTTTGGTCGCGAAGTTGCGATATCCTTCGACGCGCCGCTCATCGAGCTTCACGTCGCGGCCCTGACTCTCCATCGCCGCCAAAGTGAAGCGCAGCGCATCGGCGCCAAATTTGTCGATCAGGCCGAGCGGATCGACGGTGTTGCCCTTGGACTTGGACATTTTCGAGCCGTCAGCAGCGCGAACAAGTCCATGAAGATACAAGGTCTTGAACGGCACTTCTTTCATGAAGTGCAAGCCCTGCATGACCATCCGCGCATCCCAGAAGAACAGGATGTCGAAGCCGGAGATCAGGACGTCATTGGGGTAGTGGCGCGCGAGCGCACCGGTCTGCTCGGGCCAGCCCAGCGTCCCGAATGGCCAGAGCGCGGACGAGAACCACGTATCCAGCACGTCATCGTCGCGGCGCAGGCGGATGTTGCCAGCCTCGCGCTGCGCTTCTTCTTCCGTCTCCGCGACGAAGATGCGGCCGTCATCGGCGTACCAAGCCGGAATGCGGTGGCCCCACCAGAGCTGGCGCGACACGCACCAGGGCTGGATGTTCTCCATCCAGTTGAAGTAGGTCTTGGTCCAGCTTTCCGGCACGACCTTGATGGTGCCGGAACGGACTGCCTCAATCGCCGGGCCCGCGAGAGTCTTCGCGTCGACATACCATTGGTCGGTCAGCATCGGCTCAATGACGACATTGGAGCGGTCGCCAAACGGCTGCATGATCTGCTTGTCCTCGACGCGGATCATCAGCCCTTCGGCGTCGATATCGGCCACTATCCGCTTGCGCGCCTCGTAGCGGTCGAGCCCGCGATAGGCTTCCGGCACGAGGTTGAGCGTGTCGATCTCCTTGGCCGTTGCCTGGGCGCCAGCGGCGATCTCGCGAGCGCGCGCGGCGCCAGCCGCATAGTCGAGCCCGTCGACGCGCATGCGTGCTTCTTCATCCATCAGCCGATACATCGGAATGCCGTTGCGCTGCGCCACGCCATAGTCGTTCTGGTCGTGCGCGCCGGTGATCTTTACCGCGCCGGAGCCGAATGCCGGATCGGGATAGTCGTCGGTGATGATCGGAATGAGTCGCCGCTGCGCCTTAGGGCCGACCGGAATCTCGCAGAGCTGGCCAACGATCGGGCGATAGCGCTCGTCGGACGGATGGACCGCCACCGCACCATCGCCCAGCATAGTTTCGGGACGTGTGGTCGCGATGGAAATATAGTCGCGCTCCTCTTCCAGCACCACGGTCCCGGCTTCGTCCCGTTCGACGTGCGTATAGGTGCGGCCGTCGGCGAGCAGATATTTGAAGTGCCACATATGGCCGCTCACTTCGCGGCTCTCGACCTCAAGGTCGCTGATCGCCGTTTTGAAATGCGGGTCCCAATTGACCAGCCGCTTGTCACGGTAGAGCAGCCCCTGGCGGTACAGCTCCACGAACACCTTCAGCACGGCGCGGCTGAAGCCTTCGTCCATGGTGAAACGCTCATTGGCCCAGTCGCACGAGGCGCCGAGGCGGCGGAGCTGGCGCGTGATCTCGCCGCCCGACTGCGCCTTCCACTCCCAGACCTTCTCGACGAACTCCTCACGCGTGTAGTTGGTGCGCTTGTCCTGCTTGAGCGCCATTTCGCGCTCGACCACCATTTGCGTGGCGATGCCGGCATGATCCATGCCGACCACCCAGAGGGCATCCTTCCCCTTTAGACGCGCGTGGCGGACGAGGATGTCCTGCAGCGTGTTGTCGAGCGCGTGGCCGATGTGCAGCGAGCCGGTGACGTTCGGCGGTGGAATGACGATCGTAAAGGGCTCGGCGTCGGGGCGCTCGGGGCGGAACAGGTTGTGCTGCTCCCAATAGGGGTACCAACGCGCTTCGATGGCGTTCGGGTCGAATGTCTTCGGCAACTCGCTCATGCGCGCGGCCTTAGACGAGCGCAGCGCTGCAAGCCAAGCGTGCGGCAGCTATCGCCCGCTGATGCGCGCCACTTCGCGATCTACGGTGGCCTGCACCATACCCGGCAGGTTGGCGTCGAGCCATTCCTTCAGCATCGGACGCAGCATCTCGCGGACCAGGCCCTCAAGCGTGTTGTCGCCGGCCGGGTCATCAGGCTTGACGATCACCCGAGACAGCGAAGCGAGTGCCTGTCTGGTCGCATCTGCGGCGGCGGGGGAAATGAGAGTCTCCGCTAGCGGAGTCAGCTCCTGCGTCGCCTCCGGCTGCTGCACAAACTGGGCGACGGGGGCGGTAGCGAGCGCGGGGGCTTCCTCGGCGCTCATCGGCTCGGTCTCGGGCTCGGCCTCCGGCGCTTGCATCGTGTCCGGTTCGGCGAAGCTGTGGGTCAGCTCCAGCACTTCCGGCTCCTCATCGGGCTCGATGTGCAAGGGGCGCGGCGGCGCGCCCTCCCCTTCTTCGGCGATGATGCGTTTAATGGAGGACAGGATCTCCTCCATCGACGGCTCTTTGGACACGCTCTTTCCGTTCGGCTATTTCGGGCCGGCGATGTTCTCCGGGTTGAGCGCGGGCGTGTCAACGGTGCGCGTCGCGACTGGCCTGGGCGTGGGATCGCTATCCCAGTCGACGAAGCTGCGGCGAACCCGCTTGTAATTCGTTGTCGGATCGTAAAGCGCAACCCCGTCCAGGTTGAGATCGCGCGCTTCTGCCTGCCCCATGGCCGCTAGCAGGGTGAAGGCGGCGACATAGGCGTTGCGTCGTGCCGTCACCAGCTGGACCTGCGCGTTGAGCAGCTCCTGTTCCGCGTTCAGGATTTCGATGATCGTGCGGTTGCCGACGCTGTTCTCCGCGCGCACGCCTTCCAGCGACAGCCGGTTGGCGGCGACGGCAGCTTCAGCCGATCGGATCACGTCCTGGCTGGCGCGCCAGCTGGCAAAGGCAGCGCGGGTCTGCTGAACGACACTGCGCTCAACCTCGATCTCTCGCTCGAACGCCTGGCTCTGCCGTGCCTGCGCCTGGCGCACCTGTGCCGAGGGTCCGCCGCCCTGATAAAGCGGGAAGGACGCCTGGAAACCAAGTTGGCCCGAAGTCTGCTGATTGGCCCCGCCCGGCACATCGACCGGGTCCTGGCCGGGCTGAGGAATGACCTGGATCGATTGCAGCGACCCAAGATAATTGGTGCTGCTGCCCCGCGCCACTGCTGAGAGTCGCGGCAGGCGCGACGCGTCGGCCGCACGGACGTCGAACCGCGCCGCCTCGCGACTGCGGGTCGCGGCGAGCAGATCGGGATTGTCCTTGATCGCGATATCGACAGCCTGATCGGGCGAGGCCGGCAGGTTGGGCAAGGGTGGCGGCGGTGCCAGGTCTGCGGGAACGTCGCCGACCAGCGCGATATAGCGCTCCCGGCTGCCGATCAGGTTCGATTCCGCGGTACGGAGATCACCGCGAGCGAGCTGCAGCCGCGCTTCCGACTGAGCCACGTCGGTCCGGGTGAGGTCGCCCACTTCGAACCGGTCACGCGTCGCGGTAAGGTTCACGTCGAGCTGGCGTACATTGGCCCGGTTCAGCTCGACGATAGCCTGGTCCCGGATCACGTCATTATAGGCGGCGACCACCTGGCTGAACACGCTGGTCTCGGTCGCGCGAAGCGTTTCCTGCCCCGCGAGCACGCGCTGATTGGCGGCACGCACGTTGTTCTTGACGAGGCCGCCCTGATAGATCGGCACGCTCAACTGCAGCGAGTTCTGGAGCTGCCGTGCCGCCGAGAGCTGCCCCGGCGGCGTCAGGACGTTTTCGCCGTAATTGGAGGTCGCCGAAGCACTGGGCAGACCTTGCGCGCGCCGTATGACGACATCCTCGTCGGTGGCGCGCTGCTGGGCCCGGGCCCCGGAGATGGTCGGGTTGGCGTTATACGCCTTGGCAAGCGCGCCTTGCAGCGTCTCCGCAGCCGTTGGCTGCGCGAGCGCCAGCGCGGCAGCGGTCGAGATCAGGACGGAAAAAGTCAGGCGCATGCTCGTGGGTTCACTCTCTGGTTAGAAAACGAAGCTTTTGGGTCGTTCGAAGCCGGGCAGCCGCACGGCCTCGCAATCTGCGAACAGGTCCATGCCGAAGCCGGTGCCCGACTTGCGGCCGACACCAAGGCGGGTGGCGCCCTTGTCGTGGATACCGGCGGCAAGCCGGCCGCCTTCCTTGAGCTGGGCGAGCAAGGCTGCGGGCACTTGCTCGACGGCACCGTCGATGAAGATCAAGTCATAAGGGCCCCCGGCGGCCCAGCCCTGGCCGAGCGGGCCCTGCACCTGCTCGACGCCGTCGAGCGGGGCCGTGCGGGAGCTGAGTTCCACATTCTCCTCGAGCGCCACTACGGTGCCGGCCAGCTGCGCCAGCAGCGCCGCGGTGTAGCCCGTAGCTGAGCCGACCAGCAGCACCCGATCCTGCTTCGTCACCGCAGCGTGGGTGAGCAGCAGGCCGGTGGCCTCGGGCATGTTCAGTTCGCGTCCGAAGCCGACCGGCACCGGCCGGTCCATGTAGGCGAGCGTGCGCCATTCGTCGGGCACGAAGCGTTCGCGCGGCACGGCTGCCATCGCCGCGATCACGCGCGGGTCGTTCACGCCCGTCGTCCGCAGCTGGCTTTCGACCATCGCGCGGCGCATCGCTTCGAAACTCTGCTCGGTCATCGGACTGCCTCTTCGCATAGCTGTCTTAGTTGCGCAATACAGTTGCGCGCCAGCAGCGTCTTATCGGCAGGAGGAAGGGACGCCAAGCATGACATGCCCGATCATCAGCAAAGCCCGTGCCAGCGCCGACCCTCCCTTGCGGAGCCGCGCCGCGGCAAGCTCAACCGTCCGGAAACGGACAGGGCCTGTTCGTAGACGGACAGAGCAGCCAGCTACGCCCAAGGGTCCAGCCGTCGTTTAGAGATGCTCAAACTGTTGCGCTTACATGCGCCCATCGGGAGACCATCATGTTCGAGATCACCACAGACCCGCAGAGGCACCTAGTCCGCATCAAGCTCAGCGGCATGATGTCCGTCGAAGACGTGTCTGAGCTCTATCGCCAGGAACATGCGGCGATCCGCGCCATGGGATGCCCAGTAGGCCAGCACCTTCTGCTGATCGACTCCACCCAGAACGGTCTTCAGACGCAGAGTGTTATCGATGCGTTCAAGGGTCAGATAAGCCGACCGACGCGCGCGCGGCGCATCGCGGTTGTGACGGGACAATCCCTGTCCCGCATGCAAGCTCGCAGGCTGCTGACCGATCAGCCGGGCATGATCTTCGCGACCGAAACGGAAGCCGAAGCTTGGCTGTTCGCGGAGCAGATTGAGCGCGCCGCCTAAGGTCGTCTGGCTACTTCCACCTACGATCTCCAGCCTCAACGGTGACGCGCGCCGAATCGCCTACGGCTCGCCATCCTCTTCCAGTTCCTCGTCCGCCGCTTCCATGAAGTCTCGCGCAGCCTCGCGGTCCGCTTCGTCCTCGAACGCCTTGTCGAGTTCGGGCGCCGCACCAAGCATGTACAGAAGGCACCACAGCGCGAAGCGCCGCCCGGAGTCCTGTTCCAGGCCGAACTGCAGACGGAGGCGCTCAACGCCCCCCATTAGCTGCTCAGGCGGCAGTGAGGCGATATCTTCGGTGCCGAAGAAGCGGACGAGCAGCTGGTCGAAGTCCATGACGAGCGCATAGCTGTCGGACGGTGAAACGGCCAGTCAGTCGGAAAAGCCCACGAAGACCGCGGCTTCGGCAACCGGCTTACGTTCGGAGATCACCGCATTGGCCGGAAAACTGTCGTCCGGCCAGCCGAGCGCAATGCTCTTCATGATCACCTGATCGTCGGGAATGGCCGCATGTTCGCGTACGACAGGGCTTTGCATGATGCCTTGGCTGTTGATCACCGCGCCAAGTCCACGGGACCAGGCCGCGTTCACCAAAGCGTTCGCAACAGCGCCGCAGTCGAAGGCGGTATCGTCGCTGCCGGCAAGTTCCCGGTCATAGGTGATGACCACGCAGACGGGAGCGTCGAACTGGCGAAAGCCCCGCATCACCCAGTCCTGTCGACGCTCGGCATCGTCGCGCGCAATGCCCACGGCGGAGAACAACTGCTTGGCGACGCCGATCTGCCGTTCCCGGTGCTTTCCCGCAAAGGCCTGTCCCGTCCTGAACTCTCGGGATTCAGGAACTCCCGCAAGCATGCGTGTGGTGTTCCCCGCGCGGATGCGATCAAGTGCGGCGCCGGTGATCACGTGGAAGTTCCAGGGCTGCGTGTTCATCGAGGAAGGCGCCCGCATCGCGAGGCCGAGGACTTCCTCGATCAGCGATCGGGGTACCGGATCGGACTTGTAACCGCGTATGCTGCGGCGCCCGAGGACGACCTCATCATATTCCATGCCGCTTTCCTAAGCGGGGAAGACCTGCGCGCAAGTGCCATGAGCAGGGAAGACTGGATGGACGCTTTGCGCACTCAGTCGCGTGGGAGGCCTAAGGCGCATTGCCATGCCGCCACGGCCTGACTATGGGCCCGACACCGAATGCGAACTCTCGTGCGGCTGCTGCGGACCGAATCCGTCACAGTCCTGCGGCGGGCGTTCAGGTACTTGGCCCGATGGCGGAGTGGTTACGCAGAGGACTGCAAATCCTTGCACCCGAGTTCGATTCTCGGTCGGGCCTCCACCCTTTCAGTCTCGTAGCAGCTCGAGCGTGCGCTGGTCGGCCTGTCCCCCGAACCATCGCGCCAGGGAATCCTCGAAATCAGCACCTGCCGCGACGAAAAGAGTCAGGCAGGAGCGGAACTTCGCGGCATCGACAGCGCCGAACACCTGCTCTGCCGACTCTTGAGGCAGCGCGTCGAGCGTTGCCACACAGCTGCGCAAGCGGTCGCCGAGCACCGGATGAGCCAAATAGGCGCGCGCTTCCGCGATGGATTCGATCGCGTATCGCTGAGACATCGCGCTGTAGCCGAGGCCCATCAGCTGCGGGAAGATGAACCACATCCAGTGGCTCCGCTTCCGCCCCGCGCGGAGCTCCGCCAGCGCATTCGCGTAAGTGTCGCGTTGGGCGGCGCAGAAACGCTCCAGCTCGAAGGGATCGCTCACACCGGCTGATCGAGACTCGACGGCGGTTCGGAGAACCAGCGTGGCCCTTGTGCAGTCATGTGGAAGCAGTCCTCCAACCGCACGCCGAACTTGCCAGGCAGATAGATGCCGGGTTCGTTGGAGAAGCACATGCCGGCGGCGAGCGGCGTCGTCTCGCCGTGAACGAGGTTGACTGGTTCGTGCCCGTCCATGCCGATGCCGTGGCCGGTGCGGTGGGACAGGCCGGGCAACTTGTAGCGCGGGCCAAAGCCTTCGCGCTCGTAAAAGGCTCGCACCGCATCGTCGACCGCCCCGGCCGGCGTGCCGATCCGCGCCGTGCGCATGGCGACATTCTGGCCCTCGCGCATCAGCCCCCACACGCGCCTCACTTCGTCCGGCGCACGCCCAGGCACGAAGGTGCGGCTGATGTCCGACTGATAGCCTTCGACCGTACAGCCGCAGTCCATCAGCACGACCTCCCCTTCGCGCACGCGCTGCGGCTTGCCGGTGCCGTGCGGATAGGCCGCGGCCTCGCCGAGCAGCACCAGCGCGAACTCGGGCCGGCCGCCAAGCTTTGCCATCGCCGCGTTCATCATCGCGCCGATCTCCTGCGGCGTCATGCCTTCGCGAATGCGCGGTACCGTCCAGCGATAGGCGGCGACCGTCACGTCCGCGGCCTTTTGCATCAGCGCGATCTCGGCCGCGGTCTTGATCATGCGCGATCCGCGGACCACGGGATTGGCCGACACGATGCGGGCGCCGGGCACAGCACGCGCAAGGCCGTCGCTGGCGAAGAATCGCACCGTTTCCTCGACGCCGATCGTGCCGCGGTCGAGACGTCGTTCCTTTAGCCAGGCGGCGATCAGCGCGACCGGGCTCTCATCCTCCTGCCACACGCGGATCCCGGCCGGGATGCCGAGGGACTCTTCGACCGAGGGCTTTTCGAAGAAAGGCGTGACGATCAGCGGCTCGCCCGTGACCGGCAGCACCGCCGCCGTCAGCCGCTCGCTACGGCCCCAGCGCACGCCGGTGAAATAGACGAGGCTGGAGCCGGGCTCGATCAGCACCGCGCCCATGCCGTGCCGTCGCATCAGCTCCTGCGCCTTGGCCAGCCGCCGCGCCCGCTCCTCCCGTCCGATCGGAAAAATATCGCCGGTAATCGGCTGCAGGTCCGACGTGTCGATCTCGGCGGCAAATGCAGGAGCGACGGCGATCGCACCGAACGCCGCTGCACTGCCCAACAGGGATCGGCGAGTCAGATTCATTTCGGCACGGCGGCCAGGATGATCGCCTCTACCTTCGCCCATTGCGGCTGGCCGGGCGCGATGACGTTGAAATGGCCGCCCTGGATCTGTGTGATTTCGACCTTGTCGCCCTTGGCCACGGCGGCCGCCTGATAGCTCTCCGCCAAAGGTGGCGGCAGGACGAAGGAGCTGCTGATCAAGTGTACCGGCACGCCCAGCGGCAAGTGCTGGACAGGAGATACTTCCTTGTACCGCGCGGGCTGTTCTGCCGAGGTGCCGCCGAGGAACTCCTTGACCACAGGCCGGCCGCAGACCTGCTCGTCCAGTCCGACCAGGTTGGCCGGGTCAGGCGGTCCATCGACGGCGACCACCGCACGGATCGGCAAAGGGTCCGCGCGGCGAATGCTCGACGATTTCGGAAGCTTCGCGCGCGATGCAGCGAAGATTGCTGCGGGCGCCCCTGCCGAATGTCCGACTGCGATGACGCGGTTGAGATCGAGCGGATGAGATTTGGCCAGCACGCGTAGGTGATCGGCAGCGTCTCCCCAATCGTGGTAGGAACCCGGATAGCCCGCCCCGGCATCGCCCAGTGCCCGATAATCCACATTCCAGGTTGCTATGCCGCGCGCGGTGAGCGCCGTCGCCATCGCCGCGGTGCCACGCGTGTCATCAACCTGCCGCAGCAGGCAGCCGCCATGATAAATGATGGCGACCGGGAACGGTCCCTTTCCCGCAGGCACGCGCAGCTCGCCGAATTGGACTTTCTCCGGGCCGAAGCTGGAGATCATGGCCGGCTTGGAGATCGGCAGCTTGCGCAAGTCCATCGGGCTTGTGCCCTGCGCCATGGAGCCCGAAATCAGCATCAGTGCCAGAGCGGCTGCCAGCGTCACGCGCATTCTCGTCCCCCGTCTTTGGATATCGTCAGATTACCGGCGCCGCGACATAAGTCGATAGCGTGCCTCACTCGACTTCGCTTCCGATCGGCGGCTATGTGCAGGGCAACGCACGTTCGGGAGCGCTTTGTGGCCAAACGCCTGACCTATTACATCCTTGGGGCTCTGGTGCTCGGCATCTTTGTCGGCTGGGGTATGAACTTCGCGTTCGACGGCACGGCCGGCGGCAAGGAGACGCTGGCAGATTTTGCTTATTACGCTTCGATCCTGACAACGGTGTTCCTGCACCTGATCAAGATGATCATCGCGCCGCTGGTCTTCTCGACGCTCGTCGTCGGCATCGCGCATATGGGCGACACCACCGCCTTGGGCAGGGTCGGCGCCAAGGCAGTCGCCTGGTTCATCGGCGCGAGCCTCGTGTCGCTCACGCTCGGCCTGGTCCTGGTGACTATCTTCGAGCCGGGCAGCGGCCTCGGCCTGCCATTGCCGCCTGCCGATGCCTCGGCCGGCATCGATCGGTCGGCATTCGATTTCGCCAAGTTCATCGCGCACATCTTCCCCGAATCGATGATCAGCGCGATGGCGGAAAACGACATCCTGCAGATCGTCGTATTCTCGCTGTTCGTCGGCGTGGCGATCACCGCCGTCGGCGAACCGGCCAAGCCGCTGGTGCGCGCGGTCGAGGCGCTGGTGAAGGTGATGCTGCAGATCACCGATTATGTGATGCGCTTCGCCCCCTTCGCCGTGTTCGGGGCGGTCAGCGCGACCATCGCCGTTCGCGGGCCGGCGATCCTGGGCACCTTCGGCTATTTCATGGGCACCTTCTACATCGGCCTGGTGCTGCTCTGGGTGCTGCTGATCGGCATCTGCTTCCTGATCGTCGGCCGGCGGAGCAACCTGCTGATCCGCTACATCCGCGATCCGATCGTGCTCGCCTTCTCCACCGCCTCGTCGGAGGCTGCCTTCCCGCGCACCCTGGAGGCCCTGGACCGGTTCGGCGTGCCGCCGCGCATCGCCAGCTTCGTGCTGCCGCTCGGCTATTCGTTCAACCTCGACGGGTCGATGATGTACATGACCTTCGCGACGATGTTCATCGCGCAGGCCTATGGCATCGAGCTGGATCTGGGCACGCAGATCCTGATGCTGCTGACGCTGATGATCACATCGAAGGGCGTCGCCGGTGTGCCGCGCGCCAGCCTGGTCGTCATCACCGCCACTCTCGCCCAGTTCAACATTCCGGAAGCGGGGCTGTTGCTGATCCTGGCCGTCGATCACTTCCTCGACATGGGCCGCTCCGCCACCAACGTGGTCGGCAATGCGGTCGCTAGCACGGTGGTCGCCAAGTGGGAGGGCCAGCTCGATCCGGTCGAGCCGGCCGATATCGAGCCGCCGCACGCGCCGTCAGGTCACGGCCCGGCAGTGGACGTGGACAATTTCCGCGAGAACCGCTCGGCGGGCGACGTCAGCCTCGGCAAGCCTCAGGCATAGGCATAGGGCCCGCCCCGCTCCAGCGCGCGCTGGTAGGCGGGACGCGCATGGATGCGGTCGAGCCAGGCCGTGAGGTTCGGCCGGGAGCCGCCCAACCCAGCGCGCTGGCGGGCGGCCTCAAGCGGAAAGCTTAGCATCACGTCGGCGGCGGTGATATCGTCGCCGACGAACCAGTCGCGGCCGGCGAGTTCACGCTCCAGATAATCGAGATGGTTGTCGATCATCGGCTGGATGCGCGCCTGCGCCCGCTTGCCGAAGATCGGCACGCGGCTCAGCACCAACTTCACCAGCAGCGGCGGCATCAGCGAGCCCTCCGCATAATGGAGGAAGAAGCGGTAGCGCAGGATCGTGTCGCGGTGCGGCGGCGGGCCGAACTTGCCGTCGGCTTTCTCGGCCAGATACTCGACGATGGCGCCGGTCTCGGCGACGATGGTGTCGCCGTCCTGGATCACCGGCGATTTGCCGAGCGGGTGCACCTTCTTCAGCTCGGGGGGCGCGAGCATCGTCTTGGTGTTCCGCTCGTAGCGCTTCACCTCATAGGGCAGGCCGAGTTCTTCGAGCAGCCACAGGATGCGCTGCGACCGGCTATTCTCGAGATGATGAACGATGATGGTCATGCGGTGGCGCTCCAAATCCAGACGGCGGCGGGGAACTTGACGTGATCGCCGGCGTGATGCTCGCGGACCAAGGCGGCAAGGCCGTCCTCCAGCCGCGCGCGAGCAGCACCGTCCAGATCGCGCAAGGCACGGGCGGTGGGGCCGATTTGCCGGAAATAGTCGATCGCGTCGGCAACCGGATCGTCGCCGCTGCCCGCGACATAGTCGACATCCAGCGCCTGAGCCTGAACATCCCGCCATCCGGCGCGCTCGAGGATGTCCGCGACGTGGCCCTGATCCGCAAAGGCAAAAGGCCCGGGTGCATGTGGGTCTGCCGATCCCTCAGGCATCAGGTGGGAGAGCCCCGAGGCCCAAGCGTTCAACGCCGCGGAACGGAAGCAGGAAAAGACGAGTGCGCCGCCGGGGCGCAAAAGCGTGCGGAGATGCGCGAAGGCGGCGACCGGATCGGCGAAGAACATGACGCCGTGCCGCGACACGAGCAGATCGACACCGCTCTCGCCGTTCCAGGCCGACGCATCGCCTTGCTCGAACCGCACATTCGCCCCAGTCGGTACGCGTGACCGAGCGACATCGATCAGCGCCTGAGACAGATCGACGCCGGTAATCGCCGCATCAAGCAGCCGCGCCGCCAGCGACAGGCCGGTCGTCCCTGCCCCGCACCCGACATCCACGATGCGGGCCCCGTCAATGCCAGTGGCACGCAAGGCTGCGGCATCGACGAGCGCGGCATCCACGGGCACGAAACTGCGGTCGGTGCGCCGCCATTGCGCCGCCCAAACATCGCCAACGCGACCTTTCCATTCTGAACTGTCCATCGCCGAACGTTAGCGCAGCGTTACGGTTGCGAGAAGGGACCGTACGGCGGTTGCCTTGGGAAGGACATCCGTGTGTCGAAGGTCCGCTATGGGTGATGGGGTGGACGCCCCCCGACGGCATCGATGTGCCAAGGTGAGGTGTCAGACTTCACTTGAGGGAGGCGTCCATGGAGCAGGTTACTACAATCGGGTTGGATATCGCCAAGCATGTTTT